>Ga0209417_1000125_pt1 | contig 206712 bp, 161 predicted proteins | sample RifGroF2_FD_184002 | JGI IMG/M metagenome (GOLD analysis project Ga0209417, IMG submission 184002) | Groundwater microbial communities from Rifle, Colorado, USA - Groundwater F2 (SPAdes) (version 2) | ecosystem: Environmental > Aquatic > Deep subsurface > Groundwater | place: Rifle, Colorado... | reverse complement strand
GCCTTGTAAATCTGATTCTTTTATTTCTTGTTTCATGAAAGCTATTAAAACAATAAATCTCGATGGCGCAAGTACAAAATGTTTTTTTCAGATTTTTTTTAAGCAAAAATAGTGCCGAACAGAATTGTCATTTTTATCAAATTCGTCTCAACTCTTTTATATACCGATAGTTATTATTTTGGAATCGCTCATAAGTCCTTTATATACGTTGAAAATGGACACAGAAAGAAGTGGTATTTTTCTGAGACAAAAACCCCATTTTTAGCTCAAAAACGAAGGTAAAAACTTGCGCAGTCTTGTGCCCTTGCGGCACAAGACGGAGTCCCTGTGGGACGCAAAATTATTGAATTTTTGCGTTTGCATTTAGCAAAGTGGGAGATTTTTAAATCAAAAATAATTGAATTAGTGAGAGAAAGAGAAGTGATTTTTTATGCGTCTGCTGTTTCAAGTTCCCGGACATCTATTTCCATTAGATGGTCTAAATATTGGGTTAATTCGGTAACTGAAAAACGGGCAAGAAATTCAGGTTTTGCGCCCTTATTTATCTGACAGATGAAGTCGATTATTTCCCGTTTACTCATTTTTAATCTCCGAATTAGTTGCGTTATTTTATATTTTTAATATCGGAACAAAACACCCTGTTTCTTTAAACCTTTATTAAAAAGAACTTACAACGCCCTATAACTAAAACTACCATATATCGAAGAAATTATTTTTTTTTACATTATGTAGTTGCACTTTCCAGACAACGTTGTAATATAATACCTGTTGTCCTATAATATATAGCTTCGGTGGGCAGCAGGCTTTTATATTTTTTTTGCAATTATTTTCATATTTTTTATCATTTTATATTTTGCCCTCCGACATCTGGAAAATTTCAGCGTAAACTATTCGTATGTTCGAACTTGCTGATAATCTGTATAACCAGACTGTAAGCCCGGATAAGCCCAAATTCAAACTCTGGACATCCGCTGGTATTTTGCTTACTTACAAGTGCCCTGCTGCTTGTGATTTTTGCTACTATCGATGTAACCCGAATAAAGGCGGTCTGTTAAGCGTTGATAATGCGCTTGCCGCTTGGAAAAGTTTGATAGTTTTAGCCGGCTCGTCCGCCAAAATTCATATTACAGGCGGCGAACCATTTTTATATTGGCCGCATCTTGTCGAACTGCTTGGAAAAGCGGAAAAACTCGGCTTAGGTTCGGTTGATATGATTGAAACTAATGCGTTTTGGGCTGATTCGCAAGATGTTGTGATGGAAAGAGTTAAATTCCTCGATTCGCACAATGTCAATAAGTTGAAAATCAGTTACGACCCGTTCCACGCCGAATTTGTGGAATATCGAAAAGTAAAGCTGCTCGCGGATACTGCTTCCGAAATACTTGGTAGCAAAAGAGTTATGGTTCGCTGGCAGGATTATATGGAAAAGGATTTAAATGTAATGAATCTCACGGAAGATGAAAAAATGAAACTTTTCACAGAATCGATTAAAAAACATCCGTGCAGATTCAACGGCCAGGCAGCAGGAAGATTATCAGAAGTTTTTGCAAATAAAGAACTTGCTGAAATTTCTAAAAAAGATTGTAGCGGTTCATTTCTTTCGGCCAAAGGCGTACATATCGACCCTTACGGCAATGTTTTCAGTGGAACTTGCAGCGGAATTATCATTGGAAATATCACAAAAAAGCCGCTTGAAGAGATTTGGCGGACATTTGAACCGAGCAAAATGGATGTTTTAGACGTATTATTCAACGAAGGCCCCGCCGGACTTCTCGAAAAAGCAATTAATCAAGGTTACGAAAAACGCCGATTATATTCAGGTAAGTGTCATTTATGTACGGATTTACGTCAATTTTTCTTTGACAAAGATTTATATCGGTCGATAGTCGGCCCAAAAGATTGTTATAATTAATCCATAAGCCCCACAGGTTTTATCTTGGGGGCGTAAAAAACTATGAGCGAAACGAATTACGATTCAATTTTTGGCAAGATGGTACTCGATCAGGGCTATTGCACTGAAGAAGAACTTGCCTACTGTAAAAAGCAGCTCAAGGACAGGGCCAAGGAAAATCCAGCCACCCTCGAGCAGCTTTTGATATCGAATCGTTTCATAACCCCTAATCAGGCCAAAAGGTTAAAGCAAGTCTCCAAAGAAAGCACAAAAGAAGGCAAAGACGCCGCCGAACAGATCCCCGGCTATAAAATCCTCGGCAAACTCGGCGCCGGTGCAATGGCTATCGTTTACAAAGGCAAGCAGATAAGCCTTGACCGCATTGTAGCCGTAAAGATATTACCGCGCAGGTTCAGCGAAAATCCCGATTACGTAAAACGTTTCTACAAAGAGGGTAAGGCCGCTGCGAAATTAAATCATAACAATATCGTCGGAGCTTATGACGTTGGTGAAGCGGGTGGATACCATTATTTCGTTATGGAATATGTCGAGGGTAAGACCCTTTATGAAGACCTCGCCAAAGGTAAAATCTTCCCCGAACAGGAAGCAATCGCAATTACAACTCAGGTCGCAAGCGCCCTCGCACACGCACACAACAGAGGCTTGATTCACCGTGACGTAAAACCAAAGAACATAATGATTAACAGCGCTGGGATAGTAAAACTGGCAGACCTTGGTTTGGCTCGCGATGCCTCGGATATAGAATTAGCAAAAAGCGAAGCCGGCAAAGCATTTGGGACACCCTATTATATTTCACCTGAGCAAATCAGAGGCGAAATCGACATTGACGGCCGATGCGACATTTATTCGTTAGGCGCAACTTTTTACCACATGGTAACAGGCCGCGTCCCCTTCGAAGCCACGACCCCATCAGAAGTTATGAGAAAACACTTAAAAGAGCCTCTTGTCCCGCCTGACCATATTAATACCACCCTTTCAGCGGGCGCATCGGAAGTAATTGAAATGATGCTCGCCAAAAAGAAGGAAGACAGGTACGCTTCCGCTGAAGAGCTGTTAACAGACCTTGAAAACATTCGCAGGGGCGAACCGCCTCTTAGAGCGAGACGAAAATTCAACATTTCAGACCTCCAGCAGCTTCAGGATGGCCAATCGATAGAAACTGAAGAAATATTCGACCAGCAAGATATGGTCAGCAGATACAAAGTGTTGATAGTGATTCTTAGTTCTGTAATTGCAGTTCTGGTTTTGCTCGTCATCTTCCTTTTTGCATCTAAGTAGTTGAGGATAATATGCCTAAAGGCGGCGCTCATTTTACATCACAGGAACTTGCGCTTGTTTTAAGCCATTATGACATCGGCATCATTCAGCAAATCAAACCTTTAATCGCCGGCAGCAAAAAATCTCCAAAACAAGTGATTTTTTCTGATAAAGGCAGGTATCTTATTAAAAGGCGCACAAGGGGCAAAGACGGCCTCGCTCGTATCGAACTTGCGCATTCTGTTCAAAATATTTTAAAAGAAAAACATTTTCCGGTTTCAAAACTGATAGCAACTCGCGACAGCAAAAGCACTTATCTTGAAATCGAAAATCATATCTATGAGCTTTTCGAGTTCGTAACCGGCGCAAGATTTGACGGTAGAAATGAATCTGTTGAAAACGCTGGTTTAATCCTCGCAAAATTTCATAATTATTTGAAAGATTATGCTTCAAAACCAATATCATGCAGGGGCAGCTTCCATGACAGCCGCTCTGTAAGAGCACATTTGAAAAAAATAAGTTCTGATAATCACGGCGGCACACACAAAATTGCCTCATCTCTGATGACTATGTACAATATTTCGAGTACAAATGTAAATCAGTTTGGTTTCGATGAATGGCCATGCAGGATTGTGCACGGCGACTGGCACCCCGGCAATATGTTGTTCGCAAACGGCAAAATTTCAGCGGTACTTGACTTCGATTCTTTAAATTTCGCGCAAGTTATTACCGACATCGCCAATGGCGCTCTTCAGTTTTCCATCGTCGCAGGCAGACCTGACCCTGCTGAATGGCCGGATTATCTTGACCAAGTTAGATTCAACAGTTTTATTTACGGCTGCAGTTACAATAATAAACTCGAAGAATTACAATTGAAGGCACTTCCGGATTTGATGATTGAAACTTTGATTGCAGAAGCTGTGCTTCCTATAGCTGCGACGGGATCATTCTCGAATTTTTCAGGCTCTGATTTTTTGAAGATGATTCAAAGAAAATGCCAGTGGATTGATAAAAACAGAAACTCTCTTACAATTCTGCCATAAAAAACTATCTAACAAAGCTTATTTAAATCTGCAATTGTCAGTTCACTTACAGAATTAATTATCAAATCAGCATCTTCCAATTCATTGGCAGGATAACTGTTTGTAACGCCGATGATTCTCATTCCGGCATTTTTGGCGGCGGAAATTCCCCAATGAGAATCCTCGATGACAACGCATTCATTGGGGAGGATCTGAGAATTAAATTTTTTATTTATATTCTGCATTGCCATAAGATAGCCCTGCGGGTCGGGTTTGCCCTTTTCGACATCTTCGGCGGTAACAATCACATCAAAATAATCGGCAAATCCGGAATTTTCAAGCATCAATTCTATGTCATCACGCGAAGCGCCGGAGTAAATGCCGATTTTTATGCCGGCGGTTTTAAGCATTTTTATAAACTGCGGAATACCCTTTATCAAATGGTCAGCCTGACGGATAATCTCCTCGAAGAAAAACGCTTTCTGCTCAATCAGCGTTTGTATCAAAATGTTATGAAAATCCGTATTGAAAGATTTCTTAATCGCTTCGAACATCTGAGTATCTGTATAGCCGAGGAACTGCGAATAATAATCGTTTCGATCAATTGTAATGCCAAACTGCTCAAGTACTTTGTTCGTTGCGATAAAATGGCTCGGCTCAGAGTCCGAAATGACTCCGTCAAAATCGAATATTACAGCTTTAACCATTATTTCTCCGTCGGAACCGGTCCGGCAAGGGCTTCGTATTCTTCGAGCGAAGATACATTGCCACTGAGAACCATATCGATAAGCGATTTAATCAGTGAAGCGTTTTTAGTTATATATCTGCGGGCAACCAGTTCCTTGCGTTTTTTCATACTGATTTTGTTTTGCCCATTATCGCCGGGAGCAGTTTCGACTTCCATATCTATTTTGCTGCTTGCCTGGCTGCAGAACAAATATCCGCAGATAATACAAATCGCAACATCGACAAGTTCCCTGCCGTGCAGGTCCATATACTCAACACCTTTCTCTTTTACGAAAGCAATGGCTTTGAGCATAAGCTCGGTATTCTCTTTAAGAATCGCAAGCAAATCCTGAACCTGCGGTTCGTAATGACCGGCCGCAAGTTCCGCGATATATTTTTCACATGTACCGCTGCAAACGCCGCGAACTGCCGCGACAACCTGCAACTGGCTTGTGCCTTCGTAAATCGTTGTGATTCTCGCATCTCTTGCGAGTCTTTCGCAAGGATAATCTCTCATAAAACCGCTGCCGCCGAGAACCTGAATTGAGTTGTATGTAACTCTGTTGCTCATTTCAGAACTGTAATATTTTGTCATCGGCGTAAGCATACCGGCATAACGTCCGTAACGTCTCGAAAGGTCTTTGAGTTTCTTCAACTGCTCTTTATCGGCAGGAGGATTAAGCTCAAGTATTTTGGTATAACCTATATCATAATCAACCACTCTGCTTGTTTCATAAAGAAGTGCGCGAGCGACTTCGATTTCCAGTTTCATCTCGATAACCAAGTCGCGAACTGCCGGCAATTTTTCAATCGCGGCTCCGAATTGCTTTCTGCTTGCCGCGTAATCTCTCGCAATTCTGTAAGCTGCTTCAGCAATACCCAGAGATTGGCCGGATATACCGAGTCTTGCGCCGTTCATCAGGCTCATAACATAAGGAGCGAGTCCGCGCCTTCTTTCGCCGACAAGTTCACAAGGTGTATTATTAAAAAACAATTCGCAGGTCGGTGAACCGTGTATGCCGAGTTTATCTTCGATTCTGCGAACATGAACAGTCGGTCCGCGATCACATACGAATAAGCTCAAACCAAGTCCGCCGCTTCTGTCGGGTTCACTTCTTGAAAGCACCAGCAACACTTCGCCGCAGCCGTTTGTAATAAAGCGTTTTACGCCGTGCAGATACCACTGACCGTCATCACCCTGAAACGCTTTTAATTTGCAGCTTTGTAAATCGCTTCCTGCGTCCGGCTCTGTCAAAACCATAGCGCCGGTAACTTTGCCGGCAGCAAAATCAGGGAGGTATTTTTGTTTTATCTCCTCAGATGCGAAATAATTAATAGTTTCAGCAATGCCCTGAAGTCCAAAAATATTCATCAGTGATGCATCACCACGCGATACCATTTCGATGGCTATCGAATAAACAACATTTGGGAAATTCAATCCGCCAAAACGGTATGGCAATGTAAAACCCATCACATTTGCTTTGGCAAGCATATCGAGCGATTCTCTGATTCCATCAGCATAGGTTACTTTGCCGTCTTCACCAAGATGGCTTCCCTGGCGATCGATACCTTCGCTGCGCGGCCAGATAAAATCGCCGCTGAGTTTTCCAACCGAATCAAGTACAAGATCGTAATTTTCGATTGCTTCGGCAGCATTAGCCGGTGCGTAGTCGAACTCTTTTGCGAACTTGAAACCTTCTTCCATTACATCCGCAACACCCGGGATGTCCAAATGTTTGAATAAAAACAGAATATCTTCATTATCTTTGTAAAAGTTTGCCATCTTTATACTCTCGCTTTAATAGCTTTTATCATTTTTGGAACGATGTCATTAAGGTCGCCCACAAGTTTATAATGTGCAACGTCGAAAATCGGTGCCTGCGGGTCGTTGTTGATTGCAATAATTTTCTGGCTGTCGCTCATACCGGCCTGGTGCTGAATAGCGCCGCTTATTCCGACTGCGATATAAAGACTCGGACGAACAGTTGTGCCGGTTTGGCCAACCTGGTGGTCGCGATCAATGAATCCCAAATCGACTGCGGCCCTCGTTGCACCGGGCGCTGCGCCAAGTGCGTTTGACAATTCCCAGACAAGTTTAAAATTTTCCTTACTGCCGACGCCTGCTCCGCCTGCTACGACAATTCTCGATGCCTTGAGATTAACTTTCTTTTCGCGTTTATGTTCGCGAAGAATTTCTATCGGCAGTTCTTCCTGAGCTATGTGAATTTTCTCGACAATAATCTCGCCTTTTCTTGTGCCGATTGGCTCAGGCATAGGCATTACGCCTTCGCGAACTGTCGCCATCTGCGGCCAGCGGTCATAGTTTATGATTGTTGCGATGATATTTCCGCCGAAAGCAGGTCTAATCTGCAGGAGCAGATTTTTATGTACTTTGCCTTCCGCCTTATTTTCGTGATCGCCGATTTGTAAATCGGTGCAATCGGCTGTAAGACCGGCTTTAATCGCGCTAGCAACGCGAGGTGCCAAATCTCTTCCGCAAGCAGATGCTCCGTAAATCATTATCTGCGGCTGGTGTTTATGAACAAGGTCGTAAATTACTTTGCTGTAACTGTTAGTTTGATAAGGCTCAAGCAGCGGATGTTCGAGAACATAAACCTTGTCCGCGCCGTAATGGCAGAGCTTTTCCGCCAGAGCTTTCATCTGGTCGCCAATGAGAACAGCGCCGACTTTTACGCCGAGTTTATCGCCGAGCATCCTTGCCCTTCCGAGCAGCTCCAAAGCGATATCCTCAATTTTACCTTCGTGCTGTTCGGCAAAGACCCATACTTCACCTTTGGGGTTGACTGAAATCATAGAATCATCCTGAATATTAACTTATAGTCTTATCTGATATTAGTTCGTGAATCATATCTGAAATGCCTTTATCGCTCGTTTCGACTGTTTTGCTTTCGCGAGCGGTAAGGACAACACTTTGAATGCGGTGTACTTTTGTCGGTGAACCGTCTCTGCCGCACCATTGCATATCGGCTTTGAGATGATCAAGGTCCCACTGTTTTATTAAAAGACCCTGCTCTGAAAGCTCTTTGATTTTCATATCTGCAAGCTGCTTTAATTCAGCTTCGCTTGCGGCAGGATTTTGTTTTTTCAATTGTTGTTGAATTTCTACAGCCGTTCTTGCTTTTTTAAATTTCATCAGTTTTTTCGCGGCCGCAACTCTCGGCTCGTTAGCTTCATCTACAACTGTCAGCAGTACAGGCAATTTGCATTTTACTTCCTGCCAGCCGTTGCCAATATTTCTGCGAGCTGTTACATAATGATTTTCAAGAGTCAAAAGTTTTTCAACATAAGTAATCTGCGGAATGCCAAGTTTTTCAGCCATCTGAGGACCTACCTGAGCGGTGTCACCATCAATAGCTTGTCTTCCGCAAAGAACTATATCATAATCGAGTTTTTTTACGGCACAGCTTAAAATATAACTTGTCGCCAAAGTATCGCTCGCTGCGGCTCGTCTATCGGTAACAAGAATTGCGTCATCTGCTCCACGGTAAAGTGCTTCACGCAAAACTGCGCTCGCCGCGGGCAGTCCCATTGTAACTACAGTAACTTTCCCGCCGAATTTATCTTTAATATCAAGCGCCAGTTCCAGCGCATTGAGGTCTTCAGGATTGAATACCGCCGGCAATGCACCTCTGTTGACGGTGCCGTCGTCATTCATCGCTTCGCCGGTGATTCTCTTAGTGTCAGGCACCTGCTTAATTGCTACTACACAGTTATAAGCCAAAATTAACCTCCTTGTATAAGGAATATTATTTCTATTTCTGTAGGGGCATACCTATTTTTTGCCCAATAAAGAGCGGATAGTTTAGCTAAAATAGAAAATATGTCAACTCTATTTCCCTGATGATAAAACACGACAAAACAGGTTAGCTATTGGATTATTCCTTAACAGGCATAATTCCCACGCCGCTGCCGAGAACTGCGTTTGCTGTGCCGGTTTTAAGATTGTATTCGATTCCGTCAGCGAAGACGCCATTCAGCATACAAGGCATTTCCTCGGAACCATTAACGGTCATATATTCCTCTATCGCATCGTAATTCAATTCTTTGCCCGCGAATTCATTACCACCCTGTTCGTGATATACAATTCCGCCGCTTGCGACAAGTTTTTTCAATTCGGTTCTGCCGGCTGTTGGTTCATAATAATCTATATCTATCTGTTTGGTATCGACAGTAGTTCTGGGGCCATATCCTGTTTCAAGTACCGGCAGATAACCTATATGGATTCCCGCGGTTTCATCGCTTGTTGCCCGAACGTGCATCGTGTTTGTATCCCACACAAGTTTCGTAAACCCTTCGGCAAGCGTAAAGCAAGGTTTATCGAGTTTGTTCTTGCCTGATGACTGCCGCAGATTTTGAGCTGTATTACTGTATTCGATTTTGCCTTTGCCAGTTGCAATTATATTTTCCGTCAATCGATCATAATCGATTCTTTCAGACTTGAGTCTTGCGTGACTCAATTTTGTTTCGCCCATTGTTTTAATAGATTCAAGTCGGACGTTTGGTCCCAAAATAGTAATATGCGAAATATCTGAAGATGCCATAACATCCTTGCTTTCCTGTTTCTCCGCGAGGTCTGCAATGAGTTTGCTGCCGTAGAAAATATTCTGTTCTTCAAACGAATCGGTTTGCTTAACAAATACACCTTTCACATCGCCGAAGAAAATCGCCTGATTATCAGGAATTGAAAATTTAGCGCCCTCTGCCGCCGCAATAATAAATGGAACTTTTTGTTTACCTGTATCAGTTTGAATTTGAGGATAGAAAACAAGTTCAACCTGACCGTTAGCGTCCGCCGTTTCTGTTTCAATATTATATTTAATCTTTTCAGCGATAAGCAAATTCCGCTCACCCAAAGTTTTTCGCATCGCACTGTTTAACTGATTAAATCCTTTAAACTTTGCAGGCTTTATTTCTTCATATTCTTTTGCGTTAACAGGTCTGATTATCATCGGCCCGTCGCACTTAACAGTAGCTATTACATTGCCCTTAGTTTCAACTGCGGGCTGTGACGGCTGTACAATTTTTTCTACACTATTAGTATTAGTTTCCTTTTTCTTTTCAACTAAAGTGTTGTCTTCGGATTTCGCTGACTGCTGCTGACCTTTTTTTGATTTCTCTTTTTTCTGAGACAACATAAGATTTGTTATAGAAATCTCATCTGCCATAACAACTTCTTCTTTGTATTCAATTCTGACATTATCTCTGAAAAGACAAAGATAATCTTCTTTTCTCGATGCAGTTTCGTTCGGTTCCCCTTGTTGTATCTCAGTTTGCGGCTCTTCTGCCGAAGCAATCATCTCTGAACTTTTAACCAAATCATTCGGCTCATTTATAACTTCCGTTGTTTTGACATCCGCATTCTTTACAATATCTTTTATATTCAGGTAATCGACTTTTTTTATCTTCAGGAATTCGAGCCTGCTGGTTGCATTATTGTAAACTATTTCCATGCCTTTGCCGGCGAGTTCTGCTTCCTGTGAAACAAAAGTTATATCGTCCTTTGACCAAAGCATAGAACGGTCGTTGTCAAAAGCAACTTCGTTAAGATAAATAAAGCTGTCCGAACGTTTGCCTTGCCCGTGAATATGAACAACGACATTGCCTTTCATAACAGCTTGTTTAGCTGAAGGTTTAGCTCCTTCGAGATTTTCAATTTCAACTATCCCGGTATCAGCTTTTATATCGCACCGGATATTTTCCTGGTAAACATTCATATAAGGCTTATCAAGCTGCCATTCGTCACCTGTTTTATGCAGTACTTTTTCAAATCCAATTACGCGTTCGAGTTTTCGTGTTTTTGGATTGACTGTTCGAAAACTTGCTTTTCCCACGTCTCCAACTTTTGCCTGCCCAATTCGACCCGAATTCGAATCCACAGGTATTCCATTTGTGTCCAGTATATTCTTGTAATCCGGCTTTGAAATTTGAATATTGCCGGTATCACCGAACATTTTGTATAAGGCAAATGCAGCAAGAACTGCACATGTCGAAACCAGCCAGATTTTAAATTTTCTGCCGCCAATCATATAAGATACCGTTCCATCAAGGCATCCCACCGCCCTGTATTTTTCAAAATATATTCTATAACTTCACGAACTGCCCCATTCCCGCCTGTTCGAGAGGTTACATAGTGAGCACAATTTTTGAGTTCATCGACTCCATTAACTACCGCGACACCGAAACCTGCCCGCCGAACAATTGGAACATCCAGCAAATCGTCTCCGATATATGCGATATTCTTTGCATCAAGACCAGTTTCTTTAAGGAGTTTTTCAAAGCATAAAAGTTTCTGTTTGCACGGCTGATACAAAAAACTAATCTCCAGTTCTTCAGCTCTTTTTTTCGTTACAACACTTTCTCTTCCGCTGATTAATGCTACTTTCATGCCTGTTCGTTGCCACATTTTTATCCCATGTCCGTCAAGCAGATTGAAACTTTTCGATTCAACCCCATCGGAACTGATTGTTATCGTTCCATCGGTCAATACGCCGTCAACATCCATCGCAAGCAGCTTTATTTCTTTAAGGTCGGTTTTGCTGATTTGCGCCATTCGCTAACCTACAATCTTTATCGAAACAACATCCTGGACGTCAATCATTCCGACTGGTTTATCGTCTTCATCAACGACAGGCAAATCATCGATTCTGTGTTTATGAAATATAGCCATAGCTTCCGCCGCAAGTGCGCTCGCTTTTATTCTCTTGCAGTTTACGGTCATAACATCCTTAACTTTGCAATCGAACAAATTCGTCCCGTTCTTCGCTATAAGTCTTCTCAGGTCTGCATCAGTGATGATGCCGGTCAGTTTGCCGTTCGAATCAACAACCATCACAGCTCCATGCCTTTTTACGTCGATGTTCTTGCCAAGCATCTGTTTTACATTATCATCAGCATTTGCAATCGGCAGTTTTTCTCCACTTTGAAACATCATTGATTGTTCGACTGTAATAAGTTTTGCGCCCAATGAACCGGCGGGATGAAATCTCGCGTATTCTTCAACGCTGAAATTTCTCGCTTTCATAACCGTAAGCGCCAGCGCATCGCCAACCGCCAGCATACACGTCGTTGAAACGCTCGGTGCAACTCCCAGCGGACAGGCCTCTTCGAGTTTGCCCATACACAAAACAATATCGCTGTATTTTGCCATTCGTGATTTATCATTCCCTGTAATGGCGATAATTTTTATTTCAAGCTGCTTTACGATAGTTATTAACCGTAAGATTTCGTCTGTTTCTCCGCCATAGCTCAGCGCAAGTACAACATCGCTCTTTCTTAATCTTCCCGAATCACCGTGAACGGCTTCTGCAGGATGAAGAAAATGGCTTGGCGTTCCTGTTGATGCCATCGTTGAACTGATTTTTTGACCTACAATTCCCGCTTTTCCCATTCCGGTAACGATAACAGAACCCCTGCACGAATAGATTAAATCCGCCGCAGCTTCGAAACTGCCGTCAACAATTCCAGCCATCTTCGCAACAGCGTTTGCTTCCGCGTTTATTACCTGTGATGCGTATTCAAGGTCAAATTTCATTTCATTATGCCCGTATAATTCGATATTCTTAGATTTTCACTATTCCTTCACGCTCATCGTAACATATTATATTAAATTGTTCCGCGGGGCAAGACTCATCAGGTTTGATAAAAATCTGTTTTTGTTCAGTTAATTCGATTTTAGCAATTATCGCTCTTCTTTGGTTCAGCATAAAATCCGCGATTGCAGGCGCAGCAGACAGCATAATTTTTTTCACTTCTTTTCTCGAGGCAGCCATATTTAGTGTTCTGATTATTTCAATTGCAGCAGTTGCAGGGCTTTTTATCATTCCGCTTCCTGCGCAATAAGGACATCTCAGATAATGGCTTAGCTGCAAACTTGGCCTCATTCGCTGCCTTGTCATCTCTATAATTCCAAATGCGCTAATTTTTAATATTCTGCTTCGCGCTCTGTCGCTTGACAATGCATTACGGAATGTTTTTTCTACTTCTCTTCTGTTCTTTGCATCGCGCATATCGATGAAGTCGCAGATTATCAAACCGCCCAAATCACGAAGCTTCAATTGACGCGCGATTTCTTTTGCGGCTTCCATATTAATTTTCAGAGCCGTTTGTTCCGCGTTTTCATGTTTGGTATATTTCCCGCTGTTTACATCTATCGCCACAAGCGCTTCGGTCTGTTCGACAATTATCGAACCGCCGCTTCTAAGCTCAACTCTTTTTGAATTTATTTTCTTGAGCTCTTCTTCAATTCTATATTTATGAAATAGCGGTATCTTTCCATCATAATAACTTACTCTTTTCATCATACGCGGCTGGACAATCCCAAGAAAATCCCTGATTCTCTTGCAGACATTTTCGCTATCGCAAATTATCCTGCTTATGCTCGTATTGAAAATATCCCTCATTGTTCGAATCACAAGGTCAGATTCCTTGTACAACTCTGATGGAGCAGGCTCTGTTTCTATTCGCTTCTGAATTGCATTCCACAGTCTTCCGATATATTCGATATCTTTCTGAATATCTTTCTTGGAGCATCCTGCGCTTGCTGTTCGGAGAATAAAACCCGTTTTAGCAGGCACCTGTATTTCATCGAGTATTGTCCGAAGTCTCGCTCTTTCCTGTTCGTCTTCGATTTTCTGAGAAACGCCCAAATTGTGCATCCAAGGCATCATAACGACATATTTGCCCGGAAGAGAAAGGTATGTAGAAAGCGTGGGTCCTTTTGTATTGATGCCTTCTTTCGTAACCTGCACAATAAGATTTTGTCCTCTTTTAACACACTGCTGAATCGGCGGTCTTTCTTTCAGTGCCTTTCTTTTTCCGATATGCTCGGTGTAATCTTCACCTTTTCGCATAAAGTATTTCGGGTGCAGGTCGCTTACATGAAGGAATCCGTTCTTGCCTGAACCGAAATCTATAAAGGCCGCCTGTATTGCAGGCTCAACATTTACAACCACTCCCTTGTAGATATTTCCTACATGGCCCGCAGTCGCAGACCTTTCGATATAAAGTTCTTCAAGACTCCCATTTTCAACAACGGCGATTCTATTCTCCTCCGCCTCTGTTACATTAATCAGCATTTCAATTGCCATACGATGTTATCCTTAATTCATTTGCCAGTTGACTTTTTTTCTTGTCATAGAGATGCCAAGCCTTTCGGCCCCGAGTCCCAGAAGTTTTATTATCTCATCAGGTCTTATCGTCCCCTTATCGCTGATTAGACTAATAATCTTAACACCTTCCGCAATCGGTTCGACTGATTTTATAAATCTGCCGACATCGACTGTTTTGACATTTCCTTTTTCATCAACTGTTCTTTCTATTATTATTTCTACACCGGCTGCGATAGATTCGTTAAGTTTATTTATTGCTGCCGAAACACTATCTATTTCTTCTTTGCTTAATTGAACTACATATTCTGCTTCGATGGGTTTGATACTTACTTTGCCATTATGAATTGCAATATCGATAAGCGAAAAACCTTCAGGTAATTGAGCGGATATCTTTTGATAAATCTCTTTATTAGAATTTTCGCTGTTTGAAATTTGCGCACAAAAAAGTTCATCTTCTGACTCAAGCCCTACACTTTTGGGCAGAGGAAGAGACAACCTTGGACGTGGATTATAACCCTGGCTGTAAAGCAGGTTGACCCCGCTGCGTATCAGAGACCTTTGAATGGCCCGCATGGCTTCCTGATGTGATAAAAATCTTACATTCCCTTGTATTTTATATCTTCCAGCAAGTGTTTGAACATTTTGTTCTATCTGCAAATCTCCAAATTTATTTTTAAATATTTTCAGTCATCCCCTTTGGGATTTCACAATTTTAAGTTTTATTAAAATACTTCAGGCAGTACTTTCATAGCAGCGCTTCGAAGATAATTTATAACTTCTCGTTCTGAATTCATCATCAGAACTTTCCTTGCGATAGCATTGCACGATTCAATTGTTACAGACCGTATTAATTTCTTAATTTCAGGAATCATTGGCGGTGCCAGTGAAAAAGTCCTGTATCCCAAACCTAAAAGCAGCATTATAAATTCAGGATCCGATGCCATTTCACCGCAGATACTCGCGTTAATTTTCGCTTTGCTTGCGTCATGAATAACACTTCTCATAAGTTTTATTACAGCCGGGTCTGCGCCTGAATAAAGCGTTGACACCCTTTCGTTTCCTCGGTCAACAGCCAGTGTATATTGAATAAGGTCATTTGTTCCGATACTGAAAAAGTCGCACTCACCCGCAAGGATTGAAGCAGTCAATGCCGCCGATGGTGTTTCTATCATAATGCCTATTGGAACATTAGGGTTATATTTTTTTCCATCCTCATCGAGATCTTCCATTACATCGCGCAATATCATTTTTGCCTGCCGCAATTCATGAAGACTGCTTATCAGCGGAAACATTATACGGATATTGCCGTTAACTGATGCCCGTAAAATTGCTCTCAATTGTGTTTTGAACAATACGAGGTTTTGCAGGCAGAATCGTATCGAACGCAAACCCAAAAACGGATTTGATTCGCGTACGAATCTTTTACTCTGCGTGAACTTATCGGCTCCGAGGTCCATTGTTCTTATTATCACCGGCATATTGCCGAATACATTTATCACCTGCTTATAAGCGTTGTAATGGTCTTCTTCGGTAGGTTCAGTTTCGCTGTAAAGGTAAAGAAATTCTGTTCGGTAAAGTCCAATCCCATGCCCGCCTTTATCCAGAACCATTTCAGCTTCATTAGGAAATTCAATATTGCCGTATAATTCCACCATCACACCATCGCGGGTAATTGCATCCATATCGCGCAAGGTGTCGAGCTCTCGTTCCAGTCTCTCGAATTCAACTGCGAATTCCTGGTATTGTTTAAGAGTTGTCTCGTCGGGTTCTATTATCACAACACCGCGATTGCCATCTATGATTACAGTTGCTGACGGCGCTACATTGCTTGTAACATCTTCAAGTCCCACTACCGCAGGAATACCCATCGAACGAGCTACGATAGCTGTATGGCTCGTTCTGCCGCCTGCGTCCGTTGCGAAGCCTTTTATGAATTTCCTGTCGAAACCTGCTGTTTGTGTCGGACTTAATTCATGCGCAACTATTACAACTTCATCGGTTATGTGCTGGATGTCTTCGCGCTTTTCGCCCAATAGCTGCCGCATCAAGCGTTTTTCGATGTCATAAATATCGGCGGCACGCTCACTTATGTATTTATCCTGGACGGCGGCAAAATGGTTTGCAACATCGCGCAAGGTTGTGGATATAGCGTATTCGGCGGTCAAAAGGTCATTATAGACGAGGTCGGTAATCTTTTTTCTCAGGTTTTTGTCCTTCAAAAACCTGAGATGAACGGCGAAAATGTCTTTAATTCTTTCGCCTTCGAAATCCTTCTCGGAATGAATATGCTCGAGTTCTGATATTGCTTTCTTAAAAGCGTCCCTGACGCGTTTGACTTCGGCAACTTTTACCGAAGGAAGGATAGACCGCCTTGGTATGCGGTAATCTTCCGCATCTATAACAAGGGATTTGGCTATTGCTATCCCCGGCGATACCGCGATTCCTTTTTTAATTTCCATCTTTTATCATTCTTTCGGCTGCCAGCCGGGTTCGTCGAACATTCTTACCTCTACAAGGTCGTGCAACTCTTTTAAAGCATCCTGTGCATCCGATCCTTCTGCGGTTATTTTTAGTTTTGTCCCAACTCCCGCTGCCAGCATTGCCATGTGCATAATGCTTTTGCCATCAACTGTTATCTGATTATTACTGACACTTATTTTGCATTGAAAACGACTGGCCGTATCTACAAACTGCATTGCCGGCCGCATATGCATTCCGTTTGCGTTTTTTATTTCCACTTCGATTTGACTGACCTGTCCAGCCAACACCCGGCCTCCTGCCTAAAATAAGTCTCTTAGAATAATACACTTACAGCAAATATTATGTTCAATTACCACGATGGATTCTGGTCGGCCTCTACCAAAAGATCGTTAATCTGGTCGGCTGTTTCAGATTGGCGCAAAAACTTTCTAAAATTATCATTTTGAAGATGCTCAAATATCGATTCCATCGCCTGAAGGTGCTGGTCACCTTCTACGGGGCTAATCAATAAGATAATCGTATAAACCGGCTGCTTATCGAGAGAAGAAAAATCAATGCCGCTGGCGCTTATTCCAATGGCGGCTACGATTTTTTTCACTAATTTATGCCTTATATGCGGTACTGCGACGCCTTTGCCGATGCCTGTGCTTGCTTCGTTTTCTCTTTTAATTACTGCCTTTGCGATTTCTGCTGAATTTTCCTTTGAAATTTTGCCCGTTTTTTCAAGGATTCCTATTAGTTCTTTTATAGCATCATCCCTTTTTACTGCTTCCAGCCTTGGTATGATTGCTTTCGAACTAATTACTTCTGCGATTTTCATATTCACTCCTGAACTGCTAAAAAGCCTGTTACATTGTTCCGTGCTTGTTGTCGCGTTCTTTTTGCTTTTGCTTAACAAGTTGTCGTTCTATTTTTTTTACTACATCGTCAACGCAAGCATAAATGTCTGCGCCATCGGTCTTTGCGACAAAAGTATGATTGTGTTTTGCCCGTGCGATTATCTCAACACTGGTCAAAGCTCCATCTTTGTTGCTTTCAACAATGACTTCAATTTCAAGTACACTGCTATAAAATTTTGGAAGACCGGATACCTTTTCTTCAATTCTTTCCCTGATGGTATCCGTTATTGTGACGTGCTTTCCAATTATCTGAATATCCAAATCATTACTCCTTAATTAATTGAAATTATACAAAATAACGGACTGGCCGGCTAACGGCCGGTGTATGATACGCATATTCAAGTTTTGTAAACCTTGCATTTCCCCAGACTTATAAAACTTTTTTTATATTTTTTTTCGGCTTAACGCCGGCCGAATTCAACTTCTAATCAGGATAAAACAATTCCCTAAATTCATAAACTAATTTACTTTACAGATTATAAGACGTCAACAAAAATAAAAGGCGAATTCAGATGAAAGTTTAAAGGCTGGGCCTAATCGGCTGCGGCAACCGAAAAAAGATGCGCCCCCACAGGGACTCCGTCTTTGTGCCGCAAGGGTACAAGACTGCGCAAGTTTTGCACCTTATTATTGGGCTGAAAATAAGGTTTTTCAAAATCCATTTTTGATGTAAGTCCAGTGTTTACGTTCAAAACCAGCTTGCAGGCACAATGTACGTAAAATAAGGAGTTATGAACGATTTTAAAATGATAAGTATTTGTATATAGATTACTTATAGCGAATTTGCTAAAAATGAACAATTTTGCAAAAATTTGATTCGATTTTGATGAAAAATTGAAAAAAATGGTGAAAAAAGTATATCAAAATCAGGCATTTTCTATAGAGGTTCAGGGTCTTTATTGATTGCATATCGCATCTCGTGAAGTGTGTTTCGTTTTTAGTGAAGAGTGAATAACGAATAGTGAATAGTTGTGGATTCGGAAGCCGAGACTATTTTAATCATTACTACTCAGCCACCCCGATACGAATTGACAAAGTCAATTCTACCCTGATATGTTGCAACGGCATCTTACAGGGCGGGCAGGGCAGGCTTCGAGACGCGAAACGAAAAGTTAAGAGCGAAGAGTGAAAAGTTTAGGAGCCGCTTCCGCGGGAGATTTTATTTTTTCACCACCCCCGATTACTCGAGGGTAAACTCCGAATACTAACGAATTTGCACCGCCCCACGCTTTCGCGGGGGCAGGCTCCGAAACGAAGATTTGAGGAACGCTGGGGGAATTTTATAACTTGCTCCCCCGCCGCCAACGGAATTTGGCGGCTCCTGCTACAATCAATAATTAATAATAGGTACTCATAGTTCGTGTACTTAAATACATCATTCTTAAAATTTACACTGGATATACTTTATTTCGGCGTGGGCTGAAGCCCACCCTACAATTTCTTATTTCGTAAGAAATTACATGTTTTAACTTCTTCTATCAGCATCATTAAAGATTGTGAAATCTATATTTTTTTGTATAATGGGTAATATATTTCACAAGGATTTGATCTATGAAACAATATGAGGCTGTTATAAAGGTCATGGAAGCAAACGGAGGATTCGCAACGTTAGGACATCTTTATCAAAATGCTTTGAAGATTTCCAATGTGGATTGGGGAACAAAAACGCCATTTGCTTCAATGCGGCGCATAGTTCAAACAAGGCCGGAGATTTTTAAAATCAAACCAGGACTTTGGGCGTTAAAAGAATATAAAGATAAACTTCCAAAAGAATTGAAACCTCAAGCATCACAAGTTGAAAAAGAGACATACAGCCATACTTACTATCAAGGCCTTTTACTTGAGATAGGCAAGTTACAACATTTGGATACTTTTGTGCCGAACCAGGATAAGAATAAAATGTTTCTTGGGAAAACCAAACTTGGCGAAATTGCTACAATCAATGAGATCTACAGATTCAGCTATGATATGTTCGTCTCTCAAGCAAAAACTGTCGATGTAATCTGGTTCAATGAAAGAAATATGCCATGTTCATTTTTTGAAATTGAACATTCAACCAATATAAAAAATTCACTTTTAAAATTTGTCGAGTTACAGGATTTCAGAACGCAAATGTATATCGTTGCAGATAACGCCCGTATGAAAGAATTCAAACATAGTATTTCTATGACAGCTTTCAAAGATATCCGGCAACATGTAAATTTCTTAAGTTATGATCAACTTTCAAATCAGCATTCACAAACTTATTTGCAAAGATTAATAACAAATTAAATATCCTTTAAAAAATAAACTTTTATCAAACATTGATTTGGGCAAATTGGAATATTGCTAATTAAAAAGATTTCTCCCCTCTACGAGGGTTTCCGCTTCGCTTCAACGCTACGCTTCGCTCCGGTCGAAATGACATAGGCACGTTGTTCGATTTTTATAGATTACCCTATAATCTAAACAGTGTTAACAATTCGCACGATTGAGATTGCCACGTCGCTTCGCTCCTCGCAATGACAGCGTTGCCGTGCCGGCAACGGCTAAACAACTATTAACAAACGAACCCTGCCATGGTGATGGCAGGGCTAAACGATATAGAAACGCAAAAAAAAAATTTCAAATTTTTTCATATTTTACTTGATCATTTCCCCAAATCGATCTACGATCCGCAAAAATAAAGGCGATCTTTTTGATCGTATTTTAATCCCTTATTTATAAAGGACTTAGGCAATGTCTATCTCCATTACAGCAGCTCGAGGAACAGAAATGCTATTTCGTTTTGAAAATGAATCAACGACGGTGTGGTCATTTCCGGAGAGGGGGAACTGGGCTACGCACAAGCCGACGTATCGGGGGAATTTTGCGCCTCAGATTGCACGCAATGTAATTGAGATGTATTCTGAAAAAGGCGAGACGATTCTTGACCCAATGGTTGGGGGCGGAACGACTATCATCGAAGCGAAACTGCTTGTCAGAAACGCAATCGGGATTGATATAAATCCGAAAGCTGTAGAAATAACAAAAGAGGCATTGAAATTTAATCATCATCCCGCGAGTAACCAGATAATAAAAACCGGCGATGCGAGAAAATTAGATTTTCTAAAAGACAACAGCATTGATTTGGTTCTGACTCATCCACCATATTTGAATATTATTAAATATTCAGAAAATAAAATTGAAGGTGATATTTCGCATATCGGAAGTATGCCGATGTTCTGCGATGAAATCGAGAAAATCGCAAAAGAACTTTACAGGGTTTTGAAGCCTGACAGATATTGTGCCATCCTGATAGGCGATACGAGGAAGAGCAGGCATTTTGTGCCGCTGGCGTTTAATGTGATGAAGAGATTTTTGTCGGCCGGGTTTATTCTGAAAGAGGATATTGTCAAAGTGCAGCATAACTGCTCATCGACTGGGAGATGGGTTAAACAATCCAAGAATGATAAATTCTACCTGATAATGCACGAGCATTTGTTTGTTTTTCGAAAACCAAAAAGCGATGAAGATATGAGCAGAGTACGATATTCAAGCAGGATAGAGGAGTAAGAGAACGCCGTTTGGAGTAAGAGAAACAAGCAGAATGAGGAATTTATTGGTATTTAAGCATCTTTATTGATAGAACATCAGCTATAAAGCAGGAGGTTGTATTGTAACAATATACAATTGTTCGCTGAGGTTAGAATGGGGATTTTTTTTCGGGCCGGTGAAATCGCTGTAAAGTTTATCACAGTTTTAAGAATATCTCTAAAAATTAACTTTTTAAATAAAACATCGACTAAGGCAAATAGGAATATTGCTTTTATAAAAGATTTCTCCACTGCGCTTCGCTCCGGTCGAAATGACGGAATCACCTTTATTCAATTATTAGAGGTTATTTTTATTGTTTCCTTTTTAATTTGTTATTCATTTTTGCGGCCTGTGGTGCAATCGTCGTTGGCCAATGATACACGAGATGAGCAAAAACCTATATGGACGGAAATAACAAATCAGCGGAATCAAAATACTCGGGTATGGGAAATATCAAAATGGGTCGAGAAGAAAGACCCAATTGCAAATAAAATGATAATGGTTGAAGAGAAATCGAAAGTAATCGAGAAGTACAAACCATTATCTGAGCCGGAAAATGTGATATTAACGGAAGATGAAGTATGGTACTCCGACGCAACATATTATATTTCATCTACTATTACAATCGGCAGCGGAGTGGAATTGAGAATCGAGCCGGGGACAATCGTCAAGTTCGAGGACGGTGCGTATATAAACGCACAGAACGGGAAATTGACGGCGAAAGGCAAACCTTACGAGTACATCATATTCACAAGCAAATACGATTCATTAATGGGAGAGGTAATCGATTCCAATGAGCCCTGGCGCGGATGCTGGGGAGGATTGTGCCTGTCCGAAGATGATTGTGTAAGTTTTTGTAAAATCGGGTATGCGGATACGGCGGCTGAAGTTTTGTGGCGGAATGACGCGAACGGAAGCATTGAGAACAATATAATTTATAATTTCGGGACAACGGGAATCGGCGGGTTTATAGATTATGGCGGGCAGGGAATATTTCGAATAAAAAATAATCTTATCTTTAACGATTCAGCAGACGAAAGCTACGGGGTTTATTTTACGAGTTTGAATATGCTTAACGCCAATGCGGTAATCAGCAATAATACAATCGCAAAGAATTGTTTCGGGATTTATTGCGAGAGAGAACGAGGGCCGGGAGGAAATTTCGAGATAATTAATAACCTCGTAACGGACTGCGATACTGACGGGATTTATACAGATACGCTCAATGCGCAGATACTGAATAATGGTTTTTATAATGCGGCGGAGGCGGGAGATAATTATGTTGTTTGCAGTAATAATCCGTTCGATACGGCGGGCGATTATCTCGGAGCGCATTTTTTAAATGATGACAGCGGCGGAGGCGGTTTATTAAAGAACGCGGGACTGGGGAATGCGGCTGATTGTTATGCAGAGCAGCAGAACTGGACTGTGCGGGCGGTTTGTGATGATGCCTTGAGCAGGCGCGTGTTTACATCGGGGACGCATTTATCGAAAGATACGGTTTGGACGCCCAGTGAAAATTTCGATGTGGGAGCGGTTGACATCGGGTATCATCATTCGAGGATTGATTATTTTATTTTGCCGGGGGTGAGTGTAAATATTTCGGGGAACAGTTTGACAGTATGGCCGGGGACGGTTGTCGCGATTGGGGGGCAGAGTCAAACGATTCAGTGCGGGAAAATTATTTCAAACGGCAGGCCTTTCGGGGGAAGAATCAAATATATGAATTACGGATTGGCGAGCGCGGGATGGGAGAGGATAAAATACAGAGAGATAAGCAACGGGGCTGTTCGGCCTGCGAATATGGGTGCGGAATTCAGCTTCTGCGATTTTACGGGGCTGGGGTATGGGATACTGAGCGGCGCGGCGGATGAGGCATTTCACGATAATATTTTTAAAAATAATTACCAGGGCATCCAGGGAAATAAATCTGTGAATAGTTTGTTTGTCGGTAACGGTATAGGAATGTATCATTCTTTCGGGGCGGATATGGAGGCGATAAACTGCAATTTCGAGAGGAATACGCTTTATGGGCTGTATGTGATGTCGAATCCGGAAGTAAGTTATGATGTGCGGAATTGCATTTTCAGGAATAACGGGAGGTCGGGGATTTATGAATATACGTGGCTGAAGCCGGGGTCGTCGCTGGCGGAAAATAATAACGCGTTTTATCAAAACGGAAATCATCGAATTTTAAATAAAAGCGGCGAGTACAGTTATGATGTGTTAAGCGAAACGGATTGCTCTGCCCTGCCGTTTGTTTCGGGGACGAGGGAATTAAATGCTGATGATTTTATTGGTGAAGAACGGTGGGATGATTTTGCGGGGAGGTTTTATTTGCCGAGGGAATCGGATTTGGTGAATGGCGGCGATGCGGGCGATTCGGCGATGTACGGATATACGACCGATGCTAATTGTGTGATTGATGATGATGTGCGGGATATCGGGTTTCATTATGCGGCACAAAGGGAATTTTGGGTGAAGGCGAGCAATGCTGTTTCGGGAGACGGAAGCGAAGACAATCCATTTAATTCCATCACTGATATTGAGGAATATTCTTTCTGTGAGTGGGATGTTATTCATATTGTTACGGATGATGAGAGCGACAGTAATCTGGCGAAGCTGTTCGAGGTGAAGGATTGGCCGGTGAGGGAATATCGCAGCGAGGCGGTTTATCGAAACGGGATACGATGGACGTTTGAGGATGAACGCAGGATTGGGCAGTTCTGTAATGGGGATTACTGGGCGCTTGGGCCTTATGTTGAGATAAACGATGTGAGTCCGGCGTGTTTTGGGGCGGGGAATGAATTTAGAAATGGTTCGATGCTGAATCCGACTGGGCATGATTACCAGGGCTACGACGGACGCGTGGTGGGATTTGTTCAATTATTGAATGTCGGCTTTCCTGCTGTTCTTGAGGGGATTAATTCGCTTGTATCGGCGGCGTCGATTACGGACCAAAATTCATGGAAGTGCACGGATGGATATTATGATATATCGGATTATTGTGTTCATTATGGGCCAAGTGAATTTCATTCGTATCTTTACAGCGCGGCGGTTTTGACTTCGGTTAGTTATTGTCCGATGCGGGATGTTTTTCGGCCGGGGTATAGCGGAATTGAAAAAAAGTTTTTTACGAAAAATTCTTTAAAGAAAGAATTGCTGCCGAGACTGCCGCTGGCGACGAGGCCGAGCGCGGGATATCTAAAGGGGATAACGAAAGAATTTCAGAATGTGTGGGTTGATCATATGAACGGCGATGAGTGGCCAAGGAGAATTCATCCTTTGAGGAATATGCCTAATTTCGGGCGGGAAATAGGTACTGAAGTCAGTGAAGCGGCGTGTCTTTTGATGCTTGATTATAGCGATGAAGAATTGGAGCCGTTGCTTGTTAATTTTGTACAAACGGGAATTGATTTTTATTATCTGAGCGAAAATGGAAGAACGTGGGGCAATGGAGGCGGACACGATAACGGGCGGAAATGGCCGATTATTTTTGCGGGTATAATGCTTGATGCCGATGAGATGAAAAATGTCGCGCAGACGGGAAGGATTATCGGGAGCGAAGATAGTCAGACATATCATGGTCAAACGAAGGCGCTGTGGGGACGGAACTGCGTGAGTCCTTATACGGAAACGTGTTCGGGGACGCTGGGGGCGAAAGATTGCCGCGATCCTCAGGGTATCAAAGACGGCTGCCCTGAGTATCGAAATTGCTGTACGTCGAAGGCGTGGATTGGTGAGGCAATCGCAATTAAATTGATGGGCGTGGAGGATTTATGGGGGCATGACGCATTTTTTGATTATGTTGAGAGATGGTATGATGCGGATGTTCCGGAAGGCGGCGAGGTGCTGGGCGGGTGGTACATTCGGGATATGTGGAATTCGTTTTGGCCGGCGGGTGCGATAATTATCGATAACGGGCAGACCGGAAGCACGACGTCAACGGGGACATGGCTGTATTCATCTGCGGCGGGACCTTACAGTACGGGTTCGCTTTGGAGCGCGAATGGAGCGACTTATACGTGGATATTCCGGCCGATGGAAACGGGAAATTACAGAGTTTCGATGTGGTGGACATACGCAGAGAGCCGGGCCAGAAGCGTTCCTATAAATATTGAGCATGCAGAGGGAACGTCGATAGTTGATGTAAACCAAGCGGGCAACGGTGGAAAATGGAACGATTTGGGAGAATACGCGTTTATCGGGGGAGCCCCCTATAACGTAAAAATAACGGCTCCGACGGGCAATCCGCCAAATACGAGCGCGGACGCTGTAAAGTTTGTTTTGCTTGGCAGCGGAAACGTGGCGCCAAGAGCGACGATAGAATCAATAACGCCAAATCCTGCGCTAGTCGGTCAGCAGGTTTGTTTTGCGGGAAGCGGAACAGATTTCGACGGGACAATCATCGCTTACAAATGGGAATCAAATATTGATGGGGTCATAAGCGAACAATCGGCTTTCAGCATTGATACTCTGGCAATCGGCAGACATGTAATTACGTTTCGGGTGCAGGACAATGAAGAGCAATGGTCGGAACCATTAACGAAAACACTTGATATCTGCGATTACATAATCGACAACGGCGATGTCAGAACGGCGTCTATGGGCAACTGGCAGGTTTCAAACGCAGAGGGATTTTATGGAAGCAATTCATTATGGGGACACAGCGGGATGATTTACGCGTGGGCTTTTACGCCGGCGGAGACTGGGATGTACAGAGTTTCAATGTGGTGGACGGCAATGGAAAGCAGAAGTTCGAGTGTTCCTGTAATCGTGCAAAACAGCAGTGGATATGATAATGTTCTTGTCGATCAGACAAAAGATGGAGGAAAGTGGAACGTGCTCGGGGAATACCAGATGGAGGCGGGAACGGCTTATAACGTTATTATAATAGCGCCGACAGGAAGTCCGCCAAGTACGTGCGCTGACGCTGTTAAATTTGAAAAGCTGTAAATAAATCGTATGCCGGAATTCATTTTTAAGCATTTAATTTATTAAAATTAAGGAAATTACTTATTGGCGGAATCCTAAAAAAAATATAGGTAAATGGAATAGATAAATTGAAGTAAGTAAATTATGAAAGTCCGAGGTAAAATTTAAAAGGAGAAAAAAATGAAAAATGTGTATGTTGTAAGCGCAACGATTCTGATGATTTTTTGTTCATTGGCAACGGCAAACCTAACTCAGGTAAACCTGATTTCACAAAATCATCAGGTGGAAGGCTATGTAGATGTCGATGAGAACGGCGGAGTATCGTACAATATTTCGGATACTATACATGTATCAGGTTCCTGTTCATCATCTCATGGAGGGGCTCACAGCGAAACAAGTGATCTTAAAGTTGACGGCATTACATCAGGAGACTCATGGAATTATTGGGCAGAGGCAAAATCATGGTATGTTTTTAATCCAATCAGTGATATGCTGACGCTTTCGATATCACAGAGCTGCGTCTGGAGTGGATCACCCTATAGGTCGTGGTTCGAATATTATCTTAAAGATTTGGAGACTTCAGAGATTTTATCATCATTTTATGGTGATGATGATTTTATCTGGTCAACGAAAGTGGGAGCAAATTGGAGCGAATGGAACTATGAGAATCAATTTTCTGTTTTGACAGATCACAGGTATGAATTGTATTTGGCGATTCATGCAGACGCAATGGATGGCACCGGCGTAACAATAATAGCAGATTTAGTACCGGAGCCTGCCTCAGTAATAATGTTCATATCAGGGTTAGTTTTGTTGATGAAACGGAAAAGACAATAAAAAAATGCTCGCGGGAGGTTAATTTAAGGAGGAGGAAAGGGGTAAGAAACAAAAATACTTTATTTTCGCCAGGCGGCTTTGCGAACCATCAGGGGCGGAAGCTGAATTGTTTTTGTGTTCGGTGTCGATTCGCCGATAGTTCCCCTGCTGCTAGGATACCACTGGAAAGCTGAAACGGCTTTTGATTTTACCGTGCTAAAAAGCCGATTCAAAATTTTCCATTTCTTTGTTTTTTCTATAGCTATCATAACGATAAAGCTATCGGCAGTATTTTGAGGGTTCTTAACCTGGAATATTTTTGTCATTTATTTGCTTAAATTGATTTTTTTATAGGTCTTTACCGCAAAATTATTTTTTTTGGGCGAGAACGAGCCAGTCCCAAGGATACGGGGCTTTCATCCATTTTGGAGGTGACGAAAATTCGGTATCCCATGAATATTCGATTTTGCATATATCGATAATATTCATATTTCTGCTCTCGAGCATCGAATAAAGCTCTTCTTTGAGATAATGTTTCGTGGGCACGCCATCGATTGGGATAATCCCCCGCCGAAGATTCTTGCTGTATGTTTTCGGGTCGGTAAAATTGGCACGAATTGCGGCGGCTGGTTCAAGACCGTCTCGCAGGTTCATTTCAGTAAGCCTGTAATTTGTGAGCATAACCGATTCAATCGCAGGCGTAACCAGCAGCAGATGACCATCTTTTAATATACTATTTATAATAACATCAAGGATTTTCAATCTGCATTTAAGCGAAGGCATAATCAGCATATTCACACATAATGCGAAATCCGCCTTTTCAATCTTTAAGCCATTATTTGCAACATCGGTTGTAAAATAATTTATGTTGTTCAGCCGGCTGTATTTTTCTTTTGCTCTTTGAATGAACCTGTAAGAAATATCAATCGCGTTTACAAGTCCGAAACTATCCGACAGAATCCCGAGAAAATGCCCGATTCCGCAGCCAAAGTCGTTAACGGTTTTTTCTGATGAACCGTATTTTTCAATAAGACCGCAAATCAGATTTTGTTTGTCATTTTCCAAAACGCTGAAGACTTCATCTTCATACGTATCAGCTAATCCATTCCAATATTCTCGTTCCATTTCGCTTCCCTGCCTGAATTTAATTTGTAAAAAAAACGAAAAAGATTAATTCGGATTTCGAGTCATTTCTGAGGCTTTCCACTTTTTATACGATTTTACATGACCATCGGCAAAAAGAATATTAAAAGCCTTTGTATGAGGGCCATTGACGTGTTGTCCTTTGTAGTTAAAGAGGAATCCCTGTTCGTTGGGGTCAATAAAACTTTCGGTAATGGAATCATCGGGGTCTATATTCTTATAGAGATTCGCATCACCGGGCTGGGGAACTAAAGGCAGGTCGTATAAAATAATGAAAGTTTTCGGCGATTTTACTCTATCAGGGACAAGGACTTCATAATTTTTTTTGGGTTTTTCTGTTGAACCCGGAGGAGTAAATAAAGGTACGAGCGAGGCGTATCCAGATGATGCTGACGGAATCTCTCTGCCTGCCCTGCTGTCATAGCAATAACTAATCAAGGCTTCTTTTCTTTTCAGCATTGGGCAATCGTAAAGATTTTTTTCTTTATGATAAGGCCAAAGCGAAACAGGCACGCCGAGCATTTTATTTTTGGCGATATCGGGATTTGCAAGAAATTCAGGCCAGGTTACATTTGCATCAATGACACATACCGGATAAACTTTATACCCCTGAGTATAGGAGTGCACAGTTATTCCGAGCTGTTTGAGATTATTGAGGCAGAATAATTTATATGCGGTTTGACGGGCTGTTCCGAGCGCAGGAATGAGGATAGCGATTAGCGCAGCAATCACCGCGAGAACGACAAGCAATTCAATTAATGTAAACGCATTTTTTTTCATAACGAATATATTTTAACAGCCCGGCAATTAAATAACAACAAAAACTCTGTTATACAATTGGCAGAAGAACCGTGCATACACAAACTCCGACGATAACCGCCGGAGTCTGTGCAAACACCACATCCAATCTTAGAAAAAGTTTGGAGGATTGGAATCATTATCAATAATAGTATCCCATATTATAGTATCCTGCCCACCAACCGCCGGCAGCAGTCCACCCGAGCTGGTATAAATAGTCATCTGTACCGCGAACGAAAACATCCATGGTATTGGAATCCCGTTTAGCGACCGCGGGGACAGCTGAGATCTGGCCACCGTAATCAGCTAAAGTCCAGACTCCACCGGAATTCCAGTTATGGCCCATCATATTATTGTTGGTCCCGCGAAAGAAAAGCTCGACATTACCAGAATTCCTGGAAACACCGGCAGGCGCAGAACCTATAACAAAGTTATGATTGTACCAATTAGCCGTCCAGGTCACGCCGCCGTCATAGCTGCTCTTTTGGTACAGTTTATTATCCGGGCCGCGGGCAAATACATCAAGTGTTCCGCTGGCACGGGAAACAATGCAAGGGCTGTCATAGGTTGTACCATACAAGGGTACCCAGGAACCCCAACCGCCGGAAGTGGTCCAGTTTCTTACATAAACCTGATTATTACCACCATTCCTTGCGCAAATTGTTATATTGTTGGAGTTTTGGGAACAGACTGAAGGACCGGATGCCAGAGTTTGATTTAAGTTCTGCCAGCCGCTCCAGTTGCCGTTTTCGTAATGATTCTGATGCAGAACGCCGGTTGTGCTGGCACAGAAAGCATCCAGAATTCCGTTCGTTCGAGAAACTATAGCGGGAGCCTCGTAAGTAACACCACCTAAGCTAACCGTTGACCAGCCGACGGCACTTGTCCATGTATCAAGGACAACCTGACCATATGCACCCCGAGAAACCATGTCAATTCGGTTAGAATTCATTGAACAAGCGCTCGGACCGTCCTCATTGTAGATTATGCCGTAATACTTGCATACCGCCGCACATACACCCTCCGCATAAGCCTGACGACCGCTATCATTCATCAATGCGCCATACACATCGTTATAATTTGTATGGAACAATCCCTCAACCAAAGCGCTTGGAACGGCAGATTGGTTCGATGGATTAAGAACATACAAATCGCTTCTGGCAGAAGTCCCACGGTTATAATTCAAGCCAAATTTAGTAAAATGCCGTGACACTTGATCACTGCATATTCCAGCAAAGTAAGCAGAGGTTGGATTGTTGTACCAATAAAGTGTTGTCGTGCCATGAGTAGATGTCCAACCAGATCCTGATGCATCGGTATGCAGCGCAACAAAACAATCAGAGCCCCAATTTTCTGAATCGGTACAAGCCCCTGATAGGCTCAACCAGCCTGAATTACGAGCCTCTATACCGCGGCCAATAAGTTTGTTGACAAGCCGAACAGCCACATCCTGCATGCCTGCGGCTTCCTGATAAGCTCCATCAGGACTGTAGTTACCGGTTTGAATACTGGGATTGACATAAACCTTCAATGCAAAGGCCGGAATAGCCGTTAATATGCATACTAAAAAAATTACAACAATTTTAATGGATAACGTTTGCTTATTAATCATGATAATCATTCTCCCTTCTCTAAATATTCAAAATTTATTGTCGCAAGGGAATCATCCGAAGAGAATCTTCAGGGACGATTCCGGAATCAACTAAGATATCCACCTGCTACTTCAGCAGCAGGCCTTATGAAAAAATACAAAAAGACCAGCGTTAATAGGCTCCCATATTATAGAATCCTGTCCACCATCCGCCAGCGGCAGTCCAGCCAAGCTGGTACAAATTGCCATCTAAGCCGCGAACGAAAACATCCATGGTATTGGAGTCTCGCTTTGCGACCGAGGGGACACCTACCATCTGGCCACCATGACCAGCAACAGCCCAGCCGGTGGCACCATTCCAGTAGTAGCCCATCAAATTATTGCCGTTGCCATAGACAAAGCTTTGCCTATAGAAAAGCTCAACATTGCTTGAGCTCCTGGAGAGCCCGGCCGGCGAGGACCCAATAATAAAGCCATAACTGGCCCACCCGCTCCATGTGCTGCCGCCGTTATAGCTGCTGTTCTGCTGCAAATAACCGTTTCCATCACGGATAAACACATCAAGTGTTCCGCTGGCACGGGAAACAATACAGGGGCTATGGTAAGTGATACCACCGAGGTTTACCCATGAACCCCAACCGCTGGAGGAGTTCCAATTTCTAACCCACACGTTGTTGTTGCCGACACCGCGAGCGGCGATGGTTATATTAGTAGAGTTCTGCGAACATGCTGCAGGACCGGAAGCCAGAGTTTGGCCTAAGTTCTGCCAGCCACTCCAATTGCCGTTTTCGTAATGATTCTGATGCAGAATGCCATCTGTGCTGGCGCAGAAAGCGTCCAGGATTCCATTGGTTCGAGAAACGATAGTTGGGCTTTGGTTAGTAACACCACCAAGGCTGCCTGTTGTCCATCCGCCGCCACTTGTCCATGTTCTAAGTTTGACCTGGCCTGCGCTGCCTCGCGAAACTACATCAATGCGGCCAGAGTTCATTGAACATGCGGCTGGACCGTCATATTGAGAATAATCTACCAGATTTTTTCTTCTTAGCGGTCTGTAAGATGCCAAGCTGCTCCATGACCAGTATCTTCTTGTAGCGGTAGCAGGAGTCTGTTCCATAGAATACATACCACCACTGCCGGAATAGTAATCGAACAGAATAATATGGCTGCCATTGTCATTGCAGGCATCACCAATAATAAGCGAAACATCATCACACTGGCCATCAGAGCCTAAGAGTGTTACATAACTCGTAGCACCTTCGATACTGCTGGTTGTATGCCTCTGTGTCATCTTCCAGCACATACTTACAAAAGCAGAACAGTCATTGCCATAATAGGTTGTTCCGCCGGGTGTGGTATTGACATGAGCCAAAAACTCTGCAAGGTCATCAACTGGATTATTCATCATGTACGCAACACCATAGTATGTAGTGTTTGAATAGAACCATGTATAACCGCCTGATGGCGAACGATAATTATAAATATTATTTAAAGGTCTCCATGAAACATCGATCATGTCGTCGGCAATTCTGACGATCTCTTCACGTTCCATATTGCCCCAGGTTACCCCTGACCATCCAAAACTGACAGTGCTGAGAGCCAAACTAACAATAAGCATCACAAGAGATGCCATTTTATATTTATTAATATTAAACATTGGTATATCTCCTATATAAAGTTAAATGCGTTTATTTACGTTTCCAAACATTTACCTGGACATTCTCTTCTGTAGGCAGAACCTGGTAGATATCACCATTTTTACATAGCTGAAGAAGTTTAGCTGTCCATACACTGTAGTTGTTTGGAATGTCAGAGATGATACTGTCAATATCGCCATCGATATTTAAGCAATATACATTTAACGATACACCCTGAATGTCTTGTTTGGAAATCTCAACCTGGAAATAGCTGTTGCCCTTTTTATCCTGACCGAGGAATACTATTGAAGCAACATTATCAACAGGAAGTACAAGAAGATCCTGGATGTTACCATTTTCATCTGTAACATCTATCTCACCTTTTCTTTCCATATTTCTAAGGACATTAAAACGTTTGCCATTGTTGCCTTTGATTCCATTTTTAACAGCGCCATTGCTCTTTAGAGCCTTGTTCTCTGTTAATTGAACCTGACTCTGGAGGCCTGTCTCAAATACCAGTTCATCGTCAACTATCTTCAAACCGAATGCGGTGTCATTTAATTCTTTGCTGATATTAATCTCATTCTTTTTGCCATCAGATGAGAATTGCTGGATAACTCTTCTTGACCTGTCAAATAAGAATATATTACCAGAATCATCCACTGCTATATCATTAGCTGAAAAGTCAACAGCCTTTTGAGCCATGATTTTACCCGCAGGATTGAGCTTTTTAATTTGCTTATTTACAGAGTCGCATACGTAGATACAACCAGCGTTATCGACCCAGAAAGATTCAGGGCCTGATGGCGGCATGTTGTCTTCTATGATCAAGCCGATCTGGTCAGATGCTGAACCATATTGTAAGGTTGTAACCTGCTGATATTGGTACCGGCCGGCAAAAACACCGGCAGTGATAAGTAATATCACACAAGTAGAAAGTATTGATTTGTGATACATCTGTTATCTCCTTAATTTAAGTATTCATAGTTTTAATTTTTTAGTACTCCGCGCGCAGAATCTCCGCAGAATACACGCTTTACTAATTGCTCAGCTATTCCTCGAGGATTGAATCGTCCGGAAAAGACATACCGGACGATTCATAAAATTAACTCACAAACTTAGAAAGACAAGTAATGATTCTCACCAATAAAAAGCTCCCATATCATAGAATCCTGTCCACCAGCCACCACCGGCAGTCCATCCAAGCTGGTACATATTGTCTTCCGTGCCACGAACGAAAATATCCAAGGAGTCCGAAGTTCGCCGACATACAGCCGGAACACCTGCAAGCTGGCCACCATGATTGGCGGAACTCCAGCCTGTAGAAGAATTCCAAGTATAAGCCATCAGATTGCCATTGGTTCCGCGATAGAAAAGCTCGATATTATTTGAATTCCTGGAAACGCCGGCAGGCGCAGAACCTATAACAAAGTTATGATTGTACCAGTTAGCCGTCCATGTAGCGCCGCCGTCATAGCTGCTTTTTTGATACAGCTTATTATCCGGGCCGCAGGCAAACACATCAAGTGTTCCGCTGGCACGGGAAACAATGCAAGGGCTATCATAAGTGGTACCATACAATGGCACCCAAGAACCCCAACCGCCGGAAGTGGTCCAGTTTCTTACATAAACCTGATTATTACCACCATTCCTTGCGCAAATTGTTATATTGTTGGAGTTTTGAGAACAGACTGAAGGACCGGATGCCAGAGTTTGATTTAAGTTTTGCCAGCCGCTCCAGTTGCCGTTTTCGTAATGATTCTGATGCAGAATGCCATCTGTGCTGCGGCAGAAAATATCCAGAATTCCGCTGGTGCGAGAAACTATAGCGGGACTTTCATAAGTGACACCGCCCATGTCAGTATTTACCCAGCCGCCTGAACTTGTCCATGTTCTAAGCATAATCCCGCTATATCTGTCCCGATTAACTATGTCGAGACGGCCGGAGTTCATTGCACAGGCAGAAGCGCCGGTTGTGTTGCATGCCGAAGTGTTAGCGCCCATATTATTGCCGACGGTTCGCGGGGAACCATCGCTTGGTCGGTTCTTAACCAAACCGCCGACCACCATTGTTGACGAACCACCGCCGTCAAGCGCAATTCCATTCCAAGCACCAAAGTCTTTACACCACTGGCCTAACTGTATCCAGGTTGCGCCATTACTCCATCCGGGTTGACGGCCATCGACTACTACAAAGAATAAATACCTTCCATCAGCCGATGCAGATAGTGCGGTACGAGGCTGGTATTCCGTCTTCCATCCGTCATTGGGAATACCGTTGATGAGCATTCTTACATCGCCCGTTACGCCATCATACCAACCTACCGGATCACTGGTGGAGTAGAAAAACGATGGCACTTTATCCTGGGTGATATTACAAGACTCATAATTGAATGGCCCGGAGTAAGAGACAATGCTGCCGTCAGAAACAGACGGCCCGGTAAGATCGGCATTGCCGCCGCTTGTCTGCCACCAAAAATTGGCATTTATAGCGGCTTCTACGCCATACTGGTTGGCAAAAGCCGGGGTTGTCTGCATGACGGTATCGTAGATAGCACCGCCGTTTCCTGGTGTGATTTTAATGCTGACTTCTGGATTCCACAAGTCGATCCGGCATGCAAAGACTCTCTGCAGCGGATTAGTTTCACCCGCCTCGCAATACTCAACGCCTTCATAAACACGAACCCAAGGATTGAACCATTTTGCCTGAGCCGCAGACATCTGCAGGCAAATAACAATCGCGAACACACATAGTTGCCAAATTAATTTAATACCTTTCATTTTTGCACCTTTCCTTTCTTTCAACTCTTTCCAAAATACTTTTCCTTTTATATATAATCGTGTTTTTGCCGATTCAGGCAAAATGACACGTCAAAGCCAAACGCACTTTTATTTGTATTTTGGGTTACACGTATTTTATTCTAAAACAAAATATTCACACTGGGCTGCACGATTAACGGCCGGAGATAGCTAAGTCTATGGGTTTCGCAAAGCTCGTTTTTTGGTTTGCCGCAGGCACTTCAAACGTGCCCGAATCAGTTACCACACGATTAACAGTAAACTCACCCTCGATTGGCATAAGTTTAAAATTTTCCGGCGTATATTCGAACAGGCCCCAGGCAGTGTTGGTCGAGAAGAAACACCTCGTTTTTTTGTTCTCCTGCCAGCGGGGATTGAGGTATAAAGTTTTGTCAACTGCATCATAGTGAAAACCGGAGAGCGAAAGCACCAGTCCCCACGATGACATAGCACGAGCATAATGTGAGCCGCACTCAAATTCGTTGTAAGGATTTCGCCGAAGACCATCGTAGCGTTTTCGTACCGCGCGAACAATTTTGAGCCCTTCATCAACCATACCTTCGTATATCAGATGACTTGCGACATGATACTCGATGCCTGTCCAGACCTGGTCGCTGTACACAAAGGGATATCGCGGACGGCTGCCGCGCGGCCATGAACACAGCAGCAAACCTGATTCGTCGCCAACGGCATAAATTAGCTGCATATTCGCATGGTCGCCGAGCGGGTCGCGAAAATTATATTTGTAAACAGATTTCAAACCTGATTTAACCATTTCCGGCTCAACGAGATAATCAAGACCCGCTACTTTAGCGGAGAGCTGACCAAAAAGCTGATCGCTGAGACAGCCCTTTCCAAACTGGTATTTGGGCGTATCCGGCGCAAGACAATCCAATTGCTGTTCGAAGTATTCACCATTATAAAGGTCTTTCTCCATTTTCTTTCTGCCGTTTGCGTAAAGGCGCTTATACTCAGCGGCGCTGTTTGCATCACCGCAATATGCCGCCATTTTTTCTCCGGCCTTGAGGGCCGCCAGATAAAAGAACTGCGACAAGGGGTTGGGGCCTTTGAAGTTAATATCATACGTGTTGTGCTGAGGTTCGCCCTCGATTAAGCCATCCTTATCGGCATCCCAATTCACCCATGCATATTCGAGAGCACGCTTCGCTGCCGGCCACATCGACTTCAAATATTCATCATCGCCGCAAAATCGCCAATCGCGATATAACTGCACCACTCCGCCCAATTGACCATCAACTGCAGCATGGTAAAGTTTAGCCTCTGTTCCGAGCGGCAGCGGAATGCGAAAAACAATTGCGCCCTTTTTGCCTTCTTCGCCGGAATCAAAACTGTTATACTCGGATTTACGCATCGTACGATGCAGTTCGGGAAAAAGGAACGCAGGTGTAAGTGAATAATTGTAGACATGCGTACATGAACCAGCGCAGCAGCCCTCTTTGACAGAACATCCCTCCCATCCCCATAAGATGCCGTCTTCAAACCGCAGACATGTCGGACTGTGCAATGTCGAGGCATTTGAACCTGCCGCATCAAGAACCTCCGGCGGCAATGTACTTTCGTAGAAAGCTTTTTCGAAAGCTACCGTGCGCGCAGTTAACGATTCACGATTTTTGAAAAAGTCTTCGGCCGCATGCCATGCCGTCGGCCACATTTTGGAATACGCATTGATGCTTCCATTTTCATGTTTCGGAAAACACCAGCTTATCAGTATCGGCAACTTGGCAGATTCACCCGGCGCAAGTTTTACACGCAATCCAAGAGTGCCATTGACCGGCTCTCCCATTTCTCCCGAAGCGCTGTTGGGATCAAGCATGCCGGTTGTACTGAATTGATCCCAAAAATGATGTGTCGGATCAAACCATGGCCCCCGCTGCCACTGAGGAAGATACGTAACATCAGGCCAGTCAGTTGTCATGGCCATTGTGCCGTAATTTTTGTCTTCCTGAGGCCATCGCTGCGAAGTCATCCACAGGCCGCGACAATGTTCACCCTTGCGAAAAATCGTCAGCGCTTTGCCTTTTTCTCCACTTTGATCGTTATATGCCCTCTCTGTTGCATTTTGCATATTCAATGCAACGGTAGCTTCGACAGGCACATTGGTGCGGTTTTTAAGTTGATATACAAGACATGCCACCGGCATACTCGAAGAGTTAGTGTCCAGTGGAATAAACGGGCTAAAGGCCGTCAAGCTAACATCGAGAGGAAATTGGGGTTGTTCAAAAGTCAAACGGGCAACAGGAAATTTTCCTTCAAAAATCACATTGGAAAAACAAGGCAAACCGTCGCCCTGATCCTGGATTTTGCCAAAACCATAGCCAAAGAAAGGATCACCGCCGAGCGATTCTCCGATAAAATTCTTGTTCCGCGGCCCCTGAATAACACGACATTGAACGGGCTGCCCCTGTGCTTTGCACCAGATGATGGGAAACGTCATCGGAAGAATGCAGCCTTTGTTTGGGTGGTTAAAAATTTCCCAATCCCGCAACGCACCTCGCCCTTCAATACTGATATTCCCTGCACCTATACCGCCCAATGGAAAGGCGATTTCCCGCAATGAATCTTTCGTTCGCTTAAAATACGATTGGTCTTTGGCATCAACAACCGTCGAGAAACTTAGCCAGAGCACAATCGCTGCCGCAGCTGCCGTCTTCAATCTCTTCATCTCAATACTCCTTGTTTATTCAAGCATTTCAACTTTGTTTTTTGTGAATACGCGCGCTTTTACTTGTTCCACATATTTTAGAGTCGATTCTAATCAGCTAATGGCAGGTTTATCACCTTAGTCTCTCTTGAGGGTTTATAACATTTAGGGCCATTTTTAGTCCAGACGATCGGATCAATACACATCTGGCGAACTGTTTGTTGTGTGTTCCACGAATGATAAACAATAAAATATGTCTTTTCGTCCGGGCCAAGAATTACAGAGTTGTGGCCGGGGCCAATTAATTTATTCGGAATAGTACTAAGAACTGAAGCCGATTTTTTGCTCCAGGAATCCTTGTAGGGGCCGGTGACTTTGTCAGAAATCCCGCAGCCAACACCATATCCTTTTGTCTGCCAGTTTCCGCCGGAATAAAAGCAATAGTATTGACCATTTTTATAAATAACAAATGGGCCTTCCACAGTGTACCACGCCAGCCAAAGACGGTCGTAAAGATTTCGGTTGCGTTCATAAATCTGCCAGTCGGCAAAGGCTCGCATAACAGTGTACACAGTCCCTTGTGTAGAAATCATATCTTTGCCAAGTTCGACAACGGCCAAAGCAGTGCCGGGACGCTGGTCGAAGTAATCGCGGGCAAAGAACAGATACCACTTTCTACTAACAGGATCCAAAAAAGGATGGCCATCGATAGAAAATTCCAAATTCGGGAACAGTAACACACCGGCATCTTCAAAAGGCCCTTCGGGATTATTTGAAACCGCGACACGCATTTTCATATCGCCTGCGTAATATAAATAATACTTACCATCATGATGAGCAACTTCGGGAGCCCAGTATAAATTCAGATTTGGGTCTGTCAGTGGTTTCAATGCGCCGCCGACAAATTGCCAGTTCGCAAAATCACTGGATTTCAGAATAGGAAATTGACTTCCATCTTCTGTTTGTCCTGTGCCATAAGCATACCAGCATCCATTCGTATACAGCACAAAAGGATCGGCCAAATAATGTTCACTTACCGGATTGGTATATTTTAAAATAATCGATTGTTGTTTTTTATTTTCAGCAAAACCTACCCCAGCAAAAATGCAAATAACAACTGTATGCAATAAACATTTTAAAAGCTCCGTAAGTTTCATCTTTGCCTTTCTTAGAATTATTTTGCCACCATAAGCGGACTGAATATCACATAAAACAGCAAAGTAATAATAACTATAATTATTCCCGCAAACACAGCGCCTTTCGAGGTTGTCAGCGCAATCGAGGTGTTATGCTTGAATTCGATTGGTTTTGCTAATGGCTTGAGCAGCGTAATAATCGTCATCACTACAATGCATAATCCGAAACATATCGCCATACGGTTAAGAAACTGAATGCTCGGTACACCAATTTTCAGCAAACCATAAGCTACAACGTTTGTTAATAAGCCAAGAACACCAGCAGCCGGCGGAGCTTTACGAATAATGAAACCAAATACAAATACCGCCAAAATGCCCGGAGATATAAATCCCTGGCCTTCCTGAATTATCGTGAAAATACTGTTACTGATTTTTGGATTACCTAACTGCGGAGCGAGCATTATCGCCACAAATGTAAATACCACAACGCATAATCGCCCGATAAACACAATCGATTTTTGCGATGCGTTTGGGGACATATATTTTTTATAAATATCCATCGAGAAAATTGTCGATGCCGCGTTCAGCATTGCCGCCAATGAGCTTACAACAGCGCCTAAAAGTGCAGCCAGTACGAACCCGACAATACCAACTCCCTGCGGCAGAATTTTGCCAAGCAATTGAGCAAGAGCGGTATCATATTTATAAGCGATGAATTTCTCCGTAAATGTAATCTTTCCTGCCGCTTTGGCTACCTGCAATACCGATGCGTTATAAGTGTCCAATTCATCTGAAAGAGCTGGAAATGCGCTTCTCCATGATTTATCATCTGATGCAAAAACAGTATATGCTGATGGAGTTGCCAATTCGAATTTAGCTCTGTCAAGCGGCAGCACAAATGGATTTTGAACCTTTACCGCCTTTGCCGCTTTCTCATTTTCGTAAAGAGCAATCATAAATCGACCGGGCTGCCAGTTTGAGATTGTATTTGCATCGGGAGCCTGAGCTACTTCGACAATTGCAGTATTGGGATTTGCTTTATAATATTTAGCAATCACAGGAGCATTGTCATAAGCGGCCTCAGCTTGCATATCTTTCGAGAAAAGGTTAAACGCAATGATTCCGGGAATAACTATAACAAAAGGTATTACCAGTTTCATCGCGGCCGCGAAAACAATGCCTTTTTGACCCTGTGCCAGCGACTGTGAGCCGAGAGTTCTTTGCGTGATGTATTGATTCAAACCCCAATAATAAAAGTTGGGAATCCAAAGACCCATCAAAAGCGCTGTCCAAGGCAAAATCGTATCAGTTTTGGGCAGGAACATATTCATACGAACTTTATTCAAACTCATAAAGCGTTCGATAACACCGGTATCTTTTGTAAATGTTTCTATCGCGACAGCTCCGGTATTTATATCGATTACTTTTGCGGCTTCAGTTGCGCTGCCTAATTTAATAAATGCGAAAATCATAATAGCTGCGCCACCGACTATCAGTGCGCTGCCCTGAATTAAATCCGCCCATGCGCAGGCTTTCAAACCGCCTGCCGCAACATACAGCATCGCAATAATTCCGATTACCATGGAACCTGTCAGTAAACTTACATCGTATCCCATCTGCCCCGCCAATGTTCTGATCGTAAGTGCGCCAGAATATGTAACCGAGCCAAGCAGAAGCATATATATAAAAATTGTGGCAACAGCCATAATAGTACGGGCGGATGCGTTGTAGCGATATTCGAGAAATTCCGGAATTGTATAAATGCCCGCTCGCAAAAAATATGGCAAAAATCCAAATGCAACAACCACAAGTGTTATCGCTGCCATCCATTCGTAACTTGCGATTGCTAACCCCACATGGCTTGCCGCATTTCCGCTCATGCCGACGAATTGTTCGGTAGAAATATTTGCAGCTATCAGAGAAAATCCAATTAGCCACCAGCTTAAACCTCTGCCCGCAAGAAAGTAATCTTCGCTGGTCTTTTCGTGCCTGCTCTTAAGAATCCCGATACTAACAACCGAAACAACGAAAACTAAAAATACGAGGATATCCAAAAAATTAAGCGCCATAATTATTCCTTTCCCTGAATAAAGTTTTTCCTAATACCAGTCAGCAATTTTCCAATAAAAACTATTTGGCAGAAAACTTATAAATAGTACTCGTCTGATATTTTTGGTTAGGGTATAAAATAGTTGATGGAAAATTTGACTGGTTTGGCGAATCCGGATAATGTTGAGTTTCCAGACAGAAAGCGCCACGATAAACATAGGTTCTGCCAGATTTTCCTTTTAATCGTCCGTCAAGAAAGTTTCCGCTGTAAAACTGAATCCCAGGTTCTTCAGTAAAGACTTCCATAAAACGTCCGCTTGATTTCTCATAAACGGTCGCAGCTAATGACATTTTTTTATCCGTTGCCTTATTTAATACAAAGTTGTGATCGTAACCGCCGCCAAATTTGAGTTGTTCATTTTCTTTGTTAATGTCTCGGCCAATTGGTTTTGGGCTTGTGAAATCAAATGGAGTTCTATTTACAGGCTCTATTTGACCTGTCGGTATTAATGTTTCGTCAACCGGAGTATAAGAGTCCGCATTGATCATTAACTCATGATTAAGAATCGTGCCATTGCCTTCGCCTGAGAGATTGAAGTACGTATGATTAGTAAGATTTACAGGGGTGGCTTTATCTGTTAAGGCTTCATAATCTATGATTAATTCATTTTCATCGGTAAGCTTATATGTAACTTTTATATTAAGATTGCCGGGGTAGCCTTCCTCCATGTCTTTAGCCAAATAAGCAAGTTCGAGGCCAGTAAATCCATCCCCTTTGATTGGTTTGGCATCCCAAATCACTTTATCAAAGCCGATGACTCCGCCATGCAAATGATTTTGTCCGTTATTAACCGCAAGAGTATATTGTTTACCTTCAAGTTCAAAACGGCCTTTGGCAATCCTATTTCCGTAACGACCGACAATTGCGCCAAAATAAGGCTTATCAACCGCATTGACATAACCTTCCAGACTGTTGTAACCTAAAGCGATGTCTGAGAATTTTCCGTTACGGTCAGCAACGATGATAGAGGTAACAGTTGCCCCATAATTTGTAATTTTGACTTCTGTGCCGGCCTTGTTCTTGATTGAATACAATCTGATGCTGTCAAAGTCTTTTACTTTTATTCCGCCAATACCCATCCATCCTCCAACTAAACCAACCGCAACAATCATACATACAATTTTTAGACAAGTTTTCATTTTAATTTCCTTTATTTGCTATCATAAATTTTATTTAGCATTCCATTGCATTTTCTCATTAGTGCCTCGTGTGGTTTTTGCATGAAGCAGTCCCTCTTCGTCGAACCATACTGGGTCTATCGCAATAAATCTGTCCCAACCAACTTTTTCGCTGTTCTGCTGATGGTAAATCATCCATAATTTTCCATTTGGCCCTTCAGTAACACAATGATGTCCCGGGCCATAAACTCCATTGCCCTGTTTTGCGATGGGATTATTTTCATATTTTACAAAAGGGCCAAGAGGCGATTTGCTGGTCGCATAACCAATAGCATATTCCGGCCCATTGGCTCCACTGCCGGAGTACATCAGGTAATAAGTATTTTTGTGTTTGAGCATGAATGGTCCTTCTGTAACACGGCCGCGACGCTGTTCCCATTCAACTGTTGGACGAAGAACTTCTTTTGGTTCTCCTTGTTTAGTTAAAGGGTCGCTCATCGGCTGGACAAAAATAATAAATGGATTGCCGAGCTTTACATAGTAAAGGTACAATTTGCCATCATCGTCTGAAAACAGGTGAGCGTCAATTATATTACTATCCTCAATATTACCCTTATCAACGAAAGGCCCAAGAGGATTGTCACCGACCGCAACTCCAATGAGCTTGCCGCCTTGTGGATTATTCGCGGTATAATAAAGATATATCCTGCCGTCGCCTTTTTCATTGTAGAACAAATCCGGCGCCCATAATCCGCCGCGTGAATCAGTATAACATATTGATTCCTGTTTCCAATTAATCAGGTCTTCAGAAACAAAAACGTGATAACCTTTGCCATTCCATGTCGGATATAAATAATATTTACCCTTATATTTTAAAACATCAGGGTCAGCGGGGCCAATTTTATCAATAATGGGATTACGATAAGTTTTTTCAGCAACTGTCGCTGCTCTGACAGGTCGTTGCGCTTCCAGCGGCATTGGTTGTATGTTGTCGGAAGCGTTCAAATCGCCGTACCAGAATATAGTCGGCGCATAATCCATTGTGGTTTCGACCCAGTGCCATAATTCCATATCGAATTTTAGCGATTTAGTAAAAGGTATAGAATCGAGCGATCGGAATCTGCTGTTCACCGAGAATCCTATTGTCAGGTCGCCTTGGCCACAAGGCTGCGCGTGAAATGGTGCACTGAAAGGCGCCGGTCTGCACCAGGCATAGCCGTAATAATCTTCGCTTCCTGTTCCGAAATGCGAAGGAAAAGATTCTCCGTCGATATAAATTTTCTCATCGCCTTCGCCCCACCATTGCGACGCATTATTATACAGAGTGAGTGCATCGCCGACATATTTACCGCGTCCCTGAATCGTAATCCAGTTCAAATCAGAGGCGCCGTTTTCAGGATTTGCAGGGTTGCTGTGTGTACGAATGTCCGACCATTGTTTCCAGCCGGCGTGAAAATACATCGACCGGTCATCCCATTTCCAGTTATCAGTTATAATGCTGCCGACTTCAATTTCGACTTTTTGTTCGCTTAAATTCTGAAGCGTTACTTTTGCCTGTTTTTTAAACGGCATCACCCAAAAACATGATAAAGTCCCGTCTTGACTGACATCAGTATACCATGTAGAGCAGGGATGAACTCGATAACCGGTACCAAAGAAATCACCAATCGGACACCAAATTGTTCTCCGGCCATCGAATTCAACTTGCAAAATTACAGAACGAAGTGCCTGCGAGAGGTTCTCCGCATTGAGTTTAAATTGCATAGCACGAATGGCCTGTCTTCCTTCAATATTTGTCGAAAGCGAACCATTTGGAGCCAGCGTGCCGATCAACTTATTTGTCTTACCTTTATAATCATAACCGTTTTTCAAAATATTCTGTGTTTTTTCCAGCAAAGCCGAATATTTTTTCAAATCATTCATAGAAAACGTTTTAACCAGCGTATCTTTTTTATAGCTCCTGTAATTAATTTGATAATAAAGCGCTTCGCCTTTTTGGCCGCCAACGTCGATAAACGTCTTTGATTCGTAAGTAATTTTGCAATGTTTTGCGTAAGGAATCGGCAGATAAAGATTGTGTCCCTGCCATCGATATTCCGTCTGGGGCGAAACTCCCTGAGACAAAGGCGGGCCGGCTAAATGTCCTTTATCGATAAAATCCTCCGCCGGAGCTTCTATCGCAGGTTCAGGATTTTTATCGAGGTAAACGCGTAAAAGACCGTTACTGAATTCTGTTCCATCTGGACCGTGCCAGGTTGTCCAAAATCGAACAACAGCGCCGGGGCCATTGGCATCCATAAGAACATATTCTTTGCGTCCCTGATTTTCTTCGACACGCAAAAAATGACTCCTGTCCCAATTTGCCCACCAGCCTGGTGTTTCTGGATTAGTGGAATTGCGATCATAACTGCTGAACTGACCGCATGAATAATCAGGGATTGGCCAACGTGCAACTTCCTGACGATTGGTCATTTCTTCCAGAAGCGAAGCGAAAGAAATTTCTTTTGCCATGACAATCTGTGAGAAAATAAGCAAAAAAACAATAGCAAAAAACCTGTAACTCTTTAACAAAAAAACCGGCATTATAGAGTTTCCTTTAAAATCCATTAAAACTATTCAGAGCGACTCAAGGTTTTAATCAAATCAATTTCATTTTGATCGAACGGCGTTCCATCAGGTCTAAGAATATCATGAAACCATATTTCAGGCTCGGCCGTATATTTTTTATCCCAGCTTTCCCAGGGATACTGTGTCTGTGTTTTTCCGGCAACAAAACCCCAATTGCAGGCCCCGATTTTATTCTGCTTAAAAAATGGCAGCATCGTTTCAAAAGTATTTTTTTGTGTGCGAGCCATATACTCTGTACAGATTATAGGCCGGCCATACTTTTTTAATTGCAAAGTTTTTGATTGTGCTTTCTTGGCGGCTGTATAAACATGGAATGTTACAATATCAGAATTTTCCAGAGCGAATTTATTGAGAGACCGAAAATCACTGTCTTTCTTTCGTTCCCAGTTCCAGACGCAAATGCTGACAGGCTGACTGGGATCAACTTCGCGTGCCCAACTGAAAAGTTTATGCATTAATTTTAATGCTAATTCCTGTTTATTTGTCAACTCATATTCTTTAAAAGCAGGCCCATTTATATTCCCCGGTTCATTATAGAGATCCCAAAGCAGCACACGGTCATCATTTTTATATTCTCTCAATATGCCCACAACGTAGTCTTTTAATTCATCATATCTGTTCGGGTCTTTCAGCAGATCAATATGCGGCGACTGAACCCACCCGGAATTGTGAACATGCGGCATAGGTTCCGGCTGTCTGCCTAACTGGGGACGCGGATTCCAGCAACTATCCAATAATACCAACATCACTTTGACATTATGCTTTTCGGCAACCTGAAGGAATTTTTCAATGCGTTCCAATAAACCTTCCTTGTCTTGCGTCCAAAGCATATCGTGCAGATACACTCGTACAAAATTCATACCTATTGCATTGAGCCAGTCCAATTCACGGTCAATCGTCTCCAAATCAAAGGTATCTTCCTGCCACATCTCAAGCTGGTTAATCGCTGTGGACGGGGAAAAATTACATCCAACAAGCCAAGGCTGGTCATTATACCATTGCCATGCTTGTTTACTTGTCCAGCGGGTACTTTCTTTTTTTTCAGTTCTCATCTCTGAAGAACAACCGCAAATCCCAAAAACGATTGCTGACAATGAAATTAAAATTAGATTTTTCATTTTTTCTCTTAAATAAATTTTTTATGTTTGTATACACTAAAACCGTCAGTTTAATCCGTTCAACCAATTTTGTGCAAAAACAGACAAATCGAATAAATCAATAATATAATTTTCGGAATTATGCATATCACTAATGGGATTGAAATTAGAAGTTTTCAACCAGTCGGCTGAAAACCTCGCAAAGTCTATAAAATCCACATCTCCATCCGGCTCATAATCGCCTGGTATACTGAAAAGATATGCCAGACTGATGTCATTACTATGCGCTATATGGTCAATGAAAATTTCGGCATCCGAATCGCCGCCGGTTATCTGTATTGAATCTATTGTAAAATCCGGGGTATCAATGATTCCATCGCCGTTGTTCCAACCTGTCCAATGAGAATTATCTTCCAGATTCCATTCATATAAGTGCCATTGACCATCAGAGATTAGAGGCCAAAATACGCCTCTGTCGGCGGTTATGTTATTTGTATTATCTATCGCAATAGATATAGCTTTGCCTAAAGCGGTGGTCTTTGCATACAATCCAACAAAACCGTTTGTCGGCCGAATAACATTTTCAGACCTTGTCGCACTTCCACCTGAAACATGACGTACCAGCCAGCCGCCGCTTACTGTCGAATCATCATAAATCATAAGTCTTTGCGACCAATTTCCTGCACGGCTTTCGGTTGATATTGCGTCAGCGGTAGATAATGACTCATTAATACCTGTCGTGCTTCCGGAATATCCCGGCGAATAACTAAACTTGCCTTCATTTCCATTTTCGAAATCCGCATAGACATATACATCATCGAATTCCTGGATAAGCGAAGCAGCGTACACGCCAAGATGACTTCCAACGGCTCTGTTTTCCGAGGGACTGTTTAATGTTATTGATCCGCCATGTCCATCAGACATGAGCATGTGAGTGGAGCCGCCGCCATCCAGATTTAAACCGTTATATGCGCCAAAGCGAATGAGCCAAATCGCCTCTTCGTAAAAAGTAGCCCCTTCACTATAGCCTGTTTGGCGACCATCTATCGTAAGAAGTATGAGGTATCTTTGATTATACGAAATTCCTACCGCAGAACGAGGATGCGCGTTTGTCGCCAATGGATCTCCATAGTCAATCCATGGACTGCCATTTACCAAAATATAAGAAAAGCTTTCGATAGCGGTCCATACACTGGTAAGATCAGTTGAAGTATATGTATGCTGAAAGCGAGCCTGATTATTTTGCGTTATTAACAACGTACAAGCTCTATCATTACGATTTTCAAGTGCAGAAACAATTTGTCCGCAACTTACTGATACACCAAGCAAATCTGCATAATTTATTCCAGAAGGGCTTTCATAAAATTGTGTATTAATTGCAATCTGTACTCCAGAGCCGGCCATAAATTGACTGCCTGTTTGCCGATTAGTATCTTCGGGTTCGCTGCCATTGGAAGGAGTCGTAACAAAAGCAATATCAGGATCCTGAAGGTCAATTCTGACAGCAGTAACCCGCTGCAAACGCGGAGTATCTGTCCAGCCGGTTGCATGCTGAACCCCTTTGAATATATCAGTCCACGGACTCATCGTTAGAGCCGCCTGGCAATTGAATGATATAACCAGCAATATCAATTTAAGGCAAAGCAGAATTGATTTGCATCTTTCAATCTTCATAATTTCCTTCTTTTCGCCAGACATCTAAAATCAATTCGTATCGCTCCAACTTCATTCCGGTATAAACGCAATTACTTGTTGAGAATATATAACCGCCTCCGGGCATTCCATGTTTTAAGGCATATCGACATGATTCGATAACTTCTTCATCGGTGCCGTTATCCATAAGAGCACAATTTACATTTCCTATAAGGCAAATCTCACTTCCGCATAAATGTTTTATTTCTGCGATATCAATATTTCCCTGCGGATCAAGACTATGCAGGGCATGCGGTTTGGCCGAGACGAGCGACTTCAAAATCGGCATAATATTTCCATCTGTGTGTTTTATCGTGTAAAATCCCATTTCGCGATAGCCGCTGATTAGTTGAGTTAAATATGGCAAAACAAACTCATCGAACATTGCAGGTGAAAGAAACGGGCCGCTGTTAAAACAATAATCGCTGCACAGGCCAAAACCGTCTAACATACCGTAAGACTTAAATTCAGCAGCTCGTTTAAGTGCCATGTCCACTTTTTTTTGCGCAGTATCTTTTACTTTTTGAGGATCATCGGCGATATCCTCTATAAAATTCATAAGTTTATTTCCATCTGGAATTTCATAGGTAGCATCTCCGTGCAACATCAAAAAATAATCATCTCCTGAAATTTCCCGGATAGCGTCTAACGCCGCATTCACATTTTCGATTTCATTATTAGTCCACCCTTTCGGCGGATGAAAAAAAATTGCCGAATGTTCGTATTTCCGAGCAGTCTGAACATGAATCTCCGCTATATCATAACGATGCAATCTTCTTTCAGACTCAGACATTTGATCCCATTGATCAAACCAACGATGAAGAGGATGAACGCGTCCGAAAGACTCCATTGTCAGAAAAAAAACAAGTTCAAAATGCGGCACTCTTCCCGGCGGCTGCCTGCCTTCGAGGGCCATAATGAACTTTTCCCGAGGACTAAGTTTTATTTGTTCGGACTTCATGGATTTTTTTTCATTGGAAAATTTTACTGCCATTTGTCAATCCGATTAAATCTTCTCGAATTAATTACAAATAAATTCAACATTTTTTTTATTTTTTGATTCTTCACATTCCCGCTTGGGAAGATTTTTATACCATGTAAAATATAAAATAATTGATACAACAACTTCAACGGCTGTCCAGACAATCACCTGATTCCATTTTTTAAGAAAACAATTAAAAACTATTATTGCAAGACACATCTGAAAAACCATCGAGCCGATACCGTTGAACGCATCGATATATGGCATCAAATCTCCTTTTGGCACAAGCCCCTGCCTGACAGCCTCCCTCCGAACAGGTCCCCAAAAACCGAATGGACGTATTCGCTCATAAAACCTGACAAGAACTGACATCTCTGTCGGCCTGGTCAAAAAGCCAATAATCACTGTCGCTGTCAAAGAACCTGCTATACAAAATCCGATTGAGGCGGTAACAGGCCAATCTTTGAAAAATATTTTTTGAACAAAAATTATCGCAGATGAAGCAATCATCCCCCAAACAAATGCCTTTGCGCTGAATCGCCACCAATGCCATCTCATCGTAGCAGGTACAAGTATCATCGTAACTACCATAAAAATCATCGTTTCCCATGCGGATACGATATCTTTAAAAAACAAGCTGAAGAGATATCCAACTATAAGAATTGCAATAGAAGAAAACTGCCCTATTGTTACTAATTGTTTCTCAGTGAAGTTTTTTACAAAATACCTCTTTAGAAAATCATTTGTAACTACCGAACTTGAAACGTTTATCATCGCATCAAGCGTCGACATTAAAGCAGCCAAAAGCACGGCTATAAATAATCCGCGCAGACCGACAGGTAGAGAACCTAACACCAGAGGCATAATTTTTTCAGCATCAAAACCGCTTTCAGCATTAAAATTAAAAATGCCTAACATTAGAAAAGCACAAGCAAGTACCCACCTTATTGAATATCCAAAAGTCCACATTCCACCTGCCAAGGCTGCGTCACGGACACTCCGGGCGGTAAGAAAAAACTGAAAATCCCAAACATTCGGGCCGGCCAGAATACGGAAAATCATCCAAAAAAAGCCAACAGACAGTATTGCTCCATAAGCTTCGAAGTGATGGTAACTGGCGGGAGTAGCCTTCAAATAATCAGGCCAAAGTTTCCATACAAGTTTCAATGAATGCCAATCCGGATTCATTGAGGCAATGGATTCGGGCTGATATGATTGGAACACCATTACTGAAAGTACAAGAGCACCAGCGATTATTAGAATGGTCTGGAAAATATCTGTGAAAATAACCCCATAAAATCCTCCCATGGTTACATATATTCCAACCACCAAAAAAACAACCAATGTTGTAATCCATCTCTCAAAACCAAAGAAGCTTTCAGCAAATTTACCAACTCCGACCGCAAGAAACATCAGATTAAAAATCATAAGTAAAAGCAGAAATACTGCCGCGGCAATTCTGGCAAATTCAGCATCACGATCTTTTCCGAAACGAGTCTCATTCCATTGGGCAAAAGTCATTACATTTGAAGAGCGTATCCATTTGGCCTGAAATGCCATATAAAAGGATAAAATGAAAAATCCCCAGAAAATGTGTGTAACCCAGATTGACTTCAAACCAAGGTAATACATTACGCCCACCATTGCCATTGTTCCGCCAATATCAATATAGCTTGAACAACCGGCTAATCCTAACATCCACCACGGCATACTACGGCCTGCAAGAAAATATGAATCCAGCCCGCCTGTTGCTTTCTTTTGCAGCCATAAGCCCAAAAAAATAACAACTACAAGATAGCCGACGATGATTAGATAATCATATAAATGCAGATTGAAATTCATAACTCTCTCATATTCTCTTTGACAAAAACGTTCAGATATATTCTATTTTTGAATATAAAGCAGCCAACTCACATTGAATTGGCTGCTTCGATATTTGTGTCAATCCATTCTACTCATCTTAATACAAGAACTAATTTATTTTCTGCGGCGAATCAGAGCAGAAATGCCAACTACTAAAAGACTAATTGTTGCAGGCTCAGGTATCGCATAGTTATAAATTTTAAGATCGTCAATCTGGCCGTCAAACCACCGGCCAAAAAGAGCGTTGCCGCCGAGGGTGTAATTGCCGATATCGACAACACGACCTGGAGCAATCGCAACCTGACTAACAAGAACGTCGTCAAGATAAATTTTCGCCTCACCTGCAACAGAATCGTATGTTGCTATGAGATGAACCCACTGGTCAAGTTTCGCCTGTGGAATCGTGGCGACTGGATTTTCCGCCGGAACGGCACCCTGAACATTAATCAAATATACTTTATCAAAACCAAAGTAACTATGGACTTCAAGATTCGTATCGCCCCAGTACCATTCACGGCTCGAGAGTATACCAGCATCATGCGTCTGATAAGCATCCATCTTGATCCACATGTCATATGATACAGCCGTCTGATCATTGATACCCTCTCCGACCCATCCGCCCATTCCATCCGAGGCAACCATTAACTGGATAAAATCGGCATCACCGTCAAAATCGAGAGCTTGACCAAATCTGCCATCCACATAATGAGTCTGACCGACCAACCCGCCTGCTCCGCCTGTGTACCCATTGCCCGATGAGTCAAGCAAATTCCCATCAAAAGTGAAGTGAGCTACCAATTGATTTGGAACTGCCTGTGCACTAACCGCAATCAAGCACAATGCTATTAAAACAACAATCTTACTTCTACACATTTTCTTCTACCTCCAAAAAAGTTAATAAAATAGTTTACATCTTTTACATACTAAAAATATTACACTACTATCAATTCTGACATCTAAAATCTTCCGGCTTTGTACATTTAAGCCAATCGTTAGCTAAAATCGCAAAATCTTTTAAGTCAATAAAACAATCAAAATTTAAATCGCCACGCAGATATTCCAAATTACTGCATTGCTCGGATATTTCACCAAATTCATTAAAAAGCACCTGAACTTCTGTCGGACTAAGGGCGTGATCGTAAATCCGAACTTCATCAATTTGACCGTTGAAATATCGGCTGTTCAGATAAGCGCTGCCTCCAATGGTGTAATTTCCAATCTTGACCAAAGAGCCGGAAGTAATAATCGCCTTTTCGCCGGCTGCTCCATCGATATACATATATGCTTGGCCAGCCGAGGCATCGTACGTTATCGCAAGATGGAACCAATTTCCCAGTTTATCCGAACTAATTAGCTTGTGCGGATATTCCGGCAGACCAGGAGCTTGGGATACAATAAAAAACGGTGTCTGGTAGCCAAACCCATACTGATGAAATTCAATACTATGATCGCCCGGCAGCCATGAACGTGGGGCAATGAAATCGGTGTCAGCAGTCGGGTACGCATCCATCTTAATCCACATAGTAATTGATATCGCATTTGAACCTGGAATAACCTGCGGTATCCATCCGCCTGAACCATTTGGAGCAACCATCACATAAATAAAATCGCCAGAACCATCGAAAGCAAGTGCTTGCCCCGATTTGCCGTCAACATAATGAGTATTTCCATAAAGTTGTCCGTCGCCGGCCAAATATCCATTACCGGAAGTGTCCAGTACATTGCCGTCAAACTTGAAGTGAGCGACTAAGCTCGCATTCGTAACGCTCATCAAGAAAGGCAGGATAAGCACAGCACTCGTCAAGATTAGTTCTTTAGTTGGCATAATTTACAGTCTTACGTTCCTTGCTCTTTAGCAACATAATCAGGCTCAAGATTGCTCCTTATTAATTAATTTCTTGGCTCATAATATGGGTAACCCTGAAGTTCGGAATAGTGCGGAACTACACAACCTTCTTGACTCATATCCGAACATTTAAGCCATTGTTCCGCCATCACGGCGAAGTCTATAAAATCAACAACGCAATCTCCATTTACGTCCCCTGCAAAACGACCCGCATCGCCGCATACTGCCCGCCCCGGAGTTTCCGGCGCATCCACTCCTGTCATAAGAGTAGCGATATCGGCGGCAGTTAGTACCTGATTGTAAATATAGAGTTCGTCGATCTTGCCGTCAAACCATCGCCCGTCCATACCAGCATTACCTCCAAGTGTGTAATTGCCAATATGTACCCACGACATTGATGTGAGTGGGGCAACATCACCTGGAACGCCATTAATGTACATGTAGGCTTTGCCCCCTTCGCCTATGTCATTAACATCATAAGTTATTGCAAGGTGGAACCACTGGCCAAGCAACTCTGAAGGAATGTGGTTATGAGCATATTCCGACAGGGTTCCTGGTTGTTGTGCAACAATGTAAAACGGCATTTGATAACCAAATCCGTACTGATGAAATTCGATGTTAGAATCGCCCGGCCACCAATATCTGCCCGCAAGAATGTCTGTGTCTGCCGTTGGATACGCATCCATCCAAACCCACATTGCATATGAAACCTTTGGCTGGTTCAGTCTGTAAAGCGGGTACCATCCGCCCGAGCCATTCGGCGCCACCATGAGTTGAACAAAATCCTGCAATCCGTCGAACTCCAGAGCTTGTCCAAATTTTCCTGTTACATATTGAGTGTCTCCAATCAGCGTTCCATCGCCAGCAGGATAAGCATTGGCAGAACTGTCAACCAGGTCGCCATCAAATTTATAGTGACATACAAGACTGGCCTCAACAATACCTGCTACAGCCAACAATACCAGCAACATCATAATTCTTCTTTTCATGACCTTTACTCCTAAATAAAATTTCTCTTCAATTAACGTACATTTTAAAACAACACTATTGACACAAATAGGTTAAGATGTTTTCTAAAAGATTTTGACCTGCGGCATTATTCTGTCCGCAAAGATTCAACGTTGTAGCTATCAACAGACCGTTTCCATAATTTCTTTTTATGATGACATCATTTTGCCCAAGCCATCGGCAATTTATTGTCCTAAGCATCGGTGTATTATTTACATCTGTGTTATACCCTTTATATGACGTCATATCGAAAAACTGCAAATTCACAAAGCCATCCCATGGAAACGTACTGAAAAGCTCCTGTGAATACCTTTCAACCGCAACCTCTCTCCAGAATGGAGTATCGTGAGAAGCAAAAGCAGTTGCCGACACATCAATCAAAACAGCTTTACCGCCTGAATTGAGATGATTTATTACGGTGCTGTTCAATACAGAAGTTATCATAACTTGCTGAGTTGCGGTTATCCCACCGATATTCAAAGTGCTTAATTTCCCCTGCGGATCATATATTGTGATATTCTCACTTATGCCTGTACCTTTCGCGGGGTATATCCAAACGGGCCAGCTATTAACTAAAACTTTCTCGCCATAATTCAATGTCGCTTTTAACTCAAATTGTGTTGGCGTTGTTACTTGCGGTGCTGAAAAATCCCATTCACCAACTTTAACAACTGAACCTTTATTGATATTCACATTGGAAAAAACTTTCGAAGCATCGCTTGATAACAATTCAAAGTTCAATATACCATTTGCGATATTAAATGGTTCATAGTGCGATACATAGCATTTAACATTTATCGATTCACCTGACTTGTAGCACCTTGATTGCCTGTTCGTATCAATCAGCGGTATTGTCTGTGCATTAAATCTCTTCAGGTCTTCCTTTGGAAATTTAAGATTACCAATATCGTCGTATAAACCAGGTCTGGTAACTTTATTATCTCTTATACAGGTAATGCTCAAGCCTGCAAAACCATCATAGAGACGGCTTTGTTCACATTCATATTTTCTGCATGCCATTGAATGTTTATATGAGTCATTCTTGATTTTCGCTAAACCTTCGGCTCCCAACTCATTTTCCAAACGTTCCGTTTTCATTTCATGACCCCAGAAATCACCTGAACCAAAATTTCCCGGTACAGATGCGATTCCAGTTGCATGTTCAAGGATCGTCCACCATGGTCTTTCCTCGCCGTAATGAGCTAAAATACCTTTAACATCTCGGAATGTATCGAAATCAAATGCTTCACCGAAAAGGAAAGGTTTACCGCCATAGGTGGTATTTACCTTATTCATCCACGATGCCATCTCACTCTTCCATGCGTTCACTTCGACATAAGGATGATGATCAACCCAATCAGCGATTTCATTTACCTGATGCAATTCGGTGCTGTTATCCTGCACAACCGCACCGGGAATCATTTGATGAGCAAGATGATACAATCCGCCTATCAGTTCCACATCCATATTGTGGTCTTCAAGAGTAATGCTTCTCATCGATACGCTGACATGCCGTCTGTCTCTTATAAACATTTCTTTGTACTCTTCGACAAAAGCTGCCTTCTCTGCCTGCGTCTGAGGTCTTGGAGCATTCGCGAAGTTATTCCAGAACGGATATTCCTGCCACAGGATAAGTCCTTCTTCATCAGCGACTTCGTAATATCTTTCAGGAAACATAAACAGGCACACGTTGACTGCATTAAATCCCAACTCTTTTAATTTTAATACTTCCTGCCTGAATTCTTCTTTCGTGCAGGATGGTGCCAGATATTGCGGATAAATTCCCCAGTGAAGCGCACTTGCAATATAAATGGGACTGCCGTTGAGAACTAATTTAGACCCCTGAACCTTGAATTCTCTCATTCCAAATTTCAAAACGTCCTGATCTATAATCGCATTCTGTGAATCTAAAATTCTAATCTCCATATTATACAGATTTGGCTGTTCCGGAGACCATAGCTTCTGGTTGGATAACGCAACCGCAATCAAACCGATACCATCGTTCAGATTTGACGCATTAATAGTTGCCGTTCCCGCTAAAACATTATCTGGAATTGAAAAAGCTTTTGCCTCGATTTTTGCGCCTTGCGGCAAAGAAGCTGAATTACTTATATTGATATTCAATTTAGCGGTGCTTGTCGCTATTTCAGGTGTTACAAACGCATCTTTAAGGAATGATTCCGGCCGAGCCTCTATCCAGACATCACCCCAGATTCCGCCAAAAGAACCCGCGACCACCGGCAAAAATCCTGCTGTAAAATGGCCCAGTTTTTCATCTACCCTGACCTGCAGGCTGTTGCTGTTCTGTACAATTTCTGTAATATCAAATTCAAACGGTGTCCAAGCGCCTAAATGTGAACCCAAATTTTGACCATTGAGAAAAACATCTGCTTTAGTCGCGACGTTTTCAAAATGCAGCCATAATCGCTTTCCTTGCGGAACAGACGGGAAATCAAATGTTTTTTGATATGCGCCGACACCATGAAAAGCCATCCCCGGCCCCTGATTTTGCCATACTCCGGGAACATTTACATTGTACATCCGAATCGGATTTTCGGTCATCAATTTCCACTTGCCTGCCAAAGAAAAAGTTTCGCGAATTCCCGCTTCGTACGTGGGAATATCCTGATTAGCCGGATATAAAACTGTACCCGGCACGGGCAAACTGTCAGAGTTAGAATCCGATTTTGTATTTTTTAACCAATCTTTTGCAATGGATATAATATCTTTAAATCCTACATAGCAATCACGATTAAGGTCTGATTGTAAATATCCCTGACTGCCGCACAAATCCACTTCCTCGTTATAAACAGTTTGTATTTCTGCAGGTGAAAGCGCATGATTATAAATACGCAGATCGTCGATTTGCCCCTTAAAATATCTTGAGTTTAATGCCTCGTTGCCGCCAATTGAATAATTTCCAATCGTAACCCACGCACCGGATGTTATAGGGGCAACATTGCCGGCAACTCCATCTATATACATATAAGATTCACCCGCGACAACATCGTAAGTAACCGCGATATGAAACCATTTTCCCAATTTGTCGCTCGTAATTTTTTTGTGCGGGAATTCGGTCATAAAGATTCCCTGCTGAACAACAAAAAACGGAGTATCCATGCCAAAACCGCCCTGATGAAATTCAAAATTGTTATCACCGGGCTGCCAGCTTCTCGATGCGATGAAATCTGCTGCATCAGCAGGATATGAATTCATCTTGACCCACATTGCTATGGTAATGGCATTGGAGATTTTTGTGCGGGGAGTCCAGCCGCTGCTTCCATTTGAAGCGACCATGATTTTTATATAATCACCTGCCCCGTCAAAACTCAAAGCCTGACCAAATTTGCCTGTTACATAAAGCGTATTACCATACAATGTCCCATTGCCTGCCGGATAAGCATTAACTGAACTGTCGAGAAGATTTCCATCGAATTTATAATGACAAACCAGTTCTGCATTCACAGAGAAATTTGTAATGCACAAAATCACCACTATGGTCGGCACCGAAAAAAACTTGCTGACTCCTGACTTTCCATCCTGTAAATTTTTATGCGTTTTACAAACCATGAAACTCTGTTCCTTGCATAATTTAGGCGATTGCTAACCAAAAATAAATTAAAACCGAGAGCAAACCTTCTCTATCAAAAGAAGCACAACTCCTGACCTTGTCTCGCTCCATGAACATGGGGCTGCCTGTCATGACTCCGCTCATCCCTGGCACTAGGACCACAATCAATGAAATTCATTATACGCGGGTTCATTTGATTTTCTCCGGTGCCCCTGCCTTTCCATATAGTATGACCGTCGCCATATAAAACATTTATACCGGTAATCATCGGACCTATGCCAAGCCCGCCTTTATCGACAAAATTTGAAGTGCTTGCACCATCGTGAATCGAAGCGCCTTTTTTCCCATGGTTGTAAGACCATGCACTGTTCCAGAAATAGCAGCTATCGGCCATGATCACTCTGGTACCCGTCAACTGACGCTCGGTCGCTTTCTTTAGATGTGCGGCTGATATTCGTGATTCGTAATTATTCCAAGCGTTCACTGGTGCTTTCTTATCCCAAGTGTCGGCTCTTCCATAATAAGAATACTGAAGAGTCATATATCCATTTGGGATATGCGTTTGATTCAACCCTTTCATAGTCATGAAATTTGCAGGGCACCTCCATATATCACCAAATTCACTATCTAACGGTTTACTCGGATTCCATTTAAACCCAGGTATATATTTACTAACAAGGTCTACCCTAAACTGGCCATCAACACCCGTTTTTGACGGAATCCATGCCGCACAGGGATATGGACCAGCCGGAGGCCCCCATCCATAGAAAGGTCCGAACAGCCCCTTATTATCCGTATCGTACAGTTTCATAACAATGCCCCATTGATGCAAATTAGAATTGCATATCACGCGTTTGGCATTATCTCTGGCCTTGTTCAACGCAGGCATTAAAACAGCCAGCAATACCGCGATTATCGAAATTACGACAAGCAGCTCTACAAGTGTAAACCCTTTTAATTTATTCTTTTGTTTTTTCATATAACGCTCCTGCCTAATGCGATTATTTCTTTTGAAGAACGCTGCTTGCCCTTATACATAATTCTCCGGGTATTCTCTTGTGTATCGAACAATGCTTTGAAACTCCGATCAATTTCATATGAAGCAATTTGGCGGCATCATAACCTACCTGTTCATGGGACTGATTAACGCTGCTCAACGGAACTTTTAAATATTCACAAAGAGGATAATCACCGAAACCAACAACAAAAACATCTCTGCCGATTTGTAATCCCAATTTTTCAGCAGCAAGATAAATCCCCTGCGCCACAAAATCATTCAATGCGAAAATGCAATATTTGCTTTCCCTTCGTGTCTTGAACAATTCAATTGCCGCCTCACAAACATAATTATATTGCAAATCCATACATGTATCATTGATCGAAAAAGTCAACTCCGATTCGCAATGCTTTACTGCCCACAAATAAGGCTTGAGATCGTGAAAACCATGTTCCTGCATAGCCATCGCCCAGCCGCGAATGCGATCCCTTGCGGAGCTTGGAGGCGATGAATAACTAAGATGATATACAGGAATGTTGTGAATGCCCAAAAGATGCAGAGTAGCCATATAAGCGCCGGATGTATGATCAACAGAAACCGAACTTACATCAACGCCTTCAATAGTACGGTCCACAAACACCATTGAAGTCCCTCTCTCAAGCGTCTGCTTAACTGCTTCTACGCATTCGATCTCTTCGCAAGGCAGAAGAATCACTCCATCGGAATCAGCATGCCTTACGGCATCTCTAAAACTTTCATGATCCTTAGGCATTGGTATATCTACAACAACGGATTCTAATCCCATCTCGCAGACATATTTTTTAATTCCCTCCGCTATCTTTAAATCAAGGGCATTATTAAATCTTTTGATAAACATAAGAGAATACTTTTTGCTGCAGATATTGCTCATAACAACAGGTCCTTTCCCACGGCCCGGTTCAACCCTCAACAATCCTTTTTTTCCCATAATCTGAAAAGCATTATCAACCGTGCTGTATCCGACCTGTAGAAAACTGGCAACTTCAGCTACGCATGGCAGCCGTTCACCTGGCGATACCTTGCCGGATTCGATACTCATTTCAAGCTGATGGGTGAGCTGTTCGTACAAAGGCTTTTTTTTGCCTTGACCTTTATCGAGCACAATACCTCGAATTACTTTGTGCATCATTTACCTCTCAAAACCTTAAAAGTAAATTAAACTTGTGTATTACATTTAAACTTTCTTAAGCCGGTTACATTATATGCTATTAAATTATAATTGTCAAGATGTTGTTAAATATTTTTAATTTACTCTGCTTTTATTTTGTTTTTAATTTGCTTTTAATCTCCTTTTATTAAAACTATAACCTTTCTCGTTCTTCTATTTTTAAAATGGCTAATATTTTGAAAATAAAGGCACTTTTTCCGAAATCCATAACAAGACTTTATATATTCCTTTAGTTCATTATATTGCTCCCACTTATTCTTATTTCACAAAATAACCTTGAAAAAAACAAAACAAAATGTTATAGAATTAAGCAGATACTATTTTTTTACTATTTTGCTCTTAAGGGGGCCGATAAGGATGTTTTTTATGAAAAAGGCAAATTTGACACAGCAATTCCATATTCATTATATTTCAGGTACACATTGGGATCGTGAATGGTATAGGCCATTTCAGGAATTTCGTTTTATGCTTGTTAAACTTATTGATAATCTTCTTGATTTTATGGAAAAAAATGATGATTTTTTATATTTTCATTTAGATGGACAAACTTGTTTATTGTCAGACTATCTTGCAATTAGACCTCAAAATCAATTACGACTACAATCGCTCATACATAAAAAAAGGATAATAATCGGTCCCTGGTTTACTCTGCCTGACTTTTTTTGCGTTGGTGATGAAGCACTTGTGCGCAATCTTTTGAAAGGTCTTCAGGAAAGCAATAAGTGGGGAGTCGAACCGATGCCTGTTGCGTATGCCTGCGATATGTTTGGCCATCCTTCTCAAATGCCTCAAATTTATCAAGGCTTTGACTTGCCATATTGCGTATTAGGCCGAGGAACAAATCAACATACAACTCCAGCCTTCTTTAACTGGCAGTCACCTGATGGTAGTTCAGTATTTTGCTTTAAATTGCAGGACAAACGAGGGTATGGCGCGTTTTGCGATACGCGTGGGATTCTTGAAGGGCCTGATGCTCAGGATGGCCCACAGGCTGAACTGAAAGCCAAAAACACTCTTAAGCAATATCTTGACTGTGAAATCGGACGTTCAAACGGTTCTGCGCTGTGTTTTATGGACGCACAGGATCATTTGGAACCGGCAACTAATATTAAACAGTACATTCGTTTCCTTAATGAAATTAATCCTGATGTTACAGTCGCTCATTCCACCCTGCCTGAATTTTTTGCCGATGCAAAGAAACATTCTTACGACCTGCCAATCAGAATCGGCGAACTCAGAGAGCCGGCAAAAACATCCGGATGTGAATATTTACAGCTCATTCCTAATTGCCCTTCATCACGAATAAGGCTCAAGCAGGCTAATGACAGAAATTTAACAATGCTTTTAAATTGGGCAGAACCGTTCCTGGCTCTTGCGTATTTGAATGGTGCTTCGATTGAATCTGATAGTTTTTTGGAACTTGCGTGGGAATATATGCTGCTCAATCATCCTCATGACAGTATCTGCGGATGTTCCATAGATCAAACGCATCGAGATATGCAATATCGCTTCGATCAGGTTAATATTATTGCACATCAAATTTGCCGCGAAGCTTTTGGATACCTGACCGCCTCATGCGCAGATATGGCTAAAAATCCAAATGAATTTACTGTAACGATCGCGAATCCTGTCCCGTATTCCCGTAATGAGGTGATTGAGTTTGATATTGATTTTTCCACCGACTATCCGACCTTCTTTCAAGACGGTTTCACGGGTTCGCAAAAAATTAATTCTTTCATCGTAACAGATACAGATGGAAATGAGATTCCCTATCAGATTTTATCTATCAATCCGAATTTCGCCGAACGCACACGGCATTTTTCTTTCTGGAAAGTTTCTGATGGAAATATGTCTCGCTATAGGATTGCTGCCAAAATTAATTTGCCTGCAATGGGGTTTGCTTCGGTTTTAGTCACCCCACGTCAGACACCCATTCGCCGAATAGGCAGTTTGCGCACAGGTCCATGCACCGCTGAAAACGACAAACTCTGCGTAAAAATCGAATCGAACGGCACTATCACTTTAATAGATAAAATTACGAATCAAACATATTCCGACCTGCTTACCATCGAAAACTGCAGCGAAATTGGAGACGGCTGGTTCCATTCACAAATGGCTTCGGAAGAAATAATTCTTTCGAGCGCTTCACCCGCACAAGTTTCTGTTGTTCATGATGGGCCGGAATTGGTTACATTTCGTATTACAGTTACAATGAATATTCCACGCAAGGCAGACAGAATGAAGGAATGTCGTTCTGATGAACGTATCCCCTTCATGGTTCACCATTTAGTTAGCCTTAGAAAAGACACTGCCGCACTGGAAATTGAAACTTCTTTTGACAATGTAGCAGAAGATCACCGTCTTAAACTTTTATTTCCTACCGATGTAACTGATGCGGATACCTATGTTGCACATCAGCCATTTGATATTATTAAACGCAATATTGCATTGGATAAGAGTACCGAAACATGGCGGGAAACAGAAATTGCCGAAAAACCTTTTCTTGGTTTTCAGGCAGTCTGCAATAAAGAACGTGGACTGGCTTTTGTCTGCGGAGACGGACTTCACGAAGGAGGGGTTATTGATGATAAACGCAGAACGATGTCAATTACATTGCTAAGATCATTCAGAAGGACTTGGGGAACGTCTGGAGAAAAAGACGGCCTTGAAAAAGGACATCACAGTCACAAGTACTTACTTGTCCCTTGCTCTGCTCAGTCTTCTTATTCTGACTTATTGCAGAAACTTGAAATACATAAAGCCGGAATTATGGTACGTCAGACAGGTAAACTTTCTTCAGGGTTTCCAAAAATGTCCGGTAGCGAAATACCCAGAAAAAGTTATATCGAACTGCTGAATAAAAACCTGATAGTTTCAGCTATAAAACCTGCCAAAAACAAAAAGAGTATCATCATACGTTTATGGAATCCGACTGACTGCAAACAAGTTGAAAAACTGAAATTATTTAAGCCGGTGAAGGATGCTAAGTACTTGAAACTTTCTGAAAAAATTATTGACAATAATGCTCCAATAATCGAAAAGAATATTATAAAAATTGAAGCAGCCTCACATTCAATAATAACAGTTCTAATTGAATTATAATTAAACTATATTGCGATAAATATATGAAAAAGTTTTTACCTAACTATCAGAATATATTAGATGTCGCGTTAAATAAAACACCGGAACGATATCCGCTTTACGAGCACCTCATTAATTTTCAGCAAATGGAAAAATTACTTGATGTTAAATTTGCTGATCTATTTTGGAGCAAAAACACATCTGACCTTCATGTTTTTCATCGGCATCATGCCAACTTCTACAAAAGATTAGGATACGACACAGTAACATGGGAACTATGTATAACCCCAATTCTGCCGGGTGCCGGCGCGCTTGGTTCACATCAGCCCGGCATTATTAAAAAACGCAGGGATTTTGATGAATATCCCTGGGACACACTCGAACAGCGGTACTTTGATATGTGGACACCGCACTTTGAAGCTTTGCGTGCTGAAATGCCGGAAGGAATGAAAGCTATTGGCGGCGTCGGCAATGGTGTTTTCGAATGTGTACAGGATGTCGTTGGTTATGAGCATTTGTGCTTACTAATCGCAGATGATCCGCAGTTATATGCCGATCTCTTTGAAAAAATGGGTGAAACAGCCTATAAAATTTGGAAGCGTTTCATGGCCGAATTCGGAGATATTTTCTGCGTATTAAGATTCGGCGACGATCTCGGTTATAAGGCCGGTACAATGCTGCCTCCGAATCACATTCGAAAATATATTATCCCTCAATATAAAAAAATTATCGAGGTAGTGCATTCCTATGACAAGCCGTTCCTGCTTCACTCTTGCGGCTGCATCTTTGAAGTAATGGAGGACATCATCAACATCGCTAAAATCGATGCCAAACATTCCAATGAAGATGTTATTGCACCATTTGAAGTATGGATGAAAAAATACGGCAATCGCATCGGAAATTTCGGCGGTATTGATATGGACGAACTATGCCAAAAAACACCTGAAGAAATCAAAGAATACACTCTGAATGTTTGTGAATCGATTCGCCCTTATGGCGGTGTCGCGTTAGGATCAGGCAATTCTATCCCGGATTATGTGCCGCTGCAAGGTTATATGGCGATGATTAATGCCATACGACAATGGCGAGGCGACTTTTTTCATTAACAAACAATCCTCAAAGTTAGAATCTGAAACGGTTTGATATTAAAACTAATCAGATTATTTTTGACTTCAAGCTGTTTTTTGTTCTGTTCAATCAAATCTGTTTCAAAACAAGACTTGATTGCAAAACCGGCTGAAAGATTTACTGCGCATCTTGAGCCGAGACTTTCATACATGCGAACGATAAAGCCATTATCATCCTCTGCTTTTTTGATGGTTTCAATAATTACATTTTCCCGGTCGGTCTTAAACATCGATTCGAGAGTTTGAACTTTATCCGAATTCGCGAAACCTTTGCTAACAATAATCGGGTCATTTAGACAATATGCGGCATTGATGGTTTGATTTCCAACTGCGCCGCTATGCGGCATAAGGCTATATGTAAATTTATGAATGCCTTTGTCAGCAAGCGGGTCAGGCATTGTTGGACTTCTAAGTAAAGTAATTCTAATTACATTATCCCGGATATCATGGCCGTACTTGCAATCGTTCATGAGACTAACGCCAAAATCTGGTTCACTCAAATCGACCCATTTCTGTGCGCAATTTTCGAATCGTGCCCAATCCCAGCTTGTATTGCGATGAGTTGGTTTCTTAATGTTTCCCCACTGAATTTCATAGGTCGCAAACGACGATAAAATCTCGACAGGAAATGCAGCTTTGAGCAGCATACATCTTTCCTGCCAATCAATTTCGGTATCAAAATCCAAACGTGAGGAATTATAGGCAAGAGAAATTTTTTGAGTATATGTGCTGCTAAGAATTGTTCTTTTAATTTCAATCACGGCTCTCAATGGGCCTGATTCAACAACTTTGATTGAATTTGCCGGCCGACTATAAAATACTTTGTCATCGTAGAAAATATCAATGTCCCAGGCGTCCCATGATAAAGGTCTGTCTTCAAAAGCGAGCATTTGATTAGCGACCCGGCCTGTTGGAATGATTTCTCTTTTGTTTGTCTTATCATAAAAGCTGATGATGTCACCGACAGAATTGAATTCAACCTTTATGAAATTATTTTCGAGAAGATTATTTTTAACCTTCAAGCCTGTATCGGCAACAACATTTTTCTTATTAACGATTTTTAAGCCTATGGCACTATAAGGCTGCATAACAGAGGTGTCGATAATGGTTCCGTTTTCAGTTTTTTGAGTATTGACTGCCCTGCCGTCAGAAGTTTGAAGCTGCTGATTTTCATCTAATGTAATATCAGAAACAGTCGCATCATTTCGCACGAATGAGGCCGGGTTGGTTATAATTATATCGCCGCCGATATTTTTTGAAAGTTGTACCAAAGCGGTCTCAGAAGTCTGATTAATGATTTCTTCTACTTCAGCATATTGTTTCAGTGAATCAACATAAACTTCCGAGACGCTGGAACCTGGGATTATATCGTGGAACTGATTGAGGCAAACGAGTTTCCACGCTTTTTCTAACTGGTCGGCAGGATATTCGAAATTTGGATTTAACGATTGTGCGAGGGAGCACAAAAATTCAGCGTTGTGCAGACCGAATTCAGATTTGCGATTTGCGCGTTTGTTACGAGATTGAGTTGTATAAGTACCGCGATGAAATTCGAGATATAATTCGCCATTCCATGTGGGTAAAGTCGGGCCGCTTGTATTTTCGAGTTTTTTGAAAAATTCGATCGCTTTGCCATGTTGGACTTTCGGCATTGCGGGGAAATTGTTTAGCTCACGAATATTTTCGAGCATTTCTCTTGTCGGGCCGCCACCGCCGTCACCATGTCCGTAGCAAGTCATAAGTTCTGAATGATTTTCTTTTTGCGAACAGCTTGCGAAGGTATTGTAAATTTGTGCGGGGTTGGCCATCGCGTTGTACGTTACCCTGCCGTCTTCGCTGCATGTTGTGCCGAAATGCGTGAGGACTTTTGTGCCGTCAAGTCCCTGCCACCAGAAACTATCGTACGGCATTTTGTTATATTGATTCCATGAAAGTTTAATAGTAAAAAAATATTCCATTCCGGCAAGTTTAATTAACTGCGGAAGATTTGCGCAATAGCCGAAAACGTCGGGAAGCCAAAAAACTGGAGATTCTGCGCCTTTTCCGAAATGTTTTTCAAAAAAAGTTCTGCCGATTAGAAACTGGCGAGCGAGCGATTCTGCACCGGAAAGATTGCAATCTGCTTCGACCCACATTCCGCCGATTATTTCCCATTTGTTTTCGGCGACTTTCTTTTTTATGTCGGTGAAAAGCTGCGGATAATCCTGCTTTACATAATCATAGAGCTGCGGTTGGCTTTGCGTAAAAATATAATCATCAAACTCATCCATAAGAGCCAAAGCGGTATGGAACGTTCGACCGCATTTACGACGGGTTTGTTCAAGGGGCCATAGCCAGGCGACATCGATATGCGAATGGCCGATGGCGGTGATATTAACATCGAGTGGATGTCCTGCTTTTTTCAATTCTTCTTTTAAAATATCATGAGCATTTTGAATTGAAGCATAAAAATTTTCACCAAGAGGTTCTATCAGATTCAATTTATTAAAAGAATCATCGAGTGCGTTAATGATTCTGCTTTTTGCAAAATTATCGGCAGGCAGAGCATCGGCGGATTCGACAGCAACACGAGCGGCTGCGAGAAAATCTTCAGCCCGTTTGTCAATTACAACAATTGAGCAGTCTTCCATAAATAATTTAATGTCGATGGGAGCATCGAATTGCCCCCATTTGCCTGTATAGATATGCAAAGCAAGCTGATGCTCTCTGCCATCGCAGAATTGCTTCGGAAGAAAAACTTTTGTATGAAATTTATCGGCAGCGGCGAAAGATTTGCCATCAATAAAAACAAGTGCTTCCGGATGACAAAAATCAAGTCTGCCATGGATTGAGCCAAGTTTGAACTGCAAAGCAATTTGGCCGAGTTTTTCGTAATTTTCCGGAACAATGAATTTTGTTCTGAATGTATAATTGGAATTCCAGCGTCCCCAATAAGCGGGCGGAGTTATGGTTTGCCAATTCGAATCGTCGATACCGGCTGCGATAAGAGGATTTTCAGTCGCGTCTTTGTGCTCAAAAACTTTGAAAGATTTAATCGAGTGACTATCGCGGATTAAATGCGATTCGATAATTTTGATTCTTGATTTTAATTTGCCAAGTGTAAATCTTTGTTCGTGCAATGCCATTTTTTCTCACAATTATTTCAAAATGTTTTCTATTTGGGTTAATTCTTTTTCAGTAAATTTGAGATTTTTTAAAGTTTTGACGTTTTCCTCGATTTGCCCGGGGCTGCTTGCGCCGATTAATGCCGATGTAACACGATTATCACGCAGTACCCATGCTAAAGCCATTTGTGCGAGGGATTGTTCTCTTTGGCGGGCAATCTTTCTTAAAGCAGTTACTTTACTTATAACTTGCTTTGTGACTTGCTGTGGTCTAAGAAAACCTGTTGGTTTGCCGGCACGTGAATCCTTGGGGATTCCTTTTAGATATTTATCCGTAAGCATACCCTGCGCAAGCGGGCAAAAAGCAATGCAGCCGATTCCTTCGGCCTCGAGGGCATCAAGCAGGCCGTCTTCTATCCATCTGTCGAGCATATTATAACTTGGCTGATGAATGAGACAACGATTGTTAAGGCTTTTTAAAATTTTCGATGCTTCTAAAGTTTGCTGCGGACGATATGAAGAGATGCCGGCGTATAAAGCTTTGCCGCTGCGAACTGCATAATCGAGAGCAGCCATTGTTTCATCGAGCGGAGTGTCAGGGTCGAAGCGATGCGAATAAAAAATATCAACGTAGTCGATACCCATTCGTTTAAGGGACTGGTCGAGACTTGCCAAAAGATATTTTCTTGAACCTCCATCTCCATAAGGGCCGTCCCACATTCTATAACCTGCTTTTGAAGATATTATTAATTCATCACGATGAGTGGTTAAATCTGATTTGAGGATTTTTCCGAAAGTTTCTTCTGCTGAGCCGGCGGGCGGACCGTAATTGTTGGCAAGGTCAAAGTGAGTAATGCCTAAGTCGAAGGCTTTGATAATCATCGCCCTGCTGTTTTCCAGAGTATCGACTCCGCCGAAATTGTGCCATAACCCAAGCGATAATGCAGGCAGCATAAGGCCGCTTTGACCGCAGCGGTTATATTGCATTCCACTATACCTATTTAAATTAGACATAAGCCCAAACCCTTTCTTGAAAAATAAAACAGAATAGAGATGTTAACTAAATTGCACGATTTGGCAATAATTTTAATATTTTGAAAAAATTTAAACGAGTTTATATTTGAAAATAGAGTGTTCAGGTCGGAAGAAGGAACAATTAATCATTTCAGGCTTTAACTTTGTTAGATCCCGTAGATTCTCCGAAGAACAATTGAGGCTGACTTGGCTGAATGAGCAATGAACCTACCCATTCATTATTGTCAGATTGCATTCTTTCTATGCACATTCTTATGTATGGAGTGGGGTCGGGCATTTCAATACAGGTAAGAGAAGGGGAAAGATAACGAGCCAAACCTTCGTCATTAATTGTACAAACGCTGATGTCTTCACCAACTTTTATGTTTCTATTGCGCATTGCACGAATAGCGCCAATTGCGGCTATAGCAGTGGTACAGAAAATAGAAGACGATTTGAGCAAACCTTTGTCGAGCACTTTACACATATTTTCATAAGCCCAATTTAATTGAGCTTCATACGGAGTGTAAGGCTGAACAGGCTCACCAAAAAGATCGCCGCTAATCCGATGAGTAGCACGCCATAAATTCCATTGCTCAATTCTGCTTGTTATAATTGGGTCAAGTGTCTGAACGTTAAAACAATCGACTTTGTGATGCCCTAATTCGCCAAGTTTATCGAGCAGCCTTTGAGTAAAAAAAGATGGAAAGAGGCATACAGAAGAAATATTATGCATCGTGAAATCACGTTCGAGGACAGCGAGCGAACGGCCGGCCTCTTTTAGACGCTGAATGATACGATTTGGAATTTCTTCACCGCTTGGGAAAAGAAAAATGCTGTCAAAATTCTCCAATGCTTCGAGCAGCATCGGGTCATCCCAATGAACATAAAGAATAGTTCTAACTCGAGCCTTGGCATCTTTTGCAGCGGATTCAATTGCAAGTCTCCATCGTTCAATATTACCTGAATATGTCGAAGGTACGAGAAAACCAAAAGTCTGCAAACTCTCAGTATAGTCTCTGCATACTGTTAATCTGCCATTTGGTTGTCTTTCAAGTAATCCGTTTTTCATTAATCTTTCGATAGCTTTACGAGCTGTCATACGGGAAGCGCCAACTTCACGAGAAAGCTCCCGTTCTGCCGGTAAACCGGTAAGAAGGTAATCCCCGTGCCGAATTCGGCGTTCAAGAATCGATTGAATCTGTTTTATCTTTGTCATCGTTTTATTCTTTGATATGGTTCATTATTTTAATATTTAGCCCATATCTGCTACCATTATCACGAATCATTGTACCAATTATAATTAATTTCGGGTCAAATAGTCAAGCACATATTGTATTTTTTTAAAAAAACATAAAAAGAACTTGACAAAACGACAAAAATAGATACAATTTTGGTTTGTAGGATGAAATGTTTAGATATTATTGGAACATAAATCCTTAATATTGGATTGAAAAGGTATTTTATTAAAAAATATATGTTCGGCAATGTGCCGAATAAACGCCCAATAATTTAATTTTGGAGGACGAGTTATGAAGAAGTTGTTTGTTTTATTACTGATCGTTGGTTTAGCTGCAAATGCATTTAGTGTATCTGTAGTTCAAGACCAATTTAGAACCGTAGCACAAAGGACCGTAGGTGGAGTCACATCCGTGGATTGGTTTACTCCAACCAATTGGGGCGGCAATGTAAATGTAGGAATACCCGGCATACCGCAAAATGACACTGAGGCTTTATGCAATGGGGCAACAATGTATGGTGCTCTTGTTTCATCATACGATTCTATCGGCGCTATCGGCAGTGCCATCATTGATGGCGGCAACGCCGAAGTAGGTCAATTGCGTGTTGGCTCATCAAACACCACATCTACAGGAACTCCGGCCGCTTTAACAATTAACAGCGGCAGCTTGACAGTTGGAAATTCATACAGTTCTCTTCACAGCAGCGGATTTCTCTCGATTGGTTCAGATAGCGCAGCAGCAGGGAGCACCGGCAGAAACGGTCTGTTCTATGTAAACGGCGGCTCTGTTTCAGTGTTGTCTGGCCAGGGTAACCTTGTAGTCGGAAATGGAAATTCCAATGGTTTGGCTAATTGTTATGGAAAAATGTATATGTCAGGCGGCACAGTCGATGCCCTGAACATCATAATAGGAAGATATGCGGGAGTAACCGGCGAAGTATATCTGAGCGGCGGCACAATTACAGCAAACAATCTGTCAATGAATCCGAGCATGAACGGAACCGCACTCTTTGATATCACCGGCAGCGGAAAACTCATTCTGGATGGCGATAAAACCAGTTTAATTGAGACATATATCTCAAATGGCTGGCTTACCGGCAATGGCAACGATTATGATATTCTTTTCGATTATGATGCTACTAATCCCGGCAAAACAACAGTTTTTGTACCAGAACCTGCAACTCTGTGCCTTTTGGGCTTAGGCATTTTTGGCTTGATCAGACGTAAATAAAATTTTTCAGACCTTGTTTTTGGAGGAACAAATTATGAAGAAGAATTTATTTTATGCGGTTTTTTTCGCGATACTGCTCGCTTTAGTCAGCAATACAGTTTTAGCAGACACCATGGATTGGCTTTCAAGCAGTACAGATCGTAACTGGTTTAATGTGGACAATTGGCGATGGGGCTCAGGCGGTCCGGCTCCAACTGCTATACCAGATTTGACTTCAACCGGTGGAAGCGTGAGGACATATCAATCCAGCGCTTCTATCTATGGGCCTTTTATACAGACAGGCCAAAATGCGCAAGCTTATTATTTAAAGATTGGCGGAGCGGCAGCTAATGCATCTATCGCCGATGTTACAATTGATGGCGGCAGTCTTACAGTTGCCAATTATATTCTGATTGGTTCTGACAGCTCAAGCGTCAGGTCCGGCAGGCTAATTATGAACAGCGGTACAATAAATATCGGCACAAGCGGCAGCGGCAGCAGTACCAACGGACGTCTTTACATTGGCGGCGGAACAAGCGTCGGAGCAGCGGTAGATGGCTGGCTGGATATGTCAGGCGGCACTATTAATGTCCTTGAAGATCTTGTCTTCAGCCGCAATGTTAATGCCGACGGCTGGGCAGAAATCAGCGGCGGAACTATTTTCGCCAATAACCTGTTAATGAAATCACATGGCGGAGCAGGAACGGTTTCTCTGAATCTGACCGGTTCCGGCAAAATCGTTCTTAATGGCGATAGAACTGCAACAATAGAAGAATACATCGGAAACGGCTGGATTACAGGAAATGGTAATGATTATGATATTGTATACCAGTATAATGGAAGTACAAATCAAACATCAATCTTTGTACCAGAACCAACAACCATTTGCCTCTTAGGATTAGGTTTAATTGGTTTAGTCAGACGTAAATAATTTTTCAGAATTTAAGGCAGGTCTGAAATGGCCTGCCTTTTTTAAAACATTAAATATTTGGTATTTGCCTCAATAGTAATCGATAAAGCGGCGGATTTCCTGCGAATGCCGGGCTATGATAAAATCTATGTTTATTTGTTTTAAAACTTATCTTATACGAATTTGCTTAGAATAGGAATATTGCTTAAAGTTATAATAAAAACTAAAGTGAAGGAATTCTTTATGATGAAAAAAATTATTTTCACTATCGCATTAATGAGTTTTGGAACAATAGCTCTGGCTGCTGATAACAATTGGGATGGCAGCGCAGGAGATAATGAATGGAACACAGGTTCTAACTGGAGTCTTAATAGAGTTCCGAACAGCAGCGACAATGCACGAATTGAAATGGCGTCGGGGCCTGTTTTCAGTACCGGAACAACAACAGCTATGCGAGTTCTTTTGAGAGGCACAAATGGTACTCTCATCTTGGATGGCGGTACTCTTAGTACGACGAGTTATTTTGATATAGCATATACCGCAAGTGAAAGTGGAACGCTTACGGTCAATAGCGGAACAATAAATATTAGCGGTACTGGTGTTCATTTTTATTGCGGAAGAGCAGGTACTGCAACATTCAATATGAACGGCGGCGCTGTAAATGTAGGCGGAACTTTTTATGTCGCACGCGATGCTACGAGCGTTACGAATGTAAACCTTGCAGGCGGAACAATAACATGCGGCATTATATCGATGGGACTTAACGGCGGCAATGGAACGATTAATATTTCATCGACAGGGAAACTGATAATTAACGGCGATGCGACTTCAACCGTCAATCCCTATATTGCAAACGGCTGGATAAAAGCATACAACGGCGCCGGCGCAGTGATGATGGATTACGATACGACAACGCCGGGAAAGACAACTTTATGGGCAGACGTGCCAACAAAAGCGGGCGGACCCAATCCTGTAAACAATGCAACAAACGTCAGCATAATAACAGATTTGTCATGGACAGGCGTTCAAGGAGCAACGGCTCATGAAGTATATTTTGGAACAGCAAGTCCGGGCAGTTTTCAGGCAAGTACGACAGGAACAACTTTCGACGTTGGCAGACTTACTCCGAATACAACATATTTCTGGAAAATCGATGAAGTAACAGGTTCCGGAACGGTTACCGGAGATGTGTGGACATTTACAACGGGCAATGTTACTGCGGGCAATCCTGCGCCGGCCAACGGAGCTGTGAATATCGCAGCAAGCGGAACAACATTAAGCTGGTCTGCCGGAGTTTCGGCAGCTTCGCACAATGTCTATTTCGGAACAACCAATCCCCCTGCTTTTTTAGTCAATCAAACAGCAGCATCATACAATACGGGGACTTTAGCGCAAGACACAACATACTATTGGAGCGTTGATGAAGTGGAAGACGCTGAACATATTTACACAGGTTCAGTCTGGAGTTTTTCTACACAAGGCTCAATAAAGAAAGGCCCTTATCTTATCTATCCTGGAAATAACACTCAAATGATGGTTTTGTGGCAGATGCCAAATACTGCCGGATGCACGATATCATGGGGTCTTGACACAACTTATTCTACTGGTTCTGCAAACACAACAGAATATGGAACAGATCATCAACATAAATATACAATCACAGGTTTGACACCGGGTACAAAATATTATTATCGTGTAACAGCCGGGCCATCAAACGCAACCGGCAGCTTTAGAACAGCTCCTGCGGCAGATGCAACAACTGTTAAGTTTTTAGCATACGGCGATACGAGAACGTATCCGGCAGATCACAGCACGGTTGCAGCAGGAATGAATTCGCTTATAGCAGTGGATCCTGATTACCAAACAATGCTGCTGCACGTAGGCGACTGGGTAAATGCGGATGCAGAAGATAACTGGACTAATGAATTTTTCAACCGTTCCTATCCGGCGCAATTGCAAATGGAAGCATCGCTGCCTATTCAAGGAGTAATGGGCAACCATGAAGGCAACGCGGTATATTATACAAAATATTGGCCATATCCTTATGTATCCTCACGTTATTGGTCGTATGATTACGGCCCTGTACATATTATTCTTCTCGACCAGTACGTAAATTATACACCCGGTTCAGCACAATATAACTGGCTGGTAAACGACTTGAGCAGCAGTACGAAAAAATGGAACATTATAGTACTTCATGAGCCGGGCTGGTCAGCAGGCGGCGGACATTCGAACGAAGTCCCTGTACAGCAATATATCCAGCCTCTTTGTGAGCAATATGGAGTGCCAATCATTTTCGGCGGACATAACCATTACTATGCACGAGCGGTCGTCAACGGCGTTCATCATGTAACGACCGGCGCCGGCGGTGCACCTTTGTATAACCCGTCAAGCGGCGAAAACATAATAATTACCTCAAAAACACTGGAGTTCTGTAAAGTCACAATAGACGGCAATTCACTTGTTTGCGAGGTCGTAAAACCTGACGGCACAGTGATTGATACCTTCTATGCTGAAAAAGAAGAACCAGATTTCACATTTGCAGTTGTTGCAGACCCGCAGATCGGCTGGCTTTACAGCGGAAATAATTGCGGCGGTCAAAATGTAGATTATAAATGGTTAGAGACGGTAAACAAGCTCAACGTCGTTAACCCGGAATTTGCAATTGTAGTTGGCGACCTTACTGACAGCAAGACCAACTCCAGCGCAATTGCATACTATAAATCTTGTGCTGCTCAACTTAAACCGAGCATCTCATTGTATCATCTCCCAGGTAACCACGATGTTGGCGATGCACCAAGTGCTTCAACTTATGCAATTTGGCAGACAAATTTCAGCAGCAGCGGCACTGCAAATCCGTGGTTCTCTTTTACATACGGCAACAATTTGTTCATTTGTCTTGATTCAATGATTCTGAAAAATTCAACAAATTATCCAGGCAAAAACACAGAAGAAATGAATTGGCTAACGACAACTCTTGAGGCTGCCAGCGGCTATGACAATATAATGGTATTTATGCATATCCCTCTTTGCATGGACGCTATCGATGAGGTTGATGGTTCAAATAATATGCCTCTTGCTGTTCGAAACCAGCTTTTAAATCTCTTCCATACACATGGAGTTAAAGCCGTGTTTTCAGGGCATGCTCATAATAACTCCTATGCTCGTGATGGAGCACTGGAAATTGTTACAACCAGTTCCTGTTTATGCTCGCTGGGCTCTCCTGCGACTCCACAGGGATTTAGAGTTGTAAAAGTATATCCGAATCACATCGAACACGAATATATTGCCAACCCCGATATAGTTTGTGTTTCGGGCGATTTCAATTGCGATGGGATTATAGATTTTGAAGATATGGCAACTCTTACCGGATCCTGGCTTGAAGGAGGACTTTGGCCATAAGAAATTAATACACAAATAAACTAATAAAGACCAGGTTAATTCTTTTGACCTGGTCTTTTTAACTATTTGGAGAGAATTTCAATGCGTGCGGTATGGATAATTAAGTTGTTAATTTCATTAATGGTGACATTTTTTTTCAGCTCTGTCTGTAATGCCTTTGACATACATCCATATCTTTCCTGGAAAAACAATCCCTGCAATTCAATTGTTGTAAACTGGTGGAATCCGGTTTTTACGGGGAACAGCTTAGTTGATTATGGTATAACAGATTCTTACGGATTAACCGCGACTAACACAGATATAAGTAATTTTCATCATGTAGAACTTACAAATCTTGCTCCTGGGACAACATACCATTACCGGATTCGTTCGAATGATGGGACAATTGGTGAGGATAATATATTTGCCACATCATCTGAAAATATAACTTCATTCAGTTTTGCTGTATATGGAGATCCGCGAGGTATCGCCCTGCCTGCCGATAGTACGCTTTATCATAGCCGACACAAACAGCTTTGTGATTGGCTGGCTGCTCAGAATATAGATTTTGCCATTGAATTAGGAGACATTGTCTGGGATGGCGCTGTTATCATTAATTATCCGCAATCAAAAATTAATGTTGAAACTTACTATTCAGAATTCTTTAAAGCGGAACAAAATTTAGCAAAATCAAAACCTATAATGGCAACGATGGGCGGGCATGAAGTTCAGCCTGGTAATGGTGATTACATCTATTATTATGAAATGTACGAAGCGGCTTTTCCGTCAAATGGATTAGTGAATAATAAAGGAACTATTTATAGTTTTGATTACAAAAACGCTCATTTTGTGTGCCTTTCAAGTTATGAAATTAGTTTAAATTCGCAAAAAATCTGGCTTATAGAAGATTTAACAGCAGCAAGAGCCAATCCAAATATTAAATGGATATTTGCATATATGCATGCACCAATGTACACCACTTCAGGACATGCCGGCAGAATAGATGAAATCGCTGCATGGGGACCGGTCTTTGATGAATTCAAAGTGGATATTGTTTTCGCCGCCCATAACCATGTCTATGAACGTTTTCATTGCATCAAAAACGGCCAAGTTGTCGAAGCAGGTCAGGGAACTATGTATATCACAAACGGCTTGGGAGGGTCAGAATTCAATAACGGAACAAGCGACCCAAAGTTAGTTTGCTGGTTTGGAGCTTCGAATTTGGATAAGACAGTTGCAGTATTAATTACCGTTAATGGAAACCAATTAATAGGTAATGCTATTCCAAATTTAACAGGCAATCCTGTCGATAATTTTCAAATTATAAAATCATACGCTGAAGGTGACTATGATAAAAATGGGTTAGTCGATGTAAATGATTTGAGGATATTTTCGAACGTATGGCTTGGCTCGGGAATATGGCCTGTCAATTAGACCAAAATGGCCTCAATTTTAGACCTTTTTTGACATATTAATGGTCTTTTAACGTCTGAAATGTTATAAAAACTATTCAAAATCAATAAAAATCATTAAAATAGATTGACTAAGCAAAACCAGTATAGTACAATGTAGGTCAAATATGAGAATCCAATATACAATTTTGGCACACACAATAAAAGAAGAAGTTCAAACGATGAAATGTTTTCTATAATCGCAATTTAATAGTTTTTTAGGAGGTAAGAAAATGATGTTAAGAAGAAGTTTAGTAGTTGTTATGCTGGCTCTTGCAATCGCCGGCAATTCATTCGGAGCCCAGGTTTACACCCAATGGACAGGAGCAATCAACACAGATTGGAGTGTGGCAGGTAACTGGGATGCCGGTGTCCCTCAAACACTTCATCCTGTTGGCGGACCCAAAGCGACGAATTTTGGTAAAGCAGGATTCAAAGGAACGGCCAGTGGCAGTCCTTTTATCGGGACAGGCACTACTGTTTCAGTTGACCAAATAGTTGTCGGCGGCAATGGGACTGCGTTGGGCGGCACATTGAATGTTGATGGTGGAACGATTAATGTTTCTGAATTTGTAAATATTGGCAATGTCGGTGCAGATGTTGGTGTAGTCAACATTAACAGTGGTTCAATCAATTGCGGCGCACGGATTTCTAATGAAGGCCGTTTCATTGTAGGCCTTTCAGGCACAGGCACATTGAATATCAACGGCGGCTCCCTTAATTTAACGACGTTCCTGACAATTGGCGATGGTAGTGTCGCTACATCAAATGGTCTTGTGAATTTGAATGATGGCTTTATTTATGCCAGCGACCTTTTAATGAAAAGACAAAACTCGCTTCCAACAGCGAACATGGTAATTAAAGACGGCATTCTTGTTCTCAACAATGCCAATGATCTGACAGGTAAAATCAATGGATATATCAGCAATGGCTGGATTTCAGCTTTTGAAGGATATACGCTTCATAGTGCTTTTGATTCTGAAATCGGAACAACAACTGTATGGGCGATTCCTGAACCGGCAACTATGAGCCTTCTTGGTTTGGGATTACTCGGACTTCTGAAAAGAAGAAAATAAAAGATTGAAATTGTAAAGGCCGGGCAAGAAAAGCTCGGCCTACTTTAAATTGTTATTATTTGAAATATATAATTAAAAAATCTGATAGAATTCTGCATTTTTCATAGTCTATACAGTCGTAAAGTAAGCAAATTAAACAGAAAGATGGATATTCGGAGGTTTATTATGTCTAAAGTACTTCAATCAATCGTTCTTTTAGCTGTTCTATCAAATACTGTCTTTGCTTCAGACATGGTTTGGACTAACAGCGCAAGCAATAATTTATGGGTCGATGCCAACAACTGGAATCCAAAGGATACTCCAAAACTGATCTACCAGGATAAGGCAAAAATAGTTAGACTTGCCCCAAATGATGCCCGTCTAAATGCAGGCCATACAGGGGAATGTCAATGGCTTGTTATCGGCGATAACGCATCAGGTGAACTCACCTTAAATGGGGGAACGCTTAATATTTCCGGAGTAGCGGACAGTTGGGCTATTATCGCGTACGGCTCAACTGATGTTGGAATTTTAACGGTCAATGATGGTACTATCACAACCAGCAATCGCGTATTCGTCGGATTTCAGGGTAACGGTACAATTAATATGAACGGCGGCACGATGAATATTGGCGGCACATTCGGTATCGGTTACGGCGAAGGCTTTACTACCGGCCGAGGAACAGTAAATCTTGCCGGCGGTACAATTAACGTTGCGGGAACTTTTACGATGTCTTCTCCTGCCGGCTGCGTGGGCAAACTCGACATAACAGGCGGAACACTCAATCTTACCGGAGATAAAAGAAGCGTTGTTGAAGGTTATATCGCAAACGGATATATCGTTGCTTATAATGGTTTGGGAATTGTTAATGTCGCTTATGATGAAGTGAAAACAATTGTTACAGGCGCAGTTGATCCGACAAGGGCCAAAGTTCCCTACCCGGCAAACAATGCCGCAGACGCACCTCCTTATGCTGTTTTAACGTGGATACCCGGTTATGCAACAACACACGATATTTATTTTGGCACAGATGCAAACGCAGTTAGAGATGCAACTATCGCCACAACCGGAATCTATCAGGGTTCTCAGCCGCTCGGCATGGAAAGCTTTGAACCAAGCGGACTGGAATTAGGCAAAAAATATTATTGGCGTATAGATGAAGTCAATAATACAGAATTATACAAAGGTAATCTGTGGCAGTTCACAGTTGCTGATTTCGCTTTAGTGGATGATTTTGAAAAATATGCTGATACGGCAGCAATGTCTGCTTCATGGGCAAATGGTTCCACAGGCGCAACTTTATCGCTCGCAGCAACCGGCGGACACAATAAAGCCAAGACAATGAAGTTAGATTATAACAATAGCGCAGCGCCATATTATTCAGAAGCCCAAATCATCGATGCTGATTTCGACTGGACAGGTGCAGGCGTTCAGGCAATAGATATATGGTACAAAGGAAATGCAGCTAATTCTGCTGCTGCAATGTACGCTGCTCTGGATGATAAAAACGGCAATCCAATAGCGGTCATTACCAATAGCGATGCAGATGCTGTTAAAGCAGCTGACTGGACGGTTTGGCGAATTGCTCTTTCTGACTTTGCGGGAGTTAATCTTTCGAACGTAAGTAAATTCTATGTAGGCGTGGGCAGCAGAAGCAATCCGGTTTCCGGCGGCAGCGGTACAGTTTACTTCGACGATATCGGACTTTATCCGCCCCGCTGCATCGAAAAACCTCTTGAAGACCTTAATGATGACTGTATTGTCGACTTCAAAGATTTTGCGATAATGGCCAGGAATTGGTTATTAAATTCGCCGATGTAATAAATAATAATCGTCCATTATAACGGAGTTTAAAAATGATAAAAAAAATTGGACTTCTGATATTAATAATCGGCTTCTGCAGTTCCGCATTTTCTGCTGTTGTTTATAACGAATGGCGCGGCACTACATCAGATTGGAATATTGGGACTAACTGGAATTATGGCTATGTTCCTAAAACAGTCGCAGAGAACGGAGACAATGTTAGAGCCGGTTTTAAAGGTTCTTCATACGTTTGGCCTATAATAACATCAAGCACAATTCCAATACCTGAAGCTTATAATGTCACGCTCGGCGGACCTACAGGCGGAACATTAACAATCGACAGCGGCGCCTTAAATGTTGGCCAATATTTTTTTATAGGTGTAAGCGCAGGTGAAAACGGGACGTTGAATGTTAATGGCGGTACAATTACCACCGGAACGTTTACTTCTACAAATGCGAGTTTTTCGATTGGTCAGGCTGGTATTGGTACAGTAAATATGACAGGCGGTATAATTAACCTTACTGCCAATGGCGCCACGGGCCAACTTCGAATTGCTAACACATCAACCGCAACCGGAAAATTGAATCTTAATGGCGGTATAATATATGCCGACACTTTGACGATGCCTTTTGCAGCACAAGGCGCTCTGGATTTGGGAGGCGGAACTCTTGTTCTTAATGGAGATGTACGTTCAGCAATTAATACGCTAATCACTAACAAACATATTATTGCGTATAATGATAACGGAACAGTAGAAGTAGATTACAATATTATCAATCCCGGCAAAACAACAATCAGGGGTTATTTTGCAGATGTAAAAGCAACAAATCCTTCTCCTGCAAATGGAGCGGCAAGTCTCCCAACTTCTTCAACATTAAGCTGGACGGCAGGAAATGGAGCGGTTTCTCATAACGTTTATTTCGGCACAGCAAGTCCGGGCGAATATCAGGGAAATCAATCTGAAACAACATTTACCCCCGAAACGCTTGCCTATGGCAATACATATTATTGGCGAATCGATGAAGTAAATAGTGTGGGTACTGTAGCGACAGGCGATGTATGGAATTTTACCACGATTTCCGGCCAAGCAACGAATCCAACGCCTGCCAATGATGCGATTAATCTCCCTTTAGACTTAACGTTAAGCTGGACAGCAGGACCGGGGGCTGAATCACATAATGTTTATTTCGGGACTGCAAGTCCCGGCACTTTGCAGAGCAATCAAACAGCAACAACTTTTAATCCCGGTGCATTGGCTGCAAACACAACTTATTTCTGGCGAATCGATGAAGTTGTCGGTTCTGAAGTTGTTACCGGCAATGTCTGGAGCTTTACAACAGCGCAAAGCAAAGCATATAATCCGACACCTGCAAACAATGCAGTAAATGTTTCTTTAGGAGCAACATTGGCATGGACAGCAGGCGGCGGAGCCGTTTCGCACGATGTTTATTTTGGAACAGTGAGTCCGGGCGATTTCAAAGGCAATCAAACAGTCATAACTTATTTGCCGGGAACTCTTTCAGCAAATACGACCTATTATTGGCGCATTGATGAAAAAGACAGTCTCGATAATACTATAACAGGCGACATATGGAGTTTCACAACAGGAAATCCGCCAACTGTATATCCTTACCTGACGTTCCGAAACAGTCCTCTCAATTCAATTGTTGTAAACTGGTGGAATCCGGCGGTAACCGGCGACAGCAGCGTTGATTACGGCCTGACAAGCTCTTATGGTTCTACTGCAACAAACGCAAGTGTAACCAATTTCCACAGCGTAGAATTGACAGATCTTACGCCGGGAACAACTTATCATTATAGAATACGCTCAAGCGATGGTACAATCGGTTCTGACAATACATTTACTACTTCTGCTGAAGACGTAACATCATTCACATTTGCAGTAATGGGCGACCCGCGCGGCATCATCCTGCCGAATGATTCGACCAAGTATCATACACGACATAAAGAGCTTTGCGACTGGCTGGCACAGCAGGATTTGCCTTTCGTTATCAACACCGGTGATATTGTATGGGAAGGTTCTATTTTGACATCTGACCCGCAAACAAAAATAAACGTCGAATCTTATTGGACAGAGTTCTTCAAGGCGGAACAGAATCTTTCCCAAAAAACCGCTGTTATGATTTCAATGGGCAACCATGAAGTTCAGCCTGGCGGCAGAGATTATACTTATTATTACGATATGGTTGAAGATGCATATCCCACTAACGGGACTTCGGGCAATCGAGGCAGGGTTTACAGCTTTGATTACGGCAATGCCCACTTTATATGCCTAAGCACCTATCAAATTGCTCTTCCAACTCAGGCCGCATGGCTTGAGGCTGATTTAGTCGCTGCTCGCGCTAATCCGAATATTAAGTGGATTTTCGCTTATATGCATGCACCTATGTACACAACCTCCGGACATGCCGGACGTGCTGATGCAATTGCAGCGTGGGAACCATTATTCGACCAGTATCAGGTTGATATCGTATTTTCCGGCCACAACCATTTATACGAGAGATTCAAACCTTTAAGAGGCGGTCAGGTGGTTGAAGAAGGTAAAGGTGTTGGAACTTTATATATAACCCATGGCATTGGCGGTGCGGAATTCAATAATGGAGCAGATGACCCGAAGTTAGTTTGCTGGTACGGCACTTCCAATCTTAACAAGACCCTTGGCTTGATTATTACAATTAATGGTGATAACCTTATGGGACAAGCCATTCCGAATCTGACGGGCATACCTGTAGATACATTCCAGATTGCAGCGCCATTCCTGGATGGCGATTATGATGAGAATGGAAGTGTGGACGTGAAAGATCTTAAAATTTTCTCTGAAGGCTGGCTCGGAACAGGTCTTTGGCCATAATTCGAAAAAATAATGCTGCATATAAAACCTATATCGAAAATTTTAATTTTGGTTTTATGGATTGCCAATATTGTCTCGGCGGTTGCATGGGATAACGGCGAGGGCGACAATCTATGGTCTTCGCCTAAAAACTGGTCTAACAATATTCTTCCCACAATAAGTGTTAATGTAGATGTGGCGATTAATACTACAGGGCCTATTGTAAATTCACCAACTACTGCTGCCGGGAACAATATCAGAATCGGCGGAAGCAGCGGAGCAAATCTCGTAATCAACAGCGGAACACTCAATACGGGCGAATGGCTGATGGTCGGAATAGATCAAAGCGGTAAACCCGGAACATTTACAATGAATGGCGGAACTGTAAATCTCGGCTCCACTAATTCCGGCAATGGACATCTGTGGCTCGGATATACAAGCAATGGTACATTCACAATAAACGGTGGAGTTTTAAATGTACCCGGCAGATTCGGCCTTAGCTGGTCGGGCGGAACCGCAAACGCTTATCTTTACGGTGGGACAATTACGGCTGCTTATTTTTCAATGACAGTTTCATCGAGAATTGATATTACGGAAGGTATGCTTATTGTAAATGGCGACGAGAGAACAACAATCAATGGGTATATAAGCAGCAATTGGATTACCGCATACGGCGGAGCAGGAACTTTAGTTGTTGATTATGATAATACAAATCCCGGCAAAACTACTGTTACTGCTTATTTAAATACTGAAAAAGCCTCGGCTCCAAATCCTTCTAATAATTCCACTGACGTCGATTTAAATGCAAATTTAAGCTGGGCTGCCGGAACAGGCGCAACATCACACAATATTTATTTTGGCACAACGAATCCCCCCGCTTTTATAACCAATCAGACTGAATTGACATACGAGCCTGGAGCACTCGAATTAGGCACAATATATTATTGGCGCATCGATGAAGTTAATGGTTCAACTATTACAGAAGGCGACCTTTGGAATTTTACGACAACTTATGGCCTTGCACATAATCCCGAACCGGCTAATGGTTCAATGAACGTAAGTCTTGCTTTTGAATTAAACTGGACATCAGGCACACAGGCAATTTCCCACGATGTATATTTAGGTACTGATATTCGCGATGTCAGAAATGCTCAAAGACTTTCCGCTGATTTAAATGGAGATACAAAAGTAGATTATGATGATATGTTGATTCTTTCAGATTATTGGCTTATGAATCCGCACATTTCAGAGCCTTATGCCGGAATTAATGATGATGATATAGTAGATTTTCTCGACTTCTCCATCTTAGCTGGAAACTGGAATGCCCAATCAAGCCCGTGGTTTAAAGGTAATACCACAGACAACAGTTTCTCACCGCAAAGTCTGTCTGTAAATACAACGTATTATTGGCGAGTTGATGAGGTGAATGGAGATGAAACAAGAAAAGGCGATATCTGGAGCTTTACAACAGCGTCAATAGTCAGTGATTACTCGCTTATAGGCAAAATTATGTGCGGTTATCAGGGTTGGTTCAATACTCCGGGTGACGGCACAACTCGCGGCTGGGTTCATTGGGGCGGAGGTGGGTTTTCGCCTGTTAACTGCAATGTAGATATGTGGCCTGATATGAGCGAAATGACTGCGGGCGAAAAGTTCCTCGCAAGTGAATTTTATGACGGCAGTGATCATTATGTGTTCAGCTCTCATAATTTAACTACTGTCCTTCGGCATTTTCAATGGATGCAGCAATACGGAATTGACGGCGTATATGTCCAGCGTTTTGCTACTGAGGTAACTCCGAATACACCCGAATTTTTTAATCGCAATGATGTGCTTTCTTATTGCAAACAAGGCGCAAATCTCTACGGCAGAAAATACGCTGTAATGTATGACTTGTCAGGTCTCCAGGCAGGCGGAACTTCGGCTGTAATAAATGATTGGAAATACCTTGTTGATACAGTGCGAGTCGGTAAAGACCCCTGTGACCAGGGTTATATCTTCCATGACAACAAACCAGTTGTTGCTTTGTGGGGATTCGGTTTTGGACGGCCATACGAAGGACAGGAAAGCTATGATCTTTTAAACTTCTTCAAAAATGACCTCGTTTACGGCGGCAATGTAATTATGCTGGGCGTTGATAACGATTGGCGAACGAGCATCGAACAACGAACCCTGCTGCTGGCAGACATTATCAGTCCATGGACTGTCGGAAGATACAGCAACAGTAACTGCATTAACTGGATAACCACCAATGGAACATCAGAAAAGAACTGGTGCAATACTTATCAAAAATTATATTTGCCTGTAATATGGCCGGGATATAGTTTTCATAATGCTGATCCAGACAAACCGTTTAACGAAAGACCGCGTTATGGCGGACAATTTTTCTGGAACCAGTTATTCGCAAATGTTAATAATGTTGGCGCAAATATGCTTTACATTGCGATGTTCGATGAAGTAGATGAAGCAACTGCTATTTTCAAAGTGAGCAATAATCCTCCAATGCCAGGCGGAGCCAATATGTTCATAACTTACAATATGGATGGATATTCTTTGCCGAGCGATGAATATTTGTGGCTTGCCGGACAAGCTGCATGTGCGTTGAGAGGCCAAATACCTCTAATACAAACGAGACCTGAGCGATAATACTATCTCTTCAAATTATCTATGCCTGATAAAATCCTAATAATTTGCATACTCTTATTTTTCATTATAGCCGATGCTTCTCCGGCCTTTGGATTAGTTTCAAATCCTGACCCCGCAAATGGTGAAACAAACATTATGCTGAACAAAGTTTTAAACTGGGTCGGCACAAGCGAAGCCATTTCCTATGATATCTATTTGGGAACAAATGCCGCTGCCGTCGAAGCTGCAGAATATCTTGAAGGAGATTTAGATGCAGACGGTCAGGTCGATTATAATGATTTAATTGTCCTTACAGGCAACTGGCTCGATATCGAAGACGATCATAGAATCAATTTTGATGTTTACGCACCTCTGGCAAAAAACTGGATGTCCAAATCTTCTCTATTTAAAAAGAATACCGCCTCTGCATCTTTTGACCCGGATATTCAAACCCGCACTACATATTACTGGCGTGTTGACCAGGTAAATGAATTCGGCACGGAAAAAGGGATTGTTTGGAGTTTTACAACAGCAGACAGCAATTACAGCCTTATCGGCAAAATTATGTGCGGTTATCAGGGCTGGTTTAACTGTCCCGGTGATGGAACAACACGTAATTGGATACACTGGAGCAAAAACAGTTCTTCATTCACACCAGGCAATGCCCATATAGATATGTGGCCTGATATGAGCGAGATGAACGCTGATGAAAAATTTGAAGCAGCAAGTTTCATCGAAGGCAGCAATCATCACTATGTATTCAGTTCACATAACAGGAATACAGTTCTTCGCCATTTCGAGTGGATGCAGCAATATGGAATCGACGGCATATACCTTCAGCGATTTGGAAATGAGATAAAGAGCCGAACGAGCAAAAGCTTTTATCATCGCAATGATGTATTAAGTTATTGCAAAGATGGTGCGAATATATCCGGCAGGGTTTACGCAGTTATGTACGATTTGTCCGGGCTTGATCAGGGTGAAACTTCTTACGTCAGAGAAGATTGGAAATATCTTGTCGATACTAAAAAAATAACTAAAGATGCCAATGACAATGCGTACATGTATCATAACGGCAAACCTGTTGTTGCTGTATGGGGCATAGGCTTTAATGACGGCCGAGAATATACATTGCAGGAATGTCTCGACCTTGTAAATTTCTTCAAGAGTGACCCGATTTATGGCGGCTGCACAGTAATGGTCGGAGTTCCGAGTTATTGGAGAACGCTGGACAATACCAGAGATTGCCTCGATGACCCGATGGTTCATACAATAATACTTGCTGCTGATATTGTCAGCCCATGGTCCATCGGAAGATATGCCAATTCAATTGAAATCAGCACATATACAAATAATGTCTGGGCACCGGACGTTACATGGTGCAATAACCACAACATTGAATATTTGCCCGTTATATTCCCCGGTTACAGCTTTCATAACAATAATCCGAGTGATACCAGTCATCCTTTGAATCAAATTCCTCGCCTCGGCGGGCAATTCTTTTGGAACCAGGTAAGTTCTACCGTTACTGCCGCCGGCGCTAATATGCTTTATGTTGCTATGTTCGATGAAGTTGATGAAGCTACAGCTGTTTTCAAAGTAACGAATAATCCGCCCAGACCTGGTGGTGTTGATATGTTCGTAACTTATGAAGGATTGCCAAGCGATGAGTATCTTTGGCTTACGGGCAAAGCCGGCCAGGGACTTCGCGGAGAAATTACTGTAACACGTACAAGACCAGCGAGATAATATGAATAAGAAAATTGATTATGGGTTTACTTTGGTTGAATTATTAGTTGTAATTTCAATAATTGCGGTATTACTTGGTGTGCTGATGCCTGTGCTTTCAAAGGCACGAGCCGGCGGACAAACGACTATTTGTCTTGCAAATGTAAGGAGACTTGCAATTGCAGGTGCTATGTACGTACAGGATTATAAAGAATTTCCTCCATTCCGAATGACAAATGACGGCAGTCCGAATGGATCAAAGTTTGTAAATAAATATGGCCGTGAGATGCCGAGATGGCAATGGTTTTTTGACCAGGGAATTGGGCCGGTGATAACCCCTTCAAAATATTTGACAGACACCAAAAAGACCTTTGGCGACAAAGATTCTTTGATTATGACAAATCAGTATTTCTTTTGCCCGTCGTTCAAGTTTATGGACTACAACGCTAACGATATACGCAATGGTTCTTATGGATATAATTATCAATATTTAGGCAATTCGAATGTAGCGGATGGCAAATATGTCAACTATCCGGTTCCGCTGAGCCGTATAATACGGCCAAGCGAAACGGTTATTATTGCTGATGGCCGAGGCGCAGGAATACCTCACGGTGTGCATTCTTATACACTCGACCCGCCGAAAATTGCCAGAAGTACCGGATTTCAAACATTTGCATTTTACAAAAGCGGCGCAGCTATTCAGCAGTCCCCTGCCGATCCAAGGCATTCAAACCGCGCAAATGCATCTTTTGTCGATGGCCATGCAAAGAGCATGTCTTTAACATCACTGGGATATGTTCTTGACGATAACAAGCAGATATTGCCTGATGACCCGCGAGGCAGCAATTGTCTTTGGAGCGGCACTGGTAAAGATGAATAAGCTGAATTTTGTATAATTCAGTTTGATGGAAATATTTTTTTTAAGGAGATTTAAAAATGGTAAAAAAAAGTTGTATTTTAATAGTTTGTTGCATTGCCGCTGCGATTATTTGTACAGCAACAAATGCCGACAATGAAGAGAAATGTTCACTTCCACAGGCTGTCGCGGCTGCTTTAAAAGCACTTATGCCTGATGCTGTAATTGAAAACAGCGAGATGGAAGAAGAGACAGTAAAATTGTATGAAGCAAAACTGAAAGATGGCCAAAAAGAATATGATATTAAGCTATCAGAAGATGGAACTCTTGTTGAAGTAGAATCGATTGAAACACTCGATACCGTACCAGCGGCAGTTGCAGAAACCATCAAGTCACAAAATGCGGAAATAAAGAAAATTGAAAAAGCAGTCGAGCATGCACAAATAAAAGTTGTAAAGCTCGAAATTCCAGTAACTATTTATGAAGCAAAAATTGTGAAAGATGGTAAAGCAGTTGAAATTAAAATGAATGCTGAAGGCAAAATCCTGAATCAGGAAAACGACGAAGAGAAAGAATAAAGATTAGCCTGTGTGTGATTTTTAAAAACGCTCTGAAATATTCAGGGCGTTTTTTTTATTTGAGTAATTCAGAAAGATTTATCGTAAAAACAGGTTCTTCATTTAATCCGCAATAAACTTTCATAATCAATCTATCTTCGTTAGCAAAAGCTGAAATTACCGCATAACCCGGCATATCCGCAAGATAAAACTTTTCTATATACTTTGCCTCCTTGGCAAGAGCGATTTTCCGTTGCTTTTTATGTTCAGGATCAAACTGTGGTTCAATATCGACAAGGTTTGCCCCATATTCTTCTGTTTTCCAATACGGAGCATTTAGGTCTTTCTGTCTAATTACGCTATTGAGCATTATTTGGACGACAGGTCCTTGATTTGTTGAACGTTTTACAATCGAGTATCTGTGTAAATGAGCGCAAAGAATTATTGCTTTATGATGAGCGAGCAAATTAAGAAGCTTTTCTCTTTGTGAATTATTATGTTCATTGGCTGTTCTATAATTAAAAACATCCCAGCAGCGGCCGGTTACAGGAATAATCGGTGTATGTATTAAAACGAATTTATATTTAGCTTTCGATTTAATTAATGAATCTTCGATAAAATTTACAATATAATCTCTATCATGAAAATCTGGGCAGCAGATAAATTCAACCGGTCCAATTGAATAAGTATAAAAAGAATTTTCCGCATTAACATTTAATTTTGAATTTACATAAGGAGCGATTATTTTTTTATATGCCTCCGGTTCACCGGGGCCGTACCAGCCATCATGATTACCCTTCACGAGCACCCATGGTACGTTTAAATCAGCCGCTTCAATTGCGTTAATAGCGCCTTTCGCCATTTTTTCTGCATATTCCGGACTGCCCGCCAAACCTTCCATTAAATCGCCAAGTTGTACAATGGCCGAAATTTTCGGCTGATATTCTTTACTTTGATGCCTAAGAATATCAATCAGGCTGTCCCAATGTTTTTCAGTATATACAACATACTCCTGTGTTATTTGACGATAATCGTCAGGATTGCGCCATTTATTCTTTAGCCAATCCAAGTCATGGAATTCGAGCTTATCATAATGCAAATCACCTAAAGCAATGAAGCTTATATCTTCTACAGCCATAATTTTTAAGGAAATAAAGAGGATAATTAAGCATTTGACTATTTTATTTTTTAACATCGCCACAGGTCTTTAATGGAATAAAATTTGTATAGAAATAAAAAAAGCGGCTCAGATTTTATTTCTGAGCCGCTTTGATTGATAAATTAAATTACTTTCCTTGCAGCCAATTTTCGGCAAAAGTTTTCAAATCGAAGAAATCAACTCTGCAATCGCCATTGAAATCTGATGCAGGACTTGTACATTTACCGGTTAATGCCACATCATCAACATAAATTGTGCCCGGTCCTCCACGGAACTGGAGCCTATTGCAAACATAAAGCACTATTTGTCCGACATTGTATAAATCATTACCGCTCATTGAAGTGCGATTTTTGAATATAAGGTCATTGTTGAGATCAACAATCCATTCACTCCAGCCTGTCGGAGTCTGTGTCGAACCATTTGCACTCAAAACGACTGCTTCAGCCTGTATTCTGCTGTCGTGCAATGCACCGGCCCAATAGAATCTCACCGCAAGGAAATTCTCCAGACTATTTCCTGCTTGACGATTAATCCAAACTTTAAATTTGCTGTAATTTTTCAGATTAACCGGTGCTGCCATCGTGTAAACAATACCTGATTTATCGTCACCTATAACGATGTCAGGGTTGAGATCATAAGTCCATTTGAGAGCTTTAGTGCCGCTGTGAATTACAGATGTTTCGAGAGCCAGGTTATTGTAACCTGTGCTGGTTTGCCCAAGCCAATTAGACCAGGTAGCATTTGGAATTGCAGAATAGCTTTCAAAAGTTTCGAGCGTCTGAGTGCTCAATGGTGTAGTGCTGTTGTCGATTCTCCAATTCCCGGCAAAAGTCGCAAAATCTTCAAAGTCAACATCCGCATCGCTGTCCATATCGCCGCCAACATTGGCCTGAATATATCCAATAGCATTAAGCTCATTAATTCTAACACCGTAAGAATCATTACCTGTAAATTCAGCCCTGAACTCACGTGCTGTAACAGGCGCCGGCAGATTTATCCAAAGGTCAAGTACATTGGCATCATAAGGAGCATTATAAGGAACTGCAACATCCGCATTATACAAGGTTAAATCATAAGTTGACGAACCTATGCTCTTTGCTTTTACAGTAAGATGCTTCATCGCTCTGCCGTTTGGATTAATCGGAGCTGTAGCTGAATCATGAGTTGCTTTTACATTAAAAGCAGCAACTTCAACCGTTGAACGTGTTTTCCATTCCACATAATACACCTCATTTGTGCCAAGATCTTCGAAAACTACAGAATCAGAGCACGGATCGCTTACTGTACCTTCTTTTTGGAAAACATTATCGATATCAAATCTTTGTGTATAAATTTGATATGAACTGCGGTCGCCGATAGCAACGTTACCGATCTCCCATAATTGCTGGATACCGCTCTTAACACCCATTGCATTCAGTTCGCGAATTCGAACGCCGTTCTCATCGATTCCGCCCGTAAATTCTGCACGAATTTCCTGAGCCGTTACAAAATTCTCTGGTGCGAGATTAACATTAAGGTTATAGACATTATTAACATAATCTTGTATAGCAATATCGCCATCATAAAGGATTTTATCATAAGTATTCGAGCCAACACTTTTGGCTTTCAAAGTGAAATGAGTTGCCGCCCTGCTGGAAGTTCCGCCGTCCATTTCAGCAACTAACTCGAATGCTTGAATTTCACTTTGTTCAATTGGTCTGAAAGTCAGATTATAAACATAACCTGCTCCGGTACCATTCATAAAAATTGTACTCATATTGTCTGTACGGCGTGTTTCAAACATATTTGCAATATCGAATAAGCCGGGTTGGAGCGGATCCATAATCACGGGACTACCGCCGGGTACGATTGCAATTTGATTTGAATTCCAAAGATGTTCTGCCTGACGGCTGCCGATTGCATTAAGTATACGAATGCGGGGAGCTTTTTCATCGTTGCCGGTAAATTCAGCACGGAATTTGCCAGATGTAACCAATGAAGGCAGATTGTAATTTAAATCATATATGTTAGATGTATAGCTGACATCGCCATCGTAAACTACAACATTAAACGTTGGAGATGTGCTTGGAACTTTTGCCTTTAATGTAAAATGCCGAACCGCACGCATCTGGTCAATATCATCACGTTCTGCAATCATTTCAATCGAATTTAAAGTAACATCACCGGGTGTTTCCCATTCAACGGTATAAACACCGCCGGTCCCCGGGCCATCCAGAAAGATTGCTGCATTGGAATCTGTTACGGCACTCTTGAACATTTTGTCAATACCGGAAATAGCATCATTATCCATTGTGCTGTGAGATGTAACTGTAATATCGGAAAAATCCCAAAGCATCTTTTCGCCGGTAACAATTACCTGATGTGTAATCGGATTAATGCGTGCTACAGGGTCACCCATACCATTGTAGGCCGTAAGTTTTCCTAAAGAAGCCATTGTCCTGTAATCAGCAGCAACCGCATTGCAGTCGCGTGCGTTGCTGTCATGAATAATCTGACCGCCTGAAATATCAAGACTTGCTTTGCCTGGCGTAATTTCAACATCCGGATCTGTCGGATTAACTTTTTCCTGCAAATTATATTCGTATGTAAGCTGATTTATATGGAGCGTACCGCCATTAAGTTTTACATTGCCGTTTCCGCCCTGATGAGAAATAACAAAATTGCCGAGAACGTTTACAGTTCCGCCATTTATTGTAAGTTCACCATTACCGCTGCGGCCGATAAACAAATGTCGATTTATATTTGTCGTTCCGCCATCTATTTGAAGTTTTCCTCTGTCAGAAAGATAATAACCTAAAATCATACTTTGCCGAACAGTAACATTTGCGCCGTTTACTATTTTAAGCAAGCATGATGGATATTCATAAACGAGTATATTTCCTTCACTGATAAATATTTGATTTACATCTACAACGCCGCTGATAATTGGTCCTGGTGTTCTATTAAGTTTAGCTTTTTGCGTGCTTGTAGGAACAGCATTGTGCCACCAGTTTTCAGGATTTGACCAGTTTTGCCCGATTGAACCGCCGCCTAATGGAGCCCATTGTTCATCAGCATCCCCTGTCGTATGTAAGGGCGCTGTCTTCATCGCGGCATTTACATTTCCTGCAAATGTTATCATTGCTATGAAAGATAATATCAAAACCATTTTTTTATTCATAAATTATCTCCTATATAAAGACAGCGTCATTGCTGTATATTTATGGTACGCGCAGATAAAGGGGGCCATATAGGCCCCCCCTAATTATAATTTTTAAGAACGTTTTCTGATTAAAAGAGCCCCAATTCCAAGTAGCGTGATGGTGATTGGCTCTGGGATAACTGCCGTTACATGTGTCTGTTCAAGAACAGGATCCCACGTAACAACTACTTCACCAGCTCCGCCGTAACCAGTAATCTTACCTGCATTTACTAAAGCCTCGATCTCAGCGACGTAAAAACCCTTTTCAATCCATTCGCCGCCTGTGATATCAAAACTGTAATCGCTGGCATTATTGAAATTAAATTGTTGTGTATTCAGAACTCCGCCATTCAGTTCCACTGTTCCGGAACCGCCGTTAAAACCGATTCCGAAATTGCCTCGAATATCGAGCAATCCGCTATTAACTACAAGGTGTCCGATACCTCCAAATCCAACCCATAAATGGCTTGCGCCCAGAGTTGCAAGAGTTGCTGTTCCGCCATCAATAATCAAGCGGCCTTCATTCGCCGGCAAGCCCGCTCTTGAGTCAGGACCAAAGTAACCAAGGATAACCTGGCCATTAGCCGTAAGTTCCCCTCCGGCTGCTATTGTTAAACTTTGTTCTCCAATTGTACCGAGATCACGGTCTTCCGAGATGAAAATTTCATTGGCTATAGCGCCGGGTGCGCTGACAACCGGTCCGGGATTTGCCCAAACATAATTGAGTTTTGCTTTATCAACTCCTGTAGGAATTGGTCCGCCGGCTGGTCCCCAATTTGCCGTGTTGAACCAGTCCCTGTCGTGTGCTCCGCCGAACCACTGCATCTCTGCTGCCCATGAATTTGTGCAGACCACAAAAACTAATGCTGTAAATAATAACTTCTTCAACATAATCATCCTCCTAATTTCAATGACTATTTTCTTCTTCGCAATAAAACGCTTATCACGACTATCTTACTTAATTAACTATTATGGCCAACCAATCATTCTGCCTTCTACCCATTCTACGTGATTGTCCGCAAATACTGTATTGGTACCGCCTTTACCGCTTCTTTTATGACTTCCGTAATTGAAAATACCATTTTCCGATTCAGGTCCGCCGGTACTGCTGTCATTTTGCCCTTGCTCACAGAAAACTATTGTCGCTTCACTCATACCGCTGGCTTTTATTCTTTTTAAATGTCTTGAAGACCATTTAACCGGGCTATTACCGAGAATTGACCACTTTGCTGTGTTACCATTATCCACATAATTATTCCAGGCTAATGCACCATATTTTGGAACCCCATAAGGTGCGCCGAGAATAGAAAAAACATCATTTGCATAATTTTTTGGACGTTCCCCTTTTTTCAATTCCCATCTCCATACAGCATAACTCTCTCCAGATGATGTTCTTACTAAAGTCCGAACATCTTTATTATTCCATTTCAAAATTGTGCCTGGCACAAATTCCTGAGAGGCTACTTCTCTGTTACGAACGAAAGGACATACAAAAAACTCTGGTAAATACTTTCTGAAATAATCCAGCTTTACTCTATCATTAGTGTACCCCCAATCCTTGTCAGGGTTGTATCTGCCGCCATCTTTAGCCGCAAGTTCAGCGCCTTCTTTAGTTGCAGCGGTTAATGCAACAGATAAAAGTCTGGATCTCGCAGGATATGGCCCCATCGAATCATTAGCTTTCGTGTATCTGTTTAGTATTGTTGGAACTGCGCCATCATTGCTGGCCTGATAAATACTGATTAGATTGCCTATCTGTTTTGAATTTGCTGCACAGCTTAGAATCCTTGCCAGTTCGCGAGCCTTATTTAACGATGGTAATAACACCGCAAGGAGAATTGCTATAATAGAAATGACAACAAGCAGTTCAACAAGGGTAAAAGCTCGAAATCTTCTCATCATCTTCATAATTATTCCTTTACCAGCTTTTCCTCAATAAAGATTTAAATATGCCAAATACATCTATATACATCTCAAATGTAACCAAAATTGTACACCACCTTATTATTTAAGTCAAATGTTTTTTTAAAAACTTAATAAAAATTTTAATTTAAATGATTTTATACCAAATCAAACCCTCATTTTTGTACAAAATCATTATAACATAACCGCTAATAAATGACTAACGAATAACATAAGTTTTTGATAATAAGAGCATTATAGAAATGTACAACATTACGCTGCAAATTTAATATTTATTGGTAACCTATAATATCTTCTATTGTAATAAAAATATGATACCGATAATATCATGGTCTAAACATTACCAATAGACTTTGTAAATTGCGATGTTTTTAAAATCTATAACTATCGTAAAACAAAATACTTATATTTAAAAGATTCAAATACGGGAAAAAACTTGACAAATTATCATCTATGGGCTATAAATTAGGACATTAATACCTGATGTGTATTAGGACATGATTAAGTTAAAGGAAGAAATAGATGGATATCAGTATTTTAGGACCTTTGGCAAAGGAGTCCGATTTTGTTACTCTCGAAAAATGCAGCGATGGTCGATTTTCCAATGGCAAAAACGGAGTCATATCCATCTTGGCAACCGGAGATAGAAAAGTAGAATTTATTTTTTTCAAAGATCATGTTCTATCTTACGTCCGTTCCTCCATGGGCTATCCTGCCTATTATCAAATTGATCCGGTAAAAATAGCAAAGCCGACAAAAGCCGTGTTAATGGATTTGGATGGAACAAGCGTTCGCAGCGAATCTTTCTGGATTTGGATAATTCAGCTTAGTACAGCCAGCCTGTTAGATAATCCAAAATTTGAACTTGAAGAAGCTGATTTGCCATTCGTATCCGGCCATAGCGTTTCCGAACATCTCGGGCATTGCGTAAAAAAATATTGTCCTGATAAAACTGTAGAGGAAGCTCGCAAATTTTATTTCCAGCATACGCATTTTCAAATGAATGAAATCATGCAGGGCCGCGGAAAAGCCAATGCTTTTACGCCTTCCCCGGGTCTTAAAGAATTTCTATATGAATTAAAAGCCAAAGGAATTAAAATCGGGCTTGTTACTTCCGGCTTATATGAAAAGGCATGGCCTGAAATACTTTCAGCATTCAAAACTTTGAATATGGGCGACCCGAAAGAATTTTATGATGCGATAATAACTGCGGGCTTCCCGATGCGAAAAGGTGAAGTCGGCACATTGGGCGAATTGTCGCCTAAACCGCATCCATGGCTGTATTCGGAGGTAAGCCGAGTAGGACTTGGTATTTCCACAGAGCAAAGGCATCATGTAATAGGAATCGAAGACAGCGGCGCAGGAGTTTGTTCAATTCGTTTGGCAGGATTCGCAACTATCGGCTTTGGCGGCGGAAACATTAAGGAGAGCGGTACGTTAGGATTATGCAATCATTATTGCGATACTTTTGAAGAAATCTTAAAACTTATATAATGGAAGAATTTTATGCTTAAGGCACAGGTTAGTAAAGAGACATCAGCAGAGAAAATGATTCAAACTAAAGCACAATGTCATTTTATTTCCAATACGCATTGGGACAGGGAATGGCGGTTTTCAATGCAGCGGACACGTCACATGCTAGTGCATATGCTTGACATGTTATTGGATATCTTCGAAAAAGAGCCGAATTACAAATCCTTTCACATGGATTCACAAACAATTCCATTACAGGATTATCTTGAGATAAGGCCGGAGCGAGAGGCTTTACTAAAAAAGTATATTCAGGAGAAAAAACTTTTCGTTGGTCCATGGTTCTGTCTGCCGGATGAATTCAGCGTTGCTGGTGAATCTTTGATTCGTAATCTTCTGCTCGGCCATAAAATAGCGAAAAAATTCGGTTATGTAAGCAAAACCGGATACTCGCCGTTTTCATGGGGACAGATTTCACAAATGCCGCAGATTTATAAAGGCTTCGGTATCGACTTCATCGCTTTCTACAGAGGCGTAAATACAATCGTAGCACCGAAATCTGAATATATTTGGGAAGGACCTGATGGTTCAAAGCTGGTTGCTTCACGATTGGCTGTAAGACCGCGTTATAATATATGGTATGTTGTTCAGCGGCCTGCCTACTGGAACCAGCAAAATGAAAATAATCGCGTAATGTCGTGGAAAACCGGTCACGGCCCCTTCAAATTCATCGATGACGCACATAGCGGACTCGATATGCAGTACATGCATCCTTATTTTGATTATTTTAAAAATGAAATTGCTCAGCGAGCAAAACAAGCTTATGACGAACAGGATGGTGACTGGACAACACCCCACCGCTTCTGGTCATGCGGCCATGATTCTTCATGCCCTGATATTCGCGAAGTAAGAATGATTTCTGATTGCAATGAAGCGATTAAGAATAAAGCTGATGTTTTCCACAGCAGTATTGAAGATTTCCAGAAAAGCGTTTGCGAAAACATCAGTGACCAACTGCCTGTAGTCAAAGGCGAGATGAGGCACTATTACACCACTGGAAGCACAAGCGTTCTTTTCGGCTGGATTATTTCAGCACGAATGGATATTAAGAAAGACAACTTCATCACCGAACGAGCCTTGATGGGTTATGCTGAACCCTTATCTGTTTTCGCTTCACTGTTAGGCGCTTCTTATCCGCAGGGATTCATCAACACCGCGTACAATTGGCTGCTGCAAAATCATGGCCATGATTCTATCGGCGGATGCAGCAGAGACATTATCGGCGAAGATATGTTATATAGAACCCGTCAATGCAGGGAAATCAGTACCTGCGTTTCAGAGCGAGCCATGCTTGATATTGTCGGCTCAGTTAATCTTTCTGCATACGGCCCGGACAGCATGGCAATCTGCGTGTTCAATCCTGCTTCATTTGAAAGAAGCGAAATTCTTTCGACAACGATAGATATACCGCAGGAATGGAAATGCGATGGTTTTGAAATCGTCGATGAAAACAATAAACGGCTTTGGATGCAAATTTGTGAAAAAGCCGGCAATTCTTACCCGGTAGTACAATCTCCAAACGATACTGCAAATATGTTTCCGATGGTTCGTTACATCGCGAGAGTACAATTTGAAAATATCCCTGCTATGGGGTATCGCACTTTCTTTGTTAAGCCAATAAAAAAATTCCGTTCCACCCGTCTTAAAAATATGCTTACCGGCCCAAGAACGATGGAAAATGAATTTGTTTCCGTAACTATCAACAGCAACGGCACATTGAATGTTATCGATAAGGCAAACAGCAAAACTTACAACGAACTCGGTTATTTCATTGATTCAAGCGAAATCGGCAATCCATGGGAACACCATACCGTCGCAAATGAAACAAGATATACGACTCTGAGTGAAAAAGCGGAAATAGCTTTAATGTACAGCGGTGAACTTGAAACCGTATTTAGAGTTACAATTAACTGGGCGCTTCCGGAAGGCCGAACAAAAGACGACAAGGCAAGAAGCAGCCATCTTAAACCTTATACCATAGTAAACACAATTACACTTCGTCGCGGACAGCAGTGGGTTGAAATTTCTACTGACATCAATAATAATATTGAAGACCATTATTTACAGGTCGCTTTCCCGACGAATGTTAAAAGCGATAAAGTTATGGTTCAGGGACAGTTTGATTTGATTGAAAGATCTGTTATTCCCCCTGATCCATCTTTGTACGATGAAAAGATTCAACCTGAACAGCCGATGAATTCATTTGTCGATATCAGCGATGGTCAGGTTGGACTTGCCCTGCTCAACGAAGGATTAAAAGCTTATGAAGCTTCCGACGACCCTGCCCGCACAATCAGTCTGACAATGCTCAGATGCTTCCCGTTGCGAATTTGTGTTACCCAGGAAATGCTTGATTACAGCCAAAGCGATAAAGGTTCGCAATGTCTTGGCAGACATACGTTCCGTTACGCAGTTATGCCTCATAGCGGCGACTGGGAAAAGGCTAAAGTCTGGCAGGCAGCGGACAGATTTAATTTCGCATTTACCGCCGCACAGGTAGGCCCTACGGTCCACGGCACCGAAGCATTAACAAAATCTTTCCTCGAAGTAAAACCTGATGTAATTCCCGTAAGCACCGTCAAACGAAGTGAAAACGGACAAGGCTGGATTGTCAGATTATACAATCCGTTTGAAAAAACTGTTTCAGCTTCTGTAAGGCTTAATGGCGGTTTGTCAGGCCCTGCAGCAAATTTCTCACCTGTCGAACGAATCACCGCCGAAAATGCTCTGCCTCAGTCAGACAAAAACAAGAAATGGAATCATGTTCGAACTGTCACCCTTGAAGAAATTCCTGAAAATGATTTAGCAATGGATGCGGATGGATGGGTAAGTCTTGAAATCGCAAAGAAGAAAATTCTTACGATTGAATTCCTGCCGTAAACAAATTAAAATCAAAATTTAAAATAAAAATTTAGGAATCCTTAAAATAAGGGTTCCTGATTTTTATTATTCATTTTTAAACTTTAATTTAATATTATATTGGAGACTGTAATGAAGTATTTGAACTACGTCGATTACGGCATAATTTTAGGATATCTCCTGGTTCTGCTCGCTATTGGTCAATTCCTGAAAAAACGTGCATCCGCAAGTATGGAAGATTATTTTCTTGGCGGAAGGAAAATGCCGTGGTGGGCGCTTGGAATGTCGTCGATGGCGGCATGGGTAGATATGACCGGCACAATGGTCATTGTTTCGTTTTTGTACCTGCTGGGACCGCGGGCAATGTATATTGAAGGATTCAGAGGCGGTGCCTGCCTTGTTCTTGTTTTTATAATGCTTTTCACCGCCAAATGGCACCGCAGGTCAGGCGTGATAACCGGGGCCGAATGGATGGTTTTCCGTTTTGGCAACGATAAATGGGCTAAGTTCGCAAGAGTTACTTCCGTAATTGGTGCTGTAGGAGGAGTTCTTGGTCTTTTGGCCTATTCGTTCAAGGGAGCAGGTCTTTTCCTTTCGATGTTCCTGCCTTTTTCACCGATGACATGCTCTGTAATAATGATGATTGTCACAATAGCATATACAATGGAAGCTGGTTTTTATGGCGTAATCGTTACTGATATTTTCCAATCTATATGCATCTGGATAGCTGTTATTTTTATCGTGATTGTGGCCATGATTAAAACTACGGGAATTGATTTCACTGCCCTTAGTACATCGGTAACCGGAAATAATAATTGGGTTTCGACTTTCCCGCAATGGAAAACAGAAATGCCCGCAGGCTATGAAAATTATAGCTTTCTAACTCTCGCAGGCGGTTATTTTTTGCTTAAGATGTTTTTCCAGGGGCTGGGAACTGGAGCTGACCCGAAATATTTCGGCGCACGAAGCGACCGTGAATGCGGTTTGCTGAATTTTATGTGCGGATGGCTTATGATGCTGCGATGGCCGCTGATGCTTGGATTCACAATTCTCGGCTTGCTGCTCGTAAAAAGTTTCTTCCCTGACCATACAATTCTGACCCAAACAGCGGATTTGATAAAATCTCATTTAGGCAATATTCCTAACTATAAATGGGAAGAAGTAACCGCCGCGATAATCAATAATCCTGCAGCCCAGCCCGCAGATTTAATAACAGGAATAAAAGCCCTTCTTGGCGAAGATTTCGCACCGAAACTGATGCTGATAAAATTTAATGGTACGATTAATCCTGAACGTATTTTGCCTGCAGTTTTATTGCATGATGTTCCTATGGGAATGAGAGGACTTATTATTGTCGCCCTGCTTGCGGCCGCAATGTCGACTTTCAATTCTCTTATTAACTATGCAACAGGATTTTTCACACGCGATATCTGGCAGGCCTATGTAAGGCCAAAAGCTTCAAATAAGGAACTTATTTCTATTAGCTGGGCATTTGGCTTTCTGCTTGTTGTTTCAGGTTTTATTATGGCATACTACACTACCAGCATAAATCAAATATGGGGATGGGTGATGGGTGGCCTGGCCGCTGGTTTCGCTGTGCCAAGCATACTTAGATTGTATTGGTGGAGGTTCAACGCAGGCGGTTACGGTATTGGTATGATTGTCGGAATGGCTGCCGCATTTGTGCAGAATCATTTCTGGCCGAACCTCGCAGAATGGTTCCAGTTTACGTATGTTCTTGGTACCGGGCTTGCCGGTTCGCTATTAGGAACTTATTTTACCAAACCAACCGATCAAAAAACCCTTGAGAATTTCTATAAAAAAACTCGGCCTTTCGGTTTTTGGGGGCCTCTGAAAAACGTTTTTGGGCCGGAATTCAGGAAATCCACTAAACGCGAACATTTTTATGATATTATTTCAATACCGTTTGCTTTGGGATGGTTTATAAGTATCCTGTTTATGCCTATGCAGGCGATGTTGAGGCAATGGAGTGCGGTAGGCTATACGAGCATTTTGTTCGTAATTTCAATAATTGGCCTTTACTTCTTCTGGTATCGTCAGCTTCCGCCGGCAACTAAGAAAGAAAAAATAACAACATCGGAAAAAAATTTAAAGGAAGTCCAGGTATGAAACTAAATTTCATTGCATTTTCGGCGATTATGATAATGAACTTTATCAATACAATAGCATACAGTGATGATGTTGCAAGTCACGAGCCTTTTAATATGAATCGGCAGCAGGTGATTGACGCAACCCTGAAACCTTATGACGGCACAAGCGTTAAAGGTGTTGATACTTCCACAATGACCGGCAAAGTCCTTTGCGGCTATCAGGGCTGGTTTACCTGCCCCGGTGATGGTTCTGCAAGAGGCTGGTTCCATTGGGGCAAAGGCGTTTTCGAGCCGGGCAATTGCAAAATAGATATGTGGCCCGATATGTCAGAATATGAGAATGATGAACGATTCCCAACTCCTTTCAAACATGCCGATGGCAGCCCTGCTTTTGTTTTTAGCTCAATGAATCCGAAAACCGTAAATCGCCATTTCAAATGGATGGCTGATTATGGAATCGATGGCGCTTTCATCCAGAGATTTGGTTCTGAAATCCGCAGCGAAAGAGCACTTAATCATACCAATACTGTTCTTGGAAATTGCCGAAAGGCAGCAAACCAGAACGGAAGAGTTTATGCAGTGATGTATGATATCTCTGGTATGGAAAAAGGAGAGATTGAACGGATTATCGAAGATTGGAAAACGCTTGTTGATAAAATGCGTTTAACAAAAGACCCCAATGACAAAGCATATATGCACCATAATGGCAAGCCGGTGGTATCCGTTTGGGGAATCGGTTTTGATGGACGCGAATATACGCTTCAGGAATGCGCAAAACTCGTCGATTTTTTGAAAAATGACAAAACTTACGGCGGCTGCACTGTAATGCTCGGCGTGCCGACATATTGGCGAACACTGCGTAACGATTCAGTAAAAGATCCATTCCTGCACGAAATCGTCCTTAAGGCTGATATTGTAAGCCCTTGGATGGTTGGCAGAATCAGAAATATGAGCGATATAAAGGAATTTGTTTATAATCGCATCTGGGTTCCGGATTTAAAATGGTGCAAAGAAAATAATAAAGAATATTTGCCTGTAGTTTTTCCGGGTTTTAGCTGGACAAATCTGACTAAAAACCCTAAAGATTTCAACAGAATACCGCGCCGTGACGGCAAATTCCTGTGGCAGCAATACCTCGAAGCCAAAAACGTTGGTGCAACGATGGTTTATCAGGCAATGTTCGACGAGGTTGACGAAGGCACCGCAATTTTCAAATGTACAAATTATCCGCCCGTAGGAGCATCAAAATTCCTCACGTATGGAGACGATAAAGCGAGCGATTATTATCTTTGGCTGGTAGGTCAGGGCGGCAAAATGTTCCGCGGTGAAATACCAAAAGATTTCCCAAAGAGAAAATAGTTGATATAATCGAGTTTTAATAAATTTTCTAAATACATTAAAACAAGGATTGTTCGTCTGGAGTATTAATGCCTATGCGAAATTTAGGGATGATTGTCTTAATACTTGTCTTTGCCTGTACCGCTTTTGGTGCAGAGCAGCCGCTTTTAAAGCAAAAACGTACCTGTCAGGAATGTCGCCGGCTTGCGGATAAAGGTGCTTATGAAGAAAGCATCAAAGCATATCAGGAATTTATAGACACCAATAAGGGTAGTTTCCAAATCGACGACGCTTATTTTGCGATAGCTGATATTTACGATACAAAGCTTTTCGATTTTCAAAATGCACTCCCATGGTATGGCCAATTAATAAAGAATTATTCAGATAGTACACTCGCAGCTTTAGCCTATCAGCGAATTAACTACATCGCGGCCTATGCGGATTATGGTTTTAAGCCGCTGGCACTCTTTGAACGCGTAAGGTCCGTCGAATATGCTCAAAAAAAAGAAATCCCGACAGAACGCGATAAAATTCTTAATCAGGTCAGCTCACTGATAAACGAATACCCCAAAAGTAATCTGGCCCCTGTTATGCAGCATTGGCTTGCTAATCAATACCGCCTGTTTGCACCAGACAAGGCCGTCGAAGCCTATATTATGCTTAGAAATAATTATATCGGCCATAGCGAAGCAAAGGAAACGATGCTCGAGATAGGCGAAACATATTATAATGCGGCAAGATACAAAGAATCCGTAACAGCCTTTGAGCAGGCATTAAAAGAAACACCTGAACTCACGAAAACAATTAATTCCCAAATCAGACGTGCCCATCGAAACATTCGCAGAGATAACATCGCAAATTTAAGTATCATAATTTGCGGTATTTTATTCGCAGGCTCCCTTTTGATAAAACCCCGCTGCATCTCATTAAAGAATATCGTTCGCAGCGTTATAATCTTTGCTTTATCCGGAGTGTTGCTGTTCGCAGGCGCATGGCTCATTCGCAGCCAGTTTGATACATTAAATCATTTAATTTTGATTGCAACTTTATTTGCCGCATCCATCGGACTTGGCTCGTTCGTTTCAATACAAGTCGCACGAAAAATGAAAAATAGTCATATTGCAGCGGCACTTCTCGGCTCAATGACCGGTGTAATCTTCTTATTGGCGGGAATGTATTTAACGATTTATTATGTATATGTGCATTATTTGGTAATTTTTAAACTATAAATAGAAGGCAGCCAAATGAATCAGAGAGGTAAAATCTTACGCGTAAAAACTGGATATAATCCTAATTCAAGTTCCATTGGAACTCACATCCCCGCTTTTATCTTCTCTGCGATAGCATCAGGTGTTTTCGCTGTCATTGCCATGCAGACTCTCAATACGATTGAAACCGTTATAAGGAAAAGAAAAGATTCTTTGACGTCAGACAAAAAAGAATGAACGTAAAAAAATGCACAGTCATAATTTTAATTTTTTCGGCTTTGTTTTTGGGCGGATGCAGAAATAAGCCTGCCATTGAGAATAATGAACCTATAGATTTCAGGCTCGATACTCTCGGCCGCGACCGCTTTTACCTTAATCAACACAGGGGAAAAAACGTTTTGCTTGTTTTCTGGTCAACATGGTGCATCCCCTGCAAATCGCAGCTTGTGGCACTGAAATCGCTCGCTTCATCGCCTGAATTTAAAGATGTTGTGTTCGCCGCCGTTTGCAATGACCCCGAAAATCTCGATGATGTGAAACGGATCGTTAAGACGCTCGATATAAATTACCTTGTTCTTCTTGACAATCAGGCACAGGTTGCCGAAAAATTGGGAGTTAAAGCCGTACCAACTACATTTATTGTAAATGCCGATGGTAAAATTACCTTGAAAGAAGAAGGCTATGACGCCGAAACAATGAAATTGATAACAAAACATATTTCAAACCTTGTGGTTTCAAATAAGAATTAATATGAAGACAAAAACGCTTATAATTTTAATATCAGCAGGTTTCTGCTTTGCCGGAATAAACGGTTTCACCGCGGGACCGTACCTTCTCGATGTAAAAACTGATTCTGTGATAGTCGCGTTTCATATAGATAAGCCTTTAAATGCAAAAGTTAAAATTTCTAATGGAAATGAATTTAAGGAATTTAGTTCCGAAACCAAAAGCAAATCGCATTTTATAAAAATTTCGAATCTCAAACCCGGCCTTTCTTATGATTATCAGGTCATTTGCGGCGATGGACAAATTCAGACCCCTGCCGATGATAAAAGTTTTCAGATTAAAACCGCTTGCAGACTTGGAGAATCTTTTTCATTCGTCGTATATGGCGACACTCGCCCCGGCGAAAATAAAACCAGCCGCTACCATAAGCAAATCATCGAACAGGTTATAAATCAGGAACCTTCGTTTGCACTTGTCCTTGGCGATATGGTTGATGACGGTTCAAATGAAAATTTGTGGAATGATTTCTTCGAGATTGAATCCGGTTTGCTGAGAAGAAGCGCGATTTATCCGATTCTCGGCGATAATGATTTCGCTAAAGGCAAAGGTCTATACCTTGATTATTTCCCTTCGCTTTCACCGGCTTATTACAAATTCGAATGGGGCGGAGTCCAATTCTTCGGTTTAAACGCATGGGGCACAGATGGGAACCAGAAATCCGAAGAATTCAAAGCAGACAGCCCGCAAATTAAATGGCTCGTATCCGAACTCGCAAAAAATGAAGTGCAGAGTTCACTTTTCAGAGTTGTTTTTCTGCACGACCCGATTTTTATTTCACGCGGAAGAGCTTCAGAGCTGCTCCGCAGAACGCTCGTACCGATATTTAAAAAATATAATGTCGATGTCGTGTTCGCAAGCTGGCATTTATACGAACGCTCCATCAGCGACGAAATTAATTACATAATCACTGGCGGTGCAGGTGCGGAACTTATCTGGATGAGCAGGGACAAAAATTTCCAGTCGCTGGCCGAGGCAAGAGAATATCATTTCTGCAGAGTCGATATAAATTCCAATGCAATGACAATAAGTGCCATTGCGGAGAACCGTACCATTCTCGACAGTATCACCCTTATCCCCCGTTCAGAGCAACTGCAAATGGCTCAAAGCATTGAAGAATCCGCAGTTCTGCTTGCAAAAGAAATACATATCTCATCAGACAACAATAATCCTTCTATCCCTTTGTATTTCTTTTCATCCGATTGCGATTTTTGTAAAGAGCTGCTTGATAATGAACTTCCGAAACTCGCCCGCGAACATAATGTTTCGCTTGAAGTTTCATATTATGAATTGGGAAATGAAGGAACTTATCAGCTATTGCAAAATATTGAATCTAAATTCGGCAGACAGAACGTCGAAATACCTGCCATTTTCATTGGTAAATCTGTTTTAGGCGGCGAAACTGAAATTAAGAAAAACCTCCCTGCCGAGCTTATAAAATTCAGACAGGCCCCTCAAAAATATCTTGAAGAAATGATAACGCCTTTTAATGGTGAATAATTATGAAACAGAAAATTGAAATAAAGAAAGGCAAAATCCTGCGTGTTAAGCAGGGTTATAACCCAAATTCAAGTTCTATGGGTTCGATTGTATATATTCTGCCTGCCGCCCTGCTCGGTATAACAACAGGATTCGGCGTAATTTCAGGCATTATACTCGCTGCCTTTATGACCGACAAAAATAAAAATGTTGAAGACAAGGAACAAAAATGAAAAAATTGTTAATCATTTTTGTTATATCCTTTGCTGTTACTTCGTTTGTTTACGCTGATGCCGCCAGCGACGCGAATGCATTATTTGAAAAAGGCGATTATCTTGGCGGGATGAGTATCCTGACTAAAGCCATAAATAATACTGACCCTAACCAAAGAGCCGCCGCACTTAGCACCTATGCGAAGTTTTATGAAAATCTCGTCGGAAATCACAGTTACGCATTAATGCTTTATAATGATATTTTAAAAACGAAACTTCCAGCCGACAATCCGCTGAAATTATCTGCTCAAAAGGAAATCGGCAAATTCAGAGCATTGAAAACTCTTTACGGTTCACAGGATTTATTGCTGAAAAGACTGCGCCCTGTTGAAACAATGAAACCTGATGATATTCAGCACCAGATTGCTCAATTACAGTCAATCATCGACAATAAACCTGACTATTATAGACTTGCGGAAGTATATTATTATCTCGGCCGTTGTTTGGTATCCAATGAAAATTATAAGCAGGCATATATTGCATTAAAAAAATCAATGGAATTAAAGCCCGCAATAAATTTTTATTTGCCTGTCAATGTCTTTAAAGACCAGGCTTATGCGAACTGGATTCGCGCAACAGCTAAAACAATTTCCAGATACTCCGCAGGTTTGCTTTTAGTTATCACCATAGTTGCTTTTTACTCTTCGCGCCCATGGAGATGGCTCACATTCCGCCATTTAAAAATAGGGTTTGCTCTGATTTTATCATGGCTGATAGTATTCACAGCCTTCTATATTTTATTCGGCCGCACCTGCAAAATATCTGACAAAGTAATGGTCGATATCAGCGCACCGGTCCCCTTCTTTACAAACATCGAACCCGGTAATCCTCATTGGCAAATTGCTCAAAACCTGCTTATGTATGGTTTAACAGCAGTTATAGCCCTGTTTGTATTTTCTATCGGTACAAGCAGGTTCAAGTTCCGGTTCACGTCTATTATTTTAAATTCCGCTTACGCGTTAATCTTATTTACAACTTTGATGGCAATCTTTTACTTGCAGCACTGCGACCAGAAAAGTATTTTTAATGCTGAAAATCCGCAGGACAAATTAACTTATGCGCAAGGCGGTAATTACTTTGTAACTGTCGCAATGGAGCCTTATATTTTGACAAACCCGAAAGCATATCCGAACCTTGCCATTGAGAATGTCGCCGATGTCCATTTGAAAGAATGGATGAAAAAATATTGTCCATTTACAACCCAATCGGCGGCACATTAAGGAAATTAATGAAAACTATAAATAATACAGAAAAAATTAATTACCGTTATGAAAATTTTGGAGGAATCATCTCCAGCCAGAATCCGCCGTTCCTCGCGTTTGTAGATAGAAATTACATGCGTGAACTTGGATTGGACGAATCAGAAATATGGAAAACCAAAGACCAGTCCATCGGCAGATTGTCCGCACCTACCGAAGTGCATTTCGCCATAACTAATAAATGCTCTGTAGGATGTCAGCATTGCTATATGAACGCAGGCGATGAAGACGATGGCGAACTGGACACCGAATCATTCAAGCGTGCACTGGATGTTTTGGCGGAAATGAAGGTCTTTCATATCGCTCTTGGCGGTGGAGAGGCTCTTGAACGTGATGATTTATTCGAAGTCGCTCTGTATGCAAGAACCAAAAATCTCGTACCAAATCTCACTACTTCGGGCGCAAAAATTACTCCCGAATTAGCTGAAAAAATGAAAATTTTTGGTCAGGTAAATATTTCTCTCGATGGCATCGGCCAAAACTATAGCGTTTTCAGAGGCAAAGATATGTTTTCTATCGCTGACAATGCGATAACCTGCCTTATCAAGGCCGGCGTGCCGACTGGAATAAATTGCGTTGTAGGCCAAACCAATTTTGAAGGTATCGCAGAGCTTTTTGAATATGCCTCCAAAAAGGGAATCAATGAAATAGAATTTCTAAGATTGAAACCATCCGGCCGCGGAATGGAAAATTATCTCCATCAGCGTACAACATATCAGCAGAACATATCATTAGCGCCCACGTTAGCCGAACTTTCGGCCAAATTTAATATAACGGCTAAAATCGATTGCTCGTTTGTTCCCATGTTCTGCTATCACAATCCTCCTATGGAAATGCTCGAATCGATTGCGACTTACGGCTGCGAAGCGGGTAATGTACTGCTGGGAATCAGAAGCAACGGCCTTGTCAGCGGCTGTTCGTTCCTGAAAAGTCCAGGAATGTCCGTCTTCGAGCTTGCGTCGGATTTAAAGCATGAAGGCTCTTTCGATAAAATATCAAATTGGCTCAAAAACGCACCGGAACCCTGCAATTCATGCCAATATCTGAATCTTTGCAAAGGTGGCTGCCACGCGGTTTCTCAGCATCTTACAGAAAATTTCAGTAGTCCGGACCCTGACTGCCCCAAAGTTGTGGAATATAACAAAAAGAAAGAATAAATGAATAAGTCCGCTAAAAAATTTAATAAACTCGGAGTTTTTTTTACACTTATTGTAACAATCGGCTTTCTCTTTTGCGCATTAGCATGGAATAATCTTTGGAAACCGCCTGACACTGCTTCCGCCAAAGACATCCGGAAAAATATTCAGAATACATTTTTAAATTTACAGACCATTTCCCTCGCTCAAACTGAATATAAAAAAACTGATTGGGACAACGATGGCAAAAATTTATATGCAAAATATTATATTCATCTTTGGACTTCTGTTAGCACAACAAGCGAACCGATAAAGGTCAAACTTATCCCTAAAAAGCTCGCCTTTGCCATTGAAGCTGCAAGAGCGATTGACGGTTATTATTTTATTGATTTACATGATACGCGACTTGCCGACAATCAATTGCAGCCGCTTGATTATGAAAAGCAGTGGGCAATTCTCGCAATGCCGCCAAATGAAAGCCAAAATCAAGTTTTATATTTTCTTGCTGACAATTCCGGAAACATTTTCGTTCAGCTTTCTAAATACATTTCACCTGAATATATTGAAAGTCCCATCGCTAATGGCTGGACCAAAATCGAAACGATTCAGCAATTAAATGATTTTCTAAATAGTTCACTCCAAAAATAATAGCATCATTAGCCTAAACTCTTAATTGTTTGACGTATAATGTCGCAGCCTTCCATACGGCATCTTTGCTGATTTATTTATATATAATTGTTGATAGACAAAACAAATTATGTATAATTAAAGGCGTATCTGTGGTTAGACTCGCTGTATCTTCAATCTCAATTTTTTAATCCGCAAATATTACTATTGCAGAATTTGAATGAAATGCGCTGTGTTGAAGCGAATCAATTAGCTATATTATTAAGGATTACAGTATGGCCGTTACATTAAAGGAGATTGCAAAAGAGGCCGGTGTTTCGCCGAGTACCGCCTCCCATGCTATACGAGGGATACATCCCGGAAAACGGGCATTGTCCGAAAAAACAATTCAAAAGGTTCGTGAAGTTGCTGAAAAATTGGGTTACAGACCAAATCTTCTTGCCGCCGGACTTGCCAGCAATAAAACTTTTACAATTGGGGTACTCGTTGCCGCTTTGAGAGGAAATTTTTACGAACGAATTCTCGAAGGCGTTACTGAAGTGATACATCCAAATTTTACTCCCCTGCTTGCGATTCATAATTTTCAGCCGGACCGGGAAAGAAAAGAAATTGAAGTATTTATCGGAAAGCATGTCGATGGAATAATCGCGGCTTATTCAGGAAAGCCGGAAAATCTTGCTATTTACAATGAACTTCGGGACATCCATAAAATCCCGCTCGTACTTGTTGACCGCGGTATCCCGAACTTTGCAAATCACGTCGTTCGCAGTGACCATTATCTTTCGACATATCTTGCTGTCCGTGAATTGGAAAAACTCGGACACAAAAATATTATTTTCGCGCTCACCGACAGAGAAACTGAAAGCACCAAAATGCTCATTGATGGCTATAATGGCGCTATATCTGAAATGGGGCTCAAAGCATCATCTGATATTTTCTACAAAAAAATTCCGTCATTGTCTACAACTGAAATGAAAAGTTTCGCCCAGAACATTATCGATTATATCAGTTCCCGAAAACCCCGGACAACTGCGCTGCTGCTTCAGACAGACTGGCTCGCGTATGAAGTTCTGGCAGTTTGTCAGGACAGAGGCATTAAAGTACCGCAAGACCTTTCCATAATGGGCATAGAAGACAGCGACCCAAGTTCATTGCCCTGCATCAGTCTCAGTACTGTAAGCGTGGAGCCTAATGAAATCGGAAGACGTGCGGCCGATTTGCTCATTAAAATTATAAATGATGAGAAAACGGACGACCGGCTGTTGCTTATCAAACCATCTGTGATTCTTCGCAAAACCACAAGACAATTATAGCATATCCTTTTGGTTTGCGGCATTTCAGACGCCAGGTTAATCGTGGTTTGAATTATTTCGTGATTCGTTTTGTCAACTCAACAAGCTGTGCCTGAATTTTATTGTCGGATTGTTCCAGTTCCGCAATTTTCCCGCAGGCGTGCATTACTGTTGTGTGATCGCGCCCGCCGAGATGTCCCCCGATTTCCTCGAGACTGTGGCTTGTTAAACTCCTCGCAAGATACATGCAAACCTGCCGCGGCATCGTAATGCTCTGGCTGCGCTTTTTGCTCTGTAAATCTGCCGGCCGAACATCATAATAAGCTGTTACTGCTTTGATGATGTCTGTAATTGTGATGTTTCTGTCGTTTGTTTCTTTATCGCCAAGCGCAATTCGCGCAAATTCTTTTGTGATTTCCTGTTCGCCGCCGCCGACAAGAGCGTACAGCGTTGTCAAAGCGCCCTCAATTTCACGGATATTCGCTTTTACCTTCGATGCGATATATTCCGCTGCATCATCGGTAATTTTCATTCCGCGCAGTTTCGCTTTTTTCTGTACTATCGCGATTCTCGTTTCGTGAGTCGGCGGGTCAATTCTTGCTACAAGGCCGCATTTGAATCTGCTTGTCAGTCTTTCCGGAAGTGTCGGTATCTCACCAGGCGGAGCATCGGCGCTTAATACGATTTGACTGCGGTTTCCGTAGAGAGCATTGAACGTATGAAAAAATTCTTCCTGGCTTTGGTCGCGCTCGCGCAGAAACTGAACATCGTCTATCACAAGCAAATCAACCGTCCTGAATTGATTCTTAAATTGCGGCAGCGTTCCCGCTTCGATTGCGTTGATGAACCGATTGACGAACTCATCACAGCTTATGAATTGAATCTTCGCGTTTGGTTTGCTCAATTGCGTCTCTCGGCATATCGCGTGCAGCAGGTGTGTCTTGCCAAGCCCGACCGTGCCGTAAATGAAAAGCGGATTATATGTTTTGCCCGGCGAATTGCTCACCGCAACGCAGCTTGCGTGCGCCAGACGATTGCAAGGACCCACAACAAAATTATCGAACGTATAATCCGGATGAAGTTTCAGCGGAATTGCAGAACGGCCTGTCTGTTCGTTTTTATTTTCGCTCTCAAACTTTATCGATACAAGATGACCCGTGATTTGCTGCGCTGCCAGCGTAAAACTGCTGACACAGACATCCTGCAGAAAGCTTGCGCTTTGATTATCAGGACAGGCTATTTCGAGCTGTCCGCCGTTGAAGTTTTTATATTTTAATGTATTAAACCAGCTTCTGCTGTTCACTGGGTCGAGTACCTTGACCCGTTCAATTATCGCTTCAAATATTTCACTTGAGTTTTTCGCCAATTCGCTTCCTCACTGTATATTTAAAAAAATCACGTCAAATTTAACCACAAAGACGGATTTTTTATCATTTGAATTATTTTAATAGCCTGACGTGCCATCCATGACGGCATAAAAATACTGCTAAAACCCGATTTTGTCAAAACAAAAATGATTTTAGCTTACCGGAGAATACTTTGAACTTTTAGTTATATCGGGCTTATTGTTTGTCCTTCTGTCCTTGCAGTTTCAATTATGGCACTCGATGTATCGTTTTGCCATTGTTGTCTGCCGCAGGCGATAGGTTCAATTCTGCTGTCAACTCTTGCTGCTATCTGCCAAAGTTTTTTCACCTGCGCTCTGGTAACGCCGATATCAAAATCGGTTGATACCACAATTAAGTCTATATCGCTCAACTCGTTAGCACAACCTGTTGCGTATGATCCGAAGACCACGCCGAAGTTTATGTTCAGCCCGGATTCTGAAAGTTTGGCCAAATATTTTTTTACACCATTTATAATTGCCGGCTGTACCATTCCAAAACCTCTTTAGTATTTTTTAAATATTCCTTTGCTTCCTGATTCGAAATTTCAGGCAAGCTGGGAACCGGATATCTGCCTTCAAGGTTGAACTGATTCATTTCCGCAAGAAAATCAATATTCTCTTCTGAAAGCTCCAAACCAGCTATTTCTGACAATCTAACAAGATTGTGCAATTTAGGTGCAATTTTCCCTGTGTTTTTGCATACGTGAGCTTTTAGGATTTTTTCAAGAGACAAATGTGCGAAAAAAAGCCCGTGACGAACTTTATTACCGGTTACTAATTGTTCGGCTGCCTGCCAGTCTTCCGCTGCGCCGCTTTTCCAGTATTTAATTTGTTCAAGAATATCAACCATTTTACCGACCTTTTGAAACTATATCTTAAGTCAAATTCATTTTTCCTGCAATGATAAAATACTGCATCGAAATAGTCTTGCTTTTGCATTTTGATATTTTATTTTTATGTAAATTTGGTAAAATAGCGGTTTTAACGTCAACTGTTACTTTGGAGTTTCTATGGGAATTTTTACTAAAACTCTCGACTACTTAAAAGGCCACCTCGGCAAGACGCGAGATAAGATTAAATCTTCGCTGCAGAGCATTTTAACCTTTGGCCGGGATATCGATGATGAGCTTCTTGAACAGCTTGAAGAAACTCTCGTTAGTGACGACATCGGCGTCGAAACAACTGAAAAACTCATCGCCGACCTGCGAGAAGCTTATAAAAATAAGAAGATACAGAAGACCGAAGACATTATTCCTTTCCTGAAAGAGCACATAAAAAGCTATTGGCCCCGGCAGGACAGCAAATTAAATATTTCTCCATCCAAACCGACGGTAATTCTCATTGCCGGCGTCAACGGCAGCGGCAAAACAACCAGCATCGCAAAGCTGGCGTATATGCTCAGTCGAAACAAAGAAAAGGTTATTGTCGCCGCATGTGATACTTTCCGCGCCGCGGCAGTCGAGCAGCTCACCATCTGGTCGGAGAGAATCGGCGTTGAAATTGTCAAGCACGCCCAGAATTCCGACCCCGCCGCAGTTGCCTACGATGCCTGCGCAGCCGCACTTGCCCGCAAAGCAGATTATCTAATTCTCGATACCGCTGGAAGACTGCACACCCAGAAAAATTTAATGAAGGAACTCGAAAAAATTCGCGACGTCGTTGTAAAACAGATTCCATCCGCGCCGCATGAAGTTTTGCTTGTGCTCGATGCGACAACAGGCCAGAACGCAATCGCACAAGCCAAGATGTTCACACAGTCAGTAAACGTCTCCGGCATTTTCCTTGCCAAACTTGATGGCACCGCGCGAGGCGGCATCGTCATCGCGATTAAAGACCAGCTAAATATCCCGGTCAAATTTATCGGACTTGGCGAACAGCCAGACGATATTGCGGAATTCGACCCTGCTACATTTGTAGATGCGCTGTTCAATTAGATTTTATAAAGTATGGTATTTTGCCAAACCAGATAATTGAAGGATGAATGTAAGTGACAAAATTTGTTTGTACATTTATTTTAATTTTCTTTGCGAAATTGGATGCAACGTATTCAGATGTGAACATTGCGCAAGCGGAAAAATTTCCTGAAAAAAAAGAAATCGGGGATGCTAATCAAAACGACCCTATTTATCAGTACGAACTTGGTGCGAAGTATTACTATGGCAAAGAAGTCCGGCAGGATTATAATGAAGCATTTAAATGGTTCCTTAAATCAGCATAACAGGGAGATTCTGATGCGCAATTTAATTTGGGAGTAATGTATGCCGAGGGTCATGGAACGATAAAGAATTATACCAAAGCCATAAAGTGGTATAAAAAATCCGCGCAACAGGGAGATTCTGATGCGCAATTTAATTTGGGAGTAATGTATGCCGAGGGTCGTGGAACAACAAAAAATTATACTCAGGCCGTAAAGTGGTATAAAAAATCCGCGCAACAGGGTAATTCGGATGCACAAAGCAATCTTGGCATAATGTACGTTTACGGTCATGGAGTCCCGCAGGATTATAATGAAGCATTCAAATGGTTCAGTAGATCAGCCAAACAGGGCGATTTTACAGCGATGTCTAATCTGGGGGTGGCATACCAAAATGGTCAGGGAGTAGCAAAAGATCCAAATAAAGCGCTCGAGTTACTTCAAAAATCCGCAGACGCAGGCGATGTTGTTGGAATGAGCAATTTAGGGATGAATTATAAATATGGTCACGGTGTCCGACAGGATTATGAGAAAGCATTAAAATGGCTTACCAAAGCCGGTTTGCAGGGTGATTCAGATGCACAATACGTTTTGGGCACTATGTACTACGAAGGTAAAGGAGTTGAGCGGAATTATCAAAAGGCTGCTGAATGGTTCATTAAATCCGCCGAGCAGGGAGACATAGATTCACAATTCAATCTCGGCACAATGTATTATGAAGGCCAAGGAGTCGAGAAAGATTACTTTAAAGCATTAACCTTGTTCACTAAACCTGCCTATCAATCAAATGCAAATGCACAGATTAATCTCGGTTTAATGTATGCTAAGGGCAAAGGAGTTCATAAAGATAACATTGAAGCGTATAAATGGTTTTTGCTAGCAGAAATGAATGGAAAGGATGCTTCCGCTTATAAAAAATTACTTGAAATGGTTTTGAAACCGGCTGAAATTAAGAAAGCACAAACAAGAGCAAAAACTTTTCTTCAAAATGAAAAGAAACAATAGCAGCTCAAAAGTCCAAATGGCTTCGCTCGAAATGACAAAAAATCTCAGTAAATCAGGCATACAAAGGAGTAAGAGCATAAGTGCCTTATCAGCACTGAAAGGCGGTTAGAAATCAGCATTTTTTTTAATGTAACTACTTCAAATACAAGATCTTATCATTATTTATGACCTTTTTTTTGCTTTTTCGAGATTTATTTGCTATAATGCACTCACAATTGATGTTTGATAATTGATATTTGATTATTGGGGATTGATAAAGATGGCAAAAATCAGAAGTTTTTATTACACAATTTGGCTTCCGTTTACTTTCAATAAGAGACGCATTCTGTTGCTTGCCGTCGCCAGTTATATTGCTTTATGTTAATTCGCGCAGTTTGCGCCCGGTGATAAAAACCTCCTTAGCCGACTTCAAACAGTCGGCCTTTTTTTTGCGCAAATCTTTCAATTGACAATCATCTGTTTTTTTCATACCTTTAACTGATCATTTTAATCAGTGTAATCAGCGATTATTTATAGGTTCCATTTATGATTATAGTTACCGGCGGAAGTGGTTTTATTGGTTCGGCTGTCGTGGCCGCACTAAATGCAAAAGGCGTAAAGGATATTCTCATCGTCGATATTCTCGGCAAAGATGAGAAATGGAAGAATCTTCGCAATTTGGCTTATACAGATTATCTCGAATCGGACAATTTCCATGAGATTATCACAGCCGATAAATTTTTCCTGCCTGTCGAAGCGGTCTTTCATCTCGGCGCATGTTCATCGACAACCGAACTTGATGCTTCATATTTAATTCGGAATAATTTCGAATATTCAAAAACTCTTGCGAATTTCGCTCTCGAAAAAAAGGCAAGATTTATTTACGCTTCCAGCGCAGCGACCTATGGCGATGGCGAAAAAGGTTTTTGTGATGATGAAGCGATGCTTTCGCAGTTACAGCCTTTGAATATGTATGGTTATTCAAAACAGATGTTCGACCTTTGGGCACAGAACAACGGAATGGCAAAAAAAATCGTCGGTCTCAAATACTTCAACGTCTTCGGCCCCAACGAATACCACAAGGCCGATATGCGAAGTTTCGTAATAAAAGGTTTTCAGCAAATCAAGCAGACCGGCAAAGTGAAACTTTTCAAATCCTACAATCCGCAATACAAGGACGGCTGCCAGATGCGCGATTTTCTCTATGTCAAGGATGCAGTCGAAATGACGCTGTTCTTTCTTGATGCAAAAAAATCAAATGGCATTTTCAACGTCGGCTCCGGCCGCGCACGCACTTGGCTCGATCTGACCAACGCTTTATTTGCTGCGATGAAAAGGCTTCCAAATATTGAGTACACGGATATGCCCGATGTTCTTCGCGATAAGTACCAGTATTTCACGCAAGCCGACATCGGCAAGATTCGCGGCGCAGGCTACAAAAAAGAAATCACCTCTCTCGAAGATGCCGTAAAAGATTACGTGCAGAATTATTTAATGACTGAAAAATATTTATAAAATAGCCCGGCCGCAGGCCGTTCCTCAATTTTAAATTTTAAATTGGTCAATTATGCCTCAAAAATCTGCTGGATTACTGATATATCGTTTTTGTGAATCTCGCATTGAAGTTTTATTAATTCATCCCGGCGGCCCCTTCTGGAAAAACAAAGATGCCGCTTCATGGTCGATTCCAAAAGGTTTATATTTGGACAATGAACATCCCCTCGACGCCGCAAAAAGAGAATTCACCGAAGAGACAGGCTTAATTCCTCCAAAGAACGGTTATATCGAACTGACCCCTCAAAAGCAGCCCAGCGGGAAAATTGTTACCGCATATTGTGCACCCGGCGACTATGATGCCTCGAAAATTACCAGCAACACTTTCGAAATCGAATGGCCGCCGAAATCAGGCAAAAAGCAAACTTTCCCAGAAGCCGACCGCGCTGCATGGTTCGATTTGAAAGAAGCCAAAAAGAAAATCCTCAAAGGCCAGATCCCTTTTCTCGACGAACTGCAGCAATTATTAAAACCTAAATAACCTATTTACCCAAATCAAATTCCCGAAGCAATTTATATAATCGGTTCCAAGCAATTTAGAAAGTAGATTAAGGGTTTTCCCTTACACAAAGCTCGGCAAATTACCGTATAGTTGAACGACTTTTTATTATCTAAGTTAAAATAATATCATAAAGAAGTAAATATTTTTTGCTGAATTGGAGCAAAGATGAAAACAAATATCGAAAAGAAAAACAAAAAACAGACGCGGGTTTCACCTCACAATGAGCAAAAACAAACCTCACAGTATGCAAGGAGTCTTCTTGAAGCAAGTCTCGACCCTTTGGTAACTATCAATCCCCAAGGCAAGATTACCGACGTTAATGAAGCTACCATAAAAGTGACAGGTGTCAGCCGCGAAAAACTTATCGGCACAGATTTTTCAAACTATTTCACAGAACCTTCCAATGCTCGGGAAGGTTATCTCCAGGTTTTCGCAAAAGGCTCAGTCACCGATTATCCATTAACAATCCGCCGCAAAGACGGCAAGCTCACGAATGTACTTTACAACGCCTCTGTTTACCGTGATGTGGAGGGCAATGTACTTGGCGTTTTCGCCGCCGCTCGCGATATTACCGCACAGCAGCAGACCTCTCAATATGCAAGAAGTCTTATAGAAGCGTCTCTTGACCCATTAGTTACTATTAGCCCCCAAGGCAAGATTACCGACGTCAATGAAGCTACTATAAAGGTTACAGGTGTCAGCCGCGACAAGCTTATAGGCACGGACTTTTCAAATTATTTCACAGAACCCGAAGAAGCTCGCGAAGGTTATCAGCAGGTTTTCGCAAAGGGTTCGGTAACCGATTACCCCCTGACTATTCGGCATAGAAATGGTCGTCTTACGGACGTTCTGTATAACGCCTCTGTTTACCGTGACGTGCAGGGTAACGTTCTTGGCGTATTTGCCGCCGCAAGAGACGTAACGGAACAACGCCAGGCGTCCCAGTATGCAAGAAGCTTGATTGAGGCGTCGCTTGACCCATTGGTAACTATCAGCCCTGAAGGAAAGATTACCGACGTCAATCAAGCGACCATATCTGTAACGGGTATCGCCCGCGATAAGCTTATCGGGACAGATTTTTCAAATTATTTTACTGAACCAGAAAAAGCACGCGAAGGTTATCAGCAGGTTTTCGCAAAAGGCTCGGTTACAGATTATCCGCTTACGATTCGGCACAAAGATGGAAAATTGGTGGATGTGCTTTACAACGCTTCTGTTTACAAAGATGTCAATGGAAAGGTGCTTGGCGTCTTTGCCGCTGCCCGCGATGTAACGGAATCAAAGGGCGTTATGCGGGAGTTTGCTGAAACTAAAAACTTTTTGAACAATATTCTGCAAAGCTCGACAAAGTATTCTATTATCGGAAAAGATCTCGATCATAAAATCCTGTCCTGGAACGAAGGCGCCCAGAGAAACTACGGCTATACAGCGGAAGAAATTATTGGCCAGGATTCAAGTGTCCTTCATACCCCGGAAGATGTAAAGTCAGGAATCGTTGATGAAATGCTGACGACTGCTTACGAAAAAGGTTTAGCCGAAGGCGAGTATATGCGTGTCAGGAAAGACGGCAGCCGTTTCATAGCCAGCGTTGTCGTAACACGGCGAAACGATGCTTCAGGTCATCCAATCGGCTTTCTTCTTATGAGCAATGATATTTCGGAAAAGAAGCAGGCTGAAGAACAGCTCAAACAGGCATCACAATACGCCAGAAGTTTGATTGAATCGTCTCTCGACCCGCTGGTTACAATCAGCGCCGACGGTAAAATTACTGACGTAAATGAGGCCACAGCAAAAGTTACAGGCGTATCGAGAGAGCAGCTTATCGGGACAGACTTTTCAAATTATTTTACCGAGCCTGAAAAAGCAAGAGAAGGTTATCAGCAGGTTTTCGCGAAAGGTTTTGTCACCGATTATCCTTTAACTATCCGTCATCGCAACGGCAAATTGACCGATGTGCTTTATAATGCAAGTGTTTATAAAGATACACGCGGAAACGTTATTGGCGTATTCGCCGCCGCTCGTGACGTGACAGTGCAGAAGCAGACATCTCAATATGCCCGAAGCTTAATCGAATCATCTCTTGACCCCCTTGTAACTATTAGCGCAGATGGAAAAATCAATGACGTTAACGAAGCGACGATAAAAGTTACTGGCGTATCGAGAGAACAGCTGATCGGAACGGACTTTTCAAACTATTTCACCGAACCCGAAAAAGCACGTGAAGGTTATCAGCAGGTATTTGCCAAGGGATATGTCATTGACTATCCCCTGACAATTCGGCATCGTGACGGCAGACTGACGGATGTGCTTTATAACGCAAGCGTATATAAAGATACGCGAGGAAACGTTATCGGTGTATTTGCCGCGGCTCGTGACGTTACAGCAAGGAAAAAGGTCGAAGAAGAGCTTGCAGACCAGCGGCGCAGAGAATTGGAACGACTTGTGGAGCTTGAAAAATTTCAGAAACTGACAGTGGGACGCGAGCTTAAAATGGTTGAATTGAAAAAGGAAATAGACATGCTCAAGCGAGAAACAGAAGAGCTTAAGAGGAAGTAAAGGTTAAAGAACGTAACAATGCCTAATGGAAAACAAGATATTACTGATTCAAAAGGCTCCAGCGACCGTTTTACGGCCCTTGAAGAGACCCAGCGGGCGACGTTGAATATACTCGAAGACTTCGATGAGGAAAAGGCCAAGCTGAAGAGCTTGCAGCAGGCGACAATGAACCTGCTGGAGGATATGAACGAGGAACGCAACAATTTTCAGTTGATTCAAAAGGCGACGATTAATCTCCTTGAGGATATGAACGAGGAGCGTAACAAATCAGCCGAGACACAAAATGCGCTGATGAACATCCTTGATGATATTGAAGTCGAACGAACCAAGGCTGAGCAGGCGAATAAACAGCTTGAAGCTACAAATAAAGAACTTGAGTCGTTTTCATATTCAGTTTCGCACGACCTTCGAGCGCCGCTGCGTGCTATTAGTGGTTTCGCAGAGGCCGTTTCGGAAGACTACGCAGACAAGCTCGACGATAACGGCAAACGTTACCTTGAACTTATAGCTGATAACGCCAACAAGATGGGACAGCTTATCGACGATTTGCTTTCTTTTTCAAGGCTCGGCCGGCAGGAAATCATCAAATCCCAAATCGATATGAAACGTCTTGCGAATTCTGTGTTTGAAGAGTTGATGCAGCAAACAGATGGGCGTAAAATCAAATTCATTATTACTGATATTCAGCCGGTTTTTGGCGATAAATCTATGATACAGCAGGTATTAATCAATCTGCTCTCAAATGCTGTTAAATTCACAAGTAATAGAAAAGAAGCTGTTATAGAATTTGGATCAATATCCGGGTCCTGCAGCACCACATACTATGTTAAAGATAACGGAGTCGGCTTTGATATGCGTTATGTCGATAAACTTTTCGGGGTATTCCAGAGGCTTCACGCTCTTACAGAATTCGAAGGCACAGGCGTAGGTCTTGCACTTGTTTCAAGGATTATTTCGCGTCATGGCGGACGTGTCTGGGCACAAGGGAAAATTAACGAAGGCGCGACTTTTTATTTTGAATTGCCGAAGGGAGAAATTAAGGATGAACGTTAACCCTGAATTGGAAATTGTAATAGTGGAAGATAATCCAAATGACGCGGAACTTCTTATGCGGATTTTTAAGAAGCATAATATGGTTAATAATATTGTGCTCCTGAAAGATGGAGAAGAAGCGATGGATTATTTCTTTGGTGAAAATGGTGCCGTACAGGTAAAACCGAGAGTAGTCATACTCGATTTAAAACTTCCGAAAGTCAATGGCATTGAAATCCTGCGCAAATTCAAATCCGACCAAAGGACAAAAGAAACGCCTGTTGTTATTTTGACTTCCTCAAGAGAAGAAAAAGACCTTAAGGATGCATATAGTGCCGGAGTTAACAGCTATGTGATAAAACCTATTAAATTTGCTGATTTTGCCAAAGTTGTGTCAGATTTACAGTTATATTGGATGCTTATGAATAAACCTCCTGTTCGATGAATAAAACAATCAAAATTCTGATTCTGGATGACAATGTTTCTGACGCTGAATTGATGAAACGTCGGCTCCGCAAAGACGGACTTGATTTTATATCTTTAGCCGTTCAGGATGAGCAGGCATATATCGACGCTTTAAAAGAATTTTCTCCTCACATTATCCTTTCGGATTATTCTCTGCCTCACTTTGACGGACTTGCGGCTCTTAATTTGGCAAGAAAAATTTTTCCTGACATCCCGTTTATAATAGTTTCTGGAGCTATTGGTGAAGAATTCGCCGTCGAAATACTAAAAGCAGGTGCCACCGATTATGTCCTGAAAGATCGGTTATCGCGCCTCAAGCCCGCAATCACAAGGGCTTGGGAAGAATCGAAAACTTTAAGAGAAAAAAAACGGGCAGAAAAGTTGCTTGAACACACCGCAAAAAAATATTCTGCGATGTTGGAAAGAATTCAATCAGGTTATTGGCTTTTAGATTTGCAGGGAAATCTCCTCGAGGTTAACAATGCTTATTGCAAAATGAGTGGATACACCAGCCGGGAATTATTAAAAATGAAAATTACTGATTTGGAATGCAGCGAGAATACCCGGGAAGTTTTCGATCATATTAAGCTGATACGTCAAAAAGGCTCCGACCAGTTCGAAAGTCGGCATCGGAGAAAAGACGGCTCTGTTTTCGATGTTGAAATATATTCTGCTTTTTTGGATGTTGATGAAGAAAGAATAGCTGTTTTATTAAGAGACATTACTGCACGCAAAGAATACGAATCAAGTTTAAAACAGCTTGCAGATGATCTGAAACGCTCGAATAAGGACCTTGAACAATTTGCCTATATCGCCAGTCACGACTTGAGGGAACCCCTTCGCGCTGTCAGCGGCTTTGTGGGGCTTCTTAGCCAAAAATATAAGGACAAGCTTGACCGCCAGGCTATGGAATACATTGACTTTGCCTCCAAAAGTGTCATACGGATGGATGAGCTGCTTTCTGGTTTGCTCGAGTACTCGCGCGTTCATACAGGCAGCCGCATTGTAACAATTGTTTCCGCTCAGGATGCTCTGAACGCCGCTATTGCTAATCTGCATAGAAGTATAGGTGAATCGAAAGCCGTCATTACCTCCGATAAACTCCCGGATGTCAGGTTTGATGAAAAACAGCTTACACACATCTTCCAGAACCTGCTGCATAATGCTATAAAATTCAAAAGTGAACGCGATTTGCAGGTGCACATCGGCTGCGAGCAGCAGAATGATGGCTGGCTCTTTTCAGTTAAAGATAATGGCATCGGCATCGAAAAACCGTCTTACGATCGTATTTTCAAAATCTTTCAGCGGATACAACCCCTTGACAAATATCCCGGTCATGGAATAGGTCTTTCAATTTGCAAAAAAATTATCGAACGCCACAGCGGCAAAATCTGGGTAGAATCCGTACCCGGAGTTGGTTCAACTTTTTTCTTTACCATTCCCCATTTAGCTTAGTCCAATTTTTTTATCAAACTCAATGACAAAATCCTAAAATTAACGTACAATAGAGGTTATGTCTAAATCGCTGAATAATTTGTTTCTGCCCGCAACCGCCGAAGATATGCACGCACGAGGCTGGTCGCAGCCCGATGTTATTCTCGTCACAGGCGATGCGTATGTTGACCATCCCTCTTTCGGCATAGCTCTTATCGGCCGATGGCTCGAAAAGCACGGCTTTAAGGTCGCCATTCTCGCCCAGCCCGATTGGCGAAGCGCAGATTCTTTCCGCATTTTTGGCCCTCCTCGACTTTTCTGGGGCATAACTTCCGGCTCGATAGATTCAAGATTAAATAATTACACTTCTCTCGGCCACAAACGCAGAGAAGACGTTTATTCTCCCGGCGGCCGCTTAGGTCTTCGTCCCGACAAACCTCTGCTCGTTTATGCCGCCCGCGCAAGAGAAGCGTTCAAAAATATCCCCGTTATCCTCGGCGGCCTCGAAGCAAGTCTAAAGCGTCTCGTCCATTTTGATTACATCGAAAATCAGCTCAAACGCAGCGTCCTCATCGATGCCAAAGCCGATATGCTCGTCCACGGCATGGGTGAGCTTGCGACTCTCGAAATCGCAAAGAGACTCGCCTCCGGCCAATCGATTCGCGAACTTACAAACATCCCCGGCACTGCATATCCTGCTTTCAAGGGTGTACCCATTCCCGCCGATGCAGTTGAATTACCGTCTCTCGACCAGCAAATTCAAAATCCCGAACTGGTTATGGATGCGCATTTAAAATACCAATCGTCCTTAAGCCCCCAACTTCATGTTGGGGGTTCCGTCATACAAAAACACGATGGCGCTCCCTCAATCGTTGTTATGCCCCCCGCCGCGCCTCTTGACGAAAAAACAATGGATGAAATCTATGCGATGCCGTTCACCAAACGTTCGCACCCGATGTACGACAAACTCGGCGGCGTCCCCGCGCTCGAACCAATTCAATGTTCCATAACAACCCACCGCGGCTGCTTCGGCGGCTGTTCATTCTGCTCGCTCTATTTCCATCAGGGAAAACAAATCTCCAGCCGCTCAATCGATTCCATTCTCGATGAAGCAAAAAAACTCACCACCGAAAAGTTCTTCCGCGGCACAATCTCCGACATCGGCGGCCCAACCGCAAATATGTATGGCATGACTTGTACCAGCGACAAATCATGCTCGCGTAATAGCTGCCTTTTCCCGACACCGTGCAAATTTTTGAACGCAGATTATTCCAGGCTTTTAAAATTGATGAATGAAATTTTGAAATTTGCGACTGCCGACAAAAAGAAAATCAACGTTTACGTCGCTTCCGGCATCCGCCACGACCTCGCCCTTCTCAGCGATGATTATATAAATCTGCTGGTTCGTTACTTCGTCGGCGGCCACTTAAAAGTTGCGCCCGAACATTCCTGCCCAGAAGTTTTAAAATTAATGGGCAAACCTCCTATCGAGCTTCTCGAAAAATTTGAGGAAAAATTCAAAGCCGCTTCCCGCAAAGCCGGCAAAGAGCAATACCTCGTTCCATATTTCATAAGTTCCCACCCCGGCTGCACCACTGACGATGCGACAAATTTAATGGAATATTTAATAAACAAAAATTGGCGTCTCGAACAGGTTCAGGATTTCACCCCCGTCCCGCTGACGCTCTCAACCGCTATGTACGTCTCGCAAAGAGATGCGAAAGGCAAAAACATTTTCGTCCCCAAAGGCCATAGCGACAAAAAATTGCAGTTAGCTCTCTTGCAGTACAGCCGTCCCGAATTTCAGAAAATGCTGATGAATTTCCTCTCCTCCAAAGGCCGCAAAGATTTAATCGCAAAATTAAAATCCCGCCCGCATTTCAGAAATTAATACGTTCATCATTTTCCTTAGTCTTATTAAGTTTTTTCCTTATTGCCCGCATACTCTTCCGCAGGTAAATTTAACGGAATATAGTAATGAAATGTTTGTTTAACTGAAAATCTGAAATTTCGAAGGAGATTAAAATGGCAGAGTATCAGGGTCCCACCGTGTACGAAAGGTGCGAAGAGAAAAGAAGAATTGGCTGGGGCGCGATCATCGCAGGCGTCGTCCTCGCTATCGTAATTCAGTTTATGCTTTCCATTCTCGGAGCCGCAATCGGCTTAACCGCCATCGAGCCTCGCAGCGATGATAATCCCGCAGGCGCGATAATGACTGGCGCCATGATTTGGTGGCTTATTTCAAGCTTCATCTCTTTGTTTATCGGAGCCTGGACTGCCGCGAAAATGAGCGGTGTATGGTCTCGCTGCAATGGCGCTCTTCACGGCCTGGTAACATGGGCGGTTACTGTCATACTTACATTGCTCTTCCTAACCTCCGCAATTGGAAACGTAATTGGCGGCGCCCTTAATGTTTTTGGAAAAGGCGTTTCCGCTGTTAGTGCCGTCGTCGGAAAGGTCGCGCCCGAAGTCGCAGAAAAAGCTGGCCAGTTGATTCCAGGTGACGCTTTAGGAAATGTTGAGCAGGAAGTAAAACAAATTATTCAGCAGGCTGACACTAACGATGCCCAGCAGGTTTTGCAGGATGTTATGCAGCCGCTGACTTCGCTTCTGCGAAAAGGTGCAGATGCCTCCGATGCAGATAAAAAGGCCGTTGCGGATGTCCTCGTCGAAGAAGCAAATATGACTCCTGCCGAAGCGCAGCGAACCGTAGATAAATGGCTCCAAAATTATGAGCAGGCAACTCAGAAAATAAAAGAAACTGCCAAAGATGTAAGAGAGCAAGCTGCCGAAACTGCCGAACAAGTTGCCAGCAAAGCGGTCGATATCGCAACTCCTGCCGCGTGGTGGACCTTCTTTATGCTCCTTCTCGGCGCCATCGTAGCAGCAATCGGCGGATGTGTTGGAACCCAGCATGATCATGCAGTTCGCATGGAAAAAACTAAAACTACAACATAAGTAATTGATGTCTCGTTAAAACCCCGACATTGCTCCGTGTCGGGGTTTTTTATTTGTATATTCTATAAACAACTCCCGCTTTATCATCCGATACAAGCATCGACCCATCCGACATAATCGCAACATCCACAGGCCTTCCCCACGCCTTGCCGTCCTGCAGCCAACCCTCCGCAAAAACTTGATAGTTCTCCGCCTTGCCGTTTCTCATCGTAACTATCATCACGCGATACCCAATCGGCTCACTCCTGTTCCAACTCCCATGCTCGGCTATAAAAATCTGTCCCTTATACTCATCTCCGAACATCTCTCCGATATAAAATTTCATCCCAAGCGCCGCGGTATGCGGTGCAAGTTCAATCTCCGGCTTGACATAATCATTGCAGTCTTTGCCTTCTCCAAACTCCGGATCCAAAATCAAAAACCCGTGACAATATGGAAATCCGAAATGCAGCCCCGCCTTCGCCGCCTTGCAAAGCTCATCCGGCGGAACATCATCGCCCATCCAGTCCCTTCCGTTCTCCGTAAACCATAATTCTTTCGTTTCAGGATGCCAGTCGAACCCGACAGTATTGCGAATCCCTCTTGCAAAAATCTCGCGCCCCGTCCCATCCGCGTTCATCCTCGTTATTGTTCCATAAATTTCATCTTTCGATTTGCATATATTACACGGCACACCCACCGGCACATAAAGCTTCCCATCCGGCCCGAACGCGATATATTTCCATCCGTGATGTTCATCTTTCGGATAGCTGTCATTAATAACTTTCGGTTTTATCTTTTTGGAATCTGTATCTTGGTTATTGGTTATTTCATCGATGTCTATTCGTGTATCAATATCGTCGTATCGCAAAATTCTGCTTATCTCCGCGACATATAAACTGCCGTTCAAAAGCGCAACTCCATTCGGCTGGTTCAGCCCCGAAGCTATTATTTTTACTTCCTCTGCTTTTTTATCATTGTCTTTATCGATAAGTGCGTAAACATTTCCCGCATCTCTCGACCCGACAAAAACAATACCTGATGAACTGACTGCCATCGACCGTGCATCGGGAACATTATCCGCATAAATTTCAATTTTAAATCCCGCCGGCAATTTTATCAAATTTCGATTCAGTGCCTCCCTCGCCGTCTCCGCTCGACATACATTTGCCAGCAGTGCAATAACAGCCATAATTATTATCTGCTTCTTTGCCATTGTTTTCATTGTAAATTTTCAATCTCCCGCAGGGATGCCTTCCCGTCTTCGACGGGATCGGCATTCATTATTCAATCTTCAATTTTGTAGCCTTTCCCATTTAACCCCGGGACCTGTGCCGGGAAAAATAAAAACTTTCCGCACTTGCCTGCCCCGTTGGATAAATTAACTTTATCAATAATTGATCGTTCTATCCCTAACTATCTTTTATGCCGTCATAACGATTGTCAGTTCTATCCAACTGGGGTCACACCTTTCTCACTTTCACACCTGTTATCACTTTTCACACCTTTATCATAAATAAGCGTTTTCCTCATTTTCAGTAATCTAATTATTGTATTATTATTGATTTTTTCACTTTTCCCGCTATAATTTCACTTGTTTCCTTTGAGGAGCAACAACGGACTGGTTAAATAAGTACTCGCTGCTGGAAATTAAATGATTTGTTACCATCTATTTATTTTGAAATTTGTTTTATTTGGTAAATAAAAACATGCAGGAAAAAAAAGGATTTCCAACAAAAGAAAAGGCAATAGAGGCTTGGCAAACTTGGAAAGGCCATTATTGCGATTTGGATCCATGTTTGTTTCGTGAAATTAATTCTAAAATTGATTGGGATTATTTCAAGAAATTAGATTTAAAAACAATTTCTATAAAAGACAAAGAAGCCTTTGAGTCTTCTTTGCAAATGTTAACTAATGATTCTCTTGTCGTTCCTTGGCCCAAACTAACACATATGCAACTCAAATTAATTAAAGACAAACATTTAGATATTAAGGAAATCTATGCTTTGAGATTAAGATGGATACATTTGTTTCCTAATATTGAAAGATATAGATTCATTATTTATCATTTCTTAAAAAATAACGAAATTGAAAATGCTATTTTGAATGACCTCCTTCTTAATGAATGGAATCCTATCCTAGAAAAAGTAGATTTACCAATCTTTAAAGAAAATGATTTAAGGGGCATAAATCTGAGCGGATTTGAAGTAGATGCTGAAGAGTTTTCAGGAATTCAACTTCGCAATGTTGATTTAAGCTTTTCAGAATTAAGTGTTTCAAGATTCCAAGGTGCTAATTTTTACGGCTCGAAATTCTTTGGTTCTAATGCATGGCAAATTAACTTATCATACTCTATTTGTTGCAATTCAGTTTTCGAAAGTTCAATGTTTTGTCAATCAAAGTTTTACGCTACAGATTTTTCAAATTCGAAACTAGATAAAGCAAATTTCTGTGGAGGAAAATTTGATGGAGCCAATTTAAATGATTGTTCAGCAAAAGGAACTTTTTTGAAAAATGCCTCATTTGACACGTTAGAGACATACAAAGATGGGATTAAATCTTCTCGAGAAATCCAAATAAATAACCTCGAATTTAACAAAGATACCAACTTCGAGGGTGTAAAATTAAATGCTACAGATAAAAATATCGAACCGGAGTTAAAGGATTTTATTCATTTACAAAACTCTCCAAAGTTAAAAAAATCCTTCTTTAAGAGAATATTAAACTGTATAGAAATGAAGCCAGGTGTGTGCGGAATTTCTTTTGATATGAAAAGATTGTTTGATAAATGAATAAATTAGAGTAAATCGAATAAATGACAGTCACCTTATTTTTGTTTTTATATTTGTTGACATCTGATTTAATATGAATGATCAAAACAGATCGCAAAAACTGAAAGAACTATTACCTATGCATCCACCCCAAAAGTATAAGCCTATTGGTGTTTGCATCTATTGTGGAAATACAACCAATTTAAGCGATGAACACATTATCCCTCTTGGACTAGGTGGTCGAATGGAGCTTCCAAAAGCGAGCTGCAGTGTGTGTTCTGAGAAAACTAGTTTCTTTGAAATGATTTGTTTGCGAACTATGTATGGACCGCTACGTCAATTATATGGTCTGCCAAGTCGCAGAAAGAAAAAACTACCAAAAAAGTTACCCCTTAAAGTTAAGTACAAGTCTACAGATGATTGGACTGAGGTTCTTGTGGATCAGGTTGATTACCCGTTTTTGTTAACTTTTCCATATTTTTCTATGCCAAATTTGATCACTGGTAAGCAAACTTTATACCGAAAAGGAGCCGCAACAAATAAACTGTGGATAAGAGGTGCCTCTGCATATGAAAATTTCTTTGACCATTTGCAGAGACTAACTTTGGAATTACAAGTACACTCTATTATGCCCGAGGCAAAAGCACAAGTGCAAGAATTTTGCCAATTGCTTGCCAAAATCGGTCATTCTTTCGCTGTAGCAGAGTTAGGATACGGCAATTTCAAACCTCTATTACTTGGCCTTATCGTTGATAAAGAGTTGTCAAATTGTGCGAACTTTATAGGCAGCCTAGATATAGATGAAAAGGCATCAAGAAATATTCACGAGCTATCTATATATGAAGATCATCAAAGAAATTATATTATTGTTCGTATGCGTTTTCTTGCGATATTAGGCACACCAACTTACCACGTTGTAGTAGGTCAGAAAAATTAGAAACACCTGAAGATAATGAAAAGTAAACTGGAGCGAAAAAATAAATTAAAAAAATCCTTGAAATTAAACACAGCCGCTTAAAGCATATTCGTGTAGTATTCGTGTCGGAGCAAAGCGTTGGAGCCGCGCGGAAACCTCGAATCTTTTAAATTTTGTTGGAGCGCAGCGAAAACCCATAAGCGAAGCGGAAACTTGAAAGCAAAAATCAGAGAGGGTTAACTCGATGGCTTTGTTGAAAATAAATTTTTTGTTTATTCGTGTTAATTCGTGGTTAATTAAAATCCGTGTAAATCCTGCCGAAGGCATCCCTTTGGGAGTGAAAGGAGTTTACCCCGTAAGATGCGCAGAGTTGTTCATTCGGCTATCTTATCGGGGCGGTTCGCAATTAGTACCTGAACTGTCTCAATTTGCGTCAAAAGTAGATTATTGTCTCCCCAGAATCTCTATAAAAAAGCATCAATTTTGATATCATAATCTTAGCATTTTTATTAATTTTTCACCAAAATCGAAGCTATTTTATGCAAAATTCTTCATTTTTTTGAAATTCGATGCAATTGCTTGTTTTTCAAGCAGTTGTGTTTTGCGATTCGTTCATAAGTCCTTTATTTACGTTATTACAGTATTGACATATCGTCAATTTCTTACCCCTTATTTTCAACGCAAAAATCAGGTTTTTGGTAATTCCGCGCAAGTCGAAGCGGAGCGGAAAATCGCCAAAAGGATTAACCTCAAATGTAAGACGTTTATTTCAATTGCTCCCCCGCTTTTTATTTGTTAAAATAAAATGTTTATAATTTAATTTGCTAACTTAATATATGGACGTAACTTATGGCCGAAGAATTATCAAAGACTTATGAACCAAAAGAGATAGAAAAAAGTTCCGACCAGCTTTGGAGCAAGGGCAACTACTTTCACACCGAGCCGCCCGCCAAAGGCGGCCGTAACTCGCAGCCTTATACTATAGTTATACCTCCGCCAAACGTTACCGGCGCCCTCCACATGGGCCACGCGATAGACAATACAATCCAGGATGTTTTGATTCGTTTCAAGCGTATGCAGGGCTTTAACACCTTATGGATGCCCGGCACAGACCACGCCGGCATCGCAACGCAATCCGTTGTGGAGAAAAGCCTTAAGGCGCAGACCGGCCAGACCCGCCACGATGTCGGCAGGGAAAAACTCATTGAAATGATTTGGCAGTGGAAGGAGCAATACGGCAACAGGATTCTTGAGCAATTAAAAAGAATCGGAGCCAGTTGCGATTGGCAGCGAACCCGTTTTACCCTCGATGATATGTGCGCAAAAGCCGTTCGCCACACGTTTGTAAATCTTTTCAAAAAAGGCTTAATCTATAGAGGCAAACGACTTGTGAACTGGGACTCCATTTTACAAACCGCCGTTGCCGATGATGAAGTGGTTCACAAAACCGTGCAAGGCAATTTCTGGTACATCAAATATCCGCTCGCCGATGGCAGCGGATTCGTAACTATAGCAACCACAAGGCCGGAAACGATGTTAGGCGATACCGCTGTAGCCGTTAACCCGAAAGATAATAGGGCTAAAAACCTTATCGGTAAACAGTTAGAACTCCCATTGACCGGAAGACAAATTCCGATTATCTCTGATGATTATGTAAAACTTGGCGAAGGCACAGGCTTTTTGAAAGTAACGCCCGCGCACGACCCGAACGACTATGAAATTGGCCTCCGTCATAAGTTAAGTATGATCAATATCTTAACGCCGGACGGCAAAATAAATGAAAACGGCGGAAAGTACGCCGGCATGGACAGATATGCCGCGCGAAAGGCGATTGTCACTGATTTGGAAGCTCAGGGATTACTCGAAAAAATCGAGCCTCGCGAGCATGAAGTCGGCCATTCCGACCGCAGCGGCGACATAATTGAGCCGTATTTGTCTGACCAGTGGTTTGTAAAAGTTGGGCCGTTAGCGAAAAGAGCCATTGAGGCGGTAGAAACTGGCAAGGTGAAATTCCATCCTGCCCGTTACGCAAAAACTTATCTTGACTGGCTTTACGGCATTCGCGACTGGTGCATAAGCAGACAGCTTTGGTGGGGTCATCGGATCCCGATTTGGTATTGCCAGAGTTGCGGCGAGGTACTGACCGGGATTGAAGACCCGGTGGAATGTGAGAAATGCAAATCAAAAGATTTGCATCAAGACCCGGATGTTCTTGATACATGGTTTTCATCGGCACTTTGGCCTCATAGTACGCTCGGCTGGCCGGAGCAAACCGAAGAATTAAAATTCTATTATCCGACGAATACGCTGGTTACAGCGCGTGATATTATTACGCTATGGGTTTCGCGTATGATTATGATGGGTCTTGAAAATATGGCGCAAGTTCCGTTTACCGATGTTTTCATCCATCCCACTATTTTAGATGGAAATGGCGAACGAATGAGTAAAAGCAAAGGCAATGGAATCGACCCGCTCGATATTATCGAAACTTATGGCGCTGATGCGATGAGATTCAGCTTGTGCCAGATGACAACGGAAAGTCAGGATCTGAAATTGCCTGTTATCAAAGACGAACAAGGCAAGAATTTAAGTGAGAAATTCGATATCGGTCGAAATTTCTGCAATAAACTTTGGAACGCTTCGCGATTTGCGATGATGAATCTTGACGGCATCAACTATGATGCGTTCGATTCAAGTAAATTAACCATTACAGATAAATGGATTCTCTCGCGGCTTGCTCAAACTGTAAAAGAAGTTTCAGCAATGCTGGATAAATTCCAGATAAGCGAATCGCTGATGTCTATTTACCGATTCTTCTGGAATGATTTGTGCGACTGGTATCTCGAATGGATCAAGCCGAGAATTAAAGATGCAAATCAAAAAGATGTTCCGCAAAATGTACTTGCGTTCGTGCTGGATTATACATTGAGATTGCTGCATCCGTTTGTTCCGTTTATCACAGAAGGCATATACCAAAAGCTTAATGAAATTGCACCGAAACGAGGCGTTGAAAAAAACAATAACCAAGATGCGAAAGCCAATGCTGAAGCGTTGATCATCGCAGAATGGCCTAAAGAACTGGATAAATTCATAGATACAAAAATCGAAGATAAAATTAATTTTGTGCAGGATATCGTTCGGGCAATACGTGAAATAAGAAATAAATATACCGTTCCACCCGGCAAAAAACTGACCGCATCGGCAAACGCACCTGCTGATGTTTCAAAGATCCTCAGCGATAACGCTGATTTAATCTGTGACAGAGCGGCACTTGATAAATTCACCGTTTCGCCGAATGAAGCTAAGCCTGAAACGGCAGCGGCTGCTGTTGTCGGGCAGGTTCAGGTTTTCGTCGAAGGAATCATTGATGCTGAAGCGGAAATAAAAAGACTTGAAAAACAAAAGAACGAATTGCTTGCCGGTGTAAAAGGCAACGAATCGAAACTTTCAAATGAAAACTTTGTCAGCAGAGCAAAACCGGAAGTTATCGAACAAACGATGCAAAGATTAGCTGAACTTAAAGAACAACTGGCGGCAGTAGAGAAAAATCTTTCGGAATTGAAGTGAAGCCACCCCACGCTTTCGCGGGGGCAGGCGCCGAATACAGAGCTCACAGAGATTTGATATGAACGTAGAAGTAGAATTATCACGAATAATAATTGATGAAGCGAGCGACCAGCAGGTAATCGTTCTGAAAGAAAAGAACGGCCAGCGAAATCTGCCAATCGTAATCGGCATCGTAGAAATTATGGCGATTGAACGCAGGCTTAAAAAGATGGTAACGCTGCGGCCTTTGACGCACGATTTATTAAACAGCGTTATAGAATCGCTCGGAGCACATATCGAGAAAGTCGTTGTAAACGATATTCAAAATCATACCTATTACGCAACAATACATCTCAGCGTTGATGGAAAGAAAGTTGAGATAGATTCACGGCCGAGCGACGCAATCGCTTTGGCTGTGGCATCGCCAATCCCGCTTTTTGTAGCGGAACATGTGTTTGCAAACGGATAACAAAACGGAGAACGGTTGCGCGGCTCGTTTCGTTTATCGTTTTTAGGTTGCGTTTCAATTAACATAAATCTCTAATTTAGCAGGCACGAAAAATAAGGACTTATGGCAAAAGCGCCCCCTCTAAAATTTTCTATTAATTCGGGTTTCTATTCATTTCAGCGCAAGTTTTTGTCCTCGTTTTTGGGCTAAAAACAAGGTTTTTATCTCAAAAAAATGCCGCTTCTTTCCGCTTCCATTTTCTACATAAATAAAGGACTTATGAACGAATCGCAAAACACAACTTCTTGAAAAACAAGCAATTGCATCGAATTTAAAGAAAATGAAGAATTTTGCATAAAATAGCTTCGATTTTGGTGAAAAATTAATAAAAATGCTAAGATTTTGGTATCAAAATTGATGCTTTTTTATAGAGATTCAGGGGAGACAATAATCTACTTTTGACGCAAATTGGCAGTTTCAGAGAATAATTGCGAACCACAGATTTAGGAATTACACCGATTAAATTTTCACCACGAAGAACCACGAAGTTTTTTTCACTCATTCGTTACGGTAACTGAAATAAGACCGCGAATGAACACGAATAAACAAAAAATTTACTTTCAACAAAATCACACTGAGATATTTTTAAGGCATCTCGATAAAATCGAAATTAGCCACAGAGTTATTTGCTTCAACTAAGCAGTTCTGCGGAACAGCTTAAATTCAGATTAATCAACCTGCTCTATAAGCGAGCTTGCTCCGCAGTTTTCAAATCTGTTTTTTTTTGAACCGGGCAAAAAAGTTGAAGCAATAATTAACGATGCCCAAGCAGGACTTGAACCCGGGTTTATTGTCTGACTTTTCTATAGCTTTGCGAAGTCGCCTTAAAGCAATAAGAATTCCCAAAATCCAATAACTCAAGCGAAGAATTAATTTTATTGAAATAGAGTGAAAAGAAGATATAATTTGTTCAGCATCAGTGATAGTCAATGGAACAGTCAAAGTTAGCAGGAAGAAAAATCAATAGGAAAAACTAAAAAGTTAAAGTTTAAAGTGCAAAGCCAAAGTTTGAAAATTAAAACTGAACAGTAAAATTCATCGAGGCGGATCATGGATGGAAAGAAAATATTTCTGGGAGTGATGTTTATAATTAAAGTGAAAAGTTAAGAGTGAAAAGTGAATAGTTAAGGAAACCGCCGAGCGGAAAATAATCTTTTATGCTGTTTGGGATTCAGTGGATTTGGCGAGCGAGGAAAGTAAACGAATAAGGTAAATAAAGGACACTAGGAAAAGAAAGTAAAAAAGTTCAGAGAAAATTATTTTTCATTAGGAATAGATATATGGCTATCCCACGAGTTTTTGTTGCATCCACATGTTATGATTTAAAATATATAAGAGGCAATCTACAATATTTTATCCGTGGTCTCGGATTTGATCCTATTTTAAGTGAAGAGGGAGACATTTTTTATGATCCTTCAAAACACACTCACGATTCATGTGTAACCGAAGTATCCAATTGCCAATTATTTGTATTAATAATAGGTGGACGATTTGGTGGTGAATTTCGAGACACAACAAAATCTATTACAAATGCTGAATATGTAGAAGCCATAAATCACAAGATTCCAGTTTTTACTCTTGTTGAACAGGCTGTTTATGCAGAACACCATGTTTATAATGAAAATAAAAATAATAAAGCTATTGACGGTGCAAAGATATTATATCCAGCCGTAGATAGCACAAAAATTTTCGACTTTATCGATGAAGTGCGTAAGGCTTCTTATAATAATGCGTTGCATCCATTTCAAGATTTCTCAGATATCGAAGGTTATTTAAAGAAGCAATGGGCTGGTTTAATGTTTTCTTTCTTAGCTGATACCAATGAAAGAGAACGCTTGATCGATACATTGTCAATGCTTAAAGATATGAACGAACGAATCGAAATGTTATCAAATCAAATATTGCAATCAATTGGAACCGAACACGCAAAAATTACAATCGAACTATATGATGAAATGATGACTTGGGAGTGTGTACGAGATTTATCGTGGTGGGGATTAAAACCCACTCCAAAAATTATTCTTCAAAATGATACATTTGTGGAATGCGCAAAATCCCTCGGGAAACAATTTGAAATATTCGACCACCATGAATATGAAATTTCAAACTCGGATATTTCAAAATCACGGTTACAATCTAACACTCAGCGATATAAGATAATGAAACAGAATATGTTTAATATTTTGAAAAACCATGGGATTACAGTTGCAAAATATCTTTCTGAATAAAAATAATTTTAAATAAATTAGTTTAAGGAAAGGAAGTGGAAAGAGAAAATAAGAAATTTAATTTGAAAGACTTTAAAGGAAAAAATATGCATAAAAAACTTTGTTTATGCTTTTCGTGTGCCAGTGTTTTTGAAGAACAACATCAATGCCCTGAATGCGGATGGCAAATTGAACCTGAACAATATGAAAGAATTTATAATTATGCAAAAGCCGCAGTATATTACGGCATTTATTATAGAAAAGCATATGAAAGCCAGCTTGCCAAAAGCAAACAAATCAATATACATTATGCATTAGTCGATCCATCAGAAGTCGCTAGTTTTATAGGAGTTTGTGCTGTTTCTGGTATAATTGGGCAGATATCATACAATCTGATTCAAAAAGCTTTTCATAAAATCATAAAATCTATGAAAGGGAAAGAAATTGAACACGATTACGACACAAAAGAAATTAACATTTATATAGAAAATATAAATTGTTTTTGCAAAAATTTTGAAGGTATCGATCCTGAAATTAAAAATCTAATTAAAGATGAAATGATAGGTTGGGCAGCCACTGAATTGTTTATGGAAGAATTGGAAAAAGATCCCAAAATAAAAGGCAAACTAGAAGAGTCAGAGAAAAAGAGCTACAAGATAATACGTGAGATTCCTAGACCGGAAGATTTTGAGAAATTTTGGAACTCGCTATAGATACGGAAATGACCAATATCGGACGACGAGATTGCCACGACCATCGAATTTAAAATTTGAAATTTGAGATTTCAGAAAAACGCGGATTTTCAATCGAGTCGGGAATGACCCTGTCATAGTGATGACAGGGCTAACCAAAATGTGGATTCCCATTTTCATGGGAATGACAATGTTAATGCACAATGTAATTGAAAGATTGAGATTGCCACGTCGCTGCGCTCCTCGCAATGACCCCGCTATCCTACTTCACCAAGGCTACGAAGGACAGGCAAGCCCGGGGATTAATAAATTATTCGGATGATTTTGGATTGGGAGAAAAGAGCGTTGATAATATTAAAAGTCCAACCGCGATTGTGAGCAGGGAATCGGCGATGTTGAATGCTGGGAAGTGCCAATCATTGTAATAAAAGTCCAAAAAGTCACGCACGCTGCCTTCGTTGAAAATTCTATCATATAAATTGCCGGTGATGCCGGCGGCGAACATTCCTAACGCCACTACCGTTATCAACTGGTGATTCCGGCCGAAAAGAAAAATGCCGAAAACTATAATCAACGCAATAATCGAAATTACAACCAGCGAAACAGTTTTGTTTGCGGCAATGCCCCAAGCGGCGCCGCGGTTCTCCACCATTACCAATTCAAAAAAACCATCTATCACAGAATAAAAATTGGGCACACGATTTGACAGCCAATTGAAAATTACAGACTTGGTTATTAAATCAGCAACCAGACCAATAATAAATAATGGCCAAAAAATAAGATGAGCAGTTTGCACACTGACAGGTTTGAGACACAGATTTACACGGTTTTTTTCAGACACGGATTAACACAGATTTACACTGTTGTTAAAATTATTTTACGTATTTGCGATATAACTTCAGGAGGTTATCCTGTGAAGGATTCAAATCGAGGGATTTGCTCCAATGGTTCAGGGCCTGCTGCTTGAGGTCGTTGGAATCGGGAGTATCGAAACTTTTCTGGATGCGGTACTTCATCATATAAGCAACGCCGATGCCTTTTTGAGCACGCCAATCATCGGGACTTAACGTAACGGCCTTTTCGTAACTGTCAACGGCAAGGTCAATCTCGCGAAGTTTCAAATAAACATAGCCGAGGTGTCTGTATGCCAAAACATTTGACGGCTGAATCGCGACTACTGATTCGAGGGTTGTGCGGGCATCTTCGAGCCGGCCGGCCTGTAAATATGCTGCGCCGAGTGAAAACAGAGTATTGGGGTCATTGCCGTTAAGCTCTACGGCTTTTTTGTATGACTCGATAGCCATTTCGGTATCTTTGCGGGCGGTATAGATATCGCCCATAAGTTTTTCAACGTCGCTGTCTGTGGGGTCGAGGTCTTTTGCGGTTTTGCCGAACTCGAGAGCGGATTCGAAATCGCCGATTTTATAATATGATTCGGCGGCATTGCAGAGAGCGGAAGTATTCTGGGGGTCGAGTGAGCAGGCGCGGGCATAGGCTTTGGCGGCAGAGTTGTAATCGTCCATTAAACGAAACGCCCTGCCGAGGTTGCAGAAATCATCGAATGACCATGGGTTTAATTCTGTTGCTTTTGAATAGGCCTGGGCACTTTCGTTGAATCTGCCCTGCTGGAGGTAAATATTTCCCATAAGGGAATAAGCGAGTGCGAAATCGGGTTTCTGCTGCACGGCGAGATTGAGTTTTTCAATTGCCTGGTTTGGCTCGTTGGTTTCATTTAAGGTAATCGCATCGACGTAAAGACTGACGGATGGATCCTTTTTGACGGCTTTAGCTGATTTGGCGGCTTTTGGAGCCTTCTGGGTTTTGACAGATTCCTCGCAGCCTGCAAAAATAAAAACGCTTATCAGTAAAAAAAACAGCCGAAAAACATTGCCCCTGAGCTTTTCAGACATTGAATAATCCTTTCATTAACACAATATCGCATCCAGAATATAAACCTCGGACGATTATACCAAAGTAAGCATTGGTGTCAAAAGGTTTTAAGAAAAATATGATTATATAATGTTACTTCAAGAGAGGCAAAGTTGTTCTTGCAAAAATGAGGATTTAGGAATATAAATAGTCTCTATTAAATAGTTGCGGCAACTCGAAATATGTGAAATTGAGATTGCTTCGTCGTCCTGCTTCGCTAAAGCTATGCAGGACTCCTCGCAATGACAACGGCCGCACCAAAGGCAAAATTTACCTTCAAGGAATGAAATGAGATACAGCAAGACATTAATACCAACGGTCAAAGAAGTGCCTGCCGATGCGGAGATTCCGAGCCATCAGTTGATGCTGCGGGCGGGATTGATGAGAAAAGTAGCGAGCGGAACTTATACATATCTGCCAATCGGGTGGCGGATATTGATGAAGATAATGAATATTGTGCGGTCGGAAATGAATAAAAGCGGCGCACAGGAGATGCTTATGCCTTCGGTGCAGCCGATGGAACTTTGGCAGCAGACGGGAAGGAATGTCGATTACGGGCCGACGATGGCGCATTTTACGGACAGGCACGGGCGGGAGAATGTCTTGGCCCCTACCGCTGAAGAGGTTGTAACGAGTATCGCGGCGGGTGAGATAAATTCTTACAAACAAATGCCGATGAATCTGTATCAAATCAGCTTCAAATTCAGGGATGAGTTTCGGCCGAGGTTCGGCGTGCTGCGGTCGCGCGAATTTATTATGAAGGATGCGTACAGTTTTCATGCGGATGAGAAGAGCCTGGATGAAACTTATAAAGTAATGTACGAAACTTATAAAAAGATTTTCAGCAGGTGCGGACTGAAGTACGCGATTGTCGAAGCGGAGTCGGGCGAGATGGGAGGCAGCGGGTCTCATCAGTTTACGATACCGTGCGAATCGGGCGAGGATGTTATCGTGCAGACTGAAGATGGGGCATACGCGGCGAATATCGAAAAGGCACCGGTCGATGCACTGCCTGCGGCGGCACAAGGGAAAGTTTATAAATCTATAGAGGAAGTGCATACGCCTAATCAGAAGACGATTGGCGAGGTTTGTGAATTTTTGAAGACGGATGCAAAATCGCTGATTAAATCGCTGGTTTATAAATCGGGTACGGATATTATTTTGGCACTTGTGCGAGGTGATTTTGAAATTAATCCTGAGAAATTACGCAGCGCGGTCGGCAAATCGATTGAGCTTGCGGATGAAAATACAATTAGGACGCTGACGGGAGCGGAAGTTGGATTTGCGGGGCCTGTCGGGCTGACGCAAAAAATTAATAAACTGGTTATTGATCATTCTGTGCTGACGATTGAGGCGGGAATAACGGGCGCGAACAAGACTGATTATCATATTAAGAATGTCGTGCCGGGCAGAGATTTTCCGATTGAAGGGAAGAATATTGTTGTTGGCGATGTGCGGAACGCTGTCGAAAGCGATACGTACCAAGGGAAGAAACTGGTATTCAAACGCGGTATCGAAGTCGGACAGGTTTTTAAACTTGGGACGAAGTACAGCGGAAAACTTGGAGCTAAATTCCTTGATAAAGACGGGACAGAAAAATTATGCATAATGGGATGCTACGGAATAGGGATAAACAGAATAGCGGCATCGGCGATTGAGACGATGTATGATAAAGACGGGATTGTATGGCCGATTAATATCGCACCGTTTGAGGTGATAATTGTGCCGGCGGGAAATTCCGAGCAGATTATTGCTGCGAGTGAAAGCATTTATAAAGAATTGACTGATGCCGGAGTTGAAGTGCTGCTTGATGACAGAGATGAACGAGGCGGAGTGAAATTCAAGGATGCAGATTTGATAGGGATACCGATTCGCATAACCGTTGGCGCAAAATCGCTGGCGGAAGGAAACGCGGAAATAAAAGTTCGCAGAGAAAGCGAAGTCACAAAAGTATCTCTGGCAGAGATAAAAGCAAACATTTTGAGGATTATCGACAAGCTGAAAAATGAGAGTGTTTAGCAGGAGAAACTATGGAGACGAAAATTGCGGTATTTAAGGGGAAGGAGGTACGGAAAACGATTCATAATAATGAATGGTGGTTTTCTGTTACCGACGTTATCGAGGCATTGACCGGAACCGGCAGATCTCGAAAATACTGGAATGATTTGAAAAAAAAGCTGATAAAAGAGGGGTATTTTGAAGTGTCCGAAAAAATCGGACAGTTGAAATTAGAGGCACCTGACGGAAAGCTGCGACTTACCGATTGTGCCAACACGGAAACGGTTTTCAGGATAATTCAGACTATCCCTTCGCCCAAGGCTGAGCCGTTTAAGAGATGGCTGGCAAAAGTTGGCTATGAACGGGTGCAGGAGATAGAAAATCCTGAACTTGCGACGCAAAGAACAAAAGCATTGTACAAGGCAAAAGGATATACCGATGCGTGGATAGAGAAAAGGATGCGCGGAATAGCTGTTCGTGAAGAACTTACGGATGAATGGAAGAAACGCGGAGTCAATTCCGAGCCGGAGTATTCAATATTGACGGCGGAAATATCCAAAGCAACATTCGGTCTTACGCCGACGGAATATAAAAACCTTAAAGGATTGAAACGCGAGAACCTGCGGGATCATATGAACGACCTTGAATGGATTTTTTCAATGCTCGGCGAAGCGGCAACAACGGAAATCGCACGAAATAACGATGTTCAGGGATTTACGGAAAATAAAGACGCCGCTCAGCAAGGCGGGCAGGTAGCGGGTCTGGCAAGGAAAAATCTCGAATCAAAAACCGGTAAAAGAATTGTCTCGAGTGAAAATTATCTGCTTGAGCCGCAGAATAAAAAAATGATTAATGGCAAAACTTCGGTCAAATCAATAAAATAAATGTGGACGCTAAAAAAACCTGAGCCGGTAAAGCTGATTATCGGGATACTTGCGGCGAACGAAACAGCGTTGAACGCCGCGATTGATATGATTAAGGATAAATTCGGCGAGTGCGACCTTGAAAGCGAGACGTGGGCTTTCACGCAGACGGAATATTATGCCAAAGAGACGGGCAGCGAAATATTAAAAAAGTTCATAACGGTTAAGAAGCTGATAACGCCGGACAAACTTGCGGCGATAAAACTCAAGACCAATAAGATGGAAGAAAAACTGGCGCGGATGCCGGGGATTGGTTTCAGCAGGCCTGTGAATCTTGACCCGGGCTATATTGAGCCATCGAAGCTGGTGCTTGCGAGTACGAAGAATTTTTCGCACCGGATTTATATCGGCAAAAAGATTTGGGCCGAAGTAACGCTCGTTTACAATAAAGGCAGATGGGTATTTTTTGAATATACTTTTCCTGATCACAGGGAAGAACGGTATCATGGTTTTTTCAGTAAGGTTCGTGAAAAGCTTGTTGAACAGATAAGGCAGTAAAATTATGGCAGAATCATTAGCTGTATTTTGTGTACTATGCTTTTTGGCGACGTTCAGTTTATCAACGCTGCTGACAATCACATCCAAGCGAATCGCAGTCAGAACGGGACTGCTGGCACATCCGAAAGATAACCGTTTTCATAAGCGAGTGGTGCCGATGGGCGGCGGGATCGCGATATTCTTCACGATTTTTCTGCTGTGCATGGCGGCGATAGTTTTTATTAAAATACTGGTTTATGACGGGACGACGAGCCTGTTCGGGCGGGATTTCGAACTTTATATCGAAGGATTCGCGGGCAGAATTAATGAACTATTAATTATCTTAGGATGTGCGGCGATAATGTTCGTGCTTGGGTTATGGGATGATTTCAGAAATCTTAAACCATTTCGAAAACTTGCGGTTGAATTTGCGGCGGCTTTTATCGCGGCATACGCGGCGGATGTCAGAGTCGAATTTTTTATCGAAAACAAAATATACGCTTCGGTATTGAGCAGCTTCTGGATAGTGCTGATTATCAACGTTTTCAACTTTCTGGATAATATGGACGGCGCGAGTGCGGGTATCGCAACGATTGTTTCACTGATAATTTTTATCATTGCGACATTGTCGCAGCAGGCGTTTGTGGCGGGGTTTTCGATGATGCTTGCCGGAACGCTGACAGGATTTCTAATTTTTAATTTTTACCCGGCATCGATTTTTATGGGGGACGCAGGGTCGCTTGTTGTCGGATTTTTCGTCGGCGCACTGACATTAAAGACGACATACTACCAGGAAGCGGAAGATATTCGGTGGTATATCATTTTGATACCGCTTGTGATACTTGCAATTCCTTTATACGATTTTATAAGCGTAACGGCACTTCGGCTGCACCAGGGGAAAAGTCCATTTGTCGGGGATACGCAGCATTTTTCGCACAGGCTGAAAAAACGCGGACTTAACGAAGTTCAGGCGGTTTTGATGCTGTATCTTGCAACGATAACGACGGGGCTTGGCGCGGTAGTGCTGAAGGAATCAAACTGGCCTTACGGGCTGCTCGTATTTTTACAGACAATTATGGTTCTTGCAATCATCGCAGTTCTGGAATCAACAGGTAATAATGAAAAAAAACATCCAAATTAAAAAATCAGCATCACAAATATTTTTCGTTATATTTCTCTGTATTATCGCATTTCGATTAAGTTTTACGGAAAATGTCTCAATCGAATCGTTCAGCCTGATGGGGATTTTTTTCGACAACTTATTAAGCATATCCATTTCGAGCATTCTGATCCTGGCGTCAGCGGTGTGGATGGTGATTATCTGCCGAAGCGGGAAATACCAATATAAATATACAGGATTTGAAATCGGTGCATTTTTGTTTTTTATCGCCGCAGTTATAAGCACAATTTTCGCTTCCAATAAAAGAGCTTCAATGAACGACGCATTGACGATTGCAGCGGCAATTGTTTCGGCGATTACGATTGTTCAGCTTTTGGACAGCGAAATAAAAAAGAAAGCGCTTGTATTTTTTGTTATTGCGATGGCGGCAGTAAACGTTTATCAATGCACTGACCAGTTTTTCAGCGGCAATAAAATGATGATTGAGCAATATAATGCCAATCCGCAGGAGCAACTTAGAACGCTTGGTATCGAGCCGGGGTCGTTTCAGCAGATGCTTTACGAACACAGGCTTCAGTCAAAAGACGTTAAAGGATTTTTCGCAACGAGCAACAGCGCTGGATGCTTTTTTAATCTTGCGATTTTTTCAGCGATAGCTGTTTTTGGGTCGGGCTTGAAACGATTCCGCGAAAAACCATTGAACAGTGTAATTCTGCCGATTGTAATCTTGCTGATACTTTTTGCGGGACTTTTACTGACTGCCAGCAAGGGCGCGTTTGTATCGTTTTTTGCCGCGAGTTTCGTTCTTATGATGATTTACGCTTTTCATAAGTTTTTCATCAAGTTCCGATTCGCTATTATTTGCCTTGCCGGTGCGGGTTTTCTGGCAATGATTTTTGTTATGATTTCTTACGGGCTGAAACATGATACTCTGCCGGGCGGCAATTCTATGCTCGTACGATGGGAATACTGGACGGCATCGGCGGAAATGATCGCTGATAATTTCTTTACGGGCATTGGCGGAAATAATTTCGGAACATATTACACGCATTATAAAATACCGCAGGCACTTGAAACGGTTCGCGACCCTCACTGCTTTATATTGACGATTTTCAGCACATACGGCATTGTTGGTCTGGCGGGTTTTTGCACGTGTTTGTTTTTGCCGATTTACAGGTCAATGAAAAATCCGACTGGCCTGCTGAGTCCAGAAGGCGGGAATATTTCATCAGCGATGAAATTGTACGGAATCGCAGCGGTATGGATTTTGCTTTTTCTGCGGCCATTGGCTATCAGGAGTGAACTTGGCGGAAGGTTCGATGTGGCTGTTTATATAATCGCGATTATGTACGCGGCACCTGTGTTTGTTTTCGGAACAACATTGTGGCTTTGCACCCGGAGCAAAAAATGCTACGAAGATTTTCCTATTCGAACTGCGCCTCTGCTTTGCGGGGTCTTCGCAGTACTATTGCATAACCTGATTGATTTCGGAATTTTCGAGCCGGGGATATTGACAGCGACTTTTGCAATAACAGCTTTGGGTGTTTCACAAAATCGCAATTCGCAAATCATCGAAATGAAAAAGCCGTTGATGTATTTTTCTATTATACTAACTGTTGCAATTGCGGTTATAATTTTATGGCTCTTTATAATACCTGTGGGTAAAACAGCCATGAAAGTTGAAGCGGCGAAAGGTCTTTCATCCTATGGCTATTATGATAAAGCAGCAAATATACTTAATTCTGCCGAGAGGGATGACAAATTCGACCCAAATCCGGCTGCGCTGAACGGGTTAATTAAAACATATAACTATCGTGTCAATCCATCGGAAAACAAAGATAAATTATTAGAAGCAGAAAAGTCGATACAAATCGCAATCGCTCGCGACCCGGCAGATTTTAAAAATTATGAAAATGCTTCTGAAGTTTATCAATTGCTTGCGGAATCCAATCCCAATGAACGATTGAAATGGTTCAAAAACGCTTACGATTCGCTGCATCATGCAATTGAACGATACCCATCATCGGCAGAACTGCATTTAAAGACCGCAACAATTGCGCAGCAATTAGATAAAATTGATGATGCGATTGAACATTACACTCAAACAATTGCGATTGAAGACGCGTATAGAGAAGAATTCAAGATTATGTACCCCGGAAAAGATGTTTTCAGCAGGGTTGGTGAGGTAAATTACAGATTTGCCAAATTGAGACTTGAACAGTTGAAACAGGAAAAAGATGCTAATAGATGAAAAACAGCGACAGAGTAACCTGGCGGGAATAGCCACAACAAAAGGAAACCACGAATGAACACGAATTAACACATATTTTAAAGGTTGCGTCTAAACGGTTGCGGTTGCCCTGATGAGATAGCAACGGCATCTCACAGGGTAAACTAAGGCTCGTTTCGGTTGCGGCAAACGTTAATCGTAGTCCAATACGTAACCAAAGGACGATAAACGAAAAGCTTATTGTAGTAGTACAGAGAATAAAAAATGGGAGTAATATTATGAAAATATCGGCAGCAATTTTAATACTGCTAATTTCCGCTATGATTTGCACCGCAATGCCGGATACTAATAAATCCGTAGTAATGATACAAATTGTAAAGCAGCCATACGATTATACAACGCCATGGAAACAAACTTCCATTTCGCAGGGAGTCGGTTCGGGATTTATAATCGAGGGCAACAGGATTCTTACAAACGCACATAACATTTCAGACAGCAGATATATAATTGTCAAAAAAGAAAATTTCGCGAAAAAATATATAGCTACGGTCGAGTTCGTCGGGCATGACTGCGATTTGGCACTTTTGAAAGTATCGGACGAGAGTTTTTTTGAAGGTACAGAGCCGCTGAATATCGGGGAACTGCCGCAAGTAAACAGTGTTGTGGAAACTTACGGTTTTCCGATGGGCGGCACGCATATAAGCGTAACAAAAGGAATTGTATCGCGTATTCAAACGGATGTATATATTCACAGCGGAGCAGATTCACATCTTGTAATTCAATCAGACGCGGCAATTAACCCCGGCAACAGCGGCGGGCCGGTTATTTACGACGGCAATGTCATAGGAGTGGCATTTCAGGGATTAAGGCAGGCAGACAACATAGGCTATATGATTCCTACAACCATAATCAAACATTTTCTGGCAGATGTAAACGACGGCAGCTACGATGGATTCGGTTCGCTCGGTGTAAATATTTTTGACGGTCTGCACAATGACAGCTACAAAGAATATCTCAAACTGCCCGCGGAAACGGAAGGAGTAATCGTAACTTCTGTTCTGATGAACAGTTCGGCCGAAAAGGTTTTGCAAAAGAACGACTGCATCACAAAAATTGACGGATACGATATCGACAATGACGGAATGATAAATATTTACGAACAAAAATATTCGCTGTCCGAAGCTGTAGAAGCGAAACAAATCGGCGAGAAAGTTGATATCATTTTCTGGCGAGATGGAAAACAGCAAAATGCTGAACTTGTGATTCAGCTTAACCGGCCTGTGTTCGAATTCGCACGTCTTTATGACGAACAGCCGCCATATATTTGTTTCTCTGGATTGACCTTCGTAACCGCAAGCAGAAATTTTCTTGAAACATGGGGCCGGGAATGGCTTAACGATATACCGCACGTATTACGATATTTGCTTAGTGATTCACAAAATCTCAACAAAGACCCGCTCAGGAAAGAATATGTTATACTTTCTGAAATACTGCCTGACCAGATTAATGTCTATGATAATGAATTTTTGAATAAACCAATCGAAAGCATAAACAATAAGCCGGTGAGAAGCGTTGAAGACCTGCGGAAGGCGTTTCAAAACAAAGATGCTGAATTTTATATACTTAAGTTTATGAATTCTGAAATCCCCCTGCTGCTGGACTCACAAGAGGCACATATACGAAATGACGCTATATTGAAAAAATATAACGTGTCTGCGTGGACTTATCCTGAGGAACAATTATGAAGAAAATAATTATTATCATATTAGTTTGGCTTTCATCTTCTACAGTTTTCGCGAAAGATATTTCAGAAAAGCTGAAGAACTCAATAGTTTACCTGCAAATATCATATCACGGGTATGAGCAATATCAGCCGTGGAAAAACAAAGAGCTATCGGAAGGTTATGCAGTGGGCTGTGCGGTTGCAGGCAATAAAGTAATCACCCTTGCATCGAATGTGGCAAACGCAGCGTTTATTCAGGCCAGGAAAGCTGACAAAAATGAATTTATACCCGCAAAAGTTTTAATTGCCGATTACGAAAGCAATCTTGCGTTAATAGAGCTGGATGCCAATTCGCTCGGCAAACCGCTGGAAGCACTCAAGTTCAGCGAGAAATATGAAAAAGGCGCAGGCGTGAGTTTTTATTGGCTTTCAGCAAGCGGACAAATGTACAACGGCAGAGGCTTTCTCGACAGAGTTACGGTTGACAGCGCATCGATATTCTATTCCAAAACATTAATGTTTGTTACGGCAGGAATCTCGGAGGCAACAAACCTCGGGCAGTTATACTGTCTTGGCGATAAACCGATTGGAATCGCAAGCTGGTCGGGCAAAGAAAAGGAAGCTGATATCATTCCAAGTAAATTTATTAACCGTTTTCTGAAAGACTTCGAAGACGGTTCTTATGACGGGATAGCGATGAAAGGATTCGAAACGTCAAATCTGCTCGAGCCGGCGATGCGAAAATATTTAAAATTACCTGAGAACATAAATCACGGGGTGTATGTTTCGGACGTTTATACTATCGGAACCGGAAGCGATGTATTAAAACAAGGAGATGTGCTGCTTACAATTGACGGCTATACAATCAATCCTTACGGAAGATATAAGGATAAGCAATTCGGTACGCTATTATTCGATAACCTCGTTACCTGTAAAACGGCGGGACAAAAGATAACGTTTGAAATATGGCGAGACGAAGAACTTAAAACAATTGAAGCGGCCGGCAGGAAATTCGATGTAACCGACATGCTTATTCCGTGGTATGAAGTTGACCGGCAGCCGGAATACGCGATTGTCGGCGGCTGTATACTGCAAAAACTTACGAGAAGCTATATGATGGCAAGAGGCGAGAAATGGGAAGGAATGGCGGAGTCTCATATCTATCATTATCTGCTGAATGAATCTTTTAAACCGAGCGATGAGCGGAAAGATGTTGTGATTTTGAGTTATTGCATGCCTGCGAATATCAACATCGGCTATCATAGTATGAGCCAGAATGTAGTTGATAAAATTAATGGGATGAAAATCGGCTCGATGAGTGATATTCCAAAGGCACTTGCTCAAAATCCTGAATCTAAATTCGATGTTATCGAATTCGAAATGGACGAACCTGCTATCGTGCTTGACAAGAGCCAGCTCGAATCCGCACAGCAATCAATATCGCAAAATTACGGAATAGATAAAAATATTAATATTGATTAAGGGACTTTTAATACGAAGGTTCGAGATTGCTTCGTCTCTCTGCCCCTAAAGGGCAAAGTTCCTCGCAATGACATTTCCAAAGGATGAAATGAATATCGACATATCATACGGAAGCGGTAAAGTCGGTTTCGATGTGCCAGAAAAGAATCTTGCAGGATTGATCCGGCCGGAGAAATCACAGAAGGATTTAACCGAGGCAGAGATTAATGCGGCAATAAGAGGAAGCAAATGCGCGAATAGTTTTAAGGATTCCATACAGGGGAAAAATTTGTGTGTTCTTGTTCCTGACGGGACACGCGACCTGCCGGTAAATACTGTTTTGGAATCGCTGGCGGAGTTTTTCGGTAGACCAAAGCATATCAGATTTATTATTTGCACAGGAACACATAATGCCAAAACAGAACGGAACGAAACGTTAATCAAGCAAATCAATTCACTAATGCAAACGAATGGTATAAAGAATTTCGATATCATAACGCACGATTGCGAAAAAGCTGAATTTATCGATGCAGGAACAACGAGCAGGCAAACGCCTGTGCTGTATAATGCGGCAATCAGGGAAATGGACGTGTTTTTGGCACTTAGCGATGTAAAGCATCATTATTTTGCGGGATATTCAAATCCGGTAAAGAATTTCGTGCCGGGGATATGCTCTTATAAAACAACTGAACAAAATCACAGGCTAAGTCTCGATGAACGTTCACGATTCGGTGCGCATCCGTGGCATTTGTGCAGCGATTTTCAGAATAATCCCCTTGCGGCAGACCAGCTCGAAGGTGTAGAGAAAGTTTTGGGTACAAGAGATTTCTGGGCGGCGGTGATGATAAGCTCGAACTGCAAAATTAAATGGCTGCAATTCGGAAAAGCAAAAGATGTCGCGGGTGAGGCTTTCGGCAAGGCTGATGAATGGAACGTTTATGAGGTAAAGCCGGTAGAGAGAATGATAGTTTCCTGCGGGGGAACGCCGAACGATATTGACCTTTATATCGCACAACGTGCTCTTGAATTGACGAAACAGGCGATTTTAGATGGGGGTGAGATTCTTTTTGTTTCAGCGTGCGACAAAGGAATCGGGGCAGAGAGAACTATGGAACATTTCTGGAATTTACTTGCAAAACCAATGGCTGAAATTTTCGAGGAAGTTAAAAATAAACCTTACAAATTATTCAGTCATAAGCCGCTGCGGTTTGCAGAGATGATAGGCAGACTAAGAAAATTGTGGCTATATTCGGAATTACCTGAAGAGACTGTTAAAACAAGCCATATGTGCCCTGCTTCGGATATACAAAAAATTGTCGAACAATGGATAGAAGAAAAACCGGAAGTTAAAATCCTTGTGGTTGACGGCGCGAATAAATTGGCGCTGCGCGGGGTTTAATGGCATCTCTAATAATTCGAAAACCTGAGATTGCTTCGTCATTTTTTGTGTCTAAAGCCACAAAAAAATCCTCGCAATGACATTTTTAGAGATAGCCTTAATTTTTACGTTCAAAAATCATCAGCCAGTTTTCTGATTGGACAGGCTGAGCAATAGAATCCCAGCGATATACAGTACGCTGCTGGTCTTTGAAAATTTCAACAAGCCCAACCTGTTGATAATTCGCCGGGATGTAATTATCCGCCCATTCAAAAATATATCTTTCTGAACCGGGGACAGGAGTCCATGAATCCACTGTTTTGATGACAACAAAAAATTTAGGCTCATTTTTTTCTATCTGAGCAATCATTTCCTTCTGCATTTCGAGAGCATAAGGCTGCTTTTCCATAAGGGGATACGTGTAGATAAACGAAGTTGCGGAACGTCTCTGGGAATAAAAATAAATCTGCGGTTCAGAACCGAAGACGGCAATCTTGTCGTCTTTGCCGGAATTTTCTTTGATGTATTTGGCTATTTTCAAAGTTTCAGGGAAAGGAAGGAATCCGAAATTGAATCTTGAAATAATTTCGGGGTCAGATTGTTTTAGATAATGTCTTTGACTGTAAAAGCACTGGAGCCAGGCAGTTAATATCAATAAAACCGGAATAAGCTTTTTTTTGTTATCCGATTTCACAAATTTTGGTAACAAATCCTGAAAGGCGATAATGCCTGCCGCCGCTGAAACAGACAGCCATGGTAAAAACAAAACATAATAATGCGGTCTGAAGTACAGACCCGGTGTTACAGATAAAAATGAAAAGAAAAGGAAGGCGATGATGAAAAGACTATGTTTGCTAATCTGCCTGTTCCAAATGCCGCTTAAAAGTCCTGCAAAAGCAAAGAGCCAAATTGAAAACGCAAAAGGAACAACCATTTTTAAAGAAGTCTGAAAATTTGCAAACCCCTGTTTGATGGAAGTCAAACCGACATAATGCCGGGCGTATTCGAATGTCCAGAACCAGAATTTTTCAAAAACGCCGCAATACCAGAGAATCAAACAAGTAATTAAAAAAGGCAAAACCGTGAAGAAAGAATAAATTAAAAATACAAATGAGAATTTTTTCCAGGATACCGGTTTGTTTTGAAAATGTTTGTAGAGCAAATAGAAAAAGCCAAAAAGGATAAAAGCCGCTCCGTGCTGCTTCATCAAAAATGCAATTCCTAAAAGCAAAGCACCGAAAATGAGATTTATAATTTTCCGTGAATCAGTAAACTTCATCAAAAGAAGAATTCCGGGAATAGCAAAGAAAATCACAAAGTTTTCAGCGTTTGCGGTTGCTTCGATGCGGCTGCTGATTGAAGTTATAGCAAAGAAAACTGCGGCGGCGACACCAGCGGCAGGCCCAAACAATCTTTTCGCGAGTAAAAAAAGAAAAACTATCGTTGCAGTATTGAGAATCAGAACGCCAAAGTGAATGGCTGATTGGGTCTGGCCAAAAACAGCCAAGATTACAGCATAGGCGGCGTAGATGCCGGGCATTTTCATATTATAGGCAAGAGAATACGGCGGAATGCCCTGGAGCATTAACTGGCCGGCATAAGCGTACTCGCCTTCGTCGCGTTCGAGAGGGGTCGAGAGAAATCTGATCCTGATGATAATTGTGATGCTGATTAGAGCTATGAAAAGAAAGGCCAACAAAAATTTCTGTAAAGAATCGCTGGAATCTGAGGATTTTTGAACGTTTGCCGGCACTTTTACATCCTGAAATTGCTTTAAATAAGGCGGCGGTGGGATTCGAACCCACGGATAATGGTTTTGCAAACCATCGCCTTGGGCCACTTGGCTACGCCGCCATTGATTGCCATAGAGTTCACAGAGTACACAGAGTTGATTATTTTATTAATTGCTCTGCGATCTCTGTGTTCTCCATACTAAATGGGCCGGGTTGGAATCGAACCAACGTAGGCTTGCGCCAACGGGTTTACAGCCCGTCCCCTTTGGCCGCTCGGGCACCGACCCAAATTATTGGAAATAAAAGGGTTAGGATAATCAACCCATGTAATAATCATTATACTTTTCAATAATTTTCCGCTAACTTTACATAAAATCGGCCTGTATTGCAAGAAGATTAATGATAAATCTATTTTTAGCCTTGAATTGCTATTTCTTCACAGAGGTTTCGGGGGATATTTCCAAATAATCGCCGCCTCCGCCCAATACCGCATAAAACCTGACCTCGTTTGCAAGTCTGGTTAATTGCAGTGAAATAAGCCCCTGCTGTGCGCCATAAAGCGAACGCTGAGCATCGAGGACGCTCAGGTAACTGTCAATCCCATTTAAATAGCGAGTGTTCGAAAGGCTGTATATTTTCTGCGCTGAATTAACTATGGATTGCTGAGCATTTACCTGCTGATCCACAGTTCCCCGCACTGCGAGCGTATCTGCCACTTCCCTGAAGGCTATCTGGATTGCCCTTTCATACTCTGTCAGCGCGATTTTCTGAACTGATTTGCTAACTCTATGCGCCGCCCAGACCCGTGCATCAAAAATGGGGGTAACAATTTGAGGAGCGAAAAGCCATGTTCCATTGCCTGAACCAAAGAGGCCGCTAAGTTCGTTACTTGCTGTTCCCACTGCGGTCGTCAGTGCAATTCGCGGGAAAAAGGCGGCACGCGCCGCTCCGACAAATGCATAAGCACCTTTTAGCTGGTATTCGGCAGCCATAATGTCCGGCCGCTGAAGGAGTACTTCCGAAGGAAGGCCCGGAGCTATATCTTTTGGGAGACTTACAGTTTCCAAGTCATCCGGCAGCAGTTCGTCGGGCACAATAGAGCCGGCGAGAAGATTTAACGCATTTTGACCCTGCGCGGCGAATTGAGTATAGCGCGCAACATCCACGCGGGCAGCGTCAACCTGAGTTTGAGCTCTGCGCAAATCCAATTCATTCGAAATTTTAGCTTCGTATTGCCGATTAATTAAATTATACATATCCTGCTGCGTCTGGAGAGTGGACTGCGCCAATTTCAGATTTTCTTTATCAGCAGCAAGAGTCAGGTACACCCTTGCAGTTTCCGATATCAACGCAATTTGCGCACTGCGGCGAGCCTCTACACTGGCAAGGTATTCCTGCAAAGCCTGTTTCTTGAGATTGTTGATTCGGCCAAAAAAATCAATCTCCCATGCAGTTATGCCAAGGTCAACACTATAGTAATGGTTTGTCCTGGAAACTCCGGGAGCCGTAAGGTCTGCGGCAGTTCTCTGCCTGCTTCCAATAGCCGCGGCATCAACCACGGGGAAAAGTTCGGCACGCTGGACACCATAAATCGCCCTTGCTCTTTCAACGTTCAGGCCGGCAAGGCGGAGGTCCCGGTTATTATTGAGAGCTATTTCAATAATTTTTTGAAGTTTCTGGTCGGTAAAGAAATCCTGCCACATAACATCTGCGGCTTTCGGCGCTTCCTGCGTCAATTTGCGATTGCGATTTGCGGGGCCATCAGGCCAGTCCTTCGGGATTGGGGCATCCGGTCTTGAGTACTGCGGAGCCATATTGCATCCATTTAAAAAGATGATTATTCCCAAAGGCAAAAATAAAAAATGTTTCTTCATGTCATTTATCCATCGATGAATTTTCATGTTTTAACCAGCTGTTATAACATTCTTGTTTTTGGCAAAGGTTTTTTCAATTAGTACATAGAATAATGGCGTAAACAAAACTACAAGAATCGTTCCTGTAACCATTCCGCCAAGCACGGCAGTACCAATCGCAACCATCGCTCCAGCGCCTGCTCCGGTACTAAAGGCCATAGGCAGCACAGACAAACCTGTAGTCGTTGAGGTCATAAGAATGGGTCTTAGACGAAGTTTTACGGCCTGGAGGGCGGCGTCAACTAAACCTGTGCCGTTCGCGACTTCTGCCATTGCAAACTGTACAATCAAAATAGCATTTTTGGTTGCCAATCCGAGTGTGTTCAACAAACCAATTTGGAAATAGACGTCACTTGGCAAACCTCGTATCTTCGAGGCGAAAAAACCTCCAATGACGCCAAGAGGCAAAATCAACAGAACAGCAAAAGGCACGTCCCATTTTCCATACAATGCCGCCAAAAAAAGGAAAACTATCAGAATTGAAAATGTATACAGCAGACCTGTTTGTGAAGCGGACTGCCGTTCCTGATAGGAAAGCCCTGTCCAGTCAAATCCGAATCCCTGCGGCAGCTTTGCAGTAATATCTTCCATTGCCTGCATAGCCTGGCCGGAACTTCTGCCGGGTGCGGATTCACCCTGGATATTCATGGCGGCAAAACCATTGAAACGCTCAAGCCTTGGAGAACCGCTGGCCCAATGGCTGGAAGCAAATGATGAAAAAGGAACCATTTTGCCGGAGGTGTTACGCACATAAATTTTTTCGAGATCGCCTGGCAGCATACGGTATGGAGCATCAGCCTGAACATACACTCTTTTGACGCGTCCTGCCTGTATAAAATCGTTGACATACGCGCTTCCGAACGAGGCTGAAATTGCATTATGAATAGCAGTGATCGGCAGGTTCTGAGCGCCAGCTTTTTCCCAATCTACATCGATACGATATTCCGGCACATCTTCCATTCCGTTGGGGCGGACTTTCGTCAGTCTCTTGTCCTGTGCGGCCATACCGAGAAGCTGGTTGCGTGCGTTCATCAAGGCATCGTGTCCGAGTCCGCCGCGGTCAACCAATTGAAAATCGAATCCCGTTGCAGTACCCAACTCAATGACAGAAGGCGGAGGAAAAGCAAAAACCAGAGCATTACGTATTCTTGAAAATCGAGCCATAGCACGTCCGGCAACTGCTTTGACCCTTAATTCATCTCTGCCTCGCAAATTCCAATCTTTAAGCTTTATAAACACCATACCATTATTCTGTGCGGTGCCGGAAAAGCTGGTACCCGCTATTGTCATGCAGGATTCTACAGCCTCTTTCTCATCTCCAAGAAAATATTCCTGTACTTCTTTTGCGACAGCCTGGGTTTGCTCCATTGTTGAACCTGTCGGCAAAATTATTTGAGAGAACAAAATTCCCTGATCTTCATCCGGTAAATAACTCGTGGGCATTCGCATATAGAGTAATCCGAGGATGCCAACGATTATAAAATATATAATTACATATCGCAGTTTTCTGGCAAGTACATTTCCGATCAGCCTGACAAACCAATCGCGGAATCGATAGAAAATTTTATCGAACCACAGGAAAAACGGACGCAGAAACCAAATCTCACTTTCGGCAGCTTCGTGCCCTTTGAGAACCGGCTTAAGAATAGATGCGCACAGTACGGGCGTAAGTATCAGGGCAACTGCGACTGACAGAAGCATAGACGTAACAATAGTTACGGAAAACTGACGGTAAATGATTCCTGTTGAGCCGCTGAAAAATGCCATAGGGCCAAACAAAGCGGCGAGCACAAGGAAAAAGCCAATCAACGCACTGGTTACCTGACCCATTGATTTAGCTGTCGCCTCTTTAGGTGAAAGCCCTTCTTCACTCATAAGACGTTCAACATTCTCGACCACCACGATTGTATCATCAACCAACAATCCGATAGCAATCACCATCGCAAACATTGTAAGCATATTTATGGAATATCCGAAAACCCCTAACGCAGCACAAGTTCCGAGAAGTACCACTGGTACAGAAATAGTGGGAATCAGCGTTGCCCTGATATTTCCCATAAATATAAGCATAACCAAAAAAACTAAAACGATAGCCTGAATCAGTGCCTTTACCGCTTCACCAATGGCAACTTTAACGAACGGCGTTGTGTCATAAGGATAAACGACTTTCACGCCCGGCGGAAAATAGCGGCTCATCTCCACAAGTTTGTCTTTAATGGCGTTGGCAGTGTTTAACGCATTAGCACCGGGGGTTTGCCGAATGGCCATGATAGCGGCGGGTTTGCCGTTGTAACGAGCTTCAATATCGTAGAATTCAGTTCCAAGCTCTGCCCTGCCGACATCGCTAACACGCACGATGGAGCCGTCAGGATTTGTGCGCAGCGGAATGGCAGCGAACTCATCCGGCGTCTGCAGAAGGTTTTGAACAATGATGGAGGCATTCAAACGCTGGCCTTCGACAGCGGGTATTCCACCAAACTGACCGGCAGAGACCTCGACATTGTACGCCCGCAAAGCCAAAATCACATCCTGAATTGTCATTTGAAAATTAGTCAGTTTGTCGGGATTGAGCCAGATTCGCATGGCATATTGTGAACCGAAATTTTCAACTTCGCCGACACCAGGCACACGCGCCAGAACTTTTTCGAGAGTGGACTGGGCATAGTCTCGCAGGTCATTGCCGCTCATACTGTTGTCTTCGGAGACAAGACCTACAAGCAGAAGCCAGTTTCGTGTTGATTTGCTGACCTGAACTCCTGTTCGCTGTACTACCTCCGGAAGACTGGCCGTTGCGAGCTGGAGTTTGTTCTGAACTTTGGCCCATGCAATATCCGGGTCAGTGGCGGGCTTAAAAGTCAATTCGATACGCGAAGAACCGGAAGAATCACTCGTACCTGAAAGATACAGCATATCGTCAAAGCCGGTCATTTTCTGTTCGATGATTTGTGTTACACTGTTTTCCACGGTCTGAGCCGAGGCTCCGGGATAGAAGGTTTCAATAGCTATTGCCGGGGGAGCAATCGGGGGATATTGTGAAATAGGCAGATTGTAAATAGCCAGACCGCCAAGCAGCATTATAATAATTGCAATAACCCATGCAAAAACCGGCCTATCAAGAAAGAATTTCGATAACATTGATATTACTCCGTTTTAGTTCTTAGTTGCAGAAATCTGAAAATTCTTTTCGTCCGTTGTCGCTGTGCCATCTTTTTGGGCAGTTTCAAACGGAACGGCTGTTACAGGAGCACCGGGCCCGACCTTTTGGTTACCCTCCACAATAACTCTATCGCCGGGATTAAGGCCGGACGAAACAAGCCATTTGTCCCCAATTGCCCGCTCAAGTGTGAGCATCCGCAGCTGTACCTTGTTTTCAGCATCCACTATAAACGCCATCGGCTCACCTTTTGGATTGCGGGATATCGCCTGCTGAGGAACAAGAATGCCCTGCTCATTTACTCCTTCAGTAATAATGGCTCGCACGAACATGCCGGGCAGAAGTATGCTGTCAGGATTTGGGAAAACTACCCGCAGAATGACTGACCCTGTTGTGGGGTCAACGGTAACATCCTGAAATTGAAGCTCTCCATCCAGAGGATATTCTGTTCGGTCTTCCATTATAAGTTTTACAATGCTCTGTTTAGTTTCATTGAGGTTGAGATAACCTGCTTTCATACTTCGCTGTAAACGCAGCAGTTCCGAAGTGGACTGGGGCACATCAACATAGATTGGATCAAGCTGCTGAATAATCGCCAATGCTGTAGGCTGATACGCAGTTACCAGCGCTCCATCTGTTACACTTGACCTTCCTATACGGCCGGGAATCGGAGCTGTAACACGAGTGTATCCTAAATTGATTTGCGCCATCTCCACAGAGGCTTTCCAATACTGTATCTCAGCTTCGGCCTGTTTCAGAGATGCGGAGGCGTCATCGTAGTCCTGCTGACTGATTGCATTGTCTTCAAGCAGATCACGATAACGCTCTGCCCTTGCCTTAATCGAAAGCAGGCCGGCCTGGGCTCTTGTCAGAGAAGCGTTTGCGTTATCTAAGGCCGCCTGAAATGGTGCGGGGTCAATTTGATATAATACCTGACCTTCCTTAACAACAGAGCCTTCCGTAAACAAACGTTTCTGTATGATGCCATTGACCTGCGGCCGGATTTCGGCGACACGAAACGCTGATGTTCTGCCGGGTAATTCGGTCGTAATAACCACCTTTTCGGGGTGCATGATAACGACTGCCACTTCAGGTGCCATCTGTTGAGGTCCTTTTCTTCCACAGCCGGTTGTAATCAACAGTAAAAAGAAAATTGCCGGCAAAATGATTAAAGAAATTAAACGAGAATATAAATAAGGTTTCGATTTCATTTTTGTTTAATTCTCCAATTAAGCTTTGTTATTGTCATTGTTTTTATTCAGCACAGAATTCATAAAATAATTTTCTATTTTCGAGAAGCCATCTTTGGCTTTTTCCTTGTCGAAATTTTCAGAAGATTCGAGGATAAATGCTTTCAATGTAGCACAAAGAGATAATGCGGCGATTTCGGCATGAACGCGTCTAAATATCTGCTTTTGAATACCGGTATTCAGAATAACCTCAAGTTTTCTTTGTATTGAAATATTTAAATCATTTGATAACTTTTGAGGCATGGGATTTACCAAAGTAAAGGTACCATATTGAGAAATATAAAGTTTTATCAACTCTATATTACTTTCCATTAATTCGATATGTGCCTGAATGAAGTCTGATATTTTTTTTTCTTCGGCTTCTTCGGAGTCTAAAAGTGGAATAAGCAACTGACCAAATTTTTCAATACCGACTTCCATCAGTTCAACGAAAAGCTGTTCTTTGCTTTCGAAGAAATTGTATAGCGTACCAACACCGAACTCCGACTTTTCAGCAATTTCCTGCATTGATACGTTATAAAATCCTTTTTCGGAGAAAAGCCTTATGGCCGAATCGAGTATTTCCTGTTTGTGTTTGCTTTTTTCTCTTTCACGCCTGGATAATTTAATATTGTCCATAATGGCATCCTTTAAACATCGCATTTGAATTTAAAATCAAAACATGAATCTATATTCATTATACGAAAAAATATCCCACCATGCAAGAATTTTCACTCTTTAGGCCACTTTTTTTGAAAATGTACCCCGAAACGCCACATTTAATGAATGCTTTAAGAATTGTATTGATGCAGATTTATACCCAGAATACCTGTATTACCATTTGCCGGATTTTTTAATTTCCGGTTTAGGCAAATCCTTTAATATTGAAGTAGATTTTTTCAGGACATCATCCGGCAGTTCATAATCAGAAAGTTTGCCGCTTAAATAGGCGCCATAACCGCTAAGATCCATTAGGCCATGTCCGCTGTAATTAAATAAAATCACTTTTTCTTTGCCCTCTTCTCTTGCCTTGACTGCTTCATCGATTGCGGCGGCAATAGCGTGGCTTGTTTCCGGTGCGCAGATAAAACCTTCTGTTTTTGCCCAGGTAAGAGCGGATTCATAACATTTAAGCTGATGATAAGCCGCTGGCTTTAACAGGCCTTCGACTACAGCCTGGCAAACGAGCGGAGACATACCATGGTAACGCAGGCCTCCGGCATGAATGGGTTCGGGGACAAACGCGTGGCCGAGAGTGTGCATAGCCAAAAGCGGAGTCATACAAGCTGTGTCGCCATGGTCATAAGCAAATTCGCCTCGAGTGATGTCGTAATAGGCTTTGGGTTCGACAGGAATAATCTCGATATTTGCGCCATTAATTTTATCGGCGGCAAACGGGAAAGCCAGGCCTGCGAAATTGCTTCCGCCTCCCGCACAGCCGATTACGACATCCGGATTTTTAATGCCAATCATCGCAAGCTGTTTTTTGGCTTCAAGGCCGATTATTGTCTGATGAAGCATAACGTGATTAAGAACGCTTCCCAGCGCGTATCGGGTTTGACCGGTTTTGTCGTGGACTGCGTCTTCTACCGCTTCCGATATAGCGATTCCGAGTGAACCGGGAGTGTTGGGCATTTCCTTGAGGATTTTCCGGCCGAATTCTGTTTTGTTGCTCGGACTTGCGATACAGTTTGCGCCCCAAACCTCCATCATTAACTTTCGGAAAGGTTTCTGGTCAAAACTAATTCGAACCATATAGACTTTGCATTCGAGTCCAAACTGACTGCAAGCATAAGCTAAGGCAGAACCCCACTGGCCTGCACCTGTTTCTGTTGTTATTTTCTTTATGCCGGCAACCTTATTATAATAAGCCTGCGCTACGGCAGTATTTGGTTTGTGACTGCCTGCGGGACTTACGCTTTCATCTTTATAGAAAATTTTAGCCGGAGTCTTGAGGAATTTTTCAAGTCGTCTTGCCCTGCGAAGCGGAGCGGGCCGCCATTGATACAGAATTTCAATCACTTCCTGCGGTATGTCAATCCAACGCTGCGTGCTGACTTCCTGTTCGATGATGTTCATCGGAAATACAGGCGCCAGCATATCAGGAGATATTGGCTTGCCGTTGGGGCCAAGCGGCGGCTGAACGGGATTTGGTAAATCGGCCGCGATGTTGTACCACTGTTTGGGTATGTCTTTTTCGCTTAACTGGATTTTTACTTCTTCCATTGTGATTCTCCTTACTAATTTAGTTTCATACCAAAATAATTTTTCGCGTTATTGAAACTTATATTTTCGACCATTTGGCCGAGAAGATTCATATCGTTTGGAATTAAACCGCTTTGCACGTCATTGCCGAGGAGATTACATAAAATTCTGCGGAAATATTCGTGGCGGGGATAGGAAAGGAAACTTCGCGAATCCGTCAGCATACCGATAAACCTGCTTAAAAGGCCGAGATTGGATAAAGCTGTCATCTGTTTTTCCATTCCGTCTTTCTGGTCAAGGAACCACCAGCCTGAGCCGAGCTGCATTTTGCCTGCGACAGAGCCATCCTGATAACATCCAATTATTGTACCGAGAAGCTCGTTGTCGCGAGGATTGAGATTGTAAAGAATGGTTTTGGCAAGTTTGTTCTGCGCGTCGAGCCTATCGAGGAATTTTACAAGCGGTCTGCCGATTTCAAAATCGCCGATGGAGTCGAAGCCAGTATCGGGGCCGAGGGAATTAAATAATCTTGTATTATTATTTCGCAAGGCTCCGAAATGGAACTGCTGAACCCAGCCTTTTTCGGCATCCATTAATGCAAATTCATATAGCATCGCTGATTTGAATTTCAGCATTTCCATACTATCAAGATTTTTGTCGTGACGAATCTTATCGAAGATTTTTTTGATTTCGCTATCGGTATAATCTTCGGCAAAAGCCGTTTCGAGGCCGTGGTCGCTAAGGCGGCAATTATTCTGATGAAAATAATCGTGCCGTATTTTTATCGCTTCAATGTAATCATCAAAATCTTTTATTTCTTTGTCGGCAGCGGCAGAAAGTTTATCAATCCACTCATTTAAAGCTTTTATATTTTCAACTGCCATTCCCTTATCCGGACGCCATGCGGGATAAACTTTGATTTCAAAACCATCGGCAGCGATTTTCCTGTGATGGCGAAGGTCATCAATGGGGTCATCAGTTGTGCAGACGAGTTTTACGTTCATTTGGCGCATAATTCCGCGCGTACTGAATTTAGGCGATTTTAAAAGATCGCCGCATTTTTCATAAATTTCTTTTGCGGTTTCAGGAGATAAAAGTTTTGTTACTCCAAACGGCTTTTTGAGTTCCATGTGCGTCCAGTGATAGAGCGGGTTTCGCAAACAATGCGGAACCGTTTGAGCCCACATCTGGAACTTTTCCGAATCAGAGGCGCCGCCGGTACAATAGCGTTCTTCGACGCCGTTGGTTCTCATTGCCCGCCATTTGTAATGGTCGCCATAAAGCCAGATTTGAGTTATATTCTCAAACCTGACATCATCGGCAATCTGCTGTACTGGCAAATGGCAATGATAATCGTAAATCGGACATTTAGCCGCGTGCTCATGGTAAAGCTTTTTAGCGGTTTCAGTCTGTAATAAAAAATCTTCGTGAATAAATTCAGAAGACATTATTTATTTCCTTTCAGACCTAACGCCTTCCTCAATTTAGGAGCCATATCTGTTTTTTCCCATGTGAACGAATCGCCATCGGTTCTGCCGAAATGGCCGTGATAGGCTGTAACTTCGTAAATCGGGCGTTTCAGTTTGAGATGATCAATGATGCCCTTTGGCGTAAGCGGGAAAATATCCCTAATCACCTTTCGCAAATCAGCTTCATCGACTTTGGCAGTTCCCTGCGTTTCAACATGGACTGAAACAGGCTGAGCGAAACCAATCGCATAAGAGAGTTGAATTTCACAGACATCGGCTAAATCAGCAGCGACAATATTTTTCGCTACATATCTTGCCATATAACTTGCGGAACGGTCAACTTTTGACGGGTCTTTACCGCTGAAGCATCCGCCGCCATGAGCGCCCATACCGCCGTAGGTATCGACGATAATTTTTCTGCCGGTCAAGCCGCAATCACCTTTGGGGCCTCCGATAACAAATCTTCCAGTCGGATTGATGTGGAAGATAATTTCATTATCAACCATTTTCTTGGGCAGTACAGGAAGAATAATTTTTTTAATTATTTCACTGCGAAGCTTATTATATGCAATGTCCGGAGAATGCTGAGTCGAAACAACCACAGTGTGAATCCTATACGGTTTGCCATCTCTGTATTCAACTGTTACCTGGCTCTTGCCATCGGGTCTGAGCCAAGGCATTTTTTTATTTTCACGCATTTGTGCAAGTTTTGCCACAAGCGTATGCGCAAGCTGAATCGTCATCGGCATAAGCTGTGGTGTATCTTTGCAGGCAAAGCCAAACATAATGCCCTGATCTCCGGCACCCTGTTCCTTGTGCAGTCCTGCGCCCTCGGTAACGCCTTGCGAAATATCCGGACTTTGTCTGCCCAGTCCGACAAGCACGGCACAATTATCATAATCAAATCCCATAGCCGGGTCGTCATAACCAATATCCTTAATTACCCTGCGAACTATTGCGGGGATATCTACAACGGCGTTTGAAGTAATTTCGCCGGCAACCATGGCCATTCCTGTTTTTACGAGTGTTTCGCATGCAACTCTGCTATTTTTGTCCTGTGCCAAATGAGCATCAAGGATTGCGTCGGATATACGGTCTGCCACTTTATCGGGGTGGCCCATAGTTACAGATTCGCTGGTAAATAGATAATTATTATTGCTGCTTTTGCGGGTAATGTGTTTCGGCATAAAACCTCCTTATTAAAAATTAATCCTGTAAGTCGTTAAGTTTCCAATTATATTTCAAATATTCGATGGTATATGTTCCCTGCTTTAAATATTGAGCATTAGATGGGGAGACATAATCCTTTACAAAGTTAAGCACCGCCCTGTCCACAGGCTCTCTTTCTCTGAAGAGCTTGTTGGTTCCAAATTGCTTCAAAAAGACTTCTTCGTGCGATTTATACATTTTGAAAATCGGCGAAAGATAAACTATATTAGCGGGCTGATCTATTTTCAAACCATCCGGGCGGGAAAAATAATTCTTTACCTGTTCATCAAGCTGCTCATCAAGAACTTTACCTACATAAGGCTCATTTCTCAATGCAGCGCTGCTTATCGTTCCATAATTTACCGCGAAACAGATTCTCGGGTCTTCGAATCTGCCAAGAAGCGCATCTCTTTCAATCTCCTCGAGCGTATACTGGATGCCCATTATCATAAAAAATGTATCATCACGAAGTCCGCGAATGTGCATAACGCTGTCGGCCGGGTAAAAAAGCAGCATAAATCGAGATGGACTAATCGGGTAGTTATCAATGATGCCTTTTAAAGTACAGAGATTGTAAGCATTAATCCAAAAAGCTATTTTTTCATTTCTTGACCAGGTAATATAAACTTCAGGCTCAACATTGGCGAGATCACGCATCGCCCTATTTAATTCACTTCTAAATCTTCTTAATTTCGCATAATTCACATACCCATTTTGGTTTACGTAGTCTTTAAGGAGTTTAGTGAAACCGAGATTGAAAGCGTCACCGCTGATATAATTTTGCGGTGTATTCGGACCCTCAACTTCTGCGGCGTTTAAAAGTTCGCTGCTGTTATTTATTTCATTGATGCTGTTTTGATCGTTCAAATTTGATTGAGCATTGGAGTCTGTCCGAGCGTAGATAAGACTAACGCTTATAAATAGTGAAATAATAATAAATATCCATTTATACATATAATCCTTGCCTATAATTTTCAATCTTTCAACTTATATAAGTAATTGAGGCACAAATTCTAATAGATTCGTATTAAATTACCAGCCAAAATTTATTTTAAATGGCCTATAAAGAGTACAAAATGATAGAATTATCGAAATAACCTTGACATAACCCTGTATTTTGTTTAGTTTTGACCTTTGATTTTACCTATTTTAAGTTTATGGGAATTATACAATTATGATAAAAAAATATACCCTTTTAATTGGATTACTCTTGCCGGCATTAATCAGTTCAACCTGGGCTGTAAGCGCAGCGAAAATTGATGCCGTCAGAAACAAAGAAACCATAGCAGATACCGATAGTGCTGTAATAGAAGAATTTTTAAGTGAGGTTTTTACAGAACTATTTGCAAAGTCCGACTTTTCAGACGCCGCTGCACTGAGAACATCGATTATCAGCAAAAGCACTTCCGCTAACCAGAGCGGGCAAATACTCTACGGCCCGAAATACATATCAGCGGCCGAGGGTGAACTGTCGAAAGCTTTAAAAAAAGTTAACGCACTTGCCGATGGTAACCGTAAGACGATATTAACCACCAATTTGCTGCTCATAATAAATGACCTGGCGAATTACGAGACATCCAAGTTGGCTCTCGATTATCTCGGAAATCCCAACGTAATGATTCGCTACTGGGCAGTAAACAGCGTTACAAATCCAAATGTAGTTAAACAGCTTAATGAGAATTCAGAAGACGCAAGAAATAACTTCGCTCAAAAACTCCTTAAAACGGCACAAGCGGAACAATCATCGGATATCCTGATTATTCTTGCGCAATCAGCAGACATTAAAGCTCCGGCGGTAAATGAAATTTTGACGACAATCGCACAGAAAAGAGTAGACCTTTATCTTTCGTGGAATGTTAGTGATGAAATAACAGATGAAGCGGTATTAAAAGCATTGGCGGATAGAAGTAAAGCGAATACCGAAAGTACAAAGACGATGGGTAAGTACTTTGCTACACTTTATTCCCTGATGATACAACGATATGTTCTCGGAGAACAGACTCTAAATGAAGCCGGCAAAACAAGCCTGATTTCCGCGATTGCACAATCTGAAAGAAATATGACGGCTTTTGTGCCTGACTGGAATGCCAATTTCAGAAGAGCAATCGAAAAAGGCGGTGCATCTGCCCTGCTTATCGAGCATGATGTACTATTCGGTTCGGCCGGTGCTGCTGGAAAATTGCCGGCAGCGATAGGATTTGATTATGGCAAGAATGCTGATGGTTCAGCTATCACGGTACCACCTGTATTGTCAAAGCCGATAGCAGCAAAATAAACGGATTTTAAATATTGTTGCATTGTGGAGGTTTGATTTGATGAACGGACGCTCAGCCTCAAAAGGAATCTTTGTATTAATCCTGCTCATCGTCATTCTATTTTTACAGCTTCTGTCCAAATTACAAGTCAACTATTTCAATCAGCGACTCGATTCAATTGAAAAAACAATTTTTAACACTCCGCCGGAAAGAATACGTGCAAAGACTATTGAGTCTATAGAGGATGAAGGCGACTGGCTAATCTGGGCTTTGCCTGTCGAACCAAAAACACTTAACCTTATTTCAGTTAACGTTGATATATACGCAAGATGGATGATGTTCGAAAATGTTTTCGAACCTTTGATGGCGTACGATTACGATGAAATCAAATTGAAGCCGATGCTTGCGGAAAGTTATGAAATGTCCCCGAATGGGCTTGAGATTATATTCAAATTGAGGGACGATGTTTATTTTTCTGACGGAGTTCCCATAACCGCCGATGATGTACTTTTTACTTATAATACAATTATCAATCCTCTAATAGATGCGGCCGATTTGGCTCAGTTGTTTATTGAAGTTAAAAGTTTAGAGAAAATCGATGCCAAGACCGTGCGTTTTAAGTTTCACCGTCCATATTTTAAGGCACTCGAAATCGCATCGTTTACTCACATTGGAATATTTCCGAAACATATTTATGATTTTAAGGACGCACAGGATTTTAACAGGCGGATATCGAATCCTGTCGGCAGCGGGCCTTATGTTTTTGAAAGATGGGATGTCGGCGAGAAAGTCAGCTTTCGCAGAAATGAAAATTACTGGAGAGACCCCTCCGCGTCTCATCCGAAAATTGAAAGAGTTATTTATAAATTCATTATCAACGACAAGGCAAGAATCCAAGCAATTCGCAGCGGCGATGTCGATATGATTATTCCCGCGCCGGAACAATATGTTGATGTGATTAAGGATGAAAATTTTGTAAAAGATTTTAAATGCCTTGCGTATTGGAGTCCGGGCACACCATTTTATTATATAGGCTGGAATCAGGATATGCCTTTTTTCGCAGACCGCAATGTCAGGCTTGCGATGACGCAGATGATAGACCGAAAGGCTATTTTGCAGCATATCCTAAAAGGCAGCGGCAAAGAAATCACAGGCCCATACTATTTATATAGTAAAGAAAACGACCCGAATATCGAGCCTTGGCCTTACGACCCTGCTGCGGCAATGAAGATGCTTGACGACGCCGGATGGAAAGATACCAACGGCGATGGAATCCGAGATAAGAATGGCATTCCATTCAGGTTCAAGTTTTCATACTCGGCTGACTATGTTTTGTATCAGAATATAGCGAATATCATAAAAGATTCGGCAGCTAAAATCGGGGTTGAGCTGACCCCTGAACCGGTCGAATGGTCTGTTCTGATAACACGACTTCCAGACCATAAATTCGAATCGGTGATTATCGGCTGGGGCGGCGATATAATACAAGACAACTACCAGCTTTTTCACTCTTCACAGACGGTTAACAGAGGGTCTAATTACGTCAATTTCAAAAATGCAGAAGCGGACAAGCTGATGGAAGAGATACGCCGAACTATTGACGATGAAAAACGTATTGAGTTGAGCCGAAAACTGCACGGAATGCTTCATTATGAACAGCCTTATACTTTTCTGTTCACGAGGCCGACCTATCGCATTATAGCGCCAAGGTTTGAAAACGTGATTGTTCACAAACTCGGTCTTAAAGAAGAGGAATGGTTTGTGCCGAAAGATAAACAGAAATATAAATAAATCGTGAAGCGGTTGAGGTTGCCCCTAAAGGGGTTTTCACTGCGCTTCAACGAGGCTCGTATCGGAAACGTAGTCCGGTTAAACGTAATGAGAAGCGTAACCATAGCCGAAGGTCAGAAAAATTTAAAAGGAAAAGGTTTAATATGAATAATCGTTCCGGGATATTTACATTTTTATTGTTCATCCTGCTGTTTGGGATGATCGGCTTGCAGATTTTATCGATGATTCAGTCTGACAGGCTGTACGAAAGATTGAACACTCTTCTTGAAGCTGTTTCCGGAAGACAGATGACTTCCTACAGAACAGAATCGAGCACAGACAGCGGCAGCAAATATCCCGGCGATGAAGGCGACTGGCTGATAGAGTCAATATCCGGAGAACCGGCCACACTTAATGAATTAGTAGAATCTTCAACATGGTCAACAAGGTGGATTGTCAGCGGGAACATTTTTGAACCTATGGTTGCATACGAGCCTAATGAGTTTAAGTTAAGAGGGATTTTAGCTGAGAAATTTTCAATTTCCGATGATGGTCTGGAAATTTATTTTAAGTTAAAAGATAATATTCATTTTTCCGATGGAACGCCTGTCACAACTGATGATGTTATTTTTACATTTGAGACAATAACAGATCCCAATATCGATGCTGCTGGTTACGCAAATTATTTCCAGGATGTCGACAAGTATGAAAAAATCAACGATAAAGAAATTAAATTTCATATGAAAAAAGTTTATTTTCTATCGCTTGAATTTTTAGGCGGCATGCCGATACATCCAAAACACGTGTATGCTTTTAAAAATGCTAATGAATTTAATACAAGGGTAAGCAATCCAGTGGGAACGGGCCCCTACATATTTGGAAAATGGGACACTGGTCAGCAGGTAGTTTTAAATCGAAATGAAAACTACTGGGATGAAAAACCAAAGATACGAAAAAAAGTCTATAAGTTTATAACTAATGACACCGCAGCTTTACAGGCCCTTCAGGCAGGAGAGATTGATTATCTTCGTCCTTTGCCGGAGCAATTTGGTGAGAAAAGCAAAGATAAGGAATTTAACAAAAACTTTTACTGCTTATCATATTGGGCCGCCGGCAATACCGGCTATTTCTGGGTAGGCTGGAACCAGGCAAGGCCGTTTTTTGCTGACAAAAAAGTGCGATTAGCTATGACGCTTCTTTTGGATAGAGAGGCAATAAAAGAACACGTCTTGCGCAATCCTGATGCTCAGATTCCTACCGGACCTTTTTATATATACGGCCCACAAAATGATCCGAATATCAAACCGTGGCCTTACGATCCGCAAAAAGCCGCTAAACTGCTCGATGAGGCCGGCTGGAAAGATACTGATGGCGATGGAATCCGTGATAAAAATGGTATTCCTTTCAAATTCAATTATATGATTGCAAGCGGACTGGTTTTGCATGAACAAGTAGCTAAACTTTTAAAAGACACTGCCGCAAGGGTAGGCATAGAAGTAACACTCGACCCATATGAATGGTCTGTGTTTACCAAAAAAGTACAGGAGCGTAGTTTCGATGCGCTGAGTATGGCATGGGGAGGCGGAGTTAAAAGTGACCCATACCAAATATGGCACTCTTCTCAAATTGAGAATGGCTCGAACTATGTGCGTTTTAATAATCCCGAAGCTGATGCTCTTATTGAAGAAGCAAGACAGACACTGGATGATGATAAACGCAATGTTCTTTACCATCGTTTTCATAAAATTCTTCACGAAGAACAACCTTATACTTTTATTTATACAAGGCCTGAACAGCGATTCCTTAATAAACGATTTAGTAATGTCAAGATCTACAAGCTTGGAATTGACGAACTTGAATGGTATGTACCCAAAGAAAAGCAGCGATATAAATAACCATAAAACGGAATAAGGTTGCGCGGCTTGTATCGGAAAAACGTATTCCGATAAACGAAACGAGCAGCGTAACCGCAACCGAAAAACGAAAAAGTTATGACTACATACATAATAAGACGAATACTGCTGATGATACCGACGATTCTGGGCATAACCATAATGGTTTTTGCTATAAGCAGAATGGCGCCGGGTGACCCCGTTAGTCTTGCTATGGGGCCGGGCGGACAGATGGATGCGCAGCGCGCCGCCGATGTGCGAAAAGCACGCATGGCATTATACGGCCTTGATAAGCCTGTTCACATTCAATATCTTACCTGGCTCAAACGCGTTGTTAAACTGGATTTCGGCGATTCAATCAAACATCATCAGCCTGTGATTAACCTGATTGCAAAAAGATTGCCGGTTACAATCACGCTGAACGTAATTTCGATTTTAATCATCTATGCGATATCAATTCCGCTAGGCGTTTTGACGGCGGTAAAGCAAGGCAAGTTCACAGACAAGGCAAGCTCGATAGTCTTATTTATGTTATGGTCGCTGCCGAGTATGTGGGTCGGCCAGATGCTCATCGGTTATTTGTGCGGGCCGACATTTAAAAACTGGTTTCCGCCTGCGGGACTAAGCAGTAATTTCGCAGAATCGCTGCCGTTCTTTCCGTGGCTTGCAGACAGACTGTGGCATCTGACTCTGCCGGTGATTTGTCTGAGCTATTCGGGATTTGCATATTTGACAAAGCAGGTGCGGGCGGGAATGCTCGATAATCTGCGAAGCGATTATATAAGAACGGCACGCGCCAAAGGTCTGGGCAACTGGACGGTCATATTCCGCCACGCGTTCAGGAACAGTATTATTCCTGTGATTACAATTATGGCGACTCTGCTGCCGGCGATGATTGGCGGCTCGGTTATTATCGAAAGTATTTTCAGTATCCCGGGTATGGGCAGGCTTGCGTTCGAAGCGATTACGACGCGTGATTACAACGTCGTGATGGCAGTTGCCACAATCGTCGGCTTTCTCGACCTTATCGGTTTGCTGCTTGCAGATATCGCCTACGCAATCGCTGACCCGCGTATAAGTTTTGAAAAAATGGAATAAATTAAGCACGAATGAACACGAATATAAAAAAGATAAAAAAAGAATGGGGAACATCATACGGACAGCTTGTCTGGCATCAGTTTACTAAAAACGCCGCGAACATAGTCTGTATGTGGTTTATAATCATTCTGTTTACGATTGCGGTGTTTGCTCCTTTTATCGCTAATGATAAGCCGTTTATGATTCGTATAGATGGCAATTCGTATTTTCCGCTTTTTGAAACGCTGACTGCCAACGATTATTCGGTTTTCCTTGCCGCCGGTACTTTTGCCGCTTTGGTTTTACTAGTCAGGCGGAACGCTAAAAAGGTTGACCCGTTTCTGCGGTCATCTGTCCTGGCAAAACAAATTTATCTCTGCTCTGCGATATTGGTTATCGGCATAATACTTTTGCAGGTTTTTGTGCCGCGAAAACTTGACGCGACAGATTACAAATCAATGATTGCAAGCGGTAATGCTTCCAGCGCCGTCTTTCCGATTGTGCCTTATGGCTACGCTCGCACGGATATTAAGGTAAGTCAGCAGAAACCAACCAAAGAGCATTGGCTCGGCACGGACGATGTCGGCTCGGACGTTCTTTGCAGGCTTATTCACGGAACGCGAGTTTCGCTTTCTGTCGGTTTTGTCGCAGTCGGGATTTCGAGTGTTATCGGAATTATTTTTGGCGCGGTGATGGGATACTTCGGCGGTAAAGTCGATTTTCTTGGAATGCGTTTGCTTGAAATTATGATGTCGGTACCGACGTTCTTTTTGATTATTACTATCGTGGCGTTTTTCCCGCGAAGTCTTTTTAATATTATGATTATCATCGGCATAACAAGCTGGACTGGCGATGCGAGATTTGTGCGTGCTGAATTTTTCAAGCTTCGCAATCAGGATTTCGTACAGGCCGCGATTTCACTTGGCCTGCCGCTAAGAAGCATCTTATTCAGGCATATGCTGCCCAACGGCATTGCACCTGTTCTTGTAAATCTGACATTCGGTATCGCAGGCGCGATATTTATCGAATCGGCATTGAGCTTTCTTGGCTTCGGAGTCGCCCCGCCGACACCGAGTTGGGGACAGATGCTCAGCACCGGTGTAAGTACATCCGGCCAGTTTTTATGGTGGCTGACATTATTCCCCGGTCTTGCGATATTTTTCACCGTTACAGCTTATAACCTGCTCGGCGAAGGTCTGCGTGATGCGATCGACCCGAAATTAAGAAAGGCAGTATGACCGATAGCACCAAAATTTTATCTGTTCAAAATCTTTCGACATTTTTCGAAACCGAACAAGGCACGGCAAAATCTGTGCAGGATGTTTCGTTTGATATCGAAAGAGGCAAGACCCTTGCGCTTGTCGGTGAAAGCGGCTGCGGAAAAAGTGTTACCGCCCTTTCGATTATGCGGCTGATTCCAACTCCACCGGGAAGAATTGCATCTGGAAAAATATTTTTCAGAGAGCATAACATTCTCGAATATACAGAAAAAATGATGCGGAAAATTCGCGGCAACAAAATCGGAATGATTTTTCAGGAACCGATGACGAGCCTTAATCCAGTTTATACAATCGGTGCACAGATAACCGAAACGATTACGCTGCATCAGAAAAAAACCGACCAGCAGGCATGGGCACTGGCTGAAGAAATGCTTGCCAAAGTTCATATTCCTGACCCTGCCCGCAGACTCACCGAATATCCGCACCTGCTTTCCGGCGGTATGCGTCAGAGAGTTATGATTGCGATGGCGATTTCCTGCAAACCGGCACTTTTGATTGCCGATGAACCGACGACTGCGCTGGACGTTACAATCCAGGCCCAGATTCTCGATTTGCTCGATGAACTTCAGCAGAGTGAAAATATGAGCATTCTTTTGATTACTCACGACCTCGGCGTTGTTGCGCAACGAGCCGATGATGTCGCTGTGATGTATGCTTCGAAAATAGTCGAAAAATGCTCATGCGGCGAACTTTTTAAAAATCCGCTGCATCCTTATACGCAGGGATTATTAAATTCACTGCCGCAGTTGGGGGCAAATCAGAAAAGATTAAATACAATTTCCGGCAATGTTCCTGAACCAATGAGTTTCCCATCAGGCTGTAAGTTCCATCCTCGCTGCCCTGTTGGATGCAATGATAAAAGATGCCAGACCGTTGAACCTGAATTAAGGGAAGTATCAGAAAATCATTTTGCCGCCTGCTGGTATGCACCGGGATATGAAAAGAAATAATATGACTGAAAATAATTCCATCTTAAAAGTTGAAAATTTAAAGACCTGGTTTCCGATAAAAAAAGGTCTGCTCAGAAGAACTGTCGGCTTCGTGCGGGCAGTCGATGATGTTAGTTTCGAGATTCCGGCCGGCAGCACTTTCGGACTCGTAGGTGAAAGCGGTTCGGGAAAAACTACAGCCGCAAGAACGATTGCAAGACTAATTCCTTCGACTGACGGCAAAGTCTATTTCGAAGGAAAAGATATTCTGCACCTGCACCAGTCGAAGCTGCGGAAAATTCGTAAAAATATTTCGATTGTCTTTCAAGACCCGTACAGTTCACTGAATCCGAGAATGACTGTCGGTTCGATTGTTGCCGAGCCGTTGAAAATCCACAATATCGCAAAGGGTTCCGAGATGATTGACAGGATTGCAATGCTTTTGGAAAAAGTGGGATTATCGGCAAGTCACATCAATCGCTATCCTCATGAATTTTCCGGAGGTCAGCGTCAGAGGATCGGCATAGCAAGGGCGCTTGCACTGGAGCCGAAGATTGTTATTTGCGATGAGCCGGTAAGTGCGCTGGACGTTTCGATTCAGTCTCAGATTTTGAACCTTCTCAAAGATTTGCAGGAACAGTTTAACTTAACTTATCTTTTTATCGCTCACGATTTGTCGGTAGTGGAGTTTATAAGTAATACCGTTGCAGTAATGTACCTGGGCAAAATTGTTGAAATTGCACCTGCGCCGGTACTGTACGAAAAACCTTTACATCCATATACGAAATTGCTGTTAAGTGCGATTCCCCGCCCTGTTCCGGAGCGGAAAAAACCATCTGCACAGACAGAAGCCCCCAGTTCGGCAAGCCCCCAAGGCTGCCCATTTCTTGGCAGATGCCCTGTTTCAGACGGTTTTTGCTGTAAAGCTATCCCCCCGCTGCAGGAATTTGAGCCGGGTCATAGTGCCGCCTGTTTTAAAATGCACTGATTTGATGTAAAATCTCTCGACTTTTCTGCCGATAGTCATTATAATATATTATTCTCATAGTTTATTCTTATATATGACCGACTGTAATATTACTAAAATAACGACCGAAAAAACAGTAACGACGATTTCATTCAATGTCGCAAGTCTAACGGCAGGCGCAGATATGGATTTTGTTGCCAGGCAAATTTCTGAACTTATCGCCAATCAAAAACCGAAAAATCTGCTCGTCGATTTTTCCGGTGTTAAATTTTTCTCTTCACAAACCCTTGGCATACTGCTCGATGCGAAAAAAAAACTTTCCACTCAAAATGCAAATGTGATTATCAGCGGAATCAATCCGCAGCTTTACCGTGTTTTCAAAATTACTAATCTTGATAAATTATTCAGTTTTTATCCGGATGCGCAAAGCGCTATCAGCGAGCTGACGAAAAAGTAAAGAATATGGTTCCGTCATTACGGAATTATTGAAAGGAGAAAGTATGGAAACTGTAAAACAATTCTCGATTTTTATGATAAATAAGCCCGGCATATTGTCTCACATACTCGACGAATTTGCCAAGGCGAAAATCAATATCAACGCCCTTACTGTTATGGATTCCGTCGAACACGGAGTTTTGCGTATTGTGCCCGAATCAGCCGACAAAATGCGTGCCGTTCTTACCAAAGTCAACATACAATTCAATGAAACCGAAGTTCTTTGCGTAACCTTGCCGAACAAATCGGGCGCGTTCGCTTCCGTAACAGATAAATTGGCGAAGGCTCATATCAATATCGCTTATGCGTATGTAACATCAGGCGCTAAAGGCGGCAAAACCACTGCAGTGCTGAAAGTTGCAGATGTGAAAAAAGCAATGAAAGTTCTTAAAGGCGCAGGCGCCCTCGGCGGAGACGCCCGTCTGCTTGAACGCCGTTCTATTTCGGCAAGAAAAGGCTGAGAAAAAAATAACAAAAAACATACTTGACATTCGGCCGCTTGAAATATACCATTCTCGACTTATAAAATTTTATTTGGATTTTTAATGTTCAAAGTTAAGCACAACAGGCAAAATCATTTTACAAGCCGCAAAGCGGGCGTGGTTGCGGTCTGCCTTTTTATTATGCAGTTGTATAAGGAGAATAATCCCTAAAAGACTTTGAACATATTATGAATTATATAAAGCCTTGCAGGGAAATAAAACTGCAAGGCTTTTTTATTTGCCTGAAAGGAAATTCTTATGAGAAAAAAACAAAGCTGGTATGAAGACGAAAAATTCTGGAAAGACACTTCGCCGATTATCTTTAATGAAAAGATATTGGCATGTGCCACTGATGAAATTAAGCAGCTTATTAAGGTTATCGGTATGCGCAAAGGTTCTAAAGTACTTGATTTGTGCTGCGGAATCGGCAGACATTCGATAGAACTTGCCCGCAAAGGATTTAAGGTTGTCGGCGTTGACCTGACAGAACAATATCTGAACAAGGCACGCAAACAAGCCCGCGCAGAAGGTCTGAATGTAGATTTTGTCCGTGACGATATGAGACGGTTCTGCCAGCTCGAATATTTCGATGCGGCAATCAATATGTACACTGCTTTCGGTTATTTCGAGAACCCGGCTGATGACAGGCGTGTTCTAAGCAATGTTTATTATTCACTGCGTAAAGGCGGAACGCTGATAATTCAAACAATGAGCAAGGAAGTTCTTGCGCGTATTTTTCAAGCTCGAGACTGGTATCGCCAGAACGGTAAGATCATCCTTGAAGAACGTACACTGCGGGATAACTGGTCATGGATAGACTGCACGTGGACAGTTTTGGATAAAAACAAAAGATACGAATATAAATTCGGCCATCGAATTTATTCAGCGGCAGAACTGACCGCCCTGCTTAAAGATTGTGGATTCGGGTCTGTAAAAATTTATAGTGATTTCAACGGCTGCGATTACGACCAAAATGCAAAAAGATTAATCGCAGTTGCGAAAAAATAATATCAGTACAGATAAAATGAGCTTGATTACATTTATATTAATAAATAGTCTTAAAGGTTTAAGGGATTCAGATGAAAATGCTGAGTCTGCAAAGAAACCGCAGACGGACCTTTTGAAAAAAATTGCCTGCAGGACGTCAAAATTCATCCTCAGGTCCGCCCGCATCAATAATTTACAAAGAAACTCGAGAATATAAAAATGGCTAAAACACCAAAATGGCAGTATGATGAGTTTAAGCATTGCGGCGTGGATTTTTCCAACCCCGCGGAAGTTGAAAGTTACGAAGAAACGCATCGGCAGATGCGCGATTTCAAAAAGGAAACACAGGATATTGTCAAGGCAGTTGGAATCAGCGGCAAAGATACCATCATAGATTTCGGCTGCGGAACTGGGGCGTTTACTTTTAATGCCGCGGATAAATGCAGGAAAATATATGCTGTGGATGTTTCAAAGGCAATGCTGAATTTTTGCAAAAAGAAATGTCGAAAGGCAAAAATCGAAAACGTGGAATTTTTTCGCGCAGGTTTTTTGACTTATGAGCACAATGCAAAACCTGTAGACGCGATTGTAACGAAACTGGCTTTGCATCATTTGCCGGATTTCTGGAAACTTGTCGCATTGAGACGTTTGGCAGCGATGATAAAGAAAGGCGGTAAACTCTACCTTTCCGACATAGTGTATTCTTTCGATATCAAAAATTATGAAAAATCTGTGCAGCGATGGATAAGGAAAACTGTTGACAAAGGTGATTTAGATTTTAAAAGAAGAATCGAGGTACATATCGGGCAGGAATTCAGTACAATGGACTGGATTATGGAAAAATTATTTGAAACCGCCGGTTTTAAAATAATAAAACGTGATTATAAAGAAGGCTTCTTTGCGAATTATCTATACCATAAAATATAAATGGATATCATCGGAGAATATATGAAAAAATCAAATTTAACTATCACGATTCTGTTGTGCTTCGCTTCCTTTGGCTGCTGTAACGATTCAAATTCGGCAACGAAGCAGCTTTATAAATTGTTTGATGAACAGCTTGAATTCAGCTTGCGCGAAAATCCGGTGTTTGCGACTTCTTATGGTGATCACAGGTTCGACGACAAATTGGCGCAAGTTTCTCTCGAAGATGTGGAACGGAGAAACAAACAGGCAGAGATATTTCTGGCTGCCTTGAAATCAATCGACCGGCGTCAATTATCGCAGAAAGATAAATTGAATTATGATTTGGCTAAAAGACTACTCGAAGAAGGTATAAAATGGTTCGAGCTGCAATCCTATCTTATGCCGATCGATCAGATGGGTGGGTTTTATACTGGGTTTGCAAGATTGTCGGAGAACCTCAGTTTCAAAACAGTTCAGCATTACGAAAATTATATAAAACGTCTGAACGCCTTTAAATCCTATACAGAGCAGCATTTGGGCATCATGCGCATCGGCATAAAAGAAGAAATGGTTCCGCCAAAAGTAATTTTGCGCCAAATACCGCAAAGCATCGAATCTTTGATTGCACAGGATATAAATGAAAGCGTGCTTTATGAGCCATTTAAAAATTTTCCTCCAGCTTTCAACCAATCGCAGGTTGAGCAGCTCCATTCAAAGGGCAAGCAGGCGATTCAGGAGGTTGTAAGACCTGCTTATAAGAAGATTTTGGAATTTGTTACGGATGAATATATTCACGCAGGCAGAGATGAGATTTCTATTTACGGGCTGCCAAATGGGGGGGAATATTACCGGCAGTCAATTCGGGATTATACAACGCTGGAACTTTCACCTGAAACAATTCACGAAATTGGAAAATCTGAAGTTGCGCGAATTAAAAAAGAAATGATGGAACTGATTGAAAGGACAGATTTTAAAGGAAATTTCAAGGAGTTTAAAAACTATATTCAAACCAATAAAAGATTTCGTGCTGATAGTGCAGAGGAAATGCTTATGCAGGTTGCGTGGATAATGAAAAAAACTGATGGGGAATTGCCTAAGTTTTTCAAAGTGCTGCCGCGAATGCCAGTTGGCATTAAAAAAGTCCCATCATATACAGAAGCAACATCGCCGATAGCATATTATTCAAGCCCTTCTTTAGATAAAACAAGAGCCGGTTTTTATTATGTCAATACGTATGATGTGATAAATAAGTCTTTATATAATTTAACTGCCACAACTCTTCACGAAACTAATCCCGGCCATCATCTTCAAATTGCACTTGCGCATGAGATAAATGATGTGCCATTATTCAGGAGAATGGCAGGTTTTACTGCTTATACCGAAGGATGGGCTTTATATGCAGAACAGGTTGGAGAGGAAATGGGCATATACGAAGATGAATACAGCAGATTTGGTAAGTTAGATAATGATATGTGGCGTGCTTGCCGATTGGTCGTGGATACCGGCATACATCATTTTGGCTGGCCGCGTCAAAAAGCGATAGATTATATGCTCGAGAACACATCGCTGGATAAAGATAATGTGATTGTCGAGGTAAATCGCTATATCGCTTGGCCGGGCCAGGCTTTAAGCTATAAAATCGGAGAACTGAAAATATTAGAACTACGAAAAAAGGCAGAAAAACAGCTCGTCGGCAAATTTGATATTCGAGAATTCCACAATGTTATTTTGCGCCAAGGCGCCCTGCCGCTTGATATTCTCCAGCAAAAAGTTGAGCAGTGGCTTTCAAGCGTTCAAAATTGAAAATAATAAATATTAAGCTGCCGCCGATTAAACCACCTGCGTGAGCAACAGCGATTGGTGAGCCGATTAAGCCGCTATGCATAAAATCGAAGAACATCTTTCCTGTTGCAGCTTCCAGGCTGCATTTGGCTGCAAGTAATAACAACAAAATAATTCCTGTCATACGATTTGTTTTTTCGGCAGAAGTGCAGAATATCATTTCCATTGCACATATACACATCAAGCCGTGACCGATGCCGGAAAGGCCGCAATAACCAACTGAATTTATTTTCGGCAGAACAATAACTGCCGCAAGCAAACTAGAAAGACCGCACACGACAACATATACCGTTCTCCTGAACCGGCTCGGCTCGGCAATCTGTGAATAAAGTACAAGAAAAGCTGATGCGTCCAACACCAGATGATACCAACTTACATGTATGAAAGGATGAGTTATTATCTGCAGCCAGTTTGAGGTCGACGTAAATATCAATTCTTCAAACAAGCCGCCGAAAGCTAAAGGTATGTTCAAAAGAACAATCGCTGCTGCATAGACATATATTTCCCATCTTTTCATTTTATACTCCTTTCGAAGCCGCCGACGCATACATACGCCGACGGCTTCGGTTAATTGAATAATTATTTCTGTTGTCTTCTGCGTTTGAGATATAACGTCAATGCCAGGAAAACAGGACCGACTGGACCGGTTCCGACATTCGGAGAAGGAAGACCTTTGAATGCGCCCGTTTGACCATTTTGATTATCTACTCTGTAATTTTTTACTGGGGCATTTTGGCGAGCTTGTTGCGCCTGACGCTCGGAATTAACACGGTCAGCATTTTTTCGCTGAATACCCAATTCTTCCATTTCAATTTCCGCAACAACAAGCATAGATGTATAATCTGTAACCAGGGAATATTCGGTGCCCAATTCAACTATCTGTTTTCGCAAAGCTTCTGTTTCGCCATTCTCGCGAATATCCTTCATAACATCTTCAATGCCGGACAATGCCCACAGCCGTTCTATTTCAGGATTGTCAATATCAACGTCAGGCAATTGAGCGGTACAAGTCCATGACTGCGGGACGCCGGAAATCTTCGCCTTTAATTCAATCTGCACATCACCTGTCCCGTCAAATTGACCGAACATAACAAGCTGCTGCCCCTGGTAAAGATTGCCGATTTTTTTAGCCGTAAGATTTTTAACTTTCTCGCCATGGAATTCTAATTCAACATCATGCATATTTTCAAAAAGAATCTTTGCCTTTGCCTGGAGGATTCTGCCGACAATATCATCGGATGTTGATATGTTCATTGCAAAGCCGCCCGACTCTTCGGCGAGCCTGTCCATAAGAGGCTGATTTGCGCTGTTGCCGATTACGAATGTGAACAGACGGATGTCATATTTCCTGAGCAAATTAATGAATTGCTTATGTTCGGTATTTCCTACATTTGCAACTCCATCTGTAACCAGTATCACACTTGTCGTGCGGTCATCGTCAAGGCCGCCATAAGCCATTTCAAGACCAGCATAAAGATTCGTACTCCCGTCTGCATCGATTGATTTGATTGTTTCTATGATACTCTGAATATTTTCAGGTGTTGCCTGAATATATCCCCCGCTCAAATCCGAAGCATTGTGATTGAAAGTAATTATACGGAAACGGTCATTTGGAGACATTTTGCCGATAACCTTTGATACTCCGTCAGCAAGAGAAACAATTTTTCCACCGCTCATACTGCCGGATTTATCCAGAACAAAAACCCAATCAACTCCTTCAGAAATTCTCTTGAGATCTGCCGCCGGCGTAACTACAACCATGAAAGTTCCGGTAGAATTAACATTTTCTCTGTATGGGATGAGTTCAACTCTGGCTGGAACCTTATCATCAAGCCTGTAATAAACGATTATATCTTTATTAAGCGAATCACCTTCCGGACTTTCAATCATTACATGATAATTAGTATTATAATCAGGCTGATTAGCATCCTTAGCGATTTTTTCGATTACAGCTTTGTTCACATAATCAGGTACTCTGACATCCTTCACAGGAAAAGCAGATTTTAATTCAAGATCGAATTTAAATGACTCCTCTACCTGGTCATCTACCGACCAGAATGCTATGCGTTCCTCGTCAACACCGCCCTCAGCTAATGGATAAACATATCTGCCGATGTTCAAATCTATTTCTATCGGCTGATAATACACCAACCGCACTCTTGTCTCGGCATTCGCCCTGACTGGATACACAGAAACATCGAATGTTTTATAATCATCCTTCTCAGCCAATGCTGTGTCATTACCTTTTTGGATTTGCTCTTCATGGATTTTCTTGGCTATTTCTTTTTCCAGCACTTCACCAACAATTTCATTGCCGTTGATCCATAAGCTTAATTCAGAAAGACTTGCCTGTTTTGGAACGGGAAAAGAATAAATTGCCCGCAGGTCCGATGTTCCATAATTAAAAAACACCTGGTCAACTTCAGTCCTTGCAAAACCGTTGTTGATAGTCACATTAACGGTATGAGATTTTATTTTGACATCGTTTTTGTCGCCGCCTTCAATCGGTTTTAACAGACCGGCCGCAAACGATGCTGCTGAAATCACAAACAGCACCAACATAACCCCAGCTACTCTTGTTTCATTTTTTCTCAACATTTTTTTTACTCCTTAAATAAGATTAATAAATTTATGACAACATCAACTTACATAAAGCAATGGCCGTGCCAAACGAAACACTTTCCATAAGCAATTATATTCAAAATACTTATGACATATAGAAACAATGATCCTGATATGAACAAAACAATATTATTGACAAATTATGCACATTGATATACATTATATGTATGGCAACACTAAAACTCATACCATCCGACAGGGCATTTTTCTTGCTCGTTTCAAACGCAGTATTTGCAAATCCTTTCAGCTTAAAACGAGAAGAAATTGACAAAAAAATAGCCGCAAGTTCAGAGAATCAGTCGTTTAAAGAACTTATTGCCCAGGCTTCGGCACAAATCAGTAAAAGATTGCAGCAGCTTGACATCAATGGAACGATTAAAATTAATGATTTTAGAGAATCAGACCGTTACATTATGCGAAACGTATTTCTTTTCGATGTTTTCCATAAATTTAAAAACAGGTTCGATGATATTATTTTAAAACAAATCGCCGCTGGAAATGAACCTATTCAGGTACCGTTTGCAAAAGAAGCCCTGACTCTTCTTACCAAACGTGGTTTAGACTCTTCTGCTGCCAATGAATGCTTCTCCCTGTTTTATCAAATTCGTCGTGCTTTTCATTTTATCGAAAGAGGTCTTATAGGCCAGAGCAACTCCATGAGACAGCTTCGAATGAATCTGTGGAATAATATTTTCACACACGATATCGGCTATTATGAACGATATATCATTGATAAGATGGAAGACTTTTCTACCCTGCTGCTTGGCCCTACAGGCTGCGGCAAAGGCGCAGCAGCGGCGGCAATAGGGAGAAGCGGGTTTATTCATTTTGATGAAAAGAAGAATGTATTCGCCGAAAGCTTCACTAAATCTTTTGTGCCAATCAATTTATCGCAATATCCAGAAAGCCTGATTGAATCAGAATTATTCGGACATTCCAAAGGTGCATTTACAGGTGCTACAACCGCACATAACGGGCTTTTTGCTTTGTGCGGAAGATACGGCTCAGTATTCCTCGATGAAATCGGCGATATTAATATACAGATGCAAATCAAACTCTTGAAAATACTGGAGGAACGCATTTTCAGCCCGGTCGGCAGTCATGAAAAAATAAAATTTCAGGGCAGAGTAATCGCAGCAACTAACAAATCAATAGCCAATTTGCGAAAACAGAATAAATTTCGAGATGACTTCTACTACAGATTGTGTTCAGACTGCATCACAGTGCCCTCGCTCCAACAGCGAATACAGGAAAACCCACAGGAAATTGACGAGCTGATTACATATACAATTGAACGTATCACAGGACATAAAGCTGATGAATTGGCGCAAGCAGTCAAAGAAGTCATAGATAAAAATCTTCCCAAAGATTACAGTTGGCCCGGAAATGTAAGAGAATTGGCGCAATGTATAAGAAGAGTTATCATAAAACGTCATTATGCCGGCGACATAATATCAAAACCTGATGATGCAAAATCAAAACTTTTTTTGGATATCGAAGAAGGACAAATCAGCGCTGAAAATTTATTGGCAAACTATTGTGCTTTAATTTATGAGAAATACAGTACTTATGAAGATGTGGCTAAAATAACAAAGTTAGACAGAAGAACTGTTAAAAAGTATATTCAAAAATACAACCAAGAGAATACCGGCTGATTTTTCGATTTATTCAACTGTAACGCTTTTTGCGAGATTTCTTGGTTTATCGACATCGTGGCCGCGAAGAACTGCCGCGTGATAAGCCAGAATCTGTAACGGCACAACCGTAACCATTGGTTGAAGCTCTTCAGGAACTTCAGGAACGGGAATCAGAAAATCTGCGTATTGTTTGATATTTTCATCGCCCTGATTTGCTACGACGATTGTTCTGCCGCCTCGGGCACGAACTTCTTCTATGTTGCCGATAATTTTTTCATACTGCGAACATCTGGTGGCAATGAAAACAGCGGGCATACCGTTGTTAATGAGAGCGATGGGGCCGTGCTTCATTTCGGCAGCGGGGAGGCCTTCGGCGTGAATATAACTGATTTCTTTTAATTTTAGCGCACCTTCCAACGCTACCGGATAATTAAATCCACGGCCTAAAAACAGCCAATTTTCCCTCTCACATGTCGCTTCGGCAATCTTTTTTATATCTTCTGATAAAGCAAGGACTTGCTCAATTTTTGAAGGTATTTTCGAAAGCTCATCAATATAGAATTTAGCCTGTTCGCTGCCTAAATGACGGCGTCTGCCCAATTCTATTGCAAGCATAGCAAGCACAGCTACTTGCGCAGTGAATGCCTTTGTGCTGGCAACGCCAATTTCCGGCCCGACTCTCAAATAAACTCCCGTATCGGTAGTCCTTGCTATTGTCGAACCTACGACATTTACAATTCCTAAAGTAAGTGCGCCGCGTTCCTTAGCCTGCTCAACTGCGGCAAGAGTATCGGCGGTTTCGCCGGACTGGCTAATCGCGATTATTATCGTATTGTCTTCGATAATCGGATTGCGATACCTAAATTCACTGGCATACTGGGTTTCCGTGTTGATTCGCGCTAACTGCTCAATCAAAAATTCGCCAATCAAACCGGCGTGCCAGGCAGTTCCGCAAGCGTTGATTATAATTCTTTTGGCTCTGGTAATCTCCCGCCAGTAATTGCTTATGCCGCCAAGGATTATACGATTATCCCGCATATCCAGACGGCCGCCAAGGCACGTTGTTAAGGCTTTTGGCTGCTCGCAAATTTCCTTGAGCATAAAATGGCCGAAACCATCCAGCTCAATCGCATCGAGCGAAAACTCAAGCTGCTTCATTTCCTTGTGTATTTCAATGTTATCTATCGTCTTGGTGCTAAAGCCTTTGGGCGTAATCGTAACCATTTCATTGTCAGATAAATATATAACCTGTGTTGTATGCTGGACAATCGCGGCGGCATCGGAAGCAATTATATATTCGTTTTTGCCGAGGCCTAAAATTAACGGACTGCCCTTCTTTGCGCCAATGAGCATATCAGGAAAATCGGTGCAAACTAGTGCCAAGCCATAAGTTCCAACAAGCTCATTCAAAGCGTGCTGAACGGCCCATTCGAAACGATTAAGATTTTCGTGCGGGCAATCCTTACCATCGGGATTCGAATATAAATAGCCGATTAAATTTGCTATAACTTCTGTATCTGTCTGACTTTGGAATGTGCAGCCTTTGCCGATCAAAAAGGTTTTTAAGGCTGTGTAATTTTCAATAATACCGTTGTGAGCTAAAGCGATTTTTCCGGTGTAATCCAGGTGCGGGTGAGCATTTATTGTATTCGGCTCGCCATGGGTAGCCCAGCGAGTGTGGCCTATCCCAAGTATTTCCACCGGGTTAGGCTTGGCGAGCATTGATTCGAGAACGCTGATCCGGCCGCTTGATTTGGTAATATTTAAAGTATGGTCATTGATTAAGCCGACACCGGCAGAGTCGTAACCCCTGTACTCTAAACGCTTTAGGCCTTCAATCAAAATCGGCTGGGCCGGCTGATTACCCAGATAAGCAACTATACCGCACATAGTTTTTACCTCAAAAGATATAAGATTTTTACGAAGTAAGCCATTATATCGGCTAAAATCAAAATGTAAATAATCAAAGTCTCTATTGCAAAGATGGCGTAAGTATAGTAAAATCCTAAACATAATTACGGGGTGTAGCTCAGCTTGGCTAGAGCGTCTGGTTTGGGACCAGAAGGCCGTAGGTTCGAATCCTATCACCCCGATTTTTATCCAAAAATTGGATGTTGGATTTTTCGGCCAACAATGCACTTTCCTTGCTGTTTACACCGCCAAAACCATCATTTCCTAAAAGAGTAGCATTTTGTGAATTGTCAAGAATTGTCAAGTTCTGTTTATCTTCGTGGGCAGTTTTTGGGCAGTTATTTTCTACGCTGCAATCATCCGTTCCGGTCTTGGCTAATGCCTCTTGTTTAACAACGAAATCGGGCAGGCTTTCAATTGCTTGTTGAGATTGCCCAACGTAAAGGTGTGTGTATCTTTGCATCGTCAATAAGTTTGAATGTCTCATTATGGATTGTATAACCTTTGGATTAACGCCCGTCTGAATCAATAAACTGGCTGTAGTATGTCTTAAACTGTGAAAGTCTGCATATCTGCCAGCTTCATCTTCGTATTCAATCCCTGCCGCTTTCAAATCAACCTGTATCATTAAAGATCCCTTGCCCTCTCTAAGTGAAAAGGCCATTGACTGCGGAGTTTTATTTCGCAGGAAGTCTTTTAACATTGCCGATGTTGATTGTCTCAGGGGAAGTACAGCCCCGCGCCTTGCCTTTTCGTTTTCATCCCTGACAGTAACGCTATTGTTCTTGAAATCAAAGTCTGATACTTTTAACGTCTTTATTTCGTTGTATCTAAGACCATCTTCAACGGCCAAGCGGTAAATCAACGCCCTTTCCTTACCGGTTATTTTCCTAAATGGCTTTCCGTTTTCTGCTGTCAGTATCAGCTTTGCAACATCATCAGCGGTCAAAGCTCTGCGGGGATGGCGCTGGTCGGATTGCAGAACTCTTGGCAATTCAATCAATCCGAAATTGTTTTTAGGCATCTTACCGTTATCTTGCAGCCACTTTGTGAATTGCTTAAAACCGGCTATATATTCTTTTTTAGTTTTAGCGGATATTGTCAATCCGTTTACATAGGCAATAAAAGCATTGGCGTCTAAATCAGAAATCACATTGAAGCTGCATTTTTTACATACACGGTTTATAAGATTCTTGATGTTGAATAAATACAGTTCAGATACCCGCTTAATTTTCAAACTTTCAATGAAGTCTTTTATATGTTCGGATAACTGGTTTTTGCCTGCCGTTCTCGATGTCGAAACCAAACCTGCAATCGCAAGTTTCCTGACAATCCGTGTCGGCAGGCAATCAACAGCCTTTTGCAAATCTTGAGATATAACATCATCGCTCTGGCGTATATCAATTAACCGGTCGATGGTATCACCGAGCCGTTGACTTTGTTTTTCGGTTTTAAAGGCTACCATCCTGTAACGTACATCCCGAAAGCGGAAATCTAAGTAGAACTTTTTATCGCTCTTAAAGACTTTCATTTTTTGCCCTTAGATTTTACAAGTTCGAGACCGAAATATTTACATAGCATATCAGCAGTTTCGCAACAAAGGTCTTTGCCTTGCATTGCCTTGCATAGCTGGCTTTGTGAAACGCCCGATTCCTTTGCTATGACATATCGGCTTTTGCCGCTTTTCTCAATCACTTTTTTAATGGTTTCTAAAATCATAATGATATGTTACCTCTTTGCTTTCTTATTGTCAAGTAATTATCTGCCAGCCTTTGTAATTGTTATTCCGAAATCAGCCATTACATGGGCCTTTGAGGTTAATTAAGAAATAAAACTTACTTAAAATAAGCATAATATACGCTTATAACACCTGCTTCATCGCCCGTAGAGCCGTCAGCATCCGTAATCTCGCAATAAATCCATTCGTAGCCGCAATTATAGCCAAACAGCTTAGCTGTTCTATCGCCGCCTGCTGCGTCTGCTACCTGAAACGTTTCTGGTGTGCCTTGTGTTGTTATTGTTAATGTGTCAGCCCAAAACTTATTTGTTGCTGCTGTGCCAGTGTGAGGATACTTAACCACTGCTTGCGTGCCAAGTACGCCTGTCCCCTCGGCTATTAGCTCGGCCATACCATTGTTACTTCGCCAAGCCCATATTTTATAACCAAAGGTTTTATCTGCCGCCGCCCCGCCGCAGAAATAGAAAACTAAGTTTTTCTTTCTCTGGTCAATATTAAGATTGTCGAGCATGACCGCGCCAGCCGGTTTACTTGCAAAATCACCGCCTGTAGTTAAACCTATTAGCTCGCTGTTTTCATCGGCCTCGGCCCTCAAAAGATATAAAGGGACGGCCGTAGTAGGCCCCGCCGCATTTGCGAAAACATTAAAACTCATCAATAACACTAATCCTAAAATTACCTTTTTCATTTGTAAAATCCTTTAAAAAAATTATCTATTCTGTTTAATACAATCTTCGTCCGTTAAAATTGTGCTACTTCGCTTTATTCGTTTCACAGGACTAAACCTGCTGGGTATAACAACATCTTCATTGCCTTTGGCTTCAAGCCACTGGATAGAATCAACATCGCCGGTAATTGTCGGCGTGTGCTTGTCATCTGCTATCGATGTCCCGCTGCCCTCGTCAAACATAAAACGAACAATAGGAACAACAGGAGAAAAACCTACAGCGTCCGCTGATTGTTCTCTTGGTTCTGGTGGATAGCCTACAACGAATAAAAGTTTTAAATCTAAAGAAGCCCCTTCGCATCCATCATAGAAACGTAATCTATCAAACTCTCCAATGAAATTTGGCTTGCCGGGTACTTGTCCAATTATTACCGGTGCCGAATTTGTATAATCTGCGATAGGCTGATTCAGGTAGCTATTGCTATACTCCCAGCCATCGCCATCTACCATTGTGCCGAAAACCGAAACATTTCCATCTTTCCTGCTGAATCCAAAAGCGTGCCATCTGCCATCATCAACACGATACGCATCTGTTCTGCCATATCCGATGGCTACGCCATTAGGCTGAATAAGATAGAATCCAAATCTTCCATTTTCAATACATGCGTAATAACCCGGCCCGCTTCCGGTTCTTTTATAGAACAATCCACAGGTTGCCTGCATCGTGCGAAAATAAAAACATATTCCTACGCCGCTAAAAACGTCCATTGTGTCCAATGAATCGTTTATTGTTACAATTTCATTACCTGTAAATGTTAGACTATCTGCTGAATTTGCGACTACATTAACATCCATCGTTGCCGTGTTACTGTAATATGTTCCGTCAAAACCTTTATAATCAAAAGTCTTGTGTCCTGTGGTAAAAAATCTACCTACAATCGTACTGCTATATTCAGGAATTGTATAAGGCAGCATTGACGATGTAATAAAATCGGCATATTCTGGAGTCGCAACAAGAATACCATTGGATGGTAAAGAGGTTATAACATATTGAAGCTGTTCGGTATTATCATCATTGGTAACACCAAGTGATAAATCAATATAACAATCCTCAAAAACAGGTGTGCATGGTTCTGCAATTGCCGCCTCGTTTATGTCCGGCACAAGACTTATAAATACCGCATTAACGTCCTTATTTGCATCCATCACAATTGTAGCAGGATTTGTACTACCGGCCAAATCACCGTTCCAGCTTTGAAACGCATAGCCGCTGCCAGGTACTGCCATTAAAATAACTTCGCTGCCCTGTATGTAATCGAGTTCATCTGGCGTTATCATTACACTACCATTTGTCGCTGAAACGATTGTTAGTGTATATCTCTCTGGTTCCGGTGCTGGCAAACTTCCCCCAACATATCCGCCAGCCATCAAAGCGAAGTCTACAAAATTTACATTACCATCTTCATTAAAATCACAGTTCGGGTCTGCAACTGGAGAATCAAGCCAATAACTACAAAACGTATTTACGTCATTTGCCTCTACTCCGCCGCTGCTGCCAAAATCACCAGTAACAGCATAGCTCCATCCTGCGAACAGTAAAATTATAAAAAGTATCTTCTTCACTTTACAGCCCTCCCAATTCTGGTTCGGTTGTAAACACTTCAAAAACCCATTCATTCAACTCTTGCAATTGAGCTATTTCGTTGGGGTCTGTAATATTCGGGTCTGTGGCTATTTCATTTATAGTTTTGACGAACTGGTTGTTCTGTTCTTTCTTTTTAATATCATTACAATCCACAGTTTCGCATACCTTGTCCACAACTTCTTTAATTGGCGGGTCTGGTATTCCGGTGTCTGTGCCTAATGCGTTTACATCCTTAACGATATTACTTGATTCTGCTGCGACTTCATTGAGATCTGCGATTCTCTCTGTCAAAATAGCGTCAAAAGTGCCTGAATAAGTCTTTGTTTTAAGTGCTGCCTTTTTAGCTGGCAATTCGTTAATTCTTGCCTGCAAAGCTACCCGGCGTTCCTCGATGGTATCAGCCAATACGACCGCCGCCAACACTAAAGTTACTACTAAAATCCATCTTTTCATAATTTGTTTTCCTTAAAAATTGTTAATATTTTTTCTTTAATTTTTGCAGTCTTTTATCATTGCCGGATAAATTTAAAATCTGACAAGCACCTGCAATACGGCTTAAAATTCTCTGATCAAAACCCTTGCCCAACTCTTCAACAGTTTTGTTAGTACTAAGGAATGTAGGCAGCATAAAATTAATCCTATGGTCGAGAACGTTAAACAATGTCCGAAGGCTAAAATCGCTTTCAGTGTTAAGACTGGCTGTTGTGCCTAAATCATCAATGAATAAAAAACGAACACTTTTAAGTTTATGGAGAATTTGAGATTCGCTTAAACTGTTTCCCGAATATGAAGCGCGTATGTCGGACAATAAATCTTCATAACGATAAAAAATAACATAGTTCTGCCGACAAATGAGATATCTGGCAAAGGCATAAAGCGAGTAAGTTTTCCCGCAACCAACAGAACCACTCAAAAGCAGCCCTTCGAAGGGCTTTCTTGCAAGAAAAGTTTTCTTGATTATTTCGGCTACATTGCGAATATGCGAATCTCGATAAAGAGGCGGCACAACAAAAGAAATTGCATCACGTAATTTTTGTGATTTCAACTTTCTTTGTGCGCGAACCTGCGTTCGTTCTTCAGTAATCTTACGTTCGGGACTGTTAAAACAATCCTGACAAAGCAAACCGAAACATTCTGTATCACCAACACGACCAAGCGGTCTGCGCGGCCTGCTATTGCATTGTTGACAAAGTTTAGCGTCAGACTGCGACGGTTTGCCCGAATCCACTTTCAACAGGGACTCGATAATCACGTCGTTCAGGTTTTGAGAATTTGTTTTTTTCATTTTTTCTATCCCAACTTAAAATCGTAAAATAATGACTTTTATACTTATATCCTTTTGACCCGATGCCGTTATTTAGTTCTGTGATTTTTTCTTTCAGGATTGCTTCTCCAAACTGGTCAAGTAGTTTTCTGTATTCCTCGTCAGTCAGGTAAACAAAATCAAGATACTTTGTTTTAGCTTCGGGTGTATGTGGTTCCTTTTTATGGTTACTTTTATATGGTTTATTTTCAGTACTATTTTTTAAGTCAATTACTGACTGATTTTTTAAGTCAATACTGACTGATTTTTTAATACAATTAGATTCTATTGACTGATTTTTTAAGTCAATTACGCTGTACCTGTTGCTATGCCCCCGGCCCCGTTTTTGGGGTTTCTGAATTGAAATTTTTTTGTTCTTGGCAAGACGTGCTATGCTATTTTGAACAGTATTGAGATTTAAATTTAAATCAATCGCAATAGTTCGCTCGGCAGGCCAGCAATGTCCATTTCCTCCTTGCCGCCATAAGAGATACTGCGCAATGAGTTTATCTGTTGGATTTAAAACCTTATCTATGAGTAAATCTATCGGAGTTTTCAGATAATTCTCGTTCACCTGATCGCCCCCGCAAACTGACAGGATGATATTTTCACTTGACCGCGATGCCTCTGTGTGCTAAAAATATTTCTGTAAAAGCTATGAAAAATTCTTCGTGCCTGCCGCCGCCTTCGCCAAAAGGTCTGCGGCTTTTTTATTTTCTGCTTAGTTTTCATTTGTTTTACCTTTCAAAAAGTTCTCAATATCAGTTCGTAACCAGTACCGCCTTTTGCCGATTACCTTACGAGCAGGCGGGAGTTCTTCACAGGCTAACCACTGATAGCAGGTTTCACGGGACACGCCCAAAAACGCGCTCAGCTTGGTTAGGTTCAAAATCGCAGGTAAGTTGCTAACATCAAGCATTAACGGCCAGCCCTTTCTTGTGTAGGGTTGCTCAATGCTGTTGATTTTCGGGGTTTTCGGTTATAGTATTCCTGTTCTGCCTTAGCCAATGCTTTGGCCGCCCTGATTATCTCACTTATGGCAGCAACTGCTTTTTCTTTTGCTTTTTCGTTTCTCATGCACGTAGATTAACAAAAAAACTTTCAGACAAATTTACGGAAAATATGAGCGGTAAAAATAAATTAAAAATCGCTTATAATGATTGAAAAAGGGGGAAAAATTAGTAATAAAAAAATATTTGGCAAATATCAGGCAAATATCAGTAAGATATTTCTATTTGCATTGCCTGTTCTTTTTTATCTCCTCTTGTCTTGCCCGCTGTTCAAAAGCTTCATCACTAAAATGGTCGATAGGTCTCAGATTTTTTAGGTATTGTTCAAAATCCTGTGTATAAACCTTAGCCCTATGGGTTTTTGTGTTTTTCATCCATCGAATAGTATTGCCGGACTTCCTTAAAAGTTTACTTAAAGTAGGTGCAGATATTTTTTTCTCTGACATTTTGATGGCTATGGAGCTTGATATATAATTTGGAGTATCATCTCTCCATTTTTGTTCCTTTGTTGATGGATTTATTTCTTTGTCGCTATCTGGTTGCGTTCCTTCTGATGGGTTTTCAAGGCTGGTTTTGTTGCTGGCTATCTGTTGCGCCTCTATTTCTATTTTGTACCGTAGTTTTTTCATTTCTTGTATTATATTTTCCAATGGAAGCAATCTCCATTTGAGCGATTCCCCATAATTCCTTATAGTTCCATCATAGGGATACATCAATATCTCAATTTCATCTATCAGAGATTGTATATCTTCCGGCCAATATTCTTTAGGTTTTATTTTGGCTATTTCATAATTATTCAGTGATTCTTTGATTCCGTCTATCCGCAAACTGCGTTTAGCTTCTTCGGTAAACTCTCTTGCTGGTTTACCATAAAGTATTTCATCCTGTGAAGGCAATATCGGTTTTTGAGGTTTTTTTGGCTTATCAGTATTTTCTGATGGTTCGGTGATTTTTCCATTAACATTGCCAATTTCTTTTAATGTTTTGTTTACAAAATCTGTTTGTTTTGATTTTAAGGTTTCGAGTTTTTCGATTATTTCAGAAATAACTTCTAAGGTTGGTTGTATTTTATCATCCTCAGCTTGCCGCCTGGAAAGGTCGGACCAAAAATCCTTGTGAGACATACAAACCAAAAGCTCTGTCCAATCCGTGTAATCCTCTGTGGTAACACTGGCAAAATTTTCCATAACGCTACGATGATTAACAAGAACCTCTTTGGCAAACTGATTTTGAAATGCCTCTTTCAAAACATCATTATTGAAAGGATATAAGCATTGCTGGAATATTTTGAGAAGTTCGTTAAAACGTTGTTTTTCAGGTGACCAGCGTGGCTTTCTTATTCTATTCCGAACCATCATAAAGCGATACTTGGCGGATTCAATAAGGGATTGATGCGGATATTTGCTCAGCCTGCCAAGTTTTTTTTCTTCATCAAGTTGACGGTCGATTTCAGAATTCCAGAAAATGGGATTGAGTTCTTCAAGAACTTGCCTTAAACGCATTATATCCATTTTTTACTTGTCCTTTTTCGTACCTGCTTAAGTTCAATATACCGGAGTTTCAGTTTCAGCCGCTTCAACTATCAACTTGTCAAAGCTCGCAGCCCTGTACTTTTCTTGTTTACCGATTCGAACAACCTGTAATCCCTTAGCTTTCAAAATATATTGCTTTCGCCAAAAAGTTGACCTGCTGATCCCTAGCTTTTTGCATATGTCATTTTTTGATAGAAGTTTTTCTGTCATTCACAATGTCCTAAAAATCAGGGCAGGCGGTTAAACCTGCCCTGATCCCTGAATCGTTTGTTTTATTTAAGGTTCATACCGCTAAGAAAAGCTACCCATTCACAAACGGGCGCGACTTCGCTTTCGTAGTCCAATTTATCCCTATGTCCATCAATAACCGGTTTTATTCTTTCATATAACCGGTTCATAATAGATTTTGCAAGGGCGGGTCTTTGTCCACTTAATGTAATCTTTAGAAGCGCGTACGATGTTGCTGCGCAGTCCAGTGTCAGGTTGTTGTTGCTCAGGGCGTTGTCTAAGAACTGAACGTCTTTTAATGATTTGGCAACGATGGGATTAATGATTTGCCTGAGCTGTGATTTTACTTTTTTTGTGTTCTTTACTGCCTTAGTTCCTTTTGCTAATAGTTTCATAATAAACTCCTTTAAAATATAGGTGGACAGGGAATAATGACGCCTATTAGCAGCGCGGTCGTCCTTACAGATAGACCTACCCTGTCCGTTAATTTTGGTTTAAACAAACGATATGATGCTAATAGTTTCATAACGGTATTGTCGCTGGTTTTTTTAAAAAGTCAAATACTTTTCTTAAAGAAAGTAAAAATATTTTCCAGTATGAAACAAAATGCCACAAAAGGGATGTCGAAATATGGGAAAATTATGCTTGCAAACCTGCGATAAAAGGCATAATTAATAATATGCTTTTAACCTTAAAACAGTTCGTTGAGAAGTATAAAGACCTGAACCTTACAATCGGCTGTATGAGAATGGCAATTTATAGAGGGCATCTATTGGCCATTAAAACATCAAATCATTGCTGGCAAGTTGACCCTAAAGACGTGCTTAGCTGGCTTTCAAATATTAACCATAACAATCCAGCGGCAATTAGAAAGCTGAACGAAATTTTCTATTCTGAAAAATTCATAGGCAATGAATGAGCAAAAAAAGGCTAACTCTTGCGCAATTTGTTAAGCACCCTAAATATAAACAGTTGAATATAACGGCCGGTTGTTTAGCAAATGTAATTAAAAGAGGGCAACTATCTGCGTTTAAACACCCTGAGCAACCATTAAAGATAGCCCCGGACGATGTTTTTAGATGGTTAGTCAAGCTGAATAAAGGCAATCCAAAAGCAATACAAAAGCTAAACCAGATATTTTACGGTACAGATTTCTATGCAGAGCAAGAGCAGGAAATGATTGCAAAGCTAACAGAAAGATACGAAAATTTATTAGTTTGCACCCCAGAGATGGTTAATAGGATAATGAGCGATAAAATACGCCGCAAGTCCCGGAAACCATAATTATCAATGACATTTTTCGATAGAACAAATAAATTTATTTTATCAGCCTTTATTATAGGTTTTTAGGACAAAAAGGCAAATAATCAGCCCTATAAATCGACTTGTTTATTCCCCTAAAATCTGATATTATATTTCTACAATTAAATGTTTAAGTAACGAGTTTTAGGAGAAAAAATATGAAAAGAATGTGGATATTTGTGGTGGTGACAATTTTATCGGCCTTCATTACCGGCTGTGGTGAAGGTGATGCAGTTACCATCAGGACGGAGAACAGACTGAACATATCAAAAATCAGCTTAGGTATGACAAGACCGGAAGTTCTGGAACTCATGGGTGATAAAAGCGCCAGGACAAGCTTCGGCAAAAACGCAGTTACGGTAACAAATCCATATCGAAGCGAACTTAGGCAGGCAAACGGCCAGAATTATGAGGTACTTTATTATTACACGCATCAAGACCAAAAGGATTGGCCCGGGAAGCGGTTTAAAATACTTGAACGTGAATTGACTCCAGTGGTGTTAAAAGAAGATAAAGTCATTGGATGGGGAAATAAGTTTTTATCAGATTTAAGATAAACGAGATTCTATAAGGCGTGTGAGACATGAAAAAGTTTTTTTTCTGTGCATTTATTCTTTTAATGATTGTTTTCTTGGTTTCAACGGTGAGCCTTCTTTTGCTTGCACACGATTATGATCTATTCGATGATGATGTCGGCATATGGGGATCGGCCTATGCAATATTTCTTGTTTTTTTGATATGGTTCGGGCATGTCTTTTTTAAATACAAACAGGTTCTGCTTGCATTCGTTCTAATTCTGATTGTAATTTCCTGCCTATTTCCACCGTGGCAGGATATTTATCAAGAATATCGAGGTGGTATCAAAAATTGCAAACCTGCGGGGTATGGGTTTATAGTCGTACCACCTGACTGTGCCAATTTTATTGATTTTGGTAGGCTCGGCTTGCAAATAGGATTATTGGTATTTATTGGCTGTTGCGTGAGATACTCTGGATATATATTTCATCAGGAAAAATAAAAAACATTAACAATTTTTTTTAGGGAGATTGATATGAAAAAAACAATAGTAATATCAATAATAGCAGTTTTCGTGACAGGGTGTAATGAGGCAAATCAAAAACGAAAACCTTTTGCAAGTACAGACTTAAAACTTGGTATGCAATTTAGCCAAGTGGAGCAAATATGCAATGGAACTATGGAGTTAGTGTCTTCCGAAACGATACCCGATTCCAATGGTTGCTCTAAAACAATTTATCGTATGTGGCCGAACGAAACAAAAACTCCAATTGGCATTAGATGTATCGCCGGCACACCTTCTGCTGTTTGGGCTGGCGGTAAGGATATCAGGCCGTACTTGCTTACATTTACCACTTATCCGCCGCTGACAAAAGAAGACGTGGACAAACTGATTGAACTTGGAAAAATTGACCCCAATAATCAGGAGACCGCCTATAAAGTATTTGTCGGCTTTGTTTATAACCCGCTTGTCGATGCCCGCATTGATACTGAAGGATACCAAAGGCAATTAGCGGAATATCAGCAATACCTTGCAAATTGGCAAAAAATAACTGAACAAAGGCAACCACCTACAGTGCTTCATCTGGATACGCAGCCAGTGATTATACAACAATTTGATAATTCTCTGGGGGCAATCAACATCAATAAATATAACCCTAATTCACTTGCAAATCCGTATGGCGCTGGGAGTCCGTACAAATCAGACGGATTAATGAACCCTTATAGTCAATACGGAAGCCCTTATAGTAATAAATCCTGGCGAAATCCCTATGCTACGGACGCTCCGAAACTTTATGACTCTCAAGGTAATTACCGGGGTAAATTAAGCTCTAATCCTTACGATCCAGAATCCACGTCCAATCCATATGGCAGATATGGAAGTCGCTATTCGCCGGATAGCATCAATAACCCTTATGGTACCGGGAATCCATATTCCAACGAACCAATTTTTGTGATTCCCTCTCCATAGAAGTTTAGCAATCACAAGGGATAAAATAGCAGTATCAATCCCTATCATTTTTTTGATTTACATGGCTTTGTGATGGTAATGTTCCAATCGCCATTTAAGCCGTTATTTATGAGGCATTGTTTCTCAATTACTAATAAATTCCTCAAAGACCTAAAAAAGTCAGGATGACCCTTGCCCTAATTTGTTAAAATATCTTCACTCGCGTCTAGGGGGAAACGCTATCAGTTCATCTTTCCCACAACCTAGATTCATACGATTTTCTACAAAAAGCCATGCCTTTTTACATGTAAGAGAATTCATTTTTAGCTTGAAATCGGCGCTTTAGATATTTCTAAAGGCCCGAAAAAGTCTGACTTTTCTGACTCTTTGAGAAAAATTCCACAAACCCTTTTTTATATGTAAGAATATTCAGGTTTTATTTCATAAATCATAGAAGTTTTTGGCCGATTTTTACGCAATGAACCAAACAATTACAAAAGGTTTTCCCAAAGACCCAAAAAAGTCCGGGGTTTGTTCGATTATCAATAGTCGCTTCAAAGTGGCTGAAGAGTCTGGATATGTTAAGAAAAATATAAATCTTGATTTGGTCCTAAACACATTTAAACAGCTTTATATTGAATTTTCCCCTGACCCCTACCAAGTATCGGATTTCAAAAATGGCATTTTTTAAGTTATTGTTAAATAACAACTTATAAACAGCAAAAAGGTGTTAACTGTGGCGCGTAGTAATTCCTGCAAAATATTTTATCGTTCTTGTAACAAAGGTAACAAAACCCTACATTTTAAAAAACAAAAAATGATTAATTAGCGGGTCAAAATGTTCGCCGCTTGCCCCGAAAACAAAAGCCAGCAGGTAGATTACTGACTCGTTCTATTCGCCTGTCTATCAGTTCTTTAATATAAAATTCAATAAAGGGTTTGCGTTTCAATTCGTACCCTATCCATCGGGCTGAATGAGGGGAAAACTTAGCTCTTATCGCCGCCTGTGTTGCGTTAAAGTCGATTAGATACTCTAAACAAAAGTTATATCGCTTCGGGGTCATATTGACCGCCAAGATTATATTTAGGCTTTGAGGGTCTTTCACTTTTTCGATTATGGCGGTTTTTATAAAACTGTGCATATTTTGATTTTTCGGCGTTTTCTATAATCTCGATACGCCTGCTTTCTTCGGTTTTCGGCACATTTACGGCAAAGTCTTTGACGTGGTTTCAATGCCTGCCCGCAAGAGCAGATCCTTGCCTGATTTGCTTTGGCCGGCATGTATTGGAAATTGGTTTTTTTAGTATAATCAGTCAAGATGTTTTCAAACCCTAACTGTGCTGCTGTCGGCAAAACGGCTCTTTCAAAATAAGAACATCGCTCGCAGCTCTCGACTTTACACTTATTGCCGAATATACAACCGCCGCGATCTCGGTCGTAATTGGCACAACCTGCCAGCCTGTTCGAAATATCCCCTTTGATAAACCTGATTAGTCCGCAAGTTTTCATTTACCCTGTTCCTGCTGATTTCCGGATTGACTGTTTTCATTGGTTTTCGGGGCTTTTGGGCAGTTTTTGGCCAGTTGACTATATTGCATTTACCTTAAATCCTTATTTAACAAATCCTTATGTTTTTTTAGCTATCGGTTCGAATCCTATCACCCCGACTGCTTTCAAGCAGGTAAACTATGGCCTCGTTTATCTGTTTTTCACGCTCCCGTTGGTCGCTCGATTATTGTTAATCGCAAGAAATTCAAAACAAATGCCAGTTGGCCCCACTGCCTTTAGGCAGGTAAACTAAAACAAAGATGCGTTTGCCTGCGCTTTTCACTCCGCTTGGTCGCTTGGTTCAAATCGGAAAAATGCGCAGGTAAAAAATTGCGCGTTTTGGTGAAGTAAAAAAATTTTTAGTTTTCATAAGTCCTTATTTTACGTTCATCAAACGAAAACGCCTAAAAATACGTAAATAAAAGACTTATGAGCGATTTTCGAAAAATGAACGACTGTAAACAGCTATCAATGCCCCGCTTGTAACGTTTTTAAAAGAAATGAAAAAAAATTAAAAAAATTGTATTTATTTCGATGAAAAATTAAAAAAAATGGTATGAAAAGTATATCAAAATGAAGCGTTTTCTATAGAGGTTCAGGGGAGAGAATTGCTGCTATCGTAGCCAATTCTACAGGGCAGGCGACGGCGCCAAGACACTAAGAAAATTTAAAATGCCACATAGCTTCCCAAAGCCGTGTACTTCGACAGCTAATATTTTGTGAAAATCTAAGAATAGCATAATCTCATTTTTTTTCCGAGTCGGAACGAGACTGGTTTTTCCATCGGCATTGATTGCCCTTTCCTGTCTGAGAAATTTCAATATGTCCGCCCTCGATTTTAATTGCCTTACCATTCACAAGGGAATCTGCGATTTTTTTATTTGCCGAATCGATGATCCTGCCGAAAGTCTGTCTTGAAACTGACATCTTTGCTGCGGCATCGGCCTGATAAAGGCCTTCAAGATAAGCGAGCCTGATAGCTTCGAGTTCATCGACTGTCAAAACAGTCTGCTCAAGACACGACATCGGTACGCCTCTTGGTTTGAAATAGACGACCGAAGGCATTTGTGCAATAATTCTTTGATTTACGGGTCTTGGCATAATCGTCCTGTATTAATGGTCACAGGCGTTTTTACCAGATACAAGCTCATCATTCAAGAATTGTTTTATAACTTCATCGGCATCCTGCGGCTCTATTCCGGCTATCACATTTACATCGCTTTGATTTAACAGGTCAACAGCTCTTTGGCCGATTCCACAGGTAATAAGGCAATTAACGCCCATTTCTTTGAGCCATTTCGGTAAAACTCCGGGTTCGTGCGGCGGCGGTATTACCAATTGTTTACTAATGACTGTTTTTGAATTCTTGTCCACATCAGCGAATAGAAAATTTTCACTATGTCCGAAATGCTGAGAAACTTTGTTCGCGATAAGAGGCATTGCTATCTTCATTTTTAATTTCCTTTTCTAAAAAAACTTATAATTATTTCAGGCAAATTCATACAAAATTTTCTGCCATATAGTTTTTATTTTTTCCGCAATTTCGCAGTCAGTATATTCGATAAGCGCAGCTTTCATTAATTGTGCTTTTGTGAAAGCTTCATCGTAGGGTATTTTTCCTATAACTTTCAGGCCGAGTTCAGCGGCTTGTTGTTCGATAATGCCGCTCATTTCGGGATTAATGTCCGCTTTATTAATGCACACTAACGTTTTAATTTTGAAATTACTGGTAAGCTTTGCTACTCTTTCCAAGTCGTGTTTGCCTGAAAGTGTAGGCTCTGTTACCACAAGAACCAAATCGGCTCCGGTAATTGATGCGATAACGGGGCAACCGATTCCGGGGGAGCCGTCGATAATTATTAAATCTTTATTTTGTTCTTCAGCGATTTTTTTTGCTTCTTTTCGAATCAATGTTACAAGTTTGCCGCTGTTTTCTTCAGCAATTCCTAATTTGGCGTGTACCATGGGTCCGAAGCGCGTATCCGATATGAACCATTCACCATTAACAACTAATCTAAAATCAATAGCGTTTACCGGGCAGAACTCTACGCAGACTTTGCATCCCTGGCAAGCGAAAGAGTCGATTCTGAAGATTGTTGAGCCGGCCAAACCCATCGACTGCTGCATTTCACGGATAAGCGTCCGGTCTCGAACAGAGCAGGAACGTTTGCAATGTTCACAGTTTTCACAATCTTTTAAACCTGATGCCGTCTCATCAGCATTATCATCCTGCACGACGGCTCCAAATCTACAATGTGACAGGCATACGCCGCAACCGATACATTTATCAGTATGAATAAATGCTTTTTTTCCACCTGAAAAATCTGACCTCTTCCTTATCGTCGGCGACAAGACCAGATGCAAATCGGCAGCATCGACATCGCAATCGGCAATCACGGAATTTTGAGCCAATGACGCAAATGCAGCAGCAATGCTTGTTTTGCCTGTCCCCCCTTTACCGCTGATTATGACTAATTCTTTCATAAATTTTTTCTGAGCTTTTGTATGTCTTCATATAATTTTAAAAACTTCTGCCTATAATCGGGTATTGCCTCTACTATCATCACGCCGCGTGAATAATTTTCTGCAATCTTTCGGTCATCGGGTATTTGCAAAAGCACTTCAATATTCTCTTTTTTACAATAATTTATTACCGAATCGTCTCCGATGCCATTTCTGTTTATCGCAACAGCGAAGGGTATTTTTAATTGGCGTATCATACCAACTGCCAATTCCAAATCGTTGAGGCCAAAGGGAGTGGGTTCTGTTACAAGCAGAACAAAATCGCTGCCCTTTACCGCTGTAATTACAGGACACGAAGTTCCGGGCGGCGCGTCTATAATATTAATTATGTCCTCTTGTATTTGCTTTTTGATATGTCTTATCAATGCGGGAGTCTGGATTGCTCCTATGTCGAGTTTGCCGCGGCCAAAATATACACCGTTTGACTTGCCGAATTGTGCTGTTCCGATTTTACGCTGTTTTTCAGTAATAGCTCCAGACGGGCAGATTGCGATACATCCGCCGCAGGAATGGCATAAATTCTCAAAAACTAAAACATCGTTTTGCGAGCTGATGATTGCACAGTATTGACAAAGCTGTCCGCATTTTCCACAACCGGTGCATTTTTTTAAATCTACTTCGGGCACCCCTACTGTAACATCTTCAGTGGTTTCAATATTCGGCTTTAAAAAAATATGTCCGTTAGGTTCTTCGGCATCACAATCAAGATATTGAACCTGTTGGCCAGCGATAGCCAGCGACATTGCGAGATTCGTTGATATCGTGGTTTTGCCGGTACCGCCTTTTCCGCTTGCGACAGAAATAATCATAGGCTTAGTTAAGTTCCTTCCCGGCTATAAGAACATATTGATGTATGCTCCCTGCTTTTTTTATTGAGAAACCTTTTTCCTTAAGGTATGCTTCAATATCCGAAATCGCTGCGCTGCCGGTTGAATGGGTTTTCCCTTCAAGGGCGTGAATTTTGTCAATGACAGCAAAACCCTCTGGGGTAAAATCACTTAAAACAAGTTTGCCTTTATTCGAGAGAATCCGAATCAACTCATCTATGACTTTGTAAGGATTCTGCAAATGATGCAGAGTTTTAATAGAGAAAATTATATCAAAGCTGCCATCAGCAAAGCTTGTTCGTTGTGCATCTTCTATTCTAAAATCGATATTTTTTTCGAGATCGTAATATGCTGAATTAAGCTTAGCGAAATGCAGTTCTTCCTGCGAAATATCGAAAGCAGTAAAAGAATATCCCTGTTTTGCCAGAGCAATTGCAAAATGTCCTTTACCGGTTCCTGCTTCGAGGATCCTGCCATAAAGAGGTTTTGCCTGTTCAAGGACAAAACTTCGTTCTTTGTCTATATCATAGCCAAAACTCTGGTATAGTTTTTTTCGCTCCTGATATTTTTTAAAATTATCCAGCACTTCTTTTTCCAATTGACTTCCTTTATTCAAACAAAAATACCGCTAAGGCAAGCGTGGTTGTCCATTCGTTTTTCCTGCCAATTGCTGTCTGAGTAATATTTGTAGTTTTAATAATCAGCCCGCTTGACTTATATGCCTGTTCTTTTTCCGACCATGCTTTAGTGGGGTCTACTTCAAAACCAAGCGTTGTGCCGAGCATTTCTGCGGCTAAATCTTCGGACATATCTCCGGCCTGTTTTTCGTTCATACCGTGAGCGTGTACTTCACTTAAATATCCCCAGTTGTTGTCATCTTTCGGGAGGGCAACGCCAATCGAGGTGGCGACAATTCTGCCATATTCATTTGTATCCGCTCTTGCCATTACACAATAACAGATGCTTCCGGGCACAAGCATTCTTAATCCTTTTTCCCTGCTGATAATTTTGCATTTTGGAGGAAGAATCGAAGACACCTGCACAAGATTCTGATGCGCTACTCCGGCCTGACGCAGGGCGTTTTCAAAAGATTTCAACTGGTGCCTGTGATGACCAACACCTTTTGTCAGAAAAACCTTTTTGGGAACAAGATTAAGTTTTTCATGCATTATTGTGACTCCTTCACAATTAAGCCAAAAGTTAATTCCTTACTAACAGTTTTCTCCGGCCGATTTGAGCGCATCTTCAACAGTGCCTTTAATTCCGGTGCGAATTTTTATATTCGCGGCAGTAAGCAGTTGTTCAGCTTTTGGGCCACAGCTGCCGGTCAAAACAATTTCCGGTTTTATTTTGATGACTTTCTGAGCAGAAGCAATTCCTGCCCCTGTTAGTGCATTTGCATTATCATTTTCGATTGCTTCGAAACCATCTGTTTCGGTATCGGCAATTATGAAATAAGCCGCTCTTCCGAAATGTTCATCTACTTTTGCCGAAAGAACAGGCGCAGCCGCAGTGATTAAAATTTTCATTTTATAAAAAATCCTTCTACTTTTCAGTCTTTCAATTGCTCAATTTGCGATTTTATTTCTTTAAGTTCCGCTTCGAGAATTTCGGCGTCTTGCCGCAAAGACTGCAATTGATGTTCTTTTGTTATAACCGGAGCTGGTTGAAACCGGGGGTTTCTTGCTCCAAAACGATTTCTTAAGCCCATACCACGGCCTCTGCCGAATCCGCCGGCTACAAATCCTGTACAGCGTCCCAAGCCCCGGCCAGTCATTGGCCCTGCTCCCATTGGACCTGTTCCATTACCAGATGGCATTTTTGTACTCCTTAAAAAGTTTCTACCATTATGAGCTTATGCTCATAACTTGTCAAGAGGAAAAACATATTTTTTTAGAGTCATGATTGACCTGAAATGAATAATTAAGCGGCAAATAGCAGAAAGATTGAGATAACATCTCACGGGACAAGATTGAGGAAATGTGAAATGCAGAAATAGAGATTTCTAAATGAGATATATTAAGGTTTAATATAAACTAAACCCATAAGATTGAATATTGTACATATTCAAGATATAATTTTCTTTTTAATTTATGCACTTCAATAAATAAGCCGAAAAAAAGGATGATGCAACATATCAGCATTTTGAAAATCACAGACAAAATTATTAAGTGAGGAAAATAAAATGTTTAAGAATTTAACGATTGGAAAAAAAATCGCATTTGGGTTTGCTTTGGTTCTAATACTAACTGCTATTATGTCGTTTGCGGGAGTATTCCAAATCAGCGCAGTGGATAATGGTGTGCAGGATATTGAGAATGTTCATATGCCGCTTATCATAGTACTGAGAACAACAGATGCTGCCAGTTATGCACAATACCTGCATTTAAGTGAGTACGCTGCTAATGAAAAGAAATCAGATTTGGAAGCTTTTGCCGAACGCAGTAAAGAAGCTCTCGAAGCTCTTACAAATGCTGAAGAGATTATCGCAAAAGATAAAGAACTTGCTGCGATGGGATGGCGAGACGCTATAAATCAAGTTTCAAATGAATACGGTGCTTATAGCGCAAATTGTCAAAAATTAATTGCGATACTTCAAGACACAGCAAAGAACGAAGAAATGATTAAAGCGGGCGCTTATAGTGTACATGCTTCGTTCGAACCTTTTATGGAAAAATTAGACGCATTTATTGCCAAGAATGAAGAAGAGGCAAACCGAGTTACTGAAAATTGCGCAAGTGTAGCGAATTCAGCAAAGATGATGCTGATTAGTATCGGTGCGGCATCGATAATCATAGGGACAATTCTTGCTTTCTTTATTTCCAGAGGTGTAATCAGGGCTTTGAAGAGAATTATTACCAGCCTTACGGAAGGTTCCCAGCAGGTAGCATCGGCATCGGGTCAGGTATCGAGCGCTTCGCAATCTCTCGCTGAAGGAGCTACAGAACAAGCGGCAGGTCTTGAGGAAACATCTTCAAGTCTTGAAGAGATGTCTTCAATGACAAAACAAAATGCTGACAACGCTCAACAGGCAAACACTCTCGCATCGGAAGCTCGCAAAGCTGCAAACGAAGGCACGGAAGCGATGAATAGAATGAGCAGCGCGATTAAGGATATTCAAAAATCATCTGATGAAACAGCAAAGATTATCAAGGTCATCGATGAAATAGCTTTCCAGACTAACCTCCTTGCATTGAATGCGGCAGTTGAAGCTGCTCGTGCAGGTGAAGCTGGCAAGGGCTTTGCAGTTGTCGCTGAAGAAGTTCGCAACTTGGCAATGCGTTCAGCGGAAGCAGCGAAGAACACTGCCAATATGATTGAAGAATCTGTAAAGAATTCAAAGAACGGCGTTGATATAGCTACAGAAGTCGGCAAAGTTCTTGAAGAGATAGTACAGGGCATCGGCAAAACAACCGACTTGGTCGGTGAGATAGCTGCCGCTTCATCTGAGCAGGCACAAGGCATTGATCAAGTCAATACCGCTGTCGCACAGATGGATAAAGTAACGCAGCAGAACGCAGCGAATGCTGAAGAGTCAGCGAGCGCATCAGAAGAACTAAGCGCACAAGCTGAACAGATGAACAGCATAGTACAAGAGCTGGTAAATCTTGTCGGCGGAGCTTCGGTAAATAATCAGCAAAACAGCTTCAGAGAGAAAGCTCACCAGTCTGCATCAAAACAGACACATAAGTTGACAAGTTTTGACCATACGATTCACTCATCCCGGGTATTCGCATAACTGTTCTAAACGAAATATTTATTTTGAGAGGGACAGGAGGAAGTCGCGGATCTGGCCGGCGATTTTTACGAGGTCGTCAAACGTTGTAGGCTTGACTAAATAAAGGCATCGGCTTATATCGAAACCTTCGAGAACATCACGGTCGGCGTTTGAAGAGGTAAGAACAACCAATGGGATATTCATCAGGTTCGCATCATTTTTGATTTCCTTCATAATGTCGCGGCCTGAGACTCCGGGCAAATTCAAATCAAGAATAATCAGGTCTGGACGAGAAGCACGCTGATATCGCCCTCGAAGTAAAAGGTAATTCAGGGCATCAGTACCATCGCTGAGGACGTCTATGCGATGAGTAAGGCCGACCTGGGCGAAAGCTTCCTTTATCAAAAGAATATCGCCAATGCTGTCTTCGACCCAAAGGATTTTTAAATCATCTTTTTTCATTAAAGTTCTTTAATAAGATACCACTTGAGAGGTATATTCTAATCAGGCAATTTTATGAAATGTACGGTGGATAGTCAATTATTATTGCAGCCAATGTAAAGCGAATTCAGCCAGGTCGAGGAAGTTGATTATTCCATCGGCATTGGGCTGGGGCGCGATATCTGCTGACGGAGTGCCTGGGGTCTGGAGCCATTGATTCGCCATTATAGAAAGGTCAGCAAAATCTACTACACAATCGGGATGAAAATCTGCGATGCCGGCACATTGTTTTGAATAGACAAGGTCTGACCACGGACTTTCGGATAAATCATTTTGCGCTCTGACCCTATACCAGTAAGTTTGGCCGCTGGTTAGGCCGCAGAATTCACAACTTGTACCAATTATGGATTCAATGCTGCTTTCAATCGCTTCAAAAGATGAATCTGTGGAACACTGGGCGTGATAAGTTTGCGCGTAAGGAATTGTGTTCCATGAAATTGTGTTGCACAGGCCCGGCGTAGTATCCGGTTCGGCATCGATGATTGGTGATTGGAGTTCGGGCATGCAAATTGTAAAAATAACATTAGGTACGTTGGCACTGCATGAAACTGCCGGGGAAGATGTGCCTGACCAATTTAGCGGGTCGCCGTAAGCGCTGTTTGAATTCGCGTAAACGGTTCTGTTTCCGCCTGGGATGGAGGATTTGCATTCGCCCGAAGTTAAGCCGGAAGAATTGTTAAAACTGAAATCGACTAAAAGATTGTCAGTGCCGTTGTATTCGAAAGGAGTATCAAAATTAAAGATGCGCCAGCCAGTCTGGCCTTTCGGTTCATCGGACTGGTAAACGATTGTCCAATCATTAGACTCTAATGCGCAGGAAGTGTAAACGCTTTTTGATGTATGTTTCATACGAATCGTCCAGTCGTTTAAATCCAAACCCGGAGCAGTGGTGACGAAAAGCTGTAAAGCGGAGATGATGCCGTAAGAGCCGATTTCGTCTGCGAGATAAATTACCTGCGTTCTGCTGTCGTGGTAAAATGTTCGCAACGGATAATTCCATTCTGATGAGGCTGAGCCTATCGCGGGGTATTGGCAGCCATCGAGGGTTTCAATTGCATTTGCGAGATTGACGCGGGGCTTTGTGATTGCGACTTTCGGGTCTGTGAGATAATCGCCAGTCGAAGCGAGTATGCTTCTGACCTGGGCGGGAGTGAGGAAATTGCCCGTGATATTAATTGCGGCAGACTGGAGACAGGCGACGGCTCCTGCGGCATAGGGAGCGGCTGCGGAAGTTCCGCCGAAAGAAGTGTAATAATCGCCGGTAGTGTAACCTGATGCACCGACAATGTCTGTTGTGTGGGCGCGATTGGAGGGAGCGAAGAGGTCGAGAATCGAAGCGGAGTTTGAATATGAAGTAACCATATCGGCATACGTGGAATCTGAAGCAGACCAGTCTGTTGAACAACCAGCCGATGGGGACTTTGTCGCGCAGGAAGATGAATCGACGCAGACGGTAACGGTGCCAAAGGATGAATCGTAAACTGCGCCGACGGCGATGGTGTTTATGAGGCATGAAGGGGAAGTAATTTGAGTGCAATAGCCATCGTTGCCGGAGGAGACTAAAATTGTAATGCCGGCGGAAACGGCGTTGTTGGCGGCGGCGGAATATGAAGAATAAGAATTGTCGCAATATGAAGAATAACCGGTGCTGCTGCCGAGGCTTGTGCTGATGACGAGGATTGGATTTTCGGGGTCATCGTATTTGTGTGAGACGCACCAATCCCAGGCGGCGATGACTTTGTCACTGTAAATTGTTCCTGCGCTGTTTTCAACTTTGAGGGCGTAAATTTTAGAGGCCGGTGCGACGCCTCCGATGTAACTGCCTGTTGAGCCGAGGTCGCCAGCGGCAATGCCGGCACAGGATGTTCCGTGCGCATCGTTTGTAGAAGGATACGGGATTGAATCTGAATCGCCGAAGTCGTAGCCGCCGATGACTTTAGCGTTTGGGAACTCCGCTTCGCCGAGCATCGGATGCGTGTAGTCAACGCCCGTATCGCAAATCGCGATGGCGACGCCCTGACCATCATAGGTTGAACGATATACAGATGCGTTCATTAAGGGGATGCCCTGCGCGAGATGCTTTTGCATGATTTCAACGGGTTCGATGGATTTGACGTTTGGGTCTGCCAATAAAACATCAAGGGCTTCGGGGGTTAGTTCGCAGGAAAAAGCGGCGTGATTTTCGAAACGCGAGCGAAGTTTCAAATGGCGAGAATTGAATTTGTTCAAGATTTTATTTTGGCGGTCTTTAACCTGCGCGTGCAATTTTTTAAGTGAATCTTTTGAACGCCAATTAACTTTTTTGTGCTCCAGCATTTCGGGGCGGCGAAGATTGACGATGACTTTAATCTTATCTGAAGAATCTTCTAATTGGGCAAAAATTTTGTCAGGATTGAGAAGTTTATCTTCAAGGATTGTTTCAGGGCAATTGCAATCTGAAGCGGAGCGTGAATCAGAAACCAGAACGGTAATAAACAAAACCGTTAATAAAAACAGCTTGATTTTTATTTTCGATGCCGGCATTGTTATATTATACCTTAAAGCGAATTTCTAATCAATAAAGGTTAGCTGAAATAAAGATATTTTAAATCAGCGAATTAAAGCATTTAAGTATAAGAGATTCAATTATCGAACTGAATGTCGCTTAAGACTAACTGGACAGAAGGGTTACCGTAAAAATTGTCAATCTGGGCTTCGAAGGCGATGTTGAAAAATTCGTTTTCGAGTACCTTTTTTTCGAGATGAGCCATTCCAAAACCAATGCAGCGGAGACTTGCGGAATTGTCGGAGATGACTAATTGCAGATGGTCGCCATTGACGCCGACTTTTTTAGGGGAAGCGGAAAGCCTGACACCCCTTGCGGCGAAAACCGGCGCGGGATTGCCTCGGCCGAATGGGCCGAGAGATGAAAATAATCTTACCGCGGGAACTGATAAATCTTTGAGTGAGCAGACGGCATCGATTTCGAGTCTGCTGATGAATTCAGAATCTTTCCAATTTGAGGCGGCGTAATTTTCAAAGGCTTGCGAGAAGTCGTCGATTTTCGCGGCATCGATAGTTAAACCTGCGGCCATAGCGTGTCCGCCAAAAGTATTCAACTGTTCTTTGCAGGATGTGATTGCCTGGAGGATGTCAAAACCTTCGATGGAACGCGCGGAGCCTTGTGAACGGCCATTGGAAATATTGAAAAGGATTGTCGGTTTGTAAAATTTATCGACTAATCTTGCGGCGACGATTCCAATGACGCCGGTGTGCCAGTCATCGCTGGAAAGGACGATTGTTTTGCGGTCGGGATGATTTAGGCCGCGTTCGGCCATCATCGCACAGGCGTGCTTGACGATTTTCTTTTCAAGCTGCTGGCGCTGCTTGTTCTGTTCTTTCAAGTACTCGGCGATTCGAATCGCTTTTAAACTGTTGTCGCTGGTCAGAAGCTCGACGGCGAGACGGGCGTGGCCCATTCTTCCGGCGGCGTTTAGAACCGGAGCAAGGCAATAGCCCATGTGGAAACTGTCGATAGCCTGCCCTTTTATGTTTGCGGCGGCGATGAGGGCTTCTATGCCGGGGAGTTTTGAATCTGCGATTGCGCGAAGGCCGAAACTGCTGATGATCCTGTTTTCGCCTCGAAGGTCAACGACATCGGCAATTGTGCCCATTGCGGCAAATATTGTTGCGTTAATCAGATATTGACGCAGATGCTGGGGAGTTGTCCCACCGCCCTTTAGGCGATTGACGACTGCCCACGCAAGTTTGAAGGCGACTGCTGCGCCGGAACTTGACTGGGCGGGATAATTCGGGTCGAGATTGGGATGTACAATGGCGACAGCTTCGGGAAGCCGGCCATCGGGTGAAGGACGGTGATGGTCGGTGATAATTAAATCCAGACCTTTTTCACGCGCAAAAGGCGTAGTTTTGAAAGCGGTTATGCCGCAATCGACGCTGATGAGCAGGTTCGCCCCGCCTGCGATAATCTGTTCTATCGCCTCGATGTTCAGGCCGTAGCCTTCGTCGATGCGATGAGGAATATAATAATCGACTTCGGCGCCGAGAAGCCGGAAAAGGCCGTGCAGAATTGATACGGCGGTAATGCCGTCAACATCGTAATCGCCGTAAATCACAATCCTCTGCTTTTCTTTTATGGCTTTTTCTATCCGGTCAACAGCGGGAATAACGCCGGGCATAAGCTCGGGTTCGATCAGGTCGGAGAGTTTGGGATTGAGAAAGGTTCGGGCCTCTTCGATGGTTGTAATCTGCCGATTATAAAGAATCTGGGCCAAAACAGGGGAAATTTTCAGTTCATTTATGAGAGAGGCAGACTGGGGCTGAGCGGGGAAAATTTGCCATTCGACCTTCTGCATCCTTGCCGATAAACGCATTATTTACCTTATTTTAAATTTAATATTTTAGGGTATCTCTAAAAATTAGTATTTTTATGTGCATTTCAATGCACTTACGATTATTTTAGCTCTTTGGCATTCAAATATATTATTCCATCTTTCGCAAGGAAAGCAAAAATGATGATTAAAGGACTTTTTGATTGGCAAACACGTT
>Ga0209417_1000124_pt1 | contig 207038 bp, 177 predicted proteins | sample RifGroF2_FD_184002 | JGI IMG/M metagenome (GOLD analysis project Ga0209417, IMG submission 184002) | Groundwater microbial communities from Rifle, Colorado, USA - Groundwater F2 (SPAdes) (version 2) | ecosystem: Environmental > Aquatic > Deep subsurface > Groundwater | place: Rifle, Colorado... | reverse complement strand
TAATATGTATTTCATATTACGAATATAGCTAATAATCAGAATATTAACAAATTTAAAATACGATATGTTGCTGATTGTTAATAACTTAAACTTTTATTAACACTTGGGGTTATTAGACAGTCTGACGGTATATGTATTCAATTTTTGACCATTCATATTATACAAATCGATAATGCAATCGGGCGATACATTAATTACATTTAGTATTTTATTTGTGATATAAATATTTGTGTCGGTTATTTCAGTACTAGGAACTCCAGTTATTGTTTCTCCTGCCTTAATTGACTTATTCGGTATCGTATTATAAGCATACTCTTTGATTGTTATTCCTCTATCGGATAATACTACTGGTCGAATAAGCAACCATCCATAGTATAACTGATTGTTTTTAAATAATCTTAAACCCACATAATGATCAGTATTAAAAGGCCATGAGTTAAATGTTGCAATTGTGTACCAAGTAAGGTTTTCTCCAATGATTGACCCATAACTAAGATAAGTCCAATATAATGCATTAGTATCTAAGGGTTCAATTAACAATGTATATCCATCGTACCAATTACCTTCTTCAAATTGATAATGTCTGGCTGTAAGATAAAAGTCATCCGAACCATCAAGATTTAAGTCGAAATAAAAAAAATGCGAACTATCGCAACCCGTACATGGTACAGTACTAGGGCAAACAATAGTAGTATCTGGGTCAATATCGGTATAAATAATTTGTGCGTTAGCACTCATAGCAAAAATTGCTATGATAACTGAGGAGTAGAGAAGTTTTTTCATAATTTGATAATTCTAAGATTTTACAATTTACAACATTTAAAAGAGTAAAACAAATTTTCATCTTGTTGGTAAAGCTAGTGCATATTTTTTTTTTTGAAGTAACTAGATTTTTTTATCACTCAAGTATTATACCGATTAAACATCAAAATGTCGCATACTTTCACTTTGTTCTGTATGCTTGTTTTGCTTTAATATCGGCATTAACCATTGTTGTTTCAAAATTTCTTTATCAATCATTTTGAAACACAATTGGTATTATCATTTATCTTTTGATTTTTTTGACTCTATAAAATAAATTTTGTAGTGCAAATTTTATTTTTTTAACAGTTTCATAATAATATTTTCATAAATAAATTTATTTAGTTATGTTTGTCTTTTATAAGTAAAAAAAGGCTTTTAATACATAATGAACTACAAATCAGTTAAATACATAATAATTGTTTTTATTTCAATCTTAACGGCTTGCAATAGTGATTTTTTTAAGGGCAAGCTTGACGAAGGAACAATACTTTATGAAATAAAATATCTTGACGATGCAAAAAGCAATCCTCTTATTAGTTTATTACCAACCGAAATGACTATTAAATTTAAGGAAGATAGCTACATACAAAAAATTGAGGGATGGATGGGGATTTTTAGTATGGCCGGAATTTACAACAAAAAAGCAGGAACAAATTCTGCATTATTGAAAATCATGAGCGATAAATATCATTACGAAACAACTCTTGATGGAGTTTCGTTTGGTTATGATTCACTTCCCGAAATGAAAATTGAATATTCCGATGAAATTAAAGAAATTGCTGGATATAAATGTAAAAAAGCCATTGTGAATTTTACGGATAATGCAATTCCTGACATTGAACTTTTTTATACAAATGAAATTATGATTGGAAAACCAAATAATCATAATCCATTTGGGGAAATAGATGGAGTTCTTTTGAAATATCAAATGGGCTTTCAAAAATTCAAGATGGAAGTTACAGCAGTAAAAGTTGAACAAATTGATATCGCCGACGAAGAATTTGATATTCCTTCAGATTATGAAAAAGTTTCAATCGATAGAATGCAAGAAGTTCTCGACAATCTTATGTAAACTAGATGTTTAATCACAATGTCAGCCCTTTGATTGAATACTCAATAAATTAAAACAATAATTAAATTATGAAATAGCCACAAGCAATAAATTGCATTCAAAACGCAAATGATTGTTAATGGCGTATTCCATGTTACAAATAAAAATAAATAAATAAAAATCACATGAAAACTACACTTAGTCTTATCATCGCATTAACACTGCTTTCATTTTCAAGCATTGCACAAAAAGCCGCAAAACCATTTGAAGGAACAATTACTTATACCATCGGAGTTGAAGGAGAATTGGACGAGATGACAAAAGCCCAAATGCCTACAGAAATGAAACAAATAATAAAAGGAGCTAAAGTTAGAACCGAACAAGCTGCAGCAATGGCAACAACCGTAATATTAAGTGATTCGGAAACAAAAGCATCGACCGTTCTTTTCGACATGATGGGACAAAAAATGGCAATTCAACAATCAAAAGAAGATACCGAAAAAGCGATGGCAGAAATTCCTGAAATGAATGTAGAATTTACATCTGAAACTAAAGTAATTGCTGGTTATACCTGCAAAAAAGCAATTGTTAAAAACGAAACCGAAACCATCGAAGTTTTTTATAACGACGAACTCCTTGTTGACGAAAATCTAAATTCTTACACTGTTTTCAACAAAATAAAAGGCATTCTTTTCGAATATGCTAAATCAAACGAAGGAATTACCATGAAATTTGCAATCAAAGAAGTTAAAAAAGGTAAAGTTAGCGATAGTTTATTCGAAATACCTGAAGGCTATCAAATAATGACTGCAGAACAATTCCAAAGCCTTCTTGGACAATAAAAATTCGTGTATTTCTGTAACTTAGAATTTAAATGTCGAAAGAAACAAAATCTGAGAAAGAACAACAAAATACAAGAAAAAAAACGGGCATAATTGGCAGTATTAAATCTTTCATCGACTTTTTTAAAGACGAAAGATTTAAGTTTGTTGTTGGCTTGATAACCTTATTTTTTGTTGCTTTTTTATTATTGGCATTTGTATCGTATATTTTCACTTGGAAATCTGATTTTAGCGTTTTAGATAAAAGTTTTCTTGACCTTTTAAAAAATCCAGAAATTGCCGTCGATAATTGGGCAGGAAAATCTGGAGCAATGTTGGCAAATTATTTTATTCACGATTTATTTGGCATCGCAGCATTTCCAATTCTTTTCATATTGTTTATAATTGGTTTGCGCTTATTTAAAATTAGACTTATATCGCTCAGAAAAACCTTAGTTTTCTCAATAATCGCTATAATTTGGTTTTCGATATTATTTGGTTACATTTTTCAGAATTCTTTTTTTAGCCTTGGAGGAAATCATGGATATTACATTAGCGAATGGTTAAATTCATTTTTTGGACGCACAGGAACATTCTTCATTCTTTTTATTACCTTGTTTACATTTATTGTAATTACTGTAAAAAACTCAATTGACGTAATAAAATCTATTTTTGCTAATTTATTCAAAAACAACAACAACGATATTGATTTAATCGTTGAAAATCAGGCAAAAGAATCGGAACTTGAAACGAATCCAGAAGAAGATATAAAACCTGAAAACGACGAAGAATTTATTGTTAATAAAACCGAACTTGAAGTAGATTCAAATACAGAAACCGAAACAAATGATGAAATTATTGACGATAACGATTTTGTTGTTACAAAGCCCGAAGAAGAAGAATATAGCGAAATTCAACCAACCATAAAAGATGAAGCTATTGACGATTTAGATTTATTAGTGGAACCGGTTCTTGAAGAAGAAGCAGTAGAAGAGTTTTTCGTAGGCGAAAATTTTGACCCAACCAAAGAACTTTCTTTCTATAAAATGCCACCAATAGAATTACTTCAAGATTTTGATTCATCAACATCTGAAGTATCAAATGCTGAGTTACAATCTAATAAAGATAAGATTGTTGAAACGCTTAAAAATTATAAAATTGATATTGCCAAAATCATGGCAACCATCGGTCCAACAATCACACTATACGAAATTGTACCAGCACCAGGTGTTCGAATTTCAAAAATTAAAAACCTTGAAGACGATATTGCATTGAGTTTATCGGCACTCGGAATTCGTATTATTGCACCAATGCCTGGAAAAGGAACCATCGGAATTGAAGTTCCAAATCAAAACCCGCAAATTGTTTCGATGAAATCAGTTATTTCGACCAAAAAATTTCAAGAAAGTAAATTTGCTCTGCCTATCGTTCTCGGAAAAACAATTACCAACGAAACATTTATGTTCGACTTGGCAAAAATGCCTCACCTTTTGGTTGCAGGTGCTACCGGACAAGGAAAATCGGTTGGATTAAATGCAATTTTAGCTTCACTTTTATACAAAAAACATCCAGCCGAACTTAAATTTGTTTTGATTGACCCTAAAAAAGTTGAATTAACTTTATATTCGAAAATCGAAAAACATTTCTTGGCAAAATTACCCGATGAAGAAGAAGCAATTATTACAGATACAACTAAGGTAATCAACACGTTAAATTCACTTTGTATTGAAATGGATAGCCGTTACGATTTGTTGAAAAAAGCATCAGTTCGTAATATAATCGAATACAACGAAAAATTCTTAAATCGAAAATTAAATCCACAAAAAGGGCATAAATTTTTACCATATATTGTAGTTGTAATCGACGAGTTTGCCGATTTAATTATGACAGCCGGCAAAGAAGTTGAAACTCCAATTGCTCGTATTGCACAGTTGGCTCGTGCTATCGGAATTCACTTAATTATTGCAACACAACGCCCATCGGTAACAATTATTACAGGAATTATTAAAGCAAATTTTCCCGCTCGTATTGCATTTAGAGTTTCATCAATGATGGATTCACGTACAATTTTAGATAGCCCAGGAGCAAATCAATTAATTGGTCGAGGCGATATGCTTATTTCACAAGGAAGCAATTTAACTCGTGTTCAGTGTGCATTTATTGACACTCCAGAATTGGAAGTTGTGATTGATTACATAAGCAAACAACAATCATATGCTTCGGCGTTTGAACTACCAGAATATAAATCAGAAGACAGCTTAGATAGTTTGGATATTGATTTGAGCAAACGCGATGGTTTATTCGACGACGCTGCACGATTGGTCGTAATTCATCAACAAGGGTCAACTTCATTAATACAACGTAAATTTTCTATCGGATACAATAGAGCAGGAAGAATTATGGATCAATTAGAGGCTGCGGGTATTGTTGGACAACCCGAAGGAAGCAAAGCTCGCCAAGTTCTTATTACTGATGAACATTCTTTGGAACAGTTTTTGAGAAACCTCAACAACAATAGTTAAAAAAATATTAAATTTTATGAAAAATCTACTTTTATCTACAATCTTAATTTTGACTTTTTCCCTTGTATTTTCACAAGACCAAGGTGATAAAAAATCGATCGAAATTCTTAACAAAGTTTCTAAAAAAATGGAAGCTTACACTACAATCAAAGCCGAGTTTGTAAGTACATTGGAAAATCTTCAGGACAACATAAAAGAATCGTTTAAAGGAACAATTATGTTAAAGGGGAAAAAATACAAATTGGTTCTTGAAGGAAGCGAAATATTCAATAATGGAACAACAATGTGGACTTATTTAAAAGAAGTTAATGAAGTTAACATCTCAGATGCAACATCTACTGAAGAATCGTTGCTAGACCCAACCAAAATTTTCACCATGTGGAATAAAGATTTTAAAGTTAACCTAGTAAATGAAAAATTTGTAAAAGCTAGAGCAATTTATGAAATTGACCTCTACCCTATCAATCGAGATAAAACATATTCGAGAATTACCCTACAAATAGATAAAGATAAGGAGGAAATTGTATCAGTTAAATACATTGGTAAAGATGGAAATAATTATATAATTGATATTCTAAAAATTGAACCAAATACAGTTATGCAAGACAATATTTTCACTTTCGACAAAACAAAATATCCGAAAGTTGAAGAAATTGATATGAGATAAAGTACTAAGCACTCGAAAGGGTGCTTTTTTTTTATGCTTTTAAACAAATTCTCAATTTCATTTTTTTACCAAAAAAACAAGCTAGTTTTTGAGTATTATCAGTTAATTGTATATTTTCGTTTAATATTTTATAAAACAACAAGTTTATTATGGTAGTTGAAGAAAACAAACTGAATGATGATAGCACTGAAAAAGGAACTGAATTCATTCAGGAAGAATCTGTAATTAGTGAAGATGTGATTGCAAATGATTCGGAAAGCAATAATGACGAAATTATTCATCTTGAAATAAATCTTGAGTCAGATGACAACGAGATTTTGGAAAGCGATTACAAAAATATTATTAATTACTCTGAATTTTCTAAAGATGAACTTGTTACAGCTCTTAATGAGTTGCTTAACATCGGTGATATTTCAAAAATAAAAAATGAAGTTGAAACAATTCGCTCTATTTTTTACAAAAAAAATCGTGTCGAAATTGAGGATTTAAAGGCGAAATTTCTTGAATCAGGTGGCGATATAAAAGACTTTAAACCCCAAGAAAGTTCTGCCGAAGAAACATTTAAAGAACTTTATAAAAAATTTAAAGAAAAGCGATTTGAACTAACTAAAAAGCAAGAAGCCGAAAAAGAAGAAAATCTCAAGAAGAAATATCAAATCATTGAGGATATAAAGGAACTTGTCAATAAAGAAGAATCAATAAATAAAACATTTAACGATTTTAGAGAACTTCAACTACAATGGAAGGAAATTGGAGCTGTTCCTCAATCAGAACAAAAAAATCTTTGGGAAACTTATCATTTACATATCGAAAATTTTTACAACTATGTAAATATAAATAAAGAACTTAGGGATTTGGATTTGAAAAAAAATTTAGACAAAAAAATTGAACTTTGCGAAAAAGCTGAAGACTTATTATTAGAAAAAAACATTAAAAAAGCTATCGATAAACTTCAAGAATATCACGAAATATGGAGAGAAATAGGTCCCATTCCAAACGATAAAAAAGATGAAATTTGGGAAAGATTTAAGCACACAACTTCGCAAATAAACAAAAATCATCAAGACTATATCGTAACCTTAAGAAAAGAACAAGAAAATAATTTTGAAGCAAAAAAAGCCCTTTGTGAAAAAGTAGAAGAAATTGCAGAAAAGAATATTGAGTCGAACAAGGAATGGGACGAAGAAACTCAAAAAATAATTGACATTCAAAATATTTGGAAAACAATTGGATTTGGGCCTAAAAAATATAACAACGACATTTATTTCCGTTTCCGTGAAGCATGCAACTTATTCTTTAATAAAAAGAAAGAATTTTACAAGGTAATCAACGACGAACTGAACACCAATCTTCAGAAAAAAATAGACCTTTGCCTTGTTGCTGAATCACTTAAAGAAAGTCAAGACTGGAAAGAAACAACTTTTGAATTGATTAAACTTCAAAAACAATGGAAAACAATTGGACAAATTCCTCGAAATAAATCAGAACAAATATGGAAGCGTTTCCGTTCGGCATGCGACTACTTCTTTACACAAAAAGAGGAATATTATAAATCGTTCGACAAAATTCAAGAAGAAAACTATAATAAAAAACTTTCTTTGATAAAAGAAATTCAAGCATATTCATTAGATTCAGATAGTAAAATTGCATTAGAAGAACTTAAAAAGTATCAAAAGCAATGGTCTGAAATTGGATTTGTTCCAGAAAATAAAAAAGCTGAAATTCAGACCTGTTACAGAGAAGCTATTAATGCTCATTTCAATAACCTAAACATAGACGATAAGAAAAAAGACATGATACTTTTTAAGCAAAAAGTTGAAACGTTAAATGATTCTAAATCAAAGAAAAAGATAGACGATGAAAGAGAAAAAATAGCTTTAAAAGTTAAAAATCTTGAAAGCGAAATTGCATTGCTCGAAAACAATATTGGTTTTTTCTCAAATTCAAAAAAATCAGAATCTCTCGTTGCCGACTTTAAGCTAAAAATTGAAACTTCAAAGAAAGAACTTAGTGAGTTGAAAGAAAAACTTAAAATAATCGACCAACAATAAAAATGGTTTAATATAATAGCTTTTATAAAATCGAAGGATTACTTCGATTTTATTTTTTATAGAATTTACTATTTGCCAAATTTTTTAATCAATTAATTCATAAAAAGGCTATTATAAAACTTGAAAATATATAAATTAGCACCCAAATTTACAATTAGAGAATATCGCACCTAATAAACAAAAAATGCGGACAAAAAAAATTGCAATACTTTTATTTATATTCTTACTATTCAATAGTTTAGTTTATTCACAAACAGGTAATATTCGGGGTTTTATTTATGATAAAGAAAATGGAGAACCCATAATATTTTGTAATGTTTACATTAAAGGTACGCCATATGGCGGAGTTTCTGATTTGAATGGTTATTTTAATTTATCAAAGGTAAAACCGGGTAAATATAATCTTTCAGTCAGCTATTTGGGATACGACTCGCTTTCTATACCTATTGAAGTTAAGGGAAACTCAATTGTTGACAAAAAATTATTCATTTCGAAATCATCAATTATGTTGAAAGACGCTGTGATTTCAGCAGATAGGAAAGAGATGAAAACCGAAGTCAGAACATCAATTATAAAGGTTACACCTAAACAAATTACACAAATACCAACAATCGGAGCCCAGCCCGATATTGCTCAATATTTACAAGTAATACCGGGTGTTGTTTTTACAGGAGATCAAGGTGGTCAATTGTATATTCGTGGCGGACCTCCAATCGAAAATAAAGTTTTACTAGATGGCATGGTTATTTACAATCCTTTTCATTCAATTGGATTATTTTCTGTTTTCGATACCGATATTATTAAAAATGCAGATGTTTATACAGGTGGATTCAACGCAGAATATGGTGGGCGTATATCATCGATTATGGACATCAGAACTCGCGATGGAAACAAAAAAAAATTAGCTGGAAAAATTTCCGCAGACCCATTCGGTTCTAAATTACTCGTCGAAGGACCAATAAAAAAACAAAGCGAAAATGGAGGAGGAAGTAGTTCTTATGTTCTTTCGGGAAAAACTTCATACCTAGAGCAAAGCTCAAAAGTTATGTACGATTATATCGATACAGCAGGGCTGCCATTCAATTTTACCGATTTATATGGAAAAATTTCGTTTAATGGTGACAATGGCTCTAAATTTAATTTATTTGGATTCCGATTCAACGATAATGTAAAATATCAAGCTATTTCAGATTTAAATTGGTTGGCAAATGGAGTTGGTGCAAATGCTATTATTGTTCCAGGAGCATCTCCTGTGCTTATAAAAGTTAATATTTCATACTCGAATTATGATATTTCACTCAAAGAACTTGACAACAGAATACGAAATAGTAAAATTAACGGATTTAATTTTGGACTTGAATTTGTTTATTTCATGGGGAAAAACGAATTCGATTATGGAATTGAAGTATCAGGTGGAAAAACCGATTTCAATTTTTATAATAGCATCGGACGCCATATTTATCAAGTAGAAAATACAACTGAACTTGCTGCCTATTTTAAATACAAAATTAATATTAAAGAAAAACTTTTGGTTGAACCAGGTGTTCGTATTAACTATTATGCCTCACTTCCAGTTACTTCTTTAGAACCTCGTTTAGGAGTAAAATACAATATGACAAATTTTCTCAGATTTAAATTAGCGACTGGCTTATATTCTCAAAATCTGATAAGTGCGAATTCAAACCGTGATGTTGTAAACTTATTTTCCGGTTTTCTTTCAGGACCAAATCTCAGCTATTTACCGGAAACATTCGACGGCAAGGAGGTTAAAAACTCACTTCAAAAATCAGTTCATTTTATTTTCGGAACTGAAATAGACTTAAGCGAACGTGTTAACTTAAATGTTGAAGGTTATTTAAAAAATAACTATAATTTATTGAATTTAAATAGAAATAAAATTTACGACGATAATAATGAAAATAATGATGTTCCCGATTATCTTAAAAAGGATTTCATAATCGAAAGCGGAAATGCATACGGAGTCGATTTTCTATTAAAATACGATTACAAACGAGTTTATATTTGGGCTGTATATTCGCTTGGATTCGTAGAACGATATGATGGTTACATCAATTATAATCCTCATTTCGATCGAAGACACAATGTAAATTTAGTAACATCAGTTACCTTTGGAGAAAGCCTTGATTGGGAATTCAGTGCACGTTGGAATTTAGGTTCGGGGTTTCCTTTCACTCAAACACAAGGATTTTACGAAAAATTTCCTTTTACCAATGGCATTTTTACCGACTATACCACCGAAAATGGAGATTTGGGAATTTTGTACGGAGATTTGAATCAAGGAAGACTCCCCTACTATCACAGATTTGATGCAACCTTGAAAAAAATATTTTACTTTGGAGAAACAACAAAACTTGAAGCAATCATAAGCATAACAAACATCTATAATCGTAAAAATATATTTTATTTCGATAGAGTAAAATACGAAAGCGTTTATCAGTTGCCATTTATGCCAAGTGCAGGTTTAAGTTTAACTTTTTAAAAATTATTAAATTGTCAACAAAATACATTTTTGTAACAGGAGGAGTAACATCATCGTTAGGAAAAGGAATAATTTCAGCTTCATTAGCAAAATTATTGCAAGCAAGTGGCTATTCTGTAACTATTCAAAAACTTGATCCGTACATCAATATTGACCCTGGAACATTAAACCCATACGAACATGGCGAATGTTATGTAACTGAAGATGGTGCTGAAACTGACCTTGATTTGGGTCATTATGAGCGTTTTCTCGACAAACCAACCTCTCAGGCAAACAATGTTACAACAGGCAGAATATATCAAGCAGTAATTAGTAAAGAGCGAAGAGGCGATTATTTAGGAAAAACAGTCCAAGTTATTCCTCATATTACAGATGAAATAAAAAGAAGAATCAAACTATTAGGAAATACGCGAAAATTCGATTTTGTTATTACTGAAATTGGAGGGACTGTTGGCGATATTGAATCTCTACCATATATTGAATCAGTACGTCAATTGAAATGGGAACTCGGTAAAAATATTTTAGTAATACACCTTACGCTTGTTCCATATCTTTCGGCTCCCGGCGAATTAAAAACAAAACCAACTCAACATTCAGTAAAACTTTTACTTGAAAATGGAGTTCAGCCTGATATTTTAGTACTTAGAACTGAAAAGCCCTTAACAAAAGAAATACGCAAAAAAGTAGCTAATTTTTGTAATGTTGATATAAATTCTGTAATCGAATCAATAGATGTATCAACAATTTACGAAGTCCCATTGTTAATGCAAAAAGAAAAATTAGACACAACTGTTCTCGAAAAATTTGGACTTCAAGCTAAAGAAGAAGCCAAATTAACATCTTGGAAAAATTTTGTAAATAAGGTAAAAAATCCAAAACAAAAAATTGAAGTTGCATTAATCGGAAAATATGTTGAATTGAGCGATGCATATAAATCAATTAACGAATCGTTTATTCATGCTGGAACTGCTAACGACTGTAAAGTAATTGTTACAGCAATTCCTGCAGAAGAAATAACAGATGAAAATGCATCCGTAATTTTATCAAAATACAAAGGCATTCTTGTTGCTCCTGGATTTGGACACAGAGGAATTGAAGGTAAAATTTCTGCCATTCAATATGCACGTGAAAACAATATTCCATTTTTGGGAATTTGTTTAGGAATGCAATGTGCCGTAATTGAATTTGCAAGAAATGTATTAGGCTTAAAAGATGCTCATTCAAAAGAAATGAATAGAAAAACTCCGCATCCTGTAATTGATATTATGGAAGATCAAAAATCAATTAGCGACAAAGGAGGAACAATGCGGTTGGGCTCATACCCTTGTAAAGTAAAAAAAGGAACGAAAGCTTTCGAAGCCTATCAAAAAACAAATATAAACGAACGACATAGACATCGTTATGAGTTCAACAACAGTTATTTAAAAGATTTTGAAAAAGCAGGAATGATTGCGACTGGAGTAAATCCAGATTCAGAACTTGTCGAAATAGTTGAAATACCAAATCACAAATGGTTTATCGGAGTTCAATTTCACCCAGAGTATAAGAGTACGGTCATTACTCCACACCCTATTTTCGTAGAATTTATTAAAGCAGCTATTAACAGATAAAAATATTTAGAATGGATAGAAATTCAATCATTGGACTTTTAATTATTGGAGCAATTTTAGTGGGATACAGCATTTTTACAAGCCCAACCAAAGAAGAAATCGAAAAAGCAACCCGACAACGTGATTCCATTGCTCAAGTCGAGCAAAATATAAAACTTGAACAAGAAAAATTAAAAGCAGAGAGTTTTAATACTAGCCCCGTTTTAACATCAACTGACTCGACGTTGAATGATTCAATTACTAAAGTACAAATTCAACAGCAGTTTGGTTCTTTTGCTGAAGCAGCAACAGGAGAAAACCAATTTTACACCATTGAAAACGAATTACTTGAAATAAAAATATCGTCAAAAGGTGGGCGACCATATTCAGTTCGCTTAAAACAATTCAAAACTCACGATTCTCTTCCTTTGTTATTATTCAATGGAGATTCAACAGTTTTAGGACTTGATTTTTTTGCACAAAATCGAACCATTTCAACAAATGAGCTTTTCTTTACTACTGATAACTCAAACTCTATTATTGTTAAAGATTCGCCAAAATCGTTAAGTATGAAACTTATTGTTGGCGAAAATAAATACATTGAATATCTATACACCTTAACACCAAATAGTTACATAGTCGATTTTGACATTAATTTTGTTGGAATGAAAGATGTTATTGCTAGCAACAACCAATACCTTTCGTTGAAATGGAGTATGTACTTGCCAACTCAAGAAAAAGGAAAGGATTTCGAAAACCAATACACAACTGTTTATTACAAATTTTTTGAAGATGATGTTGACTATTTATCAGAAACATCAGATAAAGAAGAAGAAATAACTACAAAACTTAAATGGGTTTCATTTAAACAACAATTCTTCTCCTCGATTTTAGTTGCAGATAATAACTTTTTAAATGCCTTTTTAAAATCAGATAAGTCTTCGGTTACAGATGATAATTATTTAGCAAAATTAGATGCAGACATCAGTATTCCTTTTAATGGCAAGGATAAAGAATCGTTCCCTATGCAATTCTATTTTGGACCAAATCATTACAATACTCTTTCGGAATATAATTTAGATTTTGAAAAACTTGTTCCTCTTGGTTGGGGTATATTCGGTTGGGTAAATCGATTTTTAGTGATTCCTGTTTTCAATTGGCTTGGATTATTTATTTCGAGCTATGGTATTATTATTTTGTTGCTTACAATAATTATTAAACTTATTCTGTTTCCTCTGACTTACAAATCATATATCTCAACAGCAAAAATGCGAGTTTTAAAGCCTCAAATTGATGAGATTAATGCAAAAATTCCAAAAGAAAAAACAATGGAACGCCAACAAGCAACTATGGCTTTATACAAAAAAGCTGGAGTAAATCCTATGGGTGGTTGTTTGCCAATGTTATTGCAATTCCCGATTCTGATTGCCCTATTCCGATTTTTTCCCGCCTCTATTGAATTGCGTCAACAAAGTTTTTTGTGGGCTGACGATTTATCTTCATACGACTCTATTTATGATTTGCCTTTTAACATTCCATTTTATGGCGACCATATCAGCTTATTTACATTATTAATGACTATTAGTACATTAATTTACACTCGTATGCAGAATCAAATGCAAGCTAGCTCGACTCAAATTCCTGGGATGAAAGTCATGATGTACATGATGCCAATTATGTTCTTATTTTGGTTCAATAGTTATGCTTCTGGATTAAGCTACTATTATTTTGTTGCAAATATGATGACATTTGGACAAATGTGGCTTATCAGACGTTTTGTTGACGACGATGAAATTTTAAGTAAATTAGAACAATCGAAGAAAAAACCAGTAAAAAAATCAAAATTTGCAGAACGTTTAGAAAAAATGGCTAAAGAAAGAGGTTATCAAATGCCAAAAAAATAGAAAAAATAGAAAAGCCGACGTGTCGGCTTTTTTTATTGAAAAATATTTTTATAATTTTATGACGAACGCTTATTGGTGATAAAACCAACAAGAAAACAACAGTCATATTTTATAAACTCTAATTTTCAAATGATTCCATTAATACTATCAAATTTTGATTAATTTAAATAAATAATTATACATTTATACAAAATGTCTGATTATTTCAAAATGATAATTAGTAAGTTAATACACTTTTGAGTATGGGAACAATAAAAGATTATTTTATTTCTGATAAATCACATAAAATAAAGGCTACTAATCAAAGCTCTTTGAGTTTTACCGACAAAAATGGGAATCAAATTGTTATTGAGATACAGTTATATTTTGATTTTTCCGCAGGTGCAAAATACTACTCATTATACATTCCTTATACAGAAAATATAATTCAGTTAGTTGATATTGCAACATCTAGTAAGATTTTAGAAGATATTTCGAAATTGGGAAGCTATACCATAGAATCAAATATCCCAAATGAAAGAGTTTGTATTTCAAATGACTTGATCTTTTGCAATTGCATATATTTATATTTTGAAAATATATTAACAACTCCAGAAAAGGCTGATTTATATAAAATCCTTTCGAAAAATAAAATTATTGGAGAATTAAGAGACGAAGCATGGATGTTAGAGGTAATTAAATGTAAAAAACCATTAGCTTTTATATCTCATGACTATAATGATAAAGAAAAAATTGCCAGACCATTCGCACAAAAATTAGCACATAATTCATATAGTGCGATTTGGTATGATGAATTTAGTTTAACTCCAGGAGATAAAATGAGGAAAGAAATTGAGAAGGGAATTAAAGAATCTCAATATTGCATATTGTTATTATCAAAAACCTACTTGAATAATGAAAGCTGGGGCAAAATAGAATTTGAATCAATTTTCACAAAAGAATTAATTGAAAAAAAAGATTGTATTATTCCGATATGGGTAGATATTACAAAAGAAGAATTGTACGAATTTAGTCCCTCGCTTGTAAATATTTTAGGCATTAATTGGAATATCGGAGTTGACAAAGTAGTAAGTGAAATATTAAGAAGATTTGCAAAAAAATAAGTAATCCACCAACAATATACATATCATGCATATTGTTGGCATTATTCTAACATCAATTTATCTTGCTGAATGGGTTTTATTAATATTTTCAAACAAAATATTCTTATATTTAAACATTCGTTTGAGTAATTTATCGAAACAAATTTCGATTAAGAAATTAAATTTTACCGTACAAGAATGAGAAAAAATATTGGGTATTTATGCTTTCTACTATTTACAGTATCAAGTTTTGCACAAAATCAAGAAATTGTTGTGTTAAACAAACCCGATACAAACAGAGGCTTATCGCTTATGCAAACCTTATCAATACGAGCATCGGAAACCGAATTTGATACCACGAGCATACTCATTCAAGATTTGTCCGATTTATTATGGGCTTCGAATGGAATTAACCGTCCAGAAACAGGAAAACGAACAGCTCCTTCGGCACTAAATGCTCAAGATATTGATGTTTATGTCGCAATGAAATCCGGTATTTTTTTTTACAATGCCAACAAGCATTTGCTCGAAAAACTTGTCGATGGCGACTATCGTCCCGATATTGCCGACAAGCAAGAAAATTTTGCCCTAGCTCCCATCATTTGCCTGTTGGTTTCTGATATTTCGAGATTCAGGTTTGGCGAAGATTCTTTGAGACTAACATGGGCGGCAATCGACGCAGGAATTGTATCGCAAAACATCAATCTTTTTTGTGCTTCGACTGGTTTTTCAACACGACCACGTACATCTATGAATCAGCAAAAACTAAGAGAAATTCTTAAGCTAAAAGATTCGCAATACATAATGCTAAACAATCCCATAGCATATAAAAAAGATTAGAAAAACTCATTTTATAAAATGAATCCTAAAAAACTTACATTCAATACAAAGACAACAATCAATTGTAGTGGCAAATTACTCGATTTATCTTCCCCTCGAATCATGGGAATTTTAAACCTTACTCCCGATTCTTTTTTCGATGGAGGAAAGTATAAAAACGAAAAACAAATCGCCAATAGAATTGAAAATATAATTTCTGAAGGAGCTGACATTATTGATTTGGGAGCTGTTTCAACTCGTCCGGGGGCTAATTTATTAAATTACGATGAAGAATTACATCGATTGGATTTTGCCCTTAACTTTATACAAAAATATTTCAAACAAATCATTGTCTCTGTCGATACTTTTAGAGCCGATGTAGCCCAAAAAGTTGTTGCTGACTTTGAGGTCGATATTATTAACGATATTTCAGGAGGAACAATGGACAAAAACATGTATGAAACAGTTGCCAAACTTAATGTTCCGTACATAATGATGCATATTCAAGGAACTCCTGCAATCATGCAAGTTGCACCAAACTATCAAGATGTTGTAAAAGAAATTATTACATTTTTTGTTGAAAAAGTCGAAAAATTAAAAAAACTTGGTGTTAACGATATTATTATTGATCCTGGCTTTGGCTTCGGCAAAACACTTGAACACAATTACATCATCTTGAAAAATCTAACATTATTCAAAATGTTAGAACTTCCAATTTTAGTAGGCTTATCTCGAAAATCGATGATTTATAAATTACTTTCTCTATCCCCCGAAGATGTTCTTCCCGAAAGCTTGGCACTCAATTCACTAGCCTTAAATAATGGAGCAAATATATTGAGAGTGCACGATGTGAAAGAAACACAAAGAATGTTAAAAATCTTTGAAAAGTACTCGAATTCGTGATTGTTTTAACAATTATTTATAAATTTGTTTGAAATATATATAATGACATCTCTTTTTATAACATTACGATTTCTCGACATTCTCGACATTCTTTTAGTCGCATTTATTCTCTACAAAGTATATATGCTTATAAGAGATACCGTTGCTATAAATATTTTTATCGGCGTTTTTTCAGTTTACTTGCTTTGGCTTTTAGTTAAAGCCTTTAATATGCAATTGCTCACAACCATTTTGAATCAAGTAATTGGTGTTGGAGCTATAGCCTTAATCATCGTTTTTCAACAAGAAATTCGACGATTTTTATTATTGCTTGGAACCCGATATTTTTCTAAAAATAAAACTTTTTCTTTCGGAGGATTATTTTCATTCGGATTGAATACCAAAACTCACCTAAATGTTAAATCCATAGTTATTGCGTGTCGGAATTTATCTAAAAGTAAAACGGGTGCTCTTATTGTGATTTCACGAAAATTCGATTTGAGTACTTTTTCCAATATTGGCGATACGCTAAACGCTAACTTGTCGAGTCGATTGCTCGAGACTATTTTTTATAAAGATACTCCTTTGCACGATGGAGCTGTAATTATTGTAAATAATAAAGTTATGGCTGCTCGTTGCGTTTTGCCTATTTCAGAAAGCTCAAACTTACCATTAAACTTGGGTATGAGACACAGAGCAGCATTGGGAATGTCGGAGAATTCAAATGCTACAATTATTATTGTTTCCGAACAAACAGGCAATATTTCGTACGCAAAAGATGGAGAGTTGTTTCAGAATATTTCGCCCGATGATTTGGGTGAATTTCTCGAAAAGGAATACAATTAGAAATAATTCGGTATATTTTTAGCCAAACTCCGATTGTCATTTCGACCGCAGGGATAAATCTCTTCCCTTTTCCGTCATTTCGAGTTTCTTGCGAGAAATCTCTATTCTTTAATTGGTTTAGATTTCTCAATCGCTATCGCTCATTTCGAAATGACAGCCAAACTCCGATTCTCATTTCGATTTTCCTGCGAGAAATCTAAAATATGACCGAACATTTTCTCCCTTTGTTGATAATTATACCAACAAACAGGCAATATTTCATACGCAAAAGAATGTGAATTATACCAAAATCTTACTCCTGAGAACCTAAGCGAGTTTCTTGAAGCAGAATATAATTAATAAAATAATTTTCCATCTATAATTATTTTAATTTAATTTTATCTCTTAATCAATAAAAATAATGAAGTTAATTTCCTTTGGAGATAAAATTCAAGAGGGTGTTTATTCAGATATACATTCTGTTTTTGAAAAAGTTGTTAATTTCAATTTTTCCAATGATTTAGTTGTGTCAGTTGTTAGCGAAGAAATTGGAAATGGACCTTTTAATATTGTTGTTTCCAATATCGATTTTTCGTTGATTCGTTCGATTAAATTTTTTAATTCTATTGAAATAAACGGTAAGCTATTCGACAAATCTAATATTCAACAATACGATTCCGGCATTCCGAAAATCAACTTTAAACATCTTGATAAAAACTGGGAATTCATAGCTCAAAAGTTAAAATATTCGCCCGAAAAAAGTCTTGCTTTTTTATTACATCCCGAAAAAAAAATGGAATTTTCAACTACTTTCGATACACAGTTAATAAAAAAAATTGAAACGGGAGTCGAAAATATTTTCAACGTAAACAATATTGTAAGTGGCTTAAAATCAATTAAAGGACTCGGTTATGGACTCACTCCTTCGGGCGATGATTTTATTTCAGGTGTGTTAACTTCTCTTAATTTACTTGAAATAAAAAATAATAATTCGTATATTGAACTGAAAAATAAAATATTTGAAACAGTTCGCGGAGAAAATCGTATTAGCAACAATTCTTTTTATATTTCTAAAGAGAATTTGTATAGTGAGAAGCTTAAAAACCTCTTAGTTGCGTTATCCGAGCAAAATAAAAATGAAATAGAAAATGCAATTAGAAACTATATCGACATTGGCGAAACTTCAGGAGCTGATTTTTTGACAGGTCTTTATTTAATGTATGAAAAGAATAAAGAATGCAAAATTTATAATTAATAATTTATAATTAATAATTCAAAATGATAGTAAAAGGATTAATTAAAACAGGTGAATATTACGATTCGGTAACTCTAATGTTGGTCGCAAAAGAGTTGAACAAAACCAATGGCGTAATAGATTCTGCTGTTGTAATGGGAACAAACGAAAACAAATCGATTTTAAAAGCATCGAATATGCTTTTACCAGAATTCGACAATGCAAAAGATGCAGATTTATTAATTGCAATTAAAGCTGAAAATGCTGATTTGTTGGAAAAAGCATTCAAACAATTAGATGCAGTATTTTTGTCATTTCGCAAAAAAAATGATAGTTCTTCAGGAGCATCATTTGCACCAAAAAGTTTCGACGGAGCATTAGAACAAATGCCCGAAGCAAATCTTTCTTTGATTTCAGTTGCCGGAAAATATGCAACTCGCGAAGCAATGAAAGCTTTGAAAAATGGTTTACACGTTATGATGTTTTCTGACAACGTATCGGTTGCTGACGAAATTAAAATGAAAAAATTTGCTGCTGAAAAAAATCTTTTCGTAATGGGACCAGATTGCGGAACAGCAATAATTAATGGAGTTCCATTGGCTTTTGCAAATGTAATTGATCGTGGAAATGTTGGTATAGTTGCAGCATCCGGAACAGGTTTGCAAGAAGTAAGTTGCGTTATCGGAAACGAAGGTGCAGGAATTTCTCAAGCAATTGGAACAGGCGGACGCGATGTTAAAAAAGATGTTGGCGGAATTATGTTTCTTCAAGCTATGAAAGCTTTGAACGAAGACGATGAAACAAAAATCATTGTTTTGGTTTCGAAACCACCACACGCTGATGTTCAAACAAAAATTGCTGAAGAAGTTAAAAAAATTAAAAAACCAGTTGTTGCTATTTTAATTGGTGGAAATCCACAAGTTTTGAAAGATGCAGGAGCAATTACAGCAAATACGTTAGAAGAAGCAGGAAAAATTGCAGCTGCATTGTCAAAAGGACAAAATGTAGCAGAAATAATGTCTGCAATCGAAAATCATAAAACAATAATTAGAAAACAAGCATCAGATTTAGCAAAAACTTGCGAAGGAAAATTTGTTCGTGGTTTATTCAGTGGCGGAACTCTTTGCGACGAAACTCAATTAATTTACAAAGATATTATTGGTTTTGTTCACGGAAACGCTCCTTTGAATGAAGATTTGAAATTGAAAGATTTGTGGAAAAGCGAAGCAAATACAATAGTTGATATGGGAGAAGACGAATTTACAGTTGGTCGTCCACATCCAATGATTGACTTTTCGTTACGAAACAAAAGATTGTTAGAAGAAGCTGCAGATAAAGATGTTGCAGTAATTTTATTAGACGTAGTTTTAGGTTTTGGTTCAAATATGACACCAGCCGAAGAATTAAGTCCAGTAATCGCAAAAGCGAAACAAATAGCTCCCAAAAAACACATAATTTGTTCAATAACAGGAACTAAAAACGATCCTCAAAACAAAGAACACGTAAAACGTGAATTAGAAAAAGCAGGAGCAATTGTTTTATCATCAAACGCCGAAGCAAGTCTTTTGTCAGGTTTAATTATTAAAGAAAAAACGAATTAAGATATGAACTTATTTAAACAAAAATTAAAAGTTATAAATACAGGTCTTGAATCATTCTCAAAAGAATTGAAACAAAATGGTGTTGAAACAATCCAAGTTGATTGGAAACCATCTGTAATTTCTGACGATGAATTGCTTGATAAAATTAGCGATAACAAATCGATAATTGACGAAGCAAACAAAAAAGCTTTGGATATTATTTTGCGAGGTCAACCAAATTTAATTGGAATGGACATCGCAATAAATGTAATTCCAGGAATGAAAAAGAATTTAATTCTTCACGCCGGACCTCCAGTAACTTGGGAACGTATGTGCGGACCAATGCGTGGAGCAATTATGGGAGCTTTGGTTTACGAAGGAATGGCTAAAACAGAAGCAGAAGCAGAAGCATTAGCGTCATCAGGACAAATTGAATATGCCCCTTGTCACGAGCATTCAGCAGTTGGACCAATGGCAGGAATTATTTCTTATTCTATGCCAGTTTTTATCATTAAAAATGAAACTTTTGGAAATTATGCATATTGCACGTTGAACGAAGGTTTAGGAAAAGTTTTACGTTATGGAGCTTTTGGCGACGAAGTTGTTGAACGTCTAAAATGGATGGAAAATGTAATGTATCCAATTTTGAAAAAAGCAATCGAAAGTTTAGGAAAAGTTGATTTGAAAAACTTAATTGCTCAAGCTTTACACATGGGTGATGAAGTTCACAATCGTAATCGTGCAGGTACTTCGTTACTTTACAGAACTATAACTCCAGCAATTGTTAGAACTGCTGATAATAAAGAAGATGCTGTAAAAGTTTTAGAATTTATTAATGGAAACGACCACTTTTTCTTGAATTTATCGATGCCAGCTTCAAAAGCTTGTTTAGATGCAGCAAGAAATATTGATAATAGTTCAGTTGCAGTTGTTATGGCTCGTAATGGAACTGATTTTGGAATTCAACTTGCAGGAACAGGAAATCAATGGTTTGTTGGAGCTGCTTTAGTTCCTGATGCTTTGTATTTTCCCGGTTTCACAAAAGAAGATGCAAATCCAGACATAGGCGACAGTGCAATTACTGAAACAGGCGGTTTAGGTGGTTTTGCAATTGCTGCAGCACCTGCAATTGTTCAATTTGTTGGTGGAACTTCAGCTGATGCTTTAAATTATACATTAGAAATGTATGAAATTACAGCAGGCGAAAACAATATGTACAAAATTCCATCATTAAACTTTAGAGGAACTCCAACCGGAATTGATGTGCGAAAAGTTGTTGAAAAAGGACGAACTCCATTTATCGACACAGGCGTTGCACACAAAAAACCAGGAGTTGGTCAAGTTGGAGCAGGAGTTGTAAGTGCACCAATTGAGCCATTTATTAAAGCTTATGAGGGCTTGGCAAAAACTTTATAGAAGTTAGAAATTAGATGTTGGAAGTTAGAAGTTCGTTGAAAAATGATAAAGTCATATAAAGATATTGAAGTTCATAAGTTATCGTATGAATTTGCGATGGAAATTTTTCAACTTACAAGATTTTTTCCAAGAGAGGAAATGTATTCTTTAACATCTCAAATTGTACGTTCTTCACGTTCAATTAGTGCAAATATTGCTGAAGGATGGGCAAAAAGAGAATATGAGAATGTTTTTAAACAACATTTAATAACATCTATTGGTTCTTGTGCTGAAACAGATAATTGGTTAAAATTTGCATTTGATTGTAAATATATAACAGAAAAAGAATTTAATGAAAAAAGAGAAAAGATTGAAATTATTGGTAAGATGTTAAATAAATTACATCAAAATTGGAAGAAATTTTAATTAATGTTTTCCCAAATCCAATTTCTAATTTCTAACCTCTAATTTCAAAACATAGAAATAATTAACAAAAATTGAGAATAATATGAAGAATGAAGATTTTTTTAAATTAATGAGTGAAGCTAAAATTTACGATTTAACTCAAAGATTAAGTATTCACACACCACCATGGCCAAGTTATATTCCATTATCAGTTCAATATTTCAAAAGAATAGCAGGAGCACATATGGGACAAGGAGCTAATGGTCAAGTAATAACAACAAGTAACCACGTTGGAACACATATCGATGGTGAAATTCATTTCCATTCAAGTGGACGTACAATTGGCGATACTCCAATCGATTTTTGGTATGGACCAGCTGCAGTTGCTGATATTTCGGATATGGTTGGAGATTTCGATTTATATACTCCAGAAATGATTATGAGCAAAGTAGAAGTGAAAGAAGGCGATATTCTTATCATTAATACAGGATACAACAGATATGCTTGGGATCAAAAACAATCAGACGAATTACGTTATTTTGTGAACCATCCTGGACCATCACCAGAATTTCACAAATGGGCTTTAAAAATGAAAATTAAATGGATTGGTGTTGATTGCGGAAGTGCTGACCATCCAATGAATACAATTATTCGTAATTGGCATCCAAAAGCATTTGTTGCTGCAGAGAAAAAAATAATTGAAAAATATGGCAAAACTTGGGACGAATTATTCCCAGAAAAAGAATACTATCAAGTAATGCACATTAAACTTTTCCCAAGCGGATTAGTTCACGCTGAAAATCTTGGTGGTCAAATTAACGAACTTGGTTCAAAAAGAGTTTGGATTGGATTATTCCCATTGCGTGGTATCGAATTAGAATCTGCAATGTGTAGAGTAATTGCAATTGATACTGAAAAATAAAAAAAATGATAATATGGTAATTTAAAAATGAAGAAAAAACAAATTTAGATTCCTGCATACGCAGGAATGACAAGTAATAAAGTGCAAATTATTGCAAAAAAACGTCTGTCATTTCGAACTTCTCGTGAGAAATCTAAAAACTGAAAAATCTTCAACAAATTAACAAATTATTATTTTCAAATTACCAAATTAACTAATTAAAAGAGGTATGGCAATAGCACATAAATTTGAATATGTAAAACCATCTAAACTTGATGAAGCTTTAGAGGTTTTGTCGAAATTTGGAGCAGAAGCTTCAGTTTTGGCAGGAGGAACAGATTTTGCCGTAAGACTTAAGGAACATAACAATGCACCAAAAATGTTAGTTGACATTAAAGGAATTAATGAATTAAAAACATTAAAACTCGAAAATGGAACTTTAAAAATTGGAGCATTAGTTACTTTTTCTGAACTTATTGCATCAGAAATTATTAAGCAAAACTTTCCATTAATTCACGAAGCATCTACAACAGTTGCATCAATTGGAACAAGAAACAGAGCAACTATTGTTGGAAATATTTGTTCAGCAGTTCCATCATTAGATTCGGGTCCAGCATTGTTGGTTTACGAAGCTGATGTTTTGTTGAAAAGCAAAAGTGGAGAACGCAAAGTTTCAATTAAAGATTGGTTTACAGGACCAAAAAGAACTGCTATAGCCGTAGGTGAAATAGTTGTTGGTCTTGAAATTAAATTACCATCAGATAAAAATGGTACATCTTACATAAAACTTGGCAGATATAGAGGTGAAGATTTAGCACAAGCAGGAATTGGAGTTATGGTAACCGACAAAAAGCAATATAAAATAGCATTTTGTGCATTAGGACCAGTTCCAGTTAGAGCAAAAATTATTGAAGATTTGTTGAATGGTAAAGAAATCGACGATAAAATTATCGCAGAAGCAAAACTTTTGGTTGATAAAGTAATTTCGCCAATTACTGATATTCGTTCATCGAAAGAATATCGTATGCACATTGCAAAAGTAATGCTCGAAAGAGGATTATTGAAAGCAAAAGAGCGAATTACAGGAGTTTACCATGAAAAACATGATATTTTAGGAGGGTAAATTATGCGAAAAATAAATTTAATATTAAATGGCGAAAAAAGAAGCGTTTACGTTGAACCTAACGATCTTCTTTTAGATGTTTTGAGAGACAAACTTGGAGCAAAAAGTCCAAAATGCGGTTGCGATAGAGGCGATTGCGGAGCTTGTACAATTATGTTAGAAGGTAAAAGTGTTCGTAGTTGCAACATTTTAGCAATCGAAGTTGATGGACAAGAAATTCTTACAGTTGAAGGTTTATCACGCAATGGTTTAACCGAATTACAAAACACATTTCTACAAATGAATTCATTTCAATGTGGATTTTGTGCACCCGGAATTACAATTGCAGCAACTGAACTTTTAGATAAAAATCCACATCCAACAATTGAAGATATTAAGGAAAGTTTATCTGGAAATCTTTGTCGTTGTACAGGATATACTCCAATAGTAGATGCAATTTTTGAAGTTTCAAAAAAAGATAAATAGTTTTGTTTTTAACACAGAGAACGCAGAATTACATTAAAATTGAGTTTCATAGAGAAATTAAAAAATGACTGAATTTGAATATAATAAATTAACTCACAGAATAATTGAATGCTGTATCGAAGTTCATAAAGAATTAGGTCCAGGATTAATGGAAACAGTGTATGAAATTTGTTGTATGAAAGAAATGCAAAATGCAGGTTTGAAAGTTGAACGTCAAGTTTCAGTTCCAATATATTTTAAAGGAGAAAGGCTTGATAAAGAATTTGTTATCGATATTTTAGTTAATGATTTAATTATTGTAGAACTAAAATCAGTAGAGAAAATTCTTCCAATTCACGAAGCACAATTAGTAACATATTTAAAATTAACAAATAAAAAATTAGGTTTGTTAATCAATTTCAATGTTACAGTATTGAAAAATGGAATTAGACGAAGAATTAATGGATATTTAAATGAAAATTAATCTCAGAGAAAAAGAAATCTAACACAGAGTTAACAGAGTAAAAGAGTTACACAGAAATAAATTAAAAAAAAATCCGTGTCCTCCGTGTTTTTCAAGCCTCTGTGTTAAAAAAAGGAATAAGTTCAGTGTTCTCCGTGTTTCAACTCTGTGAAAATAGAATATTCTCTGTGTTGAAAAAAAACAGTGCATCTGTGTTGAAAAAATAAAAAAAATTAAATTATGAAAGATTTAAAATACATAGGAAAACCAGTCGTAAGAGTTGACGGAAAAGAAAAAGTTTCAGGTGCTGCACTTTATGCAGATGACTTGGATTTTGGACCAAATGTACTTTACGCAGAAATAGTTGAAAGTCCGCATGCTCACGCAAAAATTTTAAGTATTGATTTCTCTGAAGCTTTAAAAGAAGAAGATGTAGTCAATGTTTTTACAGGAAAAGATTTCCCATATCAGTTTGGATTGTATATGAAAGACCGATATGTTTTTGCACAAGACATCGTTCGTTTTGTTGGAGAACAAGTTGCAGCCGTGGTTGCACGTTGTCCAAAAGCTGCAAAAAGAGCTGCAAAATTGGTGAAAGTTGAGTATGAAGTTTTACCAGCAGTTCTCGACCAAATGGAAGCAATCAAAGAAGGAGCACATCTTTTGCATCCCGATTTGGAAAACTACAATCACGTACCTTGGTTTTTTCCAAAGCCAAAAACAAATATTGCACATTGGAGAAAAATCCGTAAAGGCGATACTGAAAAAGCTTTCGCTGATGCTGATTACGTTTTGGAAGACGAATATCATGTTCCAAGATATGCACATTGTGCAATTGAAACTCACTGTGCTGTTGCAAAATATGACCATTCCGGACGTTTAACTGTTTGGGCATCATCGCAATCACCACACACTCAACGACATTTATTTGCTGAAGCTTTAGCACCACTTGGAATTACACATAACGATGTTAGAGTTATTGCTCCTCACGTTGGTGGCGGTTTTGGTGGAAAAGCAGGTGTTACAATGGAAATTATTTCAGCTGCAATTGCAACAAAAGTTAAAGGCTATGTTGTTAAAATTCGTTGGACACGTGAACAAGAATTCTACAATACTTATCACCGTTTGGGAGTTGTTACAAAACTTAAAATTGGTGTTAAAAAAGACGGAACAATTACAGCTTTAGACCACAAAATTTATTGGGATGCAGGAGCTTACGTTGAATACGGAGCAAATGTTGTAAACGCAGTTGGTTTATCAGCAATTGGCCCATATAGAATTCCAAATGTTGTGATAGATTCTGTGTGTATTTACACAAATTTACCTCCAGGTGGAGCATATCGTGGTTTCGGATATTCTGAATTTTTATTCGGTTTAGAATCGCACATGAATAGAATTGCTGACCATTTAAAAATGGATCCAATTGAATTCAGATTGTTGAATGCAATTAAAGAAGGCGATACTTTAGCTTACGGAGCTCACATGAACCCAAATGGTTTATTTTCAGCAATTAATCAAGTTAAGGCTGAAATTGGTTGGGACAAAAAATTTGTGTCAAAAGACCCAAATAAAGTTATCGGAAAAGGATTTTCATTACTTTGGAAAGCTCCAGCAATGCCACCAAATGCTTCATCATCTTGTTTCTTGAAATTTAACGAAGATGCAAGTATAAATCTTTTGGTTTCAGGTATGGATATCGGACAAGGATATTTGACCGTAATGGCTCAAATTGCAGGTGAAGTTTTAGGTGTAAATCCATCAAAAATTAGAACCGAAAATCCTGATACAGATAGAAATCCATACGAATGGCAAACAGTTGCTTCTCACATTACTTGGAGTTGCGGAAATGCTGTTAAAAAAGCTGCATTAGATGCTCGTGATCAAATTTTTAAATTAATTGAACGAGTTCATAATTTACATTACGATTCTTTGTATTTGGAAGATGAATGCGTTAAGTGTTACACTTATCCAACATTTAAATTGCCATTGCGAGATTTCGTAATTAATGGAATTATGACTGAAGATGGAACTTTCAAAGGCGGACCAATTATTGCTCGTGGAGTATTTATGCCAGAATTTTCATCAACAAAATCAGATCCAGAAACTGGTCAAGGTGGACATCCAAACGTTCATTATACAGTTGGAGCAGCTGCTTTATTGCTTGAAGTTGACAAAGACACAGGAAAAATGAAAATTTTGAAAGCTGTTGAGGCAATTGATTGTGGAAAAGCTTTAAATCCTGATTTAGTTAAAGGTCAAATAATTGGCGGTTTATTGCAAGGTTTAGCAACTGTACTTTATGAAGATATGAGATTTGATGATAAAGGAAAATTATTAAATCCTAACTTTACAGATTACAAATTGCCAACAGCAATGGATATGCCAGATGTTGTTGTTCCAATAATTATTGAAGTTCCACAACCCGATGGTCCATTTGGAGCAAGAGGAATGGGCGAACACACAATGTTACCAGCAGCTCCAATGATTGGAAATGCAGTTTTTGATGCACTTGGTGTTAAAATGACATCAATGCCAATAACGGCTGAAAAAGTTGCAATCGCTTATAATAAATTAAAATAAAATCTAAACGCTGTACTGAATTTTGAATTTGTTTTTTTAAAGTAATGAGAAATAAGTTTTTTTAGCCATGCTGGATACCAATAATGAAAAAGGAGGAATCTGTTAAATTCCTCCTCATTATTGTATAAACATAAGGTTTATTGCTGATAGGTTGCTCTTCAGCAGAGCCTACGTCCTCTTCAACCTTACAAAACAAATTTAAAAACTATTTCTACCAAAATTACCAACTATTTTTTGCATCATTACCTTTTCTAATAAAGACCAAATTCGCTAGACTATTAAACACGAATAATTTTTGTTATTTTCCGTTCCAATAAATTTCTTTCAAATTGCTTGAAACAAACGAATATCTACCTAATACAAATAGGAAATCGGATAATCGGTTAAAATATTGAATATGTAAAGCAGAGACATTTGCGATTTCGTTTAAAGATATTAAATTTCTTTCGGCTCGACGACAAACAGTGCGTGTAATATTACAAAATGCAGCCGTTTGACTTCCACCAGGTATTACAAATGAATTCAATGTGGGTAAGCTTTCTGAAAGCTCATCAATTTTATTTTCGATAATCGTAATATCGTTAATTTCAATATCTGGCAAAACAATTTTTTTATCTTCATTCGCTATATGAGATGAAACAAGCATAAGTTTTTTTTGAATATCAAGTATAAATTCATCAATAGCTGTACTGATATGATAACTTGCAATTAATCCCAAATAGCTGTTTAATTCATCGATTGTACCATACGTTTCGAGTCTGGGATTATTTTTCTTAACACGTTTACCTCCAATTAATGAAGTAGTGCCGTCATCGCCGGTTTTTGTATATACTTTCATTCTGTTTTAGGATTTTCATTCATGGTATCCGATGCTATTTTACCATCAATCAGTCGTATAATTCGATGTGCATATTTTGCAATATCTTCTTCGTGTGTTACTAAAATAACAGTATTTCCGTTTTTATGAATTTCGCCAAATAGTTTCATAATTTCGATTGATGTAAGCGAATCTAAGTTTCCGGTTGGCTCATCAGCAAGAATAATGGATGGTTTATTAACCAAAGCTCTAGCTACAGCAACACGTTGACGCTGACCACCCGAAAGTTCGTTTGGTTTATGTTTCATTCTATCGGTAAGTTGCACTTGACTCATCACATCTTCGGCTCGTTTTGTTCGTTCGCTTTTCGAAACTCCCGAGTAAACCAAGGGCAAAGCAACATTATCAAGTGCTGTAAGACGAGGAAGTAAATTAAATGTTTGAAACACAAATCCGATTTCTTTATTTCGAATTTCGGCCAAAGCATTATCGTCCAATTTACTAACATCGTGATTATTCAAAATGTAATAACCAGAGGTTGGAGTATCCAAACATCCTATAAGATTCATTAAAGTTGATTTTCCCGAACCTGATGGTCCCATAATTGCGACATACTCGTTACGTTTAATTTGAACCGAAACCGAACGTAAGGCTCTAACAACCTCTGCTCCAACCTTATAGTTTTTAACTATGTTTTTTATGTCAATCACATTATCCATCTGCGGATTTTTTGAAAATATCTGCTAAAGATAATGGTTTTTAATATAGCTTTCAAAATTTCAATTTTAAATCTATTTACATAATAAAAAAATGAGGATTCCATCACCTACCTCATCACTCCATCACTTCATAACTCCATCACTCCATCACTTCATAACTCCATTACTTCCCATCTTCCTCACAATACAAACTTTAAAACTTAATCGTATAATCTTGCTTTTGTAAATCTTTTTTAAAAAAAACAATTCCCATAAAAAATAAGTCGATAGTAACCTTTACTTTTTCGTGTTTTTTAATTTCGCCCCAAGCCTCGCTCATTCCTTCAGACCAATGAATATCGTCGAAAATAAAAAAAGTATTATCGTTGATATGGTTTAAACACAAGTTAAAATAATTTACTGTTGGTTCTTTCCTATGGTTTCCGTCAAAATATACAAAATCGACTTGCGACGACTCAGTTAGAACTTGCGGAAGCATCTGATCAAAATTTCCAACGAATTGCTTAATATTATTAGCATTTGTTAGAGCAAAAATTTTTGAAGCCACTCTTGCAATTTCAGGGCAGCCTTCAATTGTATATACATTCGCTTTGCTATTTGGTTGCGATAAATATAAAGTAGTTAAACCAAGCGAAGTTCCAAGTTCAACAATATTGTGGGGTTTTAAGTGATTTACCAATCGAAAAATTAGTTGTCCATATCTTTTAGGAGTCATGGAGTATTTTGCAATATCAGAAATTTTTCTTTTATTCGATTTGTTTTTTTGTGAGCCAGCACCCAAATCGGTAACTTCGATTAGTTCTGAATTTTTCAATAAATCACTACGAAGTTGTTCAATTTTCTCGAAGCAATAGAAGGATGTTTCGTCTTCAATTATATTTGTTAACAAATCGTACACAAAAGGCGAATGAATGCCATGACCTTGCCTATGTTTAGCGAAAAATTTATAATTACAGTATTTTAATGCAGTCTTTATATTCATTGTTGAAAAAACGATTTTTAAATAATGCCTACAATTTATTAATTTGTTGAAGAAATAAAAAATTTAGTCGATACAAATGCTCGATTTAAAAACAGATATTAAATTTCTACAAGGTGTTGGTCCCAAAAGAGCCATTTTATTGAACAAAGAAATCGAGATTTTTACACTCGAAGATTTGCTCTATTATTTTCCATATAAACATATCGACAAATCGAAATTTTATCGCATTGATGAAATTGAACCTGATTCAGCCTACATTCAAGTAAAAGGTAAAATTTTATCTTTCGAGAACGTTGGAAAAGGCAAAGGTCAGCGACTAAAAGCAATGTTTAGCGATGAAACCGGCGAAATTGAATTGGTATGGTTTAAAGGAACTAAATGGATATTAGATAAATACAAAATTGGAAAAGAGTACGTAGTTTTCGGAAAACCATCGGTTTTTAACCGTATCATAAATATTATTCACCCCGAAATTGAAGAATTCGAAAAATTTGAAGCTGGAATTAATGCTGCTCTTCAAGCTCAATATTCAACTACCGAAAAACTTCGCGAAGGATTTGTTAATTCAAAAGCAATAAGCAAAATGATTCAAAGCATTTTGCAAAAAGCATACACCGAAATTTCTGAAACTTTACCAGCATATATCATCGAAAGATACAAGCTTATTTCACTTCGCGAAGCATTGCTGAATATCCATTTTCCGAAAAATACCGAATTACTTAAAAAAGCTCAGAATCGATTAAAATTCGAAGAACTGTTTTATATTCAGCTAAATATACTTCGATATAAACAAAATCGCAGCCAAAAAGTAAAGGGGAATATTCTTCATCGCGAAAAAGATCATTATACTGCTTTATTGTTCAAAAATCTTGATTTTCAATTGACTAAAGCACAAATAAAAGTGCTACAAGAAATCAGAGCAGATGTAATTTCAGGAAGACAAATGAACCGATTACTACAAGGAGATGTTGGAAGCGGAAAAACCCTAGTCGGTTTACTGTCGATGTTAATGGCTGTTGACAATGGCTATCAAACAGCAATTATGGCTCCGACAGAGATTTTGGCAAACCAACATTATGAAACTATTTCGGAGTTTACCAAAACACTAGGTCTAAATGTCAAATTATTGACAGGTTCTACTAAAAAATCTGTACGAAATATCATTCACGAAGAACTACAAAATGGAATCCTGCAAATACTTATAGGCACTCATGCTCTAATTGAAGACACTGTGGTTTTTAAAAATCTAGGAATGGTAATTATCGACGAGCAACATCGTTTTGGAGTAGCACAACGGGCAAAACTTTGGAAAAAAAATAATATTCCGCCTCATGTTTTGGTTATGACAGCAACTCCTATTCCGCGTACACTTTCGATGACCGTTTATGGCGACTTAGATGTTTCAGTAATTGATGAACTCCCTCCTGGCAGAAAACCTGTTAAAACGCTACATTTTTATGATTCTAAACGACTTCGCTTATTTGAATTCATGAGACAAGAAATTGCTAAGGGAAGGCAAATATATATTGTATATCCGTTAATAAACGAATCGGAAAAGTTGGATTATAAATTTCTTGAAGATGGACTTGAAAGTATTTCCAGGGCTTTTCCTTCTCCAAAATATGCCATAAGTGTAGTTCATGGACAAATGAAACCCATAGAAAAAGACAAAGCCATGCAACTTTTTGTAAGCGGAAAAACACATATTATGATAGCAACAACAGTTATTGAGGTTGGTGTTAACGTGCCAAACGCTTCGGTTATGGTAATTGAAAGTGCCGAACGATTTGGTTTATCTCAATTGCATCAATTGCGTGGACGAGTTGGTCGTGGTGCCGAACAATCATATTGTATTTTGATGAGCTCTTACAAACTATCTAAAGATGGAATGCGACGATTAGAAACGATGACTCAAACCAATGATGGATTTGAAATAGCCGAAATAGATATGAATTTACGTGGTCCTGGAGATTTAGAAGGAACGCAACAAAGTGGATTTGCCTTCGATTTAAAAATAGCAAAACTTACCGAAGACTCACAAATTATGCAATATAGCCGAATGGCTGCAGAGTTTGTGCTTGATAATGATTTAGGACTGTCGAAACCCGAAAATATGTTATTAGTAAAAGGACTAAGAAAATTAACTTCAGGTAAATTGAATTGGGGTGAAATTAGTTAGATAAAAACCTATTTTATGAAAAAAAAAATTCTAATTTTTGTTATTGTATTGCTAAATATTTCTACATTTTTCGCACAAAAAATACCTGCATATTTTATCTCAAATAATAATGTTACGACAAAAATTTATTTAGATGATTCGAAAGGTTTTTTCAAGCAAGGTATTGATATTGAGAAGTTTCAACACAGAATTAAATATTACGATTCTAATAACGAGAAGCATTTTTTATATCCGAATATGGCAAAAGAGATTAACTTTATGTATGAAGGAAAAGCCGTACAAATGTTGTCAAGGATAATGCCTGATGGTTCTTTATCTTTTATTCAGATTGTTATCGACGGAAAAATAAAAGTATTTAAGCGATATATAACAAGACATATATCAAGTGGCGGAGGTATGTACGGTGCTCCAATGACTACATTTAGCTATGATGTTGAAAAATTCTATTTACAAAGGGATAATGAAATGCTTTTTAGACCAATTGGAGTCTCATTTAAAAAAGATATGATTGAATACTTTTATGATTGTCCAAATGTTGTAAAAAAAATTGAAGAACGTATTTTTACGATTAAAGATATTGAAAAAATAGTTTATGAATATAATGAAACGTGCATGTAATATTTTCTAATTTGTAATAATTTTCAAACGTTGACTTAAATAAACAAAAAAACAACTAAGCTGACTTAGTTGTTGAGATTTGTGAAACCAAAAAAGGCTGTTTTAAACAGCCTTTTTATTTTTGATTACTTCTTAGTAGCGTTAGCTATTGAATCAGCTTTAAGTTGTTCTGCTTCAGCAGTAGCAATTGAATCAAGTCTAGCTTGCTCAACTTGAGCAGCTTGTTCTTCTACAGCTTTAATAGAGTCAGCAACGAATACTGTTCTAAGAGAATCTTGTTTTGCTTTTTCAGCAAGTTCTTCAGCGCTTGGTCCGCAAGATGCGAATAAAAATAAACCAGCAACAGCGATAGTCAATAAGTGTTTCATAAAATAAAATAAATTATAATTTTTTTTAATTAATGGCACAAAGTTATGTTAATTTGAAACATTTTTAACATTTTTTATATATTTTTTTACAATAAAAATAAAAAATATGCAACCTTTCATTAAAGTCCTTGTCTGTAGTGGTTTTTACACGTCAGAAAAAAAAATATTTTTTTGATTCATTATATTTTTTTGACATTTTTCCTCTTTTATCTACATATCTATTTTAAAAAAAGAGATAATATTTCGCAAATTATTTGCTTGAATCGATAAATTTTGAGTATTCTCTACCATTTCGTTTGCAAATGCAGCATTTTTCTGAATTACTTGACTTAATTGTGACGTTGCTCTATTAATTTGCTCTACCCCAGAATTCTGTTCATTGCTTGCTGCTGATATTTCCTGAATAAGTTTTGAGGTTTTTTGAATCTCAGGAATAATGTTTTCAAGAATTTTACTTGAACTTTGTGCAATGTGAACACTATTTTTTGATAATGTATTTATTTCTTCAGCTGCTTTTTGACTTCGCTCAGCTAATTTTCTAACTTCAGCAGCAACCACAGCAAAGCCTCTACCATGTTCTCCTGCTCGGGCTGCTTCAACAGCTGCATTTAGAGCTAAAATATTAGTTTGAAACGCAATATCGCCAATAATTGTAACTTTTTCAGCAATCTGTTTCATTGATTCTAAAGCTTCGGTTATTTGCTTCCCTCCTGCTTCAATATCTTTCGATGCTTTTGCTGCGATTATTTCAGTTTGATGTGCATTTTCTGAATTTTGATGAATATTAGCTGCCATTTCTTCCATTGATGACATAACTTCTTCGGCTGATGCTGCTTGCTCGCTTGCTCCTTGCGAAATATTTTGAGACGAATTATATATTTCTAAACTTCCTTTTGAAAATTTATCTGAACTATCAACTATTTCAGCAATAATTTCTTGGAGTTTCGAAAGCATCTCTTGTAGCGAATTAGCCAACTCTCCTATTTCATCGTTGTTTCGAATATCAATATTTGCTTCTAAATTGCCACTTGCAATTTCTTTAGCGAAGGCAACTCCTTTTAAAATTGGTTTTGTAATCATGTTTGAAATAAAATATATTAGCACAAACATTAAAATTAAGCCTATGAATCCAACAATTAGTACATTAAATAAAATTGAATCGGCACTTGACATTATTACATCAACAGGAACTTCGATACCAATTGTCCATGGTGTTGTTGATTCGCCGATAGAAATCGGAGCAAACGAAATAAATTTTTCGTAGCCCAATTTATCCTGATAATAAAAGCTAAAACATTCATTATTTGATGTATATTCAAACGCTTTTACGTAATTTTCGTTTTCGGAATTTACATATTCAAAAAACTTTTTACCATTAAAACTTTGATTCTGATTTGCAACAAAAGTTAAATCGTGAGCCAACAAGTATGCATGACTTTTTTCAAATGGTTTAATTTTATCAATTAACAACTGAAATCGATCCAATGCAACATCTACGCCGGCAACGCCCACAAATTTATTGTTTCTGATGATTGGAGAGCATGCACTTGTTTCTAATATTTCATTTTCCTTATTATCTTCGTAAGCAAACCAATACGGAGCCAGAACGGTTTCTTGTTTAGAAATTTTCATTTTATAATATGCTCCATCTATTTTATCACCATCTAAATTTAGTTCTTCAATAATCCGTTTAATTCCATCTTTATCTCTGTAAACGGTTAATCTTCTGCGTCCATAATCTTTTGCATAAGATGGTTCAATGTCGCTAAGTTCAAAATTTGCCCAAACTGAATAAAAGTTAGGCGAAAGTTTGATTACATCTTCCAATTGTTGCATAAAAATTTCGTTTCTAATTTCCGATGAAACATTTGCATAACTTTTAAAACAGTCGGCTAAACTTCTAGCAAAAATAATATCAACATCTAAATTCGATTTAATAAGGTTTGCATATTCGCGAGTTTGAGATTTAACAATCTCTTCGGCATCGGATTGAGCTTTTATTCGAAGATTAATTCCGACATAAGCTAATGTTACAGAATATATAATAGCAGATGCAGATACAATAAATATCAACATCTTACTTTTTAAATTAAGTTTCATTGAAAAATGAAATTAGGTTTAGAAAATAAAAATACGATTTTTATATTCTAAAAAAAAGCTATTCTGTCATTATGTTTTTTATAACATCTAAAAATTCAGAATGTATATCAGGATTTGAAGCAATGATTTCTTTTCCAAAAATATAATTATCGTTTCCTGAAAAATCACAAACTTTACCTCCTGCTTGCTGAACGATAATTACACCGGCCGCAACATCCCATGGACTTAAACTGTATTCGTAAAAACCTTCGAATCGTCCACATGCCACATAAGCCAAATCCGTAGCAGCAGATCCTAAACGTCTAACTCCATGTGAGTTAATCATAAAATGTGAAAGTGTTTTTAAAAAAGATTGTAACCTATCGTATGCATAATACGGAAAGCCTGTAGCAATCAGGGAATCACTGACTTTTTTTCGTTCCGAAACACGAATTTCTTTCCCATTTAAATACGCTGCACTTCCTTCCCAGGCATAAAAACATTCACGCAACATTACTTCAAATACAACTCCTAAAACCACTTTATCGTGTTCCATAAGGGCAATGCTTACAGCAAAAGGAGAAATACCATGAATAAAATTTGTAGTTCCATCAAGAGGATCAATCACCCAATTGTAAACCGAACCTTTTTTTGTGGAAGTTCCTTCTTCTGCAATAAAGCCGGCATCGGGCAAAATATTTATTAAGCCTGAAACGATTTTCTTTTCCGACTCGGTATCAACGTATGTTACAAAGTTGTGTACTCCTTTTATATCTACAACATCGACTGTAATTTTATCCTTTTGTGAACGAATAAAATCACCAGTATTTTCAGCTAATTCACGAACTTGCGAACAAATTTTTTCTAAATCCATATTAATATTCGAGAAAACGTTTTTTGTTTTTGTAGAAATAAATTACTCCTACAACTCCAATCATAATTGAAACAAACGATATTATTTCAGCTTGTGTGATTTCTCTCCCAAGAATATGGTAAACGGAGTTCACTCTTATTTTCTCGATAAAAAATCGCTCAATGCCTTGTAAAATCATATATATCGAAAACATTACTCCAGCAATATTAATTCGTTTTCGAATTGACCAAAGAAACACGAAGATTAATATACCTAAAATTGCTTCCCACATCGCAGTAGGATAAACCGGATTTTCGAGGATAAAACAATTATGTCCGACACATCCTTCAATAGGAATTCCCTCATTAATAACATTATGAGGAAAGCGATATTGCCAAAACCATTCAGGTAAAAAGTTCGGTAGTTTATCGCCCCAATTTGCTACAATTCCCCAATCTCCGTCACCAGAAACATGACACCCAACACGACCTACTCCGTATCCTAAAGCTAAGCCTGGAGCTGTAGTGTCCATTATGTGTAGTGGTTTTATTTTATTTTTATTTGCATACCAAATTAAGGCAATGGCAGCGACAAATAATCCTCCGTAAAAGGTTAATCCGCTAAATGAAAATAATGCTTCAATCGGGTCTTTAAAAAATTCGTCGATGTATTCTAAATTATGAAATATTTTAGAGCCAATCAATCCAAAAATGGCACCATATACAATTAAATTTGCAGTATGTTCGTGCGGACGAACAACCGTTTCTTCCCAAGTAGGTTGCTTGTATTTTTTCTTTTCTTTATAGTAAGTCCAATATTTTAAACCTAGCGAAATTGCTACACCCAAGAATCCGCCAAAAATACTACCTCTGGCTGAAAGTATAAATTCCTGCGGATTATTTACAAATGCGGTATAATCTAGTAAGGTTTCAAAAAGTTTAAACCCTAGAGCAAAACCAATTATTGCTCCAATAATCCATTCTACAACTTTAATATGTCCGCCTCGTAATGTGCGTTTTACGGTTGTAGGTATTTTGCCGAGTTTTTCTTTTCGTTTAAGTTCAGCAACTAAAACAAAACTTACTGCAACAAAAGCCAATGCGACAAAAAAACCAAAACTTTGTATTGGTAGCGGAACATTAATTCCAAATATGTCGGCAATTAGATCTGATATTCGTGGATACATATTAATGGTTAATTTAAAATTATTAATTGTTAGTGGTTAAATGGTTTTAAGTCGTCAAAAGTAATTAAAACATTTCCATTTTGAGATAATTCACATAATTTAACATTCACAATTTTATTAACTAATCTCTTATCATACTTTGCTTCAACTTTAATGTAATTTTCGGTAAATCCATATAAGTTTCCTTTTGAATGCTGGTTTTCGAATAATACGCTTGCTGTTTTTCCAAGATTTTCGCTATAAAATTGACGCAGTTTTTTATCGGCTAATTTTTGTATTTCTTTACTTCTATTATAACGTTTTGTATTAGGCACAACTTCAGAAAATGTACTTGCTTTTGCTTTCTCTCTTTCAGAATATTGAAATACGTGTATAAATGACAATTTTAAATCTCTGATGAAATCGTAAGTTTCTTGAAACAATTCGTCAGTCTCGCCTGGAAAACCTAAGATTAGGTCTGTTCCAATAAATGCATGAGGCATACACGATTTTATTTTTTCAAGCCTATTTTTAAATACATCTCGGTTATATCTTCGGTTCATTTTTTTTAATATGGTATCACTCCCCGACTGTAAAGGAATATGAAACGATGGCAAAAATTTATTTGATGTTGAGATTATATCTATTATTTCATCGGTAATCAGGTTGGGCTCGATTGAAGAAATGCGAAAGCGATTAATTCCATCAAGTTTTTCAATGGCTTTAACCAAATCAGTAAATGTTTCGTGCGTAGATTTTCCAAAATCTCCAATGTTAACACCGGTAAGAATTATTTCTTTACTTCCCGTATTTACAATTTCATTAATTTGAGAAATTATATCAGAAACCGAAGCGTTACGACTTCTTCCTCGAGCAAAAGGAATAGTGCAATATGAACAAAAATAGTCGCAACCGTCTTGAATTTTCAAAAAAGTTCGTGTTCTGCCCTGTAAAGAATATGACGAATAAAACTCATCGGCTTTTGTGTAATCACATGTGGGTGTTTTGTCGTTTTGTAAATTATTTATGTATTCAAGGATTTTAAATTTTTCGTTGCTACCCAAAACCAAATCAACCCCTTCGATATTTTTTAATTCTTCGGGTTTTAACTCCGAATAGCAACCAATTGCAGCAACAAATGCTTTTGGATTTTCTTTTATTAGTTTGGAAATAGTTTGTCTCGATTTTTTTTCGGCTAGACTAGTAACCGAACATGTATTAATGACAATTACGTCTGCTATTTGACTTTTATCTTCAATTAATTCAAAATTATTATCGGTAAAAATTTTTGAAATTGTTGATGATTCCGAAAAATTTAATTTACATCCGAGCGTGTGAAATTTAACTTTTTGTTTTGTGTCCATTGTTGGGTGCAAATTTACTTTAAAAGATTGAGAAAGGAAAAATCTTCTTAACCAATAAATGCCTATAATTTGGAGTGTCTAAAATGCCTAAAGTTGAAGAAAAAAGGATAATATTTCTTGATTTCTGCTTTTGTGTGTTGTTTTTACTGCACAATGTTAAAGCTTGCTTTTTACATCTTCGGTAGTAAAAGTGCGTCCTTCATTTGCATCTTTTATTCCTTCCTCAATTTTTTCAAGGAGAATGAGTTCTTCAATAACTTGATCAATGGTCAAATTATCTGGTAATCGATCAATTGTTTTATGTATTTTTTCCTTAGTAAGCATAAACTTATATTTTATTCAAATTTATATAAAAAAACATGAATTTCAAAATAGGCTTGCTGCCAGCAACCTCCCTCTATCTTCAAATAAAGATTAAAAACCAGCGTATTTAACGTGGGTTTTTCGAATCAAATTAAAAATATTTCGGCGTAGAATATTCTACGCCGAACAAGGGCTTTTGCACTGTCGGGTGCGTTGGATTGCAAGCTCTTTTTATTTTTTAGCGTTGACTTGTGTGATTGCAAATGCGTTGGCTTTACTCGGAGTCTGTGTCATAGTGCTTGTTGTTCTTTTAGTTTAGCATTTGCAACGTTTACCGCAAACTCAAAAAATAGTTTTACTGCCTTTGTAAATTTAAATTGGTTGCCTATTCGTTTCAAAACATTTTTGGTGTGCCAAGTTCCAATGAATTTATCAAATTCAGCAATTGATGTTTTTTCTAAAATCTCCCACTTTGAAGATTGTCTCAAAAGTTTTTCTGTGTCTGCAATGTCAAAGGTTGCTAACTCAATAGAATCTCTAAAGTTTTTTCCGCTGTAGTCCAACTCTCTGCAAAGCATTGCAAGAAACAAAGTAAAATCTCTTGTCCGTTTTTCGGTTACTTCATTTGAAGATAAGTAAGCAAACTCCGAATCAATGTTTAAATCAAAGCCATAAGACTCTTTGAAAAACTCTTTGTATTCGTCTTCTTGTGTTTGAATAACTGCAAACATTGGATTTGGGTAAATAATAAACCTACCGTCCAAAAGTTGGCTTACAATTTCTTTATGTTCACTCGGATAACTTCTCATATATTTTGACTTTAGGCATTTTTAAAATTGCATCTGTAAGTTGAATTTCAAATCGTGTTTTGTCTTTATACTCGACAACTAAATCTTCTTCCAAAATTAAATTTGAAACGGTAAAGAATTTTGCAAGCGTTATGTTGTCGGTGTGTTCTTTCAAAGAATCAAAACACCATTGATAGAAGTTGTCAACTTCCTTTTCTTTCAAAAGCTGTTCTTTGAAATGGCTTGCATCAGGCAACCATTCTATTTCTTCGGTTTCTTCTTCGTATAAAATTTCAGGAGTTTTATAATTGAATTGGTCAATATAAAATTCAGCTTCGCTACCGAATGCTTTTGATAATACATTTCCCTTTGTCCTACGCAACAAGTCAGGCAAAGCAACAATGTAGTTTTCTGGTTGGTCAATGTTTTCTACGAAATGATAAAAGCCACTTAAAATAATTGAATCAGTTTTAATTCTATCCAATAGCGGCAACAAATCTCTTGTTAGCATCCGAAGTGTTTCATCCAATTCGGTTTTAGCATTTACAACACAAGCGTAAAGCTTTTCAAACTCTCTTTTCAATTCGTAAGTGTCCGCTAAAATTCTTTTCTCACTTGTGTAGCGTTGCACTTGAATGATTGCATTTACAACAGAGTTAGGATGGTCTTTGTTAAGAATGGCGTTTAACGGAATAATGTATTCATCAATCCAATAGTTTGCTTTTTGGATTCTCAATGTAAAATCAGAATGATTTTCAGCGTTTACTTTTAATGATTCTGTATCTCTTAAAAGTCTTACTGTCTGCCTTCCAATATCATTTAAAAAATTCTCTACCTCTTTTATAATTTCTTGAATTAGCAAAATTATTTTCATTTCGCTTGATTCCACTTGTAAGTTGGTGAAGTGATTGAAAATTGCTTGATACCTATTCTTTAAAGTTTCGGGTAAATCTAGAATAAAATCATCAAAGATGAATTCTAAAAATGTTGTGTAGTTACCGTTCAACTTGTATTCACCTGTTGAAAGCTGTCTGCAAAATTTCAAGTCGGTTGTAATTTTTGGAATTGAAATCTTGCTTTCGCTGCTTGTGTTGTATTCGTTTATTAAATGTTGGAACTTGTCGGAATCAATAATGAAATCGGGCTTACTGGAATTGAAAGCCATTTGAGCAAATTCATAGTGCCTTAATAAAAAATTGAGTATGTCTTTTCCTGAAAGGTTTAAGTTGCTCATTTGAATATTGCTTGTTGTTCTACAAAATGTCCTGTTTTAAAAATATCAGTTCTGATTTTCACAACAACTTCTTCTTCACATTCCAAAACTGTTTTACTTGGTTGTTGCGCTCTCCCTTGCTTTGTTTTGATGGTTCTTGATTTGCTTTGCAAAAGTGTTTCGTAATTATTTGGAACGAACAAATGTGTGTTCGGAAAAACACTTTTCACAAGTAAGTAATTGTGTAATCCTTTGAAATCGTAATCTGGAAAAACTAAAATCTCTTTCGCTTTTGTTTTGCTCACTACTGATTTTCCTATTCCACCGTATGTATGAATGAATACAAAACCCTTTTTGATTACTTGCTCCGCTAACAAGTAGCTATCTAAATTTTCTACAAAGCAAACTTTGTTTGCTTCCAAACTTTTCAGCGTAGCTGAAAATGTTCCGTAAGCATAAGTGTATTTTTTCAAGTCTGTTTCAATTCCGTTTAACAAAACTATTTCTTGTCCTCTTATCAAAATCACATTCTGACTTTCTCTTTTTCCTGCCTTTGTGTTTCGCATAGAATTTACATTGCCAACTGCTGTAAAAACATTTCCGTTTTCACTTGGAAATTTGTCCGCAAAATATTTTTCTAATGCTTCTTTATTTTTTATATAGAAATTTCCACCTCCTGTTTTCGCAGGCAAATGCTCAATGAAACCGCCATTTATCAAAGTAGTGAAATCGCTTGTTCGCTTTATAGAATTGCCAACTTGTGAAGCACTGATTTTGCCTTCGTTCAAAATTTTCTTTACAAAGTTTTTAAAAGTTTTATTCTGCATTTCTATAAGTTACTGGAAAAGATTGTAATTCACCGAAAGTAATCTTCGGCTTTTGATTTTTGTTTTTGTTCAACGGTTCTTTAATCATATAATATTTTTGTATGCCTTCAACCTTTCTCGGTGCTGCAAAAATTGGAATGAAGTTGTTGTCTTTGCAGAACTGAATTAAGTGTTTCACATTCTTTTGCCCGATTGCATCTAACTCGTCAACATAAATCACAACTTTATTTTCATTTGCTGATTGAACTAAATCTTTCAAGATGTTTAAGAAAAGATAAAGTTTCAAAACAATGTTTGTTCCTTTTGATTGAACTTGTTTTGATAAATCAATTTCCTCTGATTCGCCTGTTACTTTTGTTATCTCAACTTTGATAGTAAACAAGTCGTAAATCTCAATCGGTTTTCCTTTGCTTTCTGTTAGTTGCCTTTCAAGTGCTTTCTTGCTTTCTGTGTATGTATTGTCAAAGTCTAAACCGTTTGAAAATTTCAATTTTGAAATTTTATCTAAGTCCCTTATCAATTCTTCTGCTTCAGAAATTTTCACTTTCACACTTTGAATATTTGAAACTGGATATTCAGCCAACTTCGTGTTGTAGCTTTTGTAAACAAATGTTTTGAAGTCATTGAACGCTGTTAGAAATGAAAATGTAGGACTTCCGATTTCATACGAAAGTGTGTCCAATAAATTATTTATCACTTTATCCATTTGAGGAATATTGATTATTTCTTCCTCAACTTCTCTAATAAATTGTTTGATGTCTTGAATATCCTTTTTCAGTTTTAGGTTGATAGAATCTTTCAAGTCCTTTCTTCTTTCTCTTGTTCCTTCAACTCCTGCAAAGGCATTGTAAGTCTTTGAAAATTTTTCGTAAAGTTTTTCAAATGGTTCATCCAAAATTTCTTCTATCTCATAAATGTCGTGTCTGTCTTGGAAGTTTTGATACTGATTTTTATATTTCTTTAAATCATCTTCGTATTGCTTCTTCTCATCTTTCTTTATTTTTAAAAGCCCTTTCTCTCTTTCAATTTCACTGTCCTTATCACCAATTTTAATTAGAGTGTCTGAAACAGATTTTTTGAGAGAAATGTTTATTAAAGTTTCGTTGTCAGTTTTGATTTGAACCAATACTGGTTTGTTCAGAACTTTTTCAATTAAGGAGTTTGTAGCTGCAATAGATATTTTAAGAGCATCAACACTGCCTTGTAAAGTGTTTTGGTTTTTGATTGCTATTTGCTGAATTTTCTTTTCAGCTAATTCTTTCTTTTTTGTTTCTACCTCGTCTTGAAGTTCTTTAATAGTTGGTAGTTTCTGAATTTCAATTTCACTAACATCAATTTTTCCGTCAAAAAAAGTCAAAGGAAAATCAGCTTTGCTGATTTCTTTTTTGATTTTTGATTTATCAAGTTTTGCAACCTTGCTACTCAATAAAGAATATGACTTTCGGACTATTTCAGGGTCTACTGAAATGTTTTGATAAAGTAAGTTGTCAAATTCTTTAATTGAATCTTCTTCTGATTTAATTTCTCCTTCTAAAGTTTTAATTGATTTCTCAACTTCAATTAAAGTGAATTTGCTTCTTTCTAATTGTGTGAGCTGTGCTTCAAGTCCTATTCGTTGCTTGTCTTCTGTTTCTGCTTTAGTAATCAAGCCTTTAAACATCAAGTGGTCGGCTGTTGGTTCGTAGTGTTCAACTTCTCTAAGTTGTTTATCAATATCAATATTTGCTTTTTTAGCTGCTTCAATTTGATTTGTGAAAGTTGTTTTTTCGGCAATCAAATCATCTCTTTCTTTTTTAAGAGTGACATCAATTTTAGTTTCAAGAGTTCGGATAGAATTTGAAAGCAAACTTTCGGTTGCAGTTTTCTCTGATAAATCTTTTTCTACTGCAGCAAACTTTTTGAAGAAAGTATTTTTCAATTTTCCTAAAACCTTTTCTTCACTGATGAAAGTATCATTGAGAAGTTTTAGTTTTTCAAAGTCAAGTTTTACTGTTGTAAGATTGTCCAAATGAGTCTTCTTTTTTTCAAACTCATTTATCTTGTCAAAACTGGAACTGGTAAAAACATTCAGTAAAACATCTTGCTTGTTGTCTGCAATTAGCAAAGCGTTCTTAAAAGACTTTTCATTTATCTCACTTGTCTTAATGAGGTGTTTGTAAATATCAGTGAAGCTATTAGAAAGGGCTCTGCCCTTTCTTTTTACTCCTCTTTTAATCCAAACAACTGGATTTTTGTTTTTGTCGGAATTGTAAACAAGGTTGTAAAGCTCTTCGCTTTTCAATAGAGTAGGTGGGTCGGTCGGGTTGTCGTTTGTGAGTTCTTGTAAAATCTTTTCCCACTTCTTCGCCCTGAAACCGTCTGCCGATGTCTGAATAAAAAAGTTCTCTTTATACTCTCCGTTTATTTTGTAATACTCAATTGTGTTTTCTGGGGTTGCCTTTACTAATATGCAGTAGTATCCGTTCTTGAAAATCTCAAACACGATAAAACTGTGCAAACTTGTTCCGTCAAAGTAGTGTTTCATTGAATCAGATAACTTGCGGTTATCTTCAAATCGCATTTGGTCTTTGTCCGTGATGTAGAGAAAATTGAGAGTGTTTAGGAATGAACTTTTTCCAACATTGTTCTCGGCAGTTATCTGAATACTTGCATTGTCGCCAATATGAATACTGGCTTTAGCAAACAGTTCCGAATTTATTATTACAATTCTGTTTAGCATTATTTGTTGTCAAATGTAAAGATTGTTGTTGATTTTTGGTTGCGGAGGACAAAGGCAAATGTGAAGCAACTTGCGTTGGCTTGTGTGTAGGGTTGCTTCTCTTTTGCCATTGCGAAGGATAGCCAACCGGCTTTTCCGAAAATTTCTCTGTCGTTCATTTTAGCACTGTCTCTTAGGGTTTCCGGTAACAATTAAATCCGCAATATTCGGGTATTTTCAATATATCTACAATAAATCGCTAGCCAAATCTGCCAATCTACTTCTTTCGCCTTTTACCAAATTTACATGAGCAAACATATCTTGTCCCATCATTTTATCGGTCAAATAGCTTAAACCATTTGATTTTGAATCCAAATATGGAGAATCGATTTGCTGAATATCGCCAGTAAATACAAATTTAGAACCTTCTCCTGCTCGAGTAATAATGGTTTTAATTTCGTGTGGGGTTAAGTTTTGAGCTTCGTCAACAATGAAAAAAACATTTGATAAACTTCTACCACGAATGTAAGCTAATGGAGAAATTAATAATTTTTCAGTTTTTAATAGCTCATCAATTTTTGCATTCTCAGGACCTTGTTGTTTGAATTTATTTTTGATAACCGTTAAATTATCAAAAAGAGGTAACATATAGGGACCAATTTTATCTTTTGCGTCTCCGGGCAAAAAACCTAAATCTTTATTTCCAAGAGCAACTATTGGGCGAGCCAATAAAATTTGGTCGTATATTTTATGTTGACTTAAAGCTGCAGCTAAAGCCAACAAGGTTTTTCCTGTTCCTGCTTTTCCAGTTAAGGCAATTAATTGTATATCTTTTCTAATTAGAGCATCTAAAGAAAATGTTTGTTCGGCATTTCTTGGTTCGATTCCAAAAATTTGAGTTTTTTCAACTTTATTCAATACCTTTTCTTTTGGAGCATAATGAGCAAGGATACTTGATTTTAATCCTCGTAAAATAAAGTATTGGTGAGCTTCGGGTTCAAAACCTAAATTGAACTCTTCAACAGCAATTCCGTCGTGGCTTGCATAAAGCCTAGCTATCAACTCGGGATTAACATTTTCGAGTGTAGTAATATCTTTATTTAAGGCATCAATATTTGCGATTTTATCGTTTTCGTAATCTTGGGCCATAATTCCTAACGATTTTGCCTTCATTCTCAAGTTGATATCTTTCGAAATCAAAATTACAGGTGAACCTGGATTTTTGGCAATTACATCAAGTGTTATTGATAAAATTCTGTGATCAGGTGTTTTTTCATGAAATACATTTCTTACTATTTCAGAATAGCCTTTTCCGTTTTCGATATACAATTTTCCGAGCCCATCGCCTAATTTTACACCTTGAGTAAATAAATCTTCTCCTGAAAGATGGTCTAATTCACGAGTAAATTCGCGTGCGTGAAAATTTATTAAATCGGTTCCTTTTTTAAAATTATCGAGTTCTTCTAAAACTACAATTGGGATTACAACATCATTTTCTTCGAAACTATATACCGATTTGTAATTGTGTAACAACACATTAGTATCAATTACGAATATTTTTTTTACATTCCCTTTTTTCTTTGCCATAATATTAAGTTTAGAAATTATAATGAAATATCTTATTAATTTTTCAAAAACATTAATAAGATATTTTTTTAAATATTAATGTCTTTGTAATTATAAAAGTATTAAAAAAAACGAATCTACGAGAGAAAATCCAAAATAATTCTGACTTTTGTAAAAAAAAACGAAAATGACGTATAAAGAAGTTTTAGATTTTCTGTTTAGCCAGCTTCCCATGTACCAACGAATTGGTGGAGCTGCTTACAAGGCCGATTTGATTACGACTATTTTACTTGATAAACATTTTAATCATCCACATCAAAATTTCAAAAGCATACATGTTGCAGGGACAAACGGAAAAGGCTCTGTTTCTCACATGCTTGCTTCGGTTCTACAATCGGCAGGGTTAAAAACCGGTTTATACACATCGCCACATTTAGTCGATTTTCGTGAGCGAATAAAGATTAATGGAGTGATGATTTCGGAAAGAGATGTTGTTAAATTTGTTGAGAAAAACAAAGCATTAATTACAGAGCTCCAACCTTCGTTTTTTGAGATGAGTGTTGCCATGGCATTTGATTATTTTGGGAAACAAAAAGTTGATATTGCGGTTATTGAAGTTGGAATGGGCGGACGCTTAGATTCAACAAACATAATCAATCCTATGATTTCGGTTATTACCAATATCGGTTTCGACCATACCGCATTTTTAGGTAACACATTAGAGGAAATTGCGAAGGAAAAAGCAGGAATTATCAAAGAAAATACTCCAATAATCGTTGGGAAAACCCAAGTTGAAACAAAAAATATTTTCGTAGATATTGCTAATCAAAAAAAATCGCAACTAGTGTTTGCTGATGAAATATTTGCATGCGAATACTCGATGCTAACTCCAGACAACAAGCAATCGTTCAATATTTCAAAGAACAACGAACTAATTTTTGAAAATTTAAAAAGCGATTTACTCGGAATATATCAACGCGAAAATATTTTAACGGTTTTAGCGACTCTTTCGTCGTTAAATATTGAAATAAGCAAAGAACGTATTTACAATGGCATTCTGAATGCTGCTAATAATACCGGTTTGCGTGGGCGTTGGGAAATACTGAATCACACTCCCCTAACGGTCTGCGATACAGGTCATAATATCGATGGAATTAAACAAGTTTTAAAACAAATAGAAAGCACAGCATACAAGAAACTACATATGATAATTGGTTTTGTAAACGATAAAAATATTGCAGAAATTTTATCAATATTGCCAAAAAATGCTGACTATTATTTTACAAAACCTAGCATTCCAAGGGGACTTGATATTGATATTCTTTACGATATGGCACAACAATACAATTTGCATGGAGTAAAGGTCGAAAATGTAAAAAAGGCAATAAATCTAGCCGAAGATAATGCCGATAACGACGATTTTATTTTTATCGGAGGAAGCACCTTTATTGTTGCTGATGTTTTTAGCTCATAGCAAAAGCAATAATATGACCATCGAAATCGGCTATATAGCCAACTGTATCGCCCCAGTCTCTTGCTTGCATGTTGCTAATTAACTTCGCACCTAATTCCAATCCTCGGCTGAAATATTCATCAGCATTTTCAAATTTCAAATAAAGTTCACATCGTGGAATTCCGTTTCCTGTTGCAGGATTCGGAGTTTTATCCATTAATATTTTTGCAATCCCAGTTTCGGGCATTAATCCCAATTTACATTGCTCGTTCAACATAAATTCAGTCATACCCGGTACATCAAGAATGGGTTTGATGTTCAATAGCTTTTCGTAGAAATTTTTACTGTCAACTTGATTTTTAACATACAAAATAAACTCTACCATCGTTCTTAGTTTTTTGTAAAATAAAATCGTTCAATAAGCTTGTTTACAGGCATTTCTATAGTTAGATTATCGTTAGAAATTTCGATTATCTTCATATAATTTTCGTGTGTATTGTTCTTAAACAACATAAAAAAATCGTTAGCGAATTCAATCCAAGTAATTTCTGAAAAAATTGTTTGCTCGGGTGTAATAAATGATAACTCACCTTTTTTAGAAAATGTAATATTAAGTTGATTTTCGGAGCTAAGATTTAAAGCCCAAGTTTTATTAAAAAGCATTTTTTTTATCTGTTTTAAATCCATTTTGGGTTGAATATCTGAGCTGTCTTTTATAAAGAAAAAGGTTGATGACTGTATAGAATCCGAATAGCTTGGATGCATTTCCAATATCTCATTTTTGAAAGCAATTAAGCCTGTTTTCTTTTCATTTTCAATAATATATAGTGAATCATTAGAAATTTTATATGTGAAATTATTATCGAGTCCATCGCCAAATAACAAGACATATTTTTCGGTTATATCCATAAAAATACCATTCGACTTATAATTCATAATTGTAGTATCTTTATAAGAACTGTCGTTATCGAAAACTTTAAAATTCGAGGCTTCCAAATATCCCAGCGAAGTGTACTTCCCAATAAACTTATTTTCTTGACTAGATGCTATGACTGAAATTATCAAGAATAAAAAAAATAAAAGTTCTTTTAAATATTTTGCATTTCTCATTTTTGAATATCTCATTGAATGTTGGATTTGCAAATTTAAAATTATTCAATCGAAAATGAAATTTAAAGTATATACAATTTGTTAGAAGGTTGAGATTTCTCGCAAGAAACTCGAAATGACAATTGGAGTTCGACTGTCATTTCGACGATAGGAGAAATCTAAAATATTACCGAAATGTTAGAAATAACAAGGTAAATACATCAGCAAAAAAAGCAAATTGGAGGCTTTGTTTTTATCATGATAATTTATGGCAGGTGTTCGCTCGCCGTTTTTGTAATAACGACCGTAATGTTGCTCACGATGAGTAACAATTTCGGGAGTTGTGGTATTAAAATATTTCCACATGGCAATGCTGAGTTTTTGAATATTCGCATTGTATTTACCCCAAAACAGATAACCTCCGGTAAAACCTGCATCAGAAAGGTCAGATGGACCATAACCGAAGCCTTCGCCGTGATAACCAACTCGATACCAACCATTTTGACCATCAAAATAATTGGCAAAAAGCGGTTTTTCATAATCCCCGTTGAAAATACCATAGATAAATTGATTGGAAATCTTTGCCGTTAGCAAGCTATCTGAAAAATGAATTCCTGTGATTTCTTTGTTGCGTTCGATACTCGAAACAATTTGTACAAACCTTCGCATATGACTGATATCCCAGCCTATTTTTTTTATTTTCTTTTTATCGTCTTCACTTGGAAAATTTTCTCCGGTATAATTTGCGTAAAATGAATCTTCATGATCAATAAACGATTTTAAATCAAAAGCAGTTCCTACGGTCAAATTTCCGTTAAAATCAATAAGTGTAGTTTCGACAAAACGATTTTCGATTAAAGAAATAGAAGAATTTATATAGTTATAAAAATTTGATTCTAAACTATCAGCCAAGGGAATAAGTTCAGGATTTTTTTTATGTGCAGCAAGCAATTCAATTACGCCTGCCATAATCCACATATCTTGGTCAAGAATTGCACGACAGTAGGAAACTTTACCAAAAAAACGCTTTTTTTTCAAGGTCAAATACTCAACGTGATTGTAACGCCCATTGATGCAGCCCCAGCCTTGCATTTGAAAACTCCCCTCTTTACCAAAAATCCACCTTTCGTAATGATCTTTTATCAAGACAGGAACGTAGTACAGCAAGCTATCCATATAGGCTGTACGTTCGGGAAGTTGGCTGATAAAATTTATTGCATTGGAAACTACATATGCAAACTGAGTGCTATTGAGAAGAACCTCTCGTTTATAATTTATTGTATCGGTTTCGTAAATAAATTTTTCTTGCTCCAACCACATTTTATACTTGCCTTCGAGACGAAATGAGTCGAGTGTATTTCCCAAGTTCGCAACGTAATATTCGGGCTGTTGTAGTTGTTTATATGCCTCAAAATATAAGCGAGATAAACTGTCGAGAATGCCGTAATCTTTTTGATTAAAAGCAGCTTGTAACAAATTGTTTGTCCATAATTGAATGTTGTACAGTCTCGCCGAAGATTTACCGTTTATCGCACTTTCAAGGTTTTGATAGCTTTTGGCAAATACTTTTTTAAGTTCAACGTAACTTGGCTTATCTTGAGAGGATTGCTGAGCAAAAACAGGAAACCAAAGCAACAAAGAAAAGATTAGAATTACCGTTTTCTTTTTTATCAAAAATGTTCGAAGCATTTGAATATATATTTTTAGCTGCATTTTGTTAAACCGCAATGGAAACTTCTGCTTTGGGGTTGTAATCAATACTTGTTGCGTAAATATCAAGCACCTGACGATAAAATACTTTTTCGGATGCACGAATATCTCTTATACGTTGCAACAATTCTTTCCAATAGCCACCGCCTCCCAAATTTTTGAGGCGTTCATCGTCCATAGTAAAGCCTTTGCGGATATATTCGTTCAGTCGTTTGGTTGCCCATTGGCGAAACTGTGTTCCCCGCAAAGATTTTACACGGTAGCCGACAGAAATAATAACGTCTAAATTATAGTAATTAGGGGCTTTCTGCTGAAATTCGGAAATTCCGAATTTCTGTGTACACAGTGTCTCATCAAGCTCACCTTCATTAAAAATATTTTGTATATGCTCGTTTATTGTAGATTTTGCTTTACCAAAAAGCAAGGCCATTTGCTCTTGCGTCAGCCATACTGTTTCATCTTCAAAACGAACATCTACCGAAATTTTTTCATCTTCGGTTTTGAATAAAATAAAATCTGAAGGTTTTTTATCCATATTAGTTTTTGACTGCATTTTTTAAACAATTCCTTATTACTTTTTCTTGCAAGCTCTTTTACAAAGCATTTATTTGTTGCGTTAGATTTAAGTCTATGCGTTGGCTATTATACTGCTTTTGCCAAATCATTAATCAATATTTTAAACATTTGTCCTGCTAAAAATGCTTTGAATTCAGGATTGTCGTTGTATTCTTTAAAAACTTCAAAGTTGCTGTCAATGTGGTTTATCATTTTCTCTTTCAAAATATCGGCAAAAGTTATCTGAGCATTTTGAAGGTCGTTTTTATTTAATGATGCACTTATATTGTCCATTGCAGCTTTATCGTCTTTTACATCTTGCATTAAATCCTGTGTCATTTTTCGAACTTTATCTTCATTTGTAAAAGTAGTTCCAAATTTATCGTTAAATGCTTTCACAATGTTTGATAAATATTCCATTTCGGGCTCTGCTACACCGCCTCTCATATCAGTTGGAATTGGTTTTAATTCATCACCTTGTTGTAATTGAATATTAAATTCACCTTCTTTTTGAAGTCGGTAACTTTCCATGTCAATATTATCCAAAATCCCTTGAGCTAAATCTTCATCACGTTGCTTGCCGAGTTTATTTTGCAAATGGTTTAAAAACAAGTATAATCTTTCCAAATAAGGATTTACAAAAGGTACTATTTGAGCAAGGAATACATATAAGCGAACATAGGTTTTACATTTTGCTCTAAAATCGTCTTGTTTTTCTTCGTTTAAACTTGTTCTAAAAACTTCTGCTGCTGCATCTAAAATAGTGTGTAATTGGTCAACTGGAACATTAGCAATAATCTTTTGCGAAAATTCTTGTACTTGGTCAGGTGTATAAACCTGAACCGCATCTAAAGCAGCTTGTAAGTCAAATAATTTATTGGGGTCGGTTGCTTCCCCAAGAATTGTTGTTTCAAAAAACGGGTCGAATGACTTTTTAATTTCTTCTGCATCGTTGGCAAAATCCAAAACAAATGTGTCCTTTTTGCCCGACGTTGTTCTATTCAAACGTGAAAGTGTTTGAACAGCATTTACACCACCTAATTTCTTGTCAACATACATTGTGTGTAAAAGCGGTTGGTCAAAGCCTGTTTGGAACTTATTGGCAACAATCAAAAAACGAAACTCTGATTTTTTAAACTCGTCAGGAATAGAAGCACTTGAAAAATGATTTAAAGAAGATTCTGTTTCACCGTCTATATCGCCTGAAAATGCTACAATTGCTTTGTATGGATTATTGGTTTTAGCCAAGTAATTATCAAATGCCGTTTTGTATTTTACTGCATTCTTACGACTACTTGTAACAACCATAGCCTTTGCCAGTCCATTAATCTTTTTCTGGCGAATTACGCTATCCATAAAATGGTCAATGATTAATGCAGTTTTCTTTGCTATGGCGTGTTCGTGGCTTTCAACAAATATTTTCAGTTTCTTTTGTGCTTTGTTCTTGTCATAAGCTGGGTCGTCTTCAATCTTCTTTAATAAAGCGTAATAGCTTTGATATGTCGTGTAATTCTGCAATACATCAAGAATGAAATTTTCCTCAATGGCTTGTTTCATCGAATAAAGATGAAATGCTTTGAATTTTTCTTTACCATTGTCATTGTATTTTTCGCCAAACAATTCGAGTGTCTTATTTTTAGGCGTTGCAGTAAAAGCAAAATAACTCGCATTTGATAGCATTTTTCTGCCTTTTACAATTTCTACAATTTCATCTTCGTCTGACCATTCTTCAACATTTTCTTCATCAGTTTCTTTAGAAAGTGTTTGAGCAGAAATAATAATTTGATTATTTGGTCTGCTCGAACCCTCGCCTGAATTTGTATTTTTATTGGAAGCGAGGGTTTCATTCAACTTTCCTGCTGTATTTCCGCTTTGGCTGCTGTGTGCCTCGTCAATGATGATTGCGAATTTGTTTCCGGGTAGTTCGCCAATTTCGTTTACAATGTATGGGAATTTTTGAATAGTGGTGATTATAATTTTCTTGCCTTCTTCCAATGCGGTTTTCAGTTGTTTACTGCCTTCGGTAATGGCTTCAACAACACCTTTCACTTGCTCAAATTGTTTTATGTTATTTCGTATTTGTGCGTCTAACACTTTACGGTCGGTTACCACGATTACAGTATCAAAAACAGTATTTGTATTTTCTTTATCGAATAAGCCAACCAATTGATGAGCTAACCAAGAAATGGAATTTGATTTTCCTGAACCAGCCGAATGTTGTATTAAATAGCGTTTGCCTGCTCCGTTTTCCTTTGCATTATTGAGAAGTTTATCAACGGAATCAATTTGATGAAAACGAGGGAAAATAAGTTTCTTAACTTTTTCTTTCTTTACTTTTCCATCGGGCAGAATCTTTTCCGTTTCTTCTTCAAATAACTGAACATAGTTCTGAATGATATTTGTTAAACGGTCTTTGGTTAAAATCTCATTCCAGAGATAATCGGTTTTTATGCCATTGGGATTAGGCGGATTTCCTGCTCCGTTATTATTCCCTTTGTTGAAGGGCAAAAAGTAAGTGTTTTCGCCCTTTAAATGTGTTGCCATCCAAACTTGTTCTGTATCAACAGCAAAATGCACCAAACACCTGCCTAAGCGGAATAATTCTTCTTTTGGGTCGCGGTTGGTTTTGTATTGCTTGATGGCATCTTTAACCGTTTGCTTGGTAAGTTCGTTTTTTAGTTCAAATGTAACGATTGGCAAACCATTGATAAAAACCACTAAATCCAGCGAATTTTCATTTTGATTGCTGTAATGTACTTGCCGAGTAACTGAAAAAATATTTTGATTGTAAAGGGCTAAATCTTTTTCGTTCAGGTTTGAAACCGGCTTATCAAAAAACAATTTAAGCTTGATATTATTGTCAGTTATACCTTTGCGTAATACTTCGATAATCCCAAAAGTCTTAATCTGGTTGTTTAAGCGATACAATACTTTGCTTCTGTAATTGCTGCCGTGAATAGCTTGCAATTTTATCACTTCTTTTTTCTGTGTGGATTGCAAGAAATTGAAAAGCAAATCTTCGTCCACACAATCCACACGGTTGTATTGGCTGTAGTGCCTTTCTTCAAAAGCATTTACCAAACACAAGTGTTGTGTAATATGGGCTTCGAGACCTTTTTCTGTTGTGTCGGTTTTCATATTCTATCCATATTGTTCCTCTATACGTTTAGCTATTTCAATAGTTTCTCTTAAATTTGTTCCAGTTGTTTGAATTTGTATTGCATATCTTCTGTCAGATTTTAGATGTACAATATTAACCTTCCCGTCTCTTTGTGGTTTTTTGTAAAATGAATTTCCACCCCATTCTATAGAAATTCCTTCGATTACATAAGGAGAATTCTTGACTCTGCTCCAAAGTTCATTCAATTCTTGTTGACCATGATGAGACGTTAAATGAAAATGTTTATCGTTTGGATTGATATTCGTTTCAATTAAATTCAAAATGGTGATACTTTCAACAAAATCAGCTATGGAATTTTTTATAAAGCAATCTCTTGAATAAACATGGTGAACGTCTTCAGTTGTATTATGCTCCTCCTTTTCAATTATAATACCCAACATGTTTTTAAGCCATGCGGGGCTGCTTTGAAAACTAATTGCAAGTGTTTCGCATAGATAGGCAGAAGTTAAACCTAAACATTCTTGTTTCGGAATTTTATTTTCAGTATCCTCAAAGTAATAGTTTGCTTCGATGTATTTTTCTTCAACTTCAACATCATCCTCTTTTATAAAAGGTTGAATAAACATGTCATAAAAAAGTTCCCTATGAACTGCAGGAAAATTTCTATCAAACATCCAATCTCTAAAAGTATAATCGTTAGTTAATCTTATTTCACTAGTTGGATTATGCGACCTAATATTTACAAAACCTTTTCTTCTTGCTTCTGCAACAGCTTCAGAGAATTGAACCATTCTTGCATTTGCATTGAATTTATCTCCCAATAATGGAGTTTGACTTATTTCATTAAACGCTAACTCCATAACCTAAATTAGTCTAGAAATTTGATTACTCCACTCATCTAAAAACCGATTTGGATACTCACTTAAAGTCCCATTTTTGTCAACTTTTATTTGCGTAATCTTTGTAAACTGCTCTTTATCGGTAGTAGTCTTTTCAAAATACATAATATTGACTTTTTCTTTGTCAATCTGTTGCTCTTTAACAGCCACCCGTATTCCATTTAAAATATGGTCGCTGTGTGTTTCCACAAACAACTGTGCCCCAATGCTTGCCGCTAATGAAATGAGTTTGCCCAACTCGGCTTGACCTCTTGGGTGAATATGCGATTCTGGATTTTCTATAACAATAATTTTTCCTTCCTCAGCGGTGAGTAATGCCAATACTATAGGCAAAACATACGATATTCCAAAACCAACATTTTTAGGACGGAATGAATTTGTTTTTTGATTTCCATAATCAAATTGGTAATCTAAAATAACTTTGTTCACTTCATGGACATATTTTGTATTAATTGAAACTCCTGGTGATATTTCATGCATCCACGCATTTAATTGAGCGTTTAACTTTGTTGAAATAGTATCACTGTGTTGTAATTCTTTCTTTACTTCATGCGTGCCTCCAAAAAGATTTATAAAATAGGCAGCAAATTCGCCTTGTAATCCTAATTGCTTTTTATCTGCAACCACAACAGCAGAAGCATCATATATTTCTTGTGGACCTATTCTTTCCGCATTCAAATATTGAAATTTTTTAGTTGATTTTCTAAAAAACTCCATTTGTTTTTTTGTATATCCATTTTCAGCAGTTAGCTTTTCCTTGTCGCTTTGGTATTTGAATTTCCAATTATAAAACTCTTGATTGTCAATTCCAAAATGAAACTCAATAAATTCTTCCAATGCAAACTGATAAAAAGCATCCCTACCTTGTCCAATTTCAACTAATAAACCGTTTAAGTCTATAACTCGGTCTTCTAGTTTGTCGCTTTGCATCAATAACAAAAGCGTTTGAATAAAAGAACTTTTACCCATGCCATTTAAACCCATCAGTAAATTAAGGTTCCGTGTTTGAACTTTAATATTTTTGAGTGATTTGAAATTTTTGACAGCAATTTCTGTTATCATGATGTTTACTTTAAGAATGAATTAATAAGGTTGTTGAATTCCCGATGACGTAAGTGTACATTTGATTGCCCACCTGTACCACTTGAAAGTGAATCTTTAAATTTTTCATCAATTGTATTAAATAATTCACTTTTAAATAATTCTTTTTGTTTAATTAAAGCACTTAATCTCAAATCATCAAGTTTTGCAAAAGCTACAGAAATAACTTCAAAAAGTGCTTTGTTTATTCTATTGGGTTTTGGTTGCTTGCTAAAAGCTTTCTTTCCAAATATTTGAAATGATAACAACATTGATTGTTTGAATTTCTCAAATATATCATTTTTCTCTGTTTCAGTTAGTTTTGCAAGTTTTACCAAAGCCTTATTCATAAAGGCATCTAAATCATCCTCTTTAGTATATTCGATATCATAGTCCAATAAATAAAACGCTATAAATCGGTTTACAAAATCTCTGTCTTGCATTCTATCAGGACTAATTTTTTTATCGGTTGCTTGCAAAAATTCTTTCGATTCAGCCAATTTTTGTAAAAAGTCAGCTACATCTTGGTGCATAGCATGGCGAATTTCCTGACTAGAAAGCGTTAGTCCTCCTGTATTAATCCTTTTAAAAATATTAAATTTTACGTTTTCTTCACCTTCTTCAAGAACATAACATTGTAATTGTGTTTCATTTATTTGGCGTTGTTGTGGCCTATCAAAATCATCCCATTTTTTCCCGTTGAGTGATAAATATTCAAGACCAGTAAGCCTCAATTCTTTAGTTACCATGAATCTTTTAAAAGCGGTAAGCCTTTGCAATCCATCAATTACCAACCATTTGTCGTTATTGCTTCCATCAAAGTAAAATACAGGAAGTGGAAAACGAATTAAAATAGATTCAATTAATCGGCTTTGTTTTTCATCGTCCCACAATCCCTCTTTTCGCTGAAATTTGGTTGATAAATCAATTTCACCATGGCGAATTCGTTCAACCATAGCATCAACAGTAATAGGTTGTGACCGCACCTTAATTTTGTTTGGATTAAATGGTCGTTTCATTACATACCCAACCTCTTCTTCCTCAACTTTGTTAATATATTTTGAATCTTCGCTCATATTCAATTATTTCTAAAATACAAACTTACAATATTTTTCCAATTACCGCTTCACTTATCATTGCCTCTTTATATTCCCGAATGAGTTCTATTTCCCGTTCGGCTTTGGCTATGGCGGTGTCTATGGTGGCTGTTTCGGTTTCTAACTCAATAACTATTTTCTTTTGTGTTTCTAAATTGGGAATTGGTATTTTAATTGGTCCTATCCTTTCTACATTCAAGTTATATTGGGTTGTTAATGTTGCTTCAGATAAGAATTTAGCTTTAAGTGATTTCAAGGCATGGTATAAGAAATCTAAATCAACTTCATCATTAGGAACAATTCCAACAATGCTATCAGGAAAGCAAGCATTAAAATTTAAGATGGCAACATCACCCACATTTGCAGCAATTGTCAAACATAAAGTTCCTTTTGGAAATTCTTTGGAAACGGAATACCCCCAATCATTTAAGGTTTGACGATAACCATTAATATATTTGTTTGCTTGAGAAACTTCACCAGTTTGAATAAATGGATATTCCCCATCATATAACCTTTCATCATTTCTTGGCCTATGTGTAAACTTACCTCTTAGAATTTGAGAGAAGCTTTTTATTCTACGTTCTGGACACCCATTTTTTATGCCGTCCATATGAATTGCACTAAAAGCAATCAAATCTTTTTGCTCCTTCAACAACTCAATAAACCCTTGCTTTTTATCAATAAAGCGGTTTATCTTTTCTTCCTGTGCTTTTATGTAAAGCACAATTTGGTCTTGCTCGTGCAGAGGTGGAACAGGCAGGTAAATATTTGCAAACTCACTAAAATTTATTGATTGTCCATCTCGAATACCTTTTTTGTAAACGTTCAGTTCTTGTATGAACATTCTTGATTTGAATAAATATTTGTAAAAGTCTCTATTTTGAGTATTCTCTCTAAAGCAAAACACCGAATAAACCGGGCTAATGATTCCTCTGAAATATGCCAATTCAATACCACCTTCAAATGAACGCAAACTTATTACAAAATCATCTTTCTCAACAAGTTTGAAGGATTCAAAATTTTGAATTGCCTCCATACTTCTTTGCTCCAACATTTCTTTTAACACAACACCTTGCTTTTGGGAAGCTGCCAAAAGTGGTTCATCAGGATAGCCCTTCATTGACCGCTCATGAAACAAGGCTTTGCCTCTTTTAAAAACCCAATGTTCCGGTATTTCGGGCATCCAATCCAAACCAGTTTTTTTATATGTAATATTTTTAGTTTCAGTCATTTTTCTCGGTCATATTCATTTTAGCAATTTCAATGGCACGGTGTAGCTTGTCGGCAAACCACTCCTTACTTGGCAATTCGGTTAGGTATTGTGCTATGCGTATTTGTTTTTCGTCGAGCATCAGAAGTTCTACATGCTCGGTATTGCCTTCGGAGCAAAGCAGCAGACCAATGGGCATTTCTTCGCCCTCTTGCATTTCGTGCTTTTGCAACCAACGTAGGTACAGTTCCATTTGGGCTTTGTACTCGGGTTTAAACTTGCCAAGTTTTAAATCAATAGCTACTAAGCGTTTCAGCTTGCGGTGGTAAAAGAGTAAGTCTAAGTGATAGTCTATGGCATCTACGGGTATTCGCTTCTGCCGTTCGAGGAATGCAAAGCCAGAGCCAAGTTCCAGAATAAAATGTTGTAAGTGATTTACAAGTGCATTTTCGAGTTCTTTCTCGGAATATTCGGCAGGGAGGTTTAAGAAATCGAGTATATATGAATTTTTGAAAACGAGTTCGGGCAGAATCTTTTTTTCGTGCTGTAATGTTTTCAATGCATCTGTGATTGTTTCAACTGGTTTTGTTGAAATAGCAGTTCGTTCAAATAGCATTGTATCTATCTTGTCTCGCAGTTCGCGAACACCCCAACGTTCGTAAACACACAGTTGTATAAAAAAATCGCGTTTGATTTCATTCTCAATTGCAGAAAGCTCTATCAAATGGCTCCAGCTCAATTGTTGCGACAGTGTCGCAATTATTTGGTTGTTAAAGGTTCTGGCTACTTTACACATTCTTGTAAGAGATGAATAGGTATATCCTCTGCCATAATTAATAGTTAATTCTTGCGACAGTGTCGCAAGAATCTTAGCACCATACTCCGCCCTGTTTTCAAGAATAAGTTCAAGGTTTATGTAATTGCCTATCTGCCAGTTTAGCAGCGTAGTCTCTGCATTTATAAAAACAGCAACCTTGCTTCTTGCATTTTCAATAATTTCCTGAACTCCTTTTAAAAGAGCTTCACTATGTTTTTGTAATTCCATACTTATTCAATTATCTCTTTTAGTAAACCTTCGGTTTCCTGCTCAATAGCAAAAATGTCTTTGGCAATTTCAGTTAATGGTCTTGGCGGTTGGTGTTTGTAGAAGTATTTGGCAAAGTTTATTTCATAGCCAATTTTGGTATCTTTTTTATCCCACCAGGCTCCGGGAGCAAAGGGTAAAACTTCACGTTCAAAAAATTCCTGTATATCTTCTTTCAATGGAATGTTTTCGGTATCTTTTAGTTTTGTGTCTGGCTTTGGTTTGCCTTTGGCATCTTTCACAATCTTTCCTTTTTCATTCAACAAAGGTCGGTTCACGGTAATTTGTGAGTAACCAAAATCGGCATTGTCAAATATTTTGCTGTATTCGTTTTCTTCAAAAGCTAAAAAAGTCTTTTCAATTTTGGCAATATGCTCAGGCAAAAATTCAACTCGCTTTTTGCCTAATGCTTTCCTCATCTTGTTGTAGAACTTTTCAGAGGTAGCGTTAATCAATTGTACTTTGCCTTTTCGATTTTTCGCTTTGCGGTTGGAGAAAAGGAAAATGTAGGTTGGAATACCTGTATTGTAAAACATATCGTTGGGCAATGCTACAATGGCTTCCAATAAATCGTTTTCTATAATATATTTGCGAATTTCGCTTTCGCCTTGCCCTGCATCGCCAGTAAACAAAGCCGAACCGTTATGAACGGAAGCAATACGGCTACCAAGTTCGGTATCTTTCATTTTGCTGAGCATGTGCAATACAAACATCAATTGACCGTCATTCACACGACTGGTAACAGCTTCGTCTTTATAACTGCCTTTCAGCATAAAGCGTTTGTCAATTATGGCACCTTTGGGTCCAACTCCTAATGCTTTTTTATCAGGTGCCCATGTTTTACCATAAGGCGGATTGGTAAGCATAAAGTCAAACTTCAAATCTTTATCAAAACCGTAAGCACTCAAAGTGCTGCCATACACAATTTTATCGGGGTCTTCACCTTTTATCAGCATATCGCTTTTGCAAGTCGCATAAATAAAAGGCGTGCTTTCCTGTCCGTATAAATGAACGGTAGAATTGCTTTTAACCAATCCTTCTGGGTTGAGCATAAAGTGTTTGGCAATAGTCAACATTCCGCCACTGCCTACACAAGGGTCGTAAATTAAATATGTTCCTTGTTGTATTTTGTCTTTCACAGGTAAGAAAACAAGGTGCGTCATCAAATCAATGATTTCCCTTGGCGTAAAGTGTTCTCCGGCTTCTTCGTTGTTTTCTTCGTTAAATCGACGTACCAAATCCTCATACACATAACCCATTGCCAGCGGTGGCAATTTGTCGGGATGCAATTCAATTTTTGGAGAGCAGAATTTTTCAATGAGAGAAAACAAAATATCAGCCTCGTCCAATGTTTCAATTTCATTTCTAAATTTGAATTGTTTGATAATATCCTGCACATTTTCCGAAAAGCCATTCAAATAGTTTTCAAAATTGCTTCTCAAGTTTTTGGGGTCGTCAAGCAGTTTTTTTAATGTAAACCGTGAAGTATTGTAAAAAGCCAATCCCGAACCATGTTTGCCATTTGTCAATAAGCTGTCAAGGTTTTGAAGTTTGTCTTTGTATTCGTTGAATGTTTTTAAAACTTGTTCTTTTGTTGGCTCTAAAAGCAAATCAAGTCTGCGGATAACTACCATTGGGAGAATTACATCTTTGTATTTTCCTTTTTGGTAGGTATTTACCAAAACATCATCCGCAACAGTCCAAAGGAAGTTTATAACGGGTTGCAGTGATTGTGTATTTAAACTCATATATTCAATTTCATTTTTTTTAATTTTCAAAAATACAGGTAAAGCTTCATTTTAGCACCGTGTGTGTCGGCAAGATTACACTCTTTGACATAGTTTTGGTTTCCGGCTTAGTTAACTTTATTTCTCAAATATATTAATTTTATCGTTAAAAATTATCGATAGCGAATTAAATTAACATAAAAACCATGTATATTTTGAGTGTTGATAAGGTCAATATTTATTATACGATTTGGGAAAATAGTGTTGTCGTAGAAAACGGCTTAAATCTAAAATGTATATAGGCAAAACAATGACTAAAACAACCAATATGATTCCAATTATGCCTAGTCTGATATATGCTAGATAAATTAATCCGGCAATTCCTCCCAAAGCAGGGATTCCAAAAATAAACGGCATAGCAAGAATTTGCCCAAACAAATTTTCATGAAAAAAATATCCAGTAGAAATCATTAATATTGGAGTAAATATCGTCCACCATAAAACTTTTGCTGCAAAATAAAATGGATGAATAACCGAAGGAGTTAAATAAATGCTTATAAAAATTCCAGGTGTCGCACTTAAAAAAAGAAAAACAAACAGCCAAATTATACGAAACGATTTAGGTTTAAATTTTTTACGTAGAATTAATTCCCGAAACCAGTCTTTTTTCATTACTCTGTTTATATCAGCATGTTTGCTATGCAGAGGCTTAAAACTTGGTTCGTCAGTTCCTCCCCATGTTATATACAACAATATTGGGACTAGTAAGCCTGAAGTGTATCCAGGTTGTAACAAAAACAGTACAATCCATATGATAATGAGAAATATAATAAATCGTTTCATTTTTTAAAGAATATTCACTTATATCTATCTTGTATTCATAAAAGTATATCCGAAAAACACCTACAATATTTCAAAAAATGAGATTTTTAAAGAGTATAAGTCTAATAGTTCGGCTATATTTCAGATTTCTCCTATCGTCGAAATAACAATGTGTTGATTTTTATTTCGATGCGAAGCGAGAAACCTTGCTAATAAACAACACCTTGTAAAAAATGAAAGAACTATTTAAGTTAAAACACAATTCTTATTTCGTTATCATTTTTTTGTATAAGTGGCTGTACAGGAGTCAATTTCTCCGCTGCCATCGTTTGCAGCATAAACGAAATCAATTAACTCATACGAATCGGAAATTTCGCCATTTCCACTAACTGTTTGGTCGTCGATTAACTGGCTTGGAATCGAAATATAATAATCGTCTTCGACGTAACCATATACTTTGTTTCCCCAGCCCAAATTATAAAAATTATCGATAAAAATTTTTGTACTATCGTCTTGCGATTTCGATATTTCAACATTGTACTGCTGACTGCCAAATACTTCGCTTACTTCTTCTACTTGCCAAGTTCCATCAATGCTGTCGATTGGAAGCGGGTCATCGGGTTTACACGAATACAACAGAACTATGAAAAGAACAGGAAATATTAATTTTTTAATGTTAGCGTTCATATATTGATAATTGATAATTGTTTAAAATAATGATTCGATTAATTTATCGTCAGCAAAATTTGGAAGTGTAACTTTTAACATTGGATTTTGCGACATTGCACGTTTTATGGCAAAAATAGCACCTTCGTTTCGAGCCCAACTTCTACGTGAAATTCCATTATTTACGTCCCAATGAAGCATCATTTTCAGTCGTCGGTCAGCTTCTGGTGAACCATCGAGTACCATTCCAAAACCTCCGTTTATAACTTCGCCCCAGCCTACTCCACCACCATTGTGTATCGAAACCCAAGTTGCACCACGAAACGAGTCGCCAATTACATTTTGTATAGCCATATCGGCTGTGTAGCGTGAACCATCGTAAATATTTGAAGTTTCGCGGTAAGGCGAATCAGTTCCCGAAACATCGTGATGATCGCGACCTAACACAATTGGAGCTGATATTTTACCTTCTTTTATCGCATGATTGAAAGCTTCGGCAATTTTTATGCGTCCTTCGGCATCAGCATACAAGATACGAGCTTGAGAACCGACAACTAATTTGTTTTCTTTTGCACCTTGAATCCAACGTATGTTGTCAGCCATTTGTTGCTGAATTTCAATCGGAGAATTTTTCATAATATTTTCCAATACTTCACAGGCAATTTTATCAGTCAAATCGAGGTCTGAAGGTTTTCCACTTGTACAAACCCAACGAAATGGACCAAACCCGAAATCGAAACACATTGGACCCATAATATCTTGAACATAAGAAGGATAACGGAAATTAATTCCATCAGCAGCCATAATATCGGCTCCTGCACGCGATGCTTCTAACAAAAATGCGTTACCGTAGTCGAAAAAATAAGTTCCTTTTGCAGTGTGTTTATTCACGGCTGCTGCATGACGACGTAAGGTTTCTTGTACTAATTCTTTGAATTTTACAGGATTTTCTGCCATCATAATTTTGGCTTCTTCGAAAGCAATTTGAACAGGATAATATCCTCCTGCCCAAGGATTATGCAATGAAGTTTGGTCAGAACCTAGTTCAATAAAAATATTTTCTTTGTCAAATCGTTCCCAAACATCAACTATATTTCCTTGATATGCAATTGAAACAACTTCTTTATTCGCTTTAGCTTTTTTAACTCTCTCGCAAAGAGCATCAAGGCTAGTGATTTTTTCGTCAACCCAACCCTGCGAATGACGTGTATCCGCTGCTTTGGGATTCACTTCGGCAACCACCGTAATACAACCGGCAATATTTCCTGCTTTTGGCTGAGCTCCAGACATTCCACCAAGTCCAGCTGTCAAAAATAATTTTCCTGCTAAACCTTCGCCCGATTTCGAAATTTTTCGTCCAGCATTTAAAACGGTTATGGTTGTTCCGTGTACAATTCCTTGCGGACCAATGTACATGTACGAACCTGCGGTCATTTGTCCGTATTGAGTTACTCCCATTGCATTATATTTTTCCCAATCGTCGGGTTTTGAGTAGTTGGGAATCATCATTCCGTTGGTTACAATCACTCTGGGAGCATCTTTGTGTGAAGGATACAATCCCATTGGATGTCCTGAGTACATTACCAAGCTTTGTTCGTCAGTCATTTCCGACAAATATTTCATGGTAAGTAAATATTGTGCCCAATTTTGGAATACGGCTCCGTTTCCGCCATAGGTAATCAATTCGTGAGGATGCTGAGCTACGGCATAATCCAAATTATTTTGAATCATGTGCATAATTGCTTTTGCTTGCTGGCATTTTCCTGGGTATTCCTCAATATTTCTCGCTTTCATTTCGTACTCGGGGCGAAAACGATACATATATATTCGTCCGTATTTTTCGAGTTCTTCGGCAAACTCTTTAGCTAAAATACGGTGGTGTTTAGGCTCAAAATATCGAAGAGCATTACGGAGAGCTAATTTTTTTTCTTCGATGCTGAGTATTTCTTTTCGTTTTGGTGCGTGATTGATTTCTTTTTCGTAATTTTTTGCTTGTGGCAAAATTTCAGGAATTCCCTGTTTAATAGCGTTTTGAAAATCGAGATTGTTCATTTTTAAATTTTCTAAATTTTTAATCCAATTACTAAAATATCGTCAATTTGTTCGTGATGACCTTTCCATTTGTTAAAAGTGCTTTCAAGAATCATTTTGTTCTCGTCCATTGCTCTATTTCGGTTTTCGAACAAGAGTTCTTTAAATCGGTTGTATTTGAATTTTTTATACTTTTCACCTCCAAATTGGTCGGCAAATCCATCAGAAAATAGATATATCTGTGTTCCTTGAGCAATATCAATAATATTATTTGTAAAGGGTTTATTTTCAACTGTATGTATGCTTATAGGCATTTTATCTGCTTTGTATTCTAATATTTCCGAATTGTTATCTTGAATCATATAAATCGGATTGTATGCACCTGAATATTCAAGTTTCATACTTTCTTTATCTATTATAACCAATGCTATATCCATCCCGTCTTTCGCTTCTCCTTCTTTACCTGTTTGATGAAGCGATTTCATAATATTCGCTCTCAAACGGTTTAAAATTACATCAGCCGACAAAATTTCGCTTTGATTCACAATTTCGTTTAAAAATGTAATTCCCAACAAACTCATAAATGCTCCCGGAACTCCATGACCTGTACAATCAGCAGCAGCAACTACAACTTTATTGTTTTTTACATTCATCCAATAAAAATCACCACTGACAATATCTCTAGGTTTGTAAAAAATAAAATGGTCGGCTAAAAAACTCGTCAGCACATTTTCTGGAGGTAGCACAGCTGATTGAATTCTTAAGGCATAATGAATGCTATCGGTCATTTCTTTTTTCTGAATCGCAATCATGTCTCGTTGCTCGGTAGCTAAATCGCGTTGTGCTTGAATTTCTTGTTTTTGTTCAGCTAATAAAAGATTTGCTTTTCGTTTTTGGCGATACTCACGAATGATAAGTATTGTGAAAATTATGAACATGATAAAACCGATTATGAATGTGATTATCAAGTTTTTTTGATTTTCGATTTGCTCGTCTTGTAGCTTTTGTTTGTTATTCAAAAGTTCAATTTCTTTTTGTTTTTTTTCGGTTTCGTACTTAGTTTCGAGTTCTGTAATACGCTCGTGGCTTTCTTCAGAGAACATTGAATCTTTTACAGCAATAAATTTTTTGTAGTATTCGAAAGCCAATTTATAATTTCCTTGCAAATCGTAAATCAATGAAAATGCATCGTAAATATCTTTTACAAGTTCTTTTTTGTTCAACTCTCGAGCAAGTATCAAACTTTGATTCAAATAATCAGTGGCTTTTCCGTAATTTTTGAGTTTAATGTGTATGCTTCCAATATTTTGAAGTGCACTCGCAATTCCTTGTTTATTTCCTAGCTCGTTTCTAATTTCAAGCGAACGATTTAGATATTCCAAGGCCTTTTCGTTTTCCATTTTCTTTTTACTCAAGATAACGCCAATGTTTTCGAGTGTACCTGCACTTCCGTTTTTATCGCCAATTTCTTCCTCGAATGACAAAGCTTTGTGATAATTTTCAAGAGCTAAGTCAACGCTGTCGAGCTTTTCATAGATTGAGCCAATATTTACCAATGAATTAGCCATGCCATATTTATCGTTCAACTCGGACATCAACTCAAATGAATTTTTGAAATTTTCGAGGGCTTTTTGCTCATACAAACCATATTCGGTTTCGGAATATTTCCCCCAATCTTTATATACCAATCCAATATTGTTCAAGGTATTAGCAATTCCAACTTTATCGTTTTGGACTTCGTATATTTTTATCGAGTTTTGATAACATTCTAGTGCTTTTTCATAATTCGCCCATTCTTGATATATAATTCCCAACATCTGTAAGGAATTCGCTTTTCCAGCATCATCATTTAGTTTTTTTGAAATTTCATAGGCTTGTTCAAATTGCGAAACTGCTCTATCGAAACTTCCTAAAAAGAAATATAATTGACCTTTGCTTCGAAGTGCAGCCGCTACTTCTTCTGGCATTCCTATTTCGCCGTATATTTTTAATGCATTTTCGTAACTATTGATGGCTTTTTCGAATTTATTTTGTTTTTTGTAGATGTATCCGAAATTAAAATATAAATCGGCAACACCTTTTTTATCGTCAAGAATACGTTTTATTTCTTGTGATTTTTGGTAGTAATCCAAAGCTTTATCCAACTCTCCTTTATACAAATAAATTGAACCAAGTGTTTTTATAGCAGAAGCCTTCTCCTTTTGATTATTTGTTTTTTCAGAAATTTTCAGAGCCTCGTCAGCATATTGATTGCTTTTAACTAAATCGGCTGATAAATATTCTGTTGCCAAAGAATTAAGAACTTCAGCTCTTATTTCTGGTTTAGAATTATCGAGTGCTTCAAGTAAGCTATCAATCTTATTATCTTGACTATACAGCAAACATGAGACAAAAATAAAAGCAACAAAAAATGTATAAAATATTTTTTTCATTTCAACAACTAAAATATAAAATAATTGTCAATTTAAAGGCTCAATGAATAATTATTTATTAGAGATTATAAAAACGTTTTTTGAATAAACAACTTATGGCATTTATTCATTGAAAATTACTCGACTACTTTTTTGAAATCTAATTCGGTAAAATCGAAATCAGGATTTGGGACATCAACTTTCATGGTTGAAATTTTCCCACTTTTATCAATTGTAAATTCTACAGTTCCCTTTGGTAGTGAAGGAAATTTTTCGAATTTAATTTGAAAAGTATTGTTTTCCCAATGGGTTAAGTCGGAAATAAAATCAGGAGCTGGAAGAAATTGAATTTGAAGCTTTCCGTTCAGCAATGATATTTTTGCGTCGCCATACAATGAACTTCGGTAAGTTCCTGCATATCGGCTAAGTTCAAAACTTGGTTTAGTATTTAGTTTTCGTTCTTTTTCTTTTTTTGCATTTTCTTCTTTTTCATATTCTTTGTTCCCATTATAAAATCGAAGATATAAATTACTCCAATCTCTTGTATTCGTACTTAAGTATGTGTCAAGAATTTTATACATCAAAGCTTCAGGTAAATAATTTATGCTATTCGTTAAAACTACAAAGCCTAAACCTTCTTCTGGTACAAGTACAACTTTAGAAATCATTCCGTCTAATCCGCCACTGTGATTGATAATTTTACGACCGTGATAATCGAATAAATCCCATCCTAAACCATAAGCACTAAAATGTGTCGTAGGCGTATAAATTTCATTAAATCGTTCTATTTTCTGAATGGTTTGTGGAGCCCAAAGTTCTTTTAAACGCTCCTCTGGAATAATTGTTTTATCTTTATAAACGCCTTTGTTTAAAAGCATTTGAATCCATTTCGACATATCAACAACATTTGAATTAATACCTCCAGCTGCTGCAATATTGTCCCAACTTATGTATTTTATTTTAGTTACTTTATCGTCAACCATTACGTGAGGTTGAGCTATGTTTAGATTTTTCCCGAATTTTGAAATCGATGTATTTGTCGATGTCATTCCCAATGGTTTGAAAAATTTTTCATCAACAAACAAATCCCAAGTTTTACCTGTAATTTTAGGAATTATTTCTCCAGCAGCTAAAAACATAATGTTTGAATAGCCATAATGTGTTCGAAATGGATATTTAGGTTTTAAATTTTTTGCTCTTTTAATTATTTCTTCTCTCGTGTATTTGGTCGAGTACCAAAGTAAGTCTCCGCTAAAAGTTACCAACCCGCTTCTATGGCTCAACAAATCAGCAATTGTCATATTACTAGTAACATAAGAATCATACATTTTAAAATACGGAAGAAAATCAATTACCTTATCATCCCATACAATATCTCCTTTTTCAACTAACAAAGCAATGGCAGCTGATGTAAATGCTTTTGTGTTCGAAGCAATTCCAAAAAGAGTATTCTTATCAACTTTGTCGGCTTTAGTAATATCTCTAACACCATAACCTTTTGCAAAAATAACCGAGTCATTTTTTACAATTGCGATTGCCATTCCGGGAATTTCCCATTCGATTAACGATTTTTGAAAATACCTATCAAGTTCTTGTATATTAACTGATTGAGCAAATAAATTTGTTGTTAAAATAAAAGAAACTGCAAAAAATATTGCAATTCTAAATGCACGTATCATCTGTTATTAAATTATAAGTTCGTAGCGTTAATTCTGAAATTTTCTGTTTTAAATAATTTTCAAAATTAATATAAATCAGACGAGTTCTACAAAGAATTTAATTTAAAAATGTATTTTTGAAACATCTTTTAAAATATTGTTTTCAAATATTATAACGTGAATTACTTTCAAGTAGAAAATTTAACCAAGAGTTTCGGCGATTTAATCTTGTTCGAAGATATTTCGTTCAGCATTCATAAAGGACAAAAGTTTGCAATGATTGCTAAAAATGGAGCTGGAAAAACAACCATGCTCAATATTATCACAAAAAAAGACACTGCCGATTCGGGAAATATTATTTTCCGCAACGATGTTTCAGTTGGTTATCTTGAGCAAAATCCGGTTTTTAATGAAGAAAAAACAGTTTTTGATGAAGTCTTTTCTTCATCAAATCAATTAATTAATTTGATTCGTGATTACGAAAAAGCTGTTGAACTTGATGATAAAAAGGCAATCGAAGAACTGCTTGTTAAAATGGATACTTTAAAAGCTTGGGATCACGAAGTAAGGGTAAAACAAATACTTACAGAATTAAAAATTTTAAATCTTGACCAAAAAATAAAGGAACTTTCGGGAGGACAAAAGAAACGTTTAGCATTGGCAAATCTTTTAATCAATAAACCTGATTTTATAATTCTCGACGAGCCTACCAACCACCTGGATATTGATATGATTGAATGGCTTGAGACCTATTTAATTAACAATACAGCAACCCTTTTAATGGTTACTCATGATCGCTATTTTCTTGACCGTGTGTGCGATAATATTATCGAAATCGACGATAGAAAAGTATTTCATTACAAAGGAAATTATTCATATTTTCTCGATAAACGCGAAGAAAGAATAGCAAATACGAATGCCGAAGTAGATAAAGCTCGAAACCTTATGCGTAAAGAGCTTGAGTGGATGCGAAGAATGCCAAAAGCTAGAAGCACTAAGGCTAAGTCGCGTATTGATTCCTTTTACGATTTACAAGAAAAAGCTTCGACCAAAAAAAGCGACGAAAGCATAAAATTAAATGTTAAAACGGCTCGTTTAGGAAAGAAAATTTTAGAAATTTCGTATTTAAATAAAAGTTTTGGCGATGTTAAAATTTTAAAAGATTTCACTTATATTTTCAAAAGAAACGAAAAAATTGGTATCGTCGGAAATAACGGAACCGGAAAATCGACTTTATTGAATATCATTACTGGAAACATTAAAGCCGATTCAGGGAAATTTGATGTTGGCGAAACCGTTGTTTTTGGTTATTACAAACAAGAAGGCATCAAAATCGACGAAAACAAACGTGTTATTGATGTGGTTAGAGATATTGCCGAAGTAGTTGAACTTAGCGATGGGCACAAAATGTCGGTTTCACAATTTTTAAACTACTTTCTATTTCCAAACGACCGACAATATATACCTGTGTCGAAATTAAGTGGAGGAGAAAAGCGACGCTTGTATTTGATGACCGTATTGATGAAAAATCCAAATTTTTTAATTCTCGATGAACCTACCAACGACTTAGACATATTTACATTAAATGTGTTGGAAGATTTTCTTCAAAATTATCAAGGTTGTGTAATTGCTGTTTCGCACGATCGATATTTTATGGATAAAGTTGTTGACCATGTTTTTGCTTTTGAAGGTGATGGAAAAGTAAAAGATTTTCCTGGAAATTATACAATATATCTCGATAAAAAAGAAGCTGAAAAAAAACTCATTTCAGCAAAATCGAAAACCGATACCAGCGATAAAAATGTAAGGGTTAAGCCCGAACGAGAACGAAAACTTACGTTTAACGAAAAACGTGAGTTTGAACAACTAGAAATTGATATTGCTACATTTGAAGAAGAAAAAGAAGAACTTGAAAAACAAATGAATTCAGGGGATTTGCCATCAGATGAATTGATAAAAAAAGCCAATCGTTTCAGTCAATTGCTCGAAATACTGGAAGAAAAAGAAAACCGATGGCTCGAATTAAGCGAATTGTTGTAGTTTAAGCAAAAAGCGAAAATAATATTCGTCCTGCAAGCAAATAAATAAACAATCCCATAATATCGTTTACTGTTGTGATAAAAGGACCAGTAGCCAAAGCCGGATCAATTTTAAATCGGTTTAAAGCAAGAGGGACAAAGGTTCCGAAAAGTGAAGCAAAAATAATTACAGCAAACAATGCAACGCTTACGGTTACTGTCAAAATAAAGGTATCGCTTACAAAATAATTATAAGCAAAAATCAACGATGAGCATACAATTCCATTAATGAATGCTACCAAAAATTCTTTTGATAATTTATTGATTGTTCTCACATTTGTAATCGAATTATTAGCGAGACCTTGAACAATAATCGCAGACGATTGAACTCCCACATTTCCTCCCATTGCTGCAATTAAGGGTAAAAAGAAAATCATTTCGGGGTAAATTCCCAAATCTACTTCATAATATGCAATTACTCGTGAACCAATGATTCCACCTATCAAACCGATAAGTAACCAAGGAAGTCGAGCTCGAGTCAATAACCATGGACTATCAGAATGTTCAACGTCTTCAGAAATACCCGAAATCATTTGGTAATCTTTTTCAGCTTCTTCACGCATTACTTCCACAATATCGTCGATGGTTATTTGTCCAAGTAAACGCCCAATGCTATCAACAACTGGAATGGAAACTAAATCGTATTTTTGCATGATTATCCCCACTTCATCAGCAGGTTTATCTACTCTAACCGACATTACATCGGGAGTACAAATAGTTGCAATTTTGGTCGAAGGAGAACTCACAACCAGCCTTTTTAACGAAAGAAGACCTTTTAATATATTATTGTCGTCAACAACATATACATTATAAATATGTTCGATATTTTCGGCCTGACGTCGAATTTCTTCGATACAACTTTGTACATCGCTATTTTCATTAACCGAAATTAATTCTTTTGCCATTACTCCACCAGCGGTATCCTCGTCATAATTAAGAAGGTCAACAATATCTCCGGCCTGCTCTCTATCATGAATTTGCGAAAGAACTTCTTCTTGTTTTTTTTCTGATAACTCCCCAATAATATCGGCGGCGTCATCCGATTCAATATTGTGAATTAATTGTTTTGCAATAACTTCTGATGGCAGAATTTTTAAAAATTTGTCTCTAAGATCGTCTTCTAATTCGACAAAAACGTCTGCTGCAATTTCTTTTTCAAGCAACAAATAGATGTATTTTGCATCATCAATCGATATTTCATCAAACATCTCAGCTATATCAGCCGGGTGCAATTTTTCAATTAACTCTAATGTTTTTTCCTTGTTTTCGGTAGAAATAACATCTCTTAATTGATCTAAAAAATCATCGGTTAATTCAAAATTCATAAAATATTTGTTTCAACTTGTAATAATTTGCAAAGATAGGTTTATATCATTTCTGTCCTAATTAAAATTCAGAATTTATTGACGTGGAATTTCCAACACTTCTAAATTTTTAAGTGCTTTTCCATCAATGCTAAATCGAATGGCTGTGCGAATTACATGAAATCCATATTTTCCGTAAGCACCTGGATTCATACACATCATATTAAAATCGTTATCGTACATAACTTTTAAAATATGTGAGTGCCCGCAAATAAAAAGCGATGGTTTTAATTCTTTGATTTGTATTAATGTTTTTGCATCGTAGTGTTTTGGATAACCACCTATATGAGTCATAAAAATATCAATATCTTCAACTCGAAAAAAAAGATTGGGTTTACAAACTTGTCGAATATCGGTTCCGTCAATATTTCCGTAAACAGCCCTTAATAAAAAACTCTCGTTTAATTTATTATAAACCGTAATATTCCCAATATCTCCAGCATGCCAAATCTCGTCACAATCTTTGAAAAAAGAAAAGATTCTTTCATCAATTGTACCATGAGTATCAGACAAAAGCCCTATTTGTTTCATCTTATTTTAATAAATTGCGAAGATATGGCAGAATTGTTTTAATTGCAAACTACTCGTTTTTTAACATTTCAAGGTATTCGTTTAACATTACAAAATCAACATTCATAAATAATTGTATTTTGATTATTGTTCTTACAAAACATTGTTCTAATTTTATAAAATTAAAATCACGTAAATATTGTAGATGTCGTTTCAAATTTCAGATAATATAAAAACCGTTCTAAATAACTCAAACGAGCTTGTTTTTGTAATTAATTCGTCAGGGACTATTTTTTTTGTAAATTCGTTGACAGAATCAATAACCGACATTACAAATGGGCATAATATTTTTGATTATATTTCAGAAAAAGAAGACCTTTTTAGAGATGTTAACGAACAGAACTCAAAAACTGCAATACAACTTTCGTTGAGTTCAAAGCTTAATTTTATTGATTTAAATGGAAATATTAGCTTCCTAAGTCGATACGAAGGCGAAATTTTCTTTGTTTTGTCGCTCTCTCAAAAAATTGCAAATACAAATGCAGATGGCTTAAATCGAAAAATATTTGAAAGCGAAAACAAATATCAAAAATTAATTGAGCAATCGTCCGATTGCATTATGCTTCATAAAAACGGAATTATTGAATACATAAACGAAGCAGGAATAAGAATGCTTGGTGCAAAAAATGCCGAAGAAATAATTGGACGTACCAACATTTCACTTATTCATGAGGACGACAGACCCTTTGTTAAAAATAGAATTACAGAATTACAAACCATCAAGCAATTTACCAATTGGGCTGAACAACGATTTGTAAAACTAAATGGAGAAATAATAATTGTTGAAGCGGCTGCGGCAGTAGTTGAAATTAATGGAGAAAAGGTGATTCAGGTTATAATTAAAGATATAACTGAAAGAAAAAACTTTGAAAAACAACTAATTCATAACGAGAGGCAACTGTCAGCATTTATAAAAGCCTTGCCTGATGATGTTTATGTTATCGACGAAAACGGAAAGTATATTGATGTAATTTCATCGGTTCACAATAACACTAAAAAGGGAAAAAATATTTTCGATCTTTTTTCAAATGAATCGGCATTTAGTATTTTAAAGACTATACGAAAAACCATCGAACATAAAAAATCGTACACGTTAGAATACGACATAAAAGGAAATTATTTTGAAGGGAGAACCGCTTATTTGGAAATGGACGAACCAAACAAAAGAGTTCTATGGATTTCGAGAGATATTACGTCTCGAAAAAAAGCCGAAATCTTAGTCAAGGAGAGCGAAGATGCTATAAAAAACTTTTTGCGACAATCTTCTGACGGAATTGTAATTGTTGATAACGATGGTAAAATAGTTGAATGGAACAAGGCTCAAGAAAATATTACCGGTTTCAAGCAATTAGAAATTTTGGGAAAATACATTTGGGACGTACAATATTCGCTTGCAAGCAATAGTGAAAATAGAAAATATACCTTAGATGAACTTAAAAATAATACTCTTATAACTTTAAAAAATCGAAGCAACACATCTTTTATTCAACCACATACAACCGACATAAGAACAAAAGACAATCAAATTAAAACTATTGAAACCGTCATTTTTCCTATTGATACTGAAAATGGTCGTAAAATAGGCTCTATTGCTAGAGATATAACAAGCATAAAAGAGGCCGAAGACAATTTAATCAGAGCAAAAAAATTAGCAGAAGAAGCAAATCAAGCCAAAAGTTTATTTATCGCTAAAATTAGTCACGAAATACGTACTCCACTAAATGGAATTGTTGGATTTACCAATCTATTGCTCGACAATGATTACGATAAAGATACAAAAGAAATGTTATCGCTTATAAAAAATTCAGGAGAAACACTATCAAAATTAATAACCGACATTCTTGATTTTTCAAAAATTGAATCAGGAAAAATAAGCCTTCAAAGAATTGAATTTGATTTAAATAGCTTAATTGAGTCAAGTATTAAAAGTTTTAATCTTCCCGCAACAAAAAAATCACTACAACTAGCATTTACAAACAATAATAAACATAACAACTTACTCATTGGAGATAAAATTTGTTTACGACAAATAATCGTGAATCTATTGAGTAATGCTATTAAATATACCGACAAAGGCAACATACAAGCAACTTTTGATACAAATATTATCGAAAAATCGAATAAGATAAGTTTAACAATTTCGATAAAAGATACTGGTAGAGGAATTGCTCCTGAGGTTTTACAAAATATTTTTAGCGATGTTTTTAAAATTGCCTATACCGATTCGAATAAAGGGAGTGGTTTGGGACTTTCAATTGTAAATTCATTAGTAAAACTGATGAACGGAAAAATAGAAGTAGATAGTGAATTAAACGAAGGAAGTACTTTTACAGTATCAATTCCTTTTGAATTGTCGAAAAAAACAAAAGAAGTCGAAATTATAAACTTAGTGAATAATGATATCTTAACTAAAAAGTTAAAAATACTTGTTGCAGAAGACGACCTTACCAACCAACATTTAATAAAAGCTTTAGCTAAAAATAAACCTTGGGAACTAGTCGTAGTCGATAATGGAGAAAAAGCTGTTCATTATTTTCAATTAGAAAAATTCGATATAATCTTAATGGATATTCAAATGCCAATAATGAATGGAATAGAAGCTACGCAGACGATTAGACAATTTGAAAAAGACAACAATTCGCACGTGCCAATCATAGCTTTAACAGCTTACGCAATGGAGAACGATAAAGAAAAATGTTTTGATGCAGGAATGGACGCATTTTTATCAAAGCCTATAAATATTAATAAGCTTTATTCAACTATTGATAAATACGTTAAGTAAAATTTACCCAAAGAAAAAATAACTCACGAAAATAGCTGCAATTATACCCGCTAAATCAGCAGTTAAACTACACGCAATTGCATGTCGAGTTTTTTTGACACCAACTGAACCAAAATAAACCGCAATAATATAAAAAGTAGTATCAGCTGCACCTTGGAAAACGCAAGATAAACGACCAACAAATGAATCTGGTCCAAAAGTTTGCATCGATTCAACCATCATTCCTCTAGCCCCACTCCCACTTAACGGTTTCATAATCGCAGTTGGTAAAGCCGCCACAAAATCGCTATTTAAACCAAAATAATTAAATCCGTATGCAATGCCGTTTATTAAATAATCTAAGGCACCTGAAGTTCTTAAAACACCAATTGCAACTAACATTGCTATTAAATATGGAACAATTTTTATGGCAATATTAAAACCATCTTTCGCCCCATCAATAAACGAATCGTAAACATTTACTTTTTTATAAAAGGCAGCAAAAATAAAAATCATTATAATTCCAAAAAGCAAAAAATTACTTGCCGAAGTTGAAATTAAATTCATTTTTTCTTGGGTCAAAGTGCTGAAATAATAAATTAATCCTGAGATTAATAAGGTAAACGCACCCAAGTATGCAAGTACAATTTTGTTAAATAAATTGATTTTTTGAAAAATCGAAACAGCTATGATTCCTGTTAAAGTTGATGCAAAAGTTGCTAAAAGAATAGGTAAAAAAACATCGGCAGGGTCAGCAGCACCCAATTGTGCACGGTAAACCATAATGCTTATTGGAATTATGGTTAAACCAGATGCGTTTAAAACCAGAAACATTATTTGAGAATTCGAAGCAGTATCTTTATTCTGATTAAGTTCTTGAAGTTGATTCATTGCTTTTAACCCAAGTGGAGTTGCAGCATTGTCAAGCCCTAACATATTGGCAGAAATATTCATCAAAATTGAGCCAGAAACGGGATGATTTTTAGGAATTTCAGGAAATAATTTACTAAAAAATGGATTTATTAATTTTGATAAATAATTGATAACTCCCCCATTTTCGCCTATTTTCATCAAGCCTAGCCACAATGTCATAACTCCTGTTAAACCTAATGAAAGCTCGAAACCAACCTTTGCCATATCAAAAGTTGCTCCCATCATATTGGTAAAAACTTCGTAATCGGCAAAAAAAACAAATCGAATGAGTGCAATTACAAATGCAATTATAAAAAAGAATATCCAAATGTAATTTAGAACCATTTACTCTTGTTTTTTTCTAAAATCAGGGTTTTCTTTTACAATTCTTAGAGAGTCGTGTTCTTCAATAAACTTAATCAGCGAATCGCGTTCTTCAATAATTTTAACTGATTTTTTTTCTTCACATCCCATAAAGAAAAATGAAATAAAAAAAATAAATCCCAAAATATATATAATTCTTTTATTCATCTTTGTTTGTATATGGAAGGTTATCAAACTTGCCATCTGTTATCTCAACAGTATTGTCCAAACTTGTGTTAGTCATCGAAAATTCAAATGTACCTGATATAGTTTCATCTGTAACTTCTGTTATTACCACAACTCCTTCTTTACTTGCAAAATTTTCGCTTTCTTCAGTTACGCTTGGTTTATATACTGCTCCACACCCAGCCTGAACGCCCGCTACATCAAGTTCGAAAGTTCCTGTAGTTGTTCCTACTATAGTAATTTCCATTATTTGACCACTCATTGATGTTCCTGTAATAAAAAACATATCGTTTTTTAATAATGTAACTTGGGTTGCCGACGACCAACTTGTACCATCAACCTTTGCAGACATTGTTCCCGATAAAAAATCCTCTTTATCGCAAGAAAAAAAGGCAATTGAAACAAACATCAATAATGTGAAACTTAAAATCTTATTTTTCATATAAATATTGTTTTATTTTTAACGGCTCAAAAATATATTTTTATTTCTTATCTACACTATTTTTATTCGTGACCATTTCCACGGTGATGATTAATTGGAAGTTGCTTTTTAAATTCGCTATCCGAAATTTTGAAAACAAGCCAATCCAATATAATTTGAGCAATATCAACATTCAATTCAGATATTGCGAATTTGTATTTTTCTCTCGTTCCGTAGGATTTTTTTTTATTATTTTCACACGTACATTTTTCGGCTATAATCACTTTAATTTTATCAGCTTGATCGGTCATTTTAAAATATATTCTACGCCAACAAATGAAATTCAAATAACCAATCCTTATTTTAAAAAAAGTATCTTTTTTTTGGATAAAAGCAGAACCGTAAAATTCGTATGTATCATCTCCTTTCAAATGAGTATGCCCAATTTCGATGCTTGGTTTACGAAATTCAACGGAAATTTTATCAACTCGGTCGATAAAAAAAGTTAATTTATTGATTAAAGGGGAAATATTTTTATGATTTTCGATAGCATTCACGCTATCTAAATTTTGTTCTCGTTGAATTAAAGTTTCTCTAATTCTTTGCTTTTCTTCGGCATTTTCAATCCAACTTGCCATAATGCTAAATTTATAAATTATGCATTAAAAGTAAAAAAATATTAAGCCATTTTAATTTCATAAATTATTTTTTATGAACAATTTACGTTTAATATCTATTGTTTCTCTTTAAATTCATCTTGATGACAAATATCAAGAGGTTCAGGTATTTCATCATCATTATCATCATTTATCCAATCGTATGTAGGTTTTTGAGGTCCGTATTCTCTATAATAGTACGCAAAAATGTATCCCCAAAACATTCCATATAAATGCGACTCCCACGACATGTTTTTAACAAGAGGAAAAACTCCCCAAACCATTCCTCCATATAAAAATATAACCAATAATGAAATCGCCATTAATCTGTAATATTTACGAATAATTCCACTAAAAAATAAAAATGAAGCAAAGCCATAAACAAGTCCGCTGGCTCCTATATGAAATGAAGGTCTGGCAGCTAGCCAAACGCTTAAATGTGTTAAAATAAAAATACCGACAAATGCTTTTAATGCAACTTCCTTATAAAAATAAAAAATGGCTAATGAAAGAAATATTAAGGGAAGCGAATTCGAAATTAGATGACTAAAATCTGCGTGAAGAAAAGGTGCTAAAAGAATTCCTCTCAATCCTTCAATAGTTCTTGGAAAAATACCAAATTCACTCCAACTAACATCCAAAACAACTTCGCTAATTTTTGTCAACCATAGCAATAAAACTAAAACAATAGGAATAAATGAGATGGTATAAATTCGCTTTAATTCGAGAGGCTTATTTGTGTGTTTCTCAGTCAACAACTTCAATAGTATCTTTAGTCTTTACTACAAATGAATCTTTTTCGGCTATTGTTTTAACTGTCATATTTTTTTCTTCAATTACTTTAACTGATTTACTTTCAGTGTTTTTTGAAATTTCACGACTACACGAAAATATAAAAACGCTTAAAGTAAAAACTAAAAAATATTTCATAAACAATCTCAATTTAAATAAATACATGAAACTTCGTTTTATTCAATCATATAAAGGTATTAAAAATGATTAAAAAAAACTAAAAAATATTTTCACTTTTGACAAAAGCAATCAACACATACTCAATAAAAGTAATATTTCTATGTACGAATATGAGCAATTAATAAAAATTTACGATACAATGGTATTATATATAAAATTTGTATTATTTTTATTTCGTTCAAATAAATTCAAAATACTATGAGTGAATCAATTTTAAAGGCGTTGATGAGATTGTTTGCAATTATCGCAAACTTCGAGGAAGAAGGAGAATCATCATCAGCACGTTCGGTTGTTGAATCGTACCTTAAACAACACCTGAATCAAGAACAGTTAAATGAATATTTAAAACTATTCGACGAATATTACGAACTTCATCATAGCAAAAAAGGTAAAAAAAGATTATCGGCAAATTCAGTTAAAGTTCTTGCTATTTGCGAACAAATTAACGAAGAACTTCAACAAAATCAAAAGCTATTAGTGTTGTTTCAGTTACTCGAATTTATAAATAAAGGCGAAGGAATCAGCGAAGAAGAACTTGATTTTGTTAAAACCGTAAGCGATACTTTTAACATTAGTTCTGACGAATTTAACAATATAAAAGCATTTATTGTTGGAAATATTTCAGAAGTCCCAGGAAAAGCCAATCTCCTTTTAATTGACAATAACAAAGAGATAGCTGAAACTGAAATTAAACACATTATAAACGATTACCTTACTGGGAATATTGCAATTTTGAATATTGTAAGTACCAGTATGTATATTTTTAAATACATAGGCGATGAAAACTTGTCGCTCAACGGTCACAATGTTAAACCAACTAAAACCTATGTTTTAGACAAAGGTTCATCGATACGAAGTACTAAAATAAGTCCAATTTACTACAGCGACGTAGTTGGTAAATTTTTACAAGCTGGTAAAAGCGAAAAAATTGTATATTCAGCTCAGAACGTCGAATTTAGATTTAAGAACAGCAACAATGGGATTCATACCTTCAACTTTTGCGAAGAATCAGGTCAACTTGTTGGAATTATGGGTGGTAGCGGTGTTGGAAAGTCTACTTTGCTCAACGTTCTTAACGGAAAACTTAAAATTCAAAGTGGGAAAATTTTAATCAACGGATACGATACAAGCATTCCATCCGAAAGGGAAATGATTGAAGGTGTTATCGGATTTATTCCTCAAGATGATTTGTTAATTGAAGAATTAACGGTTTACCAAAACTTATACTATAACGCAAAACTTTGTTTCAACAATTTCACTAAAGAACAAATTGAAGAAGCCGTTGAAAAAGTACTTATCGACCTTAACCTTTTTGCAATTAAAGATTTAAAAGTTGGTGGACCTTTAAATAAATTCATTAGCGGTGGACAGCGAAAACGGTTAAATATTGCTTTAGAATTAATTCGAGAACCGTCGGTATTGTTTGTCGATGAACCTACCTCAGGCTTATCTTCGATGGACTCTGATATGGTTATGGATTTACTTAAAGAGCAAACCTTAAAAGGTAAATTGGTAATTGTCAATATTCATCAGCCATCGTCGGATATTTTCAAATTATTCGACAAACTTATTATTATGGATACTGGAGGACATCCAATTTATTACGGAAATCCTCTTGACGGAGTTGTTTACTTCAAAAAAATGAGTAATCATGTTAATGCAAACGAAAGCGAATGTATTACTTGCGGAAATGTAAACCCCGAGCAAATTTTACAAATAGTTGAATCAAAGGTTGTTGATGAGTATGGAAAATTAACTAGAAGTCGAAAAACATCAGCTAAAGAATGGTTTGAACTATATCAAAAAAATATTGTTTCAAACATCAAACATCAAACTGAGAAAACCAAACTACCTAAAAATTATTTCAAAATTCCTTCGCGAATTAAACAGTTTTTTATTTTTACGGCTCGTGATGTTTTATCAAAATTAACCAACAAACAATATCTGATAATTACCTTACTCGAAGCACCGGCATTAGCTGTTATTTTGGGGTATTTTACCAAGTACATTAGTGGAACTCTCGCCGACCCTAACGAGTACGTTTTTAGTTTAAACGAAAACCTTCCTGCTTACTTCTTTATGTCTGTTGTGGTTTCATTATTCTTAGGTATGACAATTAGTGCAGAAGAAATTATTAAAGATCGAAAAATAATTCAGAGAGAATCGTTTTTAAATTTAAGTCGATTTAGCTACTTGAATTCTAAAATTTTGATAATGTTTGCTATTTCGGCAATTCAATCGCTTACTTTTATTGCAATTGGAAATGCTATACTTGGAATTCATGGAATGACACTTAGTTTTTGGCTGGTACTGTTTACCACCTCTTGTTTTGCAAACATGCTAGGTTTGAATATATCGGCTGCTCTTAATTCAGTTGTTACTATTTATATTCTTATCCCATTTATACTTGTTCCACAGCTTTTATTAAGTGGCACAATTGTTAGTTTTGACAAACTTCATAAAAACTTTACTTCTCACTTTTTTGTTCCGTTTTCCGGAGATGTTATGACTTCGAGATGGGCATACGAAGCTCTTGTTGTAAAGCAATTTAAACACAACGAATTTCAAAAACATTTCTTCGAAATTGACAAAACAATGAGTAATGCTACTTATGTTAAAACCTTTTTAGTTCCTAAATTAGAAGGCATTGTTAACGAAGTCGAAAAAAATATTTACAACAAGGAAAAAGAAAAAGCAATTACAAATGTTAAACGATTAAAAAACGAATTTGAAATTTTAATTGGACGAGTTCCTGAAGTTAAGTTCAAAAGCATTGACAAACTCACAATAGAAAAGTACGACGAAAATGTGATGAAGGAATCTAGAATGTACTTAGAATTAATTAAGAAAAAATACATTAAAGAATACAATAACGCTAGCTATAAAAAAGAGGAGATATTTAATAAACTAGTTAAAGAATTAGGTAGTAAAGAAGCTTTAGACGAATTGAAGCAAAACTATCACAATCAAAATTTAGCAGACTTAGTCCTTAATAAAAAAGAGTTGAACAAAATCATTGAGACAGACGACCGATTTGTACAAGCATTTGAACCAATCTATAAAGAGCCAGAATCAAATTATGGTCGAGCACATTTTTATGCACCTGTTAAGATTGTTTTGGGCTATAGCATTGATACTTTTTGGTTTAATATAATGGTTATTTGGCTTACATCTCTTTTCATGTATGTAACCCTATTAACCGATGCTCTAAAAAAATTATTAGATAAATTAGAAAATATTAAGATTTTCAAAAAGAAATAACACCAAATATTAAAAACAAAAAAGACCATTTTCATAAAAATGGTCTTTTTTGTTTCTCATAATTACCAAAAGAAAGGCTAAACAATATGTTCGCCTGTTTCTTTCTCCATTTGATCGAGTTCTTTATTAAACTCTTCATATTCTTCAAATACTTTAAGGGTTTCCAACGCTTCTTCTTCGCTTAACTTTTGCAATGCAAAGCCAGTATGAAGCAATATGTAGTCACCAGGATTTACATCGTCAACTAATTGTAAACTAGCCGTGTATTCTGTTCCACTAACCGAAACCACAGCATTATCTCCATTTACTGAAATAACTTTTGCAGGTACACTTAAACACATTTTTATAATTTTTTATTTATGCAAAAATACGCTTTCTTTTCGTGCTACGAAATTTTAACATGGTATTTTGTCAAGTCACGAAGAAAATACCAGAAATAATACATTATTTGAGCATCAATATCCAAACTTGTGTCGTTCCTGATTCTTTTATTTCAATTAGTTTATTAAGAGCTTCGTTGTATGTTTTTGCTGAATAAACTATGTTATAATAGGATTTTTCATGTTGAATAATTCTTGATTCAAAGCCTTGATTAATCAGAGTTTGATTCCAAATTTCAGCTCGGTCAATTGTTTGATATGTTCCTGCAACAATGTGATAATTCATATTTTCCGAACTTGGTGCAGTATCTTTTGGTTTATCAACTTTCAGGTTCTCGATTTTTTTCTCGACTTCTCCGAAGCAATATAAATAACCGTCACGCGACGAAATATAAATCTTTTTATTATCAACAACCGGAGTAGATTCAAATACACCAGGTTTAAAATCTAACAATGTAAAGACATAATTAGTATCGTGCTCAAAAATACTAATACCTCCGTAACCTGCAGCGATTATTTTACGTTCGACAAATATGGGAGTCGAAATGGAAGCTCCCACATATGCTTTAAAAATCAATTTAGGAAGACAAAAAACTGACTTTCCGTCTGGTCCTGCTACTTTATTCTCTGTAATTTCACTGTGAGCTACAACGTATAAATATCCATCTATTCCAATAAAAGTCGCCATCTGAATAGTTGAATCGTTGATATAAGAATCGTTTACTGTAGCTGAACCGATTACTCCTCCATTCCAAGTTGCGTAAGTTTTATTTTGTGTTGGGAAAAACCATATTACAGATTTCTCAGGTTTCAAACTCGGATTTATTTTAAAAACACCTCCATTTCCCTCAATATATTGATTTTCAATAGTAACAATCAAACAACTATCGCTTGTAACTACAGGCGAACCGTCAATATCAGAGCCAATATTCAAATCCCAATCAATTTGTTGAGTTTTTAAATTGTATCCCAGCAAATGTCCCGAACCCGAAGCAATATAAATATGACCATTGAGTAAGCATGGCGAAGCTTCGTCAACAAGATTTTTTCCATGCTTTTTTTTATCGTCTTTAGTATACAGTTGAAGTTGAGAAAATATTTCGGGTTGATTGATGCTATCTTTCTGCTTTGCCTTTGAATTATCAGGATTAAATTTGGTAAACATTCCATTTTCAAGTGTAATGTATGCCGTATCGTTAATAATCAACGACGACGCATCAACATCTCGACTCCAACAGTCGGTATGTTCGCTATTCATTTCCCATAAAATATTTCCCGATTCGTACGAAACAGCTTTAAAACTTTTTACTATTTTGGAATTCATATTTTTATCAATTCCCATTCTACTACCTTGCAAAATAAGCAAATCTCGATTCTCGGCATTTTTATTTTCCCAAATTGTTCCGGTTCCTTTTATTACGTCATCAAATTTAGTTTTCCAAATAACATCTCCATTTTCAGCATTTATTTTTCGCAAATGGTGGTCAAAAGCTCCATGAATAAGATATTTTTTGTTTTTTTCTCGAACAATTAATGCTTGTCCTGTCCAACCTGCTCCATACCATACTAATTTTTGATTTCCGACAACGGTTTCGCCAAAACCTAAATACAGTTTCCAAATAACATCTAAGCTTGATGGAGCAAGGTTTCCGTAGTAATTATTTTGAAAATTCCCTAAATACGTTCCTATGATAATCTCAAGCGAATCATCAATGATTATTTCGATATTTTTTGCTTCCGCTAATTCAATTGAATTGATTTTAGAAAGCGTTTGTATATCTTTTTTCAAAACATATGAATATTTGGCAACGAAAAAGCTTAAGCCTAAAATGAAAACTAAAATTGCAAAAAAGATTATTTTTTTCTGCTTCATTTTTAATTTTCACTTATTGAGTCCGATTCCGATTTAAAAAAATTATTTTCAGGGTAAAGAATATCAAGAAATTCTTGAAATTGAATATAATGTCGGGTTTTTCTATTGCGAAGTACAATTATAGTTGTAGTATCTTTGGGTATTCGAATCAACAAACTTTGAAATCCTTGCCACCAACCTCTATGATAAGTAACTACACTGCTATCTGGAAGGTATCGTAAACGCCAACCAAAACCATAATTTTCATTTGTTTTTACTTTGTCGTTCCATGGTTTAAAAGCATCTTGAAGCACATTCATCGAAATTATTTTATTGGTATATAAACCTTGATCCCATTTCAATAAATCTTCAGTTGTTGTATATACACCTTTATCTCCTGTAACCCCGTTTAAAAAATTATCGATGGCTTCTTTCGGTCCATATGAATATCCAATAGCAGCATTTTGCAGCTCAACTTTACCTTTTTCGTAAATAAAAGAATTATGCATTTCGAGTGGTTCAAATACATTTTCTTTCATGTATTGTGTAAAACTCATTCCCGAAACTTCTTCAACAATCTTTGCTAGTAACATGTATCCTGTATTACTATAATTAAATCGAGTATCAGGAGGGTAATATCTTTGAGGACTATATTTTATCAAGGAATCAACAACTTGAAAATTATACAATGGTTTAGATTGATCTTTTATAATATCGTCGCAAAAATATATATAATTAGGTAAGCCTGAACGATGACATAACAGTAATTTTATGGTAACATTTGGATATGGGAAATCAGGGAAAAATTTTTGAACGGAGTCTTCATACGAAATCAAGCCTTTTTCAATAAGCTGAAGTATTGCCACTGCAGTAAATTGTTTTGAGATTGATGCAATTTGAAAACGAGTGCTAGATTTTAATCTATCTCTTGTTTTATAATTAGAAAATCCATAGCTCTTTTTAAATATTACCTTTCCTCTTTGAGCAATCAGCACATTGCCGTTAAAATCTCGATTATGATAGAATTCAGTAAAAATAGAATCAAATTTATGAGCTTTTATGGCAAAATCAACACTGTCTTCATGGCTTAGAGGGTTTATATTTTTAATTTCTTTATCAGCTTTAACTTTTGGTTCACACGATGTACAAGAGCCAAAAAATAGAAAAGACAAAACCACTAGTATATGTAAAATGATATACTTCATTGATTAAAAAAGAAAAAAAAGAAAATTATTTTTTTGTAAGTTCGCTTAATTGATTAAACAAAACATCAACGCTTTCGAGCATTTCGTCGTACAAATTATTAAAATGTGATTTTAATAATTTTTTGTCGTCTTTATTTTCTGGATGATTTGTTTTATGCATTAAATTATTTCGCAATTCAACAGCTTCGGAGATAATCCCCACAACCTCGTCGTGATTTTTATCTTTGTGAAAATACATGTATAAGTAGCAATCTGAAACTAACTCGCTGGTTAAATAATTTATATCTTTTTTAAGATTTCGAATGTTTGCCATAGCTTGATGATTTATATTTTTCTATTAAAGTTCAAATATGATTTTATTTTTCGTTAAATCCAATAGTTTAAGACTATTTGTTAATTGATAATGGGTAATTGTTGATGAAAAACACATTACTCTTTAAAAATAAAATAAACAGCTAAAATCAAAAATACAAAACCAATAATGTGATTCATTTTAAAAGTCTCTGTTTTAAAAACCAGCAAGGTAAATATTACAAAAACCACCAAGGTTATAACTTCCTGAATTACTTTTAATTGCACTAGTGAAAATGGACCTCCATTTTCACTATATCCAATTTTATTTGCAGGCACTTGAAAACAATATTCAAAAAATGCTATTCCCCAACTAATAAGCACAATTGAAATTAATCCCAACTTATTAAACCATTTCCATTCGGCAAATTTAAGATGTCCATACCAAGCTAAAGTCATAAATGTATTTGACAAGATTAATAATCCAATGGTTAAAACTGATTTCATAATATAAATTTTGTTTTTAAAAATTTACTCCAACTCGAATAATTGGATTTTGATAGATTGAATTAATATTTTCGTTTAAATTATACAATAACATTAGGCTTAAATACGAATGTTCGCCAATATATTGCCGATAACCACCACCAACCATGAGACTTCCAGAGTAAAATCGAGTCTCATTTGGGTGCTTTAGCCCATAGTCGAAGTACCGCGATTCCAAACTCACCAATTCATATTCGCCATGCAAAAAGATATTTTCAAGTACTAAAAACGAGTTATAAATTTTTCCTCCATAAACATGGGTCTGAAATCTGTCTGTATAATATTTTGACGAATAGTAATTATAGATTACTCCTACTCCTGCAACATATCTCTCAGAAAAACGATAGCCAACAGTTGGCGACAAATCAACATACGTATTCGTACCAAATTGCAATCCAAAATTTCCTCCCCAAACCAATTTATCAGAAAATTTAGATGGTTGTTTTACAGATTTTTCGGTCGTTGTTTGTGTTTTCCCTACAAAAGCAATCAACAACAAAATAGTTAGAATTATTACATGTTTCATAAAAATAAAATTACAGATTATTTCTGAAATGCAAACAAAAAACGTTCGCTAAAAATAACGAACGTTCTTTATAAAAATTATGTTTACACTAAACATATTCCATAGCTTTTACTTCGCCTTCGAGTACCATTAAACCGTTTGACGCAAGTGCTTTCATCTCATCTTCCCCCGGATAAGTAATAACAGGAGCAATATGTTCAACCATTTCGGTAATATTTGAAACAAAATCTTGGTCATATGCAATTCCTCCGGTAATCAAAATTGCATGAACTTTACCTTTCAATACCGCACCCATTGCACCTATTTCCTTTGCAACTTGGTAAGCCATTGCTCTATGAATCAAAATTGCTTTTTTATCACCTTCCTTAACTCTCATTTCTACTTCATAAGCATTATTTGTTCCTAAATACGCTACAAATCCTCCTTTTCCAACAATCATTTTTTTTATTTCCTTTTGCGTATATTTTCCGCTAAAACAAAGTTTTACAAGCTCCCCAACTGGTAAGCTACCACTTCTTTCAGGTGAAAATGGGCCATCGCCATCAAGTGCTTGATTTACATCGATAACTTTTCCTTTTTTATGAGCCCCAACGCTTATTCCTCCTCCAAGATGAACTACAATAAGATTCATATCTTCGTATCTTGCCCCAACTGAACGAGCATGAGTTCGTGCAATTGCCTTATGATTTAACGCATGAAATATCGAAATTCTTTCAAATTCAGGATGTCCTGAAACTCTAGCAACATCTTGCAATTCGTCAACCACAACAGGATCAGCAATGAATGCTCTTGTATTACTCAAAGACTTGGCAATATCATTTGCAATCATACCTCCAAGATTACTAGCATGTTGACCGAGTACTCCTACTTTTAAATCTTCAAGCATTTTTTCATTTACTTCGTAAACACCAGAAGGAATCGGCTTTAAAAGTCCGCCACGTCCAACAACTGCATCAATTTCTTCAATATTAATATCAGCTTCTTTCAGTTCTTTTAAAATAATATCTTTTCTGAATTGAAATTGATCACTAATATTCTGAAAATCTTTTAAATCGTCTTCAGAATGCTTAATATTTTTTATAAACATTAGCTTATTGTTTTGGTAGATTGCAATTTTGGTTGATGTAGAACCTGGGTTAATTGCTAAAATAAGTTTGTTTCTAACTTCCATAATTTAGTTTTAGATTTCGATAAAAATAAGGCATTTCACTAAATAAAAAAAGAGGCAAACGCCTCTTTTTATTTATAAATTAAATTTCAATAACATCTCCGCTGTTTAGTAAATCGTCAACACATCGAATAGAAGAGGTTTGCTTTGCTTTTTCAATCGATTCTTCCATTAAATCGTCGTATGTAGGGAATGCTGCTGAACGAATAACTCCCATTGCAACAGGATAATTAGGCAAACTCATTTTTGCCAGCATCAAATGAACTCCTGGATCTTTTTCATATTGGTCGTGAACCAATAAATCTTTTTCAGTTATTCCTTTTTCTCCAATAGTTACAACTTCTAATTTTGTTCCATTCAATCGAATCCCCTTGTTTCGCTCTTTTCCAAAAATCATTGGTTTTCCATTTTCAAGAATTACCTGATTATCGTCACGAACATCTTTTGCAGTTATTTGGCAATGAACATTATCGGCAAAAATTACACAATTTTCGAGAATCTCAACAACAGATGTTCCATCGTGCTTAGCAGCTTCGAACATTACATCAGTCATAAGTTTTACATTGGTATCAGGCACTCTTGCGAAAAAAGTTCCTTGAGCTCCCATAATTAATTCACCTGGATTAAAAGGATGTTCAATTGTTCCATACGGAGATGTTTTAGTTACTGTACCTAAAGCTGTTGTCGGAGAATATTGTCCTTTGGTCAGTCCATATATTTCATTATTAAATAACAAAATATTTACATCAACATTTCTTCTAATAATATGAATAAAATGATTACCTCCAATGGCCATAGAATCTCCATCTCCACTTGTAATCCAAACACTTAAATGAGGATTAGCGATTTTTACTCCTGTAGCAATTGCATGTGCTCTTCCATGAATCCCATGAAATCCATATGTGTTAACGTAATATGGAAAACGTGATGAGCAACCAATTCCTGATACTAGTGTAAAATTCTCTTTTCGGTAACCTATTTTAGGAAAAACATTTGCTACTGCTGCTAATATAGCATGTCCTCCACAACCCGGACACCATTTTACCATTTGGTCGCTTACAAAATCTTCCTTTTTTAAAGGTTCTTTTGATCTATCTATGGTTAAATTTTCAATTGTTTCCATGTTTATTCAGCTAATAATTCGTTAAACTTATCGGTTAATTCATTGGTAATGAAAGGTAATCCTTGTACTTTATTGTACTGAAGATATTGGTTTTCAGGAAATTTCATTCTTAAATAATTTACAAATTGACCTGCATTAAGTTCACATACAACTACCTTTTTGAATCCTTTAAGAATTTTCTCAGTATTTTTTGGAAGAGGTGAAATGTAGTGAAAGTGTGCATGACTTATTTTTTTTCCTTCTTTCTGTAATTGTCCAACTGCAGCATCAATCACTCCATAAGTGCTTCCCCAACTCACAACCAATAAATCGCCAGTCGATGCTCCATTTAAATCTTGTTCAGGAATATAATTTGCAACTCGTTCTACTTTTTCATTTCGTAATCGAACCATAGTTTCATGATTCGAAGGATCCATTGAAACATTTCCGTAGATATCTTCTTTCTCTAATCCCCCTACTCTATGGCGTAAACCTTCGGTTCCGGGAATAGCCCATCTTCTTGCTAATGTTTCTGGGTTTCGGCGATAAGGTTTATAATCAGGCTCATTTGGCTCCGCAATTGGAGGATTAATAGATGGCAAATCAGCCACTTTTGGAATTTTCATCAATTGTGAGCCAAAACCTAAATAACCTTCAGTTAATAAGATTACAGGGGTCATGTGTTCCATTGACAATTTGCAAGCCATATAAGCATAATCGAAACAATTCGCTGGTGACGAAGCCGCAATAATAATTAGAGGAGCTTCTCCATTTCTTCCAAAAAGCGACATATATAAATCTGATTGTTCCGATTTGGTTGGTAATCCAGTTGATGGACCACCTCTCTGAACATTAACAACAACCAAAGGGAGTTCAGTAATCACCGCTAAACCTAGAGCTTCAGTTTTTAACGATAAGCCTGGACCAGAAGTTGTAGTAACAGCTAAAGAACCTGCAAAACTAGCTCCAATAGCCGAGCAAATTCCTGCTATTTCATCCTCGGCTTGAACCACTTTTGTTCCAAGATATTTATGTTTTGCTAACTCCATTAAAATTTCAGTAGCAGGTGTAATAGGATATGAACCTAAAAATAAAGGTCTTTTCGAGCGTTCCGATGCAGCTAAAAATCCCCATGCAACAGCTACGTTCCCAGTTATATTTCTATATCTAGCTTTTTCAATTTGTGCTGGTGGTACTTTTATTTGAGTAGAAATCGCCTCAATTGTATCGGCATAGCTATATCCTGCTTCCAATACAATTGTGTTCATTTCAGTAACTGAAGGCTTTTTCTTGAATTTCTTAACGTAAAACTTTTTAGCGTTATCTAATGGCATGCTGAATAAATAAAAAATCATTCCTAAAGCAAACATATTCTTGCTTTTTTCGACTGTTTTATTATCCAAACCCATATCTTTTACGGCTTCTTTGGTTAAAAAAGTCATTGGAGCTATAATCAAATTGTAGTCAATTAATGAATTGTCTTCCAATGGATTTGTGTTAAAGCCTGATTTTTCTAATATCTTTGGTTCAAATGTGTTTGAATTTACCAATATTGTACCGCCTTTTTTTGCCCATTTTAAGTTTGCTTTAAGCGAAGCTGGATTCATTGCAACTAATACATCGCATAAATCACCAGGTGTGTTAATTTTATTTTTTCCAAATCGAACTTGAAAGCCTGAAACGCCAGCGATGGTATTTTGCGGAGCTCGGATTTCAGCCGGAAAATCTGGAAAAGTAGCGATATCGTTACCTACCAATGCCGCAGTTTCTGAAAACAGAGTTCCTATTAGCTGCATTCCATCTCCGGAATCTCCAACAAATTTAATAACTACATCATCGTGCTCGACGACTTTTGATTTATTTTCCATGTTGTGTTGATTAAAATTAATTTATCATTAAATCTTCATAAAATTCTATGGCAAAAGTAAATCTTTATATTCATTTTAAAGGAAATAAATTTTAGTTTTTTAAACATCAATTTGTTACTAAATTTGTAAACTAATTAATCTAAAATCTTATGGCGTTAATCAAATCATTAAACGAAAAAACTCCTTCATTTGGCACAAATTGTTACTTAGCCGAAAATTGCACCATTGTTGGAGATGTTAGCATGGGAAACGATTGTTCAGTTTGGTTTAGTGCAGTAATTAGGGGCGATGTAAATTATATTAAAATCGGAAACAAAGTTAATATTCAAGATGGTGCTGTAATTCATGCTACCTATAAAAAATCACCAACAAATATCGGAAACAATGTATCCATTGCCCACAATGCCGTGGTTCACGGATGTACCATTCACGACAATGTGTTAATAGGTATGGGAGCTATTGTTATGGACGATGCAATTGTCGAGAGCAATTCAATTGTTGCAGCAGGAGCTGTTGTTACTCAAGGAACTTTAGTTGAATCGGGAAGCGTTTATGCAGGATCTCCCGCAAAAAAAATTAAAACTATTGACGAAAGCCTGCTAAAAGGTCAAGTAGAACGTATTGCCGAAAGCTATTTGATGTATTCTGGTTGGTATAAAGAGAACTAAAGTGTCAATTCCCAAGAACATTTTAATTGACAAAATACTAAATATTTAATCGTATTCTTATTTATTTTACTATTTTTAAACCATAATTAAAACACAGTTCACATGAAAATAATTAGTTCATTTGCGGTTTTAGCTTTTATGATTTTTGCGTCTTGCAATACAAATAATAATGTAAAAGAATCGTACAAATTAGCTGAAAAATTGAGCTATTCAATTAGCCTTGAAGAACAAGTAAATGCATTACCTATTTTAAGCGATTTTGATAGTAAAAGCTTTACCGATAATATTTTAAGCAAAATTAAAGAAAATAAAATTCAAGCATACAAGTTTAGTTTGAATGAAAAATTTCCAATTTCGTTTGCAAATATTGAAGAAGCATTTGGAGCAGGAAAACATAAAACATTTACGATAGACTCAGAAACTGGAGACTCAATTGAAATAATAGTTGAGCATGAAATTCGTAGCGAAGAAATAAAAGACTTCATTTTTATTGAAAATTGGTTTTTAAATGAAGACAATCTTCAGATTATCAAAAATGTAACAGGTATAGTAACAGTAAGAACTGTTTTTGAAATATCAGATTCAACAACCGAATATAAAGAATACTCTCCTTTCATGGTTTATTTTAACGATACCGTTTCGAATAAAGTTAATAAAAATTTAATATGTCAACGTGCCGAGTATACTGTAAAACTAAACAAATGTGATACTCTTTATACCGATTTTGCAAAATTTGATTCTAAAAAATTAATTGATTTACTCATTGAAAAAGTATTGAATGAAGATATTAAAGTTTATGATTATTTTTTACCTGAAAAGACAAAACTTTCGGTTGAAGATATAATGAAAAGTTTTAATGCAGGAGAAGACACCATTGAAGTTCAAGACTTGCAAACAGGAAAAATTACGCAAGAAAAGATAACAACAGAAATAGATAAAAACGAAATTACCGAGCTTGTTTTTGTCGAAGAATGGTATTATGACGAAATAAATTTCACATTCGAGAAAAAAATAATTGCTTACGGACCAGTTCGAGAGTATTATCGAAATGCAGACCCTGAAAATAAAGTAAAAACAGTTCCCTTTTTAATCTATTTCGATTAATCAAACTTTTAAAAAGCCGCCATCGAAACTTAATGGTAACAATGACTTTACGTTTTTAAGAACTTGAATTTTATTTTCGCCTACTAGGATAATTCGTAAATCCGATTTAAAGCGGCTTTCGGTTTCAAGCAAAACTTGTCGACAAGAACCACACGGAGGAATCGGGTTAGCGACAAAATGTCCTTTTGTTTTTGCAGTAACAGCAATTGTCAATGGTTTTGCTTTTGGATATTTTGAATTTGCATAAAACATTGCGACTCTTTCGGCACATAATCCTGATGGATATGCTGCATTTTCTTGATTATTTCCATCGATAATTTCTCCATTATCAAGGAGCACAGCCGCTCCCACTCCAAAATGAGAATAAGGAGAATATGCTGTCTCAACATTTCGTTTCGCTCTTTCTATCAAAACTTGATCATCATTGCTTAACTCGTTGACATTGTCGTACTCTTGAATCGAAATTTTAAGTTCAACCTCTTTCATGAAATCTACTTATTTTAATTATTCAATACAAAGATATAATTCTTATTCATTTTTTATACATTTGTGTAACAAGATAATTTTTAAAATATGAGAAAAAAGTGGTTTATATTGTTGATTTTAATCAATCTTATTCATAACAATTTTGTTTTTTCACAATTATCACGTGAAGATTATATTGCAAAATATTCGAAACATGCTGTTGAAGAAATGAGTCGCACAAAAATTCCGGCAAGTATTACGTTAGCACAAGCTTTGCTAGAATCAGATAATGGAAATAGTGATTTAGCAAAAGAAGCAAATAATCATTTTGGAATAAAATGTCACGGATGGGAAGGCGGAAAAATTTACAAAGACGATGATACAAAAAATGAATGTTTTAGAAAATACAAATCGGTATTAGAATCATACAAAGACCATTCTGAATTTATTAGAAATAGTAAAAGATATTCATCTCTATTTACTCTCGAAATTACCGATTATTCAGCTTGGGCTAAAGGACTAAAAGATGCTGGTTACGCTACAAATCCCAAATATCCAGAAATGCTTGTTAAAATTATTGAAGACAATAAACTATACGAATTCGATAATTCAGTTAAATTCGATAAAAATGCGAAACCACTTGCCGATATTGACAATCCGGTTTATGTTGGGCATATTGGGTACGAAGTTTTTCTAAAAAATAAAATCAAGTGCATAAAAGTAAAGTCGGGTGATACTTTTTATAAAATTGCAAGTGAAATGGACATGAACGTATGGCAGTTATACAAATATAATGACTTTGAAAAAGATTACAAACCGCAATCTGGAGAAATTATTTACATTCAGCCTAAACGTTCAAAAGCTGAAAAGAAATATGAGACTCATACAGTAAGTGTTAACGAAACAATTCATTCTATTTCTCAACTTTACGGAATAAAAATAAAGAGTTTATCTAAATTAAATAATCTAAAACCCGATTCTAAAATTACAGAAGGGACAATTCTAAATCTACAAAAACGTAAATCAGAATAATAAATAATTTTCTATTTTGATATTATTTCAAATAAAATCGATAAATCAGATACCTTGTCTGGATAAGCTAATTTTTCGTAAGAAGACATGAGCGACTGAATTAAAATCTCTATAATTCGATGATTTGAGCATGGAACAAAAAACGATTCGTCGAATTCTAATTTCTGTTGATTAATGAAATGTTCTATTTCCTTTTTTCCGAAAACAGCCCCTTTATTGTAAGGATTAATGTAAAACAAAACATCGTTTGAAAATTCATCGCTTGTACTTATTGCACTTTGTACATCTTTATAAGCTAAAATAAAATTACGTGGCAAATCAACCCCATAAATTGGCAAATTTAATTTTTGAGCAACAATTGCGTATATTATAGATAATGAAAGTGGATTTCCTCGTTTTTCTTCAAGCAAATAATTCAAATAAAAATTTTCAGGAGAAGTATTATTAGAAGTATTTCTCGAAAATTTATGAATATCAAACATTATATGATTTAAAATTCTAACTTTCTCCAAAGCGGTAAGGTTATTATTCAATTCGAGCCATGTATTTTGAATAATCGGCTCGAGTTTGTCAATCATTTTTTGAAAATCGAGATTGGGATATTGATGTTTGGCAATTAAAAAAACACCTTCAAGTAAATCATGTTCTTCCGATTTATTCCATTTGTCCAAGCTTTGTTTCACAAAGTTGAATTGAATATTTTGAATAATATTTTCGATTCGCTCCTGAAAAAGTTCGTTCAACGAAGATTCCCAAGCATCTTCGAGTAGCGGAATTATGTCAGAACCAAGTTTAATCAGTTTACTACTAACCTCATTGAAAATAAAATCATCAGGGTCATCTAACAAACCAATTAAAGCTTGAACTGGAATATGTTGTTTCATTAAATATTATACAGTAATTCGGTCTAAAACTAATTTAATCAATTGCTTAACCACAATTTTATAATCTTTGCTATATTCTTTTCGCATTCGGTTAGCAATAATCGCACATAAGGTTACGGCATCATGTCCCAACATTTTACCTAAGCCAAAAATTGCAGAACTTTCCATTTCGTAGTTGGTTATTTTTTTACCATGCCAATCGAAATTTTCAATCTTCGAATTAAGATTATTATCTTGTGTTTGAAGTCTAATAATTCTACCTTGAGGTCCGTAAAATCCTGGTGAAGCAATAGTTATCCCCTCTCGAATACCTTCCGATAATTTATTATATAATTTTTCAGAAGCATCAACAGTATATGGTGCGGCTAATTGCTTATTCCAACCCACATATTCAGTAAATGCTTTTTCAAATTCCAAATCACAAAATTTGTCTCTATCGGCATAAAAATTTAATAAGCCATCGAATCCAATTGCTTTTTTGGTAATGATGTACGAATCAACTGGCATGTCTGGTTGCAAAGCACCAGAAGTTCCAATTCTTATAAAATTTAATTTTGTATGTTTTTCTTTTATAACTCTTTTTTCAAGATCGATATTTACCAATGCATCAAGCTCATTAATAACAATATCGCAATTGTCGGTACCAATTCCGGTAGATGTAACGGTTATTCGTTTTCCTTTGTAAGTACCTGTATGAGTTACAAATTCACGATTTGCTGCTTTCACTTCAATTTTATCGAAGTAATCAGAGACAGTATCCACTCTACCAGGGTCTCCGACTAGAATAATTGTGTCGGAAATTTCATTCGGCTTTAAATGTAAATGAAATATGCTTCCATCACTATTTAAAATTAATTCTGATTCTCCTATTTGTTTCATTGTCAATTATGTTTAAATTTGCAAAGTATTTTATAATAATCATTCAAATCTATTTAAAAAAAATGAAAACAGCAACTAAGAACATATTAGTACCTCTTGATTTTTCAAAACAATCGTTAATTGCTCTTGAACAATCGTATAATTTAGCTCGTTTATCAGACTCTGAAATAACGCTTTTACATGTAATTAGAGAGAACAATGCTATTTTCGGGTTATTTTCTGAAAAAGAAAAAGAAGATGTTATTATAAAACTTCAGAACAAACTCGAAGAATTTGCTAGAATCGCAACACAAAAGTCAAATGTTATTGTTCATACTTTAATAGCAAAAGGAAATGTTGTAGAACAAATTCTTGAAACAGCTGACACAATCAATGCAAAATTCATTGTTATGGGTTCTAATAAACCCGATAATATGATGAAAAAAGTGATTGGAACTACTGCTCTTAAAGTTATTAGAGAAGCTAAATGTCCGGTTATCAGCATTGAAGGAAAACATCATCGCGATGGATGCGAGAATATTATTTTGCCATTAGATTTAACAAAAGAAACTACTCAAAAAGTTGCCCACGCAATGAATTTTGCCAAAATGTTTAAATCGAAAATACATGCCGTTTCTGTTGTTACAACAAAAGATGATTATTTAATTAGCAGACTCGAACTTCAGTTGGAACAAGTAAAAAAATTCATCGAGAAAAATGAAATCACTTGCGAAACCAAAATGTTGAAAGTTTCGGGAAGCAATGAACAAATATCAAATAACATTTTAGACTACGCTAACGACAAAAAAGGAGACTTAATTGTAATTATGACACAACAAGAAAATGAAATTGTACAATATTTTGTCGGCTCACTTGCTAAAGAGATTATTCACAAATGTAGAATTCCTGTAATGAGTATCGTACCAAAGAAAAAATAAAATTTCACTCTATCTTTTTTAAAACAAAAAGCTCAAATTTGCTAACAAATTTGAGCTTTTTTATTTTTTTTAAAATCAAATAGAAATTGATTTTAAAATCCCTTTTTCAGTGATTATTCCTGTTATGTATTTTGCAGGAGTTACATCAAAAGCCGGATTAGAAGCCTCAGATAATGGGGAACATACAAGTATATTATGGAGTTTTCCATGCTCATCAATTCCTGATTGGTACAACACTTCATTTTGGCTACGTTCTTCGATTATAATATCAGTTCCAGTTTTGCAGTTTATATCAAAGGTTGAACTTGGAGCAGCTACGTAAAAAGGGATGTTAAATTCCTTTGCACAAATAGCCTTTTCAAGTGTTCCTATTTTATTTGCAACATCACCATTTGCAGCAATTCTATCAGCTCCAACAATAATCATATCAATCATACCTTTCGACATAAAATAGGCTGTTGCATTATCGGGAATTATTTTATGTGATACTTTTTCGTTTTTAAGTTCCCAAGCTGTTAATCTAGCACCTTGACCTCTAGGGCGAGTTTCATCTACGTAAACAAATGGATTTTTACCTAATTTATGTGCCAAATAAATTGGAGAAATTGCTGTTCCGTAGTCAACAAAAGCCAACCAACCGGCATTACAATGTGTTCCGATTTTCATATTTGGTTTAATCAATTCATTTCCATAGATTCCAATTTGTTGACAAGCTCTAATATCTTCAATTGCGACTCTTTCAGCTTCTATGATAGCGGCTTCTTTCGAAATTAGAGCTGCATTGTAAACTCGCGAAATACCATAAAATAAATTTTGAGCTGTAGGACGGGTATTTTCAATTCTTTTTCTAGCATTTTCGATAAATTGAGTGTAATTTTTATCAGGGGCTTCGATAGCCGCTTGAGCCATTGCATATCCAGCTGTTGCTCCTATTGCCCCTGCTCCTCTTACAATCATATTTTCAATCGCTAAACAAGTTTGCAGATAAGTTTTCGCTTCATAAATTTTGAATTCGAAAGGAAGTAGGTTTTGTTCAATAAGAAAAACCGAAGAACCACTCATCCAAACGGTTTTATAATTTTTACAATTTACTAACATTTGTGGCGTGAGTTTTCAAATACTTTTTCCAATGTTTCAAAAAGAACTGATGTTTTAATAGGCTTTGAGACATAAGCCGTAAAACCTGCTTGTTCAATCTTTCTTTTTTCTTCAGCCATTGCTTGTGCAGTTTGAGCTACAATCGGTATAGTTTGATTTGTTTTTCTTATTTCATTTAGCGTATCATAACCATTCAATCTAGGAAGTAAAATATCCATTAAAATCAGATCTAGCTTTGTATCATGACAAATTTCAATTGCATTATATCCATCAACAGCTCTAATTATTTCAACTTTTGTCTTTCCCAAAATCTCTTTCATTAGTATGAAATTTATATTATCGTCTTCAACAACTAATATTTTTTTTCCGCTCCAATCTGGGATAATTGTCTTTTCGATATTTTGGATATTATTTTCTATCGAATTTTCAATAATATTCGGAATTTCGAAATAAAATGTAGTGCCTTGTTTTATAACTGAACTTAACCAAATTTTACCACCGAGAAGTTCTGCTAAATTTTTACTGATTGCAAGTCCCAAGCCTGCTCCACCGTATGTTCTATGCTGAGACTCATCGACCTGGCGAAAACGTTCGAATATTATTTCTTGTTTTGCTACATGAATCCCAATTCCTGTATCTTTTACAAAAAATTTCAGTGAGTTATTATTAACTATTTCGTACCCAAACTCTATTTTCCCACGATTTGTAAATTTTAAAGCATTGCTAAGTAAATTATAAAATATTTGAGCCAAACGTGTTTGGTCAGTGTTTACAAAAAGACCTTTTGTAGTGCCGGGCGAATAAATTATCTCTATTTCTGATTTGTTTTGTCTGTTCTTATCATCTGAAAATTGTTTATGAATTTCATTCATTAACTGCGATAATAAAAATTTTGTTTTGTTGATTTTTAGTTGTTTCGCTTCAATTTTAGAAATGTCAATGATGTCATCAATAATTTTGGTCAAAACGTTACAACTGTTACCTATATAAGAAATATATTCTTTTTTTTGTTCTTGCTGTAAATCGGTATCTTTGAGTAATTCGGCAAAACCGAGAATTCCATTCATCGGTGTTCGAATCTCGTGTGACATATTCTCCAAAAACGTGGATTTAAGTTTGTCCGACTCTTCTGCTCTTTCTTTTGCTTCACGCAGAATATCTTCCGACTGAATTCGGTAAATTGCCAACGCAAAAATATCGGCTATTTGTTCGATATTTTCAATATCTTCCTTTGTGTAATCACGATTTGAATTTGCTAAAATAATTTGCCCAATTAATTTTGCTTCGATAAAAATTGGAACCGTTAAAAAATTGCGAATATCAAGCTCAATATCTTGATTTTCGCAACTTAAAAAAATCTTATTCGATAGGTTATTAAACGAAGCCTCGCTATTGTAAAGATTATCATTGCAAATACATTTTTGCTTTGAGTTTTTAGAGTGTTGATTTAATTTAATTTGTGTAAAATTATTATTTTCGTCAGAGTTATTAAAAACATAAGTAATGTTATTCTCTAATTCGTGATTAATTAACGATATAAAACCGAACTTACTTTCAGTAATATTCGATGAATTTTCAAGGATATAGTTAGCTATTGAACTTATTGAAAGCGAAGAAGAAAGTAATTTTTTTGAAATAATTGCCAATGTTTTATTAATCAATGCTTGCTTTTGCAATTTTTTCTCATAAAGTTTTTTGTGTGTAATATCGTTAAAAATAGTTACAAATTTTCCATGCTGTGGACTATATGCAATTACTTCCAAATACTTATTTAATAGTTGAGAATACTGTTCGAATTTTTCACTTGCTCCTGTTTTAGATACTTTTCCATATATTTCCATCCAAAAGTCTTCAACTTTTCCTTGTTGAATTTCAATAAAAGTTTTTCCTATTATATTTTCTCTTTTAAATCCTAAAATATCTTCAAAAGCTTTGTTTACTTCAATATATCGGCAATCAATAGGTTTATTTTCAGCATCAAAAATTACATCATGATACGAAAAACCACTTGATAAGTGTTCAAATAACAATCGATACTCTTTATTTTGAATGGTTGGAGAACCAGTATTGCTTTTTAGCTCTTCGAGCGTTTTTTTTAAATGCCCAAGTTCTTTCAGCAGGTCTTCAATATTTATGTTATCGTTGTTTATCATAAAGTGAAACCTTATTCTTTGTAACAATAAAATTCAGTTTACGGTTTTAATTACTCGAAGTTTCAAAAAAGTGGTAAAAAGGTATGAGTTTGCCCTTTGAACTATAATTTGTTTTAACAAATTTTGAAATGTAGTTGTTGATTTCTTTAAATTCAATTGCATTGTTTTGATTTACATCGTGCTGATTTGAAATGCACTGTTTCAGCAATTCAGATATTGAATTCGTTGTATTACTGAAACTTAAAATCGAAAATTGTATTTTCTTGTCAAACAACTTAACAAAAATATATTTTGCCAACTCCTCTGGAAGAGTATTTTCATATTCTTTCAAATCACTAGGGCTTCCAGTATTGTTTAGTAAAAAGAAAAGATTATTGCTTTTTTTTGATAATACGTCTAATAAGGAATCAATTTGATAAACAGATGTTTCGAAATCTTTTAAACCAGCATTTGGTAATAAAAAATATTGTTTATTCATGTTTTTTAAAAAAATACCTGTCAGCGAAACAATTATAACATCGTTGCTTGAAATAGGTTGTTCCAACATCTTAAATTTTGTGTTTAAAGTAGTAGGTGTTAAATTTTCAATTTCAGGAAATCCATAATAACTTACATTTTTAAACAAAACACCCTTTTGCTTGCTTAATTCGGTCTGAATATCTACCGAATTTGTTTGTGAAAACATTTTGTTCATTTTTTTATCGGTGTAGCCTATTGGATTTATGTCAAAGAAGAATAAATTAGATATTTTAGCGTAATTCTGAAGATTTGAATACGTGATAAAAAAAGGTTTCGAGACATAAAACTCAGCATGATTATTTTTATCTGCATAAATTTGTATTTCGTTTTCGTCAGGAAATAAATAAATATCAAAAGTCAACTCTAAATATCCATTTCCTAAATCTTTAACAATTGGAGGGTTGGGTTTCTTTTCACTTCCATCGAACTTGAAATGTTCTTTCTTGTTGACATAAACTTTGTAGTTTTCGAACCCCAAATTTTTTACTTGCAATTTTAATTTGTAATCTCGTTCATAAAGTTCTAATCCATTTTCTAAATGCTTCGAAATTTTAAATATACTAGTATCGTTCTCATTAAACGAAAGTGTCGGTATTGGTCTCTTTGTACTCGAAATATTTAAATCTTCAACATCCCAAACACGAATCGTTTTATCAGCACTTGCACTTACTAATATTTTTCCATTCGGGCTAAAAGCAACCGATTTAATAGTAAGTTGATGTCCGGTAAGAGTTCTGATACAAATTCCCTTTTGAATATCCCAAATTTTGATTGAAAAATCGTTTCCTCCACTTGCAAGATATTTCCCATCGGGACTGAATGAAACTGAATAAACACCATCGGTATGTCCGTTTAGTGTTTTTGCAAGTTTGTTTGTTTGCGTATCCCACAGTTTGATTATATTATCATTTCCTCCTGTTGCAATGAATTTTCCATCAGGGCTGTAACTCAACGCTTCTATTGGATATTTATGTCCCTTGAACGAAAAAACTTCGTAACCGTTAGATATATCGTGTATTCTTAAATATAAATCGTATCCACCGCTGGCTAGAAATTTTCCGTCGGGACTGTAATCAATAGCCCTTATACATTGTGTATGTCCTTGTAAACGCATAAGTTCTAAGCCTGTGGGTTCGTACCAAATAATTATTTCCTTATCCCAACCAGCACTTGCTATAAATTTTCCAGTAGGCGAATAGCTTGCCGCACGTAATGATTTTTCGTGACCATTAAAACGTCGAATAACTTCTCCTGTATTTATGTCCCAAATTTTAACGCTCTGATCCCAACTTCCGCTAACTAAATTTTTTCCATCGGGGCTAAATGAAATAGAAACTTCACCTGAGACATTATCGTAAAGTGTGCTTAATAGTTCGCCCTTATTTATATCCCAGATTTTAATTTTTTTATCGGCACCAACGCTGGCTAATTTTTCGCCATCAGGACTGAATGCAATACCAAGTACAGGCTTATCTTGCCACTTTAAAAATTTCTCTTTGGTTTGAGAAAAAACAGAAAAATAAATCAAGAAAAATATAATCTGAATAAAAAATTTCATATTGTCCCAAATAGGGCACTAATTTACCTAAAAAAAGCATTAATTAAACAGAATATTTGTCTAATTTAAAAATACGATAATACAATCGAACTTGAAATGAAATAAGCAGCTAAACTTGAGAAGAATAACTGCTTATGATTGACCAAAATATGTAGATTAAAAGAGGACTTAATTTAATTCAATTTCTCCAAATTTGCTATCAATAGTTATCTTAGCTGTCGTATTTATATCGGGACCAAATTTCCCTGAAATTTTTTTTCCTTCGCCGTTTTTAACTATATTCAAATTATTTCCTCCATCAAATTCAATTTCGCAATATTCAACTGTGGCATCGAGATTATAAGATATATTTTCATTCAATTCCAAGTCAATTGTTCCATATTCATTTATAATCTTTATTTCTTTAAATTCAGGTGAAATTTCTTTTACTTCAAAATCGCCGAATTCCATATCAAGTTCTAATTTGTTGATGATTTTTTGAACTTCTATATCCACATATCCGGCATTCAATACAAGATTGTTTACAGTTCCTATTTTGTAACTATCGAATTTCGAGTCGCAAATTAAAGAACTTACATTTTTAATTTTAACATCTGAATAACTCGATAAACTTATAATTGCCTTACACTCGTCGATGGATAAGTCTCCAAAACTCGTCAAAAATTTTGCCCAAGTACACGTTCCAATTGAAACATTTCCGTATGAAGCCGAAATTGTACTCATCGGTTTTGAATCATCAAACATCAGTTTATTCGCTCTAAAATCTCCAAATTGGACATCAAAATTCGATTTCCCGTTGTGTTCGTTTATGAAGATGTCGCCAAATTTATTTTGCACTTTTAATTTCAAGTAACGGGGTAAACTGACGGTGTAGTTTATTTCAAAATTTTGTTCTCCTGATTTATTTTTATTGCGTGATTCTTCAATAATTGTTTCGATTTTTATTAAACTTTCAAGTTCCTCAATTTTAATGCTTATTTTATTGAGAATTGCGTCAGCCTTTTCTTTTTTCAAATCCTTAACGATTATTAAAACTTCAAGATTAACTGAGTTCTTTTCCCAATCAATGAAATCAATTTTTCCAAATTTATTGTTTATATCAAGTAATGTTTGTTCGTTTACAAGAAACTCTTGTTTTACTGTTTTGCTAAAAATTTCACCTTCTTCGGAAAATAAGTTGTTCGTGCTCGAAAATATTACGAGCCAACATAATAGTATTGTTTTATAATTCAATGCTTTCATAATTTTTTTGTTTTTTAGTTTCAACCATTTTTAATTTTGATAATATATTGTCAATTACATGTAATTTGGTTTGATAGTGCACTATTAAAGCACTTATAATTCTTTCGTCATTTGGATTTGCTTTTAGTTCTTTTTCTAAATATTGTTTAACAGTATCCATTTGATGAAGTTCGCTTAACAATATTTCTTTTTCCAACTCGCTTTCCAAAAAATTCATGTTTTTGATACTTGATATTTTGCTTGCAATTTTCGATGTATAATACACTTCAACCTCATTTAGTTCTGAATTACATACTATGAATTGTGTTTGTTTCTGCTCTGGAATCAGATGCTCGTAAGTCCACAATGACGATAATGCTATCAGAATCATAATTGATGCAGCCTTTGCATAGAAAAAAATATTTCTTTTTTTTGTATTTCTTTTTTCGAGAATTTTCGAGAATCTCGCAAAATGTTTCTCTGACGGTTCTTCACTATCAAAGAGTTCACGATTATTGTTTATTATATTGTTTAATTCTTTCATTTATAAATTAATTTAATAGCTGAATTAATTTTCGTTTCGCTCGCATAAACTGACTTCGTGAAGTCGCACTTGTTATGTTTAAAATTTGACTTATTTCTTCGTGGTCGTAACCTTCAATCAGGTTTAAGCTAATAATAATTCTATACCCATTAGGAAGTGAATTAATTGCTTTTTTAATTTTTTCGACTTGCTGATTTATTTCAATTTGATTCGAAAACTCATATGTCTCATATTCAACACACTCATCTGTATTTATTTCATCGAAGGAACTGAATATCTTGTTATTTCGAAGCGTGTCAATCGATTTGTTCACTACAATTTTTTTTAACCAAGCACCAAAACTTACATTGCCTGAGTAATATTCGATTTTATCGAAAGCCGATAGAAATGCTTCTTGCATAATATCTTCGGCTTCTTGAGTGCTATTTACTATACGCAAACTTGTATTGTACATGCTTTTATAATAGAGTTTATAAATCTCGAATTGGGCTTTTTTATCGCCACTTTTACACTTATCAATAAGTGTTTGATGTATGTTTTGATAATTGTTACTCAATTCAAATCTATTTTTGATACAAAGACTCTAAAAAAAGATAAGTGCTGCATAAAAGTAAAAAAAATATTTCCAGATTTGCTTGCCGAGTATTTACATATCTAAAACATATCGCTTTTAAAAAATATTTTATACATTTATAAAATAAAAAAAGCGAGTCTTTTGAACCCGCTTTAAATGTTTTCACAACGGAATAATCCTTATTGTGATTTGCTTCATTTAGTATGACAAATGTAATTGAAAAATAGATAAAACAAAAATATTATGAAAAAGATTTTGGGACTCGATTTAGGTACAAACAGTATTGGTTGGGCATTGGTTTCGGAGAATGAAAACAAAAAAGAAATAATTGGAATGGGAAGTCGAATAATTCCATTAAGTTCTGATGATAAAACTGAATTTTCTTCAGGAAATACAATCTCTAAAAATCAAAAAAGAACAGAAAAACGAGGACAACGAAGAGGGTATGATCGTTATCAACTTAGAAGAGAAGCGTTAACGGCTGAACTAAAAAAGAATAATATGCTCCCCGATGAAAATTTAATAAAACTAAAGCCATTGGAACTTTGGGGTTTGAGAGAAAAAGCCGTAAATGAACAAATTACACTTAATGAATTTGGAAGAGTTTTATATCATTTGAATCAAAAACGTGGCTATAAAAGTAGCCGAAGCGATGCTAATTTAGATAAAAAAGATACCGATTATGTAAAAGAAGTAAAAGGCAGATTTGAAGATATTAACGAACAAGGAATTACTATTGGTCAAAAATTTTATGCTGAATTACAAAAAAATGAATATTACAGAATAAAACAACAAGTTTTTCCAAGAGAAGCATACATTAAAGAGTTTGAGAAAATTTGTGAACAACAACAAATTTATTATCCGTATATTATTACAAATGAGTTTGTTCGGCATTTAAAAGATGATGTTATTTATTATCAACGAAAACTTAAATCACAAAAAGGATTAGTAAGTATTTGTGAATTTGAAGGATTTTATACAAAAACAAAAGAAGGAAAAGAAATTTTTGCAGGACCAAAAGTTGCTCCCAAAAGTTCTCCATTATTTCAAGTTTGTAAAATTTGGGAAACGATTAATACTATTACTTTAAAAAATAAAAAAGGAGAAATATTTTTTATTTCAATTGAAAAGAAGAACGAAATATTTGAATATTTAGACAACAACGAAAAACTAACTCAAGTAAGACTTTTTGAAATTTTAGAATTAGATAAAAATGACGGCTGGAGTGGTAATAAACAAACAGCTAAGGGATTACAAGGCAATATCACTAAAGCGTTAATTTTGAATGCGATAAAATCTTCAAAATTTGACGAACAACATATACAATTTAACTTAACAGTTGATGATTTAGATAAAGAATGTTATTTAGTTGATAGAAAAACTGGCGAAATTCTTGAAACAAAAGTTAAGAAAACAATCAAACCAAATATTGAAGAACTTCCATTGTATAAATTATGGCATACAATTTATTCAATTTCAGATGATTTGGATTGTGTGAATACACTGATTGAAAAATTTAAAATTAACAAAGAAACGGCAGAAAATTTGGCTAAAATAGATTTTGTAAAATTTGGATTTGGAAATAAATCAGTAAAATCAATGAGAAAAATTCTTCCATATTTAATGGACGGATATGTTTATAGTGATGCTTGTTCTTTTGCTGGTTATAATCATTCTAACTCTATAACTAATGATGAAAACTTAAAAAGAAAATTACTTAATGCAATTCCCAATCTTTCTAAAAATAGCTTAAGGCAACCTGTTGTTGAGAAAATTCTTAATCAAACAATTAATCTTGTTAATGAAATAATTGATGAGAAACGAGGATGGATAACAAGACAAGAAAGGTTAAATAATAAATTTGAAATCCGCGTTGAACTTTCGAGAGAACTAAAACAGAGCAAAGATGAAAGAAATGATACATCAATTGCAATGGAAGCCAACAAAAAAATTAATGAAGAAGTTACCAACAGATTGAAAGGGCTAAACATAAGGACAAGCAAAAGGAATATTGAAAAATACAAATTTATTTTTCCAATAAGAACTCTTTATAATAAAGATGGACGGTTTGATAAAAAAAGTTTTGAAAATGCTCAAGCATTTAAACAATGTATATATTGTGGTGAAAGTTTTAGTATAACAGAGGCAATTAATGGCGATAATTTTGATGTTGACCATATTATTCCTAAATCTTTGTTATTTGACGATTCCCAAACAAATCGTGTTTTAGTTCATCGCAAATGTAATGCTGACGATAAAAAAAATAAAACGGCTTATGATTTTATAAGAGCAAAAGGGGATGAAGAATTAAATAAGTATCTAGAAAGATTAGAAAATTGGTATAAAAAAGGAATTTTATCATATTCAAAACTTGAACGATTAAAGGTTTCTAACGAAGATTATGTTGATAGAAAAAGAAAAGGAAAAGAAACGGATTCCGATAAAAAACTTTGGGAAAATTTTACCGAACGTCAATTACGGGAAACACAATATATTTCAAGAAAATCAAAAGAAATTTTAGAGCAAGTTTGTTATAATGTTTGGAGTACAAGTGGAAGTGTAACCGAACATTTGAGAAGAATTTGGGGTTGGGACGATGTTTTAATGAATTTACAATTGTCAAAATATCGTGATTTATCAGATATGATTTATACAGACGAATGGGAAACAAATGATGGTCAGATTCACAAAAAAGAGAAAATAAAAAATTGGAGCAAACGAGATGATCATCGACACCATGCCATTGATGCACTGGCTATTGCTTGTACTCAACAAGGATTTGTTCAACGAATAAATACGTTAAGTTCTCAGCAAAACAGAGATGAAATGTATGCAGAAATTGAGAAGCAAGGCAAAGAATTTAAAGAAAAATTAAATTTGCTTGACAAATATTTGATACTCCAAAAACCTTTTACAACTAATCAAATTGAAAAAAATGCGTCTGAAATATTAGTTTCATTCAAAGCCGGAAAAAGAGTTGCTACAATAGGTAAAAGAAAAGTAAAAAAGAATGGAAAAAAAGAAGTGGTGCAAACAGGAATTATTATACCACGTGGTCAATTAAGCGAAGAAAGTGTTTATGGAAAAGTTAAAACAATTGCTACAGATTTAAAAACAAATAAAATCATAAAATATACTCCAAAATATTTGTTTGAAAATTCACATTTAATATTCAATCCAAAAATTAAAGAATTGGTTGAAAAACGATTAACAAGATTTGAAAATGATTCCAAAAAAGCAATTTCATCATTAAAAAATGAACCAATTTATTTGGATGAAAATAAAACAATAGTTTTACAGTATGGAACTTGTTTTAGAGATGAAATTGTTATTAAATATCCACTTGGAACTGGACAAGGTATGTTATTTAATGGTAAGGAAAATGAGTTAACAGCAAACAAAGTATTAGAGTCAATAGTAGATAAAGGAGTAAGAGATAAAATTAAAGCAAGAATTTTTATTAATGGAACTTTTATTGGTACAAAAGAAGCTTTCAAAGATTTAGAAAAAAATCCAGTTTTGCATAATGATGAGAAAAGAATTCCAATAAAATCTGTTAGATGTTTAACAGGTCTTAGTGCTGTTGCTTCAATAAAAAAAGACGAAAATGGAAAAGAAATTGGTTTTGTAAAACCAGGAAATAACCATCACATTGCTATTTATATTGATGAAAATGGAAAAAAACAAGAACATAGTTGTTCATTTTGGCATGCAGTTGAACGAAAAAAATATGGAATACCTGTAATTATTAAAAACCCCAAAGATATATGGGATAAAATATTACTGAACAAAAATGAATATCCAAACAGCTTTCTTGAAAAAATCCCAAATGATAAATGGTTGTTTAATATGAGTTTACAACAAAATGAAATGTTTATTTTAGAAATGAAAGATGATGATTTTGAAAAAGCAATAAAAGAAAATGATAAAAAAACGATAAATCAATATTTATATTTAGTTTGGTCAATTGCAGAAAATGATTACTGGTTTAGACATCACTTGGAAACAAAAAATAGTGAATTGAAAAAAATTGAGGGAGCAGTACAATCAAAACGATATTATAGAAAAAGCCTTGTAGCTCTTGAAAAATTAAATCCTAAAAAAATTAGAATAAATAATCTTGGAGAAATAACTTCAATTGGCGAATATTAACATAAAATCGAGAAAATGAAAAATTATACTTGCAAACTAGAAGAAGATAAATTTTATCATATCTACAATCGTGGGAATAATAAAGACAAATTATTTTATTCGAATGCGAATTATGAATATTTTTTACGCAAGTATGACGAATATTTATCGGATTTTGTAGAAACTTATGCTTTTTGTTTGTTGCCAAATCATTTTCATTTTTTGGTGCGTATTAAGAATGTTTCTAAACTTACTGAATCGATGATATCGCTCAAAGCGATATCATCGATAAAAGAAGAAGTAATATTATCGACAGAAGAACGCTTTCGTCGTTTATTTATTACCTATTCACAAGCAATAAACAAGCAACAAAATCGACATGGAAGTTTGTTCGAAAAACCCTTTAGGCGAATCGAAATAAGCAATACAAAATATTTAGCGAATTTGGTTTTTTATATTCATGCAAATCCAACATTACACGGTATTGATAAGGATTTTAGAATGTATGCATGGAGTAGCTATCATCGAATTTTGATTAGCAAACCGAGCAAATTACAGAAAGCAGAAGTTATTGAATGGTTTAGCGATAAAGAAAACTATGTAGCTTTTCATTCACAAAAAATTGAAATCGAAAAAATTAAGCAATTGTTATTGGAGTAGTTATTAATAAATTAGCGATACCACCTTTTTAAAAGGTGGTATCGCTTAAAACAAGACTAATTATGATAAAACGAACTCTTTATTTTGGAAACGATGCTTATTTGCACACTAAAATCGAACAATTAGTTATTGAGTTTGCCGATAAAGAAAAACCCCCGGTTACAGTTCCAATTGAAGATATTGGAATTGTAATTTTAGATGCAAATAGATTAACAATTTCGCAACATTTGATTAGCAAATTATTGCACAACAATGTTGCGTTAATTACTTGCGACGAAAAGCATCTTCCGCAAGGATTGATGTTAAATTTAGTAGGAAACACGCTACAATCAGAAAAATTTCAAGCACAAATAAGTGCATCAGAACCCTTGAAAAAAAATCTTTGGCAACAAACCATAAAATCTAAAATTCAAAATCAAGCAAATTTGTTGAAAGAACTTGGTTTCGATACCGAAAATATGAAATATTGGGAACAAAGTGTAAAATCTGGCGATACTGATAATTACGAAGCCCGAGCGGCTGCATTTTATTGGAAAAGCGTATTTGTCGATTATATTCAAGATTTTAAACGTGGTCGATTTGAGGACGCCCCAAACAATTTGCTCAATTATGGATATGCTATTTTAAGAGCCATAGTAGCTCGAAATTTAGTTGCTTCGGGTTTGTTGCCAACTTTAGGCATACATCATCACAATAAATATAATGCTTATTGTTTAGCCGATGATATTATGGAACCATACCGACCTTATGTTGACGGCATTGTTTTGCAAATAATTAGAAATCAATTAAATACGATTGAATTAACTACCGAAATTAAAAAATATTTATTAGAAATTCCGGTTATAGATGTTATGATTGATGGGCAAAAAAGCCCATTAATGATTGCCGTTCAACGAACAACGGCAAGTCTTTCGGCTTGTTTTGAAGGAAAAAGCAAAAAATTACTTTATCCTGTATATGAATAATTTTGAACGATTAAATCAATACCGAATTATGTGGGTAATGGTGTTATTCGATTTACCAACCGAAACTAAAAAAGAGCGAAAAATTTATTCGCAGTTTCGGAAAGAATTAATGAAAGATGGTTTTACTATGTTTCAATTTTCGATTTATGTACGTTGTTGTCCAAGTAGAGAAAATGCCGAAGTTCACACAAAAAGAGTAAAAAATATTTTGCCTGAAAAAGGAATGATTGGAATATTAAGCATAACTGATAAACAGTTTGGAATGATGGAGATATTTTACGGACAAAAAGTTCAAAAACCAAATGTAGAAACACAACAATTGAGTTTGTTTTAATAGCGATGCCACCTCTTTATAAGGTGGCATCGCTTAAAAATGAAAAAAGGCAGTCATAACCGCCTTTTTACGTTGAAAATAGCTAGAATTTTTAATGTCAATATTGCAATTAAGTTACTGTATATCAGTTAATAGTCTATTGCTGTACTATTTCCAATATTTCAAAGATACTAAATGAAAGCAAATCACAACAATTGAAATAGATACGTGTTTAACTAGTGAACTATTTCCAATATTTCAAAGATACTAAATGAAAGCAAATCACAACTGTTAAAGGTGTATCACACGGAACTAGAACACTATTTCCAATATTTCAAAGATACTAAATGAAAGCAAATCACAACCGTTAAGGTCTATTATATTTGCGACTGGTTACTATTTCCAATATTTCAAAGATACTAAATGAAAGCAAATCACAACAGCAATCCATGCGGGAGCATATCGTACATTACTATTTCCAATATTTCAAAGATACTAAATGAAAGCAAATCACAACTCTTCGTCAAGGCTGTACGAATTTAGCAATACTATTTCCAATATTTCAAAGATACTAAATGAAAGCAAATCACAACACTCGATACGTTATAGCCTTTCTAAATTTCACTATTTCCAATATTTCAAAGATACTAAATGAAAGCAAATCACAACGACGATAATGAGGATAATAAAACGCCTCTTACTATTTCCAATATTTCAAAGATACTAAATGAAAGCAAATCACAACACAAAAACGATTTTGCTTGCAAAGGGTGCGACTATTTCCAATATTTCAAAGATACTAAATGAAAGCAAATCACAACTATATTTTTAATCGCTCCTTGGTATTTATAACTATTTCCAATATTTCAAAGATACTAAATGAAAGCAAATCACAACTATGAATGAATGCATTCATAAAAATTTTTAACTATTTCCAATATTTCAAAGATACTAAATGAAAGCAAATCACAACATCAAGTGAGTCATTTGTAAAAAAAGCATTACTATTTCCAATATTTCAAAGATACTAAATGAAAGCAAATCACAACTAATAAAAACCGTTTTATATTACCACCGTTACTATTTCCAATATTTCAAAGATACTAAATGAAAGCAAATCACAACTGATTATATTTTGAATCATTCAAAATTATTACTATTTCCAATATTTCAAAGATACTAAATGAAAGCAAATCACAACTTATACGATTGACGAAACTATTGCCAAAGACTATTTCCAATATTTCAAAGATACTAAATGAAAGCAAATCACAACCAACCACTTCTAGTGCAAACGATGATGTATACTATTTCCAATATTTCAAAGATACTAAATGAAAGCAAATCACAACTATCAAAGTATGTTTCAAAAAACGAAATTACTATTTCCAATATTTCAAAGATACTAAATGAAAGCAAATCACAACTACCCGAACACTTTAACGATTCTGAAAGGACTATTTCCAATATTTCAAAGATACTAAATGAAAGCAAATCACAACCAGCACTTGCAATAAACATCAATAGTGCTAACTATTTCCAATATTTCAAAGATACTAAATGAAAGCAAATCACAACAGAGGCTTGCGAAATATGCGGAATTTATGAACTATTTCCAATATTTCAAAGATACTAAATGAAAGCAAATCACAACAGCTACTTGAATAATAGCAACCGCAACCGCACTATTTCCAATATTTCAAAGATACTAAATGAAAGCAAATCACAACTAGTTCGACAAAACTAAACATTATTTTTTAAACTATTTCCAATATTTCAAAGATACTAAATGAAAGCAAATCACAACACTGAAAAGGTACACGAACACGGAAATAAACTATTTCCAATATTTCAAAGATACTAAATGAAAGCAAATCACAACTGGTTATCTGTACACTCATTTATTGAACTCACTATTTCCAATATTTCAAAGATACTAAATGAAAGCAAATCACAACAGGAAACCGCCTTTTCAATGGATTGCTTCCACTATTTCCAATATTTCAAAGATACTAAATGAAAGCAAATCACAACCGACAAATTGAGTGTATGTACAATGGTGAAACTATTTCCAATATTTCAAAGATACTAAATGAAAGCAAATCACAACTAATAACTTTAATTATTGAACTTTTTAAGTACTATTTCCAATATTTCAAAGATACTAAATGAAAGCAAATCACAACCGGAAATAAATGGGATTTTGACATATTGTTACTATTTCCAATATTTCAAAGATACTAAATGAAAGCAAATCACAACTTACGCTATGAAATGGAATTTAAACCCAAAACTATTTCCAATATTTCAAAGATACTAAATGAAAGCAAATCACAACTTACGAAAAGGTATTTGCTACGGTGGACGGACTATTTCCAATATTTCAAAGATACTAAATGAAAGCAAATCACAACTTACGACTATTGAGAAACGGATATTATATTACTATTTCCAATATTTCAAAGATACTAAATGAAAGCAAATCACAACTATGTGCATCTTATACAGCTAGAAAGGTTTACTATTTCCAATATTTCAAAGATACTAAATGAAAGCAAATCACAACAAATTAACGATGGGTCAAGCAATACAATTACTATTTCCAATATTTCAAAGATACTAAATGAAAGCAAATCACAACAGTCCAAACCGCTATTCCACGCTTTTCGTACTATTTCCAATATTTCAAAGATACTAAATGAAAGCAAATCACAACCGTAGTTGAAAAGAAAATCAATTCGTTTGAACTATTTCCAATATTTCAAAGATACTAAATGAAAGCAAATCACAACTGACCGAATCGTTTTCAATCCATACTTGGTACTATTTCCAATATTTCAAAGATACTAAATGAAAGCAAATCACAACAGTTGTTCGTTTGTGTTTTAGTTCCATTTTACTATTTCCAATATTTCAAAGATACTAAATGAAAGCAAATCACAACTAGCCGTTAATTGACCAATCAATATTGCTAACTATTTCCAATATTTCAAAGATACTAAATGAAAGCAAATCACAACGAAAGAAACAGAATTAACAACGCTGTCAGCACTATTTCCAATATTTCAAAGATACTAAATGAAAGCAAATCACAACCATCAACAATAGATTTAGAGAATTATTGAACTATTTCCAATATTTCAAAGATACTAAATGAAAGCAAATCACAACCAGATGCTAGTGGCACTTTATTAACATCAAACTATTTCCAATATTTCAAAGATACTAAATGAAAGCAAATCACAACAATTTCTTGATTCATACAATCAATTTTCGAACTATTTCCAATATTTCAAAGATACTAAATGAAAGCAAATCACAACCATCAACAATAGATTTAGAGAATTATTGAACTATTTCCAATATTTCAAAGATACTAAATGAAAGCAAATCACAACCAGATGCTAGTGGCACTTTATTAACATCAAACTATTTCCAATATTTCAAAGATACTAAATGAAAGCAAATCACAACTAAGCAAATCTTACAACATACTCATTACAACTATTTCCAATATTTCAAAGATACTAAATGAAAGCAAATCACAACTTCATTTCAGTTTCAGCCATGGAGCGTATTACTATTTCCAATATTTCAAAGATACTAAATGAAAGCAAATCACAACATCGGTTTTAAGATAGTTGATGATGGCGTTTACTATTTCCAATATTTCAAAGATACTTTCAATCTACTAAATTCTTTCACAATTTAGTATTACTTTTGCCACATATAAAAAAAAGCAAGAATAACTCAATATGAAAAAAGTACTTTTAGGACACGGCAGCGGCGGAGAATTATCGCACAATTTAATAAGCGATTTATTTATAAAATATTTTAAAAACCCTATTTTGGAAGCCCAAACTGATTCGGCTCTGCTAGAAATAAGTTCAAAAAACATTTCTTTTACAACCGATAGTTACGTAGTTGATCCGATTTTTTTCAAAGGAGGAAACATCGGAAAACTTGCTATATGCGGAACTGTTAACGATTTAGCCGTTTCAGGAGCTACTCCAAAATATATTAGTTGTTCGTTTATTATTGAAGAAGGCTTTAGCATGACCGAACTCGAAACTATTGTAAAAACCATGGCTGATGAAGCTAAAAAAGCAGAAATACAAATAGTTACAGGCGATACAAAAGTAGTAAACAAAGGAAAATGCGATAAGATATTTATCAATACTTCAGGAATTGGAATATTAGATGCTAAACATAAAGAAATTAGCTCAGGGAAAAATATTGCAATTGGAGATAAAATATTAATCAATGGCGACATTGCCGACCATGGAATGACCATTATGGCTGCTCGTGATTTTGAAAATTTCACAACAAATATCAGCACCGATTCGGCTTGCTTAAATCATCTCATACACGAACTTTTAGAAGCAAATATTGGAATTAAATTTATGCGAGACGCTACACGAGGTGGTGTTGCAACAGTTTTGTGCGAATTAGCCAAAAATGCAAATATCGGTTTAGAAATTGACGAAGAAAATATTCCCGTAAACGAAAGCGTAAAAGGTTTGTGCGAAGTTTTTGGTTTTGATCCTTTGTATGTAGCCAACGAAGGCAAAGTAATAATTGTTGTTGACAAAAAAGATTCAGAAAAGGCAATTAAAATCATGCAACAAAACGAGTTTGGAAAAAATTCGGCAATCATCGGAGAAATCACCGAATCGAATCGTGGTAAAGCTTGGCTCAAAACCGAAATTGGAGGAAAACGAATTATAGACATGCTTGCAGGAGAGCAACTCCCTAGAATTTGCTAATTAATTTATTAAAAAAAACGCTATTTTTTTTATTTCAATCAAAAACAAAAAAAACAAGTTGCTATATCAAATAAATAGTTGTATCTTGCGAACTAATAAATTTTTTAAAAAACATTATGAACAAAGGAACAGTAAAATTCTTCAACGAAGAAAAAGGATTTGGTTTTATTAAAGATGCAAATTCAGAAAAAGAATATTTCGTACATTCATCTGGCTTGAAAGACAGAGTAAGAGAAAATGATGAAGTAACTTTTGAGTTGCAAGAAGGAAAAAAAGGATTAAATGCAGTAAATGTTAAAAAAGTATAATTTTGAATATTATCAACATTTAAAATTTTAAGCCTCGAAAATTCGAGGCTTTTTTTATGCTTAAAATTCAATCATAATTCCCAACGTTGGTAAAACTGTTCCGCTCACATTTTCGATGCTTTTTAAAACATATTTTGTACCGCCATCGGTTGTTTTGTAAGTTCCGTCAGCATTCATTTCTCTAATAATATAATCTTGTGTTTTATTTTGGAAATTATAAGCATTTTGAATGTCGATATAAAACATTAAATTCCATTTTTTGAAAAAATATTTTTTATCAAAACGTAAATCTAATTGATGAAATGATTTAAATCGTTCAGCATTTAATTTCGAAAAATCTAAATAAGGTTCGCCTTTCACATCCCACGCCGCAACGTAAGCCGAGGTTTCTAAATCGTATGGTGTGTAAGGCAATCCGCCTACAAATCTCCATTTTAAACCAAACGAAATTCCTTTTTTGAATTCTTTACTTGCCGTGATGGTTAATAAATGTTTGCTATCCCAAGACGATGGAACTTCTTTTCCGTTAACATCTGTAAATAAACTTCTTACAAAAGTATATGATGCAATAAAAGTAAACGTATTTGTTTTAATTCTGTTCAAAACTTCAAAACCAACCGCTTTTCCTTTTCCTGACGAATTTACGGCAGTTGCACCAGCCACAGAGCTATAACCAGCACCAGAATTTGCCAAACTCGAACCCGAAAATAAATCAATAGGATATTGGAAATAGTTTTTATAAAAACCTTCAACTGAAAAAATTACATTTTCATTATATTTTTCTTCAAAACCCAAGTTAAAATGGTCAGCACCAATATATTTTACATTTTGATTTACCAAAACATTATTTATATCACGGTAACCTAAAGTTGTGTAAGCTGGAAGTTGGTAAAACCTTCCAACTCCTGCGTTTAACGATAATTTTTCGGTTATCGAAAACGAAGCCGAAAGTCGTGGCGAAATTTGTTCTAACAAATTATTTGTTGAACTCGAAAAATTACTTGCATCGCTACGCAAACCAAACGACATCGATAATCTGTTGTCCATCACAGCTTTTGAAACTTGTCCAAAAACTCCGTATTTCATTAAATTCAAATCCGATTTATATTTGAATTCTTGCGAAATATTGTTAAAATAAACCATTTGCTTGGTTTCGTTAAAATAATTTGCAAATTCAGAGCTTAATCCGTACGAAATTTTATATCCGTTTAAACGAGATGTGTTTTCAAATCTAATTTTATTTTCTTGCTCAACTGATTTATAATCAAATATTTTTGCACGAGTTTCGTCATTATCAGGATATTTATAAAAAACATTATTTAGCATATTTCTACTCAAAACTAAAGTTTGATAACCGTTTTTGCTAAAATGCTTGTAAACCACGCCAAATGTGTAACTCCATTGATTATTTACCGGAATTTGGCTCAATTGATATTGTTGACTTTCTGTTGGGTTTTTAATTCCAGTATTCAACGTTAAATTATCCAAAGAACCCAAACTGATAACCGAAATTTCATTTTTATCGTTAATTCGAGTTTTTAATTTGAATTGATAATCGTTGAAAGTTGGCAAAAATGGCAAACCAATTGCTTGAAATAAAAATTGCAAATAGGAACGGCGAACCGAAAAAACATAGCTTGTTTTTTTACCAATTGGACCATCAAAAGTTGCCGATGTTTCGCTTGCACCAATACTTCCACGAAATTTCAATTTTTCTTTATTTCCTTCTTTTTGATAAAATTCGAAAACTCCACTCAAAGAATTATTTTTGGAAGCAGGAAACGAACCAGCATAAAAATTCACTGAACTTATAAAATCGGCATTTATAATTCCAACTGGACCACCAGAAGCTCCTTGTGTTGAAAAGTGATTTAAAACCGGAATCTCAACATCATCTAAATAAAAACGATTTTCGCTTGGTCCACCACCACGAATAATAATATCGTTACGAAATGCAGGTGTAGAGCCAACTCCAGGAAAAGATTGAATTACACGCGAAATATCACGATTACTTCCAGGATTGCTTTCAATTTCTTTAATTCCAATTTTTTGCATTGCAATTGGAGCTTCTTCCTTTTTTTGAAATGGATTTGCTTTCACAACTACTTCTGAAATAGTTAATTGCGAGTTTTTTAACTTTATTTCAATAAATTCAGTTTTAACATTTGAAACAAAAACATCTTGACTTATTCCAGTTTCGTAACCAATAAACGATGCTTGAAGTTGAATATACGATTGATTTAATCCAGTAATTATAAAATTTCCATCTAAATCGCTTGTTGTTCCAATATTTGTTCCTTTTATTACAACATTTGCAAATGCAATTGGTTCATTTGTAGCTTCATCGCTAATTTTTCCTTTTATTTTACCATTTTGCGAAAACGAAAAATTCGTTGCAAAAATTAGTAATATATATAATGTGTATTTTTTCATTTTTTTAGTTTGTAAAGTTTGTAAAGTTTGTAAAGTCCATAAAGTAAAAAGGTTAAAGGCAAAAGTTGGAATAACAATTAGCACATTAGCAAATTATCACATTTCCCCATTCTTACTTCTGAATTCTAACAATAATTTTTTCAAAAATTTCCTTCGCACTTGTTAAAGTAGAAATATCGGTAAAAAGTTTTCCTGTTTCGCCTTTTGCATCGCCGTGACCAACAGGATTTAAATATATTTCAGCTTCTTCTTTTGAAATACGAGCTGAATAAATCAAAGATGGTTGTGCCGAATATTTGTAATTTTTACTTTCAGGATATTTCGCATTTGTCCAAAACTCGTTCCAGTCCCAAGTTTGGTTAACTTCAACCAATAAATTAAACATTTCGTTATTGTTTCCAATATTCGATTTGATTGTAAAATTTGATTTTGGTGTTGCTCCCGAAAATGCATCAACAAACGGACTTGCTTGTGTTGGAACTAAATTTCCGTCTTTCAATTTTCCTTTTTTGTGCGTCCAATAAGGCAAAGCCGATGGTTTTATTGATTGTCCAGCTTTATCGCTCCAAGTTGTATCAGAAAGTGCTGCGTGTTTAAAAGTTGCACTTGCGTAAGATTTGGTAATATATATGGTTTTTATGTAGTTGCCATTCAAATCTTCGAGCCAAACAACAAAAGTTGGATTATTAAAACTTTTTCCTTTAATGAATGACATTTCAGCTAAAAAATCTGATTTTTCATTTGAAATTTCAATGGTTTCGTTTTGTTGAACTTCATTTTTTGTGCTTCTAAAAATGCTACAAGAAGCTAAATTTAGAACTATTACAGCTATTAAAATATATTTAATCATACCTATAAATCTTATCGTAATTAAGTTAAATTAATGCAAATTAAATTTAGATTAAATAAAAATACAAATATTTTACATGAAATTTTTCAGTAAAAATTGTATTTATAAAGTTCTAAATTTTATTGAATGAAAACGTCAATATTTTATCTAAAAACATTACCTTTGCAAACTATTTATATAAAAAATAAAAATGATTAAAATTACATTACCCGACGGTTCTGTCAGAGAATATGACAAAGGAACTACAGGTCTTGATATAGCAAAGAGCATCAGCGAAGGTTTGGCTCGAAATGTATTGTCAATTTCAGTAAATGGCGATTTGTGGGATTTGTCCAGACCTATCCATTCTGACGCATCTATTGTTTTGCACAAATGGGAAAACGAAGAAGGGAAACATGCTTTTTGGCATTCGTCAGCTCATCTATTAGCACAAGCCTTACAAGAGTTATATCCTCAAGTAAAATTTGGTATTGGTCCCGCAATTGAAAGTGGATTTTATTATGATGTAGATTTTGGCGATAAAACCATTTCTGAGACCGAGCTTCCTGCTATCGAGAAGAAAATGAAAGATTTGGCATCACAAAAATTCGATTATATCCGCGAAGATATTTCTAAAGAAGAAGCGTTGACTTATTTTGGAAAAAAGAACGAAAACTATAAAACCGAACTAATCAGCGAATTAGAAGATGGAACAATTACCTTGTACAAACAAGGTAATTTTACTGATTTATGTCGAGGACCTCACCTCCCCGACACAAGTTCAATAAAAGCCGTTAAATTATTAAGTGTAGCCGGAGCATATTGGCGAGGCGATGAAAGAAGAAAACAACTTACTCGTATTTACGGAATTACTTTCCCTAAACAAAATTTGCTAGACGAATATCTTGTTTTTCTAGAAGAAGCTAAAAAACGTGACCATCGAAAAATAGGAAAAGAACTTGAACTGTTTACATTCTCTGCTAAAGTTGGAATGGGATTACCTCTTTGGTTACCAAAGGGAGCAATGTTGAGAGAAAGACTCGAAAATTTCTTAAAAAAGGTTCAAAAACAATATGGTTATCAGCAAGTTGTTACTCCACATATTGGACAAAAAGAATTATATGTTACATCAGGACATTATGCAAAATATGGAAAAGATTCTTTTCAACCAATAACTACTCCAGCTGAAGGCGAAGAGTTTTTATTAAAACCTATGAATTGCCCTCACCACTGCGAAATATACAAAGATAAACCTCATTCATATAAAGAATTACCCTTACGTTATGCTGAATTTGGGACCGTTTACCGTTATGAGCAAAGTGGCGAATTGCATGGGCTTACAAGAGTTCGTGGATTTACACAAGACGATGCACATATTTTCTGTACACCCGACCAATTGAAAGACGAATTCAAAAAAGTTATTGATATAATTTTATATATATTCAAAACCTTAGATTTCAAAAATTTCACAACTCAAGTTTCACTTAGAGACCCAAACAATACTGAAAAATATATTGGAAGCGACGAAAATTGGAAAAAAGCCGAAGATGCAATTATTGAAGCTGTTTCCGAAAAAGGATTAGACTTTGTCGTTGAAACTGGTGAAGCTGCATTCTACGGACCTAAACTTGACTTTATGGTAAAAGATGCCTTAGGTAGAAAATGGCAATTAGGAACAATTCAAGTTGATTATAATTTACCTGAACGATTTGAATTAGAATACGTTGGAGCAGACAATCAAAAACACCGTCCAGTAATGATTCACAGAGCTCCTTTCGGCTCAATGGAACGTTTCGTAGCAGTTTTGATTGAACATACCGCCGGAAAATTTCCTCTTTGGCTAACTCCCGACCAAGCAGTTGTAATGACAATCAGCGAAAAATATGACGATTATGCAAAAAAAGTTTTAAATTTGCTAAATAATTACGATATTCGCAGCTTCGTTGACGATAGGAGCGAAAAGATAGGTCGAAAAATCAGAGATAACGAGTTAAAAAGAATTCCTTATTTATTGATTGTTGGTGAAAAAGAGGAAGAAACTGGAACTATTTCGGTTCGAAGACAAGGTGAAGGAGACAAAGGAAGTATGACTGTTGAAGAGTTTGTGACTTTCTTAAACGAAGAAGTAAAAAGAGAATTAGAAAATATAAATATTTAATTGTTTAACTAAATTTAGGAGGATCAAACAATAGCTGTTCAAACATTTAATAGAAGAGGCAATTATAATAAGCCGGTTGAATCTAAAGATCAACACAGAATCAATGAGCGTATAACTGCAAAATTTGTTCGTTTAGTAGGAGATAATATCGAAAATCCTGCAATTGTTTCAGTACAAGAAGCACTGAAAATGGCAGAAGATTTAGTACTTGATTTAGTGGAAATTTCTCCGACGGCTGAGCCTCCTGTGTGTAAGATTGTTGATTATCAAAAGTTCTTGTATCAACTAAAAAAGAAACAAAAAGAGCAAAAAGCAAAAGCAACAAAAATCGTTGTCAAAGAGATACGATTCGGGCCAAATACCGACGAACATGATTATAACTTTAAACTAAAACATGCAATTAAGTTTTTAGAAGAAGGTTCAAAAGTTAAAGCTTATGTATTTTTTAAAGGAAGATCAATTATTTATAAAGAACAAGGTTTAGAAATTTTAGAAAAATTTTCAGCAGATTTAGAAGAATATGGAAAATTAGATCAATCGCCTAAATTAGAAGGAAAACGAATGATAATATTTCTTACGCCTATAAAAGCAAAAAAGAATTAATTTAATTATAAAACAAACGTACAATGCCAAAAATGAAAACTAATTCCGGTGCCAAAAAAAGATTCGCTCTTACCGGAACAGGAAAAATTAAAAGAAAGCATGCTTATAAAAGTCATATTTTGACTAAAAAAACAACTAAGCAAAAAAGAAACTTAAATCACACAGCCTTAGTTTCTAAAGCAGATGAGAACAATATTAAATTTTTATTAGGATTAAAATAAAAGAGTAAATAACCAGAGTGAATTAGCTGAAAGATTCGTCAAAGACGAACGCTAACCATTCATAAAACAAAAAATTATGCCAAGATCAGTAAACGCTGTAGCTGCAAGAGCTAGAAGAAAAAAGATTTTAAAAAGAACTAGAGGATACTTCGGTAGTAGAAGTAATGTATGGACAGTTGCTAAAAACGCATACGATAAAGCCCTAAGTTATGCTTACAGAGATCGAAAAAACAAAAAAAGAGAATTCCGTGGATTATGGATTCAAAGGATAAATGCTGCAACTCGTGTACATGGAATGTCGTATTCTGCTTTTATGGGAAAAATTCATAAAAATGGAATCGAAATCAACCGAAAAACATTAGCCGACTTAGCTATGAACAATCCTCAAGCGTTCGAAGCTATTGTTAAAGCAGTTAAATAATATTTATTTAGTCATATTAAAGGGAAGTAAAGATTTTTTGCTTCCCTTTTTTTGTTTATAAAGTACAAATTAGATTTACTCGAATGAAAATTGCAATTATAGGTTATGGAAAAATGGGACATGCAATTGAAAAAATTGCAAAAGAACGAAATCACGAGATAGCTATCATCATTGATAAAAACGATGATATAACCTTAATTAAAAATCATAAAATTGATGTTGCTATCGAATTCTCGACTCCAGAAACTGCTTACCAAAATATTAAAACCTGTTTAAATTCAAATGTTCCAATTGTGGTTGGAACTACGGGTTGGTTAGATAAATATACCGAAATTGAAAATTTATGCAACGAAAAAAAATCATCGTTTATATTTGCTTCAAATTATAGTATTGGAGCAAATATTTATTTCGAAATAAATCGAAAATTAGCGAAAATTATGAATAATCAATCTAATTTTGAAATCAGTATTGAAGAAACTCATCATATTCATAAACTCGATGCTCCAAGCGGAACAGCCATTGTAATTGCAAATGATATAATTAAAGAAATAGATAGAAAAACCAGTTGGAGTTTAGAAAAAAACGAAGAAAACTCAATTCATATTAACGCTATCCGTAAAGGCGAAATTTTTGGAAATCATACAGTTGATTACGAAAGTGAAAACGATATAATTGAAATTACACACAAAGCAAAAAGTAGAAATGGATTGGCTTTTGGGGCTGTTGTAGCAGCTGAATACATTCATAATAAAAAAGGAATTTTTACAATGAAAGATATTTTGAATTTTTAACATTTTTTAAAAAATAAAAATTTATATCTTTCGTATTTAATTGGTAATATAAACAAAAAATACTGTTATAATGAAAACGATTTTCAAAAACAAATGGGTGAAATTTGGAATTTCAACCGCTATTTTTATTCTTTGGGTTATTTGGATAGGAAATTATTGGCTATTAATTGGATTACCAATATTTTACGATTTGTACATTTCGAAAAAAGTCCATTGGGCTTTTTGGAAGAAAAAAGGAGTTAAAAAACAAACAAAAGTAATCGAATGGGTTGACGCACTGATATTTGCTGTAGTTGCTGCTACTCTTATTCGAATGTTTTTTATCGAAGCATTTACCATTCCAACTTCTTCAATGGAGAAAACTCTTTTAGTTGGCGATTATCTTTTTGTCAGTAAAGTTAGCTATGGACCGAAATTACCCAATACTCCTATTTCTTTTCCATTTGCACATCACACTCTCCCATTGACCCAAAGTACAAAATCGTACTTAGAATGGATTAAAATGCCGTACAAACGTTTGTTAGGTTTTGGCGATGTAGAACGAAACGATTGTGTTGTATTTAACTTTCCTGAAGGCGATACAGTTGTCGTTCAGCACCAAGACCAAAGCTATTACGCATTGATTCGTCAATTTGGACGCGATTTTGTTTGGAGCAATTTTGATGTAATTGTCCGCCCAGTTGATAAAAAAGAAAATTATATCAAGCGTTGCGTTGCTATTCCGGGAGATGAACTTCAGATTAAAAATGGTTTAGTATATATAAATGGTCAAGCTCAAGAAAAATTCGAAGGTTTACAATTCAGCTATTATGTAAAAACCGACGGAACCAGAATAAATCCTAAAGTATTAGAAAAACTTGATATTACCGATTATCAAATAATGTCAAATTCTGAATATCAATTTTCGTTAACGCTTGAAAATTATGAAAAAATTAAGAATTTTGCCAACATTAAATTAATAACAAGAAATATTAAATCAGACACTTTACGCTCCGATTACATTTTCCCTCACAGTGCAAATTACGTTTGGAACGAAGATAATTTTGGTCCTCTAAAAATGCCAAAAAGAGGCGAAAAAATTCAGCTAACTGTCAATAATTTACCTATTTACAGAAGAATTATCGACATATATGAAAATAACGATTTGAAAGTAAATGGCGATAAAATTTTTATCAATGGCAAAGAAACCAACGAATATACTTTTAACATGAACTATTACTGGCTTATGGGAGATAATCGACATAATTCAGCCGACTCACGATTTTGGGGCTTTGTGCCCGAAGACCACGTTGTTGGAAAAGCAGTATTTATTTGGTTATCCTTAGATAAAAACAAGAGTTGGTTTAATAAAATCAGATGGAGTAGAATGTTTAACTACATTGGATAATAAATTCAATTAGGTTGACTTTTTGAATGAAAAAGTTAAAGCAATCAATCAAAACTTGGTTCAAAGCCATATTTATCGCACTCATATTAGCTCTAATTTTTAGAGCTTTTATGTTTCAATCGTTTTCTGTTACCAAAACTAACATGGAAAAAACCTTGTGTGTTGGCGACTTTGTTGTAATTAATAAGCTTAAAATAGGTCCCCGCTCTCCTATTACCTTACTTAGCGTTCCGTTTTTCGATGATATTTATTTTGAATTAATTCAGTTGCCATATTGGAGAATTATGGGATATGATGAAATTAAAAACAACGACATTATCGTTTATAATTATCCAAAAATAAATGACTTTCCAATTGATAAAAAAGAAAAACGTTTAAGTCGATGTGTTGCTCTTCCAGGTGATACCCTAAAAATTTATCATAAAGAAGTACAAATCAATAATCATACTAATGATACTTTTGCTACCCTTCAGTTTGCTTATCGAATTACAACCGACGGTTTACCTATTTCAAAAGAATTTATCGACAAATTTGAAGTTAACGAGGGAGTTCTTGTAAACGAAAAAGGAATTTATGACTTTTTCTTAACCCAAGCAACCGCTGATAGTTTAGCGAAGCAATCCAATGTTAAATACATCAGAAAACTTGAAGATTTTTTTGATTTAAAAAGCATAACTATTTTCCCTGAAAAAACTTGGAACAAAGATTTTTACGGTCCATTGATAATACCCGAAAAAGGAACAACTATAAATCTAAATCTCGAAAATATTAAATTTTACAAAAGAATAATCGAACAATATGAGGAAAATTCGCTTAATATCGAAAACAACAAAATTATAATTAACGGTATTGAAACAAATTCATACACATTTCAAATGAATTATTATTTTGTAATCGACGATAGTAGAGACAATTCAAAAGATTCACGCAATTGGGGCTTTTTGCCTGAAAACCACATTATTGGAACCATTTCTTTTATTTGGTTTTCGATGGATAAAAATTCAAATAATATTAGGTGGAATCGAATAGGGAAAATTATGTAACGATTTCTTGACTCTCGAGCAATTTTTCAAAAATTTCATTTCCAATTTCAGAATTTAATTTATCTCCATTCAAAACATTAACATAAAGAATACTACCATTTTTTGTGCTTATTTCTGTTTTAAAATCAGAATTGAACTTTTCAGAATTAAATTCTCCTTTTTGAAGTAAAACTTTATCAAACGGATAAAGCAAATAAACATTATTTGCTACAAAGTATTCTCCATAAGCAAACACTTGTCTTAAGTCTTCTTCTGAAGGTCCTTTTATATCAATCATTTTCCATTTCGTATCTATTGCAATACGTTCATTATTCGGTTTCTCAATTATTATATCAGGTTGAAGTCTTTTATTTGAAAAATGTTGAGAATTCCAAAAAGTATGTTTACGTTGTGATAATAATTTCCACTTTTCAGCTTCACAAGCTTTTCTTAGCATTATTGTAATATATTCTTCCCATAATTTATTCATATCAAAAAGAAGAGCAATAACATTATTTCTACCTTGTTTTATATCTGGACTATAGTTCAATAGAAGTAAACGAGAAATTTCTATTGCTTTTTTATATCGTTCTGTTTTTCTATCATACTTGAGTTTTTCAAATAATTCATCATTTACATAAATATCAGAAACCTCTGGAAAATCAAGTGAAATTCTGCCAATTTGTGAATGTAATAATGGATTTGTAGAAATATTTTTAATTAATAATAATGTTTTATTGAGAATACGATTATATGTATTATTTCTATCGTAATTTGTATGTCTAACAAAGAAATGTTCCTTGTGAATTAAGTTTTGTGTAATATGTTTACTAAAAAGTAATTGTCCTTTTAGAGCGTTTGAATTGCCATCAATTTTCCTGTGTTTTTTCACTAAACCTTGATGTAGTAAATGTTCTGTTTCTTTTAAAAATATTTCAATATACCAATCAAGAATAGAGTTTGAACGAAGTTTTAAATCGGCAGTTGTTAAAGAATCCGATTGTATTCGATGGCAAACTTTAAGCATTTTCAATAAAACATTATGCCAAATATCTTTATTTTCTTCAGTATCTACAGTGCTTTTATCTATTTTGGGAAGAATTTCAATAGTTAGTTTTCCAATTTGAACAACGCCAACATATTGACTGAATTTAACACCCTTAGCTGTTATTGTAAAGTATTTGTTTTCATTTTTATCATTAAAATCTGACAAAGCCCTCCAATGCTCTTCCGTGAATTCAGAGTTTTCATTATGTTTAATATGGTCGTGTTCAAAAACCTTCATTCTATTAAAAGATTTATCTTACAATTGATTTTACTGCATCTATGAATTGTTCTAACTCAGTTTTTGAATCGTATTTTATAATTATGTATGATGGTTTCTCAAGCAAATCTTCAACACTATCATATTCCATTTTTGCAAAGACAGATTTGTCCTTTTCTGGTTTTAAATATTTAATAAATTTTTCGCCAAGTACTAATCCTATTTTTCCATAATCACCATAAAAATACTCTTGCAATAAAGGAATTATCTTGTTATAAATAATTGAATGTAATTCACTTGCTGGAGTATCAGAGTTTGATATACTCATAAAATAAGAATGTCCAATTTGATGGTCTTTATCAAGTAAAATCTCAATCCTTTCGTTAAGTATTTCCAAAAGAGCTTTAAAATCAATAAATTTAATGTTATATTTATTTAAGTTTTCAAATAAATCTTCATTTACGTCTTCTTGTGTTAGTTTTTGACCATACAATTTATCAATATCAGCTTTTTTGTTTTCATAAACATCAACATCAATAATTAAGTGTTTTACTTGAGGTTCAATATTATTAATCCATTCCTCATCTTCCCACAATAATTCTTTGTGTTTTATTAATAGATTTATAAGAGTTTTAATTCCTAGGTTTTTAAGTAGATTGCTTTCTGGTAGCATTTCTTCAAATACAAAACGACGACGAAGTGCTGTGTCCAATGCTTCAACACTTCTATCAGCTGTATTCATAGTACCTATAATATATAAATTATTCGGAACTCCAAATTTAACTTTACTATAAGGTAAGGTAATTTCAAGAGCTTCGGGTTTTCCTAAACGTTTATCTTCTTCTATTAATGTTATAAGTTCTCCGAAAATTTGTGATACATTACCTCTATTAATTTCATCAATAATTAAAACGAATGGTTCAATTTGTTTTTCTCCTATACTTAATTTATGTTTTTCTTTTAATTGATTAATAATTCCAATTGCATAGCCTTCCCAACCGTTAAAAGCTCTTATTCCATTTATTTCTTTTTCTAGAGCTTCTTTTATAATAGTTCCTTGTTGTTTTTTTTCAGTTCCAGTTCTAAGTGTTAAATTATTTTTAGAATTTATGCTTACCCAAAAAGATTTTCCAGTTGGGGTTTTAAGTTCAAGTAATCCATCAGTTGTACTTGAAATTTCACTTAATAAAAGTTGATAAGCATTTTCAAAATTTGATGCTTTTACTAAACTAGCTTTTGAACATAGTAATTTAAATATTCCGTCTTGTACTTCATATATAACCTTTCCGTCAATTGTTTCGGGTTTTATACCTTCAATAAAATCTTCATAACTCATGCTTTGATGAAAAGTTGTAAAAACAATTTGACCTAAATTTACTAATCTTTCAAATTCATCTTTGATTAATTTTCTACTTTGATTAAAATCAAAATTAGGATTAATTATTTCAATTGCTTTATTTATTGTATGATACGTTTTTCCTGTTCCTGGAGGACCATATAAAATTGTATTTAATGGAATTTCCTTTTTGATTTTTTCATTACCAAAATTTTGGGGATTACTAATTGAACTTTCCATTTGAGTATAATTTGTTGAAAGTTCTTTAAATTTTTCGATATCTTCAATTTCTAAACCATATGCTTTTCCTATGATTGAAATTATATCGCCAGTTTTAATTATTGTTGGGAAATCATATTTTTTATAATATTTATTTTTTCCGTGAAATTGTGTATGGAGTTTAACTGCAGTTGATGGGTTGCTAAATCTAGCATTTACAACTAATTCACATGCGTTTTCATATTCTGTATCTTGATTTATTAAATGCCATACTACGTAAATATCTCTTAATGCAACTCGGCACGAATTTTTAAAACTCGTTTTATCCCAAAGTGCTTTTATTTCTTCTTTTTTCATACACTTTTATTTTATATCGAATAAACAATCCACAAACAGCCAACAATAATTGCAACAGCACCTCCTACCAATCGCATATATTTATGCAAATTCTGTTTTTTATGTTCCGACGATTTTTGACTTATAATACCCAAAATTACAGCAAACAAAACCATTGCAAAAATAGTTCCTCCACCAAAACCAGTTAAGTAAAATATCGAATCAATCTTAGAAGGAAAAGCCAAAGTTGGCAATATCGCAATCAGATGCGATACTCCTGCTACACCATGAATAATACCAATACCAAGAGCCGTAAAAATATTCTGACGATTTGTTTTACTATGTTGATGTACGTGAGTTTCTTTTTCTCGGTGCGAATGAGTATGAATATGAAGTTCATCGTCGTGAATATGAGGATGTACATGTTGATGAATCAAGGCTCCATGTTTGAGATATATTTTTGTAATTGCCCAAACACCTATTCCAATAAGCAAAAAACCAACTATTATTTCGCCGTAAGCCGAAATCACATCAATATCAATATATTGCTTAAAAAGAACAAATAAAATTCCAATTATCAACATTCCAAACGTGTGACCTAAACCCCACGAAAGTCCAACCGACCACGATTTTTTCTTACTTTCGATTGCCAATGGCGTTACTGCAGCTAAATGATCGGGACCACTCACCACATGAACCATTGCCGCTACTATTCCTGTAAATAAATAAACTATCATTTTAAAATACTTTTAATTCCATGTCCATCAAGTTGAAAATAGCTTTTGTTTGCACAAGGAATACATAATTTTTTATTGTTAACTTCTGATATTCTTGTTGACATTATGCTTTCACCGCATTTATCACAAATTACACTTTCGTGCGATGGTGCATATGCCGGAATTGTAATTTTTACTTCTGTTAAATCAAAAATTTTATCAAAATCTAATTTTAAAATTGCAAAAGCAGCTTCTTTTCCCATTTTTTTGAACGCCTGAATCTCTTCTTCTGTGCGAATTTGGTCTTTTACAACTTTTTTATAATTCTCCGAAAAATATGGATGTGCCGATTTTACATAAGCTCTCGAATCTAATTTTGCTGAAATTCTAACCCCACGTCCGTCTCTTGTGGCAATTGTAAATGCTACTTTTCCGAAATCTTTAAAAATCAAAGAATTATTGCCAAAAGTACAACCAGTAACATATTGAATTCCATCACTTAAACAATTATTTGTTTCAACAATTGCCAATACATTTTCGAGTCCATCGGAATATTGTTTAATTTTCACCATTCCAAGATATCCGGCAATAACTCCCATGGCAAGTCCTGGACAAAAATGACCATGTAATTTGCCTGCATCTTCCATTAATTGTTCGAGTTGCCGATTCAATATTTGCTGATTAATATGTTCTCTCGGATTCATATCCATTATAAGGTTGAACTCATTACTAATTTTCCGTGCATAATTCCCTTCAAACCGATTAATCTATCAGATAATTCAATCAAGCGATTGGCATGCCCTTTTACAGCAATGGTTTCTAAACAGTTATGATGGTCGAGGTGAACGTGCTGCGATGAAAGAATTAAGTCAGTATAATCGTGCTGAATATCGGTTGATTTAGATAAGAGTTCTCGTTTATGATGGTCGTAAACCAATACAATTGCACCAGCGACAATTTGATTTCCTTGCCACTTTTCTTCCACAATACTTTTCTTTACTAAATATCGAATTGCTTGTGAACGATTCGGAAAATGGTTTTCTTCAACCAATTTATCAAGCTCCTTTAACAATTCTTCTTCCAGCGATACGCCAAATCTTTTAACTTTCATGTGTTTATTTTTTATATTAAAACCTTATTCCTGCATTAAGCTCTGCTGCATGTATTGTTTGACTTTTAGCTTCACCCAACTTTGGATAACGGGTATAACTATATTCTATTTTAAAAAAATATCGAAGCTTACTTTCAGTCCTTAAATCGCATCCAACATCGAATCGTGTTTGATGTCCCATAACTCCGCCTTTTACTTTATCGAGTTTCAATTGATTCAGCAAAAGTGCGTAACCCATAAACGGAATGACTTTTCTATTTTTTGCAAAATCGTGTCTAACAGTCCAACCATACGATAAAATCCGTGTATTTTTTGATAAGGTATCGTTTGAATTCAACAAATACGTATAAGCCAAAGGAACAGAAATATAAGCTGCTTTTTTATTTTCGGTAAAACCTGAAAGTTGCCAAGCATAATCGAACAAAACGGTAGTTCCCATTTTTGGTTGTGCATCAAATGAAGATGATAAAACATAGCGGTATCCAATCTCTAAGGACTTCATTTTAGGAACTTTTTCCATATTGTTTTCTTGAGCAAAACAAATGGAAAAAGCAAACAAAAAAGCAAAAATAAGTTGAACTATTTTTTTCATCTTCAAAAATATTGAACAAAAATAGTGTTATTTTTGAATAATTAGTGCTACGATTTTGCAAAAATATTTTTTTATTCCCATTCAATAGTTGCAGGAGGTTTTGAGCTAATATCGTAAACAACTCTATTCACTCCTCGAACTTGGTTGATGATTTTATTCGAAATTTTTGCCAAAAATTCGTAAGGCAAATGAACCCAATCGGCTGTCATTCCATCAGTTGATTCAACAGCACGCAAGGCTACTACATTTTCGTAAGTACGTTCGTCTCCCATCACTCCAACCGATTGAACCGGCAACAACATAGCACCTGCTTGCCAAACCAAATCGTACAAATTATATTCTTTTAAACCTTCGATAAAAATATCGTCAACTTCTTGTAAAACACTAACTTTTTCGGCAGTTATATCGCTTAATATACGAATAGCTAACCCTGGTCCTGGAAAAGGATGACGTTTTAATAATGTATCGCTGATTTCGAGTGATTTTCCAACTCTGCGAACTTCGTCTTTGAACAATAAATTTAAAGGTTCTACGATTTTTAAATTCATTTTTTCGGGCAAGCCGCCAACATTGTGATGCGATTTTATAGTTGCTGAAGGACCTTTAACCGAAACCGATTCTATTACATCTGGATATATCGTTCCTTGAGCTAACCACTTCACATCTTTAATTTTATGAGCCTCTTCGTCGAACACTTCGATAAAAACTCGACCTATTATTTTTCGCTTAGTTTCAGGATCAGAAACTCCTGCCAATTCAGATAAAAATCGATACTTTGCCTCCACCCCAATAACATTCAAGCCCATGCCTTTGTAGGAATCTAGTACTTTTTGAAACTCATTTTTACGAAGCAAGCCATTATCTACAAAAATACAGGTAAGATTTTTTCCAATCGCTTTATGCAACAAAACTCCAGCAACAGACGAATCAACCCCACCCGATAATCCCAACACAACTTTGTCGTTTCCTAGCTTTTGTCTTAAATCGCCAATGGTTGTTTCAACAAACGAATCGGGCGTCCAATTTTGCTGACATTTACAAATATCAACAATAAAGTTTTTCAATAATTTCATTCCTTCAGTTGAATGATAAACTTCGGGGTGAAACTGAATACCGTAAGTAGGTTCGTTTTCAATTTGATAAGCACCTACTCTAACGTCCTTTGTACTGGCAATTATTTTGTAATTCGTAGGAACTTTTGCAATTGTATCACCGTGCGACATCCAAACTTGTGAATTATTGCTAATGTTTTTCAATAAATCATTTTGATTATCAACAAAATGTAAATTTGCCCGTCCGTACTCTCTTGTATTTGAAGGCAAGACTTCTCCACCAAAGTGCTGTGCCATGTATTGAGCTCCATAACACACTCCCAACAATGGTAATTTCGATTTTATATTGTTCAAATCTACTCTTGGCGAATTTACATCACGAACCGAAAATGGGCTACCTGATAAAATTACTCCTTTAACATCTGAATCAATTTTCGGAATTTTATTAAAAGGATGAATTTCACAATACACATTCAATTCCCTAACTCTGCGAGCAATCAGTTGAGTATATTGTGACCCAAAATCAAGAATGATAATACGTTCGGTCATTTTTATGTTTTTTATAATTTAGGGCAAAGATAAGATATTTATATACCCACATTTTTATAATCGTACATATTATTTAACAGAATATTAACCTATTTTATTCAACATTTAATTTAGCGTAAAATTCGCTTATGGAAAGCAAAAGTTTCTAAAAAAAATAAACGATATATATTTATTTTGTACTTTTAGAAAAATAATAGCCGACATAAATTAAAATATAAACAAGGTTAAAAAGGAACACTCCAAAAAGTTTGACATTATGCAAGGAGTAAGTATAAATATTTTTGTAAAAAAGTAAAAAGTGATTTTAATTCCATCGAATTCGATGGAATTAGAAAATTTAAAGTGGTCGAATTTGACCACTTTATTAAAAGTTTAAAGAATAAAAAGATGAAAAAATAAAGGTTAATAATCCAAATTTTAATTATGGCGAATTCGCCACAATTAAAAATAATTTAAATATCAAATTTGTAGCGACAAAAATTTGAAAATAAAAAAAGATGGCAAAAATTAATGTTAAAGATAAAAATGTGGCAATTATTTCAGTAGAAAATATTGATTATATTTCTATAACTGATATTGCAAAATATAAAACTGAAGACACTAGTGCTGTTATTGCAAACTGGATGAGAAACCGAAACACAATTGAATTTTTGGGAATTTGGGAAAGTCTTTATAACAATAATTTTAAACCCCTCGAATTCGAGGGGTTTAGAAAAGAAGCAGGTTTAAATGCTTTTACAATGTCGCCTCAAAAATGGATAATTGCAACAAATGCTATTGGTTTTATTGTGAAATCAGGTAGATATGGAGGAACTTATGCTCACAAAGATATTGCTTTAAAATTTGCAAGTTGGGTTTCGGTTGAATTCGAACTATATTTAGTAAAAGAATTTCAACGCTTAAAAGAAGACGAACAAAAACAAATTGGTTGGACTGCAAAACGTGAATTGGCAAAATTAAATTATCACATTCATACCGATGCAATTAAACAAAATTTAATTCCAGCAGAACTTTCGGCACAACAAACTTCAATAATTTATGCCAACGAAGCCGATGTTTTAAATGTTGCTTTGTTTGGAATTACAGCAAAACAATGGCGTGACCAAAACCCCGATTTAAAAGGAAATATTCGTGATTATGCTGGAATTAACGAATTAATTTGTTTGTCGAATATGGAAAACATAAATGCTGTTTTTATTAACGAAAACATAACACAAAAAGATAGACTTATTAAACTAAACCGCATTGCAATACAACAAATGAGCATTTTGCAAGATGTTGAAACCCGAAAATTATTGAAATAAAATGGCAAAACAAAATACAAAACTTGCAGATGCTTTTAATAAAACAATTTTGGGGTAGATTCAAAAATGGCATCAAACAAAACAATATATTATTCAAAAATCGTAGATTTGTAATTCTTAAAAATAAAATATGACAGCAAACTCAATACACAAAAATCTTTTTCAAGCATTTGTTGATAGTGATATTGAGGTGTTTAAATATTTACACAACACAATGAGCGAAGAAACCGCTCTTAAAATTGTTAACGAGGGTTTTCAATTCGAAGACAGGCTCGATTACACTACCGATTTGGTTTCGGGAAAAGATTTGGTTCAACTCGATTATTTCAGGCTTATTCGCAAAAAATACGGCACATACACCATCGTGATTCATATTGGAAAAAATCTATTGAATCGATACAATAAAATGCTCACAAATTCGAGTACTTTTTTTTACGAAATAATTTCTGATTGCCTCCCCCATAAAAGCAGCGACGGCGAAAATCTTTATGTTTTAAATAAGCAATTTATCAAAGGTTATTTCAATCACAACAACAATACTTTTTACGAAAGTAAGCATTACAACCCTACAAAAATTTTAGATGCTTTTGAGCAGCGGGCTAAAAACATTCAAAAAATTTAAAATTCAACTTGAAAAAGCAACTTCGCTCACATATTAACGAATGCCTCGATACTAAAATATTTGATGCTGAAAGTTTATGTATTTTTAGTAAAAATGAAATTTTTATTTCCGATTCATGTAAAATCGATTTCCAAACGATAGCAAACGACTCGGAAAATAGAAATTATTTATTTGCAGAGGTTAAAGAACCCTACCGAACTATTTTTAATTACTTTTCAGAAAATTATACCACTATTCAAGCAAAAGATTCTGAGTCGCGAATGTTTTTAAAAGAAATTAGTGTCGATAAGACTAATTCATCTTTCAGCATAATAAAAATACTCGAAACCAATAATGCAATTCTTATTCATAATTGTGGTTTATTGGTAAAAAGTAATATCAGTATTTCAGAAGCATTCGTATTTTTCAGCACGGCTTGTTTTTCGCTTTATGTAAAATTTTTATATGAATATTTATACCATCAAAACGAGTTAAAATCATATCAAAATTTTGTTTTGAATCTTGTTAATTCGTACAAAGAAAAACTAAATACGTACAACCGAAGACCCATTTTGGAATCTTCAGCTAAGATCAGCAATTCGATTATTGAAGTTGGAGAAATTATAGTTGAAGCCAATTTAGTAGATTCATTTTTCGGCAATATATCGTACAAACTCAATAATGATATTCACATTACAAAAACCGGTAGTTTTTTGAATAAGCTTGAGAACAAAATTACTATTTGTAATAATGACAATTACCATGTTTGTAAAAAAGAAGCTTCGAGCGAACTTCCCGCCCATACATTAATTTACGAAAAAAATAATGTTTGTTGTATCGTTCATGGACATCCTCGTTTTTCGGTAATTGTTTCGATGATTTGCGACAACATAAATTGTTCAAATGCTGACGATTGTTACACAAAATGCAGAAACGAACGAAACATAGGTAATACTCCGATAGTTTCGGGAGAAGTTGGAGATGGTAAATTCGGACTTTACAAAACTGTTCCCGAAAAAATAAGCAATGAGACTGTAATCGTTTACGGTCACGGAGTTTTTGCAACTGGAAAAACCAATTTCAACGAGGCTTTCAATAATTTATTAAACACAGAACTCAATTGTGTTGATGAATACCTTCGGTTGATTGAAAAATTTGAATAATAAAACGTACTTTAGTTCTTTACATCGCCATCTTTTACCACAACAGCAAAAATAAACAAGACGACAACCGAAGAAACAAATACAACAAATAAGGAAAGAAGAATTTTCTTAATTACATCTTCAAAACTAATTATATCCCAAATACCCAACAAAGCAAGTACTGTTAAGACCAGAACAATCGAAATTAAGATATAAGAAGCTGCTTTTTTTACAATGTTATTCATGACGACAATTATTAAGTTTATTCAACAATTCTTTTAACGAGGCAAACACAAATTTATCATTTTTTAAAATCAAAATCCAATTTAGTTTTTCCTTATTATCGATTATAACGTTCAATTCATGAGTTTTGTTACACTCGACTTGAAAATTGTTTCGAAGCAAAGCTTTTTTAGTCCATATAAATTCGATTCCATTGCCTTGCAAACCAATAATTTGCTCATTTTTTCGAGAACGAATAAACTCTCCTACTTCTTTCTCAAAAACTAAATTCGAACTGTCGAAAAGTTTATTAAAAACATTATTTAATACAAGTTCTTCGGGCATTCCTTCAATTATATTCTTGTCGTGAATCAACCAAATTTTATCCGATTCGTTTATTGCAATATTCAAATCGTGAGTTGAAAAAATAATTGTTTTGTTTTTTTGTCTTGATAACTGGCTAAGTAAATGAAAAATTTCGTATTTGTTTGCCAAATCAAGAAAAGCAGTAGGTTCATCTAACACAATTATTTCAGTATCCTGAGCCAATGCTCTTGAAATTAATACTCGTTGTTTTTCGCCATCACTTAACTCGTCGTAAATTCGATGAGCAATGGCTTGTGAATTTGTTAATTCCAACGATTCTGTAATAGCTTTTTTATCATCGTTCGACAATTTTCCAAACCAATTGTTATAAGGGGCTCTCGCATAAGAAACAAAATCAAAAACTGTTAAGTTTGGAATTTGAACATGTTCGGTTGACACATAGCATATTTTTTTTGATAATTCTTGAATTGTATAACTCGTTACAGATTTTTGATTCAGCAATATTTCTCCCGATAAAGCGTCTTGCAATCCGACCAAGGTTCGTAACAAGGTACTCTTCCCTATTCCATTTTTACCAACCAGCGAAATAAACTCACCCGCATCTACCGAAAGATTAATGTTTTCGAGTAAAATATTATCGTTCGATTTAGCTCTGTAGCCTATTTTTAAGTTTTCTATGCTTAGCATTTTCAATTATTAATATTTCTACATGGTTGACGAAAATTTATATCTTTTTATTATTATCCAAATAATAATTGGAATCCCGATTAAGGAAGTTACTGAATTTATAGGTAAGACGGAATCGCTACCCGGTAATTGAGAAATTATGTCGCTAATTAACATCACAATTGCTCCAATTAAAGCTGAAACAAAAATCAAATGTCGATGATCGGCGGTATTAAAAAACATTCGAGAAATATGCGGAACAACTATTCCAATAAACCCAATCGGTCCACAAAAAGCGGTTACAGTTCCAGCTAGAATACTTGTACTAATAAATATTAAATATCTGGCTTTCTTTACGTTAATTCCAAGCGTATAAGCATATTGTTCGCCTGTCAACAACACATTTAGCCGTTTAACTGAAAAAATAGAAATTGCCACACCTATTGAAATACTGATAAACATAATGAAAAGTTGCGATTCGCTGACATTTATTAAACTTCCCATTGTCCAAATAACATATTTTTTTAACAAAGCTTCGGTTGTAAAAAATTCCATGATGCTGATTATAGCACTCGATACAGCTCCAAACATTATTCCTAGAATTAAAATTGTCATTATATCTTTAACTCTGATTGAAATAAACAGAATCAAGAATAACACTAAAGCAGCCCCAAGCCAAGCAGCAAAAACCAAAAGCCAATTACTAAAAAAAGCCATTGGAATAAATGAAGCAAAACCTAAAAGCAAAATTGCAACTCCTAAACCGGCTCCCGAACTTATGCCAAGAACGTATGGCCCGGCAAGCGGATTTCTAAATACGGTTTGCATTTGCAATCCTGCTATCGAAAGTCCAATTCCTGCAAAAACAGCAACAATCGCTTTTGGAAGTCTGAATTTGAATAGAATCATATCCCAAATATGATTGTCAATCTTTCCAGTAAAAAGACCTGAAGTTATTTCGTTAATTGGAACTTCTACCGAACCTATGTATAAATCGAGCAAAAAAAGCACCATTAAAAACACGAAAAGAACGCTATATTTAAGACTTTTACTCAATTCTTATTTTTTAAAAATTCATTATTCTTCGAATTTACAAAACCATTCAATTTTACTTTTCAAGCTTGAACTATTCAGCAAAAATTACTGATTTAGGTCCAATGCCAACATTATAACTATCTATTTCTGTTCCACTTGATGTATATCGATACATTTTTCCAGCATCGGTAAAACTTGTTGACTCTAGAGCATAAATATCTCCGTTAACTGGATTTACATTAAATCCGTAAAATGTTTTTGTTCCGTCAATCAAAGCAATTGAATTAACTTCAGTTGCTGTTATATCGATAGCATAAATTCCCGAAAACGAAAAATCGCCTCCATAATATATTGTTTCTTTATCGGGGCTAATATCCATGTTCATTGGATGTTTATTGTTTGAAATAATTATCTCGCTCAATTTAGTTTGATTGTTTACATCAACTTTTACCAATTTTGAAGGTGTTTCGCTTTCGATGCTGTAATCGAGAGCATATTTCACATATCCATAGCAAAGTACCCATAAATCGCCATTTGCGTCAAGTGCCATTTCCATAGGATTATCACCCACAACAATATTTTTGATTACTACATTCGTAGCAGGATCGATTACACTTAAAACCGAATCAACCCCATATTCGCCACAATTTGCGACAAATAAATTTCCTCCGGCTGCAATTATTTGCTCAGGTCCTGCTCCCACTTCAATAGTGGCTTCAACAATATTGTTCGTTAAATTTATAACCTTTACCTGTCCGCCATTTCCCCATTGGCTTACATATCCTTTTCCATTATATATGGTCATGTATCGAGGACTTAAAAAATCTTCAATCGTAGCAACTTCTTCAAAATCAGAATACGTAGCAACTTCAATTTTATTTGAGCCATTTAAAATCATATAAATTTTATCGTTATATAAAGTAGCCGACTGCAATAAATCGCCCAAAACTCTTTCGTTAACCGTATAAAATACGTCGTTTTCAACTTCTTTTTTCTGAAAATCGAAAAAACTAATTGAAGCATTACTCGTTCCCCAAGCACCTTCATTTGTAACAAATGCTCCAATTTCATAAGGATTCTGATTTTCGTTAGTATCAGGTTCATTTTCTTTACACGATGTAAAAGCCGTTACAATTACAAGAATCGTAAAATAAAACAAATTAATTCTTTTCATTTCTTTACTTATTAAATTTATAGGTTATTGAAAATTGATAGTTTCGTAATGGCATTGCATACCAAGCAATTACTTGATAATTTACGCTCCATATATTTGAAATTTTTAACGAAAATTTTAAATCATTTTTATTGATTTTTTTATTGAATCCAAGGTTAACTTCTCCTATTTGATACGATTCAAGCAAATGAACATTATCGTAAAAACGTTGACCAAAATAATTATGAACGTACATAAGTTCGAGTTTTTTGAACGAATAAAAAACCGTTAAGGTTAATTTATGGTTTGGAACATATATCGACTGTTTTACAATTTTTTCATTATCGACGTATTCAATCGATTCTGATTTCGTGTATGAATAATTAAAATTTAGACCAAACTTAAATTGATGTATTGTAAGTTTTGAAGATAGTTCAGATTCAAAGCCTTTATTTATTCCCTCCTTTTGATTTTCAGGCATCCAAACCCCCTGAGTATTTGGTAACCAAACAATCCAATCGTTTAAATGCGAATAAAAAAATATTTCAGAAATTTGAAGAGAAAAATTTTCGTTTACGATTGTTTTATCGAGTCCTACATTTCCTGAAATGCCTGATTCTGGTTTTAAATTAGGATTCCCCGAAGTATATTTCCCTGCCTTCCAATACAAGTCGTTAAAAGTTGGTAATCGATAATTTTTTGAAATATTTCCTTTAATTTTACAAAACAAAAAATCATAGTCAGTTCCAATACTGTAAACAGTTGGGATAAACTTATCGTCAATATATTCCGATCTAAAACTAAATGCAACATTTAGTTTATTTTTAAATTCATGAAATTGATACGTAGAAAAAATTGAAACTCGATTTCTATCAACATTTGAACTCAAGCCATCTGATTGTCCGATTTCACGAGTATAATTTAAACCCGAATTAAGTAAATGATTTTTAAGTAGTTGTATTTTATTTTCAACTTCATTAATAAATGAGTACGAACGAATATTCGACTCTGCAATTTCAATTTTCGAATCAACATAATGAATGTTATCGTTTATAAATCCGCTTGTAATATTCCATTTTGTTTTTTCGCCACGACTTTGCCAATTTAACGAATACCGAAAAACTTTATCTTTTTGATTACTCGTTCCTGTATCGCTATTGGTCATAAGGGTTTGTAAATCTTTATCGTAATATTGATACCAAAAAGAAGATTTTAAAAACGAATTTAGAGTAGTTTGAAGCATAGTTTCATTACAAATACCATGTTGATATAATCCAGCATGTGATTGTTTTTCAATTGGATTATTAATTTTTGCCGTATTTGAAAATTTAAAATCATTATCAGCCATTTGAGTAAAAATTTTTAAAGAACTTGCGATTTTATTGTTTCCAATCTTAGCAGATAGTGCGGCATTTCGATTGTTAAAACTTCCATATGAAAACACAAGCATGGCTTGATTATTGGCTTTCAGCACATCGTTTGAATTAAGGTGAACAGCTCCATTCACATTTCCACTTCCGAACAAGGTTGCAGAACCTCCATACTGAATACTAATATTATCGAACATAAAAATTGGCATTACTGATAAATTTACACCTCCAGACAATGGACTTTGCAAATTCATTCCATTCCACATTACTGCTGTTTGAGAACTGCTTCCTCCGCGAATTATAGGCGTGGAAATTCCTCCAATTCCATAAGAGTTGATGATTACCGAAGAGTGTTTCGACAATAAATTAGCTATATTTTCGGTAATAGAATTTTGAATAGTTTGAACATCTATTTTTTGAAAATTTCCGCCAATAGCAAAAACTTCTTGTTTTGATGCAATAATCTCAACTTCAGCAACTTTAATGGTATCTAACACCGATTGCTGAGCAAAAATAGTATTTGCAAAAATAAAAAATAGCCAAAAACTCGAATTTCTAAAAAACATAGTTACAAATGATTAATTAAACCATTCGGAACTATCGGTTAAAATGAAGATAGAAATTAATCATTTTCTATTCTTCGCCTTTCTCCCGAAAGCTACGAAAAACGTTCTTGGCAGGTCTTCTGACTCGCTCTATTTTTTGAGACGCCTTCCCATCCAAACGGACAGTGGCAAAGGTTTACAAAAAACTTTTTTTAAGAGCTTACAGCTGCGGGGACAGTTTCGGACTCACACCGAATTCCCTTTTCACTTTATTCAACGTAAAACTTGAATAAAAAACCAACAACTAATGGGGCAAAACTAATTGCTTTTTTTGGAATAAAAAAATGTTGTCGAATATAAAAAACTCGGACAAGAATGCCCGAGTTTAAAAATTAATTTATTGAGAATAGTTTTTTAAACTTTTACGCCTAATACAACAATATCATCAATTTGTTCGAATTTTTTACCGGTAATCTCGTCGGTATAGCTCATCCATTGTACAATTGCTTGTTCAACGATTTCTTTTTGTTCGCTCATCGATTTATCGCAATTTGCTATCAATAATTCTTTGAATGGTTTATACTTGAATTTTTTACCTTTTGGTCCACCAAATTGATCGGCATATCCATCAGAAAACATATAAAGCATATCTCCTTCTTCAAGTTGAAATACGTGATTGGTAAAATTGTTCATTTTTTCATAAATCGCAATCGGCATTTTATCGGGCTTTATCTCTGTAAGTTCCATTTTATTGTCCTCTGTACGAATTATGCTATCATCGGATATGGTTTCATCTGAAGTTTTTCGTATTAAATACAGTGGATTGTTTGCTCCTGCAAATTGCAATTTACGTGTTTCTAAATCCAATATACATAAAACCATATCCATTCCATCTTTTTGCTCACCAGCAATACCTTTCTGACGTAAAGCTGTAATCACATTTTCTCGAAGTTTATCAAGGACTTCGCCTGCAGTATTAATTTTTGAATTTGCAATTATTTCATTCAAAAACGACATTCCCAACATGCTCATAAAGGCACCTGGTACTCCATGCCCCGTGCAATCCGCTGCGGTAAACAATACTCTAGTACCAATCTTTGTAGCCCAATAAAAGTCTCCACTCACAACGCTATGTGGTCTAAATAGAACAAAATGATTTGGAAGATGCTTATTAAAGAAATCATTATCAGGAAGTACTGCTTTTTGTATTCGCTGAGCATAATGAATACTATCGGTTAATTCTTGTTTTTGATGTGAAATTTCGTCCCGTTGAGCACTAATTTCTTCATTAGCAAGTTCTAAACTTTTATTTTTTTCTGCGATTTCTTTTGTTCTTTCTTCAACTTTTTGTTCCAATATTGCTTTTTCTTGTTTTAATTGTCGTTCGCGGTATTTCATAACTCCGTAAACCAATCCAAATAACAAGATTACTAAGCTTATAATAAACCAAGAAGTTTTCCAAAAAGGAGGGTTTATAACAAAACTAAACTCCATTGGTTTTTCAGTCCAAATTCCATTTTCACCAACGGCAATAACTTTAAAAGTATAATTTCCAGCAGGTAAGCTTGAATATACTACTTCTGATTCTTGTCGAATTGGAGACCAACTTTCATCAAGCCCTTCTAGCATATATCTATATTTAACTTTTTCGGGATTGGATAGAGAAACTGCATTAAATTTAAAAGTTAAATGGTTTTTGTTGTAAGGCAATTCTAGGTTTTGAGGTATCCCAAACCAAGGGGAAACAGAATCAGCATAATCTAACCAGTTAACCTTTTCGTAAAATAGTTCAATAGCCGAAAGATGAATTTGAGGTGTATTTTTGATTTCATTTTCTAAGTCAGGGGAATATTTAGTTAAACCTTTTATTGTTCCAAACCAAACGTTTCCAAAGTCATCTTGTAAAATAGAATTGAGTTTGTTTTCAACACCAATGAAACCATTGGTTTGATTGTAGCTTTTAACTTTTGTGATCTCGCTGTTTTCACTAAGATATAGCTTATCAAAACCTTTATCAGTTCCGACAATTAGTATATCGTTGGATAGAAATTGAAGAGAATACACGTTCACGGACGAAAGTATATCTCCGTTCGCGACCTGTTTAATCGAAATTGAATCTAATGCATACACATTCAATTTATATATTCCTCCTCCAAATGTACCAATCCAAACATCACCTTTTTGATCAACTGCTAGTGAATGAATTGCTTTTTCGTATAAGCCTTCTTCCTCATCGAAAGAAGTCATTTGACCTTCAAAAAACTTCAATAAACCAGATAATGTAGCAATCCATACATTTCCTTTTTTATCTTCAATAATTGATTGAATATCGTCGTTTGGTATTTGATATTGACTTTCTTTGGTAACGTTCAAATATTTATCGTTGTTATATATGCTTAACCCCGCTCCTGTTCCAATCCAAATTATACCTTTAGAATCTATGTACGTGCAATTAATACGATTATCGGGTAAACCATCAGCTTCAGTAATATTTGTAATTTTCCCATCAGAATAAACGCTTAAACCAGACTGAGTAGAAATATATAATTTATTGTCTTTCGAAATAAAAACATCGTTTACAATATTATCGGCAAGTCCATTATCAGTTGTTATCCTAATAATTTTTGATGTGTCAGAAAAATTCTCTACTCCAAATAAACCTTCGCCATAAGTCGAAAGCCAATAATATGAAGAGTCCTTTTCAATATCTGATATCTGCTCTTTAAACATTCCATCGTCGAGTAAATAATGCGAAAAGTGATTCCCCATGTGTTTAACCAAGCCCGCTCCCATAGTTCCAAGCCAAATATTTTGTTCGCTGTCTTGCAATAATGACAGTACTTGATTGCTAGGTAAACCTTGTTTTTCTGAATAATTTACAATTATTTTATTATGTATTTGATATATACCAGCATTGTTTGTACTAAACCAAATATCATGATTATTATCCAACATAATATCCCAAATTGTATTATCATTCAATCCATTAAGAGTGGAATAACTTTGAATATTGTCGCGAGAAATATTCTTTGGGTTTAAACTAAAAATACCCGAATCATACGTTCCAATCCAAAAAAGTCCGTTAGCATCAGGTTTAATGCTTGTTATAATACTACTAGGCAAATAGTTATCTTTATTGAGAAGGCTGATATTAATGCTATCGTTTTCGAAAAAAGAAAGAATATTAATTCCTCCGTACATTGCTAACCAGAGTTTGCTTTCATCGTCTTCGTAAATATCAAAAACAAAATTTGTTTCGAGCCCATCTTCAGTAGTATAGATTCGAGAAACAATGTATTCTTTATTTTTCAAGACAAGTTTAACAAGACCATTATCGGTAGCAGCCCAAATATTGCTTTGTTTATCTTGATAAATATTTAAAACTGTACATTGCGGAAATCCCTTTGAAGTATCAATTTTGGTATAGGTATAACCATCGTAGATTGTAATGCCTTCTTCTGTTCCTAGCCAAATATTTTGGTTTTTATCTTGAAATAATGAGCGAACAATATTTCCAGATATTCCATTTCTCTTATTGTAAACTTTGAACTCTTTTCCATCGAATACACAAACGCCTCCACCATCAGTACCAAGCCACAAATATCCATTTTTATCCTGAATCATACTGTAAATAGTTGATTGGGATAAACCCTTTTCAATCGAAAAAGTGCGAAAATTATTGTTTTGTGAAACGGCTAGTGTACTAATGAAAACAAAAATTAAAGATAGTGTCTTTAAACTCAAATGTTTCATCAGTTCTTAATTTATAAATTTTTATAGTTTTGCAGCTAAATGATTTACAGCAACATATATTCGTTTCTCGGAATCGAAATAGTAAATTAACACATTATCACTATCATTAAATTCCGACATAGCTTTTTTAAGTTCGCTCATTATCGTGTTTTCTTTGCTTGGTTCAAAACTATACGATTTATAATAGTCAAACTTTTCTTCCTTTATTAGCCTATTTACTTTTTCGTTGTAACTCAAAGCGTCTTGTAGTTTTTCAAATACCTTATCAGATTTATTGCTAATAATAAACGCATAAGTATCTTTTGTAGTAACAATGCTTGAATCTTTTTTCACATCATCTTTATTTTCAACTTCAACAAAATCTAAATATCCTAATTTTTTATCTTTAAAAACATCTTCTCGTATTGACTCGTCAAGTATTTTAATCGATTCATTGCTTGATTGAAATAATGCTTCGAAGCCGTCTTTTTTATCAATAAGAGTCAATGGATTATTGTTGTATGTTGCACCTGAATTGAAAGTTATAAAATATTTGTCGCCGGCTTTAATATTTACAATTAACTTGGCAACAGTTTCTGTGTTTTTCTTAATCTCGAAGATTGACTTATTTTTGGCTTCGACAGTAAAAACAACCCAACTTTCAAAATAGTTTTGGGTAACAACAGGGTTAGTTCCTTCAAAAACATGAATCTTTTTGTCGTCAACCCAAATCGAATAATCGGTATAACTTTCAGTCGATTTTTTTAAACGATTAAGATAAACAATTGCTTTATTTGATTTCTGTGCAAATGCTGTATATCCTATCGGAAGCAAAAAAATGAATATCAAACTTAACGTGAATATTTTTCTCATTCGAATTACTTTTTGATGAAAATAAATTGACCTCCTTCGTCGCCCGTATTTTTAATTGGCGAAAAGTTTGGAGATTGGTCTGAATTATTAGTTACAGGTATTTTGATTGTAGTATAAAGTTGACTAGCATCAAAATATTTGCTAGTATTACTTCGCAGTGTTTTTAGCAAGTAATACGCAAAAACTGAATGACCTTCTTGTCCTCCGTCCATAACAGGTTCAATCCCTCCTGATGAAATAGCTTGACGAGAGGTTAAATTATGTACTTTTGAATAATATTTTTCTGTATCTTCGTAAGGTACTGAAACCGTTGTTCCTCTAAAAATATCACCGCTGAAGCAAGCATCTGAAACAAGCAGGGTGTGTTTTGACTTTATACCTCCTAAAAATGTTTGAATATCGCTGTTAGAAATAAATTGCGAAGTAGATTTTGTATTTGCATCTACCGGAACCCAATAACCCTTGTTTAATTGTTCTTTGTAATCGCCATGTCCCGAATAATAAATAAAAACATTATCGTTTTCTTTTACATTTGCAACTAGCCACTCAAGCTCATTTATAATATTTGAACGAGTAGCACTTTCGTTGTACAAAGCTTTAAAATGATCGAATTTATATTTTTCTCGTAATAATTTTTCAATGGCTTTTGCGTCATTTACAGCATTTTGCAATTGGCTCCAAGTTCCTGTGTAATTATCAACACCAACAATTAGAGCATAATAATTTCCAATGGTCATTTCGCTTTTAGCACTCGATACGTTTAATCCTTTAAGAGGATCGCCTCCTCCTCTGTAAGTAACATTTGTTTCAGTTTCGGTTTGTGCATCGGCGATTCCTTCTTCTTCTACAAAACCATTATCCTTTTCGTTTTTTACCGTTATTCTGATATCAGGGTTAACAATATCAATATTTTCCATGTCTGCAGTCAACAATAACTCATAACCTTCACTATTTGGCATAACTCGTAGTGGATTCTCTCCATATGCGGCAGATGGGTCAAATTCGACAAAATAACGCTTTCCGGCATATACATTAATCAACATTTTTGCTCGTAATGCATCTTTTTTACCAGTTAATTTTATTAGGCAACTACCTGTTTTTTCTCTTTTAGAAACAAGCCATTTGCCTGAATAATTTGCTGTAAATGTAGAATTTGAACCAGTCAATTTCCCAATAGTTACATCGTCAAATAAAACATTAAAATCAACATTACTGTCGGTTGATTTTTTCAACCTATAAACATAGATGATTGCATAATCTTCTTTTTTTACTTCTTCTTGCGAAAAAATGCTTATCGATGAAAAAAGCAAGGATACAATCAATAAACTTATTTTTAGTTTCATTTTTAAAAGTTTTTATTTAAAACACTCTGTAAATATACAATTTAGAATTTATTTACGACAATATTTTTGCCAAAAATAACCTACAAAAAAAGGGAAGTTATCAACGATAACTTCCCTTTGGTAAAAAACAGATTAAAATTATGAGATATTTTACTCAAACAACACTTTTTCAACAAATACATTTTCATTTGTTTTCACTTTTACAAAGTATTTACTAGGAGTTGGATTAATATTCAACAAAGAGTCGTTTGAAACTATTTTTAACCTTTCGTTGAACTTTTTTTTCTTTAAAATTTCCAACAACATTTTTTTTATTTACAAATATAATATTTCCTGAGTTGCCATCTATTACAATTGTTGTAATTATACCTCCCCGATTATATGAATATAAATAGGCAACATTGCCTGAGAATAAAGTAAATATCATTCCTTTGAAAATATTTTTTAATTGCTCACTAAATGTATTATTATAGCCGTAAATTTTTGAGAATACAAGTATGTCTGATTCGAATTTGTCAGCAAACAAGTTTACCTTATGTCCGACTGAAAAATCAATTACGTTTGAATTAATCGGTATAAAAACATCTTTTTTGTACATCAGATACAAATATTTATCGATTTCTTCTGAAATATAGTTTAATTCGAATTTTAAATCATTTTCTTCAACCTTAGCTAAGGTGGTATAAAATGCACTGTCTTTAAATAATTTTGTGATTGCAGTATCAAATTCAATGGAAATTTGAGTTTCTAATTCCGACAATCGTTCATTTCGCCCACTGAATCTTCGCTTTTCTATTTCTGTAAAGCTTGGAAATACGGCTACATGCTTATATTCTTTAATTAATTTACCAGCATCATTACTTCTTCTTATCATCGTAAGACAAGAAGTATTAACTAACGCCATTACTAAAAATATAATTACAACTGATTTATTGTGCACTATCGATTTTTTTAATTATGCTATTTATATATCTATAATCTTCGGCATTTTCATTAAATTCAAGATATTTAGTTAAGTATGCTTTAGCTTCATTGTATTTTTTGTCCTGATAAGCAATATGCCCGAGTCCTCTGTATGCTTTATCAATAGCAATATTTTTATTAAGCATTTCGTTAAATATTAGCATTGCATTTTTTTTATATTCTTCTTGTTTTGATTTAAATTCTACTACTAATTTTGCTGTATACTTACGGTTAGTTTTGAGTGCATACTCAAATGCCACATCTTCGATATTGGTATACATTTTTTGATAAATATCACCCTTAAGAGTCATTAATTTTATACGATAATCATCATCTAAAAATCTGCTTTTTTCAAGATTTAAAACTTCATACAATGCGTATTGGTAATGTTTTTTATTTATGCGAAGCGAAATGTTATACAACTGCAATTCTTTTGTCAAATTTTTAAAATTCTCGTTATTAATATTTTTATTAAGTATACTATCGTTTATAAGCGTTTGCAATACGTTTTTTCTCATTATATTAGTAGGGTGAGTACTGTAAAAGAAATATTCGAGCCCTCCCATATCATCAACTTCATTCAATTGATCAAAAACTAACACTGCTTCATCTTGTTTAAATCCAGCACTTCTAAAAAGGTCAAATGCCAATCTATCAGCTTCATCTTCCATTTCTCGACCATATCCGTTAATTGAATACATAATAGTTAGTTGTACCACGGCTGATGATAGACCTAGACTGTAAACAGTTAGTGGACTTAATATTATATCAGCAAACTTGTAAGCTATTGTTTTTCTTTTAAAGTTAATAAACCCTCTTAACATGTGTCTTTTTATTACATGAGCAGCTTCATGTGCCATGATAAAAGCTAATTGATGCTCGTTTTCGACATTGCAAATAAGCCCCGAATGAATAAAAATATTTCCGTTATCTAAAGCAAATGCATTAATGGTTGGGTCTTTAACAATATAGAAGTTAAAATTCACATATTTTTCAATATCATCTGTTATTATTCTTTCTTTTAAATTTTGAATTAAATTATTTAACGAGTCGTCGTAATAAATAAGCCCATGTTCTTTAATTTGAGCAACAAAAAAGTCAGACTGTTCCAATATATACTTTTCATCTACTTTATGGCTATTCCTATTTTGAATATCAGTAATAGGAATTATATTTTGAGGAGCACAACCATAGATTAATGCCAAAAGCAAAAATGAAAGTATATAATTTATTAGAGACATGTTGATAAAGTCTAAATTAAAATACAAAAGGGAAGCTAAAAACTAGCCTCCCTTCTTGCTTATTGAATATTCTTAAATTTATTTAATCTTAGCCAATCTAGCTGTTACTTTAACGGTTGTTGTTACAAAAATTAAAGGAATACCAGTTTTTTTAGTTTCGAATTGAGGATAGAAAACAACATCGTATCCAGGATTATCAACCATTGCATTGTATAATGCATACATGTTTGTTTTATTGGCTATTAAACTACCAATAATAGGTATTTGCATTGTGTTAGCTTCGATATTTTCTCCCAAACTTTTAGAGAATAATCTTGCGAAGTCAATTCCGAAAATAGTTGTTGATGTGGCTTCTCCTGTTACTTGTTTTGAAAAATCAAAATCGTCTTTCACAAACTGAACGTGATTGTTTGGAGTTTTCATCGAACGAGATTGAATTGTACAACTTGTAAAGAATGCTGCTACAACTGCTACTACAAATAATAATCTGAACATTTTCATAATTAATTTAATTTTAGTTAGACAAAGTTTTTACTGACTGCAAATATAATTCTTTATTTTATCTAACAGTAACTCGACTTAAATCTTTTCAAAAAAAATGATAAACCAATTTTAAGTTATGACGAATGTATTTTAAACAAGTTTTAAATATAAAGTTTGTAGAACAGAAAATTTCGATTTATAAATTTAGTGAAATCGAAAAGTACAATAGTTCGTTATTAAACTTCCATAAAAGGATATTTAAAATCTTGTGAAGGTAAAAATGTTTCTTTTATCGTTCTTGGGCTTATCCAACGTAATAAATTCAAACTTCCACCTGCTTTGTCGTTTGTTCCTGAACCACGAGCACCGCCAAAAGGTTGTAAGCCAACCATTGCACCCGATGGTTTATCGTTGATGTAAAAATTACCTGCTGCGTATCTTAATGTTTTACATGCTTGTATCATTGCGTATTTATCGTTTGCAAAAATTGAACCTGTCAAAGCATAAGGAGATGTTTTATTGCAAATATTTAGAGTTTCTTGATAATCTTTGTCATCATAAACATAAATTGTCATCACAGGACCGAAAATTTCTTCCTGCATTGTTGTAAAATATGGATTTGTTGTTTGAATGATTGTTGGTTGAATAAAATAACCAACAGTTTTATCACCTGTTCCACCTGCTAAAATTTCACATTCTTTCGATTTTTTGGCTAATTCGATGTAATTCATAATATTGTCAAATGAATTTTCATCTATTACTGCGTTCATGAAATTTTCAAAATTTTCTACTCCACCAACTTTTATTTGCGAAACTTGATTCAACATATGTTGTTTAATTTCGTTCCAAAGTGATTTAGGAATATAGGAACGTGAAGCGGCTGAACATTTTTGTCCTTGATATTCAAATGCTCCACGAATTATTCCTGTTGCAACATCAATCGGGTTTGCTGAATTATGAACAAAAATAAAATCTTTTCCGCCTGTTTCTCCAACAAGTTTTGGATATGAAACATAATTTGTAAGATTTTCAGTTACTCCTTGCCACAATTTATTAAAAGTTGCGTTAGAACCAGTGAAATGAATACCTGCTAAATCTTTGTTTTTCAATACAGTATTGCCTATTAATGAACCCGAACCCGGAACAAAGTTTATTACACCTGCCGGAAGCCCTGCTTCTATAAATATTTTCATCAAATAATAACTTGATAACAAAGATGTTGACGCAGGTTTCCAAACCGTTGTATTTCCCATTAAAATAACTGACATATTTAAGTTTGACGCAATTGCTGTAAAATTAAAAGGTGTAACAGTGAATATAAAACCTTCTAACGCTCTGTATTCCATTCTGTTTAATTGTCCAAATTCTGATTTTGGTTGACCATTATAAATTGTTGAAGCAAAGTAAACATTGTATCTTAAATAATCAATTACTTCGCAAGCCGCATCAATTTCGGCTTGATAAACATTTTTATCTTGACCGAGCATTGTAGATGCAACAATTAAATTACGATATTTTTTTGATAATAATTCTGCTGCACGAAGCATAATAGAAGAACGTTCAATCCATGAAAGATTTTCCCACATTTCTTTTGCTTTCAAGGCTTCATCGATTGCAAGGTGAATTTCTTTTTCGGTTGCTTGGTGATAAATAGCTAATGTTTTACTATGATTATGTGGCATTACAACTTTTGCCGTTTTGCCTGTTCTAATTTCTTTACCGCCAATAATTAACGGAATTTCAATTTGTTCGTTGCTAATACGATTTAATTCTGAAATTATTTGTTCTCTTTCTTTACTGCCCTTACCGTATTGTAAAATCGGTTCGTTTTGTGGACTGTCGAATTTAAAAATTGCATTGTTCATATTTACTGAATTTTATGTTTATTTTTACCGAGTTGAATTTGTTTGCAACTCGCATACAAAAGTAATATTTAATTTTTCTTAACCAATCCAATATCTAAATTTTATGTTTCATTTCAGTGAGAATTTCTTGAAGAGTTTGGGTAATAATTTGGACATATTTTTCGTGAAATTTATCAAATGCGGATACAACTTCGTGTCCTTGTAGTGTTAAAACTGTTTTTCTGCCACCTTGTCTTTCAATAATCGGAAATCCGAATATTTTTCAATTTTATTTTAAGGTATTCCAAGTTTTTCGATAAGAGGTTGTTTAAAAATTCAAAAGCTAATAAACAAAAGTTATCAACATATATTTAGTCATATTCAACTAATTATCAATACTTTACTATCCATTTGTTTTTATGACTTATAAAAAATATACGGATGAGAATATTACCATTCGCAAAAACTTAGTATTTTGAAGCAAATTTTAATTACAAAAATATGATAGCGAAATATATTGTAGATTTTTTAAAAGAAAATAATCGACTTATTATTCCTGAACTAGGAGCATTTATTGTAAAAATTAACCACGACGATAATAGCCGAAGCATAACATTTAACGATGTTATTAAGTTTAACGACAACACTTTTGCAAATTTCATAGCTACTAAAGAAAATATTGTTTACGACGAAGCTGTTCGACACATTTCTGAATTTGTTCATGAGTCTAGCGAATTATTATCAACAGGACAAAAAGTTAAAATTGAGACGGTTGGGAATCTTCAAAAAGATGGAAAAGGGTATGTTGTGTTAATTTTAGAAGAAAAAGAAATAAATACAATTACAGAAATTATTGAAAAACAAGAAGTTCCAACCGTAATGGAACTCATTGATGAAGATATTTCTATTTCAAATGAAAAAGTAGAAGATTTCGTTTCAGATGAACCTATCAACGAAAATGAAATTATGGAACTTATTGACCACAAAGAAGATGAAAAAAATGTACCAAAAGTTGAAAATATAATTGAAGAAGAAATAATACTCCCTCCAATTCCAGAAATTAAGATTGAAGAAAAGAAAGAAATTATAATAGAGCCAACTAAAAAAGAATCGGAAAAAGTTATAGAGGAAATACTTCCCGAAAAACATATCGAACATCATGAAATTAAGGCAAAAATTGAAAAACAAAAACCAGTTAAACCTGAAAAAGCAATTGCTAAAAAATCGAATAAACTATTGATAATTCTTGTTATTGTTGGCGTTCTAGTAATTGGTGCGGGAGTTTTAGGATTCATGTTTAAAGAACATGTTAAGGCTTATTATGCTAAATTTTTGCATAAAGAAAGTATTACCATCACTAAAAATATTACTGTTGACAAAAACATAGAAACATTTGACTCAACTGAAGTAACAGAAGTTGTTGATACAATAGCAAAAACTGAAACTATAATAGAAGAAGCAATCGAAGTAAAAGAAGAAGTTATCGTTGAAAAAACAACAGAAGTCGCTCCAGCATCTAGTGTTTCGAATCAATCAGGGCTAAATGTTCATTTAATTGCCGGAAGTTTTCAGGTAAAAAGTCAAGCCGACAAATACGCACAAAAAATTATATCAGAAGGTTTCGATGCTAAAGTTTTAGATATTAGTGGTAGTGGCTGGTATAGAGTTACATTCAGTTCATTCGCAACCGAAAATGAAGCAAAAACCGAACTCGAAAATCTTAAAGCAAAGGGTAAAGTTGCTTGGATTTTGAAAGATTAAAAAAATATACTCCAAGTACAAAATAGTACTTGGAGTTCTTTTAAAAAAATTACCAAAATCTTACGAATTACAATTACATGCGTTACATACTTTATATCGTTTTTATTTTTAATAGTTTGTCGATTTTTAGTCAGCATAAAGTTGATATAAAGATTGATGTAAACGAATTTAACAAAGGAGATACTATTCAAGTTCTCACTCCCAGCCTTTCATTTGTGAATTTTGACACCACAATTATTTTTCAAAATCCAATAGAGATAAAGAAAATAAATCGCACAGAAACAGAAATTAGATTGCGGCATAAAAACTCGTATTATACTTTTCATGTTGAAAATGAAGATGAATTTTTTCTGCATTTTTACAATCTTAGCGAAATGCCTTTAATTGAGGGCAAAAATACTGACAAAGCAAAGTTGCTGTCCGAATTTCAATTCAAATATTCCGACTTATTTTCCTACTCCAAACAACCTATTGAAGTTGGAATTGACGAATACGAAAATAGCTTATATCTAAACATGAAGCAACAAATTGATTTTATTAACAATTATAACAATGCGAAAGATTTAAGTTTAAGCAGTAAATCATATTTGTATAATTTAGTCAAATACAATTATTTAAACAGATTATTTACATATTCTATTCAAGATACACACCCAAAAAGCATAAAGTCTTTACCCACTATAATGCTAAATATAATTAAACCCGATTTAGTAAGTAACGATGCTGCTTTATACATAGAAAATTACCGATTATTTCTCGATAAATATATGGTTTACAGTACGTTTAAAGAAAATGAATTCAGTCCTATTAACGATAGATTTGAATTAATTAAAAGCATTTTAGTTCAAGCATATTCGCAACTAAACGGACAAACAAAAACCTACTATATTGCTAATATTTTAACAAAATATCACACATTTATCAGCGAAGAAACTTTTACCAATTATGTTAAGTTAATTAGCTCTGATTCAAGCTACATAAATTATAAAACAAGTATTGAAAACACAATTAAAAAGAATACGTTTTACAAGGTTCAAGAGTTAGAAAAAAGCAAACCCGAATTAAAAGAAAAAGAATCAAACAAGGATAATTCTAACTCTAGCTCAAACAAACTTAGCTTAATTGACACAAAAGGAAAGAAAATTCGACTATCTGACTTTAAAGGAAAAGTTATTTACATTGATGTTTGGGCGAGCTGGTGCGGTCCCTGCCGTCAACAGTTTCCTTATGCTAAAGATTTACAGAAAAAGTTTACTGATAAAGAAAAAGAAAAAATAGTGTTTCTTTATATTTCGATTGACGAAAATGAAACAATATGGAAAAATGCACTCGAAAAAATTGAAATTCATGGAACAAACTTACTTTCTCCTGGTGGCTGGAATTCCGATGTAACCAAGCATTTTCAGATAAGAAGCATTCCAAGATATTTGCTAATCGACAAAAGTGGAAAAGTAGTTGATAATAATGCAAAGCGACCTAGTCAAACAGAAGAAATATACAACGAAATAATAAATCTAATAACAAATTAATATTTATGACAAAAACAATTTCAATAACCTGTGTAAACAACAATTATGAAAAAGTTAAATTCCCTGCGGGAGTTAGTTTAAAAGAGATTCTCAAAACAGTAAAACCCACATTGAAATACCCAGTATTAGGAGCTTTAGTGAATAACGAGCTTCAAGAGTTAAGTTATGAAATGTTCAAACCAAAACACGTTAAATTTATCGACATAACTTCGTCAATGGGAATTAGAATGTACGTACGTTCGTTGTCGTTTATTTTAATCAAAGCCTTTAACGAGCGATTTCCTAATGCAACGCTAAAAATTGCTAACTCAATTTCTAAAGGTTTATATTGCGAAATTGAGGGCTTAGACGGAGTGATTTATGCCGAAGACGTTGAAAAAATCAAAACACGAATGCACGAAATTGTAAAAGCCGATATTCCTTTTAAAAGAGAAGAAATGGTAAACGATGAGGCATTGAAAATATACGAAAAAAATAATCAACCAGACAAATGCAAATTATTTAAAGATCGAAAAATACTTTATACTTCGGTTTACTATATAGACGAGACGGTTGATTATTTCTACGAATACCTAGTCCCTTCGACTAGCTATATAACCAACTTCGATTTGGTAAAATATCACGAAGGATTGCTGTTAAGATTCCCAAAAGTATCTAAGCCAGAGGAACTTGAAGACATAGTAAAAGAAGATAAATTGTTCGAAATATTTAAAGAACATAAGCATTGGGCAAAAATTTTAGGTGTTGAAAATGTTGGCAGTCTAAATCAGCTTACAAGCAGCAAAAAAGTTGGAGATTTAGTCAAAATTTCGGAAGCCTTACATGAGAAAAAAATTGCAAGAATAGCAGATGATATCCATACAAAAAGCGATAAAGTAAAACTCGTTTTAATTTCAGGTCCATCGTCGTCAGGAAAAACATCGTTTTGCAAAAGATTGTCGATTCAATTACAAGTACTCGGTTTTCAAACCATGTTGATTTCACTCGACGATTATTTTGTAAATCGTGAATTTACTCCACTCGACGAAAATGGAGAATATGATTTTGAATGCTTAGAAGCTATAGATGTTAAGCAATTTAATACCGACATGTTGGCTTTAATGGATGGTAAAGAAGTCGAAATACCTAAATTCGATTTTACAACCGGGCAACGAACTTATTTAGGAAACAAAAAGAAAGTTTGCAAAAACACACTTTTCATTGTAGAAGGGATTCACGGCTTAAATCCAGGCTTAACACCTGATATTAACGAAGATTTTAAATATAAAGTTTACGTTTCGGCATTAACTCAAATTTCAATCGATAATCATAATCGAATTCCTACAACCGATAATCGATTGATTCGACGAATGGTTAGAGACTATAAATATCGTGGATATTCTGCTTTAGCTACTATAAAACGTTGGCCAAGCGTTAGAAAAGGCGAAGAATTAAATATTTTTCCATTCCAAGAAAATGCCGATGCTGTATTCAACTCAGCACTATTGTACGAAATTGCCATTTTAAAACGCAGAGCAGTACCAATTTTAAACGAAGTTCCACAAAGTGCCGACGAATATAGTGAAGCCATAAGGTTGCTTAAATTTTTATCCTATTTCAACGATATACCCGAAGAAATGGAAAAAGAAATTCCTCCAACCTCGATTATTAGAGAATTCTTGGGTGGAAGCAGTTTTAAATATTAAAATGTTAAACTTATAGATAATAACTCAATGAAGAAATTGAAAATTTTTGTAGCAATTTTATTGACATCGTCAATATTAACAACTCAAACAGGCTGTTTTGGTTCATTTGGACTAACCATGAAAGTTTATGATTTCAATAAAGAAATGGGCGACCAATGGGTTCAAGAACTAGTTTTTCTGGCTTTTGGATGTATACAAGTTTATACAATTGCTTTTTTTATCGATGCATTTGTACTAAATTCAATTGAGTTTTGGACAGGAACCAATCCTGTTGCCATGAACGATAGCGATATGGAGCAAAAAATTGTAAAATCGGGTGAGAAAATCTACCAAATTACAGCAACTAAAAACAAGTACAATATCAAGCAAACCGTAGGTCCTGAAGTTGGTAAAGAATTAGATATTATTTACAATCCTGAAACTTCAACATGGACTGCAAATAACGGAACAGAATCAATTGATTTAGTTAACTTTAACAAACGAACAGGTATAGTGAAATTCTTAAAAGGAAATCAAGAAATGGTTTTCGATGCAAATGTTCAAAGCATTGATTATATGCGTAATTCTTTACAAGCAAATGTTGCCATGAATTAAACGAAATTACCCAAAAAAAGAATAGCCAATACATCGATGTGTTGGCTATTCTTTTTTCACTTTATACTTTCACACAATTGCTAATGCAAAATTTTAAAAACCAATTCTTTCAAAAGTTCTCCATCGCTTGCCGATAAACTATTTACCCCTTTTGATTTCATATCGTACTCACGAATCAGTGAAATTATTTCCATTGTTTTGTTTGCCGAATATTTTTTAGCAGCAGTTTCGTATTGATTGATAAAATATGGATTTATACCAAGTGCAGCAGCAATTTCCTGTTTTGAATTATTTTTAATTCCATAATAGACCAACAGTTTAGCATAAAAATTAAAAATGGCAGGAAGTGTCAAAACTAATGGATAATTCTTCTCGTTTTTAGAAAAGTAATTTACAATTTGATTTGATTTTAAAATATTCTTATTGCTAAGTGCATTGGTTAATTCAAATTGATTGAAATCCTTACTGATACCAATGTTCTTCTCAATATGTGCAGGAGTAATTTTTTTCTCATTTTCGGGTAGCGAAATCAGTAGTTTTTCTACTTCATTAACAATCTTCGCAAGGTCGGTTCCCAAAAAATCAGACAACATCATAACGCCTTCGGGCGTGATTTCAATATTGTTCGATTGCATATATTGCTCAATCCATTTGGGTACTTGGTAGTCTTTTAATTTTTCTGATTCAAATGTACAAGCGACTTTTTCGAGCCTTTTGTAGAGCTTAGTCGTTTTTTTTATAGTTTTGTACTTGTAATTGAAAACTAGAATGGTTGAACTTAATGGATTTTCGACATACATGAGCAATGAATCCTCAAACTTTTTCAGTTCCTGAGCTTCTTTTACAATAATGACCTGATGATTTGCCATCATTGGAAAACGTTTCGCTGCAGAGATAATATCTAAAATTTCTGAATCTTTTCCGTACAAAATTGTCTGATTAAAATCTCGTTCGGTTTCGTTTAAAACATTCTGCTGAATGAAATTTGAAATCTTATCGATATAATAAGGCTCATCGCCCATTAAAAAATATATCGGTTTGTAAATTTTGTTTTTTAAATCTTTTATAATCTGTTCAAAAGTCATCGTTTGTATTTACAAAAAATTAAAATTTTAAGTGTTTTACCGATTGACCGTTATCTTTTATAACAGTCAAAGCATCGATTCCAATTTTTAAATGATCGGTAACATATTGCTCGGTAACATGTTTGTCGCTTTTATCGGTTTTAACCCCGTCGGAAATCATTGGTTGGTCAGAAACCAATAATAAGGCTCCTGATGGGATTTCGTTGTAAAAACCAACAATAAAAATAGTTGCCGTTTCCATATCAATTGCCATAGCTCTTGATTTTCGCAAGTATTTTTTAAACCGCTCGTCATACTCCCAAACTCGTTTATTGGTAGTTAAAACCGTTCCTGTCCAATAGTCGCGTTGCTTATTACGAATGGCAGTAGAAACCGCACGTTGGAGGTTAAAAGCAGGTAAAGCAGGTATTTCGGGAGGCAGATAGTCGTTTGATGTTCCTTCGCTTCTGATTGCAGCAATTGGCAAAATTAAATCGCCAACATTATTTTTTCTTTTTAAACCTCCGCATTTACCAAGAAAAAGAACCGCTTCGGGTTTTATAGCACTTAATAAATCCATAACAGTAGCCGCATTCGGACTGCCCATTCCAAAATTGATAATGGTTATACCGTTTGCCGTAGCATTTGGCATAGGTCGATGTTTACCAACAACTTCAACACTATTCCATTTTGCAAACAAATCGACATATAGCTGAAAGTTGGTCAAAATTATATATTTACCGAAGTCTTTTAGTTCAGTATCGGTGTATCGAGGTAACCAGTTTTCGACAATTTCTTTTTTTGTTTTCATTTTTTGCTTTAATTTGAGAAGAATTTACCAAAATATGGAAAAACTAAATTTACCAACTTATAGTTTCAAAACAAAATTTATTGACGGAAAGAATTACATTTTCGATAATTTTCGACGAAAATACATAATATTAACACCTGAAGAGTGGGTACGACAACATTTTTTAAATTTTTTGGTAGTCGAAAAACATTATCCGAAAAGCTTAATTTCGGTCGAAAAAAACTTGATTATCAATCAAAATTCGTTTCGTGCCGATATCGTTGCTTATAACAAAAATGCAGAGCCAATTTTGTTGGTTGAATGCAAAGCTGCAAGTGTAAAAATAGAACAAACTGTTTTTGAGCAAATTGGCACTTACAATATTCTGTTAAAAGTACCATATTTGATTGTTACTAATGGCATTTCACATTTTTGTTGTAAAATAAATTTTCTTGATTCGTCGTATGTTTTTTTGAAAGAAATTCCTGATTATACCGAATTGTGAAAAAATGTGTTTTTTCAGGCTACTCCACAATTTACTCCAATAAAAAAAAGAAAAAAATTACGGCAATATTTTTAAACTTTCGGAAAGTTGGCTTACAAAAACAAAAAAGCCTCTGAAAATCAGAGGCTTAGTCGGGGTGGCAGGATTCGAACCTGCGGTCTCCTGGTCCCAAACCAGGCGCCTTAACCGGACTGGGCCACACCCCGTATGCATTAAAGCGAGTGCAAAATTACAAAAAATTATGAATACTCAAACTAATTTATCGTTTTTTATTTATCCACCTTTTCTTACAACTTTATATCCTTGATTTACAAGAATTTCTTGAATTTTTTGTCGAAAGTCGCCTTGAATAAGTATCTCGTTATCTTTCACGCTACCTCCCACTCCACATTTGGTTTTGAGCATTTTGCCCAATTCTTTCAAATCGTTTTCGGTACCGACAAATCCTTCAATTAAAGTTACTGCTTTTCCTGCTCGTTGTTTTTTATCGAGCGAAAGATATAATTTTTGTTGATTTGGCTGAAGGGTTACAAGTTCTTCTCCTTCTTCAAAATCAAATTTAAAGTCCGGGTTTGTAGAATATACAATGTTTATTTTTTGTTTTTTGTTTTTACTCATTTTCAAATATCAATTTTCAATTAATAATAATCAATTATCTTATTATAATAGTTCGGTATATTTTGAGATTGCTTCGTTCCTTGCAATGACGAAGTGGCTAGCTGTCTGCAAGTTACGTCATTGCGAACGTAGTGAAGCAATCTATTGATTAATAGTGCTTTATAAAAATATACCAAACTATTGTTATTATCAAGTTAATTCTTCTTTTTCAACATATTAAAGAATATTTTCAATTCTTGTTTTCGCTCAAGCGAAAGTTGATGCCAACGAATTCCTTGAACAGCACCTTCAAGTGCATAAAGCATATTTATACAAGCTGAACTATCGATAGCAGAAATCAAGATAAATGCTCGTTCGCTACCTGTTGACTTCAAGGCTTCAGCATTTTCGATCCCGACTTCGACTAATTTTTTAGCGAGTTCTTTTCCAATATTTGGCAAATCGGTTAATTGAGTCATATTTTATAAGCCTAATTCATTATCGATTTCGCACATTGCATTAATGGCAAGTTCAGCAAATTCGTTAAGAGGAATACCTATTTTTTCACACTCCATTATGGATTCTCTTTTAACCGAAGCAGCAAAGGCTTTTTCTTTCATTCGCTTTACAACTGATTTTGGTTTTATCGACTTTATTTTTTTATCTGGGTAAACTAGTGTGGTGGCTGTTATTAAGCCTGTAATAGTTTCGCCTGCAGCCAAGGCGAAATGGAATTTATCTTCACGGATTAATCCATTGTCGGCTTCTTCGTTATGTCGAGTTATGGCATCAATAATTTCGTCGGATACACCATTTTCTTTAAGTATTTTAACAGCCACAACTCCATGTGTTTTGGAGTCTGCATTGGTAAGTTCAACATCAATATCGTGCAACAAGCCCGCAATCGACCATACATCCGAATTTTCACCTAGTTTTACGGCTATTGCTTTCATCACGACTTCCGAAGCTAAACTGTGCTTAATCATGTTCTCATTTTTCACATACTCTTTAAGTAGCTTCATTGCGTTTTCTCTCGAGATTCCTGCATTCATAGTCATAGTAGAAAGTTTTTTAAATAAAGTAATGAAGTTATAAAGTTATTATTTTTTTTTCATTAGCACATTAGCACATTGATACATTAGCACATTAATTTAGTGAGCATCAATTCCATACAGCATCAAAACTAAATGATCGATGGTTTTTAAAATTTCTTTCATATATTCATTTACAGCTTTTACGCTTCCTGGCAATGTATAAACTTGTGTTTTGTCAATAACGCCGGCAATACCACGGCTTAGCAGAGCATTTGGTTTTTCTTGTCCATATTTCGTACGAATGAGTTCCATTATGCCAGGTATTTCTTTGTCGAGCATCAATTTTACTACGTCAGGCGTAATATCTCTAGCTCCCACTCCTGTTCCTCCGGTTGTAAAAATGAAATCATTTTTCTCAAAAATCGCCTTGTTAATTTCTTCTTTCAACTTTGTTTCTTCGTCAGCAATTACAACTCTGTTGATTTGAAATTTTTTATTGACTTTTTCAAAATGCGATTCCAATAATTCCGAAATTCTAGGACCACTACGATCTTCATATTCGCCAATGCTTGCCCTATCGCTCAATGTGATAATTTTTGTTTTGAAAACTTTAGGTTCATACATAAACTCATCGCCTTCTTTTACAACACCGTTTTTGAGTACTCGAGCAAAAATTCCTTCTTTGGGCATTACACAATTCCCAACTTCACGATAAATAGCACAACTGTCGCCATGACACTTTTTGCCAATTTGAGTAACTTCTAAAATTACATTTTCGTTTATAAACTTATCTAAAGGAGAAGTTTTATAGAGTGTAAGCCCTTTTGTAGTAATATTTTCAGCGAATTCGCCAAAAGCGATTTCTCGTCCTGCCAAAGCCGAAAATTTCTCGAAACTTTCAAGCCCGAGCAAGCTAACTTGTCGATGCCAAAGTCCTGAATGAGCATCGTTTTTTACTCCTCGTTCAAATAAATCGATATACTCGACCGGCTTTTTAATGGTTCCTTTTTTCTCCGAAATATTTACTGATATTACTTTAAATCCTTTTTCCATTTTTTTTTATTAGTTAAAACCCTCTTTATTATGAAATTTATAATTTCTACTCATTATGCAAATTTATAAAATTTCTATTACCACGAGTTACACTACGTTAAACTTGCGGTAGCTCTTTACTTGTTGTCTACTTGCAGTAGCGAAGATTCGGGGTAAACAATCAACCAGTTTATTTTCATAAGCTGCAGTAAATTCAAATCATATCGCTTGTATGTATGCCTGAAATCTTCCTCGTTGTTCAAAACTGCATGGTAAAATTTTGCAGAATCAATAATAAAAACGTGTATGCTGTTCTTATAATCGTCAATCATTGCCATTTCCCATTTTCCTCCCATATACCCTAAATAACTTGTATCATTTGGTTCGATAAAATTCCCTGATATTCTACGGGTTAATCCCTTTTGAAATTGCCTGAAATTATATTTCATATAACCAAATGAGCTTTCAAGAGTGTCATGTGATTCTAAGATAAATACCTTGTGACCAGAATTGTTTGCAATCCTGAATTTATCATCAATAGGATCACATCCAATTACCAAGAGTATTATAAATAGAATCAGTATGTATTTCATGCTGTTAGTAGTTATATTGTGGTCTGTTCCTCAACTTTGAGTATCTACCATAAAACCTGTGAGTTCTACCTGTTGCAAACATTTCAAACCACTGGTATTTATGAAGACTTGTTTCTTTTTTTAATATTCCCATTGTCATCATAAGTAACATCAGACATTACATTTTCATCAAGCGTAGCAGTTCTTAATCTATTAACAAAATCGTAATCAAAGTTTTCTGAACTTTACAAGCTTGTTAACTTTACAAACTCAAAAAATATCCTGCTTTGTTTTCTCAACCAACTTAATCTCTCCCATTACCATTTCTTTATCCACCGCTTTACACATATCGTAAACTGTTAATAATGCAACACTTACCGCCATCAAAGCTTCCATTTCAATGCCTGTTTGTCCGATACAACGAAGTTCACTTGTTACATACACACCATCGGCAAGCAATTCAGCTTTAACACCAACCTTTGTAATTTGTAAAGGGTGGCAAAGCGGAATTAAATCGCTGGTTCGTTTAGCTGCTTGAATTCCTGCTATTTCAGAAATAGTGAGAACATCACCTTTTTTCAATTGATTTTCTTGAATCAATTTTACCGTTGCGGGATTCAGAAATATTTTTCCTTCAGCTTTCGCTACACGAAATTGATTTGGTTTATCGCCAACATCAACCATGTTAGCCTTTCCATGTTCGTCGATATGTGAAAATTTTGACATTTGCTATCCTCCAATATTATAAAAATTACTTTTAGTATTTGTTGTTCCGCACTGAGGTTTATTCTCAATTGCTTTTAAAATTGCATTTTCAGCTCCAAGTTCTCTAACTGAATACGCAATATCGCTAAACAAACAGGGTTTTATCAATCCGTTACTTGTCAAACGCAAACGATTGCATGCAATACAATTTCCTCCTTCTCCTCCTTCAACCACTGTATATTCGCCTTTTTCTAGGTTCATTAAATGGATAAAACGAATTTGCAAATCATTTTCTCTACAAAACTCTTCAACTTCGATTGCATCTTTTTCTTTGCGAGAATTTAGGATTACAGTATTTATTTTTATCGGGTATAATCCCGCATTTTTGGCAGCCTTAATTCCATCAAAAACTTTTTGAATATCTCCGCCACGAGTTATTTCTTTATATTTTATTGGATTTATTGTATCAAGACTGATGTTTATTCGTTGAAGTCCTGCTTTTCGTAAATCATCTGCATATTTATCCAAAAAAATACCATTGCTTGTCATCGACAAATCTTTGATTCCCGCAACATTTGAAATCATGGCAAGCAAATCGACAATCCCTTTTCGCACCAAAGGCTCTCCGCCTGTGATTCGGACTTTTTCAAGTCCCAAATTCACAGCAACTTTTATCACCTCTAAAATCTCATCGAAACTTAGAATATCTTGATGGCTTAACATTTTTACTCCTTCAGCTGGCATGCAATATTGACATCGAAGGTTGCAACGATCGGTAACCGAAATACGCAGGTAATTTATTTTTCGATTAAATCTGTCGAACATCAAATTTTTCTCCTTTCAAAATTTCAGTTTTACCAATTGGAATCGCAATTAATCCATCGGCAATATTAAGTGCATGAGTATGTGCAGAACCATGGTAATCAATCGGCATAATTTCGCCGATTTCATTTATTATTATCGGAATCCACGACATTCTTTCGGCTCGTTTCCGCTTGTAATCAATTCCCATAGGAAGTGAAATTTTTAATGGAGTATATTCATATCCCATCAATTTATATATCAAAGGCTTAGACAATAATTCAAATATGGTAAACGACGACACTGGATTTCCCGGTAAGCCAAAGCAGAATTTGTTTCCAATTCGCCCAAACATGGTTGGTTTTCCAGGTTGAATTGCAATATTATGAAAAATTTGGTTAACTCCCATTTCCGACAATACTTCGGGAACAAAATCGAAATCGCCCATTGAAACCCCACCTGTAAGTAAAACAACATCGCAATTGTCGAATGCTTGTTTTAAAATTTTTGTAGTTGATTCTTTCGTATCTTCAGCAATTCCAAAATAAGTAGGTTCGGCTCCAATTCGTTGTATTTGCGAAAACAATTGATAAGCGTTGCTGTTACGAATTTGCGACAACCCTGGTTTTTGATTTGGCTCAACCAATTCGCTTCCAGTTGAAATAATTGCGACATTCACTTTTCTATAAACTTTTACTTTTGAATACCCAATAGAAGCCAAAATAGCAACGTGTTGTGGTTTAATCAACGTGCCTTTTTTTATGAGTACATCACCAATTTTAACATCGTCGGCTTTTTTAACAAAGTTCGAACGATGCAATTTACCTCTGAATTTTATTTTTTCATTTCCAAGTTCATCAACATCTTCAACAATTATAATAGTATCTGCTCCCTCGGGCAACATGGCACCCGTCATAATTTTTGAACACTGATTCGCTGAAATTTTTTTTTGAGGAACTTTTCCTGCCTGAATAACCTCAAGAACTGAGAGTTCGTTTTCAATATCTTGCTTTCGACAAGCATAACCGTCCATTGCAGCTTTATCAAAAGGAGGCATATTAACATCAGAAATTGCGTCTTCGGCTAAAATTCGAGTATTCGAACTTAGAAGTTCTACCGTTTCTACTTTAAATTGAAAGCCGTCGACTTCAGTAACTTTTTTATATGCATCTTCAAATAAAATCATGATTTAACCTAGTAATTTGTATAAAATGTTCAATTCGCATTGAAAAATTAATGAACTAATGCAAAATTGCAGATATTATTTTAAAAATCCTACGGCTTAAATCGATTAGGCATAAATCCACTTACCATCCTCAAACTTAAAGTTGGGAATTATATTTTTATAGTCTTCTAACGAGGTAATCATGTTTGCAAGTTCAAGCATTTGTGCCGAGTATAATTTTTTACTTGTTGATTCCTGACTATCAAACATGACAAATAATTGGGGCTGAACATAATTTCTCAACCATGCCGATTCGCAAATAATGGGTTTGTTAGTAAATCTCAGTATTTCTTCAACCAATAGATTCCATTTTATTTCTTTCATTTGAGCATAGAAAACATTTTTTGCTCCTGCATTCAACATTCGTAAAGTATCGCCTTGTGCAGTCGAAAAAGCTTCTCTTCTGTACGAATACTCTTTTACATCTTTATCAAAAATATAATTCGTAACTTTTATAGTTATCAATTCATCGCTATTAAAATAACGAATAAAGTCACACATAAAAGAAGTTTTACCTTGTTTTCGTGCTGTTGACCCAACTAAAATTAAGTTCGGGATATATTGAAGATCCTGCATTTTATAAATAGAATTCCGCAAGAATTGCTACTGTTTTATTCAACGCCACCTATATTCGCACCATGTCCTTTACCTCCACCACCCTTGATTTGATGAAGTAAATGACGTTTAAATTCATTTTCGGTGTGATATAATAATAAAATTTTTCTAGGCGGAAGTATTTTCTTAAACTTAAGATGATATTCTTCTAATAACTTAGCTTCTTGAAGTTGTCCTTTAACAAAATTATCGGCAATTACTTCAATTTCTTTGTCTGACATAGTTGAAGATTCCAATTCTTTTCCACAGACTTGTTTCAACGAGCGTCGATCATCTTTTAATGCATCGATTTTTTTCTCAAGTTCGTTATATAATGGCCAAAAAAGTTGAGCTTCATTAGGAGTTAAATCTAATCGTTCGGTAATAAATGCTACTTTTTGAGCCTTAAGTTGCTCGTAATTTCCATGATGATGTGGTCCTTGTGCATTTGTAAGATAAAATGTTGCAACAATAAGATAAATAGTTATAAATATATTTTTCATAATTTCTAATTATTCGTTAAGTAAAATTGATTCGTCGATACTTTCATCTTCAAGATATGAAATCACATCTTGGTCTTCAATGCTATTCAATTGCAAATCTACATTTTCTTCAGATAATAATTCATATAATAAATATTCATCGTCAATATTTACATAATCATTTTCGATTAGTTCGCTAATTTGAATGTTGTTTAGAACTTGTGGATTTTCATTAAAAAAGAATTTATATCCAGCAAATGATAATGAAATAAATATCAATATTGATGCAGCAAGTTTCAATTGAGAACGATATGAAAATTTAGATTTTTTATTTTTTTCTGAAGACTCTAAAGCAACTATTCGCTCAGATATTTTAGATGAAAATTGTTCAAAATAGTTTTCAGGAACTTGAAAATTGTTCTTTTTAAACTTTTCGTCTATGTTTATTTTTTCATTCATAACGTTTGGTTTGACATTTGTTTTTGTAAAAGGTTTAATCGGGTTGAATTATTTTTTCAATTTTTTTTACTGCAATATGATATGATGCTTTTAATGCTCCAACCGAAGTTCCTAAAATTTCAGAAATTTCCTCGTATTTTAAATCATCGTAGTATTTCATATTGAATATAATGCGTTGTTTTTCGGGCAAAGTTAAAATTGCTTTTTGAAATGCTTTTTGAAGTTCATCGCCATCAAAACTTGTGTCGCTTTCGAGTTTTTCAATTAACGGATTTTCGCTATCGAACAAAGGAATGAAAAAGCGTTTTCGTTTTTTGTTTAAATGTGTAATGCTTTCGTTGGTTGCAATGCGGTAAAGCCAAGTGTAAAGTTGCGAAGCTTCTCTGAAATTTTCAAGTGCGTTCCAAATTTTTATGAAAGTTTCTTGCAAAACATCGTCAGCATCTTCGTGCGAAATAACCAAACGACGAATGTGCCAATACAATTTTTGTTGATATTTTGATACCAACAAATTAAACGCAAACTCGCGAGTTTCAGAATTTCTGAACTGGTTTAAAATTGTATGGTCGGAAATTTCTTTCAATTTGAAATTTTACACAAATATTTATACTACACTAGATGTCATTCCTGCGTAGGCAGGAATCTAAAAACTCATAAAGATGCCTATTTTCAAAGGCATGACAATAAAAAAAGTGAAAAATCAAAAATTTCATTCTCAACTTTTCACTTTTAGTTTTAAACTTTTAGTTTAGTTTTACTTTCTTTCCAAAACTCTTTCCACAGCTACAACTATATCTTTGGTATCTAAACCGTATTTTTCTAACAATTGTTCTGGAGTTCCACTTTCTCCAAATTTATCGTTTACGGCTACCATTTCAACTGGCGTTGGAAGTTTGCGTCCCAATAATTGCATAATTGAATCGCCCAAACCGCCATTCATCATGTGTTCTTCAGCTGTTACAACTGCTTTTGTTTTCTTAACAGACTCTAAGACTGCTTTTTCGTCCAAAGGTTTAATTGTGTGAATATTTATTATTTCAGCAGAAATTCCTTTTGCTTCTAAAATTTCACAAGCTTCAATTGCTTTCCAAACCAAATGTCCTGTTGCAAAGATTGTTACATCTTTACCTTCATTAATCATTTGAGCTTTTCCAATTTCAAATTTTTCGTCAGGTGAAGTGAAATTTGGAACAACTGGACGTCCAAAACGCAAATAAACTGGACCAACATGTTCAGCCATTGCAATGGTTGCAGCTTTTGTTTGATTATAATCGCAAGGACATAAAACTACCATATTTGGTAACATTTTCATCATTCCTAAATCTTCCAAAATTTGGTGAGTTGCACCATCTTCGCCAAGAGTTACACCTGCGTGAGATGCACAAATTTTCACGTTTTTGTTTGAATATGCTACCGATTGACGAATTTGATCGTAAACTCTACCTGTTAAAAAACCAGCAAAACCGCCAGCAAATGGAACTTTTCCACCAATTGTTAAACCAGCCGAAATTCCAATCATATTTGCTTCAGCAATTCCAGTTTGAATAAAACGATCTGGAAATTCTTTGATAAAATCGTTCATTTTTAACGAACCAATTAAATCGGCACATAATGCAACTGCATTTGGATTTTTGCGTCCTACTTCTAATAAACCAGCACCAAAACCTGAACGAGTGTCTTTATTTCCTGATGATGTATATTTTTTCACTTTCGTATGATTTTAATTATTTCTACAAATATACTACTGATATTTAACTAGCAAAAAATATATGGCTAAAAAAGAAAGGGCAATCTAAACAGACTGCCCTTTACTTTAAAAAATAAGAATTGATTATTGAATAATTACTCTTTCAATCATAACATCACTTGAATTTGAAACTTTAACAAAATAAATTCCTTTTGGTAAAATATTTACATCAAATTCTTCGATATGAGTATCAACATTTGATATTTCTTTAACAGAAATTACTTTTCCAATAAAATCAAGCATTTCGATTCTAATATCAGATGTTTTTGCATTTTTAATATTCAATACAAAGTTTCCATTATTTGGATTTGGATATAAACCGATTGCTGATTTAGCTATCAATTCATTAATTCCAACAAATAAATTCACATAAATTGAATCTTCTGAATAACAATTTCCATCGTTATAAATTTCAGCATAATACCAGCCATTTACACTAACTTCGATTGTTTGAGTTGTTTCAACTGTACTCCATAAATATGATTCATATCCAGCACCTGCGTCTAAAGTAACAGGAAATGAAGAAACAGTTAAGGTATCATTTGAGCCTCCATTAATTGCATCTAAATCAAGGTCATAAATAGCATTTGTGATTTCAATGCTAAAAATATTATTCGATAAATTTTCATCATTCGTCATATTCATTTCGATATCAAAATGATAAGTATGCAATGCGGCACTTAAATCAAACATGTTTTGTGTTTCATAAAAAATATAGCTATTTGAAGGGAAAATAGTATCTAAAACAAACTCTTCGTTTACAACAGCACCGCCATCAAGTTGAATACTAATGTAAATGGTATCCCCAATTTGAATATCTTCTTCTCCATAATTAATAATTGGGAAAGGTATTTGATGAGTTGATAATCCACATTCAAATAGACTGTAACTTTCACTATCGTATCCAATATCATAACTCAATTGCGGAGTTGGCATAATGTAAACCGAATCCATTCCACTACAATTGCTGTTATCGAATTGAGCATATAAATGATATACTCCATATGCATAAACATCCATTTCAGCAGCATTGCTTACTTGATTTCCATTGGCAAACCATGTATATTGATCATGTATATTCAACGATGAAAGATGTATTGGAAAGTCTGTCAAATCAGCGTAAATAGTGTCAGGAGCATCGATTTGAACATCAATTGTTGTGTGTTCGTATGTTCCCATGGTTGTATCGTTAGCAAAATTCAAATCTCCTGCAACATTTACAAAGAATTTCCAATCATATATTGCAATAGCAGAAAAATCAAATGGTTGACTAAACTGATAATCATATGTACTTCCAGAGGTTAAATCTTCGGTTAAAGTTACATTTTCAATTACTTCAAGATTTGAGTCTATTTGATAACCAAGACTTATTAATGTACCTGAAGGAATCGTATTTATTCCTGCATTAATGAATGTAAACTCCATAGAATCAACACCTAAATCACAACCAACATAATCATTGCTTTGAGGTTGGAATATAGCTAAATCTAAAGAAATAGGCGAAATAGTTGAAATAAAAATAGAGTCTTGACTGTTGCAATCAATATTATTTAGTCCAGCTCTAACATATACCCAGCCTTCGGAAGAAACTTCATAAGATGTTTCGTTTCCATTTCCTGAATTTCCATTCCAATTGTACCAATCGAATACGTTTGTCAACGATAATTCAATAGGATATTGATATGCATATACTTCTAGTGTATCGCCAACAACATTTGCAATTTCAACTGTAGGAGCATTTACAACTTCTAAATTAATTATTGCTGTATTGTTTGATAAATCAAGATCTCCCTCAAAAATTACATTTAAAGTAAAAGTGTGAGAACCAAGTGCAGTTATATCTAAAACATGCTGAGTTTGATATTCATATGTTTCACCCGAAAGTAAATCTGAAGATAAAATCAAGGTATCGAATAACATAGGTTCTATATCTAATTGCGATTCAAAATATATAGTATCGCCTGCTGGAATTGTAGTTAAACCTGCATTCGCAATCATATAGCTCAAATCTTCAACTAAATCGGGACAAGTCGAAAATGAAAACATTCCTGATGGTATATCTCCAACCAATGCCACGTCTAAATTTACTTGAGATCTTTCAATAATTAAAACCGAATCAATAGCAGTACAACCAAACATATTATTGCTCGATACTTCAACATAATGCCAACCAAATGAATTTGCATAATATTCTGATGTTGTAACAGAAGCTAAGGTTTCATCATACCAAAGATAATTGTCATTCCATTCAGTTGTGTTTAATCGAATAGGAAGTTCAAAACCATAAGCATAGATGGTGTCGCCTTGCTCAATTTCAACAGTGTATTGAACATGCTCAGTTGCTCCTTGTACATGATTGTTGTTTTCATCCATATCGTTAACATAACTTATTCCAAATGTCCAAGCATACACTCCTATTGCCGACAAATCTGCAGTTTGAGTAAATAAATACGAGATTTCATCACCAGGATTTAAATTCGTTGGTAATATAAATTGTTCTGACACCAAGGAATTTCCAGTAATAAAATATGAACATTCAATAGTTTCTCCTGCATTAATAGAGACTTCTCCAACATTTCGTATTCTAAAATCTATAGATTGATTATCGGTTAATTCGCAAGCTTGATAATATTCTCCATGACTTGGTTGAGATATAGCTAAATCAACAAATGGCGGTGTAGATTCTACAAAAATCGAGTCTATTGCATTACATCCGTCTCCATTATCTACTTCAATATAATACCAACCAAAATCATAAATTTCAAATTGGTTGTTGTTTCCGTTCATGGTCATATTACTATTGTACCAATGATAATCATTGTAATTATCACTAAGTGTTAAGGTATAAGGGAAACTAGATGCATGTATTTGTATTGAATCTCCTTCGTTAATACTTACAGTTAATACGATATGATTGATTTGACCTATAGTAACATTATTTGTTGCGATAGTATCATTTTCATATTCAAAACCTATTGCATAATCGTAAAAACCTAATGCAGAAAAATCGTAAGCGTCTGGAAATTGAAAAAACATAGTGTCGCCAACAGCAAAATCTGCTGCCAAAACAATTGTATCTTCAACATTAGGTTCTGCATTAACATTGTAATAAACAAATATGCTATCTCCCATTGGAACTGAAAAATCTCCATTGTTAAAAATTCCTAGAGGAACATTCATTGTTGTTAAATCACACATCGTATTATTTCCTCCTTCTGGGAATATAACCATCAAATCATTGGTTAAAGGACGTACAGAAACATTAACCGACCAATCTTGAATATCGCCGTTTTCAGCAACAACAGTATAAATTACCGTATTTGTAAAGTCGTTTATGGTTGTTGACGAATTTTGAGGTACGCCTCCAATATTTGCACTAGCATAATTTGATAAATCAAAACTTGCAATTAAGTTTGTAACATCTGTCCCATAAACTACTTCAACCGCAATTGTATTGTTATTATAATCAATTACTGCAGGACTAGTTTGCTCGGCAAAACTAAATGAAATAATATCATTTTCGGTATTTGGAACATAATACGTTAATTCCCAATTATAACCATCCGGATTATAAGTATCGTAATCCCATTCAATCCAGATTGTATCGCCGGCAACCATAGGTACAGTTAGATTAGATTGGTATGTACCTCCACAATCGTCATCTGATTCGCTTAAATAAGTTCCACAATCAGAATAAGTAATTACGTATGTATCAAAAATTGCAAGTCCACAAGTATTTAACGTCAAATACCCTGATTCTTGAGCAACAAAGAAGAACCATTCATCGGTTGCATTTGCATGGCTTGCATAATTCATTCCCTGATAAGCTTCAACTGCCGATTCGCAAACGATACCAGCTGGAATTGGAGCATTGTAAACTGTTACTTCCCAATCATTGGTTACCATACCATCTTCAGAAACTACTGTATAAGTTATCGGAGAACTAAAATTATTTACCGTAACACCCGATTCTTGTGATATTCCCAATATGCTTGCAGTAGCACCGTAAGACAAATTAAAGTCGGCAACAAGATTTGATAAATCGGTATCCCAAGTAACTTCGATTGAAATTTCATGGTTCATGTTGTCCATAACAGCAGTACCCGTTGCTTCATTTAAATTAAACCAAAGAATATCTGCTTGATCGTTCAATGATGTTGCAACAGTAACGGTAACAAGCCATTCATTAAATGCGATTCCGTCTTCGGCTGTAATGATATATGTAACCGGAACAGAAAAATCGTTTTGTGTTGTTCCGCTAGTCTGAGGAATTCCTGCTATTTCTGCTGTTGCTCCATTTGATAAGTTAAAGTATGCTGTTAAAGCTGTTAAACTAGTTCCCATACCCACTTCAATATTAATCGTATGATTAATAAAGTCGAATGTAGCTGGGTTAAGTGCTTCAGGGAAAGAAAACCATAAGATTTCTGCTTCCGAAGAAGGTACTCTTTCGCTTACGTTAACAGTCCAATCTCTTTGATAAGTAGTATCTTGTGCAATTACTTTGTATATAACTGAAGAACTAAAATCGTTGGATGTTACACCACTTTCTTGTTCTACTCCCAAAACTTCAGCTATCGCACCGTTAGAAAGAGTATAATTAGCAACCAAATTGGTAAAATTAGTTTGGTAATCAACCTCAATGTTGACTTTTGCATTAATGCTATCAATTACAGCAACCGAAGTAGCTTCTGGAAAATTAAATGATAAAATGTTTGCTTCTGTATTTAACAAATTGTATGAAAGTTCCCAATTATAAGTTGCAGTTGTATAATCATCATTCCATAGTATATATATTGTTTCTCCTGCATTAATCAAGAAATTTACATCTTCGGTATTTGCTGGACAACCATCTGTATCATCTTCGTCAATAATTAAATTGGAGCAATTGTCAAGATATACAAATAATCTTGTATCTACAGCTGTGCAACAGCACGAGCTAATATTAATTACTCCATTATCGGGAGCTGTATATGCAAACCATTGACCTCCTGCACTATTATCAGTAGTATTGGTTCCTGCCATTGCCATAAATGGGTTTGTACAATCAGTTCCTAACGGATAAACATATTCACTTACGGATACTACCCAATTTTGGGTTGCAATGCCATCTTCTGCCAATATAGTATATGTAACAAAATTAATAAAGTCATTAGTTGTAACACCACTTTCTTGATTAATTCCTAAAATAGATGCCGTTGCTCCATTAGATAAGGTAAATGATGCAACAAGGTTTGAAAGATTTGTCCCAGCGTCAACTTCAATATAAATGGTGTCGTTGCTAAATGTTGCTGAACCTGTTTGTTCGGCAAACGAAAAGTCCAAAACAGCTGTTTCATTATTCAAAACTGTTAGAACTCCATTTACATTTGCGAAGCCATCCCAAAATCCTCCGCCTCCAAGATTAAAACCGCCGTATTTATATGTTCCTCCGTTTACTTTAAATCTACTTGCATAATAATATGTTCCTACTGTCAAAGTTGAACCAATTTCTGACATAAATTCGTCATTATTTGTAGTGTCTTTATTAAAAGTAGCAGGAATCCAATTTGTCCAAGTATCAGGACTTATATTAGTTGAATTGTATCCAATCCATGCTTCAATACCTGTACCTGCTCCAACTGCGTCGGTAATACCTGGCTCATAAACTTGTGCATATACATTAAAACTTGTACCTGAAGCAATTGCTCCATTTTCAGGCCATTGTAGGTTACACCAATCAACTTCAGGAAATAAATTCTCAGTTCCAGGTGTTGGATAAACTGCCAAATAGGTTGAAGTATTTCTTTCTCCTCCTGTTCCATTTGGAATACGTTGCATTGATTCAGTAGTACTTTTTCCATTCATATTTTCATTAACGAATAGCTCTCCTGAATTTAATAGAACTGCTGTTAAATTTGGTGCATCGCTTGTTCCATATACAATTGCATCAATAAGATTAATCGCTGTAACTGGAGTTGAAGTTGGGAAACTAGTAGCATCATCATAATACAATGCAACCGCATCAGGTCCATTTTGTAAATTACTTGATGTGAAAGATACTAAATCGACATTTGATACAGTTGCACTTCCAATTACAAAATATCCATTATTGTCAGTGTTGTAACCATCTAAATCAATAGCATTATAAGAAACATCACCACTTCCGTTATATAAAACGATAACAAAACCATCAAGCGAAGTATTTCCTGTTCCACCATCGAATAATTCAATAAACTCATTTGTATCAGTCGAAGTTTGATCAATATCAACTTCATTAATAATTAAGTATGGAATTACAAATTCAGATACTGCTATAACCCAATCTTGAGTTGTAGTTCCATTTTCAGCGGTAATCGTATATATTACAAAGCTAGAAAAATTATTTACTGTAACTCCACTAACTTGAGGATTAAGAGAAACTTCAGCTGTTGCTCCTACTGAAAGTGTGAAACTTGCAACAAGATTAGTTAAGTCTGTTCCTGAATTCACTGTAATATAAATTGTGTCATTGCTAAATACTGCAGGACTCATTTGTTCTGTAAAAGAATAAGCTAAAATATTTGCTTCACTTGACAGAACTCCTTCTACAGATGTAGCAATAATCCAATCTTGAGTAGAAGTTCCATCTTCTGCTGTTATAGTGTAAGTAACGTATGAAGAAAAATTATTTATGGTTGAACCACTAACTTGAAGTGTACCTAAAATATCAGCAGTTGCTCCATAAGCCAATGTGTATGTTGCAACAAGATTTGTTAGGTCTGTTCCTCCAGTAACTTCAATATATATTGTATCATTACTAAATACAGCAAGTCCTGTTTGCTCGGCAAAACTGAAGTCTGTAATATCTGTTGCTGTATTGATGGTTCTAAAAGATTTTGGACCAACCCATGATGTTGTACATGTAGCTTCAACATAGAATTCATAATCTGTCCCCGGAGTTAAAGCCCAAATAGTATAAGGTCTTACAGTTGCTCCCATGTGCAATGTGCCTTCAGTAGCCGGGTCAAATCCTGTTGTACCATGTTTAACACTCCATACATTAGCCGTAGAATTTTCAGTCCATGTTATTTGAGCTGACGTTGTAGTTGTTCCAACGATAGTCAAATCTGAAGGGTCTGCACAACGAGCGTTTACAGTTAATACTCCACTGACATTCGTTATTCCATCCCAAGTACCTCCAACATATCCTCCATAAGTATAAGGACCATTATCTACTGAGAATCTACTTGCGTAGTAATAAGTTCCGGCAGAAGATAAAACTGCACCGATATTTGCTTTATATTCATCATTATTTCCAGCATCAGTATAATATGTTGCAGCAATCCAGTTAGTCCAAGTGCTTGGGTCAGTATTATCTGTGCTGTAACCTATCCAAGCTTCAATATCAGCTCCTTGACCAGCAGCTTCGGTAACACCTGCTTCATAAACCTGAGCATAAACATCAAACGTTTCTTCGGTTAAAATTGTTCCTGTATTTGGCCATTGCAAATTATTCCAATCAGCTGTTTCTGTTGATGCAGTAACTGGTGCAATTCCAAAACCAGTTAAAGAATTATCAGTCGTTGTTACTTCAAATCGTAAGCTAGGATCTGTCCAACCCGTAGATGCTCCAGTTGTAATTCCAGACAACAATGTAATATTTTGATTGTAGGTTTGAACTCCGTTGCCTGCCCAACCAGTTCCTGCTGGGTCTACTCCAATTACATCTCCTAAAATGTCTTGCATAACTCCACCTAAATATATTTCTAGAGCATCATCTCCATTAAATGTAAATGCTTTAACATAGAAAGCGGAACCGTTTGCAGTCACAAAATCCTGAAAGCCTGTCCCAGTACCTAACACATCAGGAGCAGTTCCAATTACCATTACTGCACCATTAGCCAATGTTCCAGTATTCAATGTAAAATCTGTTGTTGTTGCGGCTCCTCCAGCAGAACCTTTCATAACAACAAGTTCAGTAACTGAAAAGTCAATGGTAGCACCTGAATTGTTCCATAGTTCAATACCTTTTGGATTACTACCTGAACTTGTTTCGATATACTGACTTATAATTAATTGAGAAAAACTCAATGTATTTACAAAAATCAGCATTAATAAAGAAAGTAGGATTTGTTTCATAATTAATTGATTTAGTTATTATTATATTTAATTTAGTTTATTTTCAATCAAAATCGAACGGTAAAATTACTAAAACAAATCGACATGCGAATAAAGTATTATCAACAACTTATTAATACCATTCTCAAATTTTACAAACCATCAAATATTTTAATTGAATCATTAAATTTATTCCATAAAAAAAGGTCGCCATTAGCGACCTTAAATTTTCAAATACCCGAATTTTCGTTAATTTTTTTCTCCTAAATATCGTTCAGCATCTAAAGCAGCCATACAACCCGATGCTGCGGCGGTAATTGCTTGACGATAATGTTTGTCTTGTACATCTCCTGCTGCAAATACACCTTTTACGTTTGTTTTGGTACTGCCTTTTATTGTATTTATGTAGCCAGTTTCATCCATGTCGATGTAGGGCTTAAATATTTCCGAGTTAGGCTGATGACCTATTGCAACAAAATAACCAGTAACTTTAATATCTTTTTCTGTTCCGTTCTTATCAATCAGTTTTACGCCATCTACAGCTTTATCTCCAAAAATTTCTTTTGTATTATGCTCAAATAAAACTTGGATTTTTGGATTTCTTAAAACTCTTTCTTGCATAGCTTTTGACGCACGTAAATAATCTTTACGAACAATTAAGTAAACTTTATTGCAAATACCCGAAAGATAAGTTGCTTCTTCGCAGGCAGTATCGCCTCCACCAACTACTGCAACATCTTGATTACGATAAAAGAAACCATCGCAAGTAGCACAAGCAGAAACACCAAAACCCATATATTTTTTTTCTGATTCTAATCCTAAATATTTTGCAGTCGCTCCAGTTGCAATTATCACAGCATCTGCCTCGATTATTTTACCATCGTCGAACCAAACCTTATGTGTATCAGTTGAAAAATCGACTTTTGTTGCAATTCCCCAACGATTATCAGCACCAAAACGTTCGGCTTGTTTTTGTAAATCTTCCATCATTTGCGGTCCCGTAACACCTTCTGGGTAACCAGGAAAATTCTCAACTTCGGTAGTTGTTGTTAATTGACCTCCGGGTTGAAGTCCTTGATAAATTATCGGCTTTAGTCCAGCTCTTGAAGCGTATATTGCTGCGGTATATCCAGCAGGACCTGAACCTATTATTAAACATTTTGTTTTTTCAACTGCAGTGTTTGTGTTTTCTTTTTCTGCATTCAAATCGCCCATTTTACTAAAAAAATTCATAGTATTTATAATTAATCGTTATTTATTTCAATAATTCTATATTTTATTTTGCTAAAAAATCATTTTTTAATTTTGCAATGGTAGTGTCAATAAAGACTCCATACCCGCCCCAAATTCCAAGTCCTCCATCAATATTAGTTCTCACAGTAATTGGTGTAGAAAATGGTCCTCCACTGCTGTTGTCCATCTCTAGTGTGTACCAGAATTGATAGGTTCGAACATCGATAGTCTGAAACTTAAAAATAATTGTATCTCCACCTTTAAAAAACCATTTATAATATTCGTCGTCCGGAATTTCAATTAATGGGTCTTGTCCTCGGTAAGTCGAAAATTCAACAAACTGATTGTTAATAATTTTATCTTCGGAAACTGAAGCGAATGGAGGATAAAAAATTGAATCCTCGCCCAATACTTTTGTGTACATTTTATAATAATTTCCCAAGGTATCGGGGTCTGTAAAATAAAACCAAAGAAAGCCAAGTCCGAGAGAGTCGATTGTATCGTTTCCTATTTCATAATCTGTTTCGCAAATGTATTTAATACTATCCAACTGAACAGGATTTGGAATAAAAGTTGAAGCCGTTAACACTTCGCTACCAATCTTAATTGTTAAATCATATTTTTTACCTGCTTCACCAATAATTGTGGAGCCAACATATTTGTAATATGGAAATTGTAAGGAATCATAAATTAATTCCAATACTTCGGTAGTAAACCCATCAGAGACTGTAACCTCGGCATCAAGCACCATTTTCTCCATGATTGAGGATAAAGAAATTTCTTCAAAATATGCCGAGTTTTTCGAAATAAATACATAAGGGTGCTGATATTGCTCAATGTAACCTTCAACCACGTATTTTTCTTCGGGTTGCGGTAAATCAACTGTAATGTCCTTTTCGCAAGAAACGAATAATATTAGAGTTGAGAATATGTAAAATATTTTTTTCATTAAAATTTAAAATTCCAGGTTATTGATGGTAAAATTGGGAATAAAGAAACTTGTTTTGCTTTTGTTTCAAGATTTCCTTCAGCTAATGTTCCTTCGGTAACAAAATAAATAAAATATGGATTATACCGGTTGTAAGCATTAAAAACTGCAAAGTTCCACGACGATTCAATCTTCTTGTTTTTCTTAACATAATACGTTGCCGACAAATCCAGTCTATGATAAGGAGCCATTCTGTACGAATTGATTTTTCCGTATTGATTTGCTAGCATTCCATTAATGTAATATTTGCCTTCGGGTAAGGTTAGTGCATTTCCGGTAGAATAAACAAACACCATTGCAAAAACCCATTTTTCATTTAATTCATGAGTTGCAATGAAAGAAATGTCATGTCTTCGGTCATATTTTGCAGGAAACGACTCTCCATTATTTAAATTTTCGAATGTTCGATATGTTTTCGACCAAGTATATCCAATCCAACCGGTAGTTTTTCCCAACCGTTTTTTTAAGAACAATTCAAGTCCGTATGATTGTCCGCTTCCAAAAGCGAAAAAATTATCAGAATTATCGCCAAATGTATTCATTGGATTTGCTCCATCTTTGTACTCAATCTGATTTTCGAGTTCTTTATAATATACTTCAATTGAGGTTTCAAACATATCATTTTTGAAATTTCGAAAATATCCCAATGCATATTGAACGCCATATTGAGGCTGAACAATTTCTGAACTCGGAATCCACAAATCGGTAGGCATCGAAGCTGAAGATATGGTTGCCAAATGAATGTATTGATAATTTTGAGTAAACGATGCTTTTATTGAAGAAGTCATGTTAATTGAATATCGAAGCGAAAATCGAGGTTCAAGGTGTTTATACCATTTTACATTATCTCCTTTATCGAAATAAAGTGTATCAATTGTTTTATCGTATTCATCTTTAACAAATCGGGTAAACGGACCAACTTGTTGAAAAAATGTTCCTCTGATTCCTCCGCTTATTTTTAATTTTTCGTTTACGTCAAAATCTTCATTTATATATATGGCAGCATCACGAGCATGTTGCTTAATAATTTCGCCAGTGTCAAAAGATGTTTCATTAATCTTTGCTGTTGCCGAACTTGGTACAAACACATGTTTAATGTACGATATTCCAAATTTTAGATTGTGACGAACCGATGGCAAATAATTGAAATCAGACTTAATACTATAATCGGTAATTCCCGAAAACATGTTAAATTCATAATCCTCGTCAGATGCCTCAAAATTAAATTTATAGCTACTAAAAGTCGCTGTTGTATTTAGGAATAGCTTATCGGAAAATAAATGATTCCATCGCAAAGCCGAAATACCATTACCCCAAGGTATTTGTACATCAAATCCAGCTTCTTTATTTTTGAAAGTAAAAACATCGCGACCATAATATCCGCTAATAAATAATCGGTCTTTATCAGAAAATCGATAACTCGCTTTCGCATTTAAATCGTAAAAATAATAACCAGAACCTTTAGCTTTAGCTGTTTTTTTAATAAATGGATCGACCAAAATATCAATATATGTTCGTCGAGCCGAAACTATAAACGAACTTGTATCTTTTTTTATGGGTCCTTGAACCGTAAGTCGCGATGAAATAACTCCAATACCTCCGTCAACTTCGTATTTTTTGTTATTTCCATCTTTCATGGTAATATCAAGAACCGACGAGAGCCTTCCTCCATACTGAGCAGGCATTCCACCTTTAATCAGATTTATATCTTTAACAGCATCGGCGTTAAAAACCGAAAAAAATCCAAAAAGATGCGAGGCATTATAAACAGTAGCATCGTCGAGTAAAATCAAATTTTGATCAGGTCCGCCACCCCTGACATAAAAACCTGAACTCCCCTCTCCTCCTGATTTTACACCTGGCAATAGTTGAATTGTTTTCAACACGTCAATCTCGCCCAAAAAAGCAGGAATAACTTTTACTTTTTCGATTGGTAATCGAACTTGTCCCATTTGTGTACTTTCAATATTTTCGATTCTATCGGCGGCAACTACCACTTCTTTGGTGGTTATTACAGAACTCGATAACTCAATATTTTTTTTAATGTCTTTATCTAAAGTTATAATTTCGACAAAATCATCGTATCCAATAAAAGAATAAACGATGGAATATTTTCCTTTTTCAAGAGATAATGAATAAAAACCGTATTGATTGCTGGTTGTTCCTTTAGAAATTTCTTTTGCATAAATATTTGCACCTATCAAATCCTCACCTGACGATTTTTCACGAACATAGCCACTAATTGTATATTTTTGGGCAAATAATACTGAACAAATGGCAGTTAATGTAATTAGAAGAATTATTATTTTTACGGACATGCTAGTGTTTTCGCTGTAATTTTAACCTTTTCGCAGGTATGTTTTCAAAAAATATACCAAGCGTAAATCTACTGTTTTTTTTGCAGATTAATTATACTTGATATACTTTTGTAACAAAATCGGGGTGTGGCGCAGTTGGCTAGCGTACTTGCATGGGGTGCAAGGGGTCGGAAGTTCGAGTCTTCTCACCCCGACCAAGCCGGACTGATTCAAAAAACTTGAATTTGTCCGGCTTTTTTTATTCTCTGTATCGCCCACTGGTTGGGCGATTGCAGAAAATACAGAATTCACTTTTATTGTTCGAAATGGGATTTTTTTACGAATGATGGTTATTATTGTTTTTCGCAGAGACAATCAATCCCTATTATCTTTATATTATGATTTCCAGAGTATGTTTTTTCTAGTTTGGGCAAAATCTTACTTAATTTATTTTCTTCATCTGTTTGAAATATTAAAAAGATACCATAATTAGAACTAGAACCCGTAATATATTGTTCGAGTATACTTTTATAATCTTCACTTCCTGAATTAACATCTTTAATGTAATTTCTCTTAATTTCAATTAGAATTTGACCAATAAATCCGTAACAAATTGTAAAATCTGGCTTTTTGTCATTTAGTAACTGTTCTTCTCTTTTTATGCGTAATTCGTTTGGTCTAAAACCTCTTTTAATTAATGCAAGTTCTAATTGCCCTTTTAAAGTCTTTTGAATTAGTGTCTCTCCTTTTTCACTTAAATCTTTTATTACCTTATAAGCACCTTCATTTTCAACCCAATTTCTAATATCTTTATCAATTGCATCTTGAATAATATACCAAAGTGTTTCTGGCGAGTTAACGGTTAAAAATTGCTTTTCTTTTAATAAATTATATTTTTGAATACATTCTGAAAAAGATGATGGTACACAGGCATAATTTAAGTAGTTTACTCTTATTCTATTATACCCTTCGGTTAAGTTATAAATCCATTTCAAATCTTGATACTTTGAAATAAAATCATCTAATTGCTTTAAATATTGAGTTGATTTATAAATTTTCAAATTGTCGAAATAGCTTATTACAGTACCACATATTGAAAATACTTGACCAGATTTTGAAGAATCTAATTTTGTAGCAAATTCAAGAAGGTCTAAATAGTCTTTTGAAAACGAAGAATCAGTTACCTTCGTTAAAGGCAAATGTAAAATTCCTAAGTCTTTTGTCGTAGTTTTTATCTCATTCAGTCGCCATTTTATAGCATTAGAATCGTTTAAATAAATTAAATATTCATTTGCTCTATATGCTAAAATCTTTTCTGTTTCATTAGAGAAATCTTTGTATAAATTAAAAACCTCATTAAAAAAATCTTTATCGGGTTTAATAATATTATTAATTTCTATTGATTGTATTCTATCATTCCCTCTTATCTTATCATTTAAAACAAATGATTTTAGCAACATAAGTACTTTTTCAGTGTTATATCTTCTGCAAAACGAAAATAGTTTTCCAATATTTACTGTTAATAAATCATCGGTTCGTTCAGTTGAATAAAATTCGACAATACTATCAATTTCATCGCTGGTTAAATTTGGTAGCAAATCGAAAATTTTAGAATCATCATTCGTAAAAGCAAAAGGAAAAAATTCAATTATTTTTTTTCTATATAATGCTTGTTCAATTTTTAGGTCTTCAAACAATGACAAAGCATCTTCAAAATAACGAATTATGTCGGCACGATAAATAGTATTGCCTTCTTGTGTTATTGATGCTTTACTAAAATCATATTTAAGAATAATATTGACAATTAAATTTTTTAATTCGGTACTTTCTGCAGGACTAATATTTTCTTTTATTTTTACTTTATGAGTATTATAAAACCTGAAAATATCTCCAGATTTGGTTTTTAAATTTTCTAAAAATATTTTGTATGGATTAAAGCTTACTTGTTCTAATTTATCAATTGTATTCGAATGATATTTTGAGTATATATCTAAAAAATACCTATTTCCTATTTCATAGAACCCAGATTTATTATAATTTAACCAAGAAAATACTTTTGCTCCTATTTCTTTTTGCTTTTTTTCAATAAATATTTCCGCTATTTGTGTCGCATTATTTAAAGTTATTAATTCTATGAGTAAATTTATCAAATCAAATTGATGGCTTTTTCCAGTATTTTTAATAATTTCATCAATCAAGTTATAAATAAAGTTGCTATTTTTTTCCTGTAATAAGCACGAGAATTTTTTAGCAAATTCGTCCCAAAACACAAAATCGTGAGATTCAACCAATAGCTTAATTATCAATTTCTCAATTTTTTTGTCCCAAACATTTTTAATGTTATCTAAAAAACTATCTGTAAATTGGGAATCTGAACCAATTTTATTTCGGAACTCTCTATTTGAGATTAAGTTATTTAGAATCGTAATAATACTTTTCGATTCTTTTGAGTTTGAAAATAAGTTCTCAAGACGAACATAATTATCATGATTTACATAATAATCTATTGTTCTTTTAATTACAGATATATCATTTGGAGCTACTTTTACACAAGCTTCTATAAACGTATTTTTTAGTGAATCCCGTAAATCCTCATAATTAAAGTTTTCAGTTATTAAGTTTATATTTTTAAAGCAAGACAATATTTCAATGCAATTCATTTGTATTCCAATTCCATTATCTGACTTATATTTCTTAATAAGCTTTAAAGCTTCATTTTTCCAATAGTTTTTATCGGCAATCAACTCGCTTGATAATAAATTTTTGACGATTCCTAAGATGAGATTAACCTGATATTCCTCTTTCTGTTCTTTATAGTAGTCAATTAAATATTTATCTATTTCATCTGTATAGTAATGCTGCAAATTGAAAATGATATGATAATCAAATGATTTTAAGCATTCTAAATAATATTCAAAAATGTATTTAAAGTTTTTTTCTTTTATGTTATCCTGAACACTTGCTAATTGTTTTTTTTCTGTTCTTATACAATAGTTTAAAATGCTTGCATCTAATTTATTCTTCCTTTTATAAATAAATTCAATTATTTTGTCGTGAATAGTTAAATCAAAGTCGATTACATATTTTACAGTATTGTTCCAAAAAGGATAAAACTCATTTAATTCTTTATCAAAAATTAACTCATAAAGCACTTGATCCGCTTTTCCAAATCTAACAATTTCTTTTGCAGCAAGATATTCCTGAAATTCAACATTTTCAAATTTTATGGTATTGTCCGAAGGAATCAAAAGGCTATGGTCATAGAAAACATCAATTTTTACCTGATGTAAAAAGCTATTACTAAGGTTTGATTTTGCATCAATAAAAAAAGACATTAATTCTTCTTTTGTAATTACATGTTTTTGATTGATTTGCATTGTCAATGCAAGTGTTTCCAATACTCTTTTAATTATTTCCTTATAATTAGTTTCAAATTTTTCGTCCTCAATATATAATTTTTTATAAATAAATGTTTCAAGTAATTCAGCTTTTGATTTGGAAAGTACCTTATCAACTCCTTCGGTTTTAAATAATGAAACAAAAATCTCAAGAACTCTTGGCGAATCTATCACTTCAATCCTTCCATTTTTAAAGAAGGATTTTATTATTTTATTTATTTCGGTCTCGTTTATTGATTCTGCTGTTAAATAATTCTTTATTTGCTCATGAGTTAATGGTTTTATATCTATTAACATTGGAAATAATCCATTAAATAAAATAGAATATTTTTCATAAATATAAGACCTGCATGAAATGTAAACAGAAACATTTGGACAATCATTACAAAATTTTTCGATTTTTTCTATAATTTCGTATTGATTATTTTGTACTTCATCTAAAGCATCCAAACAAACAATGTTTTTTTTATCATCTTCAAATTTAAAATAGTCCGTTTTTAAGCTTAAACCATACTTATTTTCAAAATTATCAGTTATGACTTTTGCATCATTTTGAACCTCTAAAATATAGTCTTTAATTGAAATATTTTTTTTTATTTTCTTTAAATCAATATAAATTCCTTCTTTTCCGTATTTATTGGCATTCTTAATTATTTCTTTCAGTACCCTACTTTTACCATTTCCAGGGTCAGATAAAAAAACTATATATTGATGATTATAAAAATCTTTAAATTTTAGAAAACTATTAGTCTGACTTAATGATAATAAAACTTCATTATAATTAATCTTCAAATCATTAACAGAATCTAATAAGCGAAAATTTGGTTCAATGTATTTCATCTTTGAATCTTTTTATTGCAAGCTATCAAAAATATTATATTTAACCCAATTTTCATTTCGAACATTTGTATTGCCGAATAAGTTTGTGTTTGTAGCTTAACGCAAAAACATGTCGCAAAATGTTTCTATTAGCTTTAAATCCCTTATAAAATCGTTCGAAATGTGCACCCTTGAGCCGACTTAGATAAACAAGGGTTTCAGAGTTTTTTGAAATCCTTATTTTTTTTATAGATACACAAGAGTAAACATATATAACCCTTTTCAACAGTTTGTTTCTAAAAACAATTACTAGCTTATGGCATAAACAATAGACATTATACCGCATAAAAAATTATACCAATTACGATTCAATGTGACCGACACAATTTAAAAATAAGATACCCGCTTTTGCGGGTATGTGGTAATTTTTTGAGGCACATTCCCTTGAAAAAGGGAATCTAAAAAATCACATACGTGTCATATGGAAATAGAATTGGTATTATATGCTAAAATTTAAAGATTTGTATGGCTCCAAAGTGGTCGAACTATTTGAATTTTTCTCTAAAAAATTATTCGGTATAAACCCTAATATAAGAAAGCTATATTGTGTAAACGATATTCTGAATAGTTTAACCTAATGTCGTTTTGTAAGTTTGAAGAAAACGTATGTTGTAATAATCTTATCTAAAGTTCGTTAGCAATTTTCAAGCATAACCAAGCATCGGTTGCAGCATATCTGATTTGTGCTTCGCTTAGCATTTCGCGATCCCAATTTGATAATTGTTGTGATTTAGAAACTCGATGATTTAAAATAATTGCCGCAAGTTTAACCAAACTAAAGTCTTCAACACCTGCCTTTTGCGATATTTCTTTAAGCTCGATAAAACCTCCTGGCTCGAAATTTCTTATTTTTTTTAAAAGCGATAAATCTTGTTGTATTCCCAAACCTATTTTGATAATGTGTTTTTCCGACAATAGTCTGATTAGGCTATCGGGGAATCCAATTTTATTGACTCGAAAAAGGTATGCTTTGAATTCACTTGAAATTTGAATTAAAGAAAGTTTGTTTGGAACATTTTTTTTAAAAGCAGGTTTACTTTCTGTATCAAATCCTAATACACGTTGGGTTTTAATTTCGTCAATAATTTCGTCAATTCCGTTGAGTGAGTCGATAACAAGAATGTCTCCGGCAAAACTAATTAAGGGAAGTTCAGTAATTTCTTCCTTTGTTATAGTGGTTTTTAAATCGGTCAATTTATTTTTTATATAAAATTAAATGGATTGCTCGTAAAGCCGACAATACTCTATGTCCCCAATAGATTTCGAAATTGTTTCTGCATTCCCATAATGCTTCGAGCATAATTTCTGAAGTTCCGTAACTAAATAATGAAATAAAGTCTTTTAAATCTTGATATATGTCTGTAAAATCTTCCGAAATGCTTAATGTAAACGATTCGTTAAGCTCGTTCATTGTTGTATCGAAAATATCACGATAAGTATCGTCGTCGCCAAACTTAGCCGAAAAAATCGTATTGATTTTATTCCAATGAGTTTCTGATACAAATTTTTCGTTTCCCTCGTCATTAATCGATTCCAAGGCAGGAAGCATAGAAGCCTTTAAATACAAAAGAGGTAAAAACTTTTGCATGGAAGCTAATATTTGTGATTTTGGTTTGTTGGTGCAATCTTCAACAAACAAACAATATTCTTTGGCTACGGTAACAAATTCAATTACATTTTTTGAATATAATACTTCATTATACTCTTCCATATTTTTTTCTAGTATTTTTTGCAAACTTAAAAACTATTTTGCTTTAAATAAAATGAATTGAAAAAAATGATTTCGACGAATTGAAATTAAACGTTTAATCTTTTTTTATTTACCACAAGGCAGAGCCTTGCTGTAGCTGGGGATATCTTCCATTTATTATTCTGAAATAAAATCCTTTATAATTATCCTTATCGATTTTTTCATAGAATCTAACAAGATTACTATTTTTATATTTTATAAGTGAATCTCCTCTTTCAATTTTTACTTGAACAGGGACTCTTAGAGTGAATGTTGAAATATATTCAGTGCTATTATTTAATCTAAATTGATCATATCCTTTTTCACTTTTTGTAACGCTTTCAACAACACCACAAAACTCTTTCTCGATTATACTTGCACTTTGATTAATATACCCGTAAGTTATAAAAGCAATTACACTTAATATGACAAATATTCCTGAAGCAAAATTTATTTTATTATATAAGTTCATTATAAATATTTAAGGTATTAACACTTTTGTTTCTGTCTTTCCAACAGATACTCTCTCTGTTCTTTGTAGCTTGTTTGGCGAAGCATTCGCTTCGTTTATTTATTTCTTTTAGCATTTGCTATTCATTTGTTTTCCAAATCAAATGATTTCAATATCTTTTTCACGCAACCAGCCTACATTTCCGTCGGTCAACCTGAATTTTTGCCAATTACCAACTTTTTCTTCAAGATAAGTTTTTGTTCCTTCGTGAAGTTGAAATAAATCGTTTCCACTATCGTCGGGAGAACTTTTTGCGGTAATCGAAGGGTTTGTTATTATAGCAGTATTTTGTGCAACAATGAATTGCTTTTGTTTATACGACGACCAAAACGAAATTATCGAAATAAGTATAATAAATAGTGAAAAATAAAAAGATATTTTCTTTAAAAAAAGCATTCGTGTTAAAAAGAAAATAGCTAATAAAACTAAGAATATCACAAAACTAATCATGCTTATTATCGCCCAGGTGTCTGTCGAATAAAGATTATAAAAGCTATTAATCCACGATGTTAGAAAAAATGTTGGCATTATTTCAATTTTGTCGGTTATGTAGGTATTTGCCAATTCAAGGTTGTATTTTATATCATCGTCGCTGGGATTTAGTTTCAAGGCTCTTTCGTAATTTATAATTGCTTTGGTTAGTTTATTTGATTTATAGTATGAATTAGCCAAATTGTAATAAATTTCTGACGAAACCATATTGGCATTGATAATATTTTCGTATTCGCGAATTGCTTTTTCATATTCACCTTTTGAATAAAAAACATTGGCACTATCGAGTTTTACATCAACATTTGCAAACGAATGGTGAAAAGTTATCATCAATAAAAGTGATAATATAGCGGCTAAGTTTTTCATATTCCAAATTTCTTTTTTCAGTGTTATAAACATATTATAATATCAAGTAAAATAATTGTTTTTCATTCTAACTTCCAATTTCCAATTTCTAACTTCCAATTTCTAATTTCCAACATCTAGCTTCTAACTTTTTTAATTTTATTATCTAGCAAACTAATCATTTGGATAGTGTTTTCGTACATTTCGTTCATGCTAATTGAACTTGCTTCAGGAGCAAATCGAGCAAACTCGCAATTATCGATTAAACTCGAAAGTTGTGATTGTTCTTCATCTGAAATAGAAAATTGTTGCAAGGCATCAACCACATTGTCTTTTGAAAGTTCAGCTAAAGGAATTCCTAATTTATCGCTTAAATATCCCCATAAAGCTCTTAAAACTTCGGTATAGAATTGTTCTTTGTTATTTTCTTTTAAATATTTATTGGACAAATTCAAGCGTTTTTTTGCCATTTTATTTGCCTTTTTGTTTTTTACCAGCACTAGATTTGAATTTTCGCGAATTCGTTTACGCCTTAACACAAGTAAAACTACAAAAAGCACTGTAGCCAACGGGTACAGAATATTAAAGAACAATGAACCAAAAATATAATTGTCTTTTTTCGATAGGCGAATACCTGCTGTTTTTATAAAGCGAATATCTCTTCCTATGTATTTAACATCTTCTTTTGAAAAATTTGAAACCACCGTTCCGCCTTCATCATTTTCTCCCTTATTAACCGTTATTTCATATTCTTCTGACGAAATGGTTTTGTAGCTTTTGCTCTTAACATCGAAATATGAAAATTCGAATGGAGGGATTCTAAATTTTCCAGCATGACGAGGAATTATTAAATATTCATATATTTTGCTTCCCGAGCTTCCATTTTCGCTATTCTTAATATCAGTTGATAATTTAGGATCATAGGCTTCGAAATCAGGAGGAAAATCAATTTTAGGTTCTTCGATTAATTTAAGATTTCCATTTCCTGAAATAATAACTTTCATGGTAATGGCATCATTGGTATTTACCTCCAATTTATCAATACTTGCCGTCATTTTTAAATCGCCAACTGCTCCGGTATAACTCTCAGGCTTATTAGCAGGCAATGATTTTACGTTTATGGTTACTTTCGGACTTAATATTTTTTTTACGATGTTCTGGTACGAACCTCCAAAAAAATCATCAAACATACTTCTTCTTCGTCCTTGTATTCGTTGTCTCACAATGCAATCGAATTCGCAAGGTTCTATTACAATATCGCCTCCATGTTGTGGATACAAGAGCATTTTTTTAATTACCCCAACATTGTATATTTCGCCACCAACGTTTTCTTGTTGTAACGAGATTTGATTTGGAATTTCTAAATCCTGAGTCCAAAATCCATTAAAATCGGGAAGTTTACTATTTTCAAATCCTGCTAAATCGAGTTTGGTATATATTTTTATGGTAGCCAAAATATGTTCGCCTTGATATACACTATTTCTACTGACATGAACTCTTATGTACAAATCTTCGCCGCTTATTTCAGATGTAGTTGCTTGAGGTGTCTCCGAATTAGTTGCTTGAGCGTTATTTACTTTTCCTTGCACAACTTCAATGTTAAGTTCGTTGCATGTGTAATCGTTTCCGTTTGCAGAAATAGTTGAAGCCGGAATTTTAAATTTTCCTGCTTTTTTAGCCTGTAAAATAAAGGTATATGTATATTCTACCGTTTGCGACATTTGTCCATTTACAATGCTTACGCTACTGCTCGATGAAGTATTTGGACCTGATAATACATTAAATTCATCGAGATTGGGCATTCTTAAATTTGAACCTTTTGAATTTAAGGAATAAGTAAGTCGGAATGCTTCTCCAATAGATACAGCCTTTGGAGCAGATGCTTTGAAAGAAATATTTTGTGCAACAACTAAAGGTATTGATACAAATAATACTAATATGAATCCAAGTAGTTTTTTCATCTGATAAATATCATTAATTGTCTATTATTAAATATCGTTTCGGAATTTTACCAATCTTTTTCAACTTTAACTTTTTGCGTTCTGACTTGTGCTTTTTTCATTTTTTCTTGAGCTTCTTTTTCATCGTTCTGCATAGCATCTAACATACGTTGAGCATCTTCTTTCGAAATTTCTTGGTTTTGTTGTTCTTGTTGCTCTTTATTTTCCTTTTCTTTTTGCTGCTCCTGATTTTGTTGTTCTTTTTCTTGCTCTTGTTTATCTTTATTTTGCTGTTCTTGTTGCTCTTTATTTTTATCGTCGTTTTCTTGATTTTGATCTTTGTTCTGTTGCTGTTGTTGGATCATTCGCATAGCATACGATAAATTGTATTTTGTTTCCAAATCATTAGCATTATTTCGAAGAGCCTGTTTATATGAATCAATGCTTTCTTGATACTTTCCTGCTTGTAAATACGAATTTCCTAAATTATGATATACTTTGGCAAGATCTTCCTTCGATAAATCTCTACTAGCTAATGCTTGAAACTGATTTGCAGCTTCTTCGTATTTTTCTTGTTTATAAAGAGCATCTCCCAAATTAAATGCTGCATTAAACGAATTGGGAGATTTGTCAATCGCTTTTCGATACGAAATTTCGGATTCTTCAAACTTAGAATCGTTATAGCTTTTGTTTCCATCGCGAATGTGTTTTCGCTCTTCCTGAGCCAAAACTACAATTGAAATAGACATTGATATTAATAAAATTAAGGTCTTCATCTTAATTGAAAATTGTTAATGATATTCAAAAAATAGTTCATCAATTTATGTGATTTTTTATTTTACTTTAAAAATATTGACGTTTTTAAACATTTTATTTTTCTTATTTAGTATTATAAAATCGAGCAAAAAGAAAAATAGAGCAACAGCTATAAAATATTGAAATCTATCTTCGTAATCGGAATACATTTCAGATTCAAATTCGGTTTTTTCCATCTTGCTTAATTCTTCAAAAAGAGTATTTAACCCAACGGTTGTATTGTTTGCTCGAATATATATGCCACCACCTGCCGAAGCAATTTGCTGTAACATAGTTTCATCTAATTTTGAAATAACCACATTCCCTTCTCTATCGGTTTTAAAATCACGTTGTCCATATTTCCCAACAACAGGTATAGGACCACCTTCGGGTAATCCCATGCCAATGGTGTGAACTTTTATTCCTTTTTCAGTCGCTTTACTTGCAATTTCAATTGCATTATCCTCGTGATTTTCGCCATCGGTTATAATTACGATTGCTTTGTTTTTATCATTATCGGGAGAAAAAGATGTCATTGACATTTCAATAGCCTTTCCAATTGCAGTGCCTTGAACAGGAATCATATTTGTATTTATCATCGATAAAAACATTTTAGCCGATGCATAATCAGTAGTAATCGGCAATTGCACATACGCCTGTCCAGCAAATATGATTAAGCCTATTTTATCGCTACTTAATCGGTCAACCAATTTAGATATTGCTTGTTTTGCTCTCTCCAATCTGCTTGGCTGAATATCTTCGGCCATCATGCTATTTGAAACGTCAAGAGCAATCATTAACTCTACTCCTTCTCGTTTTACTTCTTCTAGTTTTGAGCCAATTTGTGGATTTGCAATTCCTAAAACCAAAAAGATATACCCAATAATTAAAAATACAAATTTTAACATGGGGCGACTTTTTGAAATTTCGGGCATTAATTGAGAAATGACATTACTTTCGCCAAAACGCTTCAATGCTTTTTTACGTATTTGAGCTGCAAGCCAATAGAGCAATACTAGCAAAGGTATTAATGCTAAAGCATACAAATATTCTGGATGTTCAAATCTAAACATAAACTCAATTTTAATTTATGGAATATTTTTTAGCCAAGTATATTTTAACAACATTTCAAGAATAAAACTTCCAAATGCGATAAAAGCAAACAGTAAAAATTCTTCGTGTCTTTTACTAAATTCTTTTACATCAATTTTCGATTTTTCTAGTTTATCGATTTCAGAATAAATTTCCTCCAATTTTGCTTTATTGGTTGCTCTGAAATACTTTCCTCCTGTGATTGATGAAATTTGTGTCAATACATCTTCATCAATTTCAACTGGCATATCTTGATATTGTAATCCAAATGGAGTTTGAACTGGATAAGGAGCTGTTCCCATTGAGCCAACACCGATTGTATAAACTCGAATTCCGAATGCTTTGGCTATTTCGGCAGCAGTTGTCGGAGCAATGTCACCTGAATTGTTAACACCATCGGTAAGTAAAATAATAACTTTGCTTATTGCTTTGCTATCTTTCAGACGATTTACTGAAGTTCCTAAACCAGATCCAATGGCTGTTCCATCTTCAATCATTCCGCTTTTTATATCTTTAAAGAGATTTAAAAGTACATTATGGTCGGTAGTTAATGGACATTGTGTGATGCTTTCGCCACTAAAAACAACTAAGCCAATTCTATCGCTAGGTCTTCCAGAAATAAATTGAGATGCAACTTCTTTAGCGGCTTCTAATCTATCTGGCTTAAAATCAACAGCAAGCATACTACTCGAAATATCCATTGCCATTATTATGTCAATTCCTTCGGTTGTAACATTTTTCCAACTATTTGTTGATTGGGGTCGGGCCAATACAAAAATTAAAAAAACAATTGTGATTAAACGTAATACAAATAACGAATGTCTCAAATATAGTCGCATTGTTTTTTTTGAATTTTCAAAACCTTGTAGCGATGAAATTTGGACACTTGCATTTGCTTGCTTTTGGCGAAAAATATACCACACAATCATTGGTAACAACACCAACAACAAATAGAAAAAGTTCGGATGTGCAAATTCTAAATTATTCAACATTTTCGTTAATCTTTTCTTGTTCTGTTATTTGATTTTGTTCTTCGGGTTTTACTTCCAATTTTGTTTCGTGAACAAAAAGGTAAGCATTCTTAATACTTATATCGTTTTCGTCGGGCAATGGATTTACTTTTGCAAATTTTACCAAATCGGCAAGTTGAAGTATTTGATACAAATTTTCGTAGGTTGAATGTTCAACGAATGAATACTTTTTGAAAGCTAACAAAATCTCTTCGGTGGTTTGTTCGAGTGCCATAACATTAAACCTATTTTCAATATACTTTCTAACTATTTCGGAAAGTTCGCTGTGATAAGCTTTTGTTTTATTTTGTTGCCACAATTTGCTTTCTTTCAATTTATCCAACTCTCTAATAGCAATAACGTGTGCAGGCTCTTTAGGTTTAGAAATAACTTTTAAAATCGGTTCATTTTTCTTTAATTTCTTAATTACATAATAAACTGCAAAAATTATCAATATTGCTAATAAAGAATAAATTATATAAGGTAAAATTTCTTTAAATGTTATAGGTGCATCGTAAGGCTGCTTTATGTCCATTATTGCTTGTTGTGTAGTATCAATGGGCACTGTGTAAACATTCAAATACAATGGATATGAACTTATTGTGTCAGTTAATGTGTCAATGTTGAGTTTAAAATACAAAGCCGGAATTGTATGAACTCCACTATCGAAAGAGGTTAACAATATTTTTTGTTTCAACGTCATCAGCCCATTTGCCAGACTTGTATCAATTTTTGATTGACTAACCACTTCGACTTCTTTGATAATTGTGTCCTTAAAAAAAGGAAAAACGATTTTTGCATTTTCAGGACAAGTAATTTCGAAGTTCAAATTGATTTGGTCACCAATCAAAATGTGATTGGTATCTAAAAAAGCATTTAATGTAATGTTTTGTGAAATTGACAAATTTGTCATCAAAACACTAATGCTTAACAGGATTAAATTTCTTATTTTGCTCATAAATTTATCTACGTTTAAATAAGTTTAATAAAGGACGTACATAATCTTCATCTGTCCTTAAATAAACATAGTCAACACCCGATTTTTTGAAAGTTTCGTTGAGTTGTTTTTCTGTGTCGAGCCACCATTTTTTATACGAACTTCTAGTTTCGGCATCAGAAGTATCGACCCAAGTTTCGTTTCCCGATTCAGCGTCTTTCATTTTTATCAATCCCATTGACGGAAGTTCTGTTTCTCTTTTATCGTAAGTTCGAAGAGCAACTACGTCGTGTTTACGATTTGCAATTCTAAGTGCATCTTCAAAATTTTTATCAATAAAATCAGAAATTACAAAAGCGACACTTCGTTTTTTGATAACATTATTAAAATATTTTAATGCTCCTGAAATATCGGTATTCTTCTTTTCGGGTTTAAAATCGAGTAATTCTCTAATAATTCTCAAAATATGTGTTTTTCCCTTTTTGGGTGGAATAAATTTTTCGATTTTATCGGTAAAAAATATGACTCCTATTTTATCGTTATTTTGGATTGCTGAGAATGAAAGAACTGCTGCAAGTTCGGTTATCAAATCTTGTTTTAGTTGAACATGAGTCCCAAAATCTTTTGAGGCACTAAGGTCTATTAAAAGAATAACCGTAAGTTCCCTTTCTTCTTCAAAAACCTTGATGTATGGATGGTTGAATCGAGCGGTGACATTCCAATCGATGCTTCTTATATCGTCGCCGTATTGATATTCTCGAACTTCGCTAAAAGCCATACCTTTACCTTTGAAGGCACTATGGTACTCACCTGCAAAAATATGTTTTGACAGTCCGCGAGTCTTAATCTCAATTTTTCTAACTTTTTTTAATAATTCGGTTGCTTCCACGTTGAAAAATAAATTTTTCTTAATCTTCTTTATCTGATATCACAATCGTAAAATAATATTCGTTGTTTACCATTTTAATTGAAAATTCTTTATCATCTTTTTCTGCGTACCATGTAAGATTGTCGAGATATTTGTATTTTTTTGATAATGAATCAACAGCACTTTTTGCATACGAAACATCAAGCATAAACTTTGAATATAAGCATTTACCTTCAGGTGAAAGAAAAAATATCAAGGTATTATCTTTTGCTTTATCAACGTATTTAATTGATTTTGCATTGACCGTTGAATTATCTTCACGAAAATTCGGACGTATGCGTTTCATCATGCTTCTAATCTCGTCAACATTGTGTCCAATCAGAATTTGAGCATCAACAAAAGTCAAGTTCGCAAAAATAATTACTATAGAAATGAATAGCTTTTTCATGATAAAGTTTTTATTTCAAATATAGTAAAGATTATGGTACTTCAACAGTATTAAGTATTTCATTTATGATTTCTACGGTAGAAATATTTTCTGCCTCTGCTTCGTATGTTAAGCCAATACGATGACGCATAACATCGTGACAAACAGCTCTAACATCTTCAGGTAAAACATATCCTCTTCGTTTAATAAAAGCATATGCTTTTGCTGCCATCGCCAAATTTATGCTTGCTCTAGGCGAGCCGCCATAGCTAATCATATTTTTAAATTTACCTAAATTGTATTCTTCAGGATAACGAGTAGCAAAAACAATATCAATAATATATTTCTCGATTTTTTCGTCCATATAAACGTCTTTCACAACATTACGAGCTTTGTTTATGTCTTCGGGTTTTAGAGCAGAGTTCGCATTTGGAAAAGTTTTCAATAAGTTTTGGCGAATAATCATTCTTTCTTCGTCTTTTTTGGGATAGTCGATTACAACTTTTAGCATAAACCTATCGACTTGAGCTTCGGGTAGTGGATAAGTTCCTTCTTGTTCAATCGGGTTTTGAGTAGCCAAAACTAAAAAAGGGTCTTCTAATTTATAAGTTTGGTCACCAATTGTAACTTGTCTTTCTTGCATTGCTTCTAGCAAAGCACTTTGAACTTTTGCTGGAGAACGATTAATTTCGTCGGCTAAAATAAAATTAGCGAAAATTGGTCCTTTTTTTACCACAAATTCTTCTTTCTTTTGGCTGTAAATAAGCGTACCCAACAAGTCGGCTGGAAGTAAATCTGGCGTAAACTGAATTCGACTGAATTTAGCATCAATTACACTTGCAAGAGTATTAATAGCTAGGGTTTTAGCCAAACCAGGAACTCCCTCCAACAAAATGTGTCCGTTTGATAACAAGCCTATCAAAAGACTTTCTACTAAATGCTTTTGACCAACAATTACCTTATTCATTTCCATGGTAACAATGTCGATAAAGGCACTCTCCTTCTGTATTCGTTCGTTTAATTCCTTAATGTCAACTGTTTCGTTCATATTCAATTAATTGTTTATTATTAATTTAACTTGTATTTTAGCAAAGATTATTCGATTCTTTAAAAGAAGTTCAAAAGTATAATTTTGTTAAGTTTATTGAATCAAATTTTTGTTAATTTTTGTTAAGTTTGACCGTTAAAATTCGTTAATACAAATTGATGAACACTCGATATTTCATAGAATTGGCATATAAAGGCACAAAATATTTTGGCTGGCAAATTCAACCTAACAGCGTTTCGGTTCAGGCTGAACTTACAAAATGTATATCGATTTTGCTGGCAGAAGAAATTAGCATTACTGGTGCAGGTCGCACTGATACAGGTGTTCATGCTCGTTTTTTTATTGCACATTTCGACTCAAAACAACACGATTTAGATCAACAAGAAAATCTGATTTTTAAATGCAACCGTTTTCTTTCACCAGATATCAGCATATATAAGATATATAAGGTTAAGCACGATGCACATGCTCGATTTGATGCTATTTCTCGAACTTACGAATATCACATAAGTAGAATTAAAAATCCGTTTTTAACCGAATATTCACATTATGTTTATGGAAAAATTGATGTAAAAAAAATGAATGAGGCAGCAGACATATTGTTTGAATACGAAGATTTTACCAGTTTTTCAAAACTACATACCGACACAAAAACAAATTTGTGCAAAATAATATATGCCAAATGGGAAGAGCGAGATGATAGTTTACTTGTTTTTAAAATTCGGGCAAACCGCTTTCTTCGTAACATGGTACGAGCTATTACCGGAACTCTTTTAGACGTTGGACTTGGCAAACTTTCAATTCAAGATTTTAGAAACATAATAGAAGCCAAAAACCGATGCGAAGCAGGTTCTTCGATGCCGGCAAAAGCTTTGTATTTAACCGATATTGAATATTGTGAAACCACATATTGTTAATATTCTTACTCCTCGTCACCACTTCTGTATATTTCTTGAATGATATGTTTATACTTTTCGGAAATAATTTTTCGACGAAGTTTTAATGTTGGCGATAAGTCACCAGAAGCAGGAGTCCATTCTTCGCATACTAATCGAAATCGTTTGATTTGCTCAAATTGTCCCAAGGTCTTATTGTAAGCCGACACTTCTTTTTGAATACGAGCAATTACATTTGAATCTTTTACCAATAAGCTATTTTCGCGATAATGAATTTTATGCTTAGCTCCCCAAAAATGCAAATAGTCGAAATTAGGTGAAATCAGAGCACTTGCAAATTTTTCATTTTCACCAATAACCATTATTTGTTCTATAAAATTAGATTCTTTAAATTTATTTTCGATTACTTGTGGGGAAATATATTTGCCACTCGATAATTTAAAAATTTCTTTTTTTCTGTCGGTTATTTTCAGAAAACGCTCGTCTTCAAAAACTCCTATATCGCCTGTATGAAACCAACCATCAGCATCAATAACTTCATTGGTAGCTTCTTGATTTTTATAATAGCCAAGCATAACTCCATCGCCTTTGCATAAAATTTCGCCATCATCGGCAATTTTTACACTAACTCCTTTTAAAACAAGCCCAACCGTACCGAATTTAATATCGGGTTTGTGTGGATAATTTACGGCGATTACTGGAGAAGTTTCTGTTAGTCCGTATCCTTCGACGAGTTTTATGCCTGCCGCCCAGAATATTCTTTCGAGTCTAGGTTGCAATGCCGCTCCACCCGATACAATAAGTTTTAAATTTCCACCTAATGCTTTACGCCATTTAACCAAAACGAGTTTTTGTGCCAACCAAAGTTGTATATCATACCAACGTCCATTATTCCCATCTATATCGTACTTTAAACCAAGATTTAAAGCCCCAAAAAACATTTTTTTCTTTATGCTCGGTAAATCTTTACCAGTAGCAATAATTTTATCGTAAACTTTTTCGAGTAAACGAGGAACTGTATTGAAACCGTGAGGCTTCACTTCTTTTATGTCGTTGGCAATGGTTCCCATATTTTCGGCATAATAAATACTAATTCCTTTATATTGGTATTGATAATTCATCATGCGTTCGTAAACGTGACAAAGAGGCAAAAAACTTAAGGCTCTGTCAACGGATGTCATGGGTTGTATATCGGTTGTAGCTACAAAATTTGAAACGATATTTGAATGCGAAAGCATCACTCCTTTTGGAACTCCAGTTGTTCCTGAAGTATATATCAGAGTTGCCAAATCGTTTGGCTTGATTGAATTATTAATATCACGAACTTTTTTGATGTATTTATCTTTAAACTTGCGACCAAGCTCTAATATTTCAGACCAATTTCTTACATTTTCAATTTCGTCGATTGAAAATACAAATTTAATGGTAGAAATTTCAGAAATTACAGGAATCAGCTTAGAATATATAGCTTTATCAGAGATAATAACAGCCTTTACTTCAGAATGTTCTAGTATGTATTTATAGTCATCAACACCTAAAGTTGGATAAATTGGAACGTGAACCAGTGCATTTTGCATTATACCGTGGTCAAAAACATTCCATTCGGGACGATTGTTGCTTAATGTAGCTATTTTATCGCCTTTATAGAAACCAAGTTCCAGCAATCCACAACTAAAAGCATCAACCATTTCGAGAAAATCTTTGGTGGAATATTTATACCATTTTCCTTTTGCTTTACCAGCAAAAGCATCTTCTTTATTGGGATAATTTTGCTTATAATTTTCGAGTAAATCGGTAATTTTTTGAACTTTCATGCAATCAACCATTTATATCCAAATATAGCTTTTTTTACGATTGACAGTTTAACTAACAATAAATAAGGTTAATAATCTGTTCATCTTCTTGAAAAATTTTCGAATTTATAAACTCAAAGATTCCTCCAATGAATGGTTGAACAAGGGTTTTGTGAAAAATTACAAAAGTTCTTCGACTTCTTTCATCAAAAACTTCTTGGTTTTAACACCAACAAAACGTTTTTCTTCTTTTCCATCTTTAAAGATTATTAAAGTAGGAATGTTTCTTACTTTAAACTTCTGAGCAAGAGCTTGTTGATACTCTACATTTATTTTCCCAACTTTAACTTTATCCGATTCATTTTCGGCAATATCATTTAATATTGGAACAACCATTTTGCATGGCATGCACCACGAAGCCCAAAAATCGACCAAAATAACACCCTTCGCAGTAACAGCTTTAAAATTTTTATTACTTAGTTGGAATATTTTTTTGCTATCAGAGGCTGCTGGCTTGTTTTTCATTTTGTAATAATTGAAGACAATGAAGCCAATAAATGCTACTATTACGACAAGTACAACGATTAATGTAATATTCATATTTGTTTTTATTTTTTTGCAAATATAGCAAAATATGAAAACATCTATATTTATTAATTCAATATTCTTTTAGCTAGCTATGTGTTTTGTTAATATTTCACTTTTCGAACTCGATTTTATCCCAAATATTTTTTATAATTTTGGTAAATATTTCAAAAAAACATAAAACTAGATTTGTGAAAAAAGGATTATTATTATTATCGATTGTATTGGGGGGGCTAATTGCACTTCCTTCGTGTGCTCCAAAAAGCCAATGTAAAGCCTACGCAAAGAAAAAGAAGAAGCAACGAAAATCAAGATACGAAACAATAACAGAAAGAGATTATTTGTACGAACAAAGAGCCTTTTAAGGTTTTTCGTAATTAATTGCATCTAACGCATTTGGCGACCAATTTTTGATAAAAGATATTACTCTTTTTCGGTCGTATCCGTCGCTATATTCCAAGTAACCAGAGTCTTGTGTATGAATTCGGGTTCCATTAGCATCAAGAACTACTAAAACAGGAAATCCGAATCGTTGAGGATAGTCTAGGGTTTTAAGCAATTCAAGATTCATATTTTCTTTGCTATAATTTACTTTTACAATCACAAAATTGTGATGAATCATAGAATCCAATACTTCATCTTCGTATAAAAATTTATTTAGGCGAAGGCACCATGGACACCAATTCCCTCCTATCTGTAACAAGACATGCTTTTGCAGCGAATCGGCAAGAATAATTGCATTCTGGACATCTTTTTTAGCATTTGCCAACGGATTGTAAATAACCGGCTTATCGCTTTGTGCAAATGTTGTTATTTGAATAAACAGAATCAATAATAAGGTTTTAATTAATTTCATTTGTTTTAATCTTGAGTGCTTTTAACAAAATGTTGTTCACTAATATTTTTCTTTGGTAAACCAGGATATTTTGCAAAAAAGAAAATCCCTCCCCAACTGTGTTTAACCTTTGTATATATTACTACTTCGCCACCGCGATTAATGATGATAGTGATAACTTTTTTATTCACATCTTCGGTTACTTCAACTGTCTTTTCGTTTGGATATTGAACTTGTAACTTGCGATTTTCGTCTTCAACAATTACGGGATTAATAGTCGGGGCTTCAACTTTCGTAATAGGTTTTGATTCAACTACTTTAACTTCTTCTGGCTTGATTACACGTGTTTCTAAATTTTCGTTTGCTTTTATTTCTTTTGTCTGAACTTCACTCACTTCAATTTTTTCGACTTCTGTAATCGGTTTTTGTTCTACACCTATAGAGGGGTGAACCAATACAGGTTCTTTTTTAACTTCTGTAACAAGCGTTTCACTTATAGGCTGTGTTTCTTTATTTACCACATCAGCAATCGGTTCAATTTTGTTTGACTCTTGAATAAATACCTCTTCATTACCAATGTTATCCAAGCTCATTTCAATTTCGGAAACAAGTCGATTAGCTTCTTCTTTAGTTTTTACGACATCGTTAACTAAAAACAGGGTGTAAATATCTTCAATTTTATATTGAGGTAATCGCTCTTGAGGTTTTATTTTCAATGCTTTACGAAAATAAACTACAGACTCGGCAAATTTTTGTTCTTTGTACAATGCATTTGCTTTAGTAATGAATTCTTTGTACTGAACGTCGATAGGGTTAATGCTTTCTTTAAAAAGATAATCGATTCCGAGAATGGAATCCAACTCGTGAGAATATTGAGAATTTTGAGCCTCAAGTTTGTTTACTTGAAGCCCAAAAATCAATATAAAAATCCAAAATATTCTAATGACAGCCACAACTTGAACAACCGTCTTTGTGAATATGACCATGTGATAATTCTTCTTGTGTTGCCTCTCTAACCTCAATTATTTCTCCTTTGAAAAACAAATTTTGACCAGCCAATGGGTGATTAAAATCCATATGAACCGCATTATCGTTAATTTCAATAATTTTACCATTAAACATGTTTCCTTGCCCATCTTGCATAGGAACGAAACTTCCTAAAACCAACATTTTATCATTAATCTTTCCCTTTTCGTCTTTAAATACATCTTTTGGTATTTCGACTAAAGCTTCGTCGTTATATTCACCGTATGCTTGAATACTGGTTAGGGAAAATTGAAAATTGCCACCTTTTTTTAAGCCTTTAATATTGCTTTCAAAATCTTTTAGCAAAGATCCTGAGCCAAAAACAAAATCAAGCGCGTTTTGTTCATCAATTTTTTCGACCAATTCACCGTTCTCATCATTAATTCTTAATTCATAAATCAATGAAACAGCACAATCTTTTTTAATTTCCATCTTAAATTTATTTAATAATTAATATTTGCCGCAAGTTACGTTTTTTTTTTATTTTTTAATCCAATATTTAGACGAGTCGGATTAAAAACGGAGTTATTTGTTAAATATTTTGTAGAGAAATTAAAGAATTTCCCAACTTTCAATTTCTCCTTTCACGATATTAAAAATTGGATGAGCTAATACGTTTTCAATATTCAATAATTTATTGTATTTATCTGTATCTCTGACCTTTAATTTATTAAGCAAGTGTTGTTTTTCATACATTAACTGTCCTTTGGTAACAGATATTGATGTCGGTATAAAATTCAAATTAATTTTCCCAACATCAAATTTATAGCCTCTTTCCGATGCTTCATGATAAACAATTGATAAATATTGATTAATACTGTCAATCGGTCGCTTGCATTGCTTAAACCTATTTAATTGAGGATGATTTCGATAGCCCTTTGTTTTTCCTTCTAAGACGTTCTTTGCCAACAAAGTTTCTCTCCAAAGTGCAACTAATCCTTTGCTATCGATATATGTTGGATGAAGCGACCAAATTCTCATTTTTTGATTTTATTAAGTTCTCAATGTGCCAGACAAACTCTCTTTGTCGATAAAAAGCCGAAGAGCATCGTCAATAGAGGGAACAATAATATCTACATAAGGAAAAATACCCGTGTGAATTCCTTCGCTTTGAAGCGTAGCAATCGCAATTTTTGATTTCTTAAAAGTTCCTATATCAATCCGAGCATTTCCAATTGCGGCACAAGTTTCCGGATTTAAGTTTTCGACTACTTTAGCTTTTTCATCGCTTGTTTTGGCAATATAAAGAGTTAATCCAAGTTCGTCGCTTACTCGTTTTGCATCACCACGAATATCGCCCGAAATAAGATATAATTTATAATCCAATTTTTTAAGCTCTTGGATTAATTTAACTGTGCTTTCAGCAACTTTACCGTAAACCGAAAGCGTTCCGTTTAAATCGAGAATGATTGTTTCAATCTGAATTATTTCACCATTAGGAATTTCAAAAATCATTTGACAAAAAGATTTTATTTAAGAATCACAAATTTATTTATTTCTTTATGGGTTTTAAATTGGCTAATGCAAAAATAAACTCCTTGTGGAATATTCATCAAATCAATTTTTTGTATTTTCGAAATATGTAAAATTGATTTAATTACTTTACCGTTGATATCTAAAATCAATACCTTTTCAGGTGTTTCAGTCGCATTAAATTCAAGATTAATTACCCCATTCGCAGGATTTGGAAATAAGTTTACATATTGATTGTCAGATACTTGATTATTTATAGCATTATCCGATAGTTTAGTGCTGTAAATTCCTCCTCCGTGAGTTCCAACTACAACCAATCCATCAGATTCTCGAAATTTAATCATTTCGGTAACAACATTTCCGATACTGCTTACATTCGTCCATTCTGTTGAGTCGGCTTGAATATGGTAAGTATAATATAAGCCAGTGCTTGTAGCAACATAGTAAATAGTTGAATCGCCAACCGGAATAATCGATGCCCAACGACACGAAGGTCCATTTCCAGTTCCATAAATATTATATTCGAGGTTTCCGCCTACTTTATTCCACCATTTTCCGCCATTTTCGGTATAAAACAAACTATATGTATTGTAATTTGAATAGGTAATCATAATTTTATCGGCATCACGGGGGTCAACAGCAATGCAACTTACGTTGGAATTCGGGAAAATAATGGAATCGTTTATTCGAGTATGAATAGGGTCTCCAGTATTGGCACTGTCAACTCTGAATACTTTTCGAGCAATGGTTCCGTAAAACAATTTATTTGCAGGATTTTTAGAAACAGCTAAAGCTGAAATTTCAGTAGAATTATAATTTCCGACTACTCCCATTTTAAACCAACCTGTTGAAATAGAATCGTAGTTTCCAGCTAAAGGAATATAAGTTAAACTGTCATTTCGCCATATTTTACTACCAGCAGAAACATACATAACATTATCGTTATTTGGATCAATCACAAATGGATTAATAAATTGATAACTTTCTCCACCAATTGGGTCAATTCGAGCAAAAGCTGTCGGTAAACCGCCATTATCCAATGTCATTTTAAATATTTTACCGTTTTGAATCGACATATAATATGTTCCACCATCGCTTGAGATTGCACTAAACGAGCCATCTCCATTCAATGGCATAACCCAACTGCTCGTTGGGTCAGACGAGTTTACATAAAAATTACCATTATCTTGAAATCCGGCAATAATTACATCATTTTCGTTATTTTCGTCGATGCTTAAAGCATAAACTTGAGTTGTTAAGTATCCTTGATTCAAGGATTCCCAAACAACATTTTCGGCTAAACAATCACTTGTTTTAAAAACTCCACCATCGGTTGCCGAAAAAAGCACATTGGAATTTGATGGTAAAAATGCTAAAACATGTTGATCGGGATGATGATTCTCGTAAATTTTGAAATCCGGAAAATTTGTTCCGGGTTTATACCCTCCTATTTGTTTCGTATTATTTTGGCTTGTAAAACCATCGGTAGAACGATATAGATTTGTACCTCCGAGAATTACTACATCGTTATTCCCAGGTTGAACGCTAACCACCATATTGTAAGAACCTTGACAATTCAAATTATCGAAATTCGATTCTAAATTGTTTGGAAGATTTGAAGTTAAATTAACCCACGTTCCGTTTGTGCCAGCACCATCACCAGTTTCGTAGGTATATTTCCACAGACTTGCATATTCGTATTCGTTCGAGAAAGTATAGCTAGCCTGTCCGCAACTTGGAGTAACCGCAAAAAAGTACAATTCATTTTCATTTGAAGGATTCAACCCGATTACAATTCTATCATAGGTGCTGCAAAAAGATGAAGGCATAATATTAGTCCAATCAATACCATTTGCCGAACGCCAAATTCCTTTTTTATCGCCCTCATCGCTAAGTGCTGCGTAAACAACTCCGTCAGACGTAATTTTAACATCGGTAAAATACGATTGAACAGCTCCACCTCCAAGTACTTGTGTCCATGTTTCACCGCCATCGGTTGAGCGAGTAATTTTTCCTTTCAGAGCCGCATAAATAATATCGGCGGTATCGACAGCATTGTTTATGGCAATATTCCATGTGAGGTCGAAATCGGTTCCAATTTGTGGTGTATTCGATAAAGTTGCTTCTATGGGCGACCAACTCATACCATTGTCGCTTGATTTATAAATGCCATCGCCAAAATAAAAAGCCGTAAAGGATTCTCCTGCCGAATTCCCATATATTTCGCCAGTTCCGTAGTACCAGTTGTTGGTTTTTCCTGCTCTTGTGTCTTGTGTAATACATGTAACGCTGTGAAGTTGCTCGTCGCCGGTAACCTTTGCCCAAGTTTGACCTGAATTAGTCGAACGCCACATTCCACCCGAAACGCCACCTGCTAGTATTGTAGAGGTCCTTTCAACATCCAAAGCCATTGCTCGTGTTCGCCCACCAACGTTGAAAGGACCTCTATTTACCCAAGTACCCGATGATTTTAAACCTTTTTCGGAATCGTTGGGAAGCGTTTTTGCAAATTCGAGTTCTTTGCGTCGAATGCCTTCGGGAATTTTACCTGTTTCGGGATCTTTAAGTCGGTTTAAAATCCAACGAAAACGACTTTCTAAATACGCCGCATTTTTTTCAACATAAATCGTTTTTCCAATTTTTATTCCATTTGTTTTAACATTTTTGATAATGTAAAAGCTAACTATGCTCAAACAAAAAACGATTGCAATAAATAATATTTTTTTCATGGTTTTTTTTAAGGCTTTATTTTTACCTGATTTTTAAACTCTATTTTTCATTTTCGAGATAATATTCGTAAACTACCCAACAAATTTCATTCACATCGCTCGTGATTCTATATTCTATTCTAGCGTCAAAAATATCATTAATTTTTAAGCCTGAATACTTTTTTGATATGTTTGGAAAATACTTTTCGGGGGTTGGTGCAAGTGTATATTTAAAAATGGCTGTAATTGTATCGTTTTCGACAAGCCAATTAGGTGTATTTCCATTGATTTTATTGACTTGTATGATTTTTATTTTTCCTACGCAAGGATATTCCGAACAAACATCATTAATTTCGTTTATTGCATTATTCGCAACATAAACCAACTCTCCTTTTATCCAAGTTCCCGAAATCATTTCAGGTGCTGAACTATTGCAAAGCCCCTATAAAAACGATTTAAAATGATAATATCATATAACTTTGTAAATCGCAAGCAAAAGCCGTTCGAACTTTGGAGTCATAGAGCCCGTGGCAAAGCATGGTTGCTGGATGTCCTGAAA